>ENA-UEPJ01000014-UEPJ01000014.1-human-gut-metagenome-genome-assembly--contig:-NODE-14-length-211184-cov-17.829437_pt1 | contig 211184 bp, 146 predicted proteins | sample MGYA00242890_ERZ507896 | MGnify/ENA primary metagenome ERZ507896 (study PRJEB26167, sample SAMN06115508) | human gut metagenome | host: Homo sapiens | place: China:Qinghai | collected 2015-08-20...
TGCCGGCAATTTGCTTGCATATGTTCAGTAATTTTGCGAATATTGCATATAAGTTGTGCATACGATATTTGTCTATTAAAAGTTTGGTCACCTTTAATTTGCTAAATATCAACAATATGCACAACTTTTTAAACATAAATCTTTTATAATTTAATTCCGCCAATAGGTTTAAAAAAGACTATCCAGATGTCGCCCTCTCCATCTCAGAAATGAAAACCGACAATATCATTTACAATCTCAAAAATTCATTGTTGGATATGGCGATCGTCTCGACTCCTATCGACCAGAACGGCCTTTTGGAGATACCCATATACTATGAAAAGTTCGTTGCATACTTCTCTCCCGATGAACCTCGCAAAAATACCGGACTAAGTGCAACAGACATGCCGATGGAACACCTGTGGGTACTCCAGGAAGGGCATTGTTTCAGGAAACAAATATTTAACTTTTGCGGCAAATCGTCAACTCACAATACGACTTATGAAGCCGGAAGTATAGAAACTTTAATCAGAATAGTTGATAGCAATGGAGGCTATACTGTTATTCCCGAGCTTCATTTACCGTTGCTATCAGAAACTCAAAAAGCAAATATCAAAGACATTACATCGCCTCCTGCCATTCGAGAAATATCGATAATTATCCGCAACGACTATATCAAAGAACGAATCATCAATGCCGTAGCCGATACGATCAAAAAAATCATCCCGGAGCACATGCTCGATGAGCATTTAAAAAAATTCTCGATCAAACTATAATAAACCACCATTTTTTTTGAAAGCATAAAAAGTATCCCGACATATATTAAAATGCCGACATATATTAGAAATAGAGACTCCCTGCTGAAGCATCTCCCGTATCTGTTTTTTATGCTCCAACAAAGATCTCTGTTTATAATTATCACCTTTTTTTCTTCCCAGTTGCATTCCTGCCGCTTTCCGAACAGCAAGAGCCTCACGCGTGCGCTGAGAAATAAGTTTATGCTCGATCTGAGCTGCCAATCCAAAAGCAAACGCCATTACCTGACTACTGATACTATCGTCAAACTCAAAACCATCTTTCGTACTATACAATAAAACCCCGGTATCCAGAAAATAGCCCAATATAGACATCACTTCATGAAGAGTTCTACTTAATCGAGAAATTTCAGTAATGATAATAATATCACCCTTTTTCACCTTTCTCTTCAGTTTTCCTAAAGCCCTGAATTTCTCATTCTTTTTACCACTAACCACCTCTTTTATCCATACATCTATAACCAAGCCTTTGCGAGATGCAAATTTCTCGATTTCTTTCATCTGATTTTCTAAATGTTGCTTGCCAGTACTTACTCGCAGATATGCAAATACCATACTCATAATTAATTTGAGATTATAATAAAAACAACGCAACATATTTATAGTTCTATTTATAAACTCCAACATCCATGAGAAACAAAATCAACAAAAAAATGTCGGTTAAGAATGAACGATTAAATCGACACTTATAATTTTACACAAATAAAATTAAACCAAATATTTAAAATAAGTCAAACTATCATGAAGTAAAAAAAGATGTTCAGACTATGGATATAAAAAAATGGCTATTCAGAACAAATGAAGACGGATATATTAATCGAGAAAATGAGAAACTCGAAAATATACTGATGATCATTTTCTTTGCCGTTATACTGATAATCTTCATTATTTTAATAATCTATTCTTTTTCTCAACAATTTCAAGAAACAGACATAATACTTCCCATATGAAAACAATAATCTCCGGCAACTATAACACACACCTAAGCTGATATCACGATGGGAATCGGGATATTTAAACATAGACTTTTAATTTTTTACTTTAAGCCGGAGATTATTTAATACCAATCAAATCTTATTACATAATGCACTTTTTAAAGTATAATAATTAGATAGAAAAGATCGGCATTTTCAAAAAAACAGAATAAAAAAAACATAAATTCATGTCAGATAAAAATTTATTTATATATTAGCACCAAAACACTCATAAATCTAATGCACATGAATAAGGAAAAGTACATCATCGAGTACAGTCTGAACAATGTATCCCCTTCTGTCCTATGGACATATGTAGGTACTGTCAACGGACTAGCAGATTGGTTTGCAGATACCGTTACTGCAGACGGAAAAGAATATACGTTCTTTTGGAATAAAATGCCTCAAACAGCTCATCAGATCGGATATCGTTCCGGAGTATTTATTCGATTTCGTTGGGATGAAGAAGATGTCGATACGAAATCATATTTTGAATTCCGCATCAATGTAATAGAATTGACAGGAGATGTTATTCTCGAAATTACCGATTATGCCTATCCTGATGAAAAACGGGATAGTATCGATTTGTGGAACAGACAAATATCTTCTCTCAGACAACGGCTGGGAGCATAAAAAGATTTAATTATACAGAATATCTGTGTCACGTGCTCTCCAGATATTCTGTATAATACGTAGCTTAATTAAAAGTATCTTTCTGCATTTTATTCATAAGTGCTTTTTCAAAGTATTTACAATAAATGGTTTTTATGAATGCTTAATATCCTAAATTCGTTTTTTTGCACTACTTTTGCGACACAAAGTTAAAAGTATGTTTCGTATCAAAAGATTATATCTCTTTATCTTACAAACATTCTTGCCCTTGTTTCTAATGACATTCTTCATTTGCTTGTTTATTATTCTTATGCAATTTTTATGGAGATATGTCGATGAACTGGTCGGGAAAGGAATAGAGATGCCTGTACTTGCCGAGTTATTCTTTTATGCAGCAGTGTCTATGGTACCGATGTCACTCCCGTTAGCATTACTGCTGGCATCTTTAATGACTTTCGGAAATTTAGGTGAACGACTCGAATTGTTGGCAATAAAAGCTGCCGGAGTATCGCTTCTACATGTCATGCGTCCTTTAGTCATAGTAGTTGCCTTGATAGCTATTGGAGCTTTCTTTTTTCAAAATGACATACTTCCGAAAGCTCAGGTAAAAATGTACACTCTACTCTACTCGATACGGCAAAAGTCTCCTGAGTTGGACATTCCTGAAGGTGTTTTTTACGATCAGATCAACGGCTATAACCTTTATGTCAAAGAAAAAGACAGAAAAACCGGGATGATGAGAGATATGATGATTTATGATTTATCAGGTGGTTTCGATAACGCAATGGTCATTCTGGCCGATTCAGGAAAACTCAAATTGACCGAAGATAAACAATACTTATTCCTTACCCTATACAGCGGCGAATCTTTTGAAAATCTGAAAAGTCAAAGAACAGCTGTAAATAGCGTTCCTTATCGGCGTGAAACTTTTTCGACAAAAGAAATCCTAATACCATTTGATGCCGGATTTAACCGTATGGATGACGGAGTAATGCAAAATCAATACATTGGTAAAGACATGCACGAATTGCGAACTTCTATCGACTCCATGACTTTAAGAACAGACAGTATCGGCAACAGTTTTGGAAAAGAGCTCATAAACTCCGGATATTTTACATTGTATAACAATGAACGACGAGATAGCACCTACAAAGAACGATCAGCACCCCCAACTATTAATATAGACAGTATATACGCATCAGCATCTCTACAACAAAGAGAATCAATGCTGAACCGAGCTGTTTCAAGAGCCGAAACCGTACGCCAAGACTACGAATACAAAAGTATACTTTCTGATGGAGACCAACGAATCATACGTCGTCACGAAATGGAAATGCACAAAAAATTCACTCTGTCTTTTGCATGCCTGATTTTTTTCTTTATCGGAGCTCCTTTAGGTGCAATCATCCGGAAAGGCGGGTTGGGAACTCCGGTTGTTGTATCGGTATTATTATTTATATTTTACTACATCATAGACAACTCCGGATATAAAATGGCGAGAGATGGCCGTTGGGAAGTATGGGAGGGCATGTGGCTAAGTTCTGCAGTATTATTACCATTAGGCATTTTCCTCACCTATAAAGCCGTCAACGATGCAGATGTTTTCAATAAAGACCTTTATATAAACTTCATTTATAAACTGATCGGTAAAAAAGAAACCCGCCATATTACTATGAAAGAAGTAATAATAGATGAAGTCGATATAAATGAAGCAGAAAAACGAATAGAACAAATAGGCATTCTCTGTGACCGAATGCAAAAAAATACTGGTAAGAAACGACAATCTTACTATCAGTACTGGACGCAAGGTTATGATAAGCATTTACTCCGTTCTCTAAAAACAGAAGTTGACAATTGGGTAGAATATGCTCAAAATACTCGATCTCAAATATTAATAAGTAAACTGATAAATTATCCGGTTCTTCGCATGCTGCTACTATACCAGCCATGTCGAATACGATGGATAGGAATTGTCATGACTGTTTTATTTCCTATATCCATACCTATATATCTGGTCGGTTGCTGGGAACAACACCGATTAAGGCAAGAATTACAAACTATACAAAAAACAAATCAAGAAGTTCTTGCTATTATCCGAGAAACAGAGCAAAAATCCGAAATTCAATAATTTAAGAATTTCCTTTTTTCGAATTTACCCATTCCGGTGTCTGTTCATCCGGAATATTAAATACAAAGATTATGAATGAAATAAAACTAAACACGATAGAAGAAGCGATAGAAGATTTTCGGGAGGGAAAATTTATTATCGTTGTCGATGATGAAGACCGGGAAAATGAAGGAGATTTCATCATTGCAGCAGAAAAAATAACTCCGGAAAAAGTTAATTTCATGCTCACACATGGACGTGGGGTATTATGTGCCCCGATAACAGAAGAGCGGTGTGAAGAGTTAGATCTGAACATGCAGGTTGCAAACAATACATCGATACACGAAACCCCTTTTACCATAACGGTCGATAAATTAGGAGGCGGATGCACAACAGGTGTTTCTATGTTCGACCGAGCTGAAACAATCCGGGCATTAGCCGATCCGAAAACAAAACCGTCAGATTTAGGACGTCCGGGACATGTAAACCCTCTTCGTGCCCGCTCCAGAGGAGTATTGCGCAGATCCGGACATACCGAGGCTGCCGTAGACTTAGCTCGTTTGGCAGGTTTGTATCCGGCAGGGGCATTGATAGAGATCATTAATGAAGACGGGACAATGGCTCGTCTCCCTCAATTAATGGAAGTCTCCCGAAAATTCGGCATCAAGATCATCTGTATCAAAGACCTCATCGCCTATCGTTTAAAAGAAGAATCGATTGTCGAAAAAGGCGTAGAAGTAAATATGCCTACGGCATACGGACATTTCAGATTAATCCCGTTCAGACAAGTTTCCAACGGACTCGAACACATCGCCCTTATAAAAGGAGAATGGGAACCGGACGAGCCAATATTAGTACGAGTCCATTCGTCCTGCATGACAGGAGATATATTCGGTTCAAAACGGTGCGAATGTGGAGAACAATTGCACAAAGCGATGGAAATGATCGAAAAAGAAGGAAAAGGTGTCATCGTATACATGAATCAAGAAGGTAGAGGTATAGGTCTTATGAATAAAATGAAAGCTTATAAACTACAAGAAGAAGGTTTAGATACGGTAGATGCTAACCTTCATCTCGGATTCAAAGCCGATGAACGGGATTATGGCGTAGGGGCTAATATACTTCGCGAATTAGGAGTCCGTAAAATGAAATTAATGACCAACAATCCTATAAAACGCATCGGATTAAAAGGTTATGGACTGGAGATCGTGGAGAATGTACCGATCGAAGTAGAACCGAACCCATATAACATGTTCTATATGAAGACAAAAAAAGAACGTATGGGACACGATCTGCATAAAATAAAATAAAATCACTAAAAATCATATATCAACGGCGGCATCCATAAAAAACAGATGTCGCCGTTGATATTTCTTTATCGGAAAATTTAAACAGGCTAACATTTTCCCTCTTTATTATTTTGAGAGATCAAAGATCTTTTTTTATTTTGTTAAACATTCCGAGATAAAATATGTCTTTTTATGAATAAAGTTTTTCGATTCAAACCTCAAAAGAGACTCAGCTTACTCAACCCTGAGCGAAAAACCAAAGGACAACTAACCTTGTTCTTCGGAATGTGTATGGGTATAGGGAAAACCCACTTGATGCTACAAGAAGGCATCCATTTGATAAAAGACGGTTTCGATGTCGTTCTGGCAAATTATAACTCGCACGGAAACAAAGAGATAGAACGGTTAGCGGCACAAATAGAGCAAATTCCACTAAAAAAGAACGGAGAAATAAATCTCGACTATATAATCAAACGCGATCCTCAAATTGTTCTGATAGATGAAATGGCCCATCAAAATCCCAATGGCAGCCGACATAAACATCGACATCAAGATATAGAGGAACTGCTTGACGACGGAATACACGTATATACGACTCTAAGTGTACTGCAATTAGAAAGCAAAGCCTATTCTGTTCAGGAAAATACCGAATATTACACTACATGTACCGTTCCGGATATTCTATTCGAGCTGGCAGAAAAGGTGCATTATATAGATGCGTCTCCCCAAGAAATAGCAAAACGATTTCTCGACAAAAGTATTTATCTCGACCAACATTTAGGAGAGCATTATCGAAAAGCATTTTTTTCGATCAAGAACCTGCATCTGTTACAACGCCTTTGCAAACAAATGATGGCATTCCGCCGAAATGAAAAACAACGCCAGTACCTTTATGAGCACCATATGCAAGAAGACACTATTACCGGAGTAAAATTATTGATCTCCATTAATGAAAGTCCGCATATGGAAAGTTTTATCCGAAGATCAAAAAATCTATCCTACACCTTAGGGGTTCCTCTCTATGCCGTATATTTCGACTCTACAGGACAACTGACAAATAAAGAACAAGAACAACTCAATAAAAACATCAGCATGGCCTACCGATTAGGTGTATTTGTTATCCGGTCAACAGGTGAGAACTGGGTATCGAGCATGCTGGATGTAATCCGTATCGAAAAAATTACACATTTAATTTTCGAGAGACTTCCGAACGAAAAATATATAAAGCGAATTTTCAGACGAAGCGAACTGGATCGTCTTATCTCTAAATGTAAGAATCTCGATATTTACATTCTTTCGAACGAGAGTATTCTTGAGCGGAAAAAGAAATTTTTCCAAATCAATACATCGGGGTTCAAAACCTCGATCTGGAATTATATAAAATCGGCGACAATAACATTATCTGCAGTAGCCATACTGAGTCCCTTTATCGGAATGGTAAGTGAAGTATCATCCGGATACATATTCCTTATTATTCTTGCATTACAGTCTATCTATTTCTCAACCGGACCGATTCTTTTATCGGCTTTACTGAGTGCAGGAGTATATGATATATTCTTTACTATCCCTTACGGCACACCATCCCTTTCCTCTCCTGACGACTGGCTACAATTTTTTATGTTCCTTGCTATCCCGTTTATCAATATCATGCTGGCTACCCGATTAAGGAAACAAGAACAGCAAAGCCGAAAAAGAGAACGGATATCAAACACCATGTTTAATTTTTCAAAACACCTTAGTACCGCCAGCGGAATTAACTCGATTCTCGAAATATCAGCAAAAGCTATCAACGATAGCTTCAAACTAAAATGTGCATTTATCTTGAAAAACAATAAAGGAGGATTAAGCAATTCTACCTCGCCTCACAGTAATTTCACACTTACCAGCAATGAGTTTAAAGTTGCACAATGGGTTTTTGACAAGGGGAAACAAGCTGGTAAGTCAACAGAAAATTATATGCATGAAGAACGCACATTCTATCCGCTCAACAGCCTTAAAATGAAAATGGGAGTCGTCGTTCTCGAATTTAAAAAATTATTCGATGCCGAAGAAGAGCTACTGTGGCTTACGTTGAAAAGGCAAATCTCAAATGCACTTGAACGGGAATATTTGAACGATATGGCCAGACAAGCCTCTATATTAAGCGAATCAGACCGATTGTATAAGACTCTTTTCAACTCTATATCTCATGAATTACGTATTCCGGTAACCTCGATTCTTTCTGCTTCTGAAACCTTGAAAGAGATAGAACAAGGTATCAGCAAGGATATAGGTGAAGAAATTTATATGGCTGCCCAAAGACTACACCGGCTTATCGAGAATCTGCTCAGTATGTCGAGATTAGATTCCGGCAGGCTTTCTCCTCGTTTCGACTGGTACGATGTACATGATCTTGTAAATTCGGTAACCGGGTTACTCAAAAACGAACTAAAAGAATATGATCTTTCTATAAATATTCCGGACGATATGCCTTTGGTACACATCGATTTCGGACTCATCGAACAGGTGTTGTACAATTTATTATACAATATCACAGTATATGTCCCGTCTCATACATTGATCGAATTAGATTTCCAGCACGACGGAACAAATTTCTGCATATCTATTACCGACTACGGGAAAGGATTTGCAGACAAAGATTTACCCTACATCTTCAACAAATTCTACCGGGGTGAATCGGGAATTACAGGAGGATCGGGTCTCGGATTATCCATTGTCAAAGGATACATAGATATCCACAAAGGTCAGGTAGAAGCCAGTAATGTTACCGGAAAAGGAGCAAATATTTTCATCCGTATTCCCAGTATGTTACCTTTGATAGAAAATTTTTGATTTTTACTAATACATATAACATGAACAATAACAGTATCCTGATTATAGACGATGAAGTACAGATACGACGCTTATTGAGCATTACTTTGGAAATGAGCAAATATAAAGTATTGGTTGCCTCTAATGCCAAAGAAGGATTAATGGCCGCCGCCATGCATTCTCCGACATTGATTATTCTCGATCTCGGATTACCAGATGAAGACGGACAATCTGTTCTGCGAAAACTACGAGAGTGGTATAAAAATCCCATTATCATTTTATCTGCACGCACGCATGAAGAAGAGATTGTAAAAGCCCTTGACTCTGGAGCGAATGATTATCTGACCAAACCGTTTCATAATGGCGAGTTATTAGCCCGCATCCGGTCGGCAATACGTTCTATTCGGGAAGAAAAAGACCAATCGGCAATTCTCTCATTCGGCGATTTAACCATAGATATGCTAAACCATTGCGTAAAAAAGAAAAACGAAATTATAAAATTGACAAGTACTGAATTTTCGATATTGTCTCTAATGGCACAAAATGCAGGGAAAGTCCTTACTCATCAATATTTGCTAAAAGAAGTATGGGGCGTAGCCTATCAGAGCCAACCTCAATATTTACGAGTATTTATAGCTCAATTAAGAAAAAAGATCGAAAACGATCCTTCTTTCCCGGCATTTATTCTTACAGAATCAGGAATAGGGTATCGCTTCAGTGAACAGACAGAGAAATAAACAATTCCTTATAAACCTCTGTTTCCAATCACGGTCAATAACAAACAATATATACAGTTTTATCATGGAAGTTATCAAAATATATCCGGAAAACCCGAATCCAAAAGAAATAAACAAAGTGGTTAATGTCCTCAAAGAAGGAGGACTGATAGTATATCCGACAGACACTGTATATGCGATCGGATGTGACGCTCTTAATGTTCGTGCCGTTGAACGAATATGCCGCCTAAAAGGCATTAATCCTCAAAAAGTCAATCTATCGATCATTTGCTATGATCTCAGCAATATCAGTCAATACGCTAAAGTAAACAACGAACATTTCAAATTGATGAAAAAAAATCTACCGGGTCCGTTTACATTCATACTGCCTACTCACTCCAATCTTCCAAAGATTTACAAAAACCGTAAAACAGTGGGAATTCGTGTCCCTGACAATTCTATAATTCGGGAAATCGTACATCAGTTGGAAAATCCGGTACTAACAACTTCAATACGTGATGAAGACGAGATTCTGGAATATACTACTGATCCCGAACTCATTGCAGAAAAATATGAAAATGACGTCGATATTGTCATCAATGGGGGATATGGAGGTATAGAGGCTTCTACTATTGTCGATTGTAGCGAAGACGATGCATTCATCGTCCGTGAAGGGAAAGGAAAATTGATTTGGTAACCCAATAATACTTAACCTTTAAATTCTGTTTAAAGTCTCCGATAAAATAATCCGGACAAATACTTAATCCTTCTTTGAATTTTCTTTCGTCAGATAAGCTGCCATCATACTCACAAAAACAGAAAAATATTCTCAAAAACAAAAGACTTCGATTGACATCGAAGCCTTTTGTATAAGAAGTTTTTCAGATCCGAAGCCGGAAGTCAATTCACTATTCTTCATAAGGTGTCTAAGAGTAAATAAAATAACATGCTTTGATGGATTCACATCCTAAAACAATTACTTTTCCAAAACCTCAGACCTGAAAAACTATATTGTAATTATAATTTATGTGCATCTCTATGCTTATGTCACTAATATGTTCTTTTCAGAACATATTTTATTATTATCATCGCAAAAATAGTCATTTTATATGATGAAATAAAATTTAATACTAAATATTTTTTACATCATAGATCAACACCCGTAGCTATCAATTTATTTTTCAATGGATTAGAATACATTTCAAGCATCCTTTCAAGAAGAAATGCCTCATCCTTCTGCGGTAAATCGATCTTATCTAACTGTTTCTGCATATAATCCATAAAACGACGTTTCTCTTCTGTGGAATAATTTCTTGAAAAACGATCTGTATGGTACAACTCGTCATAAGCGACATAATTACCCGAATAAATCATGTAATTTGAATGAATTGCCTTATCAATAATACGGGTTATACAATGCAACACATCCGATTTTTCACAACAGTCTTCCAATTTTTCTAATTCTCCGTTAATAACCGGCGATAAATGAAAATGAATATGCCCCTTATAACCGGATATTCCCGTTTCCATACTGAAAAGATCATCCTGAGGTTGTTTCTTGTAATCAGGATTATCCCGTTTCATCTGATACTCTTTTGCTTTTAAATAGTCACAAGGATCATATTCATAAGATATAGAAACCGGAACAATATTCAACCCCATAATGTTCGTACGCATATCGCTTCCACCCCCGAGATTCAGCATTTTGATAACGCTTTCCTGCGTTTGGTCCTCAGAATTTTTAGAACGTCCCTCACGTTGGGCAATCCATAAAGATTGATGTTTTATCTTAATTGCGAAATTAATATAATTAGATAACCGGCGAGAAACCTCAAGCATGCGTCGGCGAGGTACATTACGGTTTACGATAACGCTTTTATTTACCCGTACCAAATCTGAAATCCACGGATACACCAATAAATTATCCCCGATCGCCACTTCACTGGTTTCAAATCCGTGAGCATCGAGCATCATATTCAGGAAAGAGGCATCTAAAACTATATCCCGATGATTTGACATATAGGTATAATTACCTGACGGAGACAAATTTTCAAGTCCGCTCGCATCCACTCCTGAAGTAGAGCGTCTCGCCAAATCGTTTAATACAGGAATAGCCAATCGTTTTTGAAATTCTCTTTTAGTAGTACATTCTTCCATTTGGCGACAGAATGCATCCACATCCGGAACAACGAATTTTAAAGCATGCCGAAACTTTTCTTCTTTTGTGAGCGACCTGATAATGTCAGGAATCTCCTCGTCATAAAAAGGACGTATCTCGTCAAAATCAAATAGTTGTCTCATAACTTTATCATTTTACAGATCATAACAGAGCTCTTCATAAGAATCGTTATCTTCACAACATTTCATCTTCAATAATCTCCGACAAAACCTGTTTCATCTCCATTCCGGCAGCTTTTACCTGCTGAGGGATAAAGCTGGTCTCGGTCATACCCGGAGTCGTATTTACTTCTAACAAATAGGGTTCTTTGCCCACGATAATATAATCGACACGGATAATACCTTTGCACCCCAATATATCATAAATAAAAGATGTCCGTTCCTGTACCTTAGCTGTCATTTCCTCAGATAAGCGGGCAGGAGTGATCTCTTCTACTTTGGAAGCCGTATATTTGGCTTCATAATCAAAGAACTCGTTTTTACTCACGACTTCGGTAACCGGGAGTACGACATCCCGTTTCCGGGTTTTATAACAGCCGCAAGTGATTTCCGTCCCTGCCATAAAAGCTTCGATAATAACTTCTTTCCCTTCATCAAAAGCTTTCTTTATAGCCGGCTGTATTTCTTCTTCAATCTTTACTTTCGTAGCTCCGCAACTCGATCCACCTACATTAGGTTTTATAAAGCAAGGTAAACCAATCTGCTCTACGATCTCCCGGTCAGAAACAGTCTGCCCGTTTCGCAATACGATAGAATGCGCAATAGGAATACCGAACGCATGCAGATAGCGATTACACACAAACTTATTGAATGTCATAGCCGAAACCAAAGTATCACAAGTTGAATAAGGCAAACCTATCATATCTAAGTAGCCTTGTAAACGCCCGTCTTCACCGGGAGTCCCATGTATCGTAATATAAACGAAATCAAAATGACGAATCCGTCCACCTTCGACAAAACTAAAATCATTTTTATCTATTTCAGAAGTTTCTCCGTCAGGCAACTCAACAAACCATTCGTCACGAGTCAATTTCACGATATATATGTCGTAACGGTCTTTATCCATAAAAGAATAAATCCCTTGCGCACTTCTCAACGAGACCGGAAACTCCGAAGAATATCCACCGGCTACAATAGCAATTCTACGCTTATCCATGTTTATAGCAATAAATATACTTAAAATATTTTATATAATGATCTTTATTCAACCAATTTCTCTATTCTGCATGTATGAACGCCATTTTTCGATCAACAAGCTCATATCCTCCGGTATCTCCGAATCAAAAAACATCTCTTTTCCCGTAATCGGATGTACAAAACCCAAAGTTTTGGCATGTAAGGCATGACGGGGACAAATATCAAAACAATTTTGAACGAACTGTTTATATTTGGCAAAAGTCGTTCCCTTGAGTACCTCATTTCCTCCATACCGAGCATCATTAAACAAGGTATGACCGATATATTTCATATGCACCCGTATCTGGTGCGTACGCCCGGTTTCCAAACGACATTCTACAAGAGAAACATATCCCAAACGCTCGAGAGTCGTATAATGAGTTACGGCATGCTTACCATAATCGCCCTCGGGAAACACGGTCATTTGCAAACGATCTTTCAAACTACGACCTATATTTCCTTCGATCCGACCTTCGTTCTCCTCCATTCTTCCCCATACCAATGCAACATACTTCCGTTTTGTCGTTTTATTAAAAAATTGCAATCCCAAATTCGTTTTCGCTTCGGGAGTTTTAGCGATCACCAACAGACCCGAAGTATCTTTATCGATACGATGCACCAATCCTAAACGAGGATCGGAGACATCGAATAAAGGATCATTTCTGAAATAATATGCTAATGCATTGACCAATGTTCCTGAATAATTGCCATGTCCCGGATGCACGACAAGACCTGCCGGCTTATTCACAACCAGCACCTCTTTATCTTCATATACAATATTAAGGGGAATATTTTCCGGTATGATTTCCGATTCATAACGAGGTCTGTCCATCACTACCGAAACAACATCCAACGGTTTTACTCGATAATTAGACTTTACCGGATTCCCGTTTACCAATATACAATTAGCTTCGGCAGCTTGTTGAATTCGGTTTCTCGATGCATTCTCGATGCGAGCTACCAAAAATTTATCGACCCGTAGCAAATTCTGACCTTTATCCGCAACAAACTTAAAATGCTCATACAGAGCCGGAATTTCTTCATCCCCCGTCTCCAGTTCTTCACAGTCGGTCTCTATGTCCGTGAGCTTCTCATCCATTATTCCATCCACTCCTCTCCCACAGAATCTTCACTCATAATAATAGAGTCTTCTATAATTTCCGCCGTCCCATTTCCAACGAATAATTTCAATCGGGAAGATACGGGCAATTTCAATCCTTTCTCTACTGATACTCCATTATAAACGACATCCAACACAAGATCTTTATATTCCGAAGCTACATATTCGATCTCCGGTTGCGAAAGACCTATCCCTTCAAGAATAGCAACAGCCTGGCGATATGACATATCTCGAACATCCGGTACTGTAACTTTTCTGGGAAGATTAGAGTTTATCGTCAGAAAAACAATCCTATTTTCTTTTACAGAAGAATTTTCCCGAGGTATTTGTTCTACAACTGCGCCCCGAGGAATATTGTCAACATACACCGAGTCGATGACTTCACTACGCAATCTATAGCGAGAGAGAAGAGCTTTTGCATCTTCAGCCTGCATACGTTTGACATCGGGAACCGTTACCGACTCCCCATGTCGGGTGTAAATATCCAAACCATGCAACACGATCCAAACCAATGCCACAAAAACCAATCCGATAAAAATCAGATGTTTAAGAATCGGATGATTTTTAAAAAACAGAATGATTTTTTTCACTGCTTTTCAATTATACATATTAGAATTGGCAAAGATAGATATTTTGATCGGTTTTCCAATCAAGCTAATTTATTTTAATAATCATACATCAAAACCTCCACGAAACAAAGAATTCCCGATTCATAACTTAAAAAATCTAATATGGTTGATTTTTGCTTCTAAAACGTTTACCTTTGCGAGCAATATTCTCCCGATGGAGAATAAAAAAATATTCTAATCTGAAAATACTTTTTCAAATATGAAAAAAGGATCTGTCATATGGATTGTAGCATGCGCTATTCTTGTTGTCATTTTGGTAATCGCTGCATATTTTATTTACTCACAAAAGAAAGAGATGGAAGATTTCAAAACGCAAGTTGAAATCGAAAACGAACGGAAAGAACTTGAAAAAGAATATGCCGACCTCGCATTCCAGTATGACCAATATGAAGGTGGAAAAATATTATTGAACAACGACTCTTTAGTACAAAAGTTGGATGCCGAAAAAATGAAAGTCCAACGTCTGCTCGAAGAACTTCGTACCGTCAAAGCTACTGATGCCGCACGCATCAATGAACTGAAAAAAGAATTGGCTACATTACGAAGCGTAATGCGTAACTACATCATACAAATCGACTCCCTCAACTCCCTCAACAAAAAGCTGATGGAAGAAAACAAATCTGTCACCAGTAAATATCAGGCTGTAGCCCAAACTGCTTCTCAATTGCAAAAAGATAAAGAACAGCTCAGTCACAAAGTTACGTTAGCATCAAAATTGGATGCAGTCGGAATCACGGTTACACCGATCAATAAAAGAGGCAAGGAAACCAACAAAATCAGTAAAATCGAACAAATAAAGGTATGTTTTACCATTGCCAAAAACGTAACGGCCGAAGTCGGTGAAAAATATATTTATCTCCGGATTATGAAACCAGACGGGGATATTCTGGTAAAAAGTCGGGCAGATTTATTTCACTACGAAGATAAAGAAATCAACTTCTCTACTCGCAAACTTATAGAATATGACGGAGAAGAAATGAATTTGTGCCTCTATTGGAATGTCGAAGAATTCTTATATCCGGGGGATTATCGGGTCGATATCTTTGCCGACAATTATATGATCGGAAGCAAGTCATTTAGCTTAGAAAAATAACAATAGATCAACAAAATATTGTAGAACTGTCTGTTGCCGAAATATGAATCATATTTCGGCAACAATTTTTTGCTTCCCCTTTTATTAAAAAAGAATAAAAACAGAAAACTAACCGAAAGAAAATCTTGTTATGTTAATATTCACAGTTTATCTTTGTCGATAAACAAAGATAGAGCTGTGAAGTCTCTATTTTTTTAACGTAGAAAGATTGTCTATGCAATAATTGCATATTTAAGAATATAATGCGAGATTTGAGAAATAATATCTAAACAACGAACAGAATGAAAAAATTAATTGTCCTCTGTTTACTCATCATTGGCGGAAGTAATGCTATCGCACAACAGGTTTTTACCCTTGACTCGTGCCGGAATATGGCAATAAACAATAACAAACAGATACGTATTGCCAACGAAAAAATAAAAGCAGCCGGTTATGAAAAGAAATCGGCATTTGCAAATTATTTGCCCGGATTCGATGCAGTAGGCGGTTACATGTATAATTCAAAAGAAATCTCTCTATTAAGCGATAAACAAAAAGAGCAATTATCAAATGCAGGGACAAATACATTAGCTCCTATAATGCAACAAATAATAGCTCAACATCCCGAACTCGGCCCGCAACTTCAACAATTGGGTGCTGGCATAATAAACTCGGTAAACGGAGCAGGACAATCTTTAGTAAATGCTCTGCGTACCAATACGACCAATATGTTCGGGGGGGCAATTACGCTTACCCAACCTATTTATATGGGCGGAAAAATAAGGGCCTACAATCAAATCACCAAATATGCAGAAGAACTGGCAAAAACTCAGAAGAGCACAGCAGTAAAAGACCTTGTATTCCAAACGGACGAAATCTATTGGCAAGTGGTATCGTTGGTATATAAAAAGAAACTGGCCGAAAGTTATGTCAATCTTCTAGATTCTTTATACCGAAATGTCGAAGCAATGATAGCTGAGGGGGTTGCAACTCAATCTGACGGGCTGACTGTTGCAGTAAAACAAAACGAAGCACAAATCACTTTAACAAAAGTTTCTGACGGACTCAGCCTCTCTAAAATGCTTTTGGCACAAATTTGCGGATTACCGATAAACATGCCTTATACTTTAGCTGACGAAATAGAAGAGTTACATGAAGAAAACCTTCCAACTCCGACAAACTCCATCAACATGGATGAAGTATATGCCAACCGCAGTGAAATACAGAGCCTCACATTAGCGACCGAAATTTATAAACAAAAACAAAAAGTCGCGCTTTCCGCCATGTTGCCTAACCTTGCGTTGACAGGCAGTTATATGTTCTCCAATCCAAATGTTTTCAACAGTTTCGAAAAGAGAGTAGACGGATTTTTCAATGTAGGTGTAATGCTTAAAATTCCGGTTTTCCATTGGGGAAAAGATTTTTATAAAGTAAAAGCGGCTAAAACAGAAAGAAATATCGCTCTTTTGAATTTAGAAGAAGCTAAAGAAAAAATCGAATTACAAGTCAATCAGGCTACGTTTAAAGTAAACGAAGCAAATAAAAAACTGATTATGACACGCAAAAATATGGAAAAAGCAGAAGAAAACCTTCGTAACGCCCAAATCGGATTCGAAGAGGGAGTTCTTACAACCGATAATGTACTGGAAGCTCAGACTGCCTGGTTACAAGCCCAGTCAGAAAAAATAGATGCCGAAATAGACGTCCGCTTATGCGAAGTTTATTTGTCTAAGGCTATGGGATTAATGAAATAAAATAGGAAACGTAAAAAACAAACGACAATGGATACTCCTCAAAGAAAAAAAGAAAAAAGTCTGATCATCGGATTAGTCGGACTCATTATCGTGATCATCATTCTCGCAATGATCGGATTCTTCATGTTGAAACCGGGTGACGAAACCATACAAGGACAAGCAGAGGCGACCCAAGTACGGGTATCGGGAAAACTTCCGGGACGTATTGTCGAATTTATGGTGGAGGACGGACAAAGCGTACATAAAGGCGATACTCTTGTCCGCATCTTTTCATCCGATGCCGAAGCTAAACTCATGCAGGCTTCTGCTATGGAGAATGTATATAAGGCCCAAAACCAAAAAGTAGATAAAGGAGCACGCATAGAAGTAATAAACTCGGCTTATGACATGTGGCAAAAAGCAATAGCCGGACTCGATATTGCAAAAAAATCATACGACCGGATGCAGGCTCTTTTCAAAAAAGGCGTGATTTCCGCCCAAAAACGCGATGAAGCCGAAGCAAACTATAACGCAATGAAAGCCACCGAAAGCGCAGCAAGATCTCAATATGAAATGGCCAAAAAAGGCGCGCAAATCGAAGATAAAGAGGCCGCGGCAGCAATGTTGCTGGCAGCAAAAGGAAGCGTGGCTCAAGTCGAATCGGTATTGGCAGACTCATACTTGACAGCTCCGATCGACGGAGAAATATCCGACATATTCCCTAACGAAGGCGAGCTGGTAGGTACTGGAGCTCCGATTATGAATGTTCTGAATCTGAATGACATGTGGGTTACATTCAACGTAAGAGAAGAACTCCTGCAGAACCTGACTATGGGAAAAGAAATACCGGCAATAATTCCGGCTTTAGGAAACAAAGAAATCACTTTGAAAATTTACTATATAAAAGATTTAGGCACTTATGCTGTATGGAGAGCGACAAAAGTAAGCGGACAATATGACGCCAAAACGTTCCAGATCAAAGCTCGTCCGACAGCTCCGGTAGAAAACCTGCGTCCGGGAATGTCTGTCTTGCTGAAAAAATAATTAGTTACATCCGAGTCTGCCATCTTTAACGGACTCTCAATACAAAAATTACATGCCAGAAAAAAAATCGGTTACAAAAATTCTTTGGGCAGTCATCATAAGAGAATTGCACCGGCTGGTTTCCAGACCGATATACATTTTCTGTATAATAATAGCACCTCTCATCAGCTATCTTTTTCTGTTAACTCTTATGAACGAAGGATTACCGGAAGAGATTCCTACCGCCGTCGTCGATCTCGACCATTCTGCAGCATCGAGAAATTTTATCCGGCAACTCGATGCAATGAGTCTGACACAAGTTACAGAGCAACCCAACAGCTTTACAGAAGCTCGAAAATCGCTGCAAAAGGGAGAAATATACGGGTTCTTAGTGATACCGGAAAGTTTCGAAGCAAAAGCTATGGCCGGCCGCAGACCGGAAATATCGTTTTACACCAATAACGCATACTACATACCTGCGTCTTTGTTATATAAGAATTTCAAAACGATGTCGGTACTTGCCTCCGGGGCTATCGTACAGCAAACCTTACTCGCCCACGGAGAATACGGATATGAAATTATGCCCCAATTACAACCTGTGCCTACGGCAGTACATGAATTAGGTAACCCTTGGATAAGTTATTCTGTCTATTTGAATAATACATTTATTCCGGGAATGCTGCAAATAATGATATTATTGACAACCGTATTCAGCATCGGGACAGAAATCAAACACGGAACATCCAGAGAATGGTTAGCTCGATCACACAACTCGGTCGTATTGGCTATTACAGGGAAATTACTTCCGCAAACCGTTCTGTTTTTTATCATGGGAGCATTACTGCAATCTATGCTCTACGGATACTGGCATTTCCCATTACACAACGGAATCTGGCCGATGCTGGCGGCAATGTTCTTGTTGGTTCTTGCAAGCCAAAGCTTCGGCGTTATCATGATGAGTATAGCACCATCGTTAAGAATAGGGTTGAGTATAGCCGCATTATTCGGAATCATTTCTATTTCGATTACCGGATTTTCATTCCCCGTGCCTGCCATGTATCCGCCATTTCAGTTATTGTCGAACATATTCCCGCTACGACATTATTTCCTGATATACGCAGATCAAGCGTTGAACGGCATACCGTTATATTACAGCCGAATGCATTATCTGTATTTGTTCCTTTTTGCCATAGCTTCTTTACCGTTACTGAAACGACTCAAAACCGCTTTGCAAAATCAAGTATATGTTCCTTAGCAATAAGCAGGATAAAAAAGTATTAAAGATGAAACTACAAATATTCGAATCGATAAAAACCGGAATGCTGGATATCTGCTATATCTGGAGAAAAGAATATGTAACGGTATTCCGGGATTTCGGAGCATTGATTTTTTTCTTTGCCCTGCCATTTGCATATCCGATATTATATGCTCTTATTTATAATCCTGAAGTCGTACGGGATGTTCCGATGGTTGTAGTAGATAACGCCCGCACTCCGTTAAGTCGTGAATTATGTAGGAACATGGATGCAAGCCCGAATGCAAAGATCGTATCTTATTGCGCTAATATGGATGAAGCAAAAAAAATAATGTATGAAAAGAACTGTTACGGCATTATGCTCATTCCGGAGGATTTCAGCAAAAAACTTATGCGAGGAGAGCAAAGTCCGGTTATTTTTTACTCAGATATGAGTATATTACTTAACTACAAAGGATTTCTGATCGCTTTGACAGAAGTGACGATGGACTTAGGGTCAAAACTACAAGTCGCCGCATTAGGTGGAGCGACCCCCGAACAAGCTAAAATGGCGATGTCTCCTATTCCATACAGTTCTATAACTCTCTATAACCCCGAAAGCGGTTTCGCATCGTTTCTTATTCCGGCAGTCTTGATATTGGTTTTGCAACAAAGTCTTATTTTAGGAATCGGACTTTTAGCAGGGGGAATATACGAACACAAGAAATTGCATAGATATTATTCCAACCGGGAAATGATGCATAACAATATCATGCATATTGTTTTTGGAAAAGCGATATGTTATTATAGCCTTTACATTGTCTCCACAATGTATATATTACACGTAGTACCTTGGCTATTCAAATATCCTCAGATAGGAAACCAATGGGAAATATACGCGTTCATCGCACCATTTTTATTATCGTCCATATTTTTCGGAATGACACTCTCTATATTTGTAAGAGAACGGGAGACATCGTTCCTACTGTTTGTTTTTACTTCATTGCTGTTTCTCTTTATTTCAGGTATTACATGGCCACGTTATGCAATGCCCGAAATCTGGAAAATAATAGGAGCTATCATACCTTCAACATGGGGAATCGAAGGCTTCGTCCGCATGAATACTACAGGAGCTAGCATCAGTGACGTACATGATGCATTCATTAATCTGTGGATACTTACCGGAATCTATTTTATAACAGCATGTCTGGCATACAGATATCAAATATGGAAAGATAAAAAAAGAGGTTTCAGAGGAAAGATAGAAGAAAACTATCAAATATAAGAGGCTGTCTAAATCCGAAATAGATCAAAAAGATTACACACTTTATATGAAAAATGCCCCTAATATCGAGGGGCATTTTTCATATAACAAATAAAAAGCGAACAGTTTATTTGATGCGACGAGGTTTAACCCCCTCAAACGTTATTTTAACAGGAAGAATATATCCGTCCTTATCAAAATACATCCGGTCGATACACGTTTCTCTATGATTCTGATTGGTATCACCTAAAGGTCTGCGATGATAAACGATATACCATTCGTCTTTCCCGGGAATCTGAATCACCGAATGATGTCCGGCTCCGGTTGCTACATTATCATCCTGTTGCAATATTTTACCGATACGTTTGAAAGGACCAAAAGGAGAATCGGAAATAGCATAAGCCACGCTATAATCAGAGCCACCCCAGCTACCTTCAGACCACATAAAATAATATTTGCCGTTTCGCTTCAACATAAAAGGCCCTTCTACATAATTTTCAGGAGTAACCGATTTATATAAAGTACCGTCATCAAACGGAACAATGCTCAACAAATCATCACTCAACTTTACCATATTGCAATGATGCCAGCCTCCGTAATACATATAATAAGAGCCGTCATCATCACGGAATACGAACTGATCGATAGGTTGTGCGCCATTCACGATTTTATCGATCAGCGGTTTTCCTAAAGCATCTTTGAAAGGTCCCTCCGGACGATCGGCAACTGCTACACCTATACCACCGTATTGGTCATTATTCTGAATATCATTAGCCCCGAAAAAAAGATAATATTTCCCGTTTGCCGAAATTACCGACGGAGCCCACAAAGCAAACTCAAGCCACTTTATATTCTCAATCGAAAGGACTTTCGGATGCTTAGTCCAGTGAACAAGATCTTTAGACGAAAATGCGTCCATATATGTCTGCACATTGTAAATTTGATGCACAGCCCGAGTTTTTTTGCCCGTATCCGGATCTTTTCCATCAGCAGTTACCAGTCCGGACAATGTAGGATATATCCAATATTCATCTCCATACACAATAGCTTCAGGATCGGCATACCATCCGGGCAAAATAGGATTTCCGCTCGTTTTTTTCTTCTTTTGAGGAAAAGCCAATGCCGACACACAGCAAAAAAGAAATAAAAAGAAAATTTTTTTTGTAACCATAATTTAACCCGATAAAACAAAAAACGCCCTTAACGGGCGTTCTTTGTAATTAAATAAATTTTTATTTTACAGACAATTTATAAGTAGCTACATTACCCTTCGCATCGGCAACTTTTACCAAATAAATACCTTTTGCCATAGACAAAGTACTCAATCCGGCAGCCACCTTAGTTTGAGAAATATTCTGTCCTGCGAAATTATACACATCAACAGTCAACGACTCAGTAGCAGACTCGATGCAAACAGCATTTGTCATGCCCCAAACTTTTACACCTTCAATTGTTGCCGTAGAGATAGAAGAAGGATCATAGTCGGTATCCAAATATACACCATGGATATTCGCACCGGCATCGGTCCTAAATACCATATACAAATCATGCACACCTTCTACTTTTGATGTCATAGTTCCGGCAGTTTTCTTCGGAGTAGCCCAGTTACTTGTACCCTGAGCCTGTACTGTTGCCAATTTCGTATCATTTTCCAATACCGATAGATCGCTATAATCATCATGATCCAAGTCGATATAGAAATCGAACGTACTGCTTCCCAAAGACGCCTGGTCTGAAGAATGATCTACCAAAATACGAGTAAATTGTCCATTTTGGAAATCAACGTCAACAAATTTCAAAACCACACCATAAGAAGTATAACCGATATTAGAAGCCTCAAATTTCAGATCATCTGAACCGTATGCCATAAATTCAACGGTGTTCTCAATACCTCCCATTGCATCAAAATGCATGCCATAAGCGTTATCAGTAAGAGGTTCGTCTATCAACTCTATCTTTTCAGGCTCATCATCTTCTACTTCCCAAGGAGTTCCTTCGATCAATTGAATTTCTTTCAAGTTTGTAGCACCGGTCCATTTTACATAAAGATCATGCACGCCGCTGATATTTTTCTCCAAATTTTTTGCCAATGTACCGTAAACAGTCCAATACCAATCACGAGCCGTCCATATTCTAGCAATCATGTTATCTTCACTGTCCGTGCCATCAATATAAATTTCGAGGAAACCATCCGGATTTGTAGATCCTCCATGAGTAGAAACCACAGCTATCTGTTGATATGTATTTCCATCTTTAAAATCTATAGACGGGAATTTAACGATCAATCCTTCTCCTGTCCAACCCCAAGCTCCCTCATCGTTCAGCTTCGCATCGGGAAACTCTTCCGGATTGACGACACTTCCGAGTCCTGCACTTATTTTTTGACAACTATAGGTCGGGTCCGGCATTTCTCCTTGTTCTTCTTCAGTAAATTCATTGTTATAAAACACGATCTTTTTCAGATTACCTTCACAATTATTATAGCGCATATATACTTGATGCTTTCCGGTAGGCCAGGTAAAACCGTCAGTACCTTCAGGATAAAAATTATAACGGAAAGTACGATAATACTGAAAAGCATTCGTACCTTTAACATCGATTTGTGTAAACAATAAACCTCCGTTATCCGGATCTCCCATGTAGAAATCTAATGTACCTTCCGTATTCGGATTTTCATGTGCAAATTCCGCACCGTTAGCAACATAAGTCGTTCCGTCTCCAAAATCGATTACACCCAAACAGATGGTTGTTCCGGGCATTGTATTTCCCAAACACTTGTTTACAATATCAAAACGGGCATCATTCACAATTTCGACACCGCTTTCTTCTGTCATTTTAATGACAAGGTCTTCAGCCGAAGCCGTCGCAAACAAGCCGGCAAAAAGCCCTAAAAAAGTAATTGTTCTCGTTTTCATAACATACAATTTAAAAGTTAATGTATATAATAATTAAGTTGTTTTTTAACTTTTTGGAACCGACTTTAAATAGTCGGTTCCAAAATTCTCTATTTCTTTACTACACGACCATACGAACGAACAGACTCCCCGTTCAATCTCCAAACATATATTCCCGAAGGCAAGTTATTCCCGGAAACAACCAATTCCCGATCACCATCATTCAGGAATATCGTATTTCTATATACACAACGCCCTGCAAGATCGAATAAAGAAATTTCTATATCTTGAGACTGTTTTATAGAAACCGGAATATATATTTCATTGACAAACGGATTCGGATAAGCAATACCGACAGAATTTTCAGAAATAATAGAGTGATCCACACCCGTGTAGTCTGCAACTTCTTCTATCCTAAATTTCTGATTATCTTCCCCTGTCAAATCTCCTACAGATAGCTCCGCTCCTTCGTCCATCGAACTATCCGAAACCTCGAGATATTTCAATGCTCCTTTTTGCACGATAGTGAAACAGCCGTCTCCTTGATAATACAAATTCCATTTTCCGTTATTCACGGTGCAATCAAAAGGAAATTGACCGATCGTATTCGTTCCTCTCAAAACGATATTCAGTCCGGAAGCGACATTCTGCAAACCGTAACATGCATCACCGGCAACATTTAATCTCCATATTTCCGTATCGTCTCCGGTATATTCTTTCTGAATAATTTTCGTTCCGTTTGTCGTATTATTCGTTTTCAAAGCCAACGCCTTACCACTATGTACCGCGATGATTTTATATCCTTTACTTCTCTCTATTACAGGAATGATCTCCGTATCTTCTTCGAAATCGTAATAGTCGAGGTTCATTCCACCATTCGTTATCTGTACTCGCAAATTATGAGTTCCTTCCGGTATCGTTACCCTTACCATATAATCAGCATAATTGTCAACTCCGGATGTAGACTTCAATTCCATTGAAGAGAGCACCTCATCATCCAACATGACACAAATACCTTTATCCTGTCCTGAAGGTGTAGAATAACGGACAGTCATCTTATACGTAGCTGTTTTTTCGACATTTACCGTATAATTCAACCATTCTCCGGTAGTAGTCCAGCCGATATGATACCCCGATCCGCCGACTCCCACACCGACATAATCACCCTCTTCATTTCGGTATGCACCGCCTTCATTAGAAGTCGCCATATCATAAAAACCGGCGCCTTGACCTCCTAAATCGAAATCTTCAGCTTCTATGCGGCCCGGAATAGCTAAATCTTTATAAGGTTTCTGTCGCTCTGTAAAATATCTTTTTGCCGTAGCCAACAAATCGCTGGCTTTCAGAAACACATATTTTCCGGGAAATTCGCTTTGCAAACGTTCCACAACACGGTTTATCGCAGCATATCCGGCGCCTCCCAATCCGGCCTGAACCATATATACTCCGGTAAATACAGGGATATCATTTCGAGCAGCAACGCCCTTCAAATAATTATAAATACCGTCTTCATCACTGCAAACTCCGCCTGTACCGACAACCGGCATACCGCACCAGTTATAGGCATCTTTGTAAGCCCCGTTTGTCCATGCCAAAGTCCCGGTAACTCCTGTTTTTACAAAACCATTGTTATAAAAAGGTTGTGCAGGCCAACGTAATGAGGATGCCGTACTGAACATGCCGGCGGCTTTCAGATACTGTCCATTCATTACACACCATGATTCATAATCATCCGGTTTATAATAAGGTTCTTGGATATATTGTACCCCCGAAGGACCTCCGATAAACTCATCATTACCGGTTCTATTCTCATAATAATATTGCAAAATGAACGGAGCGATTTCGGTCAAAGCCGGAGATAAAGTCATAGAAACAGGCACTTTTCCCCGTTCAGACTGTTTCCAAATATCCAATGTCCCGTTATGATTGAATTGAATATTGTCCCCGTCACTCCAATGCAATGCGACATATACTTTATTCGTTTCCGCATCAACAGCCACACCTTCCGGCTGACGCCCCTCAAATGTTTCGGAAGGGAACGAAGAATAATAACTGGCATTCGGGAAAAGATCACTCACTACAAATCCGAACCCTTCGGGATTAGTCGTGAGATTAAGATCATCTCCATGCATACCGTACCCCATTACCACCGCATTTTTAGGATATCCCGGCGTATTTAATATTTTTTTAATAATATTCTTTCCCGTAGTCGTCTCATCATCCACCCAAAAAGCAAATGAGCGTGAAGCCACGGCATAATCATAAATACGCCAACCGCCATTTCTCCAATCGTCACGCAAGCCGATACTAAAAACCAATTGCTTGTTAAGTTTAGGCATAATTTCCTCTAATGCCCAATTATAAGCCTGAGTTATCGTGCTCCAATTATTCCGGATATCGACGATCTCCTTATCCCATCCGAACTCGGCAACCAACTCATCCTTAAGTTCTTCCGATACAGGCAAAGCATCTTCGGCACAAGCCATCAACAGCGCCATATTGAAGGTATAGTCATTATCCGAAAAATTACATATTACCAATTTATCCAAACGGTCTTTATACGATTTGAACAAAGTGCGCAATCCCCGATTTTCACCCGTGACGATAACACCTTGATCCGGACGTTTATATTTAACGTCTAAATACTTAAACCAGTCTAATTCTTTATCTCCGGTCGAAAGGAACACTTCCGCAGAATCCCGGTTAATAATTCCCTGAAAGATCCGGCAAATATGAAGCGCTTCAGGACTTTCCGTCGCACCTCCTACCGAAACGAACACAGGCGTCTGCACCGGTTTCATTTTCGGAAAATGTACTCCGGAAATTTGAGCGGATATTCCACCCAAAACTCCGTAGCACATTATCAATATCACTAATAGTCGTTTCATGAATAACCTCTATTAAAGTTTAACTACTTGCTGTAAACGAATATCATCCGAAGACGATCCGACCATGAAAATATAATTACCCGAAGGCGTATAGAATTTTCTCTCCTTCTCATCCCAAAGACGCAACTCCTTTTTAGGAATAGATACAGATACCTGAGCAGACTTGCCTTTTCCTATATGTACACGTTCAAAACCTTTAAGCTGTTTTAAAGGAACTTTTATTCCCGATTCAGGGAAACGCACATACACTTGTGCAACTTCATCTCCGGCATACTTCCCGGTATTTTTCACCGTAAACTTCAAATTCACGGCATCATCGGAAACTTCACTCTTCAGGTTTTTATAATCGAAGCGGGTATAACTCAACCCATATCCGAACGGATACAAAGGTTTATTTTCAAAATACATATAAGTTCTGCCTTTCTGAATATCATAATCATCAAAAGCAGGAAGCTCATCAAGGCTTCTGTAATATGTCAAAGGAAGACGTCCTCCGGGATTATAATCACCGAACAAAGCTTCAGCAACGGCAGTACCGCCTTGTTCTCCCGGGTACCAGGCATTTAATATAGCAGGAATATTCTCATCAATCCAGTTAATCGCCAAAGAACTTCCGGCAACCAATACGACTACGGTATTCGGGTTAGCTTTATATGCTTCCTTGATAAACAGTTGTTGATCGGCAGGCAACTCTATCGTATATCTGTCCTGTCCCTCCCGTTCGATAGACTTGTTGATACCCAATACGGCAACCGTAACATCGCACTCGCGAATAGCCCGTCCGGCTTCTCCGTAAAGATCGAGTAAAGCTTTCTTCCCTACATCCGGAACACGCCAATATAATTTTGCCGTAGCCTCAGCTCCGTCATCGAAATATTCGGCAACCAGATTATATTTTTCGCCCTTATTCAGCTCGACCACTACACTATCGGTCTGTACCCCCCGATTGTGCCAAGAATCGATCAGTTTCTTACCGTTAAGATATAACCGGCAGCCGTCATCAGTAGCAAAAGCCAAAGTATATTTTCCCGATACACTCGGCACAAGATCTCCGCTCCAGCGGATCGACAACGGAGACTTCGGCAAGAAAGGATCGGGAGCTTGATTGGCCGGTTCAAAATTGATATTTTCATCGGTACGCACTTTCGGTGTTCCTTCCAAGTTCTTATTTCCATAATACTCAGCTTTCAAACCATTCGGGAAATTCGCTTTCGTAATCATCTCATATCCAGAAATCGAAGAAGACCACGGTGCATATACGATTTTCACATCATCCCCTACTCGATTTTTAATTCCTTCAAGAACAGATACCGGAGCATTCACCGGAGTACCGCTATAATCTCCGAATTCGCAATTCCCGGCATTAATGCCGACCACAGCGATCGATTTTACTTTTTTCGGATTTAAAGGCAAGAAGTTCTTTTCGTTCTTAAGTAATACAAGACTTTGACGTGCTGCTTCCAATGCTAATTGCCGATGCTTCTCACACCCTACGATAGAGGGAGATATAGCATTATACGGATTCTTTTCGGGATCATCGAACAGCCCCAGCATCATACGGGCACGTAAAACCCGATAAGCAGCAGTATCTATATCTGCATCTGTCACCATACATTGCTTGTAAGCATTCATCAAAGGCTCGATATATACATTGTCGCCGCATTCCAAATCAAGACCGGCTTTTATAGACAATGTCGCTGCAGCTTCGGGAGTCTTCACATATTTATGATGCGTCACCAAGAAACCCGGTCCTCCGCAGTCAGACACGACATACCCGTTAAAGCCCCATTCTTTCCGGAGAACTTGAGTCAACAACCAAGGGTTCAAAGTACACGGGACATCATTGATCGCATTATAAGCAGACATGATAGATTGAGCTTTACCCTCTTTAATACAACTTTCGAAAGCCGGAAGATAATATTCTCTTAAATTCCGTTCAGAGATATGAGGATTACATTCAAAACGGTTATGCTCCTCATTATTGGCTGCAAAATGTTTCGGAGTAGAAACAATTTTAAGGTAACGAGGATCATTACCTTGAAGCCCTTTTACAAAAGCAACCCCCAATTTGCCGGAAAGGAACGGATCTTCTCCGTATGTTTCAGGAGTACGTCCCCAACGAGGATCACGAGCCATGTTTACTGTCGGTGACCAGAAAGTCAGCAAATCGCTGAAAAAACCTTTTTGATCTTTCCCCCGATTCAATTCATTCCAGCGTCCGCGTGCTTCGTCTGAAATCGCTGTCGATATTTCATACAACAATTCAGGATTCCACATACTCGCCAGTCCGATAGCCTGAGGAAAAACAGTAAAATTACCAGGACGAACAACTCCATGAAGCGCTTCATTCCCATGATAATATTTATCGATACCTAAACGGGGAATTCCCGGAGATGTAGCCCGCAAAAGCGATATTTTCTCTTCTACCGTTAAACGGGACAACAAGTCCATAATCCGCTCATGCTGCGGAGCGTTCATATCTTTATATAACTCCTTAGTCTGGGCAACTGCCACAGAAGTAGTTGCCAGACAAAAAGAGAATAACAAGGTCTTTATTTTCAGATTCAAAGTCATAATGTCAGTTTAAATTAAGGTGCGACAATTTCAATAACAGGAGTATAATTATACCGTTTCAAAGTCGAATTATAGCTGCAGCTTGACAGAGCGGCAACACGGATATAATACTTCTGCCCGCTTTTCAAATTCTTGACAGGGTCTTCATATACCTTTGACTCTATCGAAGCATCTGTAGAACGGCTAAGCACTTTTGTCGTAGAATTTTCCTCTATGTAACAACTGTTATAACAGGAAACTACCGGATAGATATTGCAAAGCAATCTGGATTCGGAAATTGTTTTCTTACCGATAGTCATTCCTTCCGGAGTAGTAGAACGGCGGATTGTATATTTAACCGTAACCTCGGCCGAACCGGGCTCTCCATAAACAATCTCTTCTATATTTACTTTCAGGAACGGAGTCACCTTAAAATCATGCTTAGTAACACCTTTAAGATGTACTCGTTCGGCTTCTACCGGGAAAAATGGACCTTCTGTCGGCGTTACATCATAATCCCCGCTAAAAAGAGCTACATTACGGAATGTACCGTCAGCTTTAGCCCAAAACTGAAGCGGTGTAGGATTTTCATAAGAAAGATCCATCAATTCAATACGGCAGCCATCCGGCTGTTCGGTGTAAACCGGAGATCCGGTCTCAATATCGATCAAAGTCCCGTCGATACCCGCATCGGGAGCATCATAATTATCCAGTTGAAAACAAGATGTCATCAACAAAGGGAATATGGCAAATATCAAACTAATCTTTTTCATGTATTTACAATTTTATTTTTAAGGACTGTCTGAAAACTTCCAGACAGTCTTGTCATATTTCTATTATTTACTTATCTGCTGACGATTAATAGCCGGGGTTCTGTTCGATGCCCGGATTCAGTTTTCTCTGATCGTCATTAATACGGATATAATACAAATAGGGCTTAAAATCATGTGCATTACCGACTTCGACTTTTCTAAAAATCCAAGTCTTTTTATTAGCTACCCAATATGGATAAAGACCTTTCATCTTCTTATTATTCATAACCTTATCGGCCTGACGCCACCGTTTGAGATCCCAGAACCGATGATTCTCATACATCAGTTCAACTTGACGTTCATTACGCACGACATCTACTGTAAGAGATGGAGCATCTTCTACACCTGCACGGTCACGTACGTCATTTAAATAAGTCAATCCGTTAGCTACATAATCCGATACCCCCATCGTAGCCAATTCGGCTGCAGCTTCAGCATAATTCAGCTCGATTTCGGCATATCTGAATTCGAACCAATCCTGTTCTCCACTCGTATGTTTCGGATCTTGTGTCGCATTTCCCTCATATAAGAATTTTTTAATATACAAACCGGTAATAGTAGATTCGGCATTACCTCCGACACCTTGCGCCCCGATTACATATATCGAAGTATCTTTCTGTGTTTCCGGATCGGTATAACTAATCTGATCGGTAAAAGCACCTCCCTCTTTTAAGATCGTTACATTCTGACCGTTCATTTCGGCAATTCCTCTTTTTACATCGATTATACCGCTTACATCTCCTTTTGCATTGGTCCACTCAGCACCGGGAATCAAAACTGTAGCATACAATCTCGAATCTCGTCCGTCGAAAAGATCGGTACGGTCTTTCACCTCAAGAATATTTCCATCATCCCCGACAATCCAACCCGAAGAATTGGTTTCAAACTCTCCCGATGTACCATCTGCCATAGGAAAGGCCTCTATCAAATCCAATGTCGGAGACAAGCGAGAACCATAACCTTCCGGATAACGGTATCCCCAAGGTTGATTCCATAAATCCCAGTTATGAGCTTTATCGGGATACTCATATTTCTTTACAAAAATCACTTCAGGACAATCTCCCTTGATCCAGAACATTTCCTGATAGTTTTTTGCCTTGTCTGCATTTCCACGATATAGAGAATATCCTCCTTCACGAACGACATCTACCGCCTTGATTACTTCTTTATAGTATTTTTCAGCTTTCGAAGGATCATCGAACCCTACCAATCCGTTTTTATCATACGAACCATATTTGGCTATAGAAGCGGCATAAAGCATGGCACGACTTTTCAAAGCTGCTGCGGCATATCGATTGATTCGGTATTTTTCCCGAGACGAACGGGTCGGCGGAAGCATAGCGATTGCATTGTCCAAATCTTCCAATATAAATTCATACGTCTCTTCCTCTGTGCTTCGATTTACTAACAAAGCCGAAGGATTAGAATCATCGTATTCTTGAGGGACCTTTATTATAGGAACACCTCCATAACGCTTCGCCATACCGAAATAGTACCATGCACGTATTGCGTATGCTTCACCCAGTAACTCTTCTTGTTTCTCCGGAGCGAAAAGCGTAGATTCTTTTAATTCCTGAATCAACTGATTTACGTTACGCACATTATCATATGTCCACCATTGATTCCAGGCATTATTTTCCGTCGCCGGTCCGAATATTTCATGAGGGAACTCGCAATGAATAGCTTCATCACAACTCAGAGCCGGAACAAAACAACCTCCGACCCAATTATTAAATCCGGATTCACTTCCGTAATTGAAATCTTCTATCGGAAGGCGGTTGTACAAAGTAGCCATGTAAGCCTCTATTCCGGCTTCACTACCGAAGATATCGTTTTCTGTAATTTTATTGATGGGCGCCAAGTCGAGAAAATCGCTACAAGAAATCGTACCGAAAGTAAGCGTCATGGCCAATGCCCCGTATATAATCTTTTTCATCATATTAGCCTTTAGAATGTTACGTTTACACCAAAATTAAAGTTTCTCATAATCGGATAACGGGCAAGAGAACCTCCGGGATTTTCAGGATCGGTATAATTCAGATCTTTAGAACAGATCGTGAATAAGTTAAACCCGTTCGCATATATACGAAGATTGCTGATCCCGATTTTATTCGTCCATTGTTTCGGCAATGTGTAACCCAACTCAAGATTTTTGAGTCGCAGATAGCTACAATTATTATAGAAATATGTAGATTCCTGCCCGTAGTTTTGAGGATCTTGCAAACGAGTCGACGGATAACGTCCAGCCACCCACGTTCCCTCACTATCGAACGGTGCGGGATTACCTTCTGCATCGACTTTATGCCAACGATCCATGAAAATATCCCATGCTCCTCCGAACTGTAACGGTCGGTCGGTCAAGTTAGCATTAAACATAGCTGCACCTTGGAATGTCACATTCAAATCGATACCTTTCCACTGTCCGCCAAGAGTAAGACCGTAGTTCATCACCGGAGTATTCCCCCTAAGAAGAGGTTGTTTATCCCAATCATCGATAATACCGTCTTCATTATAATCGACATACATCAAGTCTCCGGGAAGGTAAGAATACTGCGTATAAAGACCGTCTAAAACCGGATTCCTGTAAATTTCATCCATACTGGAGAATTGTCCGCGAACATCATATACCCATTTGATATTGCTGTTTCGATTATTCTGATTATTGCGCCAATTATCATAAGAGTTTCCGGACGGAGTACTTTCGATATATTTATTACGAGCCAAAGTATAGGTAAAGTTTCCTGAGATATGATAAGTAAAATCAGCAACTTTTCCTTCATGCCCCAACACTAATTCAAAACCCGATTGCATATCCGAGTTGATATTCTCTTTTGCAAATGTAGCTCCGAAAGTTCCCGGAACAGAAACTATACGATTTGCCAACAATCCGTCACGATCACGGCGGAACAAGTCGAATTCAACAGAAAGAGCACCTCTCCATAACGACATATCGAAACCTATATTTTTTGTCGTAGATGTGTACCATGTAGCATCATAATTTGGTATCTGAGGCATTCCGACACCCGGAATAAGACCTTGATCTCCCAATACATATTTATCACCACCCGGATAATCGAATGCCATCATCCACAAGTAAGCATCAGTGTTGTCATCCCCCATCTTACCGATAGAACCACGAATTTTCAAATTATCGATAAAGTCTACATTATCTTTAATAAACGATTCTTCAGAAAGACGCCAACCGACAGAAAGAGACGGGAAGAATCCCCATTTCTTATTTCTGAATTTCGAAGATCCGTCTAAACGGAAACTTACTTGAGCGATATATTTCGACAAAAAGTCATAATCTACACGTCCGACAAGCCCCATATTTGAGTTACGGTCGGCAGAACCGTTTACACTACGAGCATCATCTACCAATCCCGCATAAATTTGATCGACGGCATCCATCAACGTATTACGGCTACCGCTCAATTCAGAAGTCTCCCATTTACGGGTTTCGAACAATAATAAAGCTTTCAAATTATGTTTATTTTTGATCGAAGTTTCATAGTTCAAAGACAACTGTGTTGTCGGAGTTGCCGTGTTGCTGCGCCATTCCGTCACACTTGCCAAAGAAGATGTCGTTACTACATCATAAGATTTCGCATCGGCATTGTATTTATAAGTTTTATACTGCTTCTTGAGCATCTTATCTGTATGATATTTAGGATCATAAGCAATAAGTGCTTTTGCCGACAAACCTTTTACCCAAGGTATATCCCAACGTAACGAAGCGGTTGCCTGAACTTGCAAGTTTTTGGTACGACGATATCCGCCATATTCCTGTGAACTTTTTATCAAAGCATTTTTTTCATCATTATATTGATAGCCCAAATAATCGGGATTACCATTGGCATAAACTTCATAAATAGGAACTTGTGCCGAAACAGCATCGAAAATTTCACTGGGATAATAAGCCGGAGCATCCTTGTCGTCATAATATCCTCCTATCTGGAATTCGGCAGTCAATTGATCGGTTATTTTTGCCGTAATATTCGATCTCAGATTATAACGTTCATAATTCAAAGAATTCGCTTTCCACAATCCTTCTTCCGAGTAATAACCGATACTATTGAAATATTGTACCCGATCATTTCCTCCAGATATATTCATATTTATCTGCCATTGCGGTACCGTAGAACGAACAACCTGATCGAACCAGTTGACATTAGCATAAGGAGATCCCGAAGTTACCAAACTCGGATCGTAAGTCGGAACTGTTTCTCCTCGATTGGCCATCGCTTCATTATAAAGTTCCATATAACCATAAGCATCTACGGATTTCGGAAATTTGGTAATATTCTGTATACCGTATGAAGCGTTCAATGTGATTTCCGGTTTACCCTTTGTACCACGACGGGTAGTAACCAATACGACCCCGTTCGCAGCTCGCACACCGTAAACGGCAGCCGAAGCATCTTTCAACACAGACACCGACTCGATTTCATTCGGATCGAGACGATCAAAGTCATCACGTGGAATACCGTCTATAATAACCAAAGGCGATCCTAAACCACGAATATTAAAGCTGTTATCGTAACTACCCGGTTCGCTGGAATTTTGCTTGATATTCAAGCCCGGCACTTTTCCTTGCAAAGCATTCGTTAAGTTTGAAGTAGTTACAGCCTTAATCTCATCCCGGTTAATAGATGCCACAGAACCGGTAATCTCTTGTTTTTTTTGAGTTCCATAACCTACGACAACCACTTCATCCAAGAGTTTGGTATCTTCTTTTAAAACCACGATCAGGTTATTTTTTCCCTTCACCGGAATTTCTTTTTTCTCAAATCCGACAAAAGAAAAAATCAAAGTAGCTTTATCTTTATCCGCTTTTAAAGAAAAATGTCCATCGACATCCGTAGCTGTTCCGACTTTAGAACCTTTTACAATTACACTCACACCGATGAGCGGTTCACCCGCACCATCTTTTACTACACCGTTTATCTCGGACACTTGTGCCATCAAAGACAGCGGCAGTCCTGCCAAAAACAGTAAAATCATCACTTTTAGATGTTTCATTGTATTTCAGATTTAGTATATAATAATTCTTGTTTTTTAACTCCAAAAGATTTTTCAGGGACACTGCCCATCGTCAATTCCAAAACTCCTCCTTGCATAATATCTTCATGTGAAATCCAAGCTTTTTCATAAGGTTTTCCGTTCAGCTTGACCGACTGTATATACTTATTTGCCGGAACATTATTCAATGCAATAATTTTAAAGCTCTTTCCTTCCGGCAAAGAAATTTCAGCCTTGTCAAACAACGGAGAACCCAAAATATAATCACCTCCTGCAGGCACAACCGGATAAAAACCTAATGCAGAAAAAATATACCAAGAAGACATCTGCCCGCAATCTTCATTCCCTTGCAATCCATCCGGTTGGTCGCTATACATATTTTTAAGGATATAGCGTACTTTTTCCGCAGTCTTCCACTGTTGTCCTGCCAACGTATATAAATATGTAATGTGATGTCCGGGTTCATTTCCATGCGCATACTGTCCGATGAGTCCGGAGATATCTCCTGAAGCTTTTTCACCCATGGATTCGTTCAAAACAAAAAGAGAGTCCAACTTTTGTACGAACGCCTCTTCGCCTCCCATTAATTTAATTAACCCCTCGACATCGTGAGGGACAAGCCAGGCATATTGCCAGGCATTCCCTTCACAATAGTCGTCAGCCCGATGTTCCGAGCGGAAAGGATTAAAACCTTCCCGCCAGCTTCCGTCAGCATTCTTACCCCGGAAAAATCGAACTGAAGGATCCCAATAATGGCGGTAATATCCCGCCCTTTCCATAAACAACCTATAATCATCTTCTTTACCTAATTTCTTCGCAACTTGTGCCACCGACCAGTCTGCCAACGCATATTCCAAACCTTTAGCAACACTTTCGCCTTCTTTATCTGCCGGTATATATTCATTTTCACGTACAAAATTCAGACCTTTATAATCGCTTAGCATCGACTGCTTCATGGCGTTATAAGCCTGCTCGTAGTTAAATGTATTATACCCCTTTAAAATAGCATCTGCAATTACCGGAACAGACTGTATACCGATCATTTCATAGGTATCCGATCCATACAAATGCCATACGGGCAAACATCCTTTCTGATCGAAAATAGCCAACATGGATTTCACGAAATCCGAAACCCGTTCAGGTTGCAGTATCGTATATAACGGGTGTGCAGCTCGATAGGTATCCCACAACGAAAATACCGTATAATTTTTAAAAGGTGCATTGGAATATACTTGGCGATCGGCCTCCCTGTAATCGTTATTTACATCATTAAAAAGTACCGGTTGCAAAAACGCATGATACATGCCCGTATAGAAAATACGTTTCGCTACCGTATCATTTGTTTCTACGACGACTTTCGACAACTCTTTTTCCCACGCATCAGTCGTTTGTGCGACAACTTGCTCAAAATTCCATTCCGGGATTTCCGAAACTATATTTTGTGCCGCATTTTCAATGCTGACCGGAGAAATACCTACTTTAACCTGAACATCTTCAACATCATCCGCAAAACGGACATTTGCCTTCACACCCTGAGCTTTCAAAGATTTTCCGGAAACCTCAGCCGTGTCATTTAATAATATAACGGAAACAGGCAAAGAAAATTTTGCTGTGAAGTAAATTTGTTGTACACCTTTAGACCAACCTGTTGAAAAACGATAACCGCTTACCGTGTATTCATCGGTTTGTTCGATAAAACTTTCCAATGTCCGGTCATCTCCATACCCGTTTTTCAGGTCGATCATCAATTGTTTTCCTCCCGGTTCTTTCGGGAAAGTATAGCGATGGTAGCCGACACGCTCTGTTGCTGTCAACTCTACCAAAACATCATAATCGTTCAACATAACCGAATAATATCCTACTCGAGCTTTTTCCCGATCGTGAGAATAATGCGAACCATAACCCGAAGTAGGATTTTCCTGTGTCCCGGCGACTTTCTTCATCTCTCCGGTATAAGGCATAAACAATAAATCTCCGGAATCGCAACATCCAGTTCCATTTAAATGCAAGTGTGAAAAACCGATCAATACTGAGTCGGAATAGTGATATCCCGAACACCAATCCCAGCCTTTATTTATATTCGTCGGTCCTAACTGCAACGCACCGAAAGGTGCAGCTACCCCCAAAAAGGTGTGTCCGTGTCCTCCCGTGCCGATATAAGGATCGACCCAATGGGTAAGGCTCGTTGCATTTTTGTCACTGCAACCGGACAATGCCAGAAATGCGACCGCCAGACATATACTCAAGAAATTTTTCATTATTAAACTATTATTTTTCATTGCTCAGCGAATAGGGAAAATCTTTTTTATCGATACCCCGTTTTTTATTGGGGACATTACTCATTTCATAATCAATTACGGCTCCTTGTTTTAACCGGGAATATGAAAACCATGTAGGAGTATATTCTTTCCCGTTTAGTTTAATACGTTTTATATACCGGTTTTCTTTAGTTACATCAGGAGCATTCAGCACTATTTTTTTACCATTTTCAAGAGTAACGGTCATTTTCTTAAACAACGGTGTTCCGATTACATATTGATCCGTTCCCGGACAAACAGGATAAAATCCCATAGCAGAAAATACATACCAAGCCGAAGTTTGCCCGTTATCTTCATCACCGCAATAACCATCCGGAGCTGCCGTGTACATCCGATCCATCACCTCTCTTATCCAATATTGCGCTTTCCACGGCTCTCCCGCATAATTATATAGATAAAGCATGTGCTGTATGGGCTGGTTTCCGTGTGCATAATTGCCCATATTCATAATCTGCATCTCTTTGATTTCATGAATACAGAATCCATAATAACTGTCATCATATATAGGCGGGACGACAAACACGGAATCAAGCATTTGAACGAAAGTCTTCTTACCGCCCATCAGATCGATAAGCCCCTGTACATCATGAAAGACACTCCATGTATAATGCCAGCTATTTCCTTCTGTAAAAGCATCTCCCCATTTATAAGGATTGAATGGCGTTTGGAAAGAACCGTCCTGATTTTTCCCACGCATCAAGTTATGGCTCTTATCGAACACGTTTTTATAATTAAGACTGCGGTTACGGAAAAGCTCGATCTCCTTTTCAGGACGTCCTAACTTTTTAGCCATCTGCATGATGCACCAGTCATCATAAGCATATTCAAGCGTACGGGCGACATTTTCAGGAATCTTTACATCATAGGGTACATAGCCGAGTTTGTTATAATAATCCGCTCCCCATCTTCCTGTCGACGGAACATCGGGATGTACTTTATCCGTAGCTGCCAATAATGCATCATAAAGCGTTTCACTATATTCTACACCTATTCCTTTTAAAAATGCGTCGGCAACCACCGATGCAGAATTATTACCGACCATACAGAAACGATGTCCGGGACTTGCCCATTCGGGAAGGAATCCGCTTTCTTTATAAGCATTCGCTAGCCCTGCCTGTATCTCTTCATTAACAGAAGGATACATCAAATTCAAAAATGGGAATAAAGCTCTGAAAGTATCCCAAAAACCGGTATCCGTATAAAGAAAACCTTTTTTTACACCCCCTTCGTACGGGCTATAATGAACAGGCTCTCCTTGTGCATTTATTTCATAAAATTTACGAGGGAACAGAACCGAACGATAGAAACAAGAGTAAAACGTACGATATTGATCCGTAGAACCTCCTTCTACCTGTATTCTACTTAATATATCATTCCAACGATCACGTCCGGACTTTTTAATTCTTTCGAAATTTCCGTCTCCCAACTCTTTCAGATTCAACCAAGCCTGATCAAAAGAGATAAAAGATGAACTTACTTTCGCCTGAACAGTCTGTCCTCGACGAGTCTTAAAACCTATAATAGCACCTACATGATTGGCTTCCAATTCTTTCTTTCCGGGAACGACCTTACTGTCACTCCAGACATCAGACGAGGCAAAAGGAGTATCGAACTCGATTACAAAATAATTTTTAAAGTCCGGAGTAACACCTCCCGAATTTTTCGTAGTATATCCTATTACCGTATTTTTTTCGGGGATCACCTCTATATAAGAACCGTTATCAAAGGCGTCGATCACAATATAAGAACTATCGCTTTCAGGAAATGTAAAGCGAAATGCCGCCGAACGTTCGGTCGGGGTCAATTCTGTCGTAATATCATGGTCTGCAAGATATACACTATAATAATAAGGTGTAGCAACCTCTGCTTTATGAGAAAACCAACTGGCTCTCTCCTCCTGTCCTATCTTATATCCGATAACAGGCATTAAAGAAAACTGCCCGTAATCATTTATCCACGGACTCGGTTGGTGGGTCTGCTTAAAACCTCGAATCTTATCGGCCGTATAAACATACGTCCAGCCATCTCCCATCTCTCCGGTCTGCGGAGTCCAAAAATTCATTCCCCAAGGTAAAGCAACAGCAGGATAGGTATTCCCTGTTGAAAGCAACTTCTTCGACATGCTCCCGACAAGAGGGTTGACATAATCGACCACTTCTGTTGCAAACAAAGAGGTAGTAAAAAGCGAAAATAAAATTGTCGTTAAAAAACTCTTCATGGCTCAATATTTTCTCTAAGCATAAATGTGTTACGAATATATTATAGTAATATAGAAAAGATCATTAATTTATCATTAACAGAAATGGTTCAACCCCGATTTAACAATAAACAAAGCCGAAATTTCTCTTTTCCATCATTAATAATTCATTAATTTTTCAGTTCCATACAATCTTTCTATTCAAAGGAATATATCCTATAACCCAATCATTTATAATACATTAAACATATATGATCATCTTTTTTTCTTATCAAAATAGCGAGCAGCAGATGCAGCAAGATCTTTCGGTAACAAATACTCATAAACACCCGGACGCTCTTTCTCTAACCGGTCTATTTCCCGCTTTAACTTTGCAATGCCTCCGTTCCTCCCATATTCGGCGGCAATCGGATATACATTTACAAACACAGGCTCATCCTCCTTTGCCTTGACCTTCATTAAAGCATTGTATAATTCACCTTCTTTGCGAATATGTTCTCCCTGATTCATAATGATCACCCCATTCTTATATGCGATGCCGGTTTTATCGTCACCATCGAATATCCCTTGCAATCCGGCAGTCTCGATAAAACGATCGAAACAATGACTTCCGAATGTGGCATGCCAAAAACAAGCTGTATGAAAACCCGCCGATGCAAGCCAACGGCGATTTTTCTCTAACCACGATTCATAACCCTCTTTTTGATAATCCCGACCATAAATAAACTGATATCCCGAAGGTCCGGCAACCAACTCGTCATTCTCGCTCTTATGTTTATAATACCACTCAAGTAAAAACGGATTGATTTCTTGCAAACCTGCCGCCATAGTCGTGCCGACCGGAACTGTTCCTCGCAACGAGTCATTTTCCCACATTAGATACAAAGCATTCTGATCGAACTGAAGATTGTCCCCGTCACTAAATATGATACTGACATATATTTTACCGGGTTTGACCTTTCGGGCTTTCCCTTTAGGTTGATAAAAAGATTTATTCGGATAAGCACTCCAGAAACTTCCGTTGGCATAATAATCACTGACCACATAACCTATTCCATAATTATTGACTGTAGCCAACAAGTCATCTCCGCTTTTGGCATACCCCATAACGATCGATCCGGGGTTGTACTTACCCGCAATACAAATATTCCGGATAATTTGCTGTTCATCTTTTTGAGCGTCATCCAACCAGAAAGCAAATCCTCCGGATGCAGTAGCATAATCATACAAAGTCCAAGGAGCTCCGCGCCAATCATCTCTTAAACCTACCGAAAAAAGAATATTTTTATGACATTTCGGAATCAATTCGGCGATAGCCCAATTATAAGCAGACTCTTTATTCACCCATTCTTCTGATAAATCGACAACTCCACCTTTCCAATTATATTTCTTCACCACCCAATCGGCATATTCTCGTGTCAACGGAATGCCTTTGTTCTGGGAAGAAAGCATCAAAGCCATATTCCACGTCCAATCTTTACAAGTATCCCATACATATATATAAGAGAACCTGCTCAAATATTTATCCAACAATGATTGCAGTCCCGCATTTCCGGCTCTCGAATCTCTATTCAGAACCGTATATTTCCGCTCCGTATCATTCAACTGACGAACATGATGATCTCCGAGAAATAAATAAACTTCTGCCGAATCCTGATTAATAATCCCTTGGATTGCCGTAGCCACCATTTTCGACAGCGCCGAATCCTTACGGCAATCGGCAACCCAAATTTCAGAAGACATTTTACACTTAAAAAATTGTCCTGATTCAGGAGCTAAGCTGCTCTCATATTTCGGCTTCGAAACACGGAGAGAACAACCGGTCAGAATAACAAATAATAAAAGTAAAGGGATTTTGTTCGTGCCTTTCATCTCAACTAATTTAAAAAACAACAAATAAATATCGTATGGCAAAAATATCCCCGACCTATATCTGCCGTCATTAATTATTCATTAATAAGAGAATGAATAAAAAATAACCGAGCCCTACTCTAAAATTTACAGAAACAGAAACGGAAATTATTCATTAATTTTCCCAAAAAGCAAAAAGCGGTATTCCTTTTTATTTTTTTGTTTTAGTCTTTTAAATATATTCACTACCTTTGTTGAAACACATTTATACATCAACAAAAGCCATGAAGAAAATTTTCATATTTTCTATTTTGTCGTTTTTCTTCCTTTTACATATTTCAGCAACGGATATCTCCTCCGGTTTAAATTTTGCATCCCATGAGGTAATCAAAGAAAAAAGGACTTCTTTATTGTTGAATGACGGTAAAGAATTTTACCTACCCGAAGGATTTTCCTTGGATTTCGGATTGCGGTTCAGAACCGAATTACACAACTACGGATATATTTTCAGAATCATAGCTAACGATACGGTATGCTTTGATTTGGTATCCAATTATTCCGATGGACGAAAATCTTTAAGTTTTATCGAAGGAAACAGAATATTCACTCCCTTTAGCAGACAGATATTGGAGCAATACGAAAAAAACAGTTGGGTTACGGTTCATTTCGGTATAAACCCTAAAACAAAAGAAATAACAATATCGTTTAATGGTGAGGAGATCAAAATTCCATATCATTACAAAAAATTGTCTCGATATCGTTTTCAATTCGGATATTGCAGTCATCCCGACTTTCTTTCCTACGATGTCCCTCCCATGGCAATCAAAAATATACGCATTGAAGATCAAGAAGGTAAAATAGAAGCATACTGGCCATTGAGAGAACATCAGATCGCAGAAGTATATGACTCGGTTTCTTGTAGATCTGCAATAGTACACAATCCCATTTGGGAAATAGATAAACATACGCAATGGGAAAAAGATCGATCTTTCGTTTCGGGACATTACACTCAAATTGCCTTCAACGAAAAAGATAATATACTTTATTTTGCAGATCAAAAACAAATTCTCGTTTATCATTTGACCGATAACCGCATAGATACAATCCTCGTACAATCGGGAAACCCGTACTATGTGAGTTCGAACCAGTTAATTTATCAACCTTCGACAAACGAACTATGGTCTTATGACTTCGACGGTCCTATCATCTCCCGATTCGACTTCAAAACCCATAAGTGGAGTCAAGCCAATAAAGACACAAAGAACCCTATCCATACTCACCATAACTCTTTTATTTCTCCAAAAGATTCTAATTTATACATATTCGGAGGATATGGCGAATATCATTATAAGAATGATTTTCTCAAACTATATTCCGACGAATCGAAATGGGAAAAAATCGATATGAAAGGTTCGATTCCTCCTCGTTATCTGAGTGCATTAGGCATAAAATCGGAAAACTCTATACTGATATTCGGAGGATATGGCCATATCAGCGGATTACAAGAATTAGGACCTTATAATTATTATGATTTATACGAAGCAGATCCCTACACGGGAAAAATAAAGAAGTTATGGTCGTTGGATAAACAAGAAGAGCCTTTTGTCGTATCGAACGCTATGATAATAGATACTACCGAAAACTTATTTTACACACTTTGCTTCCCCAATAACCGGAGTAACAGCCATATTGTTCTGAAATCATTCGACATAAGCAACGGAAACTCCCAGACATTAGCAGATACGATTCCTTACCTGTTTGAAGATATAAATGCATACTGCTCTCTATTTTACGACAAGAAAGACAATAAGTTATATGCCGTAACCATCTTTCACGAAAAAGACAAATCTCAAATATCCGTATATTCATTACTGTATCCGCCATTATCTACAGCGAGCATTATTCAACCGGCCCGGGAAAAGGCCGACTTTATGTGGTTATATATCGCAACGGCAATTATTCTGATTATAGGAACGGCACTATTCATAATATATATAAGAAAGAAAAAATCTACAGTTCAAGATTCGGTAATCTTAAATATGGAAGAATATGTTCCCGAAGCAATTCCAAATCGATCGGCAATATTATTTCTCGGAGGATTTCAAGTGTGGGACAAAAACGGAAACGATATAACCAAATCATTTACTCCGACATTAAGATATTTACTTATATTGATCATTCTCTACACACAGAAAAACGGAAAAGGAATTTCCAACTCTACTATGTGTGAAATCTTGTGGGCAGACAAAAGCGATGAAAGCGCACAGAACAACCGGCGGGTTACCATTCGGAAACTAAAAGTTTTGCTTGAAGAAATAGGAGGTATCGAATTAGTAAATACAAATACTTATTGGGCGACGAAATGCAGCGAACCGTTCTTTTGCGACTATTATACGGTTTTCGAGAGTCTGAAAAAGTTACAAAAACAATCAAAGGTTCAAGTAAATAAATTATATGACGTACTGCATCTCATCGCTAACGGATTACCATTGCCATATCTGAATCAGGACTGGGTCGATTCTTTCAAATCCGATTACGCCAATTATGTTCAAGATATGCTATGGAATATCGTACAATCAGGGAATCTGACAGATTTCAGACTCCTTACCAAAATTGCAGACATTATTTTCTTATTCGACCCTACAGATGAAAATGCCATACACTTAAAATGTAACGTACTGGTAAAAAATGGTAAAGTAGGACTGGCGAAGAGTACTTATGATGCATTCTGCTCAGAATATGAACAGTTATTAGGAACTCCGTATAATAAATCTTTTAATGATATATGTCATTAAGTATATCTTACAGATTATTAATCGGTTTTATATATCCATTTATCAACAAAAAGAAATAGTGCAAAATGAATTTCGTGTCATAAGGCAAACTTCAAACACATAATGAGGAAATATATACTATAAAAGAATTTTCAACTGCAATTAGGAATTTTCGACAATAGAAAAGCACGGAAACAATCATTTTACTATATTTGCACCGTTCTAAAAATAAACAAAATGGACGATTATCATTCGGAATATTAACGTAAGGGTAGGATTTTATACAAATTCTACCTGTAAAAGTATGGGAGATTTGTATATGAAGACTTATCTGAACGGCATAAAACTTATGCCCGAAAAAATCTGGATGCCCAATTATTGGATCAATATCGAACAACCCGACAAGATCGATATCGACTATCTGCTTAACGAGCTCAATGTTCCCGAGTCTTTTCTGAAAGACATAGAAGACCCTGAAGAAAGGCCACGTATCGAATACGAAGACGAATGGCAAATGATTATCCTTCGTATCCCGACAAAAGGCCATGATACCGGATATGCCTACACGACAGTTCCTTTAGGTATTTTCTTAAAAAACGACCTGATCATCTCTGTATGTTTTTACGAAAATGAAATGATAGGGGATTTTATCCGGTATAATCAACGTAAAGAGATCGGATTCAATAATCCCTATGATCTGGTTCTTCAACTCATATTTTCTGCGGCAGTATGGTACATGAAATATCTCAAACAACTGAATATCATTATAAAGGAGAGCGAAAAAGAATTAGAAAGATCTATTAAAAATCAAGAGCTTCAAGCGCTATTGCAGATAGAAAAATGTTTTGTCTTTTTTATAACCAGTTTAAAAGGGAATACTATTCTCCTGCACAGGATCAAACACGATAAAAGGAGCAGTAAATATATTGATCCCGATCAGGTCGAAGATGTAGAAATAGAAATGAGACAAGCCCTTGAGACCTCTAATATATATAGCGACATTCTTGCCGGTATGATGGATGCATACGCTTCTGTGATCGGAAATAATATGGGCGATATCATGAAACAGCTAACCTCAATCTCCCTTATTCTCATGATTCCGACTCTCATCGCAAGTCTATACGGGATGAACGTACCCAATTCGTTACAAGATAGTCCGTATGGCTTTCCTATCATTTTAATAGCATCAATCACTTTATCTACTTTCGGTGTATGGTTATTCCGTAAACGTCGTTGGTTTTAATGGTTATTCTGAAGTTTTTCTTGTTCAGAAACACTTCAGATACTTTTTACTCTTGTCCCTTAGAACCTGTCATCTAAATTTTACAATCGCATTACAAAAAATAAAAAATTCAAATCCTTTACACTTTCTATGTAAATATTTTTCCTTTCTTATTTATATATACTAATTTTGATACCCTTTTTCTTTCAGAAAGATAAACGATACCTAACAAATATAAATATGAAAAAATTTTTACTTTATTCCTTTTCGTGGCTATTGTTTGCAAGCATGTTATCCTTACACGCCCAAGAAATTCCCACAGGCTATTATGACAAAGCTATAGGAAAAAGCGGAAAGGCTTTGCAAGAAGCATTATCTACGATATTAAATAACGGAGCTAAAGATGTCGGATATGACGGGCTATATTCCGTTTATCGAACTTCGGATAACCGAAACGGAAAAGTATGGGACATGTACTCCGACATAACAGATTTTTCTTTTAGCAATACATGCGGGAACTATAAAAACGAAGGAGATTGCTATAATCGGGAACATTCAGTTCCGCAAAGCTGGTTTAATGAAGCTCGTCCTATGAAATCGGATGCATGGCTGGTATATCCGACAGACGGGAAAATAAACGGATACAGATCAAACAATCCCTTCGGAGAGGTCGGCTCAAAATACAGTTCTTCGGCAAACGGTTTTTCTAAATGGGGGACATCCGCTACTCCCGGGATAACCGGAACGGTATTCGAACCGAACGATATGTATAAAGGGGATTTTGCCCGTGCCTATTTTTATATTGCCACCCGATATGCCGATAAGTGCGGAAACTGGCAAAGTCAGGTATTCAGTTCTTCATTTCCTCATTTAGCCAAACCGACTTTGGATATGATGCTCCGCTGGCATCAAAAAGATGCCGTAAGTGAAAAGGAAATAGTCAGAAACAATGCTGTTTATAATGAACAAAGAAACCGAAATCCGTTCATCGATTATCCCGAACTTGTCGATCTCATCTTCAGGGACAGGACCGATGAACCTTTTAATCCTGACGGAAGCGAACATCCTTATCTGACTTCTCCATTAAGCGGATCGACAATAAACATTGGAACTACATTGTTTAATCACTCCGTCAGTAACAATATTCTCATACAAGGGAAAAATATCGAGAATGATCTGACTCTTACTCTTAGCGGAACAGATGCAGCACTCTTTTCTCTATCGGAAACGATTATTTCCGCATCGGATATTAACGACGGGAAACAGATAACCGTAACCTATTTACCGACAGAAGTCGGTCTGAATAACGCGACATTGACAATATCGGGAAAAGATCTGGCCTATTCTACGCAAGTTACTTTAACCGGGAAAGCGATAGACGGATTTGCGGCATTAGACCCGATAAATATTACCAATAATTCTTTTACCGCACAGTGGAGCGCAGCCAATGGCGCAACCGGATACTTGTTGGATGTCTATTATTTAGATAATACATCTTCAGGAGAGGAAGTCACGGTATTAAATACGAATTTCAAAGAACTGACCCAGATTCCTAAAGATTGGGAAACTTCCGGGTTCGTTGCGATAGAAGGCGATAACGGTGTACGCCTGGCTTCGGGAAGTAGAGACGGATCTATCTCCACTCCAGCTCTCGACCTTTCGGGTAATGAGACTTCATTATATATAAAAGCATCTCCATATAAAGGAGCTGCACCACTATATATTTATCTGGACGGTAAAAAGATAGACGAGCTGAATGTCAGCAGCCAAATAGAAAAAAAGATGCCACTCCCGGCCGGGACATCATCTTCGGTAATAAAATTAGAAGCCTCTTCGGACAAACGTATTTATGTTGAAGAAGTTATCATCAGTAAAGGAGGCGGATATAAAGAAGTACGAGTAAACGGTTATCCCAAACAAGTAGGAAATACACTTTCCGAAACTGTAACAGGGCTTACCCCTTCTACAGAATATTACTATACAGTTACGCCTATCGGAGGAACAGCTTCGAAATCGAATGAAATCAAAGTAACGACTTCCGATGACCCCGCAGCTCTTCCCGACATAACAGATATTAGTTATTCTGTCATATATAGTAATATAAACCGACTATATGTCTCTAATGCCCCGGCAAATACGAAAGTATATGTATTTACCATAGACGGACAATTGATTCTGGAACGCACTTTACATGATGAGAATCTTGAAGAATATACAATCGATACGGCAGGTGTTTATATTGTAAAAATAGTCTCACCGCAAGGAAGTAAAAGCAATAAAGTTATTATCGAAAACTAAATTTTTCATTTTATGAAAATCAAATATTTTGTTTGCCAAAGCATAATATCATTATTTTTTACTCTCTCTGCATATACTCTGTGGGCACAGATTCCTAATGGATATTACAATGCAATCGAAGGTAAAAAAGATAAAGATCTGAAGACTGCCTTATATCAGATTATCAGTAATAATGGATTCAAAGTTGTCGGATATAGCGGATTGTGGGACGCTTATAAAGACACAGATGCCCGTCCGGACGGAAAAGTTTGGGATATGTACTCAAACACTTCGAATTTCACATTTGTAACAGATCAAGACAAAGGTTCGGGAGGGATAATAGAAGGCGATAAATATAATCGTGAACACTCATTTCCGCAAAGTTGGTTTGAAAAAGCCTCAGGGGACATGAAATCCGATTTATTCAATGTTTATCCCACTGATAAACTCGTTAATAATAAACGAGGTAATTATCCGTATGGAGAAACCAATGGCGAGATCTATAAATCCGATAATGGTTTCAGCAAATTGGGGGCATGCTCCTTTCCCGGATATTCGGGAACTGTTTTCGAACCTAACGATCAATATAAAGGTGATTTCGCCCGTTCCTATTTTTATATTGCAACATGTTATGAAGATGTATTTCCCCAATTCGGAGGAGAAATGACTGCCGGAAATTCGTATCCCGGTTACAAAGACTGGGTAATCGATCTTTTGTTGAAATGGCACAGAAACGACAACGTAGATTCGAAAGAGATCGACCGGAACGAAGCCGTCCAAAAGAAACAACACAACCGTAACCCGTTTATCGATTATCCCGAACTCGTTGAATATATCTGGGGAAACAAAAAAGGTATAGCATTCAATCTGCCGACATCGACAGGCAAAACAGATATGAACACCATACATATCGCTACCAGAGAGGAATCGATAATCATCACGACTTCCGTTCCCGTACATGTTTTTCTATATAATACTTACGGAACTTTGATACAATCCCAAAACGGACAAGGAGAGATACATATACCGGCAAATCGATCAGGTATTTATATTCTGAAAATTCAGAACGACAAATACATCATTACACGAAAAATAAAACTTTGACTATGAACAGTATGCTCTTGAAAATAAAAATTTCTTTCCTGCTCTTTCTCGGAATATCTTTACAATTATGGGCACAAATTCCTGACGGATATTACGATAGTGCATTAGGGAAAAAGAAAGCCGAACTAAAAACGGCCCTACACAAAATTATAGGAAAAGCCGATGTCTTGGACTATGGCAGCGGAGCGGGTAAAACTTGGTCTGGTTTCGTACAAACAGATGTCGATGACGAAGGTTATTATGTAGATATGTATTCGCCTAACCGAGTAAAAGCCAACGGAAACTCTGCCGGATCGGGAATGAATATAGAACACTCTTTCGCAAAGAGTTGGTGGGGAGGCACAAAAAATCAAGCATATAAAGATATACAGCAATTAAGACCGTCCAATTCAGGAGCTAATTCAAGTAAAGGGAGCTGGCCTATGGCGATAGTCGATGGAAAAACGACTTACAATAACGGAGTTATCAAAGTCGGGAAATCTTCAAGTCGTCCCGGTAGCGAAATAACGGCATGGGAACCGAGCGACCAATATAAAGGAGATTTTGCTCGCATTTATATGTACATGGTCACTTGTTATGAAGATTTCAGTGAGAAATGGACAGGAAACTCGGTAAACCAGCTTGATAATAACACCTATCCTGTTTTTGAAAATTGGACAATAAAAATGTTATTGGAATGGTGTAAAAAAGATCCCGTCGATGACTGGGAAATAGCTCGGAACGACAAAGTCTATAAAATACAAGGAAACCGGAATCCGTTTGTCGATCATCCCGAACTTGCCGAATATATCTGGGGAGATAAAACAGACACGGAATGGTATCCCGAAGATAATAATGAACCGGCAATTATTTCTCCCAAAGATAAGTCGGAAATCGACCTCGGTATGACCGCTGTCAATTATCCTTTATCCCAGGAATTATTAATAAAAGTCCGTAATCCCGAAGGGAATATTTCCTTATCGGTAAGCGGTACGGGATTTTCTGTCTCCCCTGAAACGATCACGGCAGAAGAAGGAAAAATCGGGAAAAATGTTACCCTTACCTATACTACGGCAATAGCAGGACAGTCAGAAGGAAATTTAACCGTTTCTTGCGGATCTTTGGTTTCTAATGTAGATATGAAAGCCGAAGCCGTCGATGGTATTCCCGCTCTTCAAGCTACGGACATTACAAAAAATTCATTTACGGCAAATTGGATAAATCCGGCACACATACAAGATATATCTCTTACGGTATATCAAAATTCATCGGGTTCTCCTCTTCCGGGATTTCCAAAAACAGTCGATGAAAATACGACAAAAATGGAAATATCAGGATTAACACCTGACACTGAATATAGTTACAATTTATCCGGAGGAGGTTTGACATCCAATACGGTTACAATTCGGACTCTGCCGCTAAATCCTCATATAGAATATGACTTAGAAGATGGAGACCTGCTTTTTACGACAATAACAGGTTATGCATCAGACAGCAAACGCATACAAATATCCGGGACAGACACTTCGCTTCCATTGCAAATAAATACTGAAAGTCCGTTCGAATTATCTGGAGATCAACAAGAATGGAATACTCAACTTGTCCTTCCTGCAGAAGGCGGATTAGTTTATGTCCGGCTATCGGCTTCAGAAGCACCGGGAAATTATTCTGCCGATTTAACGATATCCTCATCCGAAATAGAAGAAGAATCCGAACCTTTATCCGGAGTTATCGAAATAAAAAAAGCATTTTCCGAAACTTTTGAGAACGGAACAAAAGGAAGCTACAATAATGGAAATGTCGAATGTACAGCTACAGAATGGTATATGGAAAATTCCCTAATCGGAACTCAATCGGGAGATAAAAAGAACGGGGAACAATCGGCTCGCATAAAAGGGTCGATCGAAATGGCCAAAGATAAGCCGGGAGGTATCGGAATGATTTCTCTATACGGGGCAAATTTCAGTAGCGATAACGACGGTAGTTTCAGCTTGTTTTACTCAACCGATCAAGGGACGACTTGGAAAACCGTTCAAAAGTCGGAAACATTGACAAATACACTGCAAAAATTTACATACATAGTTAACGAGCCGGGTAACATCCGAATCAAAATAGTGAAGGATAAAGGTAACCGCATCAATATAGACGATATAGAGATAAGCGATTACGATAATCCTGACGGAATTACTCGAATAGAGAACTCTTTATTTAAAATATATAGCTTTCAGAACGAACTGATCATCGAATCTCTTCAAAAAAGCATCTTTGCTATATATGACATTACCGGTGCTTATATAAACCGATACGAAGTAAACGGAAATATTCGCATTCCCCTTTCTGCCGGAGTATATTTAATAAAAAACCTCTCTGACGGAAAAACTATAAAAATAAATATAAACCGATAAACACTGTTCTGCAAAACTAAAAAGAGGAAGCCGATTATTATTTGGCTTCCTCTTTTCTTTTTACAACACACACTCACACGCTATCTTTCATAATGGTAATCTCTCAATTGAGACTGCAATTGCTGACGTGTCATATAGATACGGCTTTTTATCGTTCCGATAGGCAGATGCATTTCATCGGCAATTTCCTGATATTTATAACCGGCAAGATAAAGTGAAAAAGGCACACGATATTCTTTTGAAAGACTATTGATCGCTTTATTTATTTCTTTGACATTATATAAAGATTCAGGAGTATCGTCCGAAGGATCATTTGCAACAGATTTCATTATTGTTTCGTCTTCATTATCATAAACCGTTCTGCGATTGACGTTACGGTGATAATCATTAATAAAAATATTACGCATGATCGTATACATCCACCCATTCAGATTTTCATAATGAACTAATTTTTCTACATTGCTAAGCACTTTAAGAGAAGTTGCTTGCAACAGGTCTTGAGCATCATCTCGATTCATGGTCAGGCTATAAGCAAAATTGAACAAGCTCTTTTGCATCCCGATTAACAGACCGGTCATTTTTTTTTCGTCCATATTATTATCTGTCTTTAAAAATTAAACATTTGTAATCCATTTCCCTTTTGGATGTTACAAATGTACAATTGAAGTTATAAGTATATTGTAAGTATTATAAGGCAGGGTATAAAGATTTTATAAAGAAATCATCAATATAAATAAATATGCAATATCACTCACTATTATGCACATAATAATGCAAAAACCGGTTATACATATAACAATAAAAAGACACCTCTTTTAATAACAGATTTACCACAAGAAAAAAAGAAAAAAATAGGAATAAAGTTTTTAAGAGCTTGTCCAATAAATATTACGAAAATCCATGAGAACTGAGAACAAAGTGTAAATAGAAACTCAAAAAAAAGGTTGCCTGCAAACAGACAACCCTTTCATATTTTTACAGAAATAACCGGTTATTTCAATTTTGCCAATGCCTCTTTTATACGACGCAGAGCTTCTACCAAGTTTTCGTCAGAAGTCGCATACGAAAAACGCAAACACTCGGGAGTTCCGAATGCAGCACCACCGACTGTTGCGACATGACCTTCTTCTAACAAGAACATTGCCAGGTCTGCAGCATTTTCTATTTTACGGTCTCCGAAAGATTTTCCAAAATAGTAACTTACTTCAGGAAAAAGATAAAAAGCTCCCTGAGGAACGTTTACCTTAAAGCCGGGAATCTGTTTTGCCAGATCGACAACCAAATTACGACGACGTTCAAATGCCTTGCGCATCTCTCCTACACACGATTGATCGCCTGCAAAAGCTGCCACCGAAGCTTTTTGGGCAATAGAACTCGGTCCGGAAGTATATTGACTCTGCAACTTATTGCATGCTTTTGCCAACCAAAGAGGTGCTGCAATAAAACCGATACGCCATCCGGTCATTGCGTAAGCTTTCGATACTCCGTTTATAATAGCTACACGATCACGGATATTTTCAAATTGGGCAATACTCTGATGCCCTCCTATATAATTAATGTGTTCATAGATTTCATCAGCCAATACAATCACCCGAGGATATTTAGCCAACACATCGGCTAAAGCTTTTAATTCGTCTTTCGAATAAACGCTCCCTGTCGGATTGGACGGCGAACACAAGATCAATGCTTTAGTCTTAGGTGTAATAGCAGCTTCGAGCTGAGCGGGCGTGATTTTAAAATCCTGATCGATACCGGCTGTAATAATCACACTCTTACCTTCGGCAAGCTTCACCATTTCTACATAGCTCACCCAATACGGAGCTGGAATAATCACTTCATCTTCCGGATCGATAAGGCTCAATATCGCATTACAAATCGATTGTTTTGCACCGTTCGAAACGACAATCTGGTCGGGAGTAAACTCCAGCGCATTTTCATTTTTCAGTTTCGCACATATAGCTTTACGCAGATCCATATATCCGGGAACCGGAGAATAGAACGAAAAATTATCATCAATCGCTTTTTTTGCTGCGGCTTTAATATGATCGGGGGTATTGAAATCAGGCTCTCCTACACTCAAATTGATGATGTCTATTCCTTGCGCTTTCAATTCATTACTTTTCTGCGACATAGCCAACGTCTCTGAAGGAGAGAGGCTTGCCAAACGTTCTGAAATCTGATTCATGGGTGATATTTGTTTAAATTATTACTTTCTGCATCTTAACTATTTTACGCTTGCAAAGATAAGACAATCTTAAATGATAGCAAACAATATACCTAAATATTTCAATATACAATAACAAAAATATGGGAAATACACGCAATAACAGAACAATATGTCACAAAATCAAGAAAAGTAAAAACTTTTAAGATAATCCAGGATCTACGAGGTAACCTCTTTTTTATTTTTAAGAACATTCTAAAGACAACATAAATTCCTTGAAAATACTTTTTCGGAAATTTTGAGAAATCAATACAAGCCGTAATTTATTTTCAACACACGAAACTCGGTGCGACGGTTTATCTGATTGGCGATTTCTTGCTGATCTTCAGGCAATGCGAGAATATATTCTTCGGTAAGCACATCTCCTTCTTTAAACATCGGATATTTCTGTGCCATTTTTTTGGTTATCGTTTTAGGCTGGCTTTCACCGTAACCTTTCGGAGTAAGACGGTCTGCCGCAATCCCCCCGGCTATCAAATAATCTACGACAGACTTTGCCCGACGCTCCGACAAATTCAAATTATAGGCATCCGCTCCTTTCATATCGGTATGTGCACCCAACTCGATCGTCACATTCGGATTGTCTTCGAGCATCTTTATCAACTCATCCAACGCTGTCGCCGACTCGGGACGCAATGTAGCCTTATCAAAATCATAAAATATATTTTCGATCAATACCGGTTTCGTTATGGATGCAAGAATAAAATCGACCGAATAGGTGATATTTTTTTCCTCATCACTGGTGCGCATTTCATTCTTGGCATTCAAGAAGCCCCGGCATCCCGCCATCATCACATAATCCGTACCTAAACTTAAAGGGAATTTATAAGTCCCGTCCTTTCGGGCTATAGCTTTTTGATTAGAACCATCCTTGCCGACAATGCGGATAATAGCATCCGGAACAGGTTCTTCGTCACGGTCGATAACGACTCCGGTCACCCACACATTGATCGTAGGCAATTCAAAACTATAAATATGGTCATATCCTCGAGCATCATTGCGGTTAGAACTGAAAAATCCGGATTCACCCGGTCCGAACGTAATACCGAAATCATCAGAGGAAGAATTGATCGGATACCCCAAATTTTCAATCTGCCAAACACCATACTCGTTCATCTTTGCCTTAAACAGGTCGAGCCCACCCATTCCCGGATGTCCGTCCGATGAAAAATACAGATCTCCGTTTTCACGGATATACGGAAAAACTTCATCTCCCGGAGTATTTATCTGACTTCCCAAATTTTCCACTCCTCCTTTTTCATCATTCAGAGCAATACGCCAAAGATCCTTTCCTCCGTATCCTCCGGGCATATCTGAGGTAAAATACAGGTACTCTCCATCAGGCGATACTGCCGGATGTGCAAAAACAGACAACGTATCCCCGGTGATCTCATATTTCTGCCCGGCACTCCATTTAGCCCCGGAACGAGACGAGGTAAATATCTCAACAGACGTATCCGAATTGGGTTCTCTTCTTGCTTTTGTCAAATACATCGTACTGCCATCGGGACTGAAACTGATAATTCCCTCATCCAACTCGGTATTCACCTCTCCTTCTACCAATTCGGGACGCATCCATGCCCCTTTTTCATCCTTTTTTGAAAAGAAAATATCATTATTCTTCACCCCCGTAATATCGCTCTTAGTATTTCCTGAAGCCTTGTCGTTCGTAGAAGAAAAATATAATTGATCATAATCACTTCCCAAAAACATCGGACTACATTCGCTTCTTCTGGAATTAAACAGGTTAGCCCGCTTTACAACATAACGTGTCGGCTTAGCCTTTAACTCCACAGCCAATTCACATCCTTTTTTCCCGTTTAATGCCAAAGGATCATCCGGCTTCTTTTCCAAATAAAGGTCATAATTCTTTATCGCATCTTTATATTTGCCCTGCATTTGAAGCGCTCTACCCAAATATAAATAAGCCGTACTATCCGGATAATGGTATCTGATCGCATTTTGATACGCCCCGGCACAACGAGGAGCGGAGTTCAACATGCGATAACAAGTTGCCATACGGAATGCTATCTTTCCCCTAAGCGCCCGTTCTTTACGAGGAGAGGTCTTATTATATACTTTACGATATGTCGCTGCAGCGGCGAAATATTCTCCCCGGCGAAATTGTCCGTCGGCCGTGCTCAGTTTTGCACTGTTGCATCCCGTAAACAACCACGCTAATAAAAAAAGAGATAAAGGCACGTATATCCGCTTCAACATCAAATGCAAATTATTTTATAGTTTATACGGCATATTCCGCAAATTATTGTACATCCGCTCCAATTTAATCAGGCAATAACAGAGAACTGTCTCCATAACTTAAAAAACGGAAATCGTGAGACAAGGCATAATCGTATATCTCCCGCCACCTTCCGTCTACAAAAGCCGAGACCAATAACAATAAAGTGCTTTGCGGTTGGTGAAAATTAGTAATCATTCCCCTGACAATCTTAAACGTATATCCCGGAGCAATTATAATTTGCGTAGCTGTTACGAGTCTCGACAGACCTTTTCGGTCTAAATAATCTACAATATTCCGCAACGCTTTCCGATAATCGATCTCCGCCACCGTATCGTCGTAAGGCTGCCATTGTCCGACTTTCAGCTCTTCCGGAACAGCATCGGGATTGTACTCTAACGTCCGACCGATATAATAAAGACTTTCCAATGTGCGCACCGAAGTTGTTCCTACGGCAATAATCCGACGGTCGGTTTCGGCAAGAGATACAATCAATGAACGTTCGACCGAAATAAACTCGGTGTGCATTTCATGACCTTCGATCGTCTCGCTCTTCACCGGTTTGAATGTCCCCGCCCCGACATGCAACGTCAATTCCAGACACGGAATGCATTTCTCTTTCAGAGTAGCCAATACATCTTCCGTAAAATGAAGACCGGCCGTAGGAGCGGCAACAGATCCCTCTACTTTTGAATATACTGTCTGATAAGTCTCCTTATCGCTCTCTTTCGTTTCCCGATTCAAATAAGGGGGAATAGGGAGTTCGCCGACTGCATCGAGCAAAGCTGCAAAAGAGATTTGCGGATTATCCCATGAAAAACGAATCTCAAAACTATTTCCGTACGCATTCAGCCGATCAGCATTTAAAGTCACGGATTTACCCTCTATAATAACCGTCCGGGATAATGTTCCGCTTTTCCACTTTTTTAAATTTCCGACCATACATGCCCAAACACATTCCCTGTTGGATTGGAACGACAACAAATAATCATTCGGAAAAAGAGGTTCAAGGCAGAATATTTCGATCAATGCACCTGTCTCTTTCCTGAAATGAAGCCGTGCCTGTATCACCTTTGTATTATTGAATACCAACAAGCTATTCTCCGGCAACAGATCGGGTAAATGAAAAAACTCGGACTCGGAAACCGAACCTGAACGATATAACAGCAATTTAGAACGGTCTCTTTGCGATAAAGGGAATTTTGCAATGCGCTCATCCGGCAGCGGATAATTGAATTCTTCGATACGTATATCTCGTGTTTTTTGCATAATCTATTGAATATATCTACAAAAATAAGCAACTTTGTGAGATAAACAGATAAAGATATGGTTAAAGTAGGTGATAGAGTACGCTTCCTGAACTCTGTGGGCGGAGGAATCGTAAAAAAGATAAATAAAGATATTGCTTTGGTCGAAGAGGAAGACGGGTTTGAAACTCCCGTACTGTTACGGGAATGCGTAGTGATAGAAGCCGGAAAAAAATACAGCGATCCTGTTCCTGAAAAACGGACTGATTCGCCTCAAATATCCCGGAATATTATTCAAGAAGAGGAAGAAGAAGCTGAAGATGAACTGCCTCTACTCGAAACACCGGAGGGAGAACGTCTGAACATTTTATTAGCATTCGTACCGGAAGAGCGGAAGAATTTGCAAATCACACGTTTCGATGCTTATTTAATAAACGACAGCAATTATTTTCTCGATTTTACCTATTCCTGCAAAACTGACGCAGGTTGGCTCGTAAGATACCACGGATCTATCGAACCCAACATAAAGCTACACCTAGAAACATTCGGAAAAGAGATATTGAACGACCTGGAACGTATCTGCATTCAGGCAATAGCTTATAAAAAAGAAAAAGCGTTCAAACAGAAAAATCCTATATCGGTAGAACATCGCGTCGACACGGTCAAATTTTATAAACTGCATAGCTTCCGGGAAAATGATTACTTCGATGAAGATGCCTTAATCTTCCCGATCGTACGCAATGATATTCCTGAGCGATCATTCATCATAGATCCCGTTGAGATCGAAACTGCCATAAAACAAAAAAAAGATTCGGAAAAACCGGAACGGCAGGCGATCAAAAAGAAACACCGTCCGATAAACGAGCCTTTAGAAATAGACCTCCATATTAACGAACTTCTCGATACCACTGCAGGAATGAGTAACTCCGATATACTTCAATACCAATTGCAAAAAGTAAGGGAGATTCTGAATGAACATAAAAACGAGAAAGGCAGAAAAATCATATTCATACACGGCAAAGGCGATGGCGTATTACGCAATGCATTGATAACCGAATTAAAAACAAAATATAAGACTTTCTATTATCAAGACGCCTCTTTCCGTGAATACGGATATGGGGCAACCCAAGTTACAATACGTTAAAATATAAGCCATTATACATAGAGCGATAGACTTTAATTCTATCGCTCTATATATTGTTATCCTCCGATACTCCCAATTCGTCAAGCATCTTGGGATAATTATTTATAAAGTACTTTGTCAACTTAAACTGGTCAGTCTCTTCATAAGTCACCGATTCGAATCCGTTATTCGTTATGCGGTAAATATCAGCTCCGGGATAAGACAACAATATAGGGGAATGAGTAGCGATGATAAACTGAGACTTGTTGTCCACTAGTTCTTTCATCCGAATCAGCAGTCGGAACTGGCTGGAGATAGACAAAGCCGATTCCGGTTCATCGAATATAAACAAGCCGTTCCCCGACAGTCGATTCTGAACAAGGGCCAGAAAACTCTCACCATGCGAATACTCATGAAGCATACCGCCATAATTTATCATTTGAAATGCACGGCCCGAAATACGATCCAATTCACTGGATACATTATAGAAACTCTCGGCTCTGAGAAAATAGCCGTCTTTATTCCGGTAAGCCGATCTCACCAATTTAAGATCATTGAACAGGCTCGAATGAGAATCATAAGTGTGATAATTCAGATTAGGACTGCCTCCTTCCGGATTGAATCCGGCACAAATGGCAAGAGCTTCGATAAAAGTAGATTTTCCTGCCCCGTTTTCTCCGGTAATAAACGTAACGCTTTCCCGGAACTCAAACTCATCCATATGTAATATAGACGGAATATTATAGGGATATTCGCATCTTTCTTCTATCGGTTTACGATTTATTATACGCTTGATATAAATCATAATAGAATAATTTCATTTTTGTCACACTCGACCAAGGAATATCGATAACGAGCGACTCGTATTAATAATCTTTTTTTAAAATATACCCTAACTCAAAAATTCTATTTTCCCGATCGAAAGAAAACAATCCGGCCTCACCGATAACCTCACCCGAATCTTTAAGCTCAACTATAAAAATACCGTATCCATAAGAATAGCTTTTGTTTATCCGGGAATATTTATCCCTAAGCTCGAATATTGTCCAATCATACCTACCGCCAGAAATATACCTCATATTTTTTTCTTGCGTATAAATAGAGAACATAATATCCATATCTCCCTCTACCACATCCCTGACAACCGCCCGATCTGTTTCAAATCTGACCATGAGAAAATTATCAATGAGTATCCCGAACAATAAGGTCTTTCATACCCGGAGTCATTTTAACTTGCGTATTTACAGAATCGACTGCATAAATAAAATAAGCATTCAATTGCAACTTTTCTGCTAATTGCAGGCTTTTATCAATCCCCATAACCATGAAAGCCGTAGCATAAGCATCGGCTGTCATGCAATCGGGCGCAATCACCGTAGCGCTGAGTAAAGAATGCTGCACAGGATATCCGCTGACCGGATCTATCGTATGGGCTACTCTTTTACCGTTTTCATATCTGAAATTACGATAATTACCCGAAGTAGCCATCGCCCCGTCGCAAATCGCCACAATCTCTTCTATTTCACCCATTACACTTTCACTATCTTCTTCAGGCTTATTGATTCCCACCTGCCAACACTCGCCTTTGGGATTACGCCCTTTGCCGACCAACTCGCCTCCGATTTCTACCAAGAAATTCTCGATGCCTTTCGACTCTAAAAGTTCAGCAACGACATCAACGGCATACCCCTTGGCTATTGCCGAGAAATTAAGCGACATACGCCGATCTTGTTTTATCACCTTCCCGTTATCTAAAGATATCTTATCCATCCCGACAAATTGAAGCAGACTGTCTATATCGTGCGATGATAACGAATACCCTTGTTTAAATCCGAATCCCCAAGCATTGATCAAAGGCGACACCGTAGGATCGAAAGCTCCGTCCGTCTGCGTCCAGATTTCCCGAGAACGGCTGAAAACATTGACAAACCATTCATTCAGCACTACGGTAGAATCATTTTCATTTACCCGAGTTATGACCGATGTTTTATTAAACGGGGAGAGCGTCGCATCGAAAAGATGCAGCTCATCTTCTATTTCTGCTTGCAAATCAGAATTATACTGATAAGTTATATGATAAATCGTATTGAAGATAATTCCTTCATTCTGTTGATAAACGGCTTCTTTTGTCTGTTTTGTTTCCCGATATATTGTCACTATGGCAAAAACGATAAGAAACAATATGCATGCACCCAATCCTCTCTTATTCTTCATTTGATAAATTATTTATCCGGCAGAAAACCGGCAAAAAGATACTTTTACTGAAAAAATAAATGCTCTATTAAAATTTTAGTTCCGATCAAAATCAAAATAACTCCGCCCAGCATTTCTGCTCTATGTTTCAACCGTCTTCCACAATATCTGCCCAAATAAAGGGCTATCATAGAACAGGCAAAAGTAACTCCGATAATAATAGCCGTAGGCGTAAGCATATTCATGCTCAAAAATGCAAACGATACCCCGACCGCTAATGCATCGATACTCGTCGCAACCGACAAACCGAGCAAAGTTTTTGTCTTTGCAGGATTAAAACAACAAGGAGTCTCTTCGTCTTTAGAACGCCCCTCACGAATCATATTTATCCCGAGTATGAGCAGCACCCCGAAAGCGACCCAATGATCATAATCTTGTATATATTTTTGAAACTCTCGCCCGATAAACCAGCCTATCAAAGGCATAGCCCCCTGAAACAGGGCCAAGAAAGAAGCTATTTTTAATGCCGAAGATATCCGGAAAGGCTTTAACACCACCCCTGAAGTCACCGATACGGCAAAACTGTCCATCGAAAGTCCGATTGCCAATATTAGTAATTCAAAAATACTCATCCGTTCATTTTTTGTTTAAATGTTCCCGGGCATATTGCATCACATTTGCAGGAGGCCGTTGATTTTTTAATTCCTCCGCCATATAATTCATATAAGGCATAACATGTGCATAATATTTTTGTAATCCGGCACAAAGATAGTTCAATCCCGGCTCTCCTGTTACAGTTTTCGAAATCCTGTTTTTAGGACATTCTCCGTTACATAAATTCAAGAAACGACATTCACGACACTGCCGGGGCAAAGTATTTCGTTTGGCATTGCCAAATGCCATTTGTTCAGGAGACAACATCATACTTACCAAAGTATCTGTTTTTATATTCCCTCGCTTATATTCGGGAAAAACAAAATGATCGCAAGCATACACGTCGCCGTTATACTCCATAGCTGCCGCATGTCCGCAAGTCTTCCCGTAAATGCAAACTCCCGGAGCTGCTCCGACAACGCCCGCTAGCGTGGCATCGAACATCTGTACAAAATAACGTCCGACATCATTGCAAACCCATTCATCGAAAATGTCACAATAAAACTGGCCGTAATCCAGCGGATCAACACACCAAGGAGGCATTTCCGTATCCGGAAATTCGCCCGGAGGAAGCAATTCCAGCCCATCGGGACGATCTCCCCAACGCTCTACAATAGGAGAAAACTGCATATAACAGCTTCCTATTTCTTTAAAAAAACGATACGTTTCCAGTGCATAATGAGCATTATAATCATTGACGACCGACAAAGTGTTAAATTCGACTTGGTGCTTCTGCAACAGTTCGATTCCTTTCATCACCCGGGCAAAAGAACCTCTTCCTCCTTTATCTTTACGATAACGGTCATGCACATGTTCGGGTCCATCGATAGAAATACCGACAAGAAAATTATTCTCTTTAAAGAAACGACACCACTCATCATTGAGCAGAATTCCATTGGTTTGTATCGAGTTAGCGATAGGACGACCTTTTGCATAACGTTTTTGCAGAGCAACTGCCTTTCGGAAAAAATCGAGACCTCTCAACAACGTTTCACCACCGTGCCATGTAAACAAAACTTCAGGTGTAGTCTGACAATTGATATATTCCTCCGTAAATTTTTCCAGCATTTCATCTGTCATCCGATTAGACCGTTGTCCCCGATAAAGTTCTCCTTTCTCCAAATAGTAACAATAACTGCAATCGAGATTACACATCGCTCCTACCGGTTTTGCCATAACATATATCGGATAATCCAAAGGATTATACGCAATTGTTTTTCCCATGTAGATTCCTCTTCTTTGAAAGGCCAAAGATACTAATTTGTCCCGACATTAATAGAAATCCGGATTCAAAACAAAGAATATCTGCAAATTTTATTTCTGACGTGCAAAATAATTGAACCGATAACTGAACTGCAACATAAAATAACGAGGCTGGGTACTATAAGCTATATCCTCGATATAATTAGACCGAACGACACGAGATACGGATATTCTCTGATTCAACAGATCAAATCCTTTCAAACTGATCGTTCCTTGTTTCTTTTTAAATACCGACACATTGAATTGTGCTCCCAAAAGATGTTGCGGACGATCAAATCCATCTGTATACCCGGTTTTAAAATTATAGTCATAATCAAGCGATAACGTAATATCTTTAGGAAAACGTATCTCGACATTTCCGCCATTGCTTATATCGAATGCGTTGACATTCATATTCGACTGAAGCGAATACTTTGCCGTATTATATCGTATAAGACTTTTTATCCCTACTTCCAGCCACTCATTCGTATAGGTAACACGCAAACGCTCATACAACCGCATTTCATTGCTGATACTTTTTTCTCCCAACACATCCTTATCCGATAAAAAACTTATGCCACGACTATAATTTCCGGTCGTATAAGAACTCAATCGAAAATAGGGGTTTAACGGCATACTGTACATAAAATTAAAATAGCCGTCACAAACGCCGTTTACATTGATCGGCATTGTTTTCTGCACTCCCTCTTCTATATACTCGGTACGGTTTGCTATAGAATTCTGCTTAAAATTCATACCCATGTTCAAAACTATAGTCCGCTGAGTAACTTTATTATAATCATTATAGCGAAGCCTGAAACGAGTAGTAAAGGATTGTTTCAAGTCGGGATTACCTACTCTCAAATGATTCGGATTGGCATCATCGACAATAGGCTGCAACTGAGAGGGAGAGGGCTGCTGACTATTTCCCCACACATCGATTCTCAAAATCCGCTCTTTACTGAACGGACAGACAAAATTTACATAAGGCGCTATATTGAAACTTTTGTTCGCAATCGTATAAAATAGAGTATCGGCTCTGAAACTGGAACTTCTCATATCGGTAGGTTCTAATGTCGCACCGATCCTTAAATTTATTTTTTTCCAAAATTTCCGGATTCCCGCTTCTATTCGATGAATGTAAAAAATGTTTTCGGAACGGTTAGTCTGATTCGGAGATAATTCGAACTCACCCGTTTCTCTATCCATGCTTTCCGTGCGCCTGTCCTCTTCCGAATTATTTCGCTGGAACTGATACGACACATTTATTTGCCATGTAGGAGATAGAGGTTCGGTATAATAAAAACGGACACGATAATCATTTCGACTTATATCTCTATTCATGAGCTGATAAGTAGGTTCGGGATTCTGCATCTCCGTACCATTCTTGAATTTCCATTTATCCGTACGACTATCTGAATTAATGTTCGTATTTGAACGAGTTCCCGAAATATCGACCGAAAAATTCCTCCCGCGTTTATCAAAATTATGCCCGTACGAAAGAGTCCCCTGCAAATAATAATTTTTCTCTTTCGCCCAATAATCTACATAAGAACTATCGAGTAACATCGTATCTCCTTTTAACGTTCTATAATCAGCCCACTCTTTGCGATTACCGTCCCCCCAAACGATATTAGGACGGAAATACAAACGGTTCTTCTTATCTATCTGATATTCCCATTTCCAATTTGTACGGAACTGTGTAGATTTATTGTTATTCCACTGATTCCGATGCAAGGTATTAAATCCCGATGTTTGAAAATTCTCGCGATAAAGAGAGCGAGATTCATCTTGATTGAAATTCGCCACAAAAATATTCCCGTTCAGTTTCATTTTTCCATCAAGATAACGATCGGCATAATTGACCCCTCCCATGTGCGTACGCATAATTCCTCGTCCAGTACGGGCTGCTTGAGACGCTTGAGCTGCGACTTGAGAAGGAATGCCTTTCAACATATCCGAAAAGCCCATATTATTCGTGTTGTTCGATCCCCCGAGTACGGTCAACTGTGTCTCTTTTGAAAATTTATTAATCAAGGCATTCGCTTCATATTTTTCCTGAGTTCCGCCTCCGGCAAGAACCGTACCGAACACTCCCCGCTTCTTATCTCGTTTTACCTTCAAATTGATAATATATTGTCTGTTTCCATCATCGATTCCGGTCAACTCTTCCATGTCCGACTTTTTCTCTACAACTTGTAAACGTTCGATCATATCGACCGGCAAATTTTTCGTCGCAACCTTAGGATCATTTCCGAAAAACTCTTTACCATCCACCATCACTTGAGTTATTTCCTGCCCGTTTACCAAAATTTTTCCTTCTTCATCGATTTCTACACCCGGGAGTTTTTTAAGTAAATCTTCGATAACGGCATTTTTCGTCGTTCTAAATGCGGTCGGCGAATACTCTAACGTGTCGTTATTAACCATCACGCCCGGTTGTTTTCCTACAACGACAGCCTCCTTTAATTGCGTATCAGCCGAATACAGTACCAATCGGCCCAAATCGACCCTATCCGAAAGAGCTTTAATCTCGATATTTTTATAAACAGACTGATATCCCAAATAAGTAATATGAATAAAATATTTTCCGGGAACGAGCCCGGACAATTTAAATAATCCGTCTTTATCCGAAGCCGTACCCGATATAAAAGTACTGTCCGGTAAATGAGAAAGGCGTACGGTCGCCATTTCGACCGGTATCTTCAACGAAGCATCGAATAGAGTTCCCTTAACCTCCGCATCTTCAGAAAATGCAGAAAACGGTATAAGCAAAAAAAACGATATAATCCAATATTCTATATAATGGCATGTGCGTGTCATGGAAATTTGTGTATGTGTGTGTTATGTGTGTTTCGTACAATCAGTATCAGAAAGGTCTCATTCCACCGACCGGTGGCCTGCCCCCTCCCCTTTCTCTCATCATTCCGGGAGGGCCGTCCGGTCTTCCCGATCGTTGCTGTCTTTTTCCCATCGTATTGAAACGATAAGAGAAATAAAGCATACAATAACTGGACAACGTATTATATTCTACATCCTGAATATAGTTTCCGGTTGCTGTTCTTGAAATATTAGAAACCTGTCTCAAAATATCATATATCTTAAACATGAGAGTAGCCTGTTTTCCCTTTAAAAATTGCCATGAAACCTGAGCATTCCACATCCACTGATTCCGGTCATAGCCGGCAGAATATCCCGAACTTCCCGAATAACGAAGATCTGTACCGACCGTTACATTCCCCGGAATATAGACAGCGACATCCATCCCCCCTCCAAAGTTCATGGTTTGCTGTCTCTCTCGACTTTGAATACTATTTCCGGTAAGAGCATACGAATAATTTCCGGTTATTCCGACATCAAACAAATCAGAATTATAATTCAACCCCAGGTTTTCATACACGTTCACAGTCCTCGAAATATTTCTTTCACTCTCTTTCCCCCCGGTATTCACAAAGCCTATATTATGGTTATACGATGCGTTCGTCATGGTATTGAAGCGGAACTTTTTATTCTTAAACGGCATATTATACATTACCATGCCATTTACATTCCAGACACCGTTTACATTGACCGGCATAGTCGTTTGAACTCCCGTATTATTATCATAAGTCGTCTGATTGACAATACTGTTTAAAGTAAAACTTCCGTTCACAAAAGCCATTAATCCCCGCTGTTTTTCGGGTTCGAAAGAATTATATCGCAACCTGAAATTATTGCTGTATGACGGATTTAAATCAGGATTACCTTTACTGATCCTCAAAGGATTCGTAATATTTTGCACCGGTTGCAATTGACTGACGCTCGGCTGCCGGGTTCTTCCCCGATATTCAAGATTAAGGCTTTTCTGCTTACTGATACGATATGCGGCATTGAACAGCGGAGAATAATTAAATACCATTTTACCCGGCACATCCCGTGCATGATCCATGAGATTCTCCGACTCCGAACTGGACGGATTCATGTCGAATCCGACATTGTATCTAAATTTGGGATATGTTCCTCTCAATCCCACACTAATGCGATGCGACTGAAAGACATTCCGGAAACGGTTACTGTACAGAGAATCCAATTGCAACTCTCCAGAACCGTCAGCCGGTATATTATAAGCCATTCGGTCGGCATTGCTATAATTGTAGTTATAGTTATAAGCAAATGTCAAAAAATGATTTTTAAATATCGGCTCTACATAAGTTACCCTCACTCCGAAACTTCCGCCCCAATTGCGGTTATCATCTTTTTGATCTACAACACTGACACTATCATTCAGATAGAACAAGTTTCTACTATAATTCATTCCATCCTCTTCATTACGATTAGAACTGAAGTTAAAAGAGAAAGTCATCTGTCGTCCTTGCTTAGAGCGAAAACGGCGGCTCAGGCTCAAACGACCGGAAAAATTATATCCGTGACCGTCGCTTGACGATAACATCTCTCCGCTGTTGATGCTATCACGCAGGCTTTCCTCTTCACCCGAGTGTCCTCCCAATGTAGCAGATGTACTGTGATTATACATTTTCGATTTATTATAACCGAAAGTCGGCATAAATTCCAATACGGTAAGGGTATCTATTTCCCAATGCAAACGAAAATTCATATTTATATTATGACTTTTCGTATTGTATGTTTTCTCCGAATTATCATAAGAAATACTGTCTTTCAGAAAGTTTTGTTGTTCGCTTTTTTGCCAAACATCGTTATTCGAGTAACCATACCGAATATCTCCTCCAAACCGCAATTGATCGGTTTTACCCATATTGAAATTAGCTCCTGTAGTAGTAGATGTCGTCGTTCCCTTTCCTCCTCCACCGCCAAAACGGCGAGAACTTCCCGAAAACATCGACGCTCCCATATCTCCTGCACTCATATTTCCGGTATTGTTAGTTCCTCCTAAAAACGAAATTTGAGTCTCATCCACCAATCGGTTCAGCATTCCGTTGAATTCATACCGCTTATCATTACCCGCACCACCTGTTACATGTCCGAACCAACCTTTTTTCATCCCCTTCTTTACGGTCAAATTAATAATGGTTTCATCCTCTCCGTCATCCACTCCGGAAAAACGGGCTTCGTCCGATTTCCGATCTATCACCTGCAATTTCTCTATAATATTAGCTGGGAGATTCTTAGATGCAACTTTAGGATCATCCGAAAAAAACTCTTTACCGTCCAACAATATTTTCTTAACCTCTTTTCCCTGAGCTTTTATCTTTCCGTCTTTATCGACCTCTACTCCGGGAAGTTTTTTCAAAAGATCCTCGATAACCGCATTGGGTTGTGTTTTAAATGACCCGGCATTATACTCCACAGTATCTTCTTTTGTGACAATATCCGGAACTTTTCCGACAACAACAGCTTCTTTCAACTCTATATTCGCAGGCTCCATCATAACAGTCCCCAAAGAGACAGAAGAGTCTTGAACAGAAAATTTTACTAATTTAGAAATAGTTTTATATCCCAAATAAGAAAATACGATCCTATAATTTCCCGCATTTATCCTGGACAGTAAAAAACGACCGTTTGCTCCTGTAACGCCACCGGTAACCATAGAGCTGTCCTTTTGTACCAATAGTTTGACGACAACAGCTTCCATCGGTTGCCCCGACTCATCTTTTACGAGTCCATTAACCGATATTTTCCTCACTTTTGCATTTTGCGTTACCTTTCCGGAAGATTGAGATTGCTGAGCCGTCACAGAAACAATCGTCAATAAACAGAGTAAAGCCGCGATTAATCTTTTCCCTTTCATCATTTATTTACTCACAAGACATATTGTCATTATATTGTGTTGTGTAGTATATTGTGTAGAATCGTGATCTTTTTAAACTTAAACTTCTCTTAACCGCACCGATCTCCTCAAAAAAAAATCAATTCCGAATTATTGGACAAAAATAAATTATAAAGGTTTAAGAGACTGTTTAAATTTTCTGATAAAAAATATTATCAGATCATTTTTGCGTTCTCTTCCGGTCTATAAACGATGTCGACGATATCGGTACGCCTCCCCTTTCGAGAAAGAAACGACTATTTATGAGGCTTCCCCTCAAACTTCATCCGCGCAAAATTTAGACAGACTTTTACAAGATATAGCAAAATCAATGAGAAGAGAGATAATCCCTCATATTAGCCAGAACTTTTTGAGACAAGCGCTCAATACTCTGTATTGATTTACCAGAAATATAAGGCGTATAAAGCACATTAGGAAAACCATTTAGTCTATCTTGCAAACCTCCCATACCCGTTGCATCACACAAATAAAAACTATCCGGACAATTTCTCAGCCAATTACAAATCGCCTCCGTTTGAAAAGTCTGACCCACCGATGTGTTTACCAATATTTTGCCATTTCCCATTAATTCAAATTCCTTTTCACCCAATATATAATTATTACGAGGTAAACAAGTACAAACGATTTCTACATCTGCAAGTAATTCTTCTAACGGTTTATAAACTATACCGACTTTCTCTGCTTCAGGTTTTCGAGTTCTGCTATAATAACTAACATCCGCACCTAAAAACAACAATGCATCGGCGATCATTCTACCAGTCTTTCCTAAACCGACAATCCCGATTTTACGTTGCGTCAGCTCGGTACTCTCCTTCAACCATCGTACCCCTCCGAAACCGTGTAACAAACGAACCAACTCACAAATTACATACTCGACAACCCCCTCATCTCCATAATCTTTCACACCTAATACAGTAATGCCTCTCCTATATGCTTCTATGACATCAACATTGCAACTACTCGGATCATAAAGTGTACAACACATGCCTATATAACGAATATTCGGACAAGCATCAAGAACAGCACGTGTAATTAATGTTCTAAAGGAAACCAACACGCAATCAGCATTACCAATGCGATCAATAATCTCTTTTTCTTGAAGAGGAAAATCATGATACATAAAAACTTCTTCTCCTAAAGAACGCAATTGTTCAAGAGCAGAAGCATTTAATAAAGTTTCATCAACTCCGACTATTTTCTTAAATTTCATAATTACGACTATTCTTTAAAATAGTTTTTAACAAAAAAGCAAGTAAAAATACGATTTTCATATTTAATTATGGCTTCTGCAAAAAAAATTTTTATACAATTTTTCCCAAAATCAAATTTATCAAATACTATATAGAAAACCAAACCGTAATATTCTTTCCGTAATCTACATTTCTTCTCGTTTCTTTGTTGTATCTTTACCGCCGAATAATCGAAAACAAGAATTCACAATCAGATTTCAAATTTTATGATGAAAGATTTTATACAGATACTCAGACGTTTTGTTCCTCCCTATAAAAAATATCTGTTTCTAAATATTTTCTTTAATATATTTTCTACCGTTTTAAGTCTATTCTCCTTTGCTCTGATCATCCCGATTCTGGAGATTCTGTTCAAGATGAAAGAAATTTCCTATAATTTCATTCCATGGGAAACTACAGGTATGGATTTGAAAGATATAGCAATAAATAATTTTTATTGGTTTATCACCGAACAAATAAATACACATAGCGAAGCATGGGCTTTAATGATATTAGGGGCTTTTTTGGTTGTCATGACATTCGCCAAAACATGTACCAGCTATCTGAGCTCATACTTCATGATACCGATCCGTTCTGGCGTAGTTCGGGATATCCGCACATTCGTATTTAAAAAAGTAATAAGCTTACCTATCGGATTCTTTACAACCGAACGAAAAGGAGATGTAATGTCGAGAATGACAGGAGATGTAGCCGAAATAGAAAATTCCATTATGGCTTCATTGGACATGATGTTTAAAAACCCGATCATGATTATCATATATTTAGGCACCATGTTCGCCATAAGCTGGCAGTTGACTATTTTCGTTTTAATCTTACTGCCTGTCGCCGGATTTGTAATGGGACAAATCGGGAAAAAACTAAAACGGACATCTCTTGAGGCACAGCAACAATGGGGCGGTTTAATGTCCCAAATCGAAGAAACTCTCGGAGGTTTGCGCATCATCAAAGCTTTCAATGCAGAACATAAGATTTTAGACCGGTTTATCAAATCGAATAATAAATTTTTCAAAATCACGAACCGGATCAGCCGAAGGCAAGCAATGGCTCATCCGATGAGCGAATTTTTAGGAACTTGCACTATCGCCATCGTCCTCTGGTATGGAGGTTCTTTAATTTTATCGGGCGACAACACAATAAGCGCAGCAGACTTTATTTACTATTTAGTTATATTTTATAGCATTATCAATCCGGCAAAAGATTTGTCAAAAGCAGCTTATGCCGTTCAACGGGGGCTTGCATCCATGCAACGGGTCGATAAAATCTTATCAGCAGAAAACCCAATCAAAAGTCCTGCCAATCCGGTACGTATCAACTCGCTCAACGACAAAATCGAATATCGGGACATATCATTCAAATACAATACCGACTGGGTTATTAAAGATGTCAATTTGACCATAAAAAAAGGACAGACCGTCGCCCTTGTGGGACAGTCAGGATCCGGTAAATCGACAATGGCCGATTTATTGCCGCGGTTCTATGATGTAGAAAAAGGAGGGATATTCATAGACGGAGTCAATATTAAAGATATGGCAGTATTCGACCTCCGTGAAATGATGGGAAACGTCAATCAAGAAGCGATACTATTCAACGATTCTTTTTATAATAATATCACTTTCGGAGTGGAACATGCAACTAAAGAGCAAGTGATAGAAGCAGCAAAAATAGCCAATGCTCACGATTTTATCATGGCAACGGAAGAACAATATAACACTAATATCGGAGACAGAGGATGCCGTCTTTCCGGAGGACAACGCCAACGGATCAGCATAGCCAGAGCCATTCTTAAAAATCCTCCGATTTTAATATTGGACGAAGCCACATCCGCTCTCGACACCGAATCTGAACGGTTGGTACAGGAAGCTCTGGAAAATTTGATGAAAAACCGAACAACTTTAGTCATAGCCCACAGGTTATCTACTATTAAAGACGCCGATCTGATATGTGTCATGCATGAAGGAAAGATCGTAGAGTCAGGACGTCATGATGAGCTGATAGCTCTCAACCGCTATTATAAACGATTGGTCGATATGCAAAAATTCTGACAAAAACCAAAGTAAAAATTGTTATTACAATATAAATCGATACTTTTGCAGTAAGAGTATATGAAACGGGAATACAGATATATCGTAGTTTTGATAATAGCTATATTGGTAAGCAGTATGGCGGGTATTACGAATGCTGTGTTGAATTCGAAAATACAGGATTCCGTAGCCGTTTCCCAAGACCCTTCGCATCATAATACCCACACGACTATCGATGTATTGGTACATCATACACCATACATCCTTACTTCTCATGAACACTTTTCGTCTTTTTTGTTTCAATGCGGATCAAAATTTCAGACTACATATCGAGCAGATGCCCTACATCTGCAAACATATTTATACACAGCCTATAAGACAAGACTACAAGAAAATGCCCAATACTTTTCTCAACTGAGAAGTGACGGACATTATCTGTATGCTCTCTGTCAAATGCGTATTTAGAGTTTATTTTTATTTTGTTTTTGAAGTAACTTATTCGGTGTACTTCTTGTTATCCAATAACCATAACTCCTGAAGAACAGAGATTTTCTTAATCTCCCATTACAGGTATAGGTCTTTTTGGGTATACGATTTATTACATCATGATATTCACTTCCCTTTTGGATATCTATAAAAACAATTATAAAAATAAACTCTAATTATATTAAAAATGGAAACAAACGAAAAAAAAGAATTTATCAACGATAATATCATTTACAAGAAAACCCTCTCTATTTCAGGGATTATTTATTTAGCAATAGCAATAGCTATATTTTTCGGAAATACGCTTATACAAGGTGAAAATACTTCATTAAAAATGGCTATGATGATTGCCGGATCTATATTTGTGATCATAGGTCTCGTAAAAATCATGGCCGGAAAAAAGAAAATCGTATATAAAGCGAACGGATGTCCGATGAAAAAATGCGATTTGTACTTCGACAATCATGAAATGCATCGATTGCAGCAATCATTGGAAAACAAACAATTCGACGTATTGCCCAAATTAAAACCTGCAGAAGGGAATAAAGCCGGGATCAAGCTCAATTTATTCATTTCCGAAGACAAAAAATATGCATCGGCACAAGTGTTACAATTCATCCCGTTTGATTATGAACCGGTTTCCGCTCCTATCAGTTTCTACGATGAAGATGTAGTAGCCCTGACTCAAGCCATATCTAACGGCAAATAAGTTAATACGATTACTATAAAATAAACCATAAAAACGAGGGTGACCCAAAAGTCAATAACGACTGAACGGGTCACCCTCCTAACTCTCCTATAACTTATAAAGAAAACAAAAAACTGGGGATCGGACAAACCGAAACACTGAAACAATTAAAGAGAAATCAATTACTGGATTTTTATTTGAATTACAGTAACGATTTCCGCCAAATATACAGTAAAGTAGAGGTCATGGCAGGTTATTCATGGCAAAAATTCTATAAAGACGGAAGCACCATAACAACACTTATGCCCGATAATGAACCTTGGTATGACAAAACTTATGCCGACCACCTACAATTACTTTCGTTTTTCGGACGAATCAACTATACATTCAAAGATACATATCTGCTAACATTCACTTTACGGGGTGATGCGACTTCCCGTTTTTCTAAAGATCACCGTTGGGGAACATTCCCGGCTTTGGCTTTGGGTTGGAAAATTATCAACGAACCGTTTATGCAACCGGTTGCTAATGTAATGAACGAATTAAAATTACGGTTAGGATATGGTATCACCGGACAGCAAGACATCAGTGACAACTATTTTCCGTACATGCCATTATATTCGATGGGATTTCCAACAGCTTCTTATCCATTCGGAGACCGATATTACAATACTCTACGACCAAACGGATATGACCCGAACATAAAATGGGAAGAAACGACTACATGGAACATCGGTTTGGATTTTGCTTTTCTGGATAATAGGATCAGCGGATCTTTCGACTATTATTATCGAGAAACGAATGATCTGATCAGTCGTATTCCTGTTCCGGCAGGATCGAACCTGACAAACGAAATATACACGAATATCGGGAGTTTAAGAAATGAAGGTATAGAGTTCAGCATCAGCTCAAAACCGATCGTAACAAACAAATTTATTTGGGATCTGGGATTTAACATTGCCTATAATTCGAACAAAATTACAAAGTTAAATAAAAGTAACGATGCCGATTATTATATACCTGTCGGAGGTATCAGCGGAGGAACAGGAAATACCGTACAGGCTCATAAGGTCGGATACCCGGCATTCAGTTATCTTCTATATGAGCAGGTATATGACAAAGATGGAAATCCGATAGAGGGACTTTATGTCGATAGAAACGGAGACGAGGTTATCGATGAAGCGGACAAACGATTATATAAAAGCAGAGATCCAAAAGTCGTAATGAGTTTCACATCACGGATGGAATATAAAAATTTCGATTTCGGATTTTCTCTTCGCGCCAATCTCGGAAATTATGTCTATGATAACGTACAATCCAATAATTCAAGTTATTCGGCAATATATAACAGTGCCGGATATTTGAACAATTTGATAAGTCGCGGAACAAAATTTCAAAATCCGCAATACATGAGCGATTACTATCTGCACAATGCAGGATTTTTGCGCTGCGATAACATCACACTCGGTTATACATGGAATGAGTTGGTACAAAATAAACTGAAACTCAGACTATACGGAGCTGTACAAAACCCCTTTGTCATCACCAAATACAAAGGACTCGATCCTGAAGTATTTTCGGGTATCGACAATAATGTGTATCCTCGTCCCGTAACCTTTTTGCTGGGAGTTATAATCACTTACTAATAAAAAAATACGATATGAAAAAAACAATATATAGCTGTCTTATTGCACTGTTCGTTGCAGGCTCATCTACTCTTGTATCGTGTTTAGGAGATCTTGACCTAAAACCCATCGATAAAAACCTGATCCAAGACTCCGATTTCAAATCACATCACGAATACTATACTCAGTTTTTGGCAAAAGTATATGCAGGATTAGCAGTTTCCGGTCAAGAAGGCCCTGCCGGAAAACCCGATATAGAAGGCTTCGATGAAGGCATGGCACAATATATCCGGTCATACTGGAATCTTCAGGAATTGCCGACCGACGAAGCTTTATTAGGTTGGAACGATGCAGGCGTACCCGAATTAAGCACTTCAAAATGGTCTGCTGCAAACGGGTTTATATATGTCATGTATAGCCGCATCTTTTTTCAAATAGCTCTTTGCAACTCTTTCTTAAAAGCTACCACACCTCAAGCTTTAGCTCAAAACAATATTACAGGAGAGCTTGCAGAACAAATATCCAAATACCGCTCAGAAGCCCGCTTCCTACGTGCATTTTCTTACTGGCATGCAATAGATATGTTCGGGAATGTGGCTTTTGTAACCGAAAATGAACAAATTATGGAAGCTCCTAAACAAAAATCGAGAGCCGAAATATTTCAATTTCTACTGAGCGAACTGAATGCCATCGAGAACGATCTGCCTGTAAATCCGGAATACGGACGTGCAGGGAAAGGTGCTCTATGGATGCTAAAAGCCAAATTATATTTGAACGCATCTGTTTACACGGGAGCTCCGATGTATTCCGAATGCGCTTCAACTTGCCAGCAAATTATCGGACAGTACGGAAGCGGTGCTAATCACGGATTGGCGCAAACATACAAATTTTTATTCTGTGCCGATAATGATCAATTCGCAAGAGGCGGAGAACAGGGTGAAATTCTGATGGTCGTCCCATACGATCGAGACCGGACGAGAACATATGGCGGAACAACATATCTTACTATCGGTGCTTATGGAGGCACCATGATAAAAGAAAATTATGGAGTCAATGACGGATGGGCAGGACCAAGATCGACATCAAATCTGGTAAAAAGTTTTGAAGACGGAGATTCCAGATATGCATTCTACAGCGACGGAGCAAATATCGAAAATACCGATCTGGGAAATTTTCAAGATGGGTTTGCCGTTACTAAATTTACGAATCTGCTTTCGACCGACTGGGAAAATACAAGCAAGCGGGCATATCCTTATCCTGACACGGACTTTCCCGTTTTTCGACTTGCAGATACTTATCTAATGTACGCAGAATGTGCTTACCGAGGTTATGGAGATCAAAATTTAGCCAAAACTTATATGAATTATTTGAGAACTCGGGCAGGTATCTCCACTTACACTTCTACTACGGATATTACTTTAGATGAAATTCTTGCAGAAAGGATGAGAGAACTTTATTGGGAGGGTCACCGACGCACCGATCTGATACGTTTCGGAGTCTTTACATCCGGAAATTATCTATGGGCATGGAAAGGCGGAGTACTGACCGGAAAATCTCTTGAAACCAAATATAATTTGTATCCGATTCCGGCAAAAGAAATAGCAGCGAATCCGGGTACTCAACAAAATTATGGATACTAAATAAACTTTATACAATTATGAATCATACGATAAAATACTGGCTATTTTTCAGCATCGGAATATTTCTGCTATTGCAATCTTGTAATGACGATAAATCTCCTGTATATGAATTTACAGCCGCCCCGGAATTAAGCCCGCTTGATAATTCCAGCCTTGTACTCAACGAAGAAGCTGAAAATTTCATCGCTGAAACATTTTCATGGAGTGCCGGGAAATACGGATTTCAAGCTGCACCTCTCTACACTCTCCAAATAGACAATACCGAGTCGTTTTCCGACCCTATTTCATTGGCAGAAACACACAACTTATACCTTCCTGTCAATGTAGGGAAACTAAACATGGCAACTCTGATTTTAGGAGGAGAAAGCGGCATTCCTCTCGAAACATACGTACGGTTGAAAAGCGAACTTACCTCCAGTATTATCGTTTACTCCCGGTACGTCACATTAGAAATTACACCATATCCTATGGTAATCGTCTATCCCAAATTATATGTTCCGGGATCTTATCAAGGATGGAACATTGCCAATGCTCCTACCCTGCTTTCTTACCGAATGAACAACAAATACGAGGGTTATCTGAATCTCGTCGATGAAAACAATCCCGATGCACCGATCACATTCAAATTAACCACAGAACCGGTATGGAACAAAGGTGAAGAATATGGCAGCGGAGGTGCTCCGGGAACTTTAGCATTGAAAGGGGGCGATATTTCTATCTCTCCACAAGGTTATTATCATATAAGCGTCGATCTCAATACGCTAACCTATACTTTGACTCCGGCAACCCCGGGAGAAGAAATGACAACGACAGACAAATAACATACATCTTGGGAGGAGACGAGATGTATAAACTGAAAGAGCTGCTTACAACTCCGATAAGTTGCAGATGTAGCTCTTTCTTTATAAAAAACATTCAAGCTTCTATCTGATCTTCCAAATGTTGGGTAGAATATTCCCCGGTCAACGGTAAACGCATTCTGTCTTTCACCTCTTCCGAAGAAAGGCCGTGCCCGAATAGAAACATCAGTTTCGTTATTGCAGCCTCCGTAGTCGAATCATATCCGCTTATTATCCCCGCTTGAGCCAACTTATTTCCAGGCCCATATAAACTCATCTGTACACTACCGCTGGAGCATTGAGTCACATTCACGATCACGATTCCCCGAGCAACCGCAGCCCTTAACATATCCAAAAACCAAGGTTTTGAAGGGGCGTTTCCCGTACCGTATGTTTCCAAGACGACACCTTTTAAATGAGGAATATTCAAAATACTATCTACCGTTTGCGGAGTAATGCCCGGAAAAATTTTAAGAATCACAACATTCGTATCCATTAAATAATGCGGTTTCAGCGGTCTGGGAACACGCACTTTATTAATAAGATTATTGTCATACCGTATATGCATCCCGACCCGCGCCAACGCCGGATAATTCAGAGAACGGAAAGCATTGAAATTTTCAGCGCTAATTTTCGAGGTTCGGTTCCCTCTCATCAAATGATTTTGAAAAAAGATACACACTTCCGGGACAACCGGAAATCCGTTTTCTTTTGCCGCTGCAATCTCAATAGCCGTAATCAGATTTTCTTTTCCGTCCGTCCTCAGCATGCCGATAGGTAATTGAGATCCGGTCAGAATAACTGGTTTTGCCAGATTCTCAAGCATAAAGCTAAGCGCTGAAGCCGTATATGCCATTGTATCAGTTCCGTGCAGAACGACAAAACCGTCATAAGTATCATAATTGTCCGCTATGATTTTTACCAAACGAATCCAAGATGCAGGATCGATTTCCGAAGAATCTATCGGAGGTTCAAATTGAATTGATGAAATCAAAAAACCCAAACGCTTCAACTCCGGAACATTATCTAACAAATGATCAAAATTAAACGGCATCAAAGCTCCGGTCTCAGGGTCTTGTATCATACCGATTGTCCCGCCCGTGTAGATAATCAATACGGAAATTTTCTTTTCGGACATATTCCTCAGAATTATTTTCTGACAAAAATAGCAAATAATACTATAATAAATAACCTTTTGCCGGTTAAAATTATCACATATCGATTATACGAGTATTCATTCATAGCAAAAAGTCAATATCAATACCTAAACGGGAACTTAGCAACAGGGTTCATCGTTTTCAAAACTTGTTAAAAAATTTATTCGAGATAAAATAGAAACATCTTTTCCAGAGTTCCGAATCATTTGAAACAAAAAAAATTACCGGACTATTTCGAATTTTAAAAACTTAAAGAATTCGAAAATCATCTTATCACAACCAGAACAGCAACTAAAAATATTTCTATTAAATTTAAACAGTCTCTAATATTCATTTATAAATCTTTATTGCAAAATCTCACAAATCGATTATTTTATATTCAAAAAGATTCCATAATAACATAAAAACCGATTATCTGAAAACCCGGAAAATTCAATAAATGAAAGATATATAAAATTTTCAATACTCATAAAGTTAAAAAGTTAATATATGGGATTATCCATAAAATTTTACAAGAATGTTACATTACTTAATAAAAAAAAATACTATGTTTGCAAAATATTGATTTATATCAAATTTAAAATCACCAGTTATCAAAAATGAGATTACGCATGAATGCGAAGAAATTTACTATCGGCAAGATAATTATGTTATCTCTGTGCCCGAGTTTCCTTATTTTCGGATATTCCTGTATAGACAAAAAGTACGATCTTACCAAAGACATTTCTACAATCGTAGGAATTGGAGGAGAATTAGGATTTCCCTTAGGAGAAACCGAGACAAAACTTCTCAGCGATTTATTAAAACCTGAAGATATAGAAGATTTAACTACCGATGACGATCAATACGGTATCCACAAGAAAGAAAATGTAAAAGCTGATATTCCGACATTCGATCCGGTATCGATCAATGCTATAAATACATCTACCGACTTTAACATTTCGTTCGAAAAGCTGACAATAGATCCCATAAAGATCGATGAGAATCAGCCGGATATGTTGCTGAAAAAAAACATAATCGATAAACCTGAGATCACCCAGTCTTTTACAGGAAATGTATCCATGAAAATCTCGGAAAATACTCCGATAAATGTTCCGAATAATGGAGAAGTCAGCATAATGGATAAAGAGTTTCGACTCGATGATCATCAGACTTCTTTTATTGTTGCAAAAGGAAGTTGTCCTGTAGAAGTAACACACATTTCCAATATCAAATTCAAAGGTACAACCGCACAGCTGAAAATGGATATGGATCAGCTGAAAAATACACTAAATCTGTCCGAGGCAACCGTAACATTGAAAAATTTTACAATAATATTTCCCAATACATTCGAGATTTCAAACCCGACAAAAGGCTCATTAATAAATAGTCACACTTTGAGGCTCGACAATGTAAATCTGACACTAACCGATAACATAGTAAACTTCAATCTGGTAAGTTATAACAAGGAAATCGATGCTGCACAAGGCGAATTTTCGGGATTTGAAGAATCGATCGACTATTCTCAATCAGGATATATCAGCATAAAAGGTATCACAAAAGGAGTTAATCTATCATCAATAGATGTCTCTATGCCTATAAGCATAAGCAGCTCCAATATCAATATCGATGATATGGATCTTACCGTCTCAGATCTAAAAATAGATGTAGAACAGACAAATTTCAGTACCGATATCAAGGTTACCAATATAAACAAAGATGTAAAAAAGATAAACAAGGTATATTTTGACGACAATTCTATACTTACCTTAAAATCCGAACCTATTACTCTTGCCGGATTAAACCTTTCCGGAGGAGAGATAACTATTAACCTGAACGATCCGAATACTCCTTTCGAATTTGATAAAACAGGTAATACATGGAATGGAGATAATCTCGTCATTACAATCGATGAATTGAAAACCGGATTTACCAAACAAGTAAAATTAAAATCGATAGATCTCTCTCAAAAAGCACTAAAGACCGAAACAGACGGAACAAAATCGTTGTCTTTCGAGCCACAATTTAAAGTCAATACTTTTACTACATATGCTAAGGGCAACACAACATTCAAGAAAATAGAAAGCTTCAACAACAATTCGAAAATTGATTTCAAACTTCAGGAAAGTATCTTGAATATTGCTGATGCCGATGTCGAGACAGAATCGTTTACCGCCGATCTCGGAAATAATACAGCAAAAATAGAAGTTGATGAGACTGATGTCCCGAAAGAACTAAAAGCCCTAAAATGGGTTAAGCTGAAAGGGAACACTGCCGTAAATCTGCAAGCGAACATCAATATAACAGACGGAGCTGGAGATTTACAATTCGATGAATTGATAATCGATTTTCCTCAATACATCATTTTTGACGAGAATTCAGGTGTAATAAACTATACTAATCCTGAAACCGGAGAAAAAAGCCAACGCCTGATTTTGAAAAACCAAAAATTTATCAAAGGTTCTTCTACGGAACGGACATGGAAATATAATAATCAACTGCATATTACAAAGCTTGATTTCACAGACAGTGAATTCCAAAACATTCTGACAGAAGATCACAAACTCATATTACCTGAAAAGAACGCGGTAATAACCGGTCGAGCTTCCGTATCGTCCGGAAACGTCAGCCTCGACGATCTTCAAAATCTAAATGTCAAAACATCTGTAAATGTAGAACAGATGAACATACAATTGGCAGCCGGAGAAGTCAACGAAGACGTTATCTCCGATAATCCGCACACATCGATAAATTTAGGAGATCTTTCAGACTACCTGAAAGAAGGATCGGCCTTGTATCTTCCGAATGCTAATTTCCAATTGACTGCGACAAACCCGATCGGAGTACCTATCAACGTCGATCTGATTTTTACTCCCTATAAAAACGGAAATCCTTTAGCTTCAGGCGGATTAAGACCCGATAAAACCATGACCATCGCAGCTTATGACGATTTAAATCCTTCAGAAGAAGAAACAGCTAAAACTTCAAAATTCATATTAGCGACACCCGAATACATAGCAAAAGGTATTCCTGAAGGATTCGAAGCAATTCCGTTCAGTCAACTGCAAAGCGTAATCAAAGACGTTCCGGACAGTATAGTAATAGACGCTATTCCGACTCCAAAAGCCGTAGAAGGAGAAAACTGGCACACGGTAGATCTCTCAAAAGGAGGCTCTCAAGTACTGATCGACTGCAACGCAGATGTACCTTTCGTTTTAGGTAAAGATGTCAATATCGTATATAAAGACACAATCGATAACATACAAGACGATACAGACGACATTTTTGAAAAAGCGACAGCGAGCGAAATTTCGATAAAAGCGACCGTATATAACGGCCTGCCTTTAGAATTGGCATTGAAAGTTATCCCGCTATCGACAGGTTGTGTCAGCACTATCGATTCAAACGATCTATCTTTCACGTTCGACAACGGAAAAGAAGAAGGGTATGTTGCTGCAGGCACATATAATAGCGAAACAGGATCGACAAATACTTCTGAAACTACTCTTTTAATTAAAGTCAGAGAGCGAGAAGGCTCAGGAGCTTTAAGACGTCTGGACGGTTTGGAACTGTTAATTACAGGTGGACTGGGGGCAAATGAAGGTACTATAGGCGGTGTTCCGTTAAAACCCAGCCAATCCATTAAAGCAAAAGTCGCCTTAAAGGTAAAAGGTATTCAAGCTGATATCGATAACTTCTAAAATCAATGTCGAACTCTTTACAAATACATAAAATGAAAAAGAAAATCATCATATTCATCCTATGTTTGGTCTCTGCAGGAGTATCGGCACAGACCTTATATTCATCATATTTTTTAGAACGGATGCCCTATCGCCATAGATTGAATCCGGCTTTAATAAATGATTACGGATACTTCAGTTTCCCCGGATTAGGAAATCTCGATATCCAGATAAACGGCAACATGGCCTTATCTCACTTTTTGTATCCGTCAGGAGACGAATTATTAACAGGATTCCACCCGAGCATCTCATCAAACGAGTTTATAGGATCGTTAAAGAACCGGAACAACCTGAGTTTAAATATCGATGAAACGATTTTATCATTCGGATTTTTCGCATTTAACGGATTCAATACTTTTGATTTATCAGTAAAAAGCAGTACCGATATATTCTTGCCTAAAGACTTATTTGCCTTTTTGAAAAATGGCCAAACCGGAGAGGTTACTCAATACGAAATGAAAGATATACGGGCGAAAAGCAACAATTATGTCGAGCTGGCATTAGGACATGCTCACCGCATAAACGACAGGTTAACGATAGGGGCTAAACTGAAAGCGTTAATCGGTGCAGGGAATCTGGATGCAAGAATAGACCGCATGACTATGACATTATCCGATGAACGATGGATGATACAAAGTAAAGGTATAGCCGACTTGTCTCTTGCCGGAGTGACCCTGGAAACCGACAGTAACGGTGAAATCGACGGATTCGATTTTGACACAGGAAAATTAGGAATCGCCGGTATCGGTGGTGCTATCGATCTCGGTGCAACTTATAAAATCTTTGACAACCTTACTGTGTCCATGGCTTTAACAGATATAGGTTTTATCCGCTGGAATAAAAATAAAAAAGCAGAAACCCCTGAAGGAGAATTCGTATTCGATGGATTCAAACACTTAGGAGCTGAAGATGATGATAACGGCAATAACGCCTTTGACGACGAAACCGATAAAATCGGAGATGATCTCGAAGCTTTATTCAAATTTAAAGAAACTCGAGCTTCTTCCAGAAGTACTTGGTTGAAAACGACTATGAATATAGGGGCAGAATATGGCATTTTAAATAACAAAATATCATTCGGATTATTATCCTCGACCCGATTCAGTACTCCAAAAACATGGACAAAACTGATGGCGACAGCCAATTTCCGCCCGGCAAAATGGTTCATGGCAGCACTCAACGGAGCGGTATCGAATACCGGATGCACATGGGGAGCTTTGATAAATTTATGCCCCAGAGGATTTAACCTTTTCTTGGGAGCTGATTATATCGCTGCAAAATATACTCCGCAATATGTACCTGTAAATACGACAAACATGAGTTTCAGTTTTGGTATAAATTTCCCGTTAGGAACCGACCCGAAACTGAAAAATAAAAAAGTCTATAATCCCGTACCTGCAGCATATTAATAAAATAAAGTGAAAACGGCAGACGATTTTGTCTGCCGTTTTCACTTTAATATCTATAATCTCTCTGTTAAACAGTGAATATCCGCACTTTTTTATTTAATTAAAATAAGATTGAGAAATATGAAGAAACTCTTTTTATCAGCACTTATCGCGATTCTTTGCCTTTTATGGTATTACTATTTTATGAACAGCTCAAAAGAAGTTATAAATGAAGAACAGAAAGAGGTAGCTATAAACGTAGAAGAAGATGATGCAACTATGAAAAAAAGCACTCATCTTAAATTTAAAGGCGTACCCATTGACGGAAAATTGGACGAGTTTAAGTCACGCATGGAGCGCAAGGGATTCAAACATATAGGTACACAGGACAATGCAGAGATACTGCAAGGTGATTTTGCCGACTTCAAAGAATGTACGATCTATGTAACCACACTCGATAATAAGGACTTAGTTTCAAAAATCTCCGTTGTTTTTCCGGAACAAAAACAGTGGAAATACCTTTATGGAGATTACACGCATTTGAAAGAATTGTTGACAGAAAAATACGGCAAGCCATCAGCCTGCACTGAAAAATTCCAATTTTTCCATGAACCTCGTAACGATAGCGAAAAAATGAGTTATGCCCTATTGGGAGGATGCCAATACGAGAGTCAATTTACAACCGACAATGGTGAAATCACCCTTTGGATCGAACATGAAAGTTCCTTATCATGTTTCGTAATGCTTTCTTATAAAGATAAAGATAATAGCAACATCATTAGAGAACACGCAAAAGATGATTTATAATAAATTCTGAAGCACTCCAATACCAATAAACCAATTATTACTTAGGCTCCATCAAGAAGAAAAGCATCAAATACATCATATTCAAAAATAGAGAGTAACCAAACTTCTATTGTCGTGTGTTTAAGTAAATTGAAATCAACGAAGGATCAACACATCCCCTTCTGACGGGACATAGTCTTTATCTTTATGATTCATTTTATACAAATACTTCATACGAATGCCATAAATCTGAGAAATATCATGCATCGACTCACCTGCCGAAACGATATGTCGCGTATAGGTTTTGTCCGCTTTTTTATTCTTCTTCTCAAGATAAATCACCATTCCCGGATCTAAAGGATAATCTTTCGGAATCTCATTATAACTACATAATTTCTTTACACTGATACCGAACTCCTTCCCTATATTTTTAAGATTATCTCCCACACGAACTTCGATGTAATACAAGCCCGAAGAACGATACACCTGATGAGGCTTATATCCTACCGGCAATTTAGGAATTTCTTGAGAAGAACGCCCCTTACGGTCATATTGGTACAAATCATACAATTCTATAATCTGAATCAACTTACTTGCATACGCCTTATCGGTCGCATATCCACAACGCTGCAAACCTCTTGCCCAACCTTTATAATCGGTACTTTTCAGTTCAAATAACTGAGCATAACGCATATTCCGAGTCAAGAATAAAGAATGATCTTCGTATGAGTCTTCAGGATGCTTATATTTACGAAAGCACTCTCCTTTAGCATCATCATCGTGATAAACCCGAGCTCCGGTCCATTTATTGTGACATTTTATACCGAAATGATTATTCGATTTACGCGCTAATGTTCCTCTTCCAGCGCCAGATTCCAATAGCCCCTGAGCCAGAGTAATACTGGCCGGTATTTTATATTTTTTCTGATGACTGATTGCCAAATCCTTATACGTATCTATATACTGCATATAAAGACGATTCCGACTCTGAGCACTCACATCCTCCCCCCAAAAAACAGAAATGGCAAAAAGCAAAAACAGTGTTAATCTTTTAAAACTCATACTCAATATCCTTATTATAACTCGAAAAAAGAACGTAAAACTCGCACGAATATTTCAAAACTTCTTTATATTTGTATTATTACCGAATTATTTTACCAATTAGTGATAAGCATATATTCGAATAACCTTAACGCTATAAAATTAGTCCTGATATGAAAAAGTTAAATCTCGATACAAAGATAACAGTTTGTTCTTATGAAGAATTGAGCCCCGAAGAAAAAATTCTGATCGATCGGGCAAAAGAGGCGAGCAACCTCTCATACGCACCCTATTCTCGATTCCAAGTAGGAGCAGCAGCCCTACTGAATAATGGAGAAATAATACAAGGAAACAATCAGGAAAATGCCGCATATCCTTCGGGATTATGCGCAGAACGCGTAACACTTTTTTTCGCCAATGCCAACTATCCCGATATTCCTGTGAAAATGCTGGCATTGGCGGCTCAGACAGGCGGGAGCTACACAGACGGTCAAGTTGCTCCGTGCGGAGCTTGCCGACAGGTAATTTTAGAAACAGAAAATCGTTTTAATCAACCTATACGGATACTGATGTACGGTAAAGACGACATTTATATCGTAGATTCTATAAAAGCGCTATTACCGTTGCATTTCGATAAATCGAGTATGGAAAGATAAAATGAATTTCACTTTTTAAATTTTTTCAAGATACAAACCTGTTACTTTTTATTACTTTTGTAAATACAGAATTACAAGACAGAACTTTCAAGATAAATGGATAATTATATTGTTTCGGCACGGAAATACCGCCCGTCCACATTTCACTCCGTCATAGGACAAAAAGCGTTGACCCAGACTTTAAAAAACGCGATCAGTTCAGGGAAATTAGCTCACGCTTATCTTTTTTGCGGTCCGCGGGGAGTAGGAAAAACAACGTGCGCCCGAATCTTTGCCAAAACAATCAATTGTTTGCATCCTACAGCCGATGGAGAGGCTTGTAACGAATGCGAATCCTGCAAAGCATTCAATGAACAGCGATCTTACAATATTTTAGAATTAGACGCTGCATCTAACAATTCGGTCGACGATATACGGCAACTGACCGAACAAGTCCGCATTCCGCCTCAAATAGGAAAATACAAAGTATTCATCATCGATGAGGTACACATGCTATCGACCGCCGCATTCAATGCATTTCTAAAGACATTGGAAGAACCGCCTCATCATGCACTATTTATATTGGCAACTACCGAGAAACACAAAATTCTGCCGACGATACTGTCTCGATGTCAAATTTACGATTTTCAAAGAATCACGACAGCCGATACCGTAGAACACCTGCAATATGTAGCTTCTCAAGAGGGGGTTGCCGCCGAACCGGAAGCGTTGAGCGTCATTGCCCAAAAAGCTGATGGAGGAATGAGGGACGCATTATCTATATTCGACCAAGTCGTTAGTTTTTCTAACGGAAACATTACTTATCAATCGGTGATAGAGAACCTGAATGTCCTCGATTATGAATACTATTTCAGCTTGACCGATACATTTTTACGGAATGCAGTTCCCGAAGCACTAATTCTTTTTGACAAAATACTGAAAAAAGGATTCGAGGCTCAATATTTTATAAGCGGATTAAGTAATCATTTCAGAGATCTGTTAGTCTGCAAAGATCCTATAACCCTACCTCTACTCGAAGTAGGTCCGGCAACAGCACAACGCTATGCCGAACAAGCGAAGCAATGCAGCAACGAGTTTTTGTATAAAGCCATCGAGTTGAGTAACCGATGCGATTTGAACTACCGGAACAGTAATAATAAAAAATTATTGGTAGAATTGACACTGATACAGCTCTGCCAATTAACTGCGGCAAAAAATTCACAGCCTGAACAACAGCCAACGTTGCAAAAGGTTTCTCCTGCGGCACAGACTGTCCCCCAAAGAAGTTCTTCACCGATCCAGAATGCTCCGACAGAACAAAAGAAGACCGTTACGACAAATGCTACTGTCGCATCATCAGCCCAAACAAGCACCGGTACTCGGGCAACAGAAACAATACAGACCGATAAAACGGTGGTAAATAAAGCTCAATTAAACGAGTTACCGAATAATCAACATCCTGCACAAAAGCCGAAACCCCGAACGATTCCGATCCCTTCTATATCGATAAAAAAACCGATTATCGAAACAAAAGAACAGGTTCGGGAGATAAGGAAAGATGTGGACATGAATAATTCTTTCTCTGAAGAGGATCTGCAAAAAGCGTGGATTAAATTTACCAACACGATTCCTACCGAAACCGTTCTGGTGAATACGATGCGCACTTGTCCGCCTAAAATGCTGAATGCAACAGACTTCGAAGTTGTAGTCGATAACAAAGAACAGTTAGACCGGCTGAACGAAAGAGGAACGGACTTAATGCAATTCTTGAAAAAAGAATTAAAAAACACCCGTATCTCCATGCGTCCAAGAGAAAGCGAGAAACAAGAAAAGCACAAGGCATTCAGCCAACGGGAACGATTCGACCTTATGGTTCAGAAAAATCCCAACATCATGCATTTAAAAGACAAATTCGGCTTAGAACTGGCATGACAATACCCCCAATAGACTTTGACTAAGAGTGTATTTTTATTCTGTCGGAGTCATATACTGATAAGCGCCTACGTCCGGATTTACCCCTTCAGGGCGAGGATTGCCTAAAAGATCCGTACGTGTATTCTCATCGACAAATTCAGGATTTCCTGCTCTGTAAGCTGCCGAAGACTCTGAAGCCAATCTGAAATCATACTGATAGTTATCTCCTGTAGCCACAAACATTGGATCTCCATTCCATATACACTGAATGAAATTCTCATCGTCCGAACCATTCACCCTGAAAAGACAAGTTTTAAAATAAATCTGGGTATTCAACAATTCTAAAGGCTGCATCAACGTGTTGTTACCGATAATAATACAATTTTCAAATGATGCTTTCAACGGCAAATTTTCTTCTGTCTGAGTATATCTGTCAAAAACCAGTAAAGGGGATTTTATGACATCCATCAATTGAAAATAATTGGCAAATGTACAATGAACAAATTTTGCTTCTCCTCCCGACAAACTCATTAAAGCACCGCTGGCATTAGAAAATTGACAATTCCAGGCCTCAATCCTGCTTTCCGTCGAAGAAACCAGATTATTGCTGGAGTTATGAATCACCGAATTGCTGAATATGATTTTAGTTCTCGAAACATCAGACGAATCGATAACGATTCCGGTAGAAGTGCCCCTCATGGCAACATGGTCGAAACGGTTACCGTAACTGTCCGTATGGATACGAATTCCTCCCCACTGTCCAGGCAAATAGTCATACGGCAAATCAGCGAACATACGGTCGAGACGATCTCCTCGAAAAGTTACAGGACGCGAAGCCGTGCCGCGAGCGTCTATCTTTCCCTTGACCTCAAGCATCGCCTTACTATGAAAATAAAGCGTAGTGCCTTCGGACAATGCCAAAGACGACGTCGTCGGAATCACAAGACTGTCATAAACCAAATAAGGTTTTTCTCCGGTAAATACATTCTCTCCGTCCGGCAATACTTCACCCCGTAAAACATTGACATCTTGTCCGTATGCCTCTAATTTGACATCCTGACGAATTCCATTCGTAACAAATACGATAGAATCTTTTATCAATAGAGGAGAGTTTTGGTTTGTCGGATCGACATTTGCTTCCACAAAAACATATAAACTATCTTTACCCCTTATTTCCAAATCTCGTATTACCGGACCTTTAGAACCATCCACATTAATAAAAAATCCGGAATTAGCGGCATCCGCCAACGTAACGGACTCTATTTTCAACGATTTTTTCGCATGGTTATAAACTTTAAAAGATAGTGTAGCCGTACCGCGCTGCGTAAAAATCGTATCAAACTTTACAATGTTTGTAGAAAAAGTCAAACGATCGTTAGGATCATTCGAAAAACTCTCGTCGAAACATCCTGATAAAACAAATGAAAAAATGAACAGGACAAAAACTATATGGAAAATATTTTTCTTCATTGTTGTATATTAACGGAAAAATCCGGTTGTTATTGCAAAATATCAGATTAAGAGAAACAATATTCCGGAAACAAAGGTAATCAAATCGACAAAAACAACCTTATTTTCAGATAAAATGAGAAAGTTAATGTACATTTGTAAAAAGAATTTATACGATTTGCGCAATGAAGTATTATCTGATAGCCGGTGAAGCTTCCGGAGATTTACACGCCTCCAAACTTATGAATGCCCTTAAAAAAGAAGATCCGCAAGCTCAATTCCGTTTTTTCGGAGGCGACCTGATGCAGGCAGAAGGCGGAACACTGGTCAAACATTATAGTGAAATGGCCTATATGGGATTTATTCCCGTATTGCTGAATATCGACAAAGTACTGCACAATATTCGTTTATGTAAGTCAGATATAGAAGAGTTTCATCCTGACGTACTGATACTTGTCGATTATCCCGGATTTAACCTGAGAATGGCAAAATTTGCTAAAACCCGGCTCAATATTCCGGTACATTATTACATTTCGCCTAAAATATGGGCATGGAAAGAGTATCGTATCAAGGACATTAAACGGTATGTAGATAAAATGTACTCGATACTTCCGTTCGAAATTCCGTTTTATCAAAAACATCATTATCAGATCGACTATGTAGGAAATCCCACTGTCGATGAAATGGCGGTGAGACCGTTTGCCGATGAAAAGTTCGACTCTTTCATTTCCGAAAATAATCTTGAAAACAAACCTATCATTGCTCTATTAGCCGGTAGCCGGAAAGCTGAAATCACAGCAAATTTGCCGACTATGATCGATGCGGCCTCCTCATTTACAGATTATCAATTAGTCATTGCCGGAGCTCCGGGCATATCTCCCGATTTTTATCATACATTTATTTCAGGCAAACGGGTTTCCATCGTCTTTGAAAAAACATACAGATTGCTCCAACAATCCTCGGCAGCATTGGTAACTTCAGGAACAGCAACCCTCGAAACCGCTATACTGAAAGTTCCTCAAGTCGTATGTTACAAAATGGGAGGAGGAAAAATCGCATATAATCTTTTTAAGCATATACTGAAAGTAAAGTTCGTGTCGTTAGTAAATCTGATTGCCGACCGGGAAATCGTAAAAGAACTGCTGGTACATTTGTTCACTACGGAAAATGTAAAAAACGAACTGGACAAAATATTAAACGATCCGGACAAACGGAAACAGATGTTACAAGGATATGCCGAAGTAGCCGAACGATTAGGAAATCCGGGTGCTCCTCAAAATGCAGCAAAAAAAATTGTCGCAACCATAAAAAGTTTATAAAAGGCTTTCGATCTACCGCTTTAAAGTATATTTCGAATAAAATTTTCAAACCGAAAGATCACCGAGCGCTGTCTTCAAAGCAGCAAATGAAGACAGCGATATTTCCTCACCTCCTTTATATATCAACCTGATCTCCTCAGGAGATACGAAAAAAAGAGAAACATCAGTACCGGGAGTTCCCGCAGGCAAACATTCATATCCCGCCCTCATCAGACAGTTACGAACCCAAAAAGCCATATTATCCGGAACTGAAATTGCAGCTCTCTTGTTTAACACGTATCGTGGGAAAAAACTCCCGGTAGAGACATCAAAATTTACGGACGAGTGAGAAAAAAGGTCACCGACTGCTCCGGATAGAACCATATCTTCCGTAACACCGCATTGCAATCCGTTCTGACGGGACAAAAGCCACAAGCGATCGCTCAATAACAATGCCTGTTCCATATCATGTGTCGAGAAGAGAATTGTCTTTTTTTCGGCAGTAGCAAGTTCACGCAATAAAGATATGATCTCTATACGACTCGGAACATCCAAAAAAGCCGTAGGCTCATCTAACAGTACGACAGGACACTCTTGGGCCAAGGCCTTAGCAATCATCACTTTTTGTCGCTCACCGTCAGAAAGTTCCGAAAAATAATCCGATGCCTTATGTTTGATTCCTACCCGATCGAGAGAATACTCCACGATTTTTTCATCCGAACGGTTCAGCCGTCCGAAAAAACCGGTATAAGGATAACGTCCCAAAGCTACCAGTTCCCTGACTCGGAGTCCTCCCGCCAAAGAACGATCAGTCAACACCAGACCTATTCTTCGGGAAATTTCAGTTGCCGAATAATCATATAATGATCTTCTCTCTAAAAACAATGTCCCGGACAATGCCGGTTGCGAAGCGCCTAATGTTCGCAACAGTGTCGATTTCCCGGCTCCGTTAGTTCCCAACAGGCAAGTAAGTTCTCCCCGATAAAGAGAAAATGTCAAACTGTCATACAGTTCCTGACGTGCTTTACTCCCGTCTCGATAACCGATCGATAAATTTTCTGCTTCAATAACCGGTACTCTGTTCATCAATTGAAATATTGTATTTTCTTTTGGTTTACAATCACATAAATAATTACAGGTGCCCCCAACACCGGAGTTATTGCATTCAAAGGAATAATCCCCGCTTCTCCCGGAAGCACACACAACAAATTGCAAATCAATGCAATTACAGCACCGATAAGAATCGTTACCGGTAACAAGATTTTATGATTGGAAGATCCCAAAACAAGTCTGGCAATATGGGGTACAGCCAACCCTATAAAGGAGACCGGGCCGCAAAATGCCGTAACCACAGCAGTCAACAATCCGGTCGTTAATAACAATACAATCCTGACACGACGGACATTCACCCCAAGATTTTCGGCATATCTTTCTCCTAACAAAAGAGCATTCAAAGGCTTTATCAGCAATAACGAAAGAACAAGACCTACCGTAACGGCAATACAGAAAAAAGGTAATCTCTCCACCGATATTCCTGAAAAATCTCCCATTCCCCACAATGTATAAGAAAAAACATTTTCAGCCGTAGCAAAAAAATTCAACAGAGATATTGCCGAAGAAGTTATGTATCCAACCATAATCCCGACAATAAGCAACATTACGTTACTGCGTACGATCGTAGAAAAAAGAATAATAATGCCTAATATTAATACAGCTCCGATAAAAGCACCTGCCAAAACCGCCATCGTCCCGGAAAGAGCGAATGATCCCAAAGAGCCTAACGAACCACCTAAAAACAACATCACCAAGGCTACTCCCAAACTCGCTCCGGAGTTGATTCCTAAAATCGACGGTCCGGCCAACGGATTATTGAATGCAGTCTGCAACATCAAACCGGAAACTGCCAAAGCCGCTCCGGCAAAAAATGCCGTAACCGCCTGAGGAAAACGAGACTGCAATACGATATAAGACCAACTGCTTTTCTCCACCTCATTTCCCAGACAAATATCCCAAACCGCACTCGCCGGAATAGAAACAGATCCCCAAAACAAATTTCCGATAAACAGGCACAAAGCCAAAAACAATAATCCTCCGATATAAAAATAAGGCTTCATCACTTCAACAAGTTAAAATAACGAAGTGTATCACCGGGTAACAAATCCGGATGAAATATCAAAATAAAATCTCTCAACAAATAATCAGGATGTAAGGGAACTTCTTCATAAAAAGGCACTTTCGCACTATTACTACCCCACACATTCTTATCTTTAAACGCTTTGAAATTAGCATTAGCGGCATAATCTTTTCTCAAATCATCTAATGTCATATTCCGATCCCGATTATATTTTACCAGCCAAAAATCAGCCTGCTGAGCTTTGTCGAAGACAGCTTCGAAAGAGAGAGACAAAGATCCCGTTTGCGGAACATCCTTCCAAAAATAATCTGCCCCCGCATCGGCAAAAAGCCGTGCCATATAGCTATTTCCTCCGGGCACATACCAAACAGGACCGGTTTTCATCTCCGAAACAACGGTAGGGCGCTTAGAGACGTTCTCAACTTTCTCTTTTAAAGTAAGATATGACCTTTTCGTCTTTTCAAATATCGAATCAGAAAGCGATTCTTTTCCGAAAAACAATCCCAAAAAACGAATCCATTCGGCACGTCCCAAAGGCGTAGTTTCCATATAATCAACACCCTCTATAATGGGAATACCCAATTTTTCGACTTTTCCGTAACCCATATTCTGAAAAGGAGAAGAGATTATCGCTTCAGGATTCAGATCTATAATTTTCTCTATATCCGGAGCATACGATTCTCCTAAATCTATAATTTTCCCTTCTGAGACGCCTCTCTTTATTTCCGGAATAATTATATAACGAGATTCGCAAACTCCCGCAATATCGGAAAGATTTCCCAATTGCGCCAACATACTGCAATGCACCGATGAATACACGGCCACACGAGACAAAGGTGTACGTACGACTGTTCCTTCGGGCAAAGATGCCGGTAAAGAAGAAGTCTTCGGTATCAATATATATTTTTGAAGCAAGCGAGTCGTATCCCAAGGATCTCGCACCTGCACTTCCGTATAATCGGGAAAACGGTTCACACGGAACATCTCTGCATAATTCACCCGATAAGAAACCGTATCGGCCTCATTGCCGGAAGAGGTATTCCCTTTTTTATTACAAGAAATTAATAAAGAAATTAAAATTAAACTGCCGAATATTTTATTTCTCATTTTTATATTTTTGATCTCCAAACTTACATAAAATCGAAGAAATAATCTAAAAACAGACACGAAATATATTGTATTTGTCTTTTTATATTTACCTTCGCAACCAAAGGATAACTATGGCAAAAGGAGGAAAACATATTGTATTAGCATGGCTTTTGATCGCATCACTAATGCCTGTACACATTGTGAAAGCTCTCCATTTCCACAATGTAACAGAAGATATTTCCTCCCATTCGAATATTCCACACAGCCATGACCCGGATAATTGCTGTATTTGCCAATTTTTCTTGTCTCCTTTCATCGAATCCGAACGAATACAAACAGACTTTATTCTTCCGTTTACTTCCTTTGAATGGATTTCATCTGAAACCAAAGTCCGTAATTCCTATATATGTTCTCTATCTATCAGAGCTCCTCCTGTATATTCTGTTTTCAATTGATATAATTATTAAAGCATTAATCACCAAAGCTTGTTTAACAGCCTGTATAAATTTTATTCGGGTCAGGTTTAGGTGTTTCTTTCAAAGATGTTTTTCTGTCTTTACGAAGTTGATAACGAGCTATTTGACAAGTAAAAACGGGAAAAAGACCGAAAGAAAACACAAAAATGACCTGATATAATATTTTTTTGTTGGAAAATTTAGACCAGCTCTTAGAGTGACTGTTAAACAAGCCTTAAAAACAGAATAAAAAAATGAAAGCAATAAAAATAACATGTTTGTTGCTCTGGAGTATTTTATGCATACGCGCAGAGGAACAGGATAGTTGTGTACACCTAAAAGAAATTACTGTTACAGGACTCACAGGCAGTACACACATCAAACAAATACCGTCTCCGATATCTATTATAAATCCCGAATTTTTAAAGACACACCAATACACCAATATCATCGATATTATTGCCAAACAGCCCGGCATATCTCAAATAACGACAGGCAACGGAATATCTAAACCTATTATCCGAGGATTAGGCTACAACAGAGTGTTGGTCGTAAATGATGGTATCCGTCAAGAAGGGCAACAGTGGGGAGATGAACACGGAGTCGAAATCGATGCGCAAAACGTACATTCCATAGAAATACTGAAAGGTCCGGCTTCTCTGATATATGGTTCTGACGCCATGGCCGGAGTATTGATTTTCCATGATGAACCGATTTTGTCTCCGGAAGGAATGAGGGCCAATATCTTTAGCGAGTATCAAACGAATAATGGACTGTTTAACTATTCCGTAAATTTTGAAGGAAACAAGAAAGGGTTCGTATATAATTGGAGATACTCAGACAAGATGGCGCACGATTACAAAAACCGGTATGACGGTTATGTTCCGAATTCCCGTTTTCGTGAACGAGCCCTCTCCGGGATGTTGGGATTAAATAAGGATTGGGGGTATTCCCGACTAAAACTAAGCTATTATCATCTCACGCCGGGAATAATAGAAGGTGAGCGTAATAACGAAACCGGAGAATTGGAAAGCTCGAGCGGAGGCAAACATTACGGCAAGCAACTTCCGTTTCAACAAGTACGTCACTATAAAGCGGTATTAGATAATTCTTTTTCCCTTAAATCCGGAATTTTAAAGGTTATCGCCGCTTATCAGCAAAACCGCAGACAAGAATATGAAGAGAGTAAAAATGAATGTGGTCTCGATTTTATGCTACATACTATAAATTACGATGTACGTTATATTTTGCCTGAATACAATGGATGGAAAACAAATGCAGGTATTAACGGCATGTATCAAAAGTCTCTGAACAAAGGCGAAGAATATCTTATTCCGGCATACGATCTGTTTGATTTAGGGACATTCATAACTGTTAGCAAATCAATGTTCCAACGTCTTCATTTAACCGGAGGACTCCGTTTCGATATCCGACACTTGCATAGTCATTCTCTTATGGATGGAGAAAAAGAACGTTTCATTGCTTTTTCCCGTACATTCAACGGTTTAACAGGAAGCATCGGGGGCATTTATAATGTCTCGGAAAAGTTAGACATAAGATTTAACGCATCACGAGGTTATCGTGCGCCGAATCTGAGCGAACTGGGCAGTAATGGGGAACATGAAGGCACTTTGCGCTATGAAATCGGGAACAAACGACTTAAGCCCGAATACAGTTGGCAATTCGATGCCGGAATAGACTACTCGTTCGAACGCATGTCTTTTCAACTTTCATTATTTGCCAACCGCATAGATAATTACATTTTTATACAGAAATTGGGAAATATACAAATCGAAGATGTTCCCGCTTATCGATATACTGCGGGCAACGCACGCATAATGGGAGGTGAGGCTCGCATCATCATACATCCAGTCCGCCATCTACATTTCGAGAATTCTTTTTCCTATATAAATAGCGTACAATTACATTCGCCCGAAGAAAGCAGATTCCTCCCATTTACTCCTGCACCACGCTGGCTTTCGACCCTGCACTATGATATCAATATAAACAGCAAACTATTGGATAATACATATATAGAGATCGAAATGGATTATAATTTCAAACAAAACCATGTATATAGAGTAAACAACTCAGAAACACCGACACCGTCATATACCTTATTCAATATGTCGGCCGGTACAAACATAACATATCGTAAGAAAAACCTTTTCTCATTTTATATTATGGTAAATAACATATTCAACAAAGCTTATCAAAATCATCTAAGTAGATTGAAATATGCCGACACAAATGTCATAACAGGCAGAAAAGGGGTTTTCAATATGGGAAGAAATATCGGATTCAAAATACTTGTTCCGATCAATCTATAAAAAAGATTCTGACCTCATTATGCCGGCAATAAAGACTTCATTGTCGGCATAATTATAAGTATCTGCATAAACTTCTAAGAGGCTGTCCAGATTTTCCGATGAAATAAAAAACTTTTACTATAACCGCTTTCTATCATTTCGGAACATACCCTTTATACTTTCCTGTTTCTTCATTATCAATAATAGACTGCGCTGTTTGCAGTACAGAAAAAGCATAATTTCTCAACTTATTCCGAATCGTGTCGTTTGTTACGGCACTCCCCTCCTCTCCGTCCTGAACCTTAAACAACCATTCTTGTTCGTCTCCGGGACGATATATATAAAAATAATCTCTATCCATACTGCCGATAGCATCATCCGAAGTGAAAAGAATACAAGAACGGTTTTGACGGAACAAGTCGATCCCGAACATATTATTTATATACGAGATACCCAACATACCCAAAATTGTAGGACCGACATCTATTTGTCCGCCCAATACTTCCGACTTACGGGGAGACTGTCCCGGTTCATATATAATCAACGGTATATGATGATAAGTCAGCGGCATATCGGATTTCGGACTTCCTACTAATTTCCCGTGATCGGCAAGAAACACAAAAATCGTATTTTCATACCAAGGCTGGCGAGATGCCTCATCCATAAATTTACGCAAAGACCAGTCGGCATATTCGACAATTTGTTCTTCTGTCTCTTTACTATGCGGCTTAAAATACGGAGGAATTATATAAGGAGGATGATTACTGATACTCAATAACGTAGCAAAAAACGGTTGTACAGAGGCCGATCGTTCGGTCAAAACAGGAATTGCATATTCATATAAAAAATCATCCTGAACCCCAAAACTGTTGACGACCTTTTCTGACGGATAATTTTCTTGCGCATAAATTTCGTCATATCCGTTCGATCGCAAAAAACCGTTCATATTATCATATTGCGACTCATGGGTCATAAAAAAAAGCGTACGGTATCCATTTTCTTGCAAAATACGAGGCAATCCCGTGTAAAAAGGAATAACAGCGCCTTTCATCAAATTCTTTTTCATCATTGCCGGATAACCGTATAAAGTAGCATATAATCCGTGATTCGTATGCGTCCCGGCAGAATAAAAACGGTCAAAACAAGTCGCCTGTCCGGCAAGACTATCCAAAAATGGAGTCAATCCTCGTTTATCGCCATAACGCTCCATGAACTTTCCGGACATAGACTCCATCAATACCAGTACGACATTCTTTCGGACAAATGACGTATCGGCATTTATTGTCCGGGCAATAGGCGATATATCCGGAAATGACTCTTCGATAGCAAGAAATTCCCGGACATTCTCGATCGCTTCTTGTTCATTCATAAGCCTCAGGCTCTTATTCTCTTTTTTTGTCGATTCTAAAGTACTACGCAACAGATTAAAAGTCGGATTTATCCCTAACTGGTTCAAAAAAGTATTATTGCAATAATATGCCGCACTCACACGAATAGGATTATACCCCATGCGTCCTCGTATGCCGAACATACAAGCCCATAAAGTCAAAGCCGTTAAAACGACGATTCCTCCGACAGATTTCCATGATCTGAAACGATTCTTCTCAAAAGAAGCGACCGTCAGTTTACGCATCCGACGTAAAAAAACAGAAAATATGGCGACTGCCACTACAAAGAAAAAGATCGGCCAACGGTATGCCGGTTCACCGAACATCATTTTCAAAGTAGTCTCTCCATATCCCATCCAATTAAATATGGATGCGTTGAGATGCTTAAAGAAATATTCGAAATAGGGTATGTCCGATGCACTGATAGCAAAAGTGATTCCGTACATAATACCCATAAATATAGTTAAGCCTCTATACAACCGAGCGCCATAATAACCGAACCATGCAGAAATGGAGGCTACAGCCAACGGCAAAAGCAAAATATAACAAGCAACGACATTATCGAACCACAATCCTCTTAAAAAAGCTTCGGACTGCAACAGATATTCCCCGCTCTCATCTCCGAGATTAGCTGTTCCCCTAAAAAACAAGATCAGCCGGAAAAGAGATAACAACAATAACCCTGCAATATGTATTGAAAACAGAAATCGAAGAGAATAAAGATAATTCTTCATAATACGTGATAATTTTGACAATTTGCTAACGAATTGCAAATGTATCTTTTTTCTATGAAATAGCAGTAATCTTCGTTAAGAGCCTATTTAAATTTTCCAATATAAAATTATATACCTGAACTTTTTGGCTCTCTTTTCAATCTGTTTCTCCGTTCCTGCACGTCATATAACCCATAGTCCTTATCAAAAACAGAAAACCTCTCTAAAAAAATGTAGGTGAAAATTCAAACAGGCTCTGAAAGGATAGCATAAGTAACAATATTTACTCTTATTCAGCTAATTTGTGCACCTTAGTTTTATAAATAGTATATAATATTGCACTCATAAAATTAGCTCTTAAATCCATAACATTATGACACATAAAATTATTTTGTCGATTTGCTTATCACTTTGCTTAAGTTTATCTATACAAGCTCAAACTCCCGCTTTCCCCGGTGCTGAAGGATATGCCCGTTATACAACTACTGGAGGCAGAGGCGGGGCTGTCTATCATGTAACTTCTCTGGCCGACACGAAAGAGCCGGGAACACTGCGTCATGCCATCGGAAAAACAGGTCCTCGTACAATTGTTTTCGACGTATCCGGAACGATAGAACTCAACGAACCTCTCAGTATCAATAAAGGGGATATTACCATCGCCGGACAGACAGCTCCGGGAGACGGTATCTGCCTGAAAAATCATTCTCTTGCAATAAAGGCCGACAATGTCATCATCCGCTTTATCCGATGCAGATTAGGCGATCAGGAAAAAGATGAGAATGATGCATTGTGGGGACGAAATCATAAAAATATTATCATAGACCATTGCAGTATGAGCTGGAGTACCGATGAGTGTTCTTCTTTTTATAACAACGAAAATTTCACTCTGCAATGGTGCATCCTAAGCGAAAGTCTGAGAACATCGATCCACGCTAAAGGAAATCACGGATACGGAGCAATATGGGGAGGTCAAAAAGCAAGTTTTCATCACAACCTTTTAGCCTGTCACGATAGTCGCAACCCCCGTTTTTGCGGAAGTCGTTATACGAACCGTCCCGATCTGGAACTTGTAGATCTCAGAAATAATGTCATTTATAACTGGGGATCGAACAGCGGTTATGCTGCAGAAGGCGGGAATTACAACATCGTAAACAACTATTATAAACCAGGACCGGCAACATTGAAAAACAGAAAACGTATTTTTTCTCCGGGTGTAGATGATGGAAAAAACAATCAACCTGCTGGCGTTACGGGAAAATTTTATGTTGACGGAAACTATATGGATGGAGCTCCCGATGTAACCAAGAATAATTGGAAAGGAATAGAACCGAAACCTAAAACTATGGACAAAGATATTTTCAAATCAGACACTGAATTTCCATTCGAAAATACGACAACCCATGATGCCCAGAAAGCTTTCCTCGCTGTTTTACGTTATGCCGGAGCATCTTATGCCAGGGATATTATAGATACACGCGTAACTAACGAGACTATGACCGGGACATTCAAATACAAAGGATCAAAAGGCAGTACAGGAGGAATTATCGACAGCCAGAATGATGTAGGAGGTTATATCACTTATCAATCGGCTCCAGCGCCTAAAGACAGTGATGGTGACGGTATCCCTGATGAATGGGAAATAGCTCACAATCTGAATCCGAATGACAAAACAGACGGGGCTAAAACCCATTCGAGCGGTTACACTTACCTGGAAATTTATTTAAACAGTTTGGTCGAAGAAATCGTGAAAGCCGGTAACAAAAACGCTATCATCTCTGTAAAAGAGATTTATCCGGTAATAAAATAACGTTTTTCATGATTATCCACCTAATAGCACAAAAAATACACGTTTATACTAAAATAAAGGAGTTGTTTTGCAATATAAATATATAACACCTTTTTAATAAATAACATGATGAACAAATTTTTCAAACCGATACTATTCGGTACTATTATTTTTTCAATGTTCACCACATCCGTTTTAGCAAAAAGTAAAGGAGTGTCATCTCAAGAACTCTATAAGAATCTCCCTTTCAAAATGGATCCGGTACAACGCCCCGTATTTCCCGATTATAAAGTTACTATAACTCAGTTCGGAGGTGTAGGAGACGGGACTACACTCAATAGCGAAGCCTTTGCCAAAGCAATAGAGGTCTTAGAAAAAAAAGGAGGCGGAACTCTTGTTATACCTCAAGGAATATGGTACACAGGACCGATCGTATTGAAAAGCAACATTCATATATATCTCCAAGGAGGAGCTATAATTTTATTCAGCGACGACTTCGATTTATACCCGATCGTACATACGTCTTTCGAAGGATTGGATACACGCAGATGCCAATCGCCTATAAGTGCCAAAGGAGCTGTCAATATTGCTATAACAGGGAAAGGAACTATCGATGGAAACGGGGATGCTTGGCGTCCTGTCAAGAAATCGAAACTCACGGCAAGCCAATGGAAATCCTTATTGCAAAAAGGCGGAGTATTGAATGACAAAAAGGATATTTGGTATCCCTCGGCAAAATCGAAACTCGGAAACGAGCGTAGTGACATGAATGTTCCTCGCGGGCTGAAAACCGATGAAGAATGGGAAGAAGTAAAAGACTTTCTTCGTCCGGTACTACTAAGTTTTATCGATTGCACAAACGTATTGTTACAAGGAGTAACCTTTCAAAATTCTCCCAGTTGGAACCTCCACCCTCTCATGTGCGAAAACGTAACGATAGAAAATCTTACCGTCCGAAACCCATGGTATTCTCAAAACGGTGACGGATTAGATATAGAGTCTTGTAAAAACACGATCGTTACGAATTGCTCTTTTGATGTCGGTGATGACGGAATCTGTATAAAATCGGGGAAAGACGCTGACGGACGCAAACGTGGAATACCTTGTGAAAACGTTATTGTCGATCATTGTGTCGTGTATCACGGACACGGAGGCTTTGTCGTAGGAAGCGAAATGTCTGGCGGTGTGAAAAACATATCGGTATCGAACTGTCAATTTCTTGGAACAGATGTCGGACTGCGCTTTAAAAGTACTCGGGGACGCGGAGGGGTCGTAGAAAATATCTTTATCAAGAACATCGACATGATCAATATCCCTACCGATGCGTTACTGTTCGATCTGTACTACGGAGGTAAATCCGCTTCTGAAGTTCTCGCCGACGGGGATGAAGTAAAAGAAGAAAGCAACATCCCTGCCGTAACCGAAGAAACTCCGGCTTTCAGAAATATTACAATTTCAAGAGTCAACTGTCAAGGTGCTCGCCGGGCGATGTATTTCAACGGACTCCCCGAAATGAACGTACAAAATGTAACTGTCAGCGATTGCAATATCACAGCACAATTGGGAGCAGAAGTTGTCGAAACTACCGGAGCAATATTCAAGAACGTAAAAATATCCCCTTCTAAAGGAGCTGCATTGACAATTAAGAACTCGAAAAATATTCTTGTAGATAATTTTTCTTGTCCGACAAAAGAAGGAGCACTTACTATCAGCGGTGAAAAGACTGAAAACATTCAGATCAAAAACTCTTCCCGGCTGGAAGCAAATGCAAAAATCGGAACTGAAGTTTCCGAAAAAGCAATTGTTTTGAAATAATGACTTCGGACAAATTACCGGAATTATCCTTTAATATCATATTATTTGTGTGTTGACAAAACCATAAGCCGAGACAAATCGTGCTTATGGTTTTACCTCAGAACCAGTTTAAATTTATGGAAACTCTTTTTAATTATCCGTCCCGACAAATTTATTACATGAAATATTTAACCGTTTTCATTTTCATATTCTCAAGTCTGTGGGTACAAGCTCAAGTAACCCGGACATGCAGAGTCCGGAACAATTCGAATGAGCAGATTTACGATGCAGCTATCGTTCTACCTGTAAAAGACAATAACGTAAAAGGAGTCACCATCTATTATAAAGGAAAAGAAATTGCATCTCAGCTCGATGATCTCGACCAAGACGGCATAGCCGATGAAATCGTTTTTCTTTCGGATTTTAAAGGTAAAGAAAAAAAGGAATTCACTATTACATTTTCTGAAAAGCCATTCCCGACAAACAGATATGCAGCCCGCGTACATGCTCAAATGTTCAAAAAAGAGAAAGATAAATCCATTACTCCGATTACGGAAGCATCTTCTCCGACCGGAACGCTCTACAAAAATCTCCATCATCACGGACCGGCATTCGAATCTGAACTAATGGCTTACCGCATCTATTTTGATAAAAAACAGACTGTGGATGTATATGGTAAATATCATAAACAATTGGAACTGGCACGTTCGCTTTGGTATCCGACAGATGAACAACTTGCCGAAGGATTCGGTGATGACATCCTGAGAGTAAGCGGAAGTACCGGAGTCGGGACACTAAAAGGTTGGAACGGGAAAAAGGCCATACATATAGAACCGGTAGATAACCGTGAAGCCCGCATCATTGCAAGCGGCCCATTAAGAACGGTAGTAGATATGAACAGCTACGGATGGCTTTACAATGGGAAAAAAATAGATTTGAAATCTCGCTATATTTTATATGCAGGACATCGCGATGCAGAAGTTTACAATACATTTACCGGAGATACGGACAGTCTTATTTTTTGCACCGGAGTACAAAAAATCAAAGACTGCGAAATGGATCAAAACGGAAAAGACAGAGTTGCCGTTTGGGGTACGGATTTCCCTGTAAACGATACAATAAAATACGGGAAACAGACTCTCGGCTTAGCGGTAGATCTTCGAAAAGCAAAATGCATCAAACCCGCTGAAGACAAAGCGAATTATTTATACTTGGTCGAACCGGACAATAACAATCAAATAAACTATCGCATAACCGTATGTTCACACAAAGAAACTTTCGGATATCACAATTCAAAGGATTTTTTCAAATATGTCCGAATTTGGGCTTCCCGGCCTTGCAATTTGTTAGAAATAAATTATTAAATTTGTTTCGAAACCAATTATAAAGAGCCTTGAAACTTAAATTTACTATCATCCTAACACTATTATGCTGTATTAAAGGGCTATCATACGCCCAGCCAAAGTGCAGTTTCGCTCATTATGCTCCTGACGACGGACTATCCGGAAAAACGGTTATGAGTATTACTCAAGACAAAAAGGGGTTCATGTGGTTCGGGACATGGAATGGGTTAAGCAAATTCGACGGGTATCGGTTTAAAACTTATAAATCCACGCCTTCTGATCCTGAAAGCCTGATAAACAACCGGGTAGACTTGATTATTGAAGATAGTTACCAATACATTTGGGTACTCTCCTATGACGGTCAGGTACACCGATTTGATCCCCGCTCAGAAAAATTCAACAATATTCCGATAAATGCCCATGAAAGGAGCAATCGTGGAAAAGGGATTACACATATTCAACATGCCGGAGAAGGAAAGATGTGGTTATTATCCGATACCGAAGGCTGTTTTAGAATCGAAACCGATCCTGAAACGCACAATCTAACCAGCCATTGGTATTCTACAAAAAATAAAAAACTGCCGAGTGACATCGTAAACAAAATTTATACTGATCCTCAGAAAAACAGTTGGATCATGACAAAGCAAGGTATGATTTCGGTAGATTCCGTAGGAAATTCGTATCCTGTACGTTATCCTTCATCTGTACATCAACCGATTATATACGATGCTTTATACAGTGGAGGACACATGTGGTTTTCTTCTTCTTCCGGTCAAATATTCAGGCAAAGCGACAACGGAATATCAGAACTGATTCAACTTCCGACCGAAGACATAATCTGTTCCATAAAACAACTTAAAAACAAACAGCTTCTTTTTCTTACCGAACGAGACGGATTTTTTATCTATGACATAACGACCCGACAAATATCCCATGTAAAACAAGACACATTTCCGTTACAAGCCCGTCATCAGCAAATGATTTCGGCTTTTATAGATTCCCATAACGAAATATGGTTACTACTTTCCGAAACCGGTGTTTTGCATCATAATCTCAAAAACGGTACTACCGATTATTTCTGGCTAAAAGGAGATGTCATTAATCCCTACTCATACCCCCCTACACCTTTTATTTCAGAAGATTGCAAAGGCAGATTATGGATACGCCCGTCCGGAGGTGCATTCTCTTATTACGACAGACAAGAAAACAAACTAAAATATTTTTATAATGCACCGGAAGACCCGGCAAGAAAATTTTCGAATATCCTACACACCGCCTTCTCAGACCGCCAAGGCAACCTTTGGTTGTGCACACACTCGAAAGGCCTTGAAAAAATAAGCTTTGTAGAAACTCCCGTTGAAATACTCCGACCGAACACTTCGGCAAACTCTTTCTCTGTAAACGAAGTGAGATTTCTATTCAAAGACGATCAAAATAATCTATGGGTAGCGACAAAAGAAGGCTCGTTATACCTGTATGACCGCAACTACTCCCCCATAGGCAAATTATTAGATAACGGAAAAATAGGTAACGGCACCCCGTTCAAAGGAATCGTTTACTGTATTTTTCAAGATAAAGATAAAAATATCTGGTTAGGGACAAAAGGCAACGGTCTTTATAAGTTAACCGGAAAAGATATTCATTCCGGATTTCGTATGGTAAATTTCAAACACGATCGGAAAAACCCTTTCAGCCTGAGCCATAATAATGTATATTGCGTCACACAAGATACAGAAGGACGGATATGGATAGCCACTTATGGTGGCGGTATCAATTATATCGATACCGCCAATGGCAAAACACGATTTATCCATCCGGGAAATCAATTGAAAAACTATCCGATGACCTCCTGTTTCCGTACACGTCATATCTGCTGCGATAAAAACGGTAATATGTTTGTCGGAACAACAGGCGGGCTTCTCTGTTTCTCTACACATTTCACGTCTCCAGAATCCCTTGAATTCAACCATTTGCGGCAAGACAATATGTCGAAAGACGGCCTTACGGCCAATGATGTACATTACATTTATCCGGCATCGGATAACACAATTTATATCGGTACTTTCGGAGGCGGACTGCTGAAAATAACACCACCATATCAATGGAATGAGCGTTTCAAATTTGAAAATTATATTTCTCAAGTTCCTCAACCGAGCGACATCGTGTACAGCATTACCGAAGATAGCCGAGGGTATATATGGATGGGAACAGAAAGCACCATTACCAAATTTAAACCGAAAGAAAATACTTTTGAGAACTATGGCATCGAGTCGGGAATTGACGTCCGTTATTTTTCAGAAGCGACAATCTGCAAAATGGGTAAAGATATTCTTCTCGGCAGTGATGACGGAATTTATATCTTCTCGCCCGAGAAACTAAAAAAACAAGATTACTTTTCGCCTTTGACATTCAGCCGTTTTCTTTTGTTCGGGAGAGAAGTAGATCCGACAACAGAAGACTCCCCGTTAAAGGAACTTTTAGATGATCAGGAAGAAATGACACTGACGCACAAACAATCCGATTTCAGTATAGAGTTCTCAACCTTGGATTTCAGAGATCCTTCATTGATTCATTACGCATATAAATTAGAAGGATTTGATAAAAATTGGACATACGCAAATAACCAACGGACTGCAACTTATACCAATTTGCCCAAAGGAGAATATACCTTTCGTGTAAAATCAACAAATAGCGACGGGAAATGGATCGATAACGAAAGAGAACTTAAAATAAAGGTTTTACCGTCATTTTGGAACAGCACAGCCGGATATATATTTTATATCATAGTATTGCTTCTTATTATGGGAACAGTCATGTATGTGCTGTTCACCATATATCGGTTGAAACACGAAGTGCAGATGGAACACACTCTGACCCAAATGAAGCTTCGCTTTTTTACGGATATTTCTCACGAACTCCGCACCCCTCTGACATTAATTGCCGGACCGGTAGATTATATTTTACATAATGAAAAAGTAAATCCCGAAGTCAAAGAACAGCTCCAATTAGTAGAGCGGAATACAAATCGTATGCTTAGGCTGATCAATGAAATCCTGGATTTCAGGAAAATTCAAAACAAAAAAATGCGTCTAAGCGTAGAAGAAATTAATTTCGGGGTTGAAGTACAACGAATCTGTGAAAATTTTTATCCGTTAGCAGAAGAACGTCACATCCATTTCTCTGTCGAAGATCATTCGCACGGGGCGATTTTATGGGCTGATAAAGAAAAACTCGAAACGATCCTGAGCAATTTGCTTTCGAATGCCTTCAAATTTACATTCTCGAATAAATCTATTACGGTCAAGACCTCTGAAACAAATGATAACTTAATCCTTCAAGTTTCGGACGAAGGTATAGGGATCAATAAAGATAAAATCAATTCGATTTTCGACAGATTTTCCAGTTCCGAAAAACAAAATCTCTCTAAGCAGCCGGGAACAGGAGTTGGCATGCACTTAACAAAAGAACTGATCAATATGCATGGCGCTACCATACAGGTAAAAAGCATTGAAGGTAAAGGCAGTACATTTACTGTAACTTTCAGAAAAGGATACAGGCATTTCGGAAACGAAGCCGATTTAATCAAAAAAGAACTGACAACCGAAACAACAGATAAGGGAACTAAAAATATTCAAGAAAATACCGGATATACGGACAATGCAGAAAATCCGGGGCAAGAGACTACAGGAAAACCGGTTATACTGGTTGTTGAGGATAACATCGACTTACAAGAATTTCTCCGTACCATCCTATGTTCCGAATATGATGTTCATAAAGCCATAAACGGTACAGATGCCTTGAACCGGCTAAGCAATTTACAACCGGATATTGTTATTTCGGATGTTATGATGCCCGAAATGGATGGAATAGAGTTTACCCGGAAACTCAAAGAAGACATTAATACGAGCCATATTCCTGTAATTTTGCTCACAGCAAAATCATCGCTTGAGAATCAGATGGAGGGTTTGGAAAACGGAGCAGACGATTATATCACCAAACCGTTTAGCGCAACTTATCTGAAAGCCAAAATCGAGAACATTTTGCGAGCACGTAAAAAACTTCAGGAATACTACGCTTCTCACTCTACCGATAACAAAAATTCTGAAACAAAAAGTCCCGATCAACCGGTACTGAACTCCCGCGATCAGAAATTCATTGATACAATTACCGTCGTATTGGAAAAGGAACTCGATAACAGCGACTTCACAATCGATGAATTAGTATCACAAGTAGGGTTGGGAAGAACTGTCTTCTTTAAAAAGCTGAAGGCGCTTACCGGTCTTTCCCCCGTAGAGTATATAAGAGAATTTCGCTTGACAAGAGCTACCGAACTGATTTGTAACGATGAATACAACATTTCTCAAATATCTTATATGGTAGGGATCAGCGATCCTCGCTATTTCAGTCGGTGTTTTAAACAAAAGTACGGAATGACTCCTACTGAATATAAAGATAAGATACAAGGAAAAAACAAGTAAATAAAAAACAAAAACTCTCTGATAGGGAGTTTTTGTTTTTATTATTCCGAATGTATCAAATATTCCACCGTTTATACCGAAAAATACGCTCTTTTATCTCCTATGTGATATAATATTGCATTTAGAAAATACCTAAATAAACAAAATCATGCGGAAAATTTTATTTTTAGCGTTCCAATTCTTGATTTTACACGTTTCTGCAACAACGTATTATGTGTCGACAAATGGAAAGCCGGAGGGCGACGGAAGCAAAGAGAACCCCTACAACATAACGACTGCCGTAAAAAAAGCAAATCCGGGAGACGTTATCTATCTTGCCGGAGGGACTTATTCTCTATCGGAAACCGTTAAAATAAGCAGAAACGGAACAACCTCTTCTCCAATCAAGATGCAACCCGAGCCGGAAACCGGACGTCCGGTTCTGGACTTCAGCGGACAACCTCGCTTCGATAGTAATGCCCGGGGAATTCAATTGTCGGGAGATTATTGGCACATTACAGGATTGGATATTATTAAAGCCGGTGACAATGGCCTTTATATCGATGGGGGAAACTACAACACAATAGAATTTTGCAGATTCAGTGAAAACGGAGACACCGGATTACAAATCGGAGGGGGTGCGACATATAATCTCATCCTGAACTGCGATTCATATTATAATGCAGATAAAAATATGGGAAATGCAGACGGTTTCGCTTGTAAAACAAGTGCCGGAACAGGTAACATATTCAGATATTGCCGTGCATGGATGAACTCTGATGACGGATATGACGGATATTTAAAAGACAGCAACGACATCACTACGACTTACGAAGGTTGTTATGCTTTTATGAACGGAATATTGCAGGACGGAACTGCGGCTGGAGACGGTAACGGTTTTAAAATGGGAGGATGCGATGCTGATGCTTTACGCTCGCATAATGCCATATTAAAAAATTGCGTAGCCGCCAAAAATAAAAAAAACGGTTTTGACCGCAATAGCAATATAGGTAGTATGACTCTATATAATTGTACATCCTATGCTAATGGAGGAAACGACTATATTTTCGTAGCGGCCAAAGAAAAACAGCAGGATCTGGCTGAAGGGAAAAAAATAACGATAAAAAATTGCATTTCAGTATCGAATACGACACCGAATATAAGCTGTCGTACAGATCAGATAGATATGAGTCATAACACATGGGACGAAAATCTGAATTGCAACACAGATGATTTTGTAAGCCTGAACATAAATCAATATTTGGCAGATCGTGACGAAAACGGGAATTTACCGGATTTCACCTGTCTGCATTTGAAATCGACCAGTTCGCTCATCGACAAAGGCATCGTCATTACTGGTATTTCCTATAACGGTAATGCCCCCGATTTAGGCGCATACGAATATCAACCGGGAGATATAGATATCGATCCGTCCGACCCTATCGAAGATTATACGGTAAACTTCAGTACGATTCCGGGAATCTTTTCGGCCGAGACAGTAACAGGAGGAACTACCGGAACACAGCACGGAATTACCATAGGAGGAACTGGCAGCAAATCGGGAAGTTTTATTCCATCGCAAGCTGCGAACGCACCGGGATCTTCGGGAGCTGCCAAATTAGACGGAAACGGCTCTTATGTACAATTCCCCAAACAATCTAAAGTAAAACAAGTAATATGTTATGTCGCAGCATCAGGTGTCAATATCAACCCACGTTCTCTATCATTACAAAGTTCCACAGATGGTATAAATTTCTCCGACGTTCCGGGAGGATTGCTGGAAGTAACTAACGATGCAACAGGAAAAACAATTTGCATCGATTTTGATGGAACAAAAGACCTGTTTTTTCGCCTTATTTCAAAATCTTCGGGATGGAACATATATGATTTTATAGTAAAACCGGATAACACGACTACCGCTATTTCCGAAACGGAAGCAACAACCGAAGCATCGAATATCCATTTAACCGGGAATATTCTCCATCTGCCCGAAAACAGATCTGTTTCAATATACAACATATCCGGAAAACTTTGTTTTCAAAATAAAAATACGACAACAATCGATTTTTCAACTCAGAATAGAGGGTATTATATCGTTCGGGTAAAAGATATGAAAGGGAATATTATTATTGCAAAAATAACGTACTAAATTGCTTAATAACTAATCATTTTTACGAGAAAGGCTGTCTCCGAATAAAAAAAGAGACAGCCTTATGTGTAATCGAATATTTTCTTTATCGGTCAGAATTTTGCATTTATACCTTTATCAGTTCATAATCACGTGTACCCAAACCGATTTTTTCGGCATGTTCCAATCCTGCCCGCCAATTGGTATCCGGATGCAGACAGGCAAATTTATCTACACCTTCAAGATGTTCATGCGGATGTTCTTCTGCTAAACGACTGCCCGGAATCAACGGAGCATTCATTACCAAATCGGCACAAGCCATATCCAAAGCAACCGGATCGAGAGATGCAGCCATACCCAGGTCGGGAACAATAGCCGCATCATTATGATTCCAGCAATCGCATTCAGGCGATACGTTCATAATAAAACTGATATGAAACTGAGGTTTATCTTGCAATACGGCCAAAGAATATTCGGCAATCTTATAGTTCAGCCGTTCCGAAGTATCACCTTCACCTAACTGAGCGGCATCATATTGACACAAAGCCACACACTGCCCGCATCCGACGCATTTTTCATAATCAATTTGAGCGATATGACGATCATTCAGGTGTATCGCATCATGAGCACAATGTTTTACGCAAATATTGCAACCCTTACAATTTGCCTCCTCTATTCTGGGTGATGAGGCAGAATGCAGCTCCAGCTTTCCTCCGACACTGGCACAACCCATCCCGAGATTCTTCAAAGCACCTCCGAACCCGGCTTGTTCGTGACCTTTAAAATGATTCATTGTCACGATCACGTCTGCATCGGCAATTGCCGTTCCTATTTTTGCAGTCCGACAATATTCCTGATTTATTTCGATCTCCTTATAATCAGTCCCTTTCAGTCCGTCTCCGATAATTACATCGCACTGCGCCGAAATAGGATTGAAACCATTCTCCATAGCACTGCGTAAATGATCGACTGCATTGGAACGACGTCCCGAATAAAGGGTATTACAATCGGTCAAAAAAGGTTTCGCTCCTAAACTTCTTAGCAAATTAGCCATACGAGCTGCATAATTCGGACGGATATAAGCTAAATTACCCGGTTCGCCAAAATGAATTTTTATTGCAGTAAACGGATTCGAAAAATCCAATCCTGCAATACCTGCCCTACGGCAAAGACGTTCCATCTTGTCCAACAAATTACTGGACGGTGTCGTGTGCAGATCGGTAAAAAAAACTTTAGACTTTTCCATATCGATAAATTTATGACTGCAAAAATACAATTTCAAAATATATTACAGTACAGACGGAACATACATTTTCCCCTGTCTACTATTCCTCTGCAACATACGTTTCAATAAACGAGCAGTGAATTCATGATTTTTTAATCCCCATTTCGGAGCTATCAACAAATCATCGGGAGACTGGGAAACAAAACGTTCGACTGTAATATCCGGTCTCAAATGTTCGATAAAATCAATCACCAAATCGATATATTCATCGACATCGAACAGGTGAAATTCTTCAGGATTCTCCAACTGCTCGTACGCCATACGGGTATTGCGGATCAGTTGCAACTGATGTAATTTCAATGTCGACAATGGCAACTGAGACAATCTTTCTGCATGAGAAATAATCATTTCCCGATCTTCTCCCGGAAGTCCCAAAATCATGTGAGCTCCGGCTAAAACTCCGGCATTTGCCGTACGCATTACCGCATCCGCAGAATCGGAAAAAGTATGTCCCCGGTTTATTCTTCTCAACGTCTCATCGCATGTCGATTCTATGCCATACTCGACCAAGACAAAATATTTTTTCGACAGCTCCGATAAATAGGAAAGAAGTCGATCCGACATACAATCGGGACGTGTACCGATAATCAACCCCACAACACCATGAACGCTCAAAGCCTCTTCATACTTACCCTGCAACGATCGCAAATCTCCGTAAGTATTGGTGTAGGCCTGAAAATAGGCTAAATATTCCATGTCGGGATACTTGCGTCCGAAAAAACCGATTCCTTCTTGCAACTGTTCGGTAATAGACTTGTCGGTATGGCAATATTCAGGGCTGAAAGTCTGATTGTTACAGTAAGTACAACCTCCATTTCCTTTTGTCCCATCTCTATTCGGACAGGTAAATCCGGCATTTATAGAAATTTTTTGAACTTTACCTCGAAAATATTTTTTCAAGAATACCCCGAAATCGGCATAAGGTTTATCATCCATTCTTATCTTCCGTACTCCCTATAAAATCCGACAATCGCTTCTATCCCTTTGTCCATAATATCTATCGGCATATTTTCATTCGGTGAATGCGTCGCATCCGACTCCAGACCGAAACCCATAAGAATAGATTTTACTCCTAAAACTTTCTCGAAAGCTGCGATAATAGGAATGCTACCCCCCCGACGAACAGCCAAAGGTTTCTTCTCGAAAGCATCCTCATAGCCTTTTTCCGCAGCTTTATATGCCGGAAGATCTATCGGGCATACATACCCTTCTCCCCCATGCATCGGTGTCACTTTTACCCGTACATAATCGGGTGCAATACGATTGATATAATCGATAAACATTCCTGATATTTTTTCATGTTCCTGATGCGGAACCAGACGACACGAAACTTTAGCATAAGCCTTAGATGGAAGAACCGTTTTCGACCCTTCTCCCGTGAAGCCGCCCCAAATTCCGCAAACATCGAATGTCGGACGAATCGCCGTACGTTCCAGCGTCGAATACCCTTTCTCTCCGAAAAGAGCTTTTACATCCAATGATTCACGATATTTATCTTCACTATAAGGAACGGCAGCCAACATCTCCCGTTCCCGAGCAGAAACTTCTTCTACGTCATCATAGAAACCAGGAATCGTAATATGTCCGTCATTATCGGTAATTCCGGCGATCATTTTACACAAAACATTTATAGGATTTGCCACCGCACCTCCGAAAATACCTGAATGTAAATCCCGATTAGGTCCGGTCACTTCTATTTCCCAATATGCCAATCCCCTCAAACCGGTAGTAATAGAAGGGACATCCGCTCCCACCATACTCGTATCGGAAACCAAAATTATATCCGATTTCAAAAGGTCTTTATGAGCAAGGCAAAAATCTTCAAGCCCGGGAGAACCGATCTCCTCTCCGCCTTCAAACAAAAACTTAACATTGCATTTCAACAACTTCTCCCGCAAAGCAATCTCAAATGCCTTGACTTGCAAAAACGATTGACCTTTATCATCGTCAGCCCCCCTCGCCCACAAACGTCCGTCCTGAATTACGGGTTCAAAAGGATCGGTATTCCACAACTCCAAAGGCTCGACAGGCATCACATCATAATGCCCATAAACCAAAACCGTAGGAGCTGACGGATCGATAACTTTAGAAGCAAATACTACCGGATTTGCTGAAGTCGGCATCACCTCTGCCATATCGACACCGGTCTCCAGCAATAAATTTTTCCAGCGCAAAGCGCACTCTTGCATATCGTTCTTATGTGAAGGATCTGAACTTATAGAAGGTATTCTGATCAAAGAAAACAACTCCTCCTGAAACCGTCCGCGATTTTTCTCAATATATTCTTTTACATTCATACTTTCAAATCTTTATTTTTCAAATACATTCAATCCATATGTCTCGTTTTATTTAACAAAAAATGATCGAGAATAACCATTGCCGCCATAGATTCGACGATAGGAACTGCCCGAGGCAATACACAAGGGTCATGACGTCCTTTTGCCTTCAGATTTATCTCATTGCCGGCATAATCCAGTGTTCGGATATCACGCAAAATAGTAGCAATAGGTTTGAATGCAACTCTGAAATAGATATCTTCTCCATTGGAAATTCCTCCTTGTATTCCTCCCGAATGATTTGTCATTGTAGAAACTTTACCGTCCTTTTTTATAAACACATCATTCATTTCAGATCCGCGATACTGAACACCGTCGAATCCCATACCATATTCGAAACCTTTTACCGCATTAATGCTCAACATGGCATTACCCAAATCGGCATGTAATTTATTAAACACCGGATCACCCAATCCCACCGGGACGTTCTTAATGACACAGGTAATGACCCCGCCAATCGTATCCCCTTCAGACTTGACATCCGCAATCAATTCTATCATCTTTTCTGCCGTATCAGCATCAGGACAACGTACGATATTCGATTCTATCTTATCCAAATCATAATGAGTATAATCCTTAGGCAATTTGATCGGCCCTACCTGAGAGGTAAACGCTTTGATATCGACAGAGAGTCTTCTTAATGCCAACTTTGCCAAAGCCCCGGCGACACACCGGGCAATCGTCTCTCTTGCCGAAGAACGACCGCCTCCTCGATGATCCCGGTATCCGTATTTCTGCTGATATGTATAATCTGCATGGGACGGACGATAGACTTCTCTTAAATTATCGTAATCACTGGAATGCTGATTTTCATTATACACGACAAAGCCGATAGGTGTTCCTGTAGAATATCCGTTAAATATGCCTGAAAGAAACTCTACCTTATCCCCTTCTTTTCTCGGAGTAACAATCGAAGACTGTCCGGGACGACGACGGTTCAACTCTTTCTGTATGAAATCCATATCGATCTCAACTCCTGCAGGCATCCCATCGATAACGCCTCCTACTCCTTTTCCATGAGACTCACCGAATGAAGTAAGCCTGAATATTGTTCCGAAACTATTCATCGTCTAAATATATTACTAAAATATATGCAAGTAAAGATACGACTTTTTCCTGAATAGTAAAACATGAAATTAAACTTATCTAACGGTAAAATCTTCCCGATTTTTTTATTACTCTGATAAAAACGGTACTATTTAGAACTTTAAATTTTCCAATAAAAAAATCTTTTTATTTCTATAAAAAAGAAGAATGAAACAAAGTACAATAACTAAAAAAATACCTACATTTGTAATCAAGATTTTAATCTTTTATCAATAAAAAACAGAGAAAAATGAAAAATCTGAAATTTACAGCGCTGTTTTTAGCAGCGATTATGATGCTCGCCAGCTGTGGTACGATGAACAATACAGGTAAAGGTGCTCTCATCGGGGGAGGTGGCGGTGCTGCTTTAGGTGCCGGAATCGGTGCTCTTATAGGAAAAGGTAAAGGTGCAGCAATCGGTGCTGCCGTGGGTGCTGCGGTAGGTAGCGGTGCAGGAGCTCTTATCGGGAAAAAGATGGATAAGCAAAAAGCCGAACTGGAAAAAATAGAAAATGCTCAAGTTTCTACCGTAACAGACCAAAACGGACTTCAAGCTATTAAAGTAACTTTTGACAACGGTATTCTATTTAAATTGAACAGTTCAACTTTGAATGCAGTTTCAAAAACAGCATTGTCTCAATTTGCCGCATCTCTAAAAAATACTCCGGAAACTGATATTACAATATGGGGACATACCGACAATACCGGGACTTTAGCCGTAAACGAAAGGATTTCCGCTCAAAGAGCTGAGGCTGTTGCCGACTTTCTCGTACAAAACGGTATTCCCAGAAGCAGAATGACTACAGCCGGCAAAGCATACCACGAACCTGTCGCCAGCAACGATACTGAAGCAGGACGTGCACAGAACCGTCGGGTGGATATCTATATCACAGCAAACGAAAATATGATTAAACAAGCCGAACAAGGGACTCTACAATAAAAACAGTTCTTTAAAAATTTTGAAACGCCTCCGAAAATTTTCTCTTAAATTTTCGGAGGCGTTTCCATATAAAGAAAAATTTTTGCCGATTCTCACAATCCCGAAAGTCAACCGGAATAAATTGTTGTTAAAAAAAATTTTCATCGAATTTAATTTTCAAAATCCCAAAATCTTTATTGTATATTTGTTATATTCATTAAAATACAAGAATTAATTCAATACGACTATGAAAGTATCTTATCTCTTATTAGCAGAAGGTTTTGAAGAAATCGAAGCTCTTGCTACTACAGACATGTTACGCCGGGCCGGTATGGAAATAAAAACAGTATCTATCTCTCCGAAATTAGAAGTCAAAGGTGCCCATGACATCATTGTCCGTGCAGATATGACTTTCGATACACAAACTATATCTGACGCACAATGGATCATATTACCCGGAGGATTGCCCGGTGCAAAACATCTTGAAGAGTATGCACCACTGATCGAAATGCTGAAAAAAAGGGCAGCTTCAGGAGAAAATATCGCTGCAATTTGCGCGGCACCGGCTCTCGTTCTCGGGAAGAACGAAATTTTGAAAGGTAAACGGGCCACTTGCTATCCGGGATTCGAACAATTTCTCACCGAAGCTACTTACACAGCTCAACCGGTCGAAATAGACGGAAACATTATTACCGGAAACGGCCCGGCTTCTACGATAAAATTTGCTGCAAAAATTATCGAAAACACATTGGGCAAAGAAACCGCCGACTCTGTTTTAAAAGGAATGATGATAGAAAACGCATAGTAAAGATTTACAAAAAATGCCGACAAGATATTTTGTGAGGATTGTCGGCATTTCTATTTCCCCGACTTTATAAACTTTCTCAGTTCTCATCTGAATTTTACCCGAATCAGATTTGAAAGTTTCTTTCGAGGATATTTTTCTGTTTTATAAGAAGGATAACGGACGATCTGACGAATGAAAACGGGAAAACAGACTGAAAGAAAACACAAAAATGGCCTGATTATATTATTATTAGAAATCCACACAGGCTCTTAATCAACGAAGAAACTTTTATCCTTAATTTTATTTTTTATTATCTCTATCAAATCTTTGTTTGTACAATCCATAAAATCCATAAAGGGACAGATACTCTCAACATTAACCATACACCAGTCCCCGATAAACTGGATATAATTATTTTCATCTACGATCAACTTAAATCCCAATTCCGTATCAGAGTTTCTTAATGTTGTCACTGCCAACTCACTAAATTTCCCATCATAGCTTTTATTCCCGCAACACAAGCGCATTTTACCTTTTCTACTAAGACTGATCGATGCAGGCTCATTCACTTCTTGTAATTTACCTTCAGCATCAGCGACTTTATAATATTTGAAATAAAGCATATAATCGTACTCCGAAGCAACATCATATATATCGGTCGTGTTATAAATCACCTTCCACTCATTATTCTTAGAAATATAAAACTTGTTGTGCTTTTTCTTTGGAACGCAAAGAGAACATTTCGAATTATTTATATAATAGTAATTTTCGTCTTCGTCATATTTCATATAAGAAGCCCATACCCCATCCTTAGATTGCGGACGATATTCTGCCCAATCATTTCCGTCTCTTACAAAATACCCTCCTTCGTAACAATATATTTGACGCCCGTTTGCTTTAAAATAGCTATAAATCTCTTTTGTATAATAAATCACCTCCCATTCGCCATTCTTAGAAATATAAAACTTATTGTGCTTTTTCTTCGGAACACAAAGAGAACATTTCGAATTATTTATATAGTAATAATTTTCGTCTTCGTCATATTTCATATAAGAAGCCCATACCCCATCCTTAGATTGCGGACGGTATTCGGCCCAATTATTCCCGTCTTTCACAAAATACCCTCCTTCATAAGTAAATAAACCGGTTATTTGGGCTGCCAACTCTACGATAAAAAACAATGTACAAGAAATTATCAGATAAAGTTTTTTCATGGTGCAATACCTCTTTATTTATACAATAACAAATATAAACATAAAAAACATATATAATACACTTATACTTAAATAAATACAAAATAATTCGCTTATTAAAGCCGACTCTTATTACTTCTTTGCAATATAATCATAAACAACTTTTGAAACAGAGGCTATTATAGCTGCATTTGTTTTATCATCTTCTTTCGAATCCCGTATAAAAATGGCAATACAATAGCGCTGTCCGTCGGGTAACTGCACAAAAGCCAGATCATTGTCTCCCGCCTTTACCCCTTCAACATTCCGGTCAGAGCTTCCGGTTTTATGCCCCATTACCACCCTTTCAGGAAGTCCGGCTTTTATCTTATCATTTCCCGTAGATGTTTCTATCATGATTTTTCTTAAATAGTTCCCATACTCGTCTCTGAACAAATCTTCTTTTAAAAACTTATCCAACAACAGAACGGCAGAAGACGGTGTAGCCGTATTGCAGTATTGTTTCTCAAACGACTCATGCATCACCGCTTCCGTCGCAACAACAGACATTCCCGAAATGCCCAACCGCTTAATATAATCATCGACAACTTTTGTCCCGCCGATATACCCGAATAATATATCACACGCATTATTATCGCTCAACGATACCGTGTAAGAAAGCAGCTCCCGTATCGACATCTTAATATTACCCTGAGGATGCCGATCTCTCAAAGGACTATATGTATCAGGTAACAGATCTGATTCCCGGATAAATATCTCGGTATCGAGAGAAAGATTATTTTTATGAAGGTAATCGAGAACTGCAAGAGCCAATGGAAATTTGCAAACACTCATCATCGGATAATCGCCCCTATTCACTTCAAAAAGCCGGTTATCCCCATATAAAACAGCAACTCCTACGGTTGCCCTTTTCTCTTTCAGAACAGAAGCGATACGCATCTTCAACGCTCTTTCTTCCTTTGAAAAAGCTTCAGTAACGGCAAAACAGGCGATTAAGACCCCAACAATAAAATATTTCATAATTATCCGAGATAGTATTTATAAGAAACAAAAATAGAGAAAAATATACTCAAGCCGATTATCTATATCTTATAAAAATAAGCCAATGTCTCTCAAAAGCGATGACACACCTCTACATTGTCAGAGCTCCATCTCTCGGAAAAACAGAAGCATAAATATTTTTTCATTTTTAACAATTAAGTATTCTTTAAGATCGTACCTTTGCACTCCCGTGTGCTTGATAAACCACGTAAAAAACAAGATGTATGAAAAAAACAGTCAGCCTCCCCTTTATGGTGTTGAGCATACTTTTCTGTGTATGCCTCATCATTTCCAACATTCTGGAAGTGAAAATGATCTCTTTAGGTCCTGTCACGGCAACTGCCGGACTTATCGTATTTCCTATCTCGTATATTATAAATGATTGTATTGCCGAAGTATGGGGTTATAAAAAAGTCCGGTTGATCATTTGGGCAGGATTTGCCATGAACTTTCTCGCCGTAGCGCTTATACAGTTGGCAATACTTTTGCCTCCGGCTTCGTTCTGGAACGGACAAGAAGCCTTTTCTTTGGTATTTGCCGCAACTCCTCGTATCGCTGTAGCCAGTTTGATCGCATTTTTGGCCGGATCGTTTTTGAATGCTTACGTCATGAGCAAAATGAAAGTAGCCAGCAAAGGTAAAAGATTTTCGCTTCGGGCAATGGTATCGACACTGGTAGGAGAAAGCGCCGACTCTTTGATCTTTTTTCCTGTGGCTTTCGCCGGAGTCGTACCGTTTAACGAGCTGCTGATACTCATTGTAACTCAAGCAATTCTGAAATCGGCCTACGAAGCTATTATTTTACCGGTTACCATACGAGTGGTAAAGCTAATCAAACGAATTGACGGAAGCGATGTATATGACACCGACATTTCTTATAATATACTAAAAATAAAAGAAGTATAATATTTATATATGGAAGAAACGACACTAAGCCTATTAGGAAAAAAGACAGAATATCCCCAAGATTATGCTCCTGAAGTATTGGAAGCATTCAATAATAAACACCCGGAGATGGATTATTGGGTACGTTTCAACTGTCCTGAATTTACAAGTCTTTGTCCTATTACAGGACAACCGGATTTTGCAACTATACAGATCGATTATATTCCGGATATAAAAATGGTAGAGAGCAAAAGTCTGAAGCTTTACCTATTCAGTTTTCGCAATCATGGAGGATTTCATGAAGATTGCGTCAACTTGATTATGAAAGATCTCATCAAACTTATGAATCCCAAATACATCGAAGTTACCGGTTTTTTTACACCGAGAGGCGGGATCAGCATATACCCATATTGCAATTACGGACGTCCCGGTACTGAATATGCCGAAATGGCAAAAGACAGAATGAGAACCCATCGATAAAGCTGTTATAATACCAAAAGGTAGCCGTTATCCTGACATTTATCGGAAACGGCTACCTTTTTTAAATTTTATTCAAGTTTGCTTTGAGGATTCCTTTATGGGAATCTTCTACAATCTAATTTTTCACAGGTCGTACCGACCGTCCGTAATAGCTGGCATTTCCCGCCCAACGAATCCGAGTCGGTTGCAACTCTAAATAATAGGCATAATCATTATCTCCGGCACTACGATACTGAGATGTCCAGTAATAGCCGACTTCTCCGCTTTTAGAAATCGTCGATCCCGGATAGATACGATACCCCGTTGCCGGAAGGAAAAGCCCGCCGACCAATTCTTCATCGGTAATCTGACGTGCTGAAGTATTCTCTACACGACCGCTTTTCATCGGAGGAGTAAACAAATATCCATATACATTTTTACCATCCTCTGTCGTATAATATCCATATTGATATGAAGCTTCATTATACAATTTCTGCAACTCCGCTTGTGTCGGCAGTCTCCATGCCCCTTGTGTTGCCCAATAAGCAATATCTCCGTATAATGCGGCAGCAAAATCAGAGGTCTCGGCCGTACATGCCTCATCGGTAAACATTTTACCGCTTATATCCTGCGACACATTTTTTGCACAAACACTGGAACTGGTAGTCAAAGCATTTGCACCGCATACTCCCCAATTGAAATGATCCATTTGCGAAGAACTTTGTGAAATAGACGACCCGGTATTACCATCGACATAATTAAAGTATTCCCACTGATGATCGGCAATCTTCCAATCTTCACCTAAATGCTGAAGGTTACCTCTTGCCCATTTTATTCCGCAAACACTGACATAGTCATTATATTCCGAATTTACATCATCATAAAGCATTCCGTCTTTATCATCATCGTCATCAGAAGAACATGCGGCAAATCCGAACGCCATCACAGACATCGCCGCCATAATCAATAAATTTTTCAAGTTCATATCTTTTTATTTAAGTAATCAGTTACAGACATAAACATATAAATTTCAAAAAGAAACATATATAATATCGACAAAGGTAAGCAGGTTGTTAACGTTTTCAAAATCCATGTACTGAAAAAGAGATTTTTAATGTTCATTTTTAACATTTCATCTTCAAAAGACAAACTATCGCGATAACCGGGCCATATATAAAAGTCCTGCCGGTAAGAATTCTTACCGGCAGGACTTTTATATGCCTCCAAATTGTTTGTGTAAAATTTATATAGATTCTCAAACTAAACGGCTCTCGTAGATTCCGATGCGATTACCTATTTCACTTCACGATTATCATACGCCCTTTTGTATTGGCAACCCACTGAGGAGCATACAGACACTGTATCGTAGAAATACCGTTATGATAACTTCCGGGACGATCGGCCCACACATCATAACTAACTACATAAGTACCTTTCGGAAGAAAATCGAAATAGAGATTCGTCACCGCATCTTTTGTTTCCTGATAATAGCAAACTCCGTCTTTACATTCGTAGCGCGACAGCTGATCGACCGGTTCGAAACATGCAGGACGTTGATCTTTTACATGGACAAATTCCAAATCACGATCTGTCCTTATTATCAAACGGATATTGACCTTATCTCCGCTCTTCAGCGTTACTTTATTCAAAGGCTCATACACTTTTTCTTTTCCCGACATTTGTTCCACAAAAAATTGCTTATCGATAGAAAAACCTTTGACCGCCTTATTTCGTATCTGTGTAAAATCGGCAAAATACTGTCGGTATAACGCTCCCCATGAAGGTTGTTTCTGATCGGCCGATACTTCGACATTTGCCAAATCAGGAGTAATCTCCGCTCCCTGACGGACATACCGTTCATATCCGGTGAAACCATCCGTAATCTCCGGTTTTAAAACGGTTTTCCCCCATGTGATTTTTACCGTATTTCTCGATGCTGACAACATATAGTCTCCGGTATTCAATATTGCATTGACAGCATCTATCGTCGAAGGCACAGATCCCCAATTCTGTGTCTGTTTCTGCATAATCAACCAACGTTTCATCTCATTCAACTCAGATTTTGAATTCGGATCTATCTCTGCAAAAGCATTCATTATTGCAGTATGTACCTGTATTGCACTATTTCTGTAAGCATAAGACGACTTATTATTTTGCCAAAACATACCCAGCTCCTCTGTCGTTGTAGAATATTCTCGCAAAGACTCCAATATCTCTTTGGCCTCAGCGGTAAAACCGTAACGATACAATGATACTGCGGCAACAGCTTTTTCGTACAAAGAAAAAGAAACCCACTCCCTCTTTATATACTCGATGATCTCTTTATGAGCGCTCAGCGCTTTCGCCAACGGTATGTCCCGATAGCTGCTTCTCACATATACATAAAGAAGCTTGCCATATTTAGATACCACACCCGACTTATTAGCTTTCCTCCTTTCCTGATCCAAAATAATGCAACTATCCAAATAATTGATCGCCCGCATCTGCATATATTTAGAAGCCTCGTCATATTGTATTCCGCCTAATTTCGTCAAGCGAGACAGACCTTCTAAAGTATTAACCGTCATCAGGAAACTAACCGGCATTTTTTTCATCCAACCCCAGCCGCCTTCGGGCTTCTGCAAGTCACGAAGCAATTCCAATGCTTTATTTTGCAACTGCTCAGCACGGGCAACATCCAACAAACCGGAAAGTGATTGTAATCGTTCCGTTTCATTTTGTGCATCCAACGCCCAAGGCGTCTCTGAAATCAATACAGATTTTAACTCTTCATTTTTCTCCAAAGGAGATGCTAAAGATGAACCGGTCTCATTTTTAACTTTCCAAGTCTGTAATGCCGAAACGATCTCAGGATTATTGCGAGCTAAAACCGAAGCGACCGTATTGCCATATAAAGCGGCCGTAATATTAATAACGTCGGTACCCGAAACTTCATTTAATTGAGGAAGAGCCTGCACTACATACCAAAGTGGATTAGCCGTATACTCCAATACCATACGATAATTTTCCTCTGCATCATCAGAAAGCCCTTGCATCCGTATGTTTTTTATTTCCTTCCCGCCTTTCAACACAAAAGGTTCAGCCTCCGTCACCAACGTCCGCGACGGCAATATCGGAATAATATGCTGTTCTCCATCGCTTACTCCGGGAGTCACCGCGTTTACACGGATACCCAACACATCCAACCCCTCAGGAACTGTAAAATCCACACTCTCCAATTTTGATTTTCCGGCTTCAAGAATAAACTCCTGCTTTTTCTGTTCCAACACTTTATCAGTATATGGATCGAACAACTCGAATGTGAAACCGCCGCTCATCAAACGATCTGATATATTCTGCATTAATGTAGCAATCGAAACCTCATCTCCTCTACGTACAAAACGAGGTATGTTCGGGGCTACCATCAACTGTTTTTGAGAAATCATATTATTTTTATACGAACCATATTTCAGATCTTTCGTATAAGCCAACGCCTGAAATTGCCATTCGGTATTGCTTTCGGGAATCGTAAATTTAACAGACACTTCTCCCTGCTCATTTGTCGTCAATTGAGGATAAAAAAATGCCGTTTCATTGAAATTCCGCCGATATTGCACAGGTGTTTGCTCTAAATTTTCAGAACCGGCCGCATCCTCCGAGACAGCAGGAACTGCTACATCTTCAACAGACATATAGGGGCGACTTTTTGCCATTGTATTCATCTGTGTCGCAAAAGTCAAAGAGGTCATTCTTCTGTAAATAGTTGAATAAACAAACCTTCCGAAATAAAGCGGAAAACAAGAAGTGCTTATCTGCTCGGATTTCCAGATATTCCGCCCGCCTATATCCCGCAAAAACAGGCCATAATCTATCGGATTATATACCGGTCTGAAACTCCAATCATGAGGCATTATCTCATTTAAAGAAGCATCGAACATCTCGGTCATAAAGCGTGCCGAAGCAGGCTTCCCCGATGCATCCTTCACTGTAAAGCTCCAAGACTCTTGACTGCCCGGAACTGTTCTGTCCCGGAAAGTAGAAGTCGTTATCGACAATTTCATATCCGGCTTTTTCCGATGTATATTTATCACAGAGTTATAAGAACATCCTTCTTTTATAAAAGATACGAAAAGCTTAAGACGATCACCATATTCCGGTTTATATAAAACAGGGAATCGGTAATTTTTATCCGATATTTTTACTCTCCGGGAGTCTACCAACCGAAATCCATCATATAAATTATACAAAACGTATGCCTGCTTGATAGAAGTCCCGTATATGACATCGACAGACTCTCCGTCCGAAACTTGATACAAATCTTCAGGAACCCATTCATACGTTTTTATCGGAGGCTTTTTATCTTGCATACTATATAAAGCAAAATCGGCATTTCTGATAACCAAGTTTCCATTAGTATCCGTCACCTGAAGTACAAGACGGTATATGCCCGAAGGCAATTTTTTCCAACTTCCCAAAGCAGGAATATTATCCGACACGAAACTCTTTTCTTCTACCTGCATCCGCACTTTCAACGAATCGGCACTTATAATATCATGCTTCGATATAGGATTTTCCAAACCATACATCGAATATAATATATACTTACATTTTACCGAAACCGGCATCCCTGCCATATTCGTTATCCTGAACTTGACCGGATTGGGCGCATTCTTGTCAATCATTTCGGGAACTTCCATCTGCACCGACAACGGACTTTCTCCCACCGTCACCCAATAAGATTGAGATTGCGTTTCACCATTAGCAGATGTTACATTTACATCAATCCTGAATCGATAAAAAGTTCCGGTTTTCAACGCATCCTTATCGCTTTTCCGAGCAACAAATCGGAGAGTAAACTCACCGTCTTCTCCTGTAAACAATTCCCCTTGAGCTATCTGTTCACCCTTATTTCTCCACCAACTGTTCGCAAGACGTTGCACCGTATAAGAAACATCCGCTCCCGAAACAGGAACTCCCGAAAAGCTGATGACTTTGCCGTTAACCGAGACCACCTGCCCTAAAGATACGGCATCTTTTACCGGCTCGAATAAAATACGGAAAGTGGGTCTTTTATATTCCGACACTTGTACAGATAAACTTTCGTTACGACCTTCTACCCTAATCCGGCAATATCCGTTTACCATATCCGAGGGAAGCACGAAAGATCCGGTAAACGAACCGAACGAGTCGCCTTGAACCGTACAACGAGCAATATCTTTACCTTGAGCCGAAAGAACGACTGTATAACGTCCGTCAGGCACGACTGTCCCGACTTTTTCTCCCACCCGATAATCAATTCCGGAAAAATAAAGCGTCTGTCCGGGACGATAAACAGAACGGTCGGTAAAGAGAGAAATCATTTCACGTTCCGTATCCGCATCACCGTTCCAATATCCGTATCTCAAGTTCTGAAGCGGATAATAAACATCATTCTTCATTTCGGGTTTAAAATACATTACCGTATCTTTCTCACCCAAACGAACCAAACCCAAACGATCTGCCTTTACAGTATTCACATAAGAATCTTCAGAATCCGAACGAAACAATTTTACCGGAATCCCGGATAACGGTTTTCCGCTTTTAGAATCAGTCAGGATAACGAGCGTCTCTTTTTCTGTCGGAGCTAAAGTCGCCGCGTAGATGCGGGAAACATAAAAACCGATTTTTCCAAGATCAGCTTTCTCTTCCGAAAAAAATCTCAAGAAATATTCCCCGTTATTCAGTGCCGGAAGAACACATTTCCCGGTGCGATTTGCCAAACTCAACGTATCACTCAAATGCAAAGTATCTGTAAATTGCAGGATGCTGTCATTACCCTCCGTACGATACAACGTCAAATAAAGTTGCTTGATATTCTTATACTCAAAAGATAACGTATGCGTCTCTCCCGGATATAAAACTTGACCCATATTCAGATTGAAGCTATATGCCGTCAATTGATCTCGTTCAGATTTAAGACAATCCAAACGGGGATATTCCGGGAAACGGGAAATCAACCGATCAGATAACTTTACCAGATAGGCTTTGGTTTCGGGAGATGTATTCCATATCCGACTATAATAATCCAATAAATCTATCGCTATTTCTACCGAATAGGGACTATCTTTATAAACATTCAGCAGATTCCTTAATTTTTGAGGATATTCAACTCCGGAGTTGTTATCTTGTAAAAACGCCAACCGTTTCAAATCAGCTATAAGGTAAGAAGGTGATTCTGGATCGGAAAATCTCAACAACAGCTGATACACGGCAATTACCTGATGTCTCAACTGATATTTCTCAGGGAAATATGGATAATTCACAAAATCCGCCGCCGGCATATTCAATTCTTTCAACAAAGGCTCTTCGCGAATAAAAGGGAGTACCGGATTCGTCAATAATCCCTCATATATATCTATTGCACGGTACGCCAAAAAGTCGAGCATGGTCGGGGTCAATATTTCCCAATCTTTATCGGTATCCAGAGCTTCCTTATAAATCTGAATAGAAGTTTTATGTAAAATTTCTGCCGGTTTGACGGAAGACTGCAACAGATCGGATATCTTTCTTACAAAAGCTGCTCTATCCCATTCATCGATCTTCGCAAGATCGGGAGCTACATCTGTCGGAACACCATTCTCCAATATCCCCCGAGTATCCTCATAATAATCAAAGATCATCTGAGCCTCAATAGAGCTGAGCACGGCACGTTGCACCGAATCGGTAGAAGACTCTCTCAAGTGCTCGGCAAACCGTATCAACGAAGGAAAACTATCTCGTGAAATCAGTAACTGATAATGCACATATTCGAGCAGATACTTTGCTATCAAAGGATTGTTCTCTTCTTGTATCGCATTCTTCAAATTCTCATCAGCTTCAACCAAAGCCGTACGCGGTTTCGCCGTTTTGTCCCGCATAGCAACAGCCTCATTTTTCGTAATCCCCTGAGAGAAAACTGTGCACATCCCCCCGATTACCCATAAAAAAACAAGAATAAACTTTTTCATAATACATTGCCCTCCTAACCTATCTGTCATACTACAAATATAATAACTAAAAGGTAACCGTTAATTAAGAAAAGCCAAAAGATAATTATAAAACATTAACTATATTATCCTACTCACAGCCAAACACATGTCTGAAAATATTCGGGATATATAATTTCTTATCGAAAAATTTAGAGACTATCCGATTTTACACAAATCATATTAGAGAGTTTTTTCGAGTGTATATTTTTGTCTTACTACTCAACAGCGTTAATATAATAAATTATTATTTGAGTAATTCCGAACAAAAAGAAAGAGTTTTTCTTATTCTCTACTTATTATATAACGCAGCATTTTATATCTTTGTAAACAAAGATAAAACTAATGTATAACCCCCAAAACAAAAAAATGGCTGACAAACATGGAATCAAATAGATATGGACAGCAGAAAAATTTGAAAAGAATCTGCATACTATCAATTCACCTCACCGTATTTACAATAAACGACTAAATTCGGAAAAATGTTTCAGGTAGCGGATATTCCGAATGCAGATGTAAAAAATTATTAAATAACCCTGAAAGAAAACCTATGATAAAAGAGAGGCAAATAGAAGAAAACCTTATCAATAAATTGATAGAATTAAAATACGATTACCGTCCGGATATTTGCGACAGATATACATTAGAACAAAATTTCCGTGAAAAATTTGAGCGTCTCAATCGTGTTAACCTTTCCGATTCAGAATTTAATCGTTTGCTTGAGGAAATTATAAATGCAGATGTCTTTATTTCTTCCAAGCGTCTGCGTGAGATGAATACATTTATACGTGAGGATGGTACACCTTTGCAATATACATTGGTCAATATTAAAGATTGGTGTAAAAACGAGTATGAAGTAGTTAATCAATTACGAATAAATACAAAAAACAGCTTTCAGCGGTACGACGTAATCCTACTAATCAATGGACTACCAGTTGTTCAGGTAGAGCTGAAAACTTTAGATGTAAGTCCTCGTCGTGCTATGCAGCAGATTGTGGATTACAAGAATGATCCGGGTAATGGATATGTAAATACTTTATTATGTTTCATGCAACTGTTTATTGTCAGCAACCAATCGAACACCTATTATTTTGCCAATAACAATCTACAGCATTTCAACTTCAATGCCGAAGAACAATTCTTACCCGTTTACCAATGGGCAAGAGAAGATAATAAGAAAGTTGCCTGCCTGGATTCTTTTGCCGAACAATTTCTTTCCAAATGCCGTCTAGGTGAAATAATCAGCCGTTACATGGTACTGATAACCTGCGAACAGAAGTTGCTGATTATGCGTCCCTATCAAATTTATGCAGTAAAAGCTATTGTCAGATGCATCGAAGAGAATCGAGGAAACGGCTACATCTGGCATACGACAGGAAGCGGTAAAACATTGACTTCTTTCAAAGCTTCTACCTTATTGAAAGACAATCCGGATATCGAAAAATGTTTGTTTGTGGTAGACCGTAAAGACCTCGACCGCCAAACACGGCAGGAGTTTAACCGCTTTCAGGAGAATTGTGTGGAAGAGAATACCAATACCGACACATTGGTACGTCGAATGCTATCTACCGATTATGCAGACAAAGTAATTGTCACCACTATTCAGAAACTGGGTATTGCACTGGACCCCAATAATAGGAAAAACTATAAAGAACAATTACTGCCATTAAAAGATAGCCGTATTGTCTTTATATTCGATGAATGTCACCGGTCTCAGTTCGGTGACAATCACAAAGCCATAAAGGAATTTTTCCCCCATGCACAACTCTTCGGTTTCACGGGAACACCTATTTTTGATAAGAATGCCACCTATACGAAAGTTGATGGAGAAACAGCATCTTATAAAACGACAGAAGATATCTTTGAAAAACAATTGCATGCTTATACCATCACAAATGCCATCGATGATAAAAATGTTCTTCGTTTTCATGTAGATTATTTCAAGCCGGATGACAAAAATCCGCGTAGAGCAGACGGCAGCATCAAAAAGCAGGCTATTGTCGAAATGATCCTGTCCAAGCACAACGCAGCCACGAATGAAAGGCGTTTTAATGCCATTCTTGCTACTTCGTCTATCAATGATGCCATCGAATATTACCAACTGTTCAAGCAGATACAAGAACAACGTAAATTGGAGGACGAATTATTCGAATCGTTAAATGTAGCTTGCGTGTTCTCTCCGCCTGCTGAGGGTAATTCCGACATCAAACAGATTCAGGAAGATTTGCAGCAAGAAAGAATCGATAATGAACAAGAACCAGAAAGGAAAAAACAGGCATTAAAAAAGATCATTGTCGATTATAACAGGCAATACGGCACGAATCATACCCTCGAAGACTTCGATTCTTACTATCAAGATGTCCAGCAACGTATCAAAGACCAAAAATATAGTAACAAAGACTACCCACATGCAAACAAAATAGACATTACCATTGTGGTAGACATGTTACTGACAGGCTTTGATTCGAAATTCCTGAACACTTTATATGTAGACAAACGTTTAGTCTATCATAGTTTAATACAGGCTTTTTCGCGTACCAATCGTATCTTGAACGATACAAAACCATACGGAAATATTTTAGACTTCCGTGGGCAACAAAATGCGGTAGATGAAGCTATATCTACGTTCTCGGGAAGTGAAAAGGATATGGCCAGGCGGATTTGGCTGGTAGAGCCGGCTTCAAGTATTCAGAAAAAATACAAAGAAGCAATAGTCGGATTACGAAACTTCATGCAGTCATACGATCTTGAATTTAATGCGTCAGAAGTAGCCAACTTAAAGGGAGATGAAGCAAAAGCAGGCTTTATCAATCATTTTAAGGAAGTACAACGCTATAAAACAGAGCTCGATCAATATGTTGATTTTACAGATGTTACAAATACATCTATAGTCTCCGAAGCTCAATCCGAATATGGCTTCACAGACGATGATTTACTTGCTTTCCGAGGAGCTTATCTGAACTTGGCTTACAGCCTGAAGAAAAAGCGGGAAAAGACCACAGAACCTGTTTCTCCGGAGATTGAAGATCTGGACTTTGAGTTTGTATTGTTTGCATCAGCCATGATTGATTACGATTATATCATGGATCTTATAGCTAAACAGTATGGCGGTACTGGCATCAAGGTAAAACTGACGCGTGAACAGCTGGTAAATATTGTTTTATCAAATTCCAATCTGATGGATGAACGAGATGACATTATCGCTTATATCGACAGCTTGCGGGAAGTAAACGGAAAGACAGAACAGGAGATAAAGGATGGCTACAATCTTTTCAAGGCCGAAAGATATGCAAACGAAGTCGCTTCGATCGCTCAAAAACATAAAATAACTCCTGAGGCCTTGAATGAATTTATCAATGGCATCATGGAACGGAAGATTTTCGATGCTGAAAAATTGACCGATTTACTGGCTCCCCTCAACTTGGGATGGAAGGCACGGGCTAAGGTTGAATCGGATTTGATGGCAGATTTGATCCCATCATTAAAACGCAAAGCAGAAGGAGAAGAAATATCAGGACTATCGGCGTATGAAGAATAAGGATATGGAAAATAAAATAAAGACAGTAGTTCCGACTTTGAGATTTCCTGAGTTTAGAGGAACGGAAGGATGGGAAATGGTTTTAATCGGCAATATCGGTGAAACCTATGGAGGTTTGACTGGAAAAAACAAAACCGATTTTGGCAACGGGAAAAAATATATCACTTATAAACAAGTGTATAATTATTCATTTGTTGACATTACTCATTGTGATTTTGTTTGTATTAATGCTTCCGAAAAGCAAAACCATATAAAATTCGGAGATATTCTATTCACGCAGTCTTCAGAAACACCTGAGGAAGTTGGTATATCTTCTGTAATGTTAGACAAAACTAACGAAACAATATATTTAAATAGTTTTTGTTTTGGATTACGTCCATTTGACTTAAAAAGGATATCTCCATATTTTTCCAAATATCTATTTAGAAGCCAAGTATTTAGATCCAAAATTATACCCTTAGCACAAGGGATTACACGTTTTAATATATCTCCTACAAAATTTAAGACGATAAAAATACCTATACCAACATCTATTTACAACGATCAAGAAAATACTGAACAGCAAAAAATCGCAGATTGCCTGTCTTCTCTTGATGATTTGATTGAAGCAACTACCAAAAAAGTTGAGGCATTGAAAGAGCATAAAAAAGGATTGATGCAGCGATTATTTCCGGCTAAAGGAAAGAATGTACCAGATTTAAGATTTCCGGAGTTTCAGGGAACATCTGTATGGGAAGAAAAAAAATTGGGAAAGATAGGTAATTTCATCGGTGGTGGTACACCTAACACAACTAATCCTGAATATTGGGATGGAGAAATCCTTTGGTATACTCCAACAGAAATTAAAAATGGTTATTTAAAAAGTAGTAATCGAAAAATCACAAAACAAGGACTCAAAAATTCTTCAGCGAAGCTTTTGCCTAAAGGGGCTATTTTAATCACAACAAGAGCTACTATTGGAGATGTAGCAATTTCAAAGAAAGAATGTACTACAAACCAAGGTTTCCAGTCTTTAGTAGTCAACGACTCAGAAATTAATTTATTTTGGTTTTATTGGATAATTCAACATAAAGAAGAATTGATTAAAAAAGCTTCAGGCTCTACATTTAAAGAAATTGGGAAAAACGAAATAATAAATATAATAGCATATTCTACTAAGAAACAAGAACAACAAAAAATAGCCGATTGCCTCTCCTCTATCGATGAATTGATAGAAGCAACCACCCGGAAAATAGAGGTATTGAAAGAGCATAAAAAAGGATTGATGCAACAGTTATTTCCTAAAATATAAAATGGTATGGCAATAAAAATTCCCGATAATTTTAACAATATAGAAGAAGTTGCAACATATCTTCGAGAACTTAACAAAAAGAAAATTTTAATATTCGCACATAACGGAACAGGGAAAACTCGCCTGTCTATGATATTTAAAGAATTTGGAAAAAATCGAGATGAAGGCATCGGAGATACCTTGTATTATAATGCATTTACTGAAGATTTATTCTTTTGGGACAATGATTTAGATCACGATGAAGAAAGAATTTTGAAATTCAATACAAATTCACACTTCTTCGATGGCTTAAAAGAACTTGAAATCGCTAATAGAATTAGACCTATACTAAACGGATATGCCGATTTTGATTTTACCATCGATCATGAACGAGGCGAAATTACTTTCAACCGACAAGAAATGGTCGGAGATACAATCCAAAAAATAGATAATATTAAAGTATCAAGAGGTGAAGAAAATATATTTATTTGGTGTTTTTTTCTAACTATCGCACAATTAGCCATCGATGGACAAGAAGCGTATTCTTGGGTAAAGAACATCTATATCGATGATCCTATTTCTTCACTTGATGACAACAATGCAATCGCTGTAGCATGCCATTTAGGAAAACTATTAAATCAGGATACAGAAATAAAGACAATCATTTCGACTCATCACGGACTTTTTTTCAATGCGATACATAACATTCTTAATAATAATGCTCCTAAATTTTATTTATGCAAAAAGAAAGATTTGGACACATACAAATTAAAAGATATTAAAGACACTCCCTTTTTTCATCATATCGTATTATTCGCAGAATTAAAAAAAGCCATTGACTCTGATAAATTATATACATATCATTTTAATATGTTACGTAATCTCTTGGAAAAAACGGCGGCTTTTCATGGATTCGATAAATTCAGCGATTGTATAAGAAAATGGGAGGATGATCCCGATGAAATTATATATAATCGAGTAATCAACATAATGAGTCATGGGAACTACTCTTTGTTTGATATGACAGAATTATCAGATGACAACAAAAGATATATAAAGAAAATTTTTAAAGATCTTGGAGATAGTTATCGATTTAATGAGAAAATAATTAACGATTTATAAATATGACAGCAACAGAACAACATAGATTAGGAAAAGCTTTATGGACAATAGCCGATAAACTGCGCGGTGCGATGATGGCTGACGATTTTCGTGACTATATGCTTTCTTTCCTTTTTTTACGTTATTTATCAGAGAACTACGAAGAATCGGTAAAAAAAGAATTGGGAAGTGACTATCCCGAAATATCCCGAGACATCATAAAAAAAGCAGGAGTAAATACTCCTCTGCAAATTTGGTACAATGAAAATCCTGATGATATAGCTGAATTTGAACAGCAAATGCGCCGTAAAACCCACTACGTGATTTTACCTGAATACTTATGGGGTAATATTGTGGAACTGGCTCGAACACAGAGTAAAGAATTGCTTGATACATTGGAAAAAGGATTCAAGTATATTGAAGAACAATCGTTCGACAGTTCGTTCCGCGGCTTGTTCTCAGAAATTAACCTGCATTCCGACAAATTAGGCAAGACATACGAAGAAAGAAACATCATGCTTTGTAAGGTAGTTACAGAAATTGCCAATGGAATAGCGGAGTTTTCTACCGATATCGATTCTCTTGGTGACGCTTATGAATACCTGATAGGTGAATTTGCTGCCAATTCAGGACAAAAAGCCGGGGAGTTTTACACTCCTCAAAAAATTTCATCTATTTTATCAGAAATCGTGTCGTTAGATAATCAGAACCCAGCAAAAGGTAAAAAAACAAAAATCGACCGTGTATTGGACTTTGCCTGCGGTTCAGGGTCTTTATTACTCAATGTTCGTCACGAAATGGGAAAACACGGTATCGGCAAAATTTACGGACAGGAAAAAAACATTACGACCTACAACTTGGCACGTATGAATATGCTACTTCATGGTGTGAAAGATACTGAGTTTGAAATACATCATGGAGATTCACTACTGAATGATTGGAATATTCTAAACGAAATAAATCCGTCAAAAAAAATACAGTTCGACGCCATCGTAGCCAATCCGCCTTTCAGCTATCGCTGGGAGCCCTCGGAAGAATTGGCAAAAGACTTTCGTTTCAAAAACTATGGCCTTGCACCTAAATCTGCAGCTGACTTCGCCTTCCTGCTGCATGGCTTCCACTTTTTACGTGAAGACGGGACAATGGCCATTATTCTGCCACATGGAGTTTTGTTCAGAGGCGGAAAAGAAGAATTGATTCGTAAAAAACTACTAACGGACGGAAATATCGACGCTGTCATCGGATTACCCTCCAACTTATTCTATTCAACAGGCATTCCCGTTTGCATATTAGTATTGAAGAAATGTAAAAAACACGATGATGTCTTGTTTATCAATGCAAGTGAACATTTCGAGAAAGGGAAAAGACAAAATACCTTACGAGACTCTGATGTCAGAAAGATTGTAGAAACTTACCAATACAGAAAAGAAACAGAACGTTACTCTCGTTCTGTCTCTATGTGTGAGATCATTGATAATGACTATAATCTGAATATATCTCGTTACGTAAGTACAGCCAAAGAAGAAATCCCCGTTGACTTGGCTGAAGTTCACAAACAACTAAAAAAAATAGAAGAAGATATTAAGATTGCCAAAGACAAACATAATCGTTTTTTAGAAGAACTGGGACTACCTCCGATTCAATAAATGCAATAATGACGTAAACAAAGATGAACAGAATAATCCTCATAGGCAATGGTTTTGATTTAGCACACGGACTTCCGACCAGATACAAAGATTTTATCGATTGGTATTGGGAACGATGGTTTAAGACATTAAGAAAAAGCTTCAAAAATACGGAATCCGACGAATTGTGCTCGTTCACGTTAAGAGACGAGCTTTTTAAATGGAATAATTTTATTCAGAGGGAAATATCAATTTTAAATCCGCCAAAAGGAAAAAATGTTATCGATTGTATAAAAAATAAACCTAATTATTATATAGTTAAACAGACTCCTTTTATGGAAAAAGTGTGTCGGTCCATCGACACTAAAGGATGGGTGGATATAGAAAACGAATTTTACAACATTTTGAGATCATTTGCTCAAAATGAATGTCCCCAAGGATACGATACTCCTGAAAAATTAAATAGCGAATTAGAACTCATCAAATCATTGCTAATAGAATACTTAGTCGAAATTCAAAATAATCAATTAAATAATAACAATAATATTTATCCTGAAATAGAAAATATAATTACCGAACCTTTTGATGCAAAAGACATTTCTATCGAAGGGGCTTCTAAGTTTTATAAAGAGTCGCAAGATATAAAACTGAATGAATGTAAACCAAGTCAAATAATGCTCTTGAATTTCAACTATACAAAAACTGCAGATATCAACACTAGCACGACTTCAAATTTCATTATAAATCACATTCACGGAGAACTAACACATCCTCAAAGTATAATTTTCGGCTACGGAGATGAATTAGATGACGATTATAAAGATCTACTCAAACTTAACGATAATACTTTTTTAAAAAACATCAAATCAATACGATACTTAGAATCTGACCGTTACCGGAAACTCCTTGAGTTTATCGAACATACCCCATACCAAGTATATATCATGGGGCACTCTTGCGGAAATTCAGACCGAACATTACTTAACACATTATTCGAACACAAAAATTGTATATCTATAAAACCTCTCTACTACCAAAAGGCTAATGGATCGGACAATTATCTGGAAATTGTTCAAAATATAAGTAGAAATTTCACCAATATGAAATTAATGAGAGATAGGGTTGTCAACAAAGAGTTTTGCAAACCATTACCACAAAAGGAACAGAAAATCAAATAACCACTCCTAAAAAATATATTCAACTTTATTATAAAAAAACTCTGACTCTCTACAGAATCAGAGCTTTTTCTTGCGCGGTGCGGACGGGACTCGAACCCGCGACCCCATGCGTGACAGGCATGTATTCTAACCAGCTGAACTACCGCACCATTTTTGTCATAAGGAACTCTCCTGTTCCCTTTTGCGTTTGCAAAGATAGATACTTTTTTTTATTCTGCAATAGTTTAATGAAAATTTTTACCTTCATAATTCCTTTAATAAAGCGACAATTCTATAGTTCAACTCATAACCGATAAGTTTACAGAAGCTTAGAGGCGTCTAAATTTTTCAACAAAAAGATTTATTAAGAAATACTCAGCCTTAATTTCATAATAACAAGAGACCTTTTACCCTGTCTCTTCGGTCGCAACGAATATCCTCGACATCAGAGCAAACGAGAATAAATCAGAAGGCTTTTCGGCAGATCGATAAAAATAGCTATTTTTGCAATCGAAAATCAGATTCTTAATAAAGATGCTACTTGACATTGCCCTGCAAAAAAAACATTTGAGCCATTTTATTTTCCCGAAGATTTCCGAGACCGCAGACGAGATGAACCTCCCTTGCTATGTTATCGGAGGATATGTTCGTGATATTTTTCTGGAAAGGGATTCGAAAGATATCGATATCGTTACCGTAGGAAGCGGTATCGAATTGGCAACGACTTTCGCCGAGAAATTGGGAAAGTCGGCTCGACTATCGGTATTTAAAAACTTCGGTACGGCACAAGTCAAGTACAAAGATATCGAAGTAGAATTTGTCGGAGCTCGCCGTGAGTCTTATACCCACGATTCACGTAAACCGATCGTAGAGGACGGGACTCTTTGCGATGACCAAAACCGTAGGGATTTCACAATAAACGCATTAGCGATTTGCTTGAATAAAGAACATTTCGGAGAGTTGATCGATCCGTTCAATGGAATGGAAGATCTGAAAGCAGGTATTATCCGCACGCCTTTAGATCCGGATATTACATTCAGTGACGATCCGTTACGCATGATGCGGGCCATACGATTCGCCACCCAATTAGAATTCTCTATCGAAAAAGAAACTTTCGCTGCAATAGAGCGAAACCGTAAACGTATAGAGATCATTTCAAAAGAACGAATCATCGATGAGCTAAATAAGATCGTAGCATCTTCAAAACCCTCTACGGGTTTTATATTATTGGACAAATCGAAACTATTGCCCTTAATTTTCCCCGAGCTGAATGCGCTCAAAGGAATAGAAACCATCGACGGTCGGGGGCATAAAGATAATTTCTATCACACACTGACCGTTCTGGACAATGTTGCAAAGAAAAGTAATAATTTATGGCTACGCTGGGCCGCCATATTACATGATATTGCCAAACCGGTAACAAAACGGTACGACAAAAAATCAGGATGGACTTTTCATAACCATAATTTTATCGGTTACAAAATGATTCCGGGTATTTTCCGGCGCATGAAACTGCCATTGAACGACAAAATGAAATTTGTCCAGAAAATGGTCGACTTGCACATGCGTCCTATCGTATTGGCCGAAGAAGAAGTTACCGATTCTGCCGTTCGGCGTCTATTATTCGACGCCGGTAACGATATAGAGGAGCTCATGACCCTTTGTGAAGCGGATATTACATCTAAAAATCAAGAAAAAGTAAAAAAATTCTTAGACAATTTCACGCTGGTACGAGGTAAACTGAAAGAGATAGAGGAAAAAGATCGAATAAGAAATATGCAGCCCCCGATCAGCGGTGAAGAGATCATGGATATTTTCGGATTGACACCTTGCCGGGAGGTCGGAGATATAAAAAGCGCCATCAAAGACGCTATTCTCGATGGTATTATCCCGAACGAAAGGGATGCCGCTTTTCGCTTCATGCTCGACTTTGCCGCTTCCAAAGGTCTGAAACCAACAAAATAGAACACCCTGAAATCATTATTTTATCCGCCACAAGCTCATGACCTTTCGATATATTGCACGGCAATTAAAAAACGATACGGCCAATAAAAGAGCGCACCCGATAAAGACGGTCGGCAAAAACGATCCCGGCTCATATCCGGGCCACATACGGGAAAGCAAGTCGGTATAATATCCCCGACTTCCCCACACGGCAAGCAACGAAAAAAGAAAAACCGACAAATTCAGCATTATCGTAAGCATCCTATAAGGACGGGATATTTGTGCAGGAGTATAACCGATCAATAACAGGTTTTGCAATTTCCGTGTATTCTTCTGCAACAGCAAATAAATGCTCAGCATCAAAATAAAAAATGACAATGCCGTAATCAACAGACCGATTGCAATGACCAGCCCCGTGACGATCTTGAGAAAATAAGTAGCTTTTCCGGCATCCAGATTTCCGCCTTCGGTTTCATAACCCTTCTTTTGTAAAAAAGTCACAATTCGCTCGTCAGACGGATTACCGACTTCCACTATCAAGCGAGAAGGATCTTTCACTTCTCTGTTTCCGAACTCTCCATTCGCCCATTGCATAAATCTGTCCGGCACTAAAATCGTATTAAGTCGATTGGAAAAACCGACGATGTTCCCTTTAAAAGATCTGCTTTTTCCATTCCCCGAAATATGGATATCTACATTGACCAAACCCAACACCCCTTCGGAAAGTTGCGGAAGATTCCGAGATTGGGCAAATCCGAAATTATATAAATTCAAATAATTACGAGGAAGGATTATCGGAAGAAAATCTGACCGCTCATCAAAACGCCAATCGGCAGATTTTACATCAATATAGACATCGGGAACTGACTCGAAAAACATCTGTGTACTCATCCCCATGCCTCCGGCCATCGAGACTCCCGCAGATACATTAAAATGTCCCGGAGTAAAAGCTCCGACATTTTTCACAAAAGGTTGGTTCTTAATTTCGTCAACATCTTCCGAAGTGAAGCCCGAACTCTTTTTTACAAGAGAACCCAACGTACTGACCCGCTTGGACAAGATCATATACTCTTTTTTCATAAGACCGTCTTCTTGTGAAAAAAGAGGCTTCACATCTTGATAAAACTGAATGCTGAGAAGCACAATGAACATTCCTAAAAGGTTTGCCAAAAAGAATCCTACAAATTGGACTATGCTCAGATGCCGTCTCAAGAGTTTCCACACCATAATTTCAAAACCATTTTTTAATTATATACTCATGCAGCCGTAACACCCTCTATAACCTCAGTACCTTATCATACCTTATATCCAAATGTTTGCCGATGGATGTCACAATTACACCGGCCTCCCGATTCTCTGCCTCTTTCAATAAAATAGAAGAGAGAATGTGACCGTTCTCCTCATCTAAATGACTGATCGGCTCATCCAAAAAAATAAAGTCGAAAGGTTGGCACAACGCTCGGATAAAAGCAACCCGTTGTTGCTGTCCGAAAGACATCTTTCCGACTAACGAATTCTTCTTATCGGCTATTCCGAGCTGCTCGAAAAAGGCTTCTATCTCCTTATCATTTTTATAACCGGTAAGATTATTCTTTATCATGACATTCTCCCAAGCCGTCAATTCAGGGAAAAGTCGAAGCTCTTGAAAAAGAAGGCTTAACGAATGACGGCGAAGATCGATCCACCGGGACACAGACAACCGCCCTATATCTTGATCGTCAAAATAAATCTGCCCGGAATAATCGTCCCGATAGCCATATAAATAACTGCAAAACGAAGATTTTCCCGTCCCCGATGCGGCTTCTATCAAATAGATCCGGCCTTTTTCTAAAGTTATGTCTTTTTTCCAGACTTCCGAATCAAGAACATCCCCACTCTCCGAAAAGACATGGGGAAGTACTTGTTTTAAAATAATTTTTTCCATAAGAAAATACGACTACCTCTCTTGTGAAGCCATAACTGTTATCCAGTCAAGAATAGCAGCAAAAGCATTCTTACTGTCATCAGACATGAATATTTCGATATTGCCGTTCACCCCGCTACCTGAACTGACCAAATATGTAAAAGGACATTGTGCGAGCAACGGTGCATATTGCCTCGATGAATAAGTTCCCATAACCATCGGCATAAGGTTATCGATTCCCTCTTTCATATTAACGATAACGCTATAAGACTGCTTATTGAAAGCCGAAGCATAAGGAGTGTTTGCCATAGACTCCGGCATACCGTTACTAATATTCTCGAATACTTGCGTACTGTTCGTAATGAAAAAATTCTTTTTATTTTCCAACCCGAAATATAACGATGCTTCTCCCATACTCAGTTTATAACGGTTTTTCCCGATCTCTTTTACTCCCAATATACCCAAATTACGTTTTATCAACTCTACGGCATAATCATCATTTACTTGAGCAAAAACAGCCACATCCGGTATTGCAGTCCCCATAAATCCGGAAACATTTCCGGACAAACCGATCACGGATAACAACAGATCTCCATCGATAGAACTTATTATTTTTTTTGTATCTTCACTCTGAATTGCATTCATCTGTGTCTGGGTGAGCCCGGGCAATGCCGAAAGAAACTTATACAGCTTTTGCCCATCCAAATTCATGCCGACAGCATAAAGAGCATTTGCCGGAATTTGTTTCAAGAACTTACCGGACTGTTTTCCTCCCATCTTAAAAATTTCTTCCAGTTTCTTCATCGAATCTTTATCATCAGAACGCAATCCGGATGTTATTTTGATTTTGCCTTTTTGGAAATCACAATACCCGATCGAGTAAAGTGATCCCAACAAAATCCCATCCGGCAAATAAGCGCTATATACCGAACGGAAAAATACCGGCAGAGCCCCCATGCGATACCAATAATTAACGTCTTTTCGTTCCTTCAAAAAAGCAGAAAATTCTCCATTCGACAGAAGACTGTTCTCTCTCTTTTGCGTAAACCATCCGGCCGCCGTTTTACTCTCCAAAATACCTGTCGCATCCTGTCCTATTAACAACAACACCCGGTTTTTGTCAAAAAGACATTTGGCTCTCTGACCGATAAGAGAACTTTCTACATTATCCTCCTTCGATATCGGAGTCGCAACACCTTCGGTCTCCATAGCCTTCATAACTTCTCTCCATTTATCGACATCGGAAATCTTGGCTAAAATACAAAATACAGGATTTGTCTCTCCGGCAGCAAAACAGACCCAATTATCCGTAAAAGAAAGTCCTGAGATTTCCGGATCTTCTTGTATCTTTTTCCAAAGTTTCACAGTTCCTTCACCCATACCGCTGCTAAAAGCGTTAAAAAGAGATGCGTTTTTTTCTGACTTTATCCAATCGGCAACATCTCCTTTTTCAGATAAAGACTTCATATCAAATGTCATAACAAAGGCGGCATCCGAAGGAATAGTCTGCATATATTCCGATTTTTCACTACATGAGAACAAAAATAAAAAAGTACACAATAGTACGCACAAGCCTGTAAAAGAGATCCGATTTTTCATATTTTTATTTTTTAGTCTTATAACATTCAATCCCGTTTTCAAGTTCTCTAAAATCTCGATAGCCTTAGAATCCGTCCAGATTTTCCGATAAGAAAACACTATCAAGTTATTTTTGCGTTTCCTTCCAGAACTGTTTTCTCCCTTTCGTTCGTCTGATAGTCCGTCATCATCTTCATAAAACGACAGAACATCCCCGAAAGAAACATCCAAACCAGACCTGAGCAAAATTCAGGCCGGCCCTTATTGCAAAGGTAGTATTTCCTCATCGAAATGCAATCTTTTAGCATAATAAATAAATATTGAAAAATATTACAAACAGAACTTATCGGAAATATCCGTTTCGATTAATAAAATGCAAAAAACAAAATATTTCTCTTTAAAAATTTAATCATTATTGTATATTTGCGATAATATATCAGATTTAATGCTATGATGAACAGATTTTTAACATTCGCATGTCTATGCTTGTTTTCCACACAAGGTTTCTCCGGGACTTACTGTAATGCAATACCTGAATATCTGTCGGTCGGACAAGAATATTCCACCCGACCAAAGGAGTGTACACAAAACAATCGACCATCTGCAATTTGTGATGTCACGTTAAAACGAGCCGCTACTTTGGTCGGAAGGGGCTCTTCCGAAGCGATATTGTTTTTCAACGTCAGAACTACCGATACAGAAAATCCGCACCGGCTAAAAGGCATAAATATTGATCTCAAAGGATCTACGAACATAACAGATATTACCGCACTAAAAATTTACAGTCAAAATACAGACGACCGGTTTAAACCAGAGACGGCAACGTTATGCGCCTCTGTTACCGACATTTCATCCGATGATATTCATATCGCATTTGACAAACCGCTCTCTTCGGGTAACAATTATTTCTATATCGTAGCTTCGGTAAGAAACAATGCTTATGAAGGAAACCGTATAAACATCAGATTATTGTCTTTAGAATCGACTATCGGATTTTGTACGCTATCGCAAAATGAAGCCGGAGGAACAACAGAAATCATTCTGGAACGTAAACTGCTTTTCGCTCCCGGAGATGAAGGTTCGAAATATTATCGTATTCCCGCTTTAGCGACAGCCGCTGACGGCTCTTTGATCATGGTCGCAGACAAAAGATGGACGCAATTGAACGACTTGCCCTCACATATAGACATTGTTGCCAAACGCAGTGTAGATAAAGGGAAAACCTGGTCGGCCACATCGATTGTAGCCGGAGCTGATGATGACTTAAAGGGATATGGAGATCCGCTATTGATCGTAGATAAGAAAACGGGAGATATTCTGTGTATCTATGCCTTCGGACAAGGATTATGGCAATCTACCGCATCCGATCCTATCCGTATAGGGTTGTCACGCAGCAAAGATAACGGGAAGACATGGACTCCTACCGAAGATATTACCTCGCAAATATACGGCGCGGAATGTAAAGACCCCGTACGCCGTAACTGGCACGGAGCTTTTGCCGCTTCCGGACGAGGCCTACAACTGAAAGACGGACGCTTGATGTTCGTCCTTGCCGTACGAACTCCTGACACACGGCCATGGGGCGGCAATTTATCAAATTATGCATGCTACTCCGATGATGGCGGCAAAACATGGGCCGTATCAGAAAATGCAGCCACATCTGCCGGAGACGAGGCCAAACTGGTAGAGCTGAACAACGGCAATATAATGATGAGCATTCGCAGTCCTAAAAACCGCACGTTCAGTATTTCGACAAACCGGGGAGTCAATTGGTCGGAAGCTTCGAAAAACACCGATTTAAAAGAGCCTGCATGTAACGGAGACATACTTAACTATGCATCGATTCTCGGGCTAAGAAACAAATCCTGTATTCTGCATTCTCTCCCCAATGACACAACAATACGGCAAAACGTATCTATAGCTGTCAGTTATGATGAAGGATCGACCTGGCCTATAAAGAAAACGATATGTCCGGGCTATTCTGCTTATTCTACAATGACCGTATTACCAGACGGAACGATCGGCATTGTCGTCGAGGAAGGCAAATGGGACAAAAATCTACCGGGAGAAGACGGATTCAGCCTGTATTTTATGCGGTTCTCATTAGATTGGATCACGAACGGCACTGACAGATATGCCCTACCCCGATATTCTACCTATTATTATCAACGTGCGTCTTTATTCGACATATTGCCAATCACGTCCAAAGACATTGTTTTTTTAGGAAACAGTATCACAAACGGCTGCGAATGGCACGAACTTCTTAAAAACAAAAATGTCAAAAACAGAGGAATAAGCGGAGACGTCATTAGCGGCATAAATGATCGCATAGACGAAATTCTGAAAGGGAAGCCATCCAAAATATTTTTAATGGCAGGCATAAACGATATTTCTAAAGGTCACAGCATCACAGAAATTACCGGGAATATCGACAAATTAGTAAAAAAGATTAAAAAAGTTTCTCCCAAAACGAAATTATACCTACAAAGTCTACTACCTGTAAACGACTATTTCGGGAAATTCGAGGAACACACATCCCGCTGGCAAATGGTTGTCCCGATCAATGAAGAACTGAAAAAAATCGCAAAGGAAAATAAACTGACCTATGTCGACGTTTACTCCCTTTTTGCCAACTCTTCAGGTAAAATGAATATCCAATATACCAATGACGGACTACATTTATTAGGACCGGCTTATGCCATGTGGCGAGATCTTATAAAACCTTATGTAGAAGAGTAAGTATCTGTTTAAATTTTCTAAATAAAACCGGAAATGAATATTACGAGATTTGTTTCCGGTTTTTTATATTTATATCTCCCAAATATCAAGATTCCGAACAGAGGCTCTTTTTTCCGTCTCTACCCAAAGCGACCAGATAAAGCCCGACAAATGTCAACGCCCCATTTATCATCAGCATCTCATATCCCAGTTTATAACCATATAATTCTCTCAACAAGAAATCGAGACCGAAGCAAAGAGCTGGAGACAACAATGCGATGTAAGGTATCCATTTATCCCGAGGATTTCCGTGCATGAAAAGTCCATAAGAAAAAAGACCGAGCAACGGACCGTAAGTATAACCCGCTATCGTATAGATAGCATCGATAATACTTTTATCATTCACAGCCCTGATCACGCAAATAATAATGACAAAAAGCAACGAAATGAAAACATGCGCCCGTTTACGCCATAATACCGCTTTTGAAGCCGGATATCTCCCGACCTCGAGAATATCGACACAAAACGAGGTAGTGAGAGCCGTCAATGCCGAGTCGGCACTGGAAAAAGCAGCCGCAATAATTCCTATGCAGAAAAACAACAGCACCGGAAATCCTAAATATTGCGTAGCAAAAAGCGGAAGCATTTCATCGCTCAGAGCAGGTATAGCTATTTGCTGCTGACCGGCAAACGTAATCAGCAAAATCCCCAAAACAAGAAACAAAAGATTTACCGGAAGAAAAGCGACTCCGTAAAAGTACATGTTTTTCTGAGAAGCCTTCAAGGTCCGTATAGAGAGATTTTTTTGCATCATATCCTGATCGAGCCCCGTCATAACAATCGTTATGAATATGCCACTGAAAAATTGCTTAAAAAAATTCTGTTTTGTCTGCCAATCATCAAAAACAAAAATCCGATCCATACCGCTGTTTCTGACCGTATTCACCACTCCGGGAAAATCGAGCTGCATCTTATCGGTCAACTGCCAAATTATCAACACTAAAGCTCCCAGTAAAAAAGCTGTTTGCAGAGCATCCGTCCAGACGATCGTCTTTATTCCGCTTCTGTGGGAATAGAGCCAAATAAGCGCAACGATCACAGTCGATGTAACGACAAAAGGCACATTCCATGCATCGAACACAAAACGTTGTAAAATAAGTACGACAATGTAAAGACGTGCAGCTGCACCTATGATTTTAGAAAGCAAGAAAAACGATGCCCCGGTTTTATAAGCATTTCGACCGAAACGCTTTTCAAGATATGTATAAATAGACGTAAGATTAAGCTTATAATAAAGCGGCAACAATATCTTTGCAATAACGAGATATCCTACCGTAAACCCCAAAACGGTCTGCAAATAAGTCATGTCGATACTCAACGGCATACCGGGAACAGAAACAAACGTCACTCCGGAGATAGATGTACCGATCATTCCGAACGCAACCAAAAACCAAGGAGATTGTTTCCCTCCCAAAAAAAATGTGTCATTATCGCTTTTACGCCCGGTCAAATGCGATATAAGCATCAGAAAAGCAAAATAGATGACAATAATAAGTAAAATAACCGTACCGTTCATTCTTTCTCGTAATAAAGGCCGAAATTACCCTAAATCAATTTTGTCTGAAATAATAAGTAATCGTTCCCCTCTCGGTAACCGCACCCGGTTTTCTTTCAAAAACAGCTTTCCGTGCAGCCGCTTCGGCTCTTGCCCGTAACGTAAGATTGGCATATGCCGTTCCGCGACTGCCGCTCGGCGTAGCCGCAGCCTGAGTTACTTTTCCCTGAGCATCGACATATATCGAAACAACGATCGTTCCCTCATCATTACTGGCATCATATTGAGGAATAGGCAATTCCCCTTTTAAACCTCGACCGCCCAAATCATAATCTCCGTAACCGGGAGAGCCATGTTTAGCACCGGTAGTACTATTTCCGTTCGGGCTTCCTTCTGCTCCAGAACCCTTATCCGATGTCCCTCGATTAGATCCGGCATGCCCTTTACTGAAAGCATTGGCCACTTGATTTTTAATTCTATTATCTACCTCAGGCTTCGGTTGTGTTTTTTTCTCGGGCTCAGGCTGTTTCTTCTCCTCTTTCTTTTTATCCGGGACAGCCACACTCTCCTCTATATCCTGTGTGATAGATTCTTCGGACGCTTCATCCGGTATCTCGGCCTCCATCGCATCAGCAACGTTCTGCCCGCTCATTTCGGGTTGAAAAGTCCCGCTCGCCTCATCGATTGTTCCCAACTGAACCAAAACACCGCTTGCCTCATCCGGAATCTCCGGACGGGGAAAAGTAAAATAAAACAACATAAGAAATAACAGGAGATGGAATAACACCGTCCCCGCTATACCACATAATTTATTTTTCGTCTTGTCTTTCACAGATCATAATTTTCGGGACTACTCCTTTATAGGACGCGTAGCCAATACCATTCTCAATTTATTCTCTCCGGCAATATTCAACACCTTAACAACTTCTCTATAAGGTACGCTTTCATCAGCATAAAGAGCAACATACATATCCGGTTCTTTACTCAATGCACTCAGCAAATAAGGAGCTATTTCCTCCAACTGAACAGGATGTTCCGCTTCATTGCCGAAAGAGACATAATAATTGAGCTGTGCATCGATTGTCACCCTTGCCAAAGGCTTTGCGGCCGTTTGCTCTTTACTTTGCGGCAACAGCACTTTTATCGCATTCGGAAAAACAAAAGTCGAAGTTACCATAAAAAAGATCAGTAACAGAAAAATCACATCGGTCATAGAAGCCATACTGAATGAGGCCTCTATTCTATTTCTTCGTTTCAGAGCCATACTTTCACCTCCAACTTAATCTGCAGGTTCATTCAGCAAATCCATAAATTCCATAGTTTTGGCTTCGAGCTGATTGACCACTCCATCTACACGGGCTACCAAATAATTATAAGCGAACAGAGCGATAATCCCCACGACCAAACCGGCGACAGTAGTAACCAACGCTTCATAAATACCTCCGGACAAAGTTGTGATATCGGCACTCGTTCCGGCAGATGCCATATTGTAAAAAGCTCTTACCATACCGGTCACCGTACCGAGAAATCCGAGCATCGGCGCTCCCGCCGCAGCCGTTGCCAACCAAGGAAAACCTTTCTCCAGCTTCGCAACTTCGAGATTACCGACATTCTCTATTGCTACCAGCACATCATTCATAGGCCGACCCAATCGGGTAATTCCTTTTTCAATCAAGCGCGCATAAGGTGTATCGGTCTTTTTACAAAGATTCAAAGCCGCATCTACATCTCCTTCATGGATATAGTCTTTGATGCGATCCATAAACGTACGGTCTTCCCGTGCCGCTTTACGGATGACCACAGCACGTTCTATAAAGATATAAATTGCCAGAATAGACAATATCAGAAGCGGAATCATAATAACACCGCCTTTCAGCGACAAATCCCACATATTCAACTCAGCAACAGGAGCTGCAGTCGTCCCGGCAGAAACCGGCATTACCATATTAGCATCAGCTAAAAGAGAAAGCAACAAATTCATATAATTTTATTTTTCGGTTATCGATGTTATTTAAGACAATCTTTATATTGGCGAATAGTCTCCTGCAACCCCAGATAAAGGGCATCAGTGATAAGAGCATGCCCGATAGAAACTTCATCCAAAACAGGAATCTGCTCATGAAAATATCGCAAATTCTCAAGATTCAGATCATGTCCGGCATTGATACCCAAGCCCAATTTATGAGCCAATGCCGCAGCTTTGATAAAAGGAGCGACAGCTTTTTCACGATCCGAAGCATAAGCCGAAGCATACGGTTCGGTATATAATTCGATTCTGTCCGTCCCGGTTTTGGCGGCAAACTCTATCAATTCAGGATCGGTATCCACAAAGATCGATGTTCGAATACCGACTTGATTAAATCGGTCTATTATCTCGCTTAAAAAATCGAAATGCGTACGTGTATCCCAACCGGCATTGGAAGTGATCGCATCCGGAGCATCGGGAACTAACGTCACCTGATTCGGTTTGACTTGCAACACCAAATTTATAAAAGGATCGGACGGATAACCCTCAATGTTGAATTCAGTTCTTAACTGAGGTCTGAGCTCATGCACGTCAGAATAGCGGATATGTCGTTCATCCGGCCGAGGATGTACCGTGATTCCGTCAGCGCCAAAAACTTCACAGTCCAGCGCAACTTTCAAGACATTAGGCATATTACCACCTCTGGCATTACGCAACGTGGCAATCTTATTTACATTTACACTTAATTTGGTCATTTTTCCAAAATTAATTCTACTTATGATAAAAAGAACTTTTTTCGACCCGGTAAGACTGAAAAATATCTCCGAAGCCAAAAATTTTATGTACGTTTGCAAAAGAACTTTGTGCTGATGCAAAATTAATAGGTTTTACAGAAATCTAAAGAAAAACGTTAGCAAAAGATCAAAAAGCTCATAAAAAATGTAAATAACGATGAGAATAGCCATTTTCGGGAATTTATATCAAGCAGAAAAAAGCATACAGGCAAAGCATCTTTTCAACGCATTAAGCAAATATAATGCGGAAATTCTTATTTGTGAAGAGTTCTACCGCTTTCTGCATACTGTAATGAAAATAGAACCTCGATACAGCAAGCTGATTACAGACAATAATTTTTCGGCAGATATGGCTCTCAGCCTCGGCGGAGACGGAACATTCTTAAAAACTGCCGAACGGGTCGGTAACAAACACATCCCGATATTGGGAATCAATACCGGACGTCTCGGATTTCTTGCCGATGTAGCCGAAAATGAAATAGATGAAGCTGTAGCAGAACTGTTTAACGGCGATTACCGAATCGAAGAACGTTCTCTACTACAACTAAAAGCAGATGCTCTCCCCGTTAAGTTTTGGCCTTTTGCACTGAACGAAGCCGCCATTCTGAAAAGAGACAGTTCTTCAATGATCACCATCCGCACATATTTGAACGATGTATTTCTGAACACCTATCAAGCTGACGGGCTAATTGTTTCGACTCCTACCGGATCGACCGGATATTCATTGAGCGTAGGCGGCCCGATACTCGTTCCGCAAGCTCCGAACTTCGTAATAGCACCGGTTGCTCCCCACAGTTTGAATGTCCGTCCTTTGGTATTCAATGATCAAGATACGATCCGTATGCAAATCGAAAGCCGAAGTAACAACTTTTTGGTAAGTCTGGACGGACGTTCCGCCATGATGGGTACAAATCATGAATTAATTATTTGCAAAGCCCCTTTCACCATCCCTATCGTAAAACGGAACAATCACGTTTTTATCGATACCTTACGAGACAAACTCATGTGGGGAGCAGATAAACGATACAATATATAAATTGATCTATTTTTAATATTTTCACAGGAATATCGGTTTTATTTTCTTATTTTTGCAATCGAATATTAAAAATACAAGATATGCTTAGAACCGATTTACCACAATTCGACATATCTGAAAATATCATTATAGGAACAGATATCACCGAAGAAATCTTGGCATTTTACAAACAACCGTTCCGATTAAAAGCCGGAATCTTCGTGTTATGTTTAGAAGGAGAGATACATGCTTCCATAAAAATGACCGACTATTATATAAAGAAGAATGATTTCGTCTCTATTTTACCGGGAAATATCCTTCAGTTTATCGGACAACAAGGAAAAGTCCGATTGTGTTTCGTCGCTTTTTCATCGGAATTTCTGAGCCAAACCAACATGGTAAAATTTTCAGCAGATTTCCTGCCTCAAGTCATAGAAAATCCGGTAATATCCTTAAAACAAGAAAGCGCAGAACTTCTTGCAGAATATTTTTCTTTACTGGTGAAAACCCAGGAACAGATCACAGAAATATTCAATACGGAAATTACCAAGAGCATCCTACAATCGATGCTGCAAGGAATCGGATACATGTATCAGAAACATACATTGAATCCGCCTGCCCTTACCCGGAAAGAAGAAATCCGGAAACAGTTTGTCGGACTTGTCATGCAACATTATACACGAGAACGTTCCATCTCATTTTACGCCGAACAACTGAATATCACTCCGCAACACTTGTGCACGACCATAAAGCAAATCACAGGATTTACCGCCTCCGACATTATTGCCCGAATGGTAATCCTCGACGCTAAAGCCCAACTAAAATCGACAGAATTGACAATACAGGAAATTTCTTACTCCTTGAATTTCCCGAACGTATCATTTTTCGGAAAATATTTCAAACGCCATGTCGGCATGAGTCCTCAAGCTTATCGCAACAGTCAATAAAATTATACCAAAGAAGAAAGCCCTTATCCGAATCAAACGGACAAAGGCTTTTAAAATAATAATCCCTTAGAAGCAATCTAAATCAACCGAGCCACCTATATTATATTCCCCTGATACTGATTCAATACAGTGTGTATTCCGGGTAACGAAATAAACCACATTACCATACCGGCAACAAAAGCTATGCTCCACAATATAACCAACAAGACTGTCACCCAGCGGGATTGGGGAGGGAAATTAAATACACGCCCTAAAACCATTCTCAATACGGCATATACCGGAATGGCCAGCAATACCAGCAAAACGGCAGTCAACATCCACGGATAATGAACGACAGAGAACATCTGCATAAAAAACGGATCTATGCCTTGCGTAACAATTCCAACCGTGCCTCCGGCCGCCGCCAATAACACAAACAATAAAGAAGACAAAAGAACCAGCAAAATAAAACCAAGACATCCACCGAAAATTATAAATACGAATTTCAATACGATCTTAATTGCCGAAAGCACATAATCACCGAAAGTTTTTTTCTCCGGTCCTAATTCCTCTTTTGCTATCGTTTCGGAAACAAATCGTTTGATATTATCGACCGTCGCCGCCTCCCCTCTCATCTCTAATTTCTGTGCAGCAGTTTTAGCCTCCGGAATACAAATCCACAAAACCAAATAAATCAGAAGCGCATATCCGGTAAGAAAAGTAAACAATACGAACAAAATGCGGACAAGCGCTGTGCTGACACCGAGATAATATCCCAATCCTGAAGCTACACCGCCAAGAAAAGCATCGTCCTTATCCCTAAACAGACGCCGTCGGTTTCTCTCGGGAATTTTTTCCTGAGGTGTCGTTCCATCCTCCCCTTTTTCAGTATCCTGATTTTCAACTTCTTTTTCTCCGACCTCCTTATCATCGGTTTCAATATTCAGCGTATCAGAAGCAAAATCTTCGGGATGTCCCATCACAGAGATGATTTCATCCACCTCGCGCACCGTAATTATTTGCATACCGAAACGCATTCTTTCTTTAAACAACTCGGCAATACGAGCCTCGATATCGCTCAATATCTCGCTTGCTCCTTCTTCATTCCGGAAATAATCGTTCAGACTTTCCAAGTAATCCTGCAACTGGCTATAAGCGTCTTCATCGATATGATATACCGTATTATTCAGATTTACCGTTAGCGTCTTTTTCATATCTATTATATATATTATTTATCATCATAAAACTATATCTCCCGAATATGTTCGACTGTGCGGTTCAATTCTGTCCAAGCACTTTCCAACTCATTCAGGAACGCTCTCCCGGTATCTGTCAAACGATAATATTTTCGAGGAGGACCTTGAGGAGATTCTTCCCATTCATAATCAAGCAGACCGGCATTTTTCAAACGCGTCAATAACGGATAAAGCGTCCCTTCGACCACAATAAGACGAGATTCTTTCAAAGACTGTATAATATCTGACACATACGCCCGCTTTTTACTAAGAATCAAGAGCGTACAATACTCAAGAATCCCCTTGCGCATCTGAGATTTTATATTTTCCGTATTCATACATTACACCTTTACGCTACAAATATAACACAAAATATAAATACCTTGCAATACAAGGTACTAATTTTAACCTTATATAGACGTTAAAAACATTTATATAGAAAATTTCCGATACATATAAATATTCTTAACCCCAAACAGATCAGAACAAAACACGATAAAGAAAACTATTTATGCAAATTTAGTTCACCTAAAGTCTGTTTAAATTTTGTTCAGGTCAAGTTTAATGCCTTCTTCTAATTTTTTTGTTCTTATGAAGGAGATAGTAGACCATCCGATGAATGAAAGCAAGAAAACAGAGTAGAAAGAAACACAAAAAATAACCGGATAAAACCTCTTTGTAGGAAAATTTATATAGACTCTAACATTTATAGACACACAGTATCTGATAAAAACGATATATTTGCCACATGAAAAAATATCAATACGAAGACTCCGAATTCGGTACAATAATTCTGTATCTCCACCCGACAGCCCGGCATCTCATTTTCAAGATACGGAACAATTCACTACAGATAACCGTCCCGGAAGGTATTACTTATGCGCAAATAACACAATCCATAAACAAAAACAGAGAAAACATACGAAAAATATACGTACGCAAGAACGACAAAATATTACGTCCGGGAACTTTGCTCGAAACCCGAAACTTTACTATTGCCATACAAACACATAACAAAAACAAATACCTGTTCAAGCTACACAACAATACGCTATTTATATTCTGCCCCGACACGACAGATTTCGAATCTCCCGAAACCCAAAGAATCATATCTGCCGGTATCAAACGATTCATCAAACAAGAGGCCGAAAAGTACCTGCCGGAACGCCTCGATTTATTAGCCAAACAATTAAACCTGACCTATAACAGCGTATCGGTTTCCCACGGACGAAAACGGCTCGGCAGATGCGATATGCGACGCAACATACTCCTGTCCTATCATCTCATGTTCCTGCCCGATCGTCTGATCGATTACGTGATCTTTCACGAATTAGCTCATTTATCTGAAATGAATCACGGAGAACGTTTTCACCAACTATGTAACCGATATTGTCAAGGCAAAGAGAAAATTTTAGAAAAAGAACTCAAGTCTTTCCCGTTTCCTATTGAGTAGAATTCAATATATTAATACATATAAATATATATTAAAATAATAAAATAATTTTGCATTATGATAGGAAAATGCAACCGAACTATTTGTTGACGTACCTATATTTTGTATATTTGCAACGCAAAAGGGAGAAGAAGGAGGGGGCACATTGCCCCCTCATTTTGTTCTAATATAAAACTATCGCTATCGAAAAATATATTAGACATCATCTCCTTCCCCATTAAAAGAAATTGAATGATAGAAAAAGATTTTGTAAAGGAACTTGTAGAAAAAGGATTGTCGGGTACAGACTGCTTTATAGTAGATGTTCAGGTAAAGCCGGGTAACAGCATCATTATCGAAATAGATAACGAGGACGGTATAGATATAGAACAATGCTCGACCTTGCACAGATTTATAGAAGAGCACCTCGACCGGGATATAGAAGACTATGAGCTTGAAGTAGGGTCGGCAGGCATTACATCTCCGTTCAAAGTTCTGAAACAGTATAAAAAAAATATCGGTAATGAGGTCGAAGTTCTTACAAAATCGGGACTAAAACTCAACGGAATCCTAAAGGAAGCGGATGAAGACAAATTTACTGTTACGATAACGAAAAAAGTAAAGACAGAAACCAGTAAACGAAAAGTAGAGGTATCGGAAGATCTCGTTTTCGGTTATGATGAAATAAAGTACACAAAATATTTAATCAGATTTAAATAAATATGGCCAAAAAAGAGGAAGCAATCAGCATGGTCGACACGTTCTCGGAGTTTAAAGAACTGAAGAACATTGACAGAACGACAATGATCAGCGTGTTAGAAGAATCGTTCCGCAACGTATTAGCGAAAATGTTCGGTACGGACGAAAACTTCGATGTTATTGTAAATCCCGACAAAGGGGACTTTGAAATATGGAGAAACCGCGAAGTAGTCGAAGACGGACAAGTCAGCGATCCCAATCTGCAAATCTCTTTATCCGAGGCCAAAAAAATCGATAACGATTACGAAGTAGGTGAAGAAGTTACCGACGAAGTAATTTTCGAAAAATTCGGACGCCGGGCTATTTTAAACCTGCGTCAAACATTGGCATCAAAAATTTTGGAACTGCAAAAAGATGCCATTTACAATAAATACAAAGATAGAATCGGACAAATCGTCAGCGCAGAAGTTTACCAGATCTGGAAAAAGGAAATGCTTCTTATCGATGATGAAGGGAACGAACTTCTTTTACCGAAAACAGAGCAAATTCCTTCGGATTTTTATCGCAAAGGAGAAACTGCAAGAGCGGTAGTCGCCCGTGTCGATAACAAAAACAACAACCCGAAAATTATCATATCCCGAACTTCGGAAGAGTTTCTGAAACGGTTGTTCGAACTGGAAGTTCCGGAAATACATGATGGTCTGATTACTATTCGCAAAGTAGCGCGTATCCCGGGAGAACGTGCCAAAATTGCAGTAGAATCTTATGATGACCGCATCGACCCGGTAGGTGCTTGCGTCGGGGTGAAAGGCGCTCGTATTCACGGTATCGTCAGAGAATTGAGAAATGAAAACATCGATGTAATCAATTATACTGCAAATACATCTCTTTTCATCCAAAGATCGCTGAGTCCGGCAAAAATTTCTTCAATTCGTCTGAACGAAGAAGAAAAAAAAGCCGAAGTATTCTTAAAACCGGAAGAAGTTTCTCTCGCTATCGGCAAAGGAGGACTGAATATAAAATTAGCATGTATGCTGACCGGATATACGATCGACGTATATCGTGACATCGATGAAACAGAAGAAGAAGACATTTATCTCGATGAATTTAAAGACGAAATCGATGGTTGGGTGATAGAAGCCCTAAAAGCTATCGGATGTGCTACAGCCAAAAGCGTATTGGCAATGTCCCGTGAAGAATTGATCGAAAAAGCAGATCTCGAAGAAAACACCGTTGATGAAATAATTAATATATTAAAAGCAGAATTTGAAGAAGAATAGAAAGGAAATCCGTCATACTGCGAAGTAAGACGGATTTACCCTGTTTCCCAGTCTGGAAAATCTCCCGGAACCCGACTAAATATTCTTCTTTCATTTTGTATAACGCTAAAAAACGATTATGACGATAAGGTTAAATAAAGTAGCAAGAGATTTAAATGTAGGAATTCAGACAGCTGTCGATTTCCTGCAAAAGAAAGGATTTTCTATTGAGTCAAATCCCAATACGAAAATCAGTGACGAACAGTATACCCTGCTGGTAAAAGAGTTCAGTACGGATAAAAATCTGAAAATCGAATCGGAACGTATCAGCCAGGAGCGTCATAATAAAGACAAAAACAAAGCAACCGTCGCTCTCGAAGGCTATGAAGAACCCGCATCGGACAATGAATCGGGAAAAACGGAAATAGCGACAACTATAGACGAAGAATTAAAACCGAGAATAAAACAAGTCGGAAAGATAGATTTAGATAATCTATACCGCCCGGTAGCTCCTAAAAAAGAAGAACCGGAAGAGACCGTAACGGACAAAGAGGAAAAAACAGTTACCGAAGAACCCGTACAAGATCATAACGAGATTGAAAAGGAAATTCAGGAAGAAGAACAAATTTCTATAAAAGAACCCGAAATTACAGAAGAACCCCAAACTGCAAATATCGAAGAAGAGGAAGAAAATCTGATTTCAGAAAACGATATTGACGAGAATTCCGAAGAAGAAGAGGACGATGAACCCATCCATATGAACGAAGAAACAAAAGAAGACGAAATATTTACGCTAAACCGGCCTAAACTGACCACGAATATCAATGTTGTCGGGAAAATAGATCTTTCAGCGTTGAATCAACAAACTCGTCCGAAGAAAAAAACAAAAGAAGAAAAAAGAAAAGAGCGCGAAGCTAAAGATAAACAGCGCAATGATCTGAAAAAGCCGCTTATTGCGGACGCAAAAACGACCGAATCTCAAGAAACGGATATGGAACGCAAAAAACGGAAACGTATCCGCAAAGAAAAAATCGATATTGAGAAGAATGCGCCGACCACAAATCCGCAATCTCGAAACAACGGCAACCCAAAAGGTCCTAAGTTGAAACTGAAAAAACCGGTAAAAGCTGAAATCAGTGAAGAGGATGTACAGAAACAGATCAAGGAAACACTGGCCAGACTGACAACTAAAGGACAGAAAAAAAGTGCAAAATGGCGTAAAGAGAAACGCGAAGCTTTTGCCAACAAAGCTCAGGAACTGGAAGAGCAGGAGATGGAAGAAAGTCGCATTCTGAAACTGACCGAGTTCGTTACCGCTAACGATCTGGCCGTCATGATGAACGTACCGGTAAATAACGTTATCGCAACTTGTATGAGCATCGGTATTATGGTATCTATCAACCAACGACTCGATGCGGAAACGATCAATATCGTAGCAGAAGAGTTCGGATTCAAGACAGAATATGTCAGTGCGGAGGTAGTAGAAGCGATCAATGTAGAAGAGGATAAAGAAGAAGACTTGACTCACCGTCCCCCGATTGTCACGGTTATGGGACATGTCGATCATGGAAAAACTTCGTTACTCGACTATATCCGTAATGCGAATGTCATCGCAGGTGAAGCCGGAGGTATCACCCAGCATATCGGAGCTTACAATGTAAAATTGAGCGACGGTAGAAGAATCACGTTCTTGGATACACCCGGACACGAAGCTTTCACCGCCATGCGTGCACGAGGAGCTAAAGTTACGGACATCGCAATCATCATCGTTGCCGCAGACGACAGCGTGATGCCGCAAACCGTCGAAGCAATCAACCACGCATCGGCAGCAGGAGTACCTATCGTATTTGCCATTAACAAAGTCGATAAACCCAACGCCAATCCCGATAAGATTAAGGAAGAATTGGCCAACATGAATTACCTTGTCGAAGAATGGGGCGGAAAATATCAGTCTCAAGATATTTCGGCAAAAAAAGGTACAGGCGTACACGAACTGCTCGAAAAAGTTTTACTTGAAGCCGAGTTGCTCGACTTAAAAGCAAACCCAGACCGTAGAGCTACCGGTTCGGTAATCGAATCGACTCTGGATAAAGGACGAGGATATGTAGCTACCGTATTAGTAGAAAACGGAACTCTTCGCACCGGAGATATTGTTCTTGCAGGAACACACCACGGTCGTGTCAAGGCCATGTTCAATGAGCGAAATGCTCGGATCAATGAGGCCGGACCGTCTGCACCCGCATTGATCTTAGGCTTGAACGGCGCTCCGCAAGCAGGAGACATTTTCCACGTAATGGAAAGCGAGCAAGAAGCGCGTGAGATTGCAAACAAGCGAGAACAGTTACAGCGAGAACTCGGATTGAGGACACACAAGCTACTGACTCTCGATGATATAGGAAGACGTATTGCCATCGGTAATTTCCAAGAACTGAATGTGATCGTAAAAGGAGACGTTGATGGTTCGGTAGAGGCATTGAGCGATTCTCTGATCAAATTATCAACTGAAGAAATTCAGGTAAACGTATTGCATAAAGCCGTAGGACAAATTTCCGAATCGGATATTACCTTAGCTGCGGCATCAAACGCAATCATCATAGGATTCCAAGTACGTCCGTCTATGGCAGCCCGCCGTCTTGCAGAAAAAGAAGGTGTGGATATTCGACTCTACTCGATTATTTACGATGCGATAGAGGAAGTAAAATCTGCTATGGAAGGAATGCTTTCTCCGGAAATCAAGGAAGAAATTACGGCGACAGTCGAAGTACGGGAAACTTTCAAGATCACAAAAGTGGGAACTGTCGCCGGATGTATGGTCAAAGAAGGTAAGATCAAACGTACCAACAAGATTCGTCTCATCCGTGACGGTATCGTCATTTACTCCGGAGATCTCGGTTCTCTGAAGCGATTCAAAGAAGATGTAAAAGAAGTTGCTACCGGATATGAATGCGGTCTTAACATCGCCAACTACAACGACATCAAGATAGGTGACTTGATCGAAGCGTATGAAGAGGTCGAAGTAAAAAAGACATTGTAAAAACTCTGCACAGGCATTACCGAGACAATCGGGTTACCTATTTGCAGCAAGAATATAAACACGGATGTAAAAGAAGTAACCCGACAAACCGGAACTTTTTGACATCTGTGTTTTTCTGTTCGGAGACAAATGATTTAAAGGGAGTATGAGAATCGAGATTATAGATATAGTCATTGCCGTACTCATTTTGTACAGTATTTTCCGAGGCTATCATTTAGGACTTATTCGTCAGATCGGAGCTTTGGGAGGAATACTGTTAGCTATTTTGGGGGCTAATCTGTTATCTCCTTTCATGGGTTTACTATTGAATAAAACAGAGCTGTTTCCCGAATACGTCAACCATAAAATCGCATATTTGGTAACTTTCTTGATCATTCTCTTCTCCTGTAAATTTATCACCCGACTGATGCAACGCTTTGCCCGGATGCTACATCTCGGACTTCCGGACAAATGGGCAGGCGTTCTTTTCTGCGGATTTAAATATATTCTTGTAATCAGTACAGTTCTGAATATTTATGATTTATTACACAAGGAGTTAGATCCGAAAGATACAAAAATGCAAGAAAATTCATACTTTTATTCCGAAATAATAAAAGTCGCTCCTTTTATTCTCGATTTATCTAAACAAGCATTCCGTAACGAGAATAAAAACAAAGAAACAGACAAACCAAAACAGATAAGTGTGTGTTTATTAAAAAGATATTCTTACGACATCCCCATTTTATCCGATATAAACGATAATGGGCTAAATGTAAAATATATATATGAAACAAGAAGATCCTAACCAAATATTAAACGACGTTACATCCAACGATTATAAATACGGATTTGTAACCGATATAGAAACGGAAGTGATTCCTACCGGATTATGTGAAAATGTAATCAGGCTTATCTCTCAAAAAAAAGGCGAACCTGAATGGCTTCTCGAATTCAGACTAAAGGCTTATGAACACTGGAAAACATTGAAGATGCCGCATTGGGCACATTTAGATATTCCCTCTATCGACTACCAGGCAATCAGCTATTATGCTGCACCTAAGAAAAAAGAAGGACCGAAAAGCCTTGATGAAGTAGATCCAGAGTTACTGAAAACATTCAACAAATTAGGAATCTCTTTGGAAGAACAGATGAAACTTTCCGGAATTGCCGTCGATGCTGTCATGGACAGTGTTTCGGTAAAAACGACATTCCGGGAAAAACTCGCCGAACTGGGCGTAATTTTCTGTTCGTTCAGCGAGGCGGTCAAAGATTATCCCGACTTAGTAAAAAAATATCTGGGTTCGGTGGTATCTTATCGTGACAATTTTTTTGCAGCGCTCAATTCCGCCGTATTCAGCGACGGTTCGTTCGTGTATATTCCCAAAGGGGTACGCTGCCCTATGGAATTATCAACCTATTTCCGTATCAACGCAGCCAATACGGGACAATTCGAACGCACCTTAATCGTAGCCGATGACGACAGTTATGTAAGTTATCTCGAAGGGTGCACTGCTCCGATGCGTGACGAAAACCAACTGCATGCGGCAATAGTAGAGATAATCGCCCACGACCGTGCAGAAGTAAAATACTCTACTGTTCAGAACTGGTATCCCGGTGATAAAAACGGGAAAGGCGGTATTTATAACTTTGTAACGAAACGAGGCATGTGTAAAGGAGACCATTCGAAAATCTCTTGGACACAAGTAGAAACAGGCTCTGCCATTACATGGAAATATCCGAGCTGCATACTTGCCGGAGACAATTCGATCGGAGAATTTTATTCGGTTGCCGTTACCAATAACCACCAACAGGCAGATACGGGAACGAAAATGATTCATTTAGGAAAGAATACAAGAAGTATGATCGTCTCCAAAGGTATCTCTGCAGGATACAGCCAAAACAGCTATCGGGGACTGGTCAAAGTTTCCCCTCGTGCCGATAATGCCCGTAATTATACACAATGCGACAGTTTATTGCTGAGTTCTCATTGCGGAGCACACACATTTCCGTATATGGACATAAAGAACAATACCGCAGTCGTAGAACATGAAGCTACTACATCCAAGATCAGCGAAGATCAGATATTTTATTGCAACCAAAGGGGTATTCCGACAGAAGATGCCGTAGGTCTGATTGTAAACGGTTACGCAAAAGAGGTTATGAACAAGCTCCCGATGGAATTTGCTGTCGAAGCCCAGAAACTTTTACAAATCTCCTTAGAAGGCTCGGTTGGATAATTGAATATTTTAATTTGAACATAAAAAAGACGACATACGATGTTAGATATTAAAGATTTACATGCCAGTATCAACGGCAAAGAGATATTAAAGGGAATTAACCTGACGGTAAAACCCGGAGAAGTTCATGCGATTATGGGTCCTAACGGATCGGGGAAAAGTACATTATCTTCGGTTCTGGCAGGAAATCCGGCCTTTGAAGTGACCGAAGGAAGTGTAAATTTTTATGGAAAAGACCTGCTATCTCTTTCTCCTGAAGACCGTTCACACGAAGGCATTTTCTTGAGTTTCCAATATCCGGTAGAAATACCGGGTGTAAGCATGGTGAACTTCATGCGTGCCGCTGTAAACGAACAACGCAAGTATAAGGGTTTAGAACCTCTATCCGCAACAGACTTTCTGCGCATGATGCGCGAAAAACGCGAAATCGTAGAGTTAGATAACAAACTGGCGAGCCGATCGGTAAACGAAGGCTTTTCCGGCGGAGAAAAAAAGAAAAACGAAATTTTTCAAATGGCTATGCTTCAGCCTCGTTTGTCGATTCTGGACGAAACGGACAGCGGACTGGATATAGATGCCTTACGTATCGTTGCAGAAGGCGTGAATAAGTTGAAATCAGATCAAAATGCGACAATCGTAATTACTCACTATCAAAGATTGCTCGATTATATCGCTCCGGATTTTGTTCACGTGCTTTATAAAGGTCGTATCGTAAAATCAGGCGGTCCTGAACTGGCCTTGGAGTTGGAAGAAAAAGGATATGATTGGATCAAAAAAGAAGTCGATAAACAAATCTGATCCTTTTAATCAGACGTTTCATTATCATTGTACATCATGAATATAGAAAAACAATATATAGAATTGTACGACCAGTACCATTCACTCATCGACAATCATGCTTCTCCCATACTTAACGCATTGCGGGAAAAAGCGATGTCCGATTTCCGGGAAACAGGATTTCCCTCCCCAAACGATGAAGAGTATAAGCACACGAACATTCCGGATCTGTTCGCTCCCGATTACGGATTGAATCTGAACCGTTTAGAGATACCCGTAAACCCTTACGAAGTATTTCGATGCGATGTTCCGAATCTCAGTACATTGCTTTACTTTATAGTCAATGACAGTTTTTATACAAAAGAAAATCCTAAAATAAAACTTCCCGAAGGAGTTCTTATCGGAAGTCTTAACGAAATGGCTCGTTCTCATCCCGATCTGGTACAGCGTTATTACGGGAAACAGGCTTGTACCCGAAACGATGGAATCGTCGCATTAAATACGGCATTCGTACAAGACGGATTTTTTCTTTATGTACCGAAAGACGTTATTATAGAAAAGCCGATACAACTGATCAATATACTACGGGGAGACGCAGATTTTATGGTAAACCGCCGCCTGTTGATCGTTTTGGAAGAGGGTGCACAAGCTCGTCTGCTGGTTTGTGACCATACGATGGATAAAAAGAAATTTTTGTCATCGCAAGTAACCGAAATTTATGCCGGTAAAAATGCGGTATTCGACTATTATGATATAGAAGAATCATCACTGAACACTAACCGGATAACCTCTACTTTTGTAGATCAAGCTGAAAAATCGAACGTCCTTATTAACGGCATTACCCTTCATAACGGCACAACTCGCAACAATTACCGGATGACATTCTCCGGAGAACATGCCGAAGCCCATTTGTGCGGAATGGCGATAGCAGATAAAAAACAATCGGTAGATAACCATACGTTCATCGATCATGCCGTTCCTCACTGCACCAGTAATGAACTGTTCAAATATGTACTGAACGATTCATCGACAGGCTCTTTCAGCGGACGTATTCTCGTACGGGAAGGCGCACAGAAAACCTCGGCTTATCAAACCAACCGGAATCTTTGTGCTACAAAAGAAGCCCACATGTACACGAAACCGCAATTAGAAATATATGCAGATGACGTAAAATGCAGTCATGGCGCTACCGTAGGACAATTAGATGAAAACGCGCTGTTCTATCTCCGGTCACGGGGAATCCCCGAAGCTGAGGCACGAATGCTGTTGATGTTCGCCTTTACCAACGATGTAATCGAGAACGTCAGGATGGATGCCTTAAAAGACCGATTGCGCCAACTGGTAGAAAAAAGATTTCGCGGAGAACTCGACAAATGTGCAGGATGTAATATCTGTCAATAAAATAAAGGAGACCATACAATTATGTTAGATATTCAAAAAATACGAAATGACTTTCCTATACTCAAACAAAAAGTATATGGGAAACCATTGGTTTATTTTGACAATGCTGCAACCTCTCAAACTCCCGAATGTGTCGTCGATACGATCAGAGACGGATATGACCGGATCAATGCAAACGTACACCGAGGTGTGCATTTTTTAAGCCAGGAAGCTACCGAAGGTCACGAGAATGCACGAAAAAGAGTGCAGCAATATTTGCATGCAGCACACGACCACGAAATTATTTTTACTCGTGGAACTACCGAATCCATAAATCTGGTCGCAAGTTCGTTCGGAGACGCTTTTCTGAAAGACGGAGATGAAATAATATTGTCGGAAATGGAACATCATGCCAATATCGTTCCGTGGCAATTGCTTCAAAACCGGAAAAAAATTACATTGAGAGTCGTGCCTATCGATGAAAACGGAGAACTGAAGATGGACATTTTCCGCTCATTATTCAATGAAAAGACAAAACTCGTATCACTCTCACATATCTCTAATGTTTTAGGAACTGTAAATCCTGTAAAAGAAATAATTTCAATATCGCATTCGCACGATGTGCCCGTCTTGCTGGACGGAGCACAGGCTGCTCCTCACACTCGGATAGACGTGCAGGATATGGATGTCGATTTTTATGTTTTATCGGCTCATAAAATGTACGGACCTACCGGAATCGGAGTATTATACGGTAAAGAAAAATGGTTGAACGTCATGCCTCCCTATCAGGGTGGAGGCGAAATGATCTCTCATGTTTCTTTCGAAAAAACGACATTTAACGAACTACCTTATAAATTCGAGGCCGGAACTCCCGACTATATCGGGACAATGGCTTTTGCGACAGCCCTCGATTATATCGAAAGCATCGGGATAGAGAATATCGCAGCACACGAACAAGACCTGCTTCGTTATACAACCGGACAATTGATGCAGATAGACGGCATGAGAATTTTCGGAACTGCACATGAAAAGAGTGCTGTTATCTCGTTTCTTGTAAAAGATATTCATCATTATGATATGGGAATGTTACTTGACAAACTCGGTTTTGCTACCCGGACAGGACATCATTGCGCCCAACCGTTGATGCAGGCTTTAGGTGTGGAAGGTGTACTTCGCGCATCTTTTGCCGTCTATAACACCCAAGAAGAAGCTGATGCATTCGTTGCAGCCGTAGACCGTGTTGCAAAAATGTTTTGATCTGATATATAAAAATTCAACAAGGATGTAGAAAATATCTACACCCTTGTTTTTTTACCAAGACCGAAATAGGGTATCAGATACCCTATTTTCAATAAAATGATAAATATACCTGCTTTTTTGCACGGATATTGTTATATATTCAGTTATTTGAATCATTTGAAAAACTATATATGAAAAAATTTGTAGAGTCAATCGCCAAAATGGAGTTTAATCGAAAAAAGGTTCTGATCATTATTATCGGGATTATCGTCATCGGAATCGTCTATTACTTCCTAAGCCGTCCCCCAAAAACAGCGGCCTCTGAACCTACGGTAGTCATAGAGACCGTAACGACAGACGATGTCGAAATCTATGGAGAATATGTAGGACGCATTCGAGCACAACAGTTCGTCGAAGTTCGTGCACGAGTAGAAGGTTACCTTGAAAAAATGCTCTTCGAAGAAGGTACTTATGTCCCTAAAAACCAACTATTATTTATTATCAATCCCGACCAATACAAAGCAAAAGTCGATAAAGTAAAAGCCCAGCTTACCAAAGATAAAGCCCAAGCACTGAAAGCTAAACGCGACTTAGAACGCATACAACCCTTGTACGCTCAAAATGCGGCAAGCCGCTTAGACCTCGACAATGCAATTGCCGCATACGAAAGTGCGGCAGCTTCGGTAAACATGACCGAGGCTGATCTGTCGCAAGCCGAAATGGAACTGGGATATACGGCAGTTCATTCTCCCCTTTCCGGACGAATAAGCGAACGTCATGTCGATGTAGGAACATTAGTCGGTCCGGGAGGAAAGTCTCTATTGGCGACCATTGTCAAAAGCGATACGGTATTAGTCGATTTCAGCATGACTGCCTTGGATTACTTGCGCAGTAAAGAGAGAAATGTCAATCTGGGACAACGGGACACCTCCCGCACGTGGCAGCCTTATATAACGATTACGCTCGCAGATAACTCGATATACCCGCAAAAAGGTTTGGTAGATTTTGCCGAGCCGCAAGTAGACCCGCAAACCGGAACATTTTCCGTGCGGGCAGAGATGCCTAATCCTGAACAGATATTGCTGCCGGGACAATTCACCAAAGTAAAATTATTGCTCGATGTCCGTGAAGATGCCATCGTTGTTCCCAACAAAGCTGTAATTTTAGAAAAAGGAGGAGCTTATATCTTCGTTATGCGCAAAGACTCTACCGTAGAAAAACGATTCATAGAAATAGGCCCGGAAATCGGAAACAAAATGGTTGTAGAACGAGGTCTTGCCACAGGCGAGAAGATCGTTACCGAAGGTTACCACAAATTAACTCCGGGCATAAAAGTCAAACCGGTCACCGAAGCCATCAAGCCTGAAACACCGGAAGAAAGGAGCGAATCATGAAAAGCGAATTTTTTATCGACCGCCCCGTCTTATCGATCGTTCTGTCCTTAGTCATCGTTATCGTCGGGCTTATCGGGCTTTTCTTGTTACCGATAGACCAATATCCGCAAATTACTCCTCCGGTGGTAAAAATAAGCGCATCCTATCCGGGAGCGAGCGCAACGACCGTGTCACAAGCGGTAGCTACACCTATCGAACAAGAATTAAACGGAACTCCGGGAATGCTTTATATGGAATCGAGCAGTTCCAACTCGGGAGGATTCTCCGCCACTGTGACTTTCGATGTTTCTACCGATGCCGATCTTGCTGCCGTAGAAATACAGAACAGGATAAAACTGGCAGAATCGCGACTACCGGCAGAAGTCATACAAAACGGAATATCTGTAGAAAAGCAGGCGGCCAGCCAATTGATGACGATTTGTCTTACATCGAACGACCCGAAATTCGATGAAATATACCTAAGTAATTTCGCAACGATCAACGTACTCGACTTATTACGTCGAATCGAGGGTGTCGGCAGAGTATCGAATATCGGAAGCCGCTACTATGCCATGCAAATATGGGTACAACCCGACCGTCTTGCAAACTTCGGATTAACGGTACAAGACCTGCAAACCGCACTGAAAGATCAGAATCGGGAATCGGCTGCCGGTGTCTTAGGTCAGCAACCTGTGACGGGACTGGACATAACGATACCTATCACTACCCAGGGGAGATTATCATCCGTAAGGCAATTCGAGGATATTGTCATCCGGGCCAATCCCGACGGTTCTCTCATTCGGTTGAAAGATGTCGCCAGAGTTTCCTTAGAAGCCTCTTCATACAATACCGAAAGCGGTATCAACGGTGAGAATGCCGCCGTATTAGGAATATACATGCTTCCCGGAGCAAATGCGATAGAGGTTGCGAAAGCGGTAAAAGATGCCATGAAAGAAATCAGCAAGAACTTTCCGGAGGGTATGAGTTACGAAATACCGTTCGATATGACGACTTATATTTCTCAATCGATTCACGAAGTCTATAAAACATTGTTCGAAGCATTAGGATTGGTTATTCTCGTCGTATTTTTATCATTACAGAACTGGCGTGCGACCCTTATCCCGGTAATTGCCGTACCGATCTCATTAATCGGAACTTTCGGATTTATGCTGATATTCGGTTTTTCTTTAAACCTTCTGACCATGCTCGGTCTTATCCTCGCCATCGGTATCGTGGTAGATGACGCCATCGTCGTCGTAGAAAATGTCGAGCGGATTATGGAAGAAGAACATATTGGGGCATACGAGGCGACAAAAAAAGCGATGAACGGACTGACAAGTGCCCTGATCGCAACATCATTAGTGCTTTGTGCCGTATTTATTCCCGTAAGTTTTCTTAGCGGCATCACCGGACAACTTTATCGGCAATTTACGGTAACCATTGTCGTATCGGTACTCATATCGACAGTCGTGGCCTTGACATTAAGCCCGGCAATGTGCGCTCTGCTGTTAAAACCGAGCAACAAGAAAAAGAAAAAACACATTCTATTCCGATATATAAACCATTGGTTGGTTACCGGAAACAGAAAATATTCCAACCTCATACAAAAAGCGATGATGAATCCGAGAAGGATATTGTCCGGATTCGGAATCATGCTGGTCATCATGTTCGTTATTTCCCGTTTTATTCCCACCAGTTTTATGCCGCAAGAAGATCAAGGTTATTTTAAAGTAGAATTAGAACTTCCTGAAGGCGCAACTTTGGAACGAACTCGAAAGGTAACCGAAAGAGCAGTCTCCTATCTGCTGGAGAATCCGTTTGTCGCATACGTACAAAATGTCACCGGAAGCAGTCCTCGAGTAGGAAGCAACCAATCGCGAAGCGAACTCACGGTGATCCTTAAACCTTGGGAAGAAAGAGAAGGAGTAGGTGTAGAACAAATTATGGAAACCGTACGAGAAGAACTTTCTCAGTACCCCGAATCTAAAGTATTTCTAAGTACTCCTCCCGTCATACCGGGACTCGGATCTTCCGGCGGTTTTGAAATGCAACTTGAAGCACGGGGAGACGCAACATTCCAAAATCTCATACAGGCTGCAGATACGTTGATGCATTACGCATTGCAACGGAAAGAGCTAACCGGACTGTCTTCCTCTCTACAATCAGAAATTCCGCAACTCTATTTCGACGTAGATCGGGACAAAGCCCGCATACTGGGAGTACCGCTAACCGATATTTTCTCTACAATGAAAGCTTATACAGGTTCGGTATATGTAAACGATTTCAACATGTTCAACCGTATTTATAAAGTATATATTCAGGCTGAAGCTCCTTATCGAGCTCATAAAGATAACATCAATTTATTTTTCGTGCGAGGAAGTAACGGAGCTATGGTTCCTCTCACCGCTCTCGGAACGACCGATTACACGACCGGCCCGGGAAGTATTAAGCGATTCAATATGTTCAATACGGCCATTATACGAGGAGCGGCGGCACAAGGATACAGTTCGGGACAAGCGATGGAAATCATGGAAGAAATAGCGCAAAAACATCTGCCTGCCAACATCGGAATCGAATGGAGCGGACTCTCGTTTCAAGAGAAAAAAGCAGATGGTAAAACGGGTATAATAATGGCCCTCGTTTTCTTGTTCGTATTCTTATTTCTAGCAGCACAATACGAAAGCTGGTTAGTCCCTATTTCGGTACTGTTATCTCTTCCCGTAGCTGCTTTCGGAGCTTATTTAGGAATATGGGTCTGCGGAATGGAAAACGACATCTACTTCCAGATAGGACTCGTCATGTTGATCGGATTAGCTGCTAAAAATGCGATTCTGGTAGTCGAGTTCGCAAAAATTCAAGTAGATAAAGGTGCCGATATCATATATGCCGCCATTCATGCAGCACGTCAACGATTCCGCCCCATCGTCATGACCTCTTTCGCTTTCATCTTGGGTATGCTCCCGATGGTATTGGCAAGCGGACCGGGCTCGGCAAGTCGGCAATCTATCGGAACAGGAGTCTTTTTCGGAATGATATTTTCCATCACATTCGGCATTATCCTTGTTCCCTTTTTCTTTACTTTAATATATAAACTCAAAGCGTCAATCAAAGAAAAATGGTCATGAAAATAGTATCCAAAATATACATAGTATTCGTTATTCTGATAATGACCGGACTCTACTCCTGCAAAATAGGGAAAAAATACAGTCGTCCGGAATTACACCTGCCCGAAAGAATTACGGAACAACATTCCGACTCGTCAACTCTGGCCGATCAGGATTGGAAAACTATATATACGGACACTTTATTGCAGTCTCTTATACAAAAGGCTCTCGATAATAACAAAGACATGTTGATCGCAGCGTCCCGTATAAAAGAATTGGCATATAGAAAAAGAATAACTACCGGAGATTTATTCCCTACCATAAATGCGGCTATACATCCTGAACGGGAACATACGAATGACGGAGGGAATAACCCCGACAACGATAATTCGTTCGAGGGAAAACTCTCCCTATCATGGGAAATCGATCTATGGGGAAATCTGCGATGGGCACGTGCTGAAAGTATTGCCGAATATCTCGCATCGGTAGAGGCAAGACGTGCTTTACAAATGTCGATGATCGCACAAGTCGCACAATACTATTACGAACTGGTTGCATTGGACAACGAGCTGGACATCGTCCGCCAGACACTGGATACATGGGAAAAAGGTCTCGATCTGGCGAGAATCCGTTTTGAAGGGGGATTGACTTCGGAAACGTCTTTTCGTCAGGCTCAAGTAGAACTTGCCCGTACAGCGACATTAGTACCGGAACTGGAAAACAAGATTTCTCAAAAAGAAAACGACTTGTCGTTGCTTGTCGGAGAATATGAAGCTGTTATTACCCGGGCAAAAATGAATCCCGATATCTATTTGCCCGAACAATTGCCTGTAGGATTACCCTCGACCCTTTTGGAGCGGCGTCCCGATCTGAGACAAGCCGAGCAAGAGTTAATTGCGGCGCATGCCCAAGTCGGTGTTGCCTTTACGAACATGTTTCCGAAATTAACTCTCACAGCTACTTACGGGATAGAAAGCTCTTCTCTGAATGATTTTTTACGTTCTCCTTACGGATTTATCGGAGGGACATTACTTTCTCCCATTTTCGGCGCTGGAAAAAACATCGCAAAGCATAAGGCTCAGAAAGAGGTATTCAGACAGACTTGTTATCGATACGAAAAATCGGTTCTGACAGCTTTTCAAGAAACAAAAAATGCAATTGTAAACTTTAACAAGGTAAAAGAAGCCCGTATCCTGAAAAAAAATCTTTACGAAGCATCAAAAGGATATGTAGAACTGGCCCAACTACAATATATTAACGGGGTCATCAACTATCTCGACGTATTAGATGCACAACGAGGATTTTTTTCTGCACAAACAGGTCTTAGCAATGCCATAAGAGATGAACAGATTGCTGTCGTTTATCTCTACAAAGCATTAGGAGGAGGATGGGACAACTTATCTCCATTCGATAAAGAAGAGACTAAGCAATAATTTATCGAACAAAATCTGCCGGAAGAAAAATTTTCCGGCAGATTTTGTTTTCTAACGTAATTTCTTACCCGAAGATACCGGATCGAAACCTAAATCAATTACATCGAAATGAGCATCGGAAGAGACCGTTCCGCACCACGCTATCCGATGATACTTGAAAGGAGGAGAAACCGGACGCATCCGTATTTGTCCCAGTACATCTCCGGCAATACGAAAACGATAAAGTAATGAATAACGTCCTTCTGCCTCTTGTGCACCCCACACCTTACAAACCAAATCAGCCCTTTGTACCGAACAACGTAATGCAATGTGAGAAACACGTTTATAAATATCGGGCAACAATTTTATAGGTCGGGTTATCACACTTATTTGCATATCCGATTGAACTTCGGAGCACAAATCATACAACCTACCGCTTTCATCTCCGGCAAGCAAACCCGGGTAGAGATTATATAAATATTTCCAATCAACAATACGACAGTACCAACTCGAAAAAGATAATCCCAATACATAGCAAAAACGATAATCGGCATTCAAGAAAATAATTTCCTGCCGGATATAGTTATACCCGGCGGTACATTTCCCTTGGATATACTTTCTAAACGGGACAAAATCCTCCGATAACGATATAGAATCACCATCGGACGAATCTTGAGGAAGTGCATCCGGAACTCCGCCGAACACAGGAGAAAGTAAGTTGGACTCTGCCCCCTGTAAAGCCATAACCCCTTGTTCGGAAAGATAAACGACAGCATTATCTATCGGAACAATCAGATTCGAAGACAAACAGACCTCCCGGTTTACAGGATGTTGATTGCTGTAAAGGACTCCCTCACTCCCCTGCTGCAAAGCCCATATACCTTCTGTCGTAAACACATATAACGGAAACTCTCCATACTGACCTTGTGACAAGGCTGCCGTAGCAGCCGCTAAGTCGGTAATCTCTCCTCCCGATAAAATATAAGTAAACTCTTGAGGAAATACAAAAGGATTATTTATTTGCGATACTCTCAACTTATTGGGAGTATGCTCCACAGCATTTATCTCTTCCGGAATCTTGCCTTCATCAGGTTCGGATATTTCAGAAAAAGTAATAGGTTTTAAATCCGGAGAAACATAATAAGCCATATTCTGATCTTGAGAAGATTTCAAATCGACCGTTATTCCATATTGTTTTCCTCCGGCATCATCGCATATCCTCACTTTCATCTTATATGCTCGGCTGTCAGGATAAGAAATCATAGCCGAAAGACCTTTAAGAGACATACGAGACTCAAAAGAATTTACCAGACGCCTCTCTCCGTCAGAACCGTTCATGTACACTTCGATATATCCCCGTTGCACATCGATATCGATTAAGTCTACCCCATTATAACGATTCTGTGTCAACGCAAAGACCGAAAGGGGAAAACCGCTGGAATAGTACATAGATATTCCTCCCAAATGTAATCTCCCGTTATACACATAAGAGGTCTTCGCCGTAATACGATGATGAGAAAAATTATCCAAAGGCAATACATCTTGTTGTTCGAGATTATTCAAATCACAATTATATTCCAATGAAAAGGGTTGAGCAATCTGTTCCTTTCCGGAAAAGGATGCCACTTTAAAGAATACGACCTCTTCCGACAGCCTCCGTCTGACCTCCTCCTCTGTCAATTGCGGCACATCGAAAATAATAATCCGAGTCTGTTTACCCCCAATATTCCGTATCTCATACCGATAGTCATTTTCTGTCATGGCAACCTGCTTGACTACCGGTATCTCTTTTGAAATAAACACATCTATCCCGGTAACAATATCCGACCATTTCGATAAATCGCACTTGCCGATATTATAATAAAGCGACTCTCCCCTTAAATTGAACTTATTTTCGACAAATCGCCTCAGATATCCGTCTTCCAGCTCGCAAAGCGCTTCAATATTATTCAACGTATCGGCTTTATCCGATTGTAACATGACGACAGGCGGAGACGGAAGAATATAAGAACCGTCATACATTCGGAGTGCATACCTCACCAAAAAAGGATGGGCGAAATAACCGTCCGACAGCAATTTACTCTTACATTTACTATACGTACCATATATCCAAGAAATAAACGCCCTCTTGTCTGTATCGGAAAGACGACAAACTCCGTCATCCCGAGTCTCTACCTTCAAGGTATAAGTATCGAAGATCTCGGTACTCTGAATACTTCCTCCCAAATAAAACGATATTTCGGGCATATCCGGACGTGTCCCCAATATCTCATAAATTCCGTTTCTGTACAGTAAATAAAATATTTCCGTATTGGTAATTACAACAAGCGTATTTCCGACCGACTCTATTCTCGACAGTCCGGAGATCTCACACAATGCCTCCAATCCAGTCGGAAAGACCTCTCCATCCTTTTCCTCCGCCTCAAAATAAAGATTCGTGCCGTCATACGAAATATAATGCTTATAGGCTTCGTTACAATGCAAAAATATGACTTTACGGGAAGTTTCTTCCGGAGTATATAATAAGCGGGGTTCGCCGACAGCTTCCCAAATACCGTTCCGGCATCTCAAGTTCACGATCCGGCTACACTCCCCGTCGCCACACATTGCCGGAGGTAACTGATGCGACATGCCCTTAATTTGTAATCTGTTCTGTTGCATAATATTATCTTTCAATTTCTTTTTCGGTAAAAATAGAATAGAGAACATGCCGGCTCGTGGGATATTTATAAAAAAGAATTCGTTCAGGCAAGATTTTATAATTATCGCATAAAACCGGAACGATTCAATATTTTTTTTGCAATCGAGAAAGTAAATCCAGAGTCTGTTTAAAATTCTTTATAATACTCCAATACAAAAAAAGGACTGAAACAGACTCTCCGACTTATAACCGTAAAATAAAAATCATTATGAATGACTGCAATTACAAAATCTTTAACAACAAACGGTTAATGCCGAAACAAGAAAAGAGAAAAGAAAAAGAAGACGAAACATTCGACCGTTCTCAATACAAAATTTTATGGACGGCAAAAAAGGCATGGGAAAATATAGAACCATACCGCAGGCGTCGAAAACGAAACAGAAAATATACATTCGGACAGCAATGGAGCGATAAAATAACGTTACCGGACGGAAGAACGATAACCGAAGAGCAATATTTGAAAGAACAAGGGAAAGTCCCCTTAAAAAACAATCTGATCCGTCAACTGGTAAAGAACGTCATCGGACAATTCCGAAGCACTCAGACTCAACCGGTATGCATCTCCAGAGACCGGAACGAACAACAATTAGGAGAACTGATGAGCATAGCCCTCGAATATGTTTATCAACATAACCGAATGTGGGAAATCGACGGCAGGACTCTCGAAGAATTTTTGATCTCGGGAAGCTGCTTCCACAAAATAGTTTACGGCAAAAGGCGAAATAAAACGGATGTATGGATCAACGAAATAAACCCGAACCGAATTTTCTTCAACAATATGGAAGATATACGACATTGGGATTGCACAATGATAGGAGAATTGCATGATGTACCTATCGCAACAATCTTATCCAATTTTTCGGGAGGCTCTCGCAAACGGGCTTCCCGTCTCCGGGAAATTTACAGTAATGCCAATCAAGAAGAACTGTACCGTCAATATTCAAACCTGACCACGGAGCGGATCGACAATCTCGACTTTCTGATTCCCGGAGAAGACCACCTCTGCCGGGTAATAGAAATATGGAGGCTCGAAAATCGTGAACGGTTAAAATGCCATGATACTTTGAACGGAAAACTTTATAAAGAAGAAATAGACCGTTTACCGGCCATCGAAGCGGAAAACAGAAAAAGAATCTCCGATGCCGGAAAAGCAGGGATTGACAGTAAAGACGTTCCGCTGATCCGCACCGAATGGTTTATCGACCAGTTTTGGTATTATCGCTTTTTCTCTCCTTTCGGAGACATTTTGGATGAAGGAGAGACCCCGTACTGGCACGGAGAACACCCTTACAGCATGCGACTTTATCCGCTTATCGACGGAGAAATTCACTCTTTTGTCGAAGACATCATCGACCAGCAACGATATATAAACCGACTGATTACATTGGTTGATTTTATCATGGGATCGAGTGCCAAAGGCGTATTGCTTTTCCCAGAAGATCAAGTTCCCGACGGAATGACCATCGAAGATGTAGCTGAGGAATGGACACGATATAACGGAATCATTTTATTCAAACCGAAACCGGGAGCGCCCCTTCCTCAACAAATTGCCGTAAATTCGACCAATGTAGGCGCTTATGAACTTCTAAACCTGCAAATGCGACTGTTAGAAGATATCTCTGGCGTACATGGTGCTATGCAAGGAAAAACCGCTGCATCGGGAACTCCCGCCTCCCTTTATGCACAACAAACCCAAAATGCAAGTCTGAATCTCATCGACCTGTTCGAATCTTATAAAACTTTTCGGGAAGACCGAGATACGAAAATGATGAAAACCATCCAGCAGTTTTACGACGAAAACCGGTATTTGGAAATTGCGGGAGATAAAGCTACCGAAGGACAAATACTCGCATCTCCGGATAAAGTCCGTAATGCAGAATTCGATATATCCATCACCGAATCCGTTTCCTCTCCGGCATACCGGGTAGCATCGAACGAGTTTTTGCTGGAACTGTTCCGAATGGGACAGATTTCTTTGGAAATGCTTCTTGAAAACGGTTCATTTCCATTTTCCGATCGCTTGTTACAAAGCATAAATAAATTAAAACAAGAGACTCAACAACAAAATTCTAAAGATACTCTACCGCTCAAAAAAACAGAAAACATTTAGACTCCATTTCAATACGTCAAGTGAGAAGGTGCAATATTTATTACACCTTCTTTTGATAATTATTTAAAAAACATGTTTTAAACATCCATTAAAGCCTGTCTAAATTTTACTCGGGTCAGGTTTGAAAGTTTTTTTCGAAGATATTTCTCTATTTTTATAAGGAGGATAATGACTATCTGACGAATGAAAACGGGAAAAAAGGCCTGATAATATTTTCTGCATCGGAAAATTTAAACAGACTCTTAGTATTTCAAAAAATTTGTATATTTACCAACTAAAATTAAAGGGATTATTTTGATATTACTGAATATCGATCATGAAAAACAAATTTGATAATACAACTATTTTCAAGGCTCCGGACGGCCGATCTTATCTCGTCCCGTTTATTTTGGTCACCAGTTTGTTCTTGTTATGGGGATTTGCTCACGGATTGCTGGACGTGCTGAACAAGCATTTTCAACTTGCATTTACCATGACAAAAGCAGAATCGGGATTAGTACAATTCTCGACTTATATCGCTTATTTCCTCATGGCTATTCCTGCAGGAATCTTCATGAAAAAATACGGATATAAAAAAGGCATCATTCTGGGTTTATTACTCTTCGCAACCGGAGCATTTTCTTTTATCCCGGCAGCACTCATGCACTCTTCTACTCCGTTTCTGATCGCGTTATTCATAATTGCGTGCGGTTTATGTATTCTGGAAACAGCAGCAAATCCCTACTCAACAGTTTTAGGCCCTAAAGAATCGGCTGCACAAAGAATAAATTTGTCCCAATCATTCAACGGTCTGGGCTGGATACTCGGGCCTCTGGTCGGAGGTGCTCTGATTTTCGGTACTCCCGAAGGAGACTCCTCCGCTCTTACCAAACCCTATATTCTTGTGGGCAGCATCGTTCTGGTAATAGGTATTTTATTTTTCTTTACGAAGCTTCCCGAAATCAAGGAAGATGATGAAAGAACTCCGGTTACGGAAAATATTCCGGACAAATCGGTTTGGAAGCACCGCCATTTCGTACTTGCCGTAATAGCTCAGTTTGCCTACTGTGCCGCCCAAACCGGCATATTCAGTTTCTTTATCAATTACGTCACCGAACAAGACCCGAGTATCGATCCTGAAAAGGCATCGAGGTTTCTGGCTTTCGGTGGAATGACTTTATTCATGGTAGGAAGGCTTTCGGGGAGTATGCTGATGAAATGGACTACGCCCAATAAACTGCTTGTCCTATTCTCTTTGATTTCATCCATATGCATGCTTCTGGTAATTCTCGCTCTGGGAAGAATATCATTATATGCCCTATACACGACCTTCTTTTTTATGTCGATCATGTTCCCTACGATTTTCGCACTCGGGCTTTCGAATATGGGAACTCTTACCAAAAAAGCTTCGTCATATATCGTTATGGGCGTAGCAGGTGGCGCTTTCAGTCCTATGCTCATGGGATTGATCGGAGAGAATAACATGGCTGTCGGATTCATTGTCCCGTTCGTTGCTTTTATATATATTCTGTTTTTTGCAGCCAAAGGTTACCGCTCGTAAATAAGAATACGACTATTATCACCCAAACTTGTTTAAATTTTTGGATAAAGAAATTCTCAAGCCAGCCCCGAACAAAATTTAGACAGGCGCAGAGCGAACAGTCAGAAAATTAGACAGATTCTCAATAATTCTTCTTATCTTTGTCCCCGTATCGGTTCGAGATGCCTGCAACAGGATATCGATGAAAAGGGAATCCCGTGAAAGTCGGGAACAGTCCCGCTGCTGTAATTCTCCTATATTTGCGGCAAACTACCCCCTGCCACTGAATAGAATTATTCGGGAAGGCGTTTGCCCACAGAGATAAGTCAGAAGACCTGCCATACACACAAAATGCCGTTTCTTGCGAGGATGAGACCGGCAATACAAAAAAATTTCAGCGAATGCGTAATTTCCGATTTTGCAACCCTGCTTTATTGTACGGGATAATCTTATGGTGGATTATTCTGCCGATTCGCATATCCGGACAAACGACCGCCAAAATCGATACGACAAAAACCTACCAACTAAAAGAAGTCGTATTCACCGGAAAAACGATAAACAGAGATGTAGTTCCGGCACAAACACTTTCAGGCAAGCAATTAGAAAGACTCAGCGTGCATTCTGTCGCAGATGCGATCCGATATTTCTCGGGAGTACAGATAAAAGACTATGGCGGAATCGGCGGACTGAAGACCGTCAACATCCGAAGCATGGGAACAAATCATGTGGGTGTATTTTATGACGGTATCCAATTGGGCAATGCTCAGAACGGGACAATCGACCTGGGACGTTTCTCATTAGACAATATGGAAGCGATCACCTTATACAACGGACAGAAAAGCAGTATCTTTCAACCGGCAAAAGATTTCAGTTCGGCAGGTTCGGTTTATCTGCAATCCAGAACTCCACGTTTTGAGGAAGGCAAAAAATATAATCTGAAAGCAACATTCAAAACCGGTTCGTTCGGAACGGTTAATCCGGCAATTCTTTGGGAACAAAAGCTGAGCGAGAATATAAGCGGATCGGTAAGCGGAGAATACCTCTATACCACGGGACGATATAAATTTACGTACCGTAAAGAAGGAGGATATGACACTACTGCCGTACGGCACAACGGAGATGTAAACGCTTTACGGATAGAAACCGGTCTTTTCGGAAAAATAAAAGACGGCAACTGGAAAACAAAACTCTACTTCTATAATTCGGAACGGGGTTATCCGGGTGCTGTTGTCAGGAACAAATTTTCCAATGAAGACCGCCAATGGGACTCGAACTTTTTCGTGCAATCCTCATTCCGAAAAAGTTTTGCAGAACGTTATCATCTTTTAATCAGCAGTAAATATGCGTATGATTACCTCCATTATTTAGCAGATCCGAGAAAAGACGCCTCTGTCACGTACACAGACAATCATTACCGGCAACAAGAAGTTTACTTATCGGCAGCCCAAATGTATTCTATATTCGATTTCTGGAACATCAGTTTATCGACAGATTTTCAATGGAATAAACTAAACGCCGATTTGATCAATTTTGCCTATCCGAGACGTTACTCGGGATTGATAGCGATAGCTTCTTCTTTTGAAATGGAGTCGGTAAAATTACAGGCAAGTCTGTTGGGGACTTTCACAAAAGAAACCACATCTTCTGCAGTCGTACCGGCCTCACACAAACCGCAATATACCCCGACAATTATTGCATCTTACCGTCCATGGAAACATATCGGATTAGATATAAGGGCTTTCTATAAAAAAATCTTCCGAATGCCTACTCTGAACGATTTATACTATACATTTATCGGCAATGTAAAACTAAACCCCGAATATACGACTCAATATAATGTCGGTGTTACATACAACAAAAGCTTCAACGGAATATTACGCATATTGGAGATACAAGCAGACGGGTACTACAACCAGGTGCGGGACAAAATCGTCGCAATGCCGACATCCAATTTTTTCCGCTGGACAATGGTCAACTTAGGAAAAGTAAGAATTAAGGGAATCGACATTGCCGCCAATGCAGGATGGCGATTCGGGACACAATGGAGCATCGACACCCGCATAAATTACACTTACCAGAAGGCACAGGACTACACTTCTACCGACGATCTTTATTACAAAGGACAAATTCCATACGTCCCCCTGCATAACGGATCGGCAGTCATCAATGCCGGATACAGAAACTGGGAACTGAATTACAGTTTCATATATACCGGAGAACGATATGCTTCGAGAGCCAATACCGAAGAAAACTACGTTCTTCCATGGTACACAAGCGATTTATCTCTATCGAAAAATCTCCGATGGCACAAAACCGGAATAAGAATAACCGCCGAAATCAACAACTTATTTAACCAACAATATGAAGTCGTGCGTTCTTATCCCATGCCCGGCACTAATTTCAAACTGATATTGAATGTTACACTTTAACCAGATAATTTTATGAAACGAATGAATATGCAAAATATTTACCGTATCTTTCCACTTATATTTTTGTTACTGACAAGCTGCCGGGGCGATGAGCCTGTTCCCGCTCCACGAGAAATCACCGTAAGTTCGGGATTCTATCTGCTCAACGAAGGAAATAAAGGTAATAATATGGCTACTCTCGACTATTTCGACTACACCAATAATACCTATTATCTGAACATATATGCAGAGAGAAATCCGACTGTAGTCAAAGAATTGGGAGATGTCGGCAATGACCTGCAGATATACGGAAACAGACTATATGCCGTAATTAACTGTTCTAATTTTATAGAAGTTACAGACCTGAAAACGACAAAACACATCGGTATGATCCAAATTCCGAGTTGCCGCTATATCGTTTTCCACAAAAACAAAGCATACGTATCATCGTATGCCAGCATAGACGGAAACGATTTATACGCCAGACAAGGATATGTTGCCCAAATAGATACCGCCTCTTTACAAGTCGAAAAGAGAGTTGCCGTAGGGTCGCAACCGGAGGAGATGGTCATCATCGGAGATAAATTATATGTGGCAAATTCGATGTGCGTTTCGACCGGAGAAATGGATCATACGGTTTCGGTAATCGACCTGAATACATTTACCGAAATAAAAAAAATAGATGTTGCGGTAAACCTGCACCGGATGAAGGCAGATCGTTACGGTTACATTTATGTCTCGTCCAGAGGAGACTATTATGACGGGAAGTCCGATCTTTATATGATAAACAGTCGTACAGACGAAGTAGAAGGTCCTTTATCGATACCTGTCAATAATATGTGTATATCAGGAGACTCCTTATACATTCTTGCAAAAGAATTCAATTATATTACAGGATATGCAGAAAGTGTTTATGGAATCATAGACACCCGTACTCACAAAATCCTTACCCGAAATTTCATATCGGACGGAACCGATACCCGGATAGATATGCCATACGGCATCGCGGTAAATCCCATCAGCAAAGAAATATTCGTCACAGATGCCAAAGATTTCATCACACCGGGAAAAGTTTACTGTTTCTCTCCAGACGGCAAAAAGAAATGGGAAGAAATAGCCGGAGAAATTCCATCGAACATTGCATTTGTGTTAGAAACTCAAACAACAGATAATTAACAATATAATGAATTTATATTGCTTAATCGGTAAGAAGCCCATTTAAACGGATAATAAAAATATTTCTATAAGAGCCTATTTAAATTTTAGACAAATAGATTTTGAAAATTTCTTTTGAGTTTTGCGGGGGATAATACGGAATATCTGAATGAAAACAGGAAGACAGACCGAAAGAAAGCGTAAAAATAATCTGGAGAATGTTATTTACATCATGTATAATATATTGTATATCAATACAATAGAATCTACATTTACTTATTAAAAAAACAACACAGAAATAAAATCGGTATTTTAGGAGATTCTTCGATTTTTACTTTGCACTTGATTTCATTCTTTGCACTTGGTCTCACAAAAATGTTGTTGAAAGCCATTTCTCCAACTATCTACACTTATCGGAAGAATATCGTTTGGTTGTGTATTGATGAATTATGCAGCCAAAAAAGAAAGGAGCAACCTCGGCCCAAGAAGTATTTCTCCATTAGAGTTTTTGGTCCCTGCAAAGTTAACTATTTCTATCAAGTCATAGGCACATGGAAAGGCAAATATGCCTACCTAAATTTAGTTTACTTTGGTTTAGCATATATAGGTTAATAGACTAAACTAAACTGAATTTTCAATCTATTTCCACCTGATGAAGTAAGATATATCTTCCTTAATCACCTAAATGGGATGATTACAGAGGATAGTAATGACTTTGTTCGAATAAAGGACTTTGCAGATGTAAAAGTGCGTATTCCGAACCCAGACGATGATTATATACGTTCTATCACATACATTTGCGACGAGGAGTTGGCATTAGCTATGAAAACAATCGCTCAGCATAGTTTTGGTATTACACCTGAAGATTTATTCATCGTAACTGCCAGAGAATTTGGGTTTAAACGTACTGGTGAGAATATAATTTCTTCACTTCGCAATGTATATGAACAAATGCTTAAAAACAATGAAGTGACAGAGATAGATGGTAAAGTTTGTGTAGTGCATTAACAATTAGAATGATTTAATTCTTCAAGCATCCAATCGGCACAACATATACTCCATCTGTTCGTTTATAGGCAAAGTCACCAACACCTGTCAGCACCATACAAAAAGCAGGGGCTTTCATTCGGGAGGTGTCTATGATATTTGAAAGTGCCATTAATGTTTTTGCGCCATCATCAATCAATTTCTCTCCACCCAATTTTATTTCAATAAGACCATACGACCCATTACGCAAATGTACCACAGCATCGCATTCCAAACCGTTCTTGTCTCTATAATGATACACAGAACCATCCAAGGCATCTGCATAAACCCGAAGATCCCGAACACACATTGTTTCAAAAAACAACCCAAATGTATTTAAGTCGTTAATCAAATCATTAGGACCTAAACCAAGAGCAGCCACGCCAACAGAAGGATCGACATAATATCTTGTATTCGATGTACGAACTGCTGTTTTACTCCTTAAGTTGGGATTCCATGCCGGCATATCCTCAATTACAAATATTTTCCGCAAAGCAGTAAGGTATGCATCTATCGTTTCATCGCTGACATCCTCCGGTTCATTTGTTGATATATCGGCAAGGATTGTCGCGATACTTGCTTGAGAGCCTTGATGTCTGGCATAAGAACGCATAATTCTCTTTGCCCGTTCGGCATCTCGTTTTACGTTGTCAACTCGTGATATATCGCTATTTGTTATTGCTTTATAATATTCTGTCGCCTGCAATAGTGCGGCCTTTTCTGTTTTCTTTTGCAAAGCCTTAGGCCACCCTCCTCGGCAAACGACAAAAGCGAGCATCGGCAATGTAAGTTTATTCAAAGCACCTATTTTATCAGGTGTAAGAAACAAATCCGATAGGCTTATCTCACCTGTAGAGTCGCCAGATTCCCACAAACTCATAGGGCGCATAGTAAGCCATCCGTATCTTCCGGTACCTGTATGATGAATATCTTTGGCTTCAGCAGGCACCGCAGAACCTGTAAGCATAAATTGTCCATCTTCGCCTCTATGGTCTACCTCAAATCGGATGGCATCCCAAAATTGAGGAACTTCCTGCCATTCATCAATCAAACGCGGAGTTTCTCCTTCAAGCAAAAAGCTAATATTAGTTTGAGCCATTTGCCTATATTGCTCTTGTTTAGTAGGGTCGTCCATATAGATAACACTTTTGGCCTGCTGCTCAGCCGTGGTCGTTTTGCCACAAGCTTTAGGCCCCTCTATCAATACAGCACCCATCGCTTCTAACTTATCACGCAGAAGTTGATCCGCTATTCGATTCTTATATTCCATACACTGTATTTTTTTGCAAAAATAGCTTATTTCTTTGTAATCCAAATCAATTTCAAAAATAAATTTGGGAATTTGGCGCAAAACTATTTGGAAATTTAGCTTTATTTTGATTGGAAATATGGCGGATTTCTTTATTGGAAAATCCAACGCTCCCCAACAAGGATAAAATAAGCCCGATACTCAATCCAAAATATAACGAATTCCCGAACGTTTTTTTAAATCGGCCATATCTTCCAAAGAAAGCTGGTTATCTCCGATATCCAAAACCGAAATTGCAGGAGAAATTTTTAATGACCGCAAAGCATTATGTTGTGTATATAAATAGGTCAAAGAAGAGCACAAACTTACATCAAGAACCGACAGCATATTATCGGAACTGTCGAGATAAAGCAGAAATTCCTGATTTCCTATTTTCAAATTGTTTAACGCATTGTGAGAACAATCCAAAGAGACCAAATAAGATAGTCCGGATATATCCAACTCCTCGATCCAGTTAAAAGAACAATCAAGGTGTTCGAGCCATTTGCAAAAAGAGACATCGATATTCTCCAAACAACATTTCGGGACACGCAATTCATTGATACATTCTCCGCAAATACGTATCACATATTCTCCCTTTCGGGTATATGTATGAATCATATTTTTATCGCAAACACCATCTCCCCAGTCGATCATAAAATCACGTGCCGATACAGAAAGTTCGATTTCGGAATTTTCCGGAATTAAATATGTAATAAGAGTAATTACACCAAAAGTTGCAGCCTTCTTATTAACAACAGATGTTTGTCTCCTATAAATTAACGGCAAGATTTTCATATCACAAAAAATATGACTTCTAACACAATACCCAATAAACTATTTAATTAGTCTAAAAATTATTAAACTCAATATAATTGCCTGTTGCTTTAAAAACATATAAAATCTAATTATCAGGCATTTCATTGTTAAATCAGACAAATATACAAGAATTATTTATGAATTTCATCAAAAAAATTAAGAAATAAAAATACTAATAAATTGGTATAACAAATAATAATTTCGATCACTAAGACAAATATCTAAAAATCAAAGCCCAACATTTCATGAAACTTTCAAAACTGACCCGAGTAAAATTTAAACGACTGGCTCTAAGATTTTCAGAAACAAGTAAGACGAAATTATAAAATACGACTGATTCGTATTTATTAATTGAGTTGAAGCTTTCTCCAAAGAAAAATCCGACTTCTTTTCTGATAATAAAAATATGAAAAACCGTATAAAAGCCTTATTAATCTTCTTGTGTTTTTTCTATAATAAAGATTACAGATAGATAAACAATAGTCCGGACATTCCCAAGCATACTTTGCTAATTGCCGAAGATTTGAAAGATAACCATAATCTATATGAAGTTTCTGCTAAACAAAGAAAAAATTCTCTCTTCAGGATTCAATATGTATATGGCTGAACCCATCGTCTCCAAAAATCTCATGGAAGCATTAGCCGCTATAAATGTATAGATCCCTATTTGAGAAAACACAATAGGGAATATGCCGAGGACTTTGCTCTCATTTACTTCGGGTAAATCGTTTTGACTTAAAAATTGCTCAAGATTTTCACATAAAAATAAAAAACACATTGCAACTTAATGTTAATATTCTTAACTTTGGGAATCTGTTGAATAATTCATGGGGACAAACAAAAAGCATTGCAGCCTCGAATTGGAGGGGAGACATTGCATTACAAAAAAACGAGACCGAAAACAGACCTATGTTTTCTATGAATACACTGGCAAAAATACAAAAAAACGGTACTCCATACCGAAACGTCCTCCAGACAAAACATTGCAGATAATTGTTGACAAACACATTTGAGTATCAAAGTATATCTTCAATTAATAAGAATGAAAAGGATTCATTTCATAGCATTCAATATCATGGCTGCTATTTTTATTATAACAGCCGTATTGGGTATAAACGGTTGTCATAAAAACAAGTCTCAAACCGATTATAACATTCTTGTCATCCATTCATTCGATTCTCTTTATACTTGGGGGAAAGAGATTAAAGAGGGGATAAACGATGCTTTTTCTCACCACAATCTCTCGGTAAAGATCAGACATTTTTATCTGAATTGTGAAATGCTGAACGCCCGGCAAGAAATCGATACGTTATCCCGCTTATTAGATGAATATACCTACGACCCACCCCACATGATTCTAATAGAAGACGACCAGGCTACTTTTTCTCTGATCACCAGCAATCACCCGATTACACATATTGTACCTATTATTTTTTCAGGAGTAAGTTACCTAAACTGCGATATACTTACCGGATATAACAATATTACCGGATTCGAATGCAAGCGGGATTTTATCGCTTGCTATAAATTAGCAAAACACATTATTCCAAACATTACGAGAATCAATATTCTGACAGACAGTACAGTTTTAGGTCAATCTTCACGAAAAGAATTTCTAAAGCAATGGCAAACTGTTTCCCAAACAGAAAAAGAAAAGATCAAAATAAAATTTATCCCATACCGTGAAATGAAAACATTCAGAGTATTATATCCTTTCTATAATGCATCAAAAGGGGATATTTTCATTTTACCCAAATGGGATTTTATAATTTCACAATTCTCCAATATTTCAGCACAACCGTTTTTCACGGTTTGTAATGAAGGGATAGGGGAAAATATAACCGGAGGAATTCTCGGAGGGATTTTTACACTCCCGTATCAACAAGGTTTCGACGGGGCTAATCTTGCCGCACAAATACTGAAAGGCGAGAAAACCATAACCAATGTTCCCCTGCAATACCACAAAGACCGTCCCGTTTTTGATTGGCCTCAAATAAAAAGACTGAACATATCCAAATCCCAACTACCGGAAAACAGTTTCATATACAATATTCCGATATATGAAAAATATAAAACAGAATTTATCATCATAATCCTGACAGCATTCATTTTGCTCTTTTTTCTGATATTTTTGTACTTACTCGAAAAGAAAAAAAAGAAACGAATACAAATCCGGTTACATAATAAACAGGAACTATTGGAACAAGCCTTGCAAGTCGGAAATTTCCATACATGGTCATACGATCTTGTTACACGAAAACTCACATTCGACAAACATTTTTTTCAAAGCACAGGACTACCACTTACCGAGAATTACAAAATAAACCGAATATCGTTAATCAGAAGAATACATCCGGATGACCGAAGAAACGTTTACAATACTTTACTCTCCTCTATATATGGAAAAGACGCGAAAGTAGTAGTACAATTCAGAATAAGTCTCAATTCTCCGGATGAATATGAATGGTGGGAAACCCATTTTTCTTTATCTCCGTACATATCCTATTCTAATGCTCAAATATACGGACTTTGTTCCTCCATAGAACACATCAAGCAGCGGGAAATGGAGCTTATCGTCGCCCGCGATCTGGCCGCAAAAGCAGAACTGAGACAATCTTTCGTAGCCAACATCAGCCATGAAATCCGTATTCCGCTCAATGCAATTATCGGATTCACCAACCTACTATCCGATGAGAACGCTTTCACACCCAATGAACGGCAGTCTTTTATAAAAACGATAAACCGAAACTGCAACATTTTGCTGAAACTAATCAATGATATTTTGGAACTCTCCAAATTAGAAGCCAATACAATATCCTTAGTTTCCGAACCCTGCAATATGGAACAAATTCTGGAACTCGTATATTCCCAACACAAAATGAGAATTCCTGAATCTGTACAATTCTCAATAGAGACACCTCATAAACAGACAATTATAAAATCCGATTCGATACGTCTGACTCAGCTACTATCCAATATTCTCGATAATGCAATAAAATTCACGCAAGAAGGAAATATCACGATCGGTTACAGTATCGATCACAACCAATATCTCACACTGTTCGTAAAAGACTCAGGTATAGGAATCTCAGAAGAAGAGCAAAACTTGATCTTCGACAGATTTTATAAATGTAACGAATTTACACAGGGACCAGGACTCGGACTTTCTATTTGCGCTGCCATCGCCCAACTATTCGAAGCCAATATCAGCGTAGAATCCAAACCTGGAAAAGGAAGTTGCTTTTCCATTCATATTCCAATACGCAAAGATGACCAGATATCATTTGGTGAAGATAGAGAAATAAAACCCCTATTCCCGACCAATGCAGATCATAATACAGAAAACAACGAAAGTCAATCCCAAGAAACAACACTGTTAATAGCCGAAGATATAGAAAGTAACTTTCTTTTGTTAAAAACGATAATAGGTAACAGGTGCCGCATCTTATGGGCAAAAAACGGAAAAGAAGCAATCGAATTATACCGAAATAATTCGGTAGATCTCATTCTCTTGGATATAAAAATGCCCGAAATGAATGGTATAGAAGCATTAAAAGAGATACGAAAATTATCTGCCGACATACCTATAATCATGCAAACCGCATATGCATTCGACTCAGATAAAGATATTGCAATAGAAGCCGGCTGCACCGGTTTTATTACCAAACCCATCAATCCGGTAGTACTAAAACAAACAATCAGTAACTATATTTCAGGCATTATTTGGTAAAAATCAATTATGCCGGGAACCAAAAAGACGAACAATGAGATCGCATTATATGACAAATATACTTAGAAATCACAAACGTTTTCTTTACAGCTTTTTCACAATATTGCTCATAGCTTGCAATTTTCCGGTACAGAAGACAACGGCATCCGAAAGTTCAGCTCCGATATTGATTATCAGTTCATACAATCCGGATACACAATTCACGACTTCCACCATCATATCTTTCAACGACACGTATCGACACCTCGGCGGAAAATCACCGATCTCTATCGAAAACATGAACTGCCAAAGTCTATCCGAATCTCAAACATGGAAAAAACGACTTAAAAACATACTACTAAAACACAAGCAATTACCTCCTAAACTAATTATTCTCATAGGTCAAGAGGCATGGGCATCATATCTCTCTCAAGATACACTACCGTTCAAAAACACCCCTGTACTATGCAGCATGGCAAGTAGAAATGTTGTTCTTCTGCCCGACAACAATCAAGATATTAAACTTTGGAATCCTAAAAGTATCGATGTCTTCAAAGATATGCCGAACCGGAATATAAAAGCCGGATTTGCATACGAATATGATATAAAGAAAAATATCGAACTGATCATGAACCTTTATCCGCTGACCCGCAATATAGCATTCATATCGGACAATACATACGAAGGTATCTCTTTGCAAGCATTAGTAAAAAAAGAATTCAAGAATTTTCCGGACCTCAACCTCATATTATTAGACGGCCGATTAAAAACAATCTATTCGATCATTGAAGATATCAAAAATCTGCCTCCTAATACGGTCATCTTATTCGGGACATGGAAAGTCGACGCATCAAACGCTTTCTTTATAAAAAATGCCATATATACGATGTCCGGCGTTAATCCCAAAGTTCCGGTATTCTCAATTATATCATTCGGATTAAACAATTGGGTATTAGGCGGATATTCTCCGAATTATCGACAGCAAGGCCCCGACATGGCAAAACAGGCTATCAATATAGAAAAAGGGGAAGAAGCCAACATCAAATTTATTCCTAACGAATATATCTTCGATTTCAATAAAATCAAAGAATCTGATATTCCGATCGAAAAACTTCCTCGAAATTCTATTCTTCTCAATAAAACATTGCCATTGTGGAAAGAATATCCTGTCGAGTTCATTTCTATCATTTCGGTATTAATTATTCTTGTGATCGCTCTTTGCTGTACTCTATTCTTTTATTTCCGCACAAAAAAAGTAAAAGAACATCTGGAAATGTCTGAGAAAGAATTAATCATTGCTAAAGATAGAGCAGAAGAATCGAATCGGTTAAAAAGCGCCTTTTTAGCAAATATGAGTCACGAAATCCGAACCCCGTTAAATGCTATTGTAGGATTCTCGACCGTACTCGCCGAAGAAAATAAGAACAAAGAACAACAAGAATATCTGGATATTATTCAAAAAAATTCGGATTTATTACTTCGGCTCATCAACGATATTCTCGATTTATCACGTCTTGAATCGGGAAGAGTTCAATTCAATTTTTCCCTCTGCGACATTACACAGCTATGTCGTGACCAAATTGCAATAATAAACCGGGTCAAAAAAAATGCAATTGCTTATATATTCGAAGCAGACGAACCGCTTTCTATGGTAACCGATCCTCAACGATTACAACAAATCTTCATCAATCTGCTGAATAATGCCGGAAAATTTACCGATACCGGAACAATCACTCTTTCCTATAATATAGAACCAAACAAAAACAGGGTGATATTCTCCGTATCCGATACCGGTTGCGGCATTCCTAAAGAGAAACAACGGCAAGTATTCGAGAGGTTCGAAAAACTAAATGAATTTGCACAAGGCTCTGGGCTCGGATTGTCTATTTGCAAATTAACCATCAATAAAATGGGAGGAGATATATGGATAGACCCCGATTACACAAAAGGTTCTCGATTTTGCTTTTCTCATCCTCTTAATCTCAAAATGCCTCCGGAGAAAAAACATCGTTTCATCTGAATTTTCCATATTCTCCCTTTAAAATAAGCTCATCAGATCGTTGCTTCTCCGATAGGAACAGAACCGGAAACCTTTACCTGCATTTTTGTAAATCGGTACGGCAACGGCTCGGTATAACATATATAATTACCGATACAACGCGTTATAAGAATATCATCATGATGCCCGTCCATCGCCCCGAAACTTCCATTCGGTTTCCGTTCAAAAACATCATGTTCATAACATGCCTGAATATCCCTTTCTATATACCCGTTCTCCCTTAACATCTGTATTTGATGATTTACCACCATTGTTTTGGTAGAACGATTCATGTGAAATCCCCATTTAGAAGGAACTTGAGATCGGATCATTTCGGCAGATACACGAGCATACAAATGTGTATAAGAATCGGCAATAGTATCCAGAATATATTCCGTATGTTCCCCATCCGTATGTTCCGTTTCCAAAGTATTGCTTTCTATTACAAGTAACGCATGGTGATAAAAAGCTGCAATCTGGACAGACTTCCATGCCAACAAATCATGATCAATATGCCCCCTCCATTGAGCGACAATCTCAGGTACACCCCCAAACAACATCCAATAACGGTCATAGACGACAATAACCGAATAATCGGCTTTTGAAGAGCGGCCTCCGATATCGACAACGACCAGATAGCGATCCTTTACAGACATATCGGAATCCGGAAAAGCCCAGATATGAAGGCGTCCTCCCGCCTCTTCCTTAAAACCGAGCCCTTCCAATGCCGACTTTCCGGAGAAAGCTTTCCCATAAACTTCTCCGACCTTATCTGCCGGACGACATGATTCCCTAAGTCTTTGCACCTGTCGTATATCGAATACCCGTTCTCCGGTATGGTTAAACGCCTCAACATCATCAGAGGGATACTCCGCCATCATATCGGCATGATCTCTATACTCTTTTCGTTTCATACGATACCAAGCTATCGCTTCAAGAGTCGCACCTTTATCCCAAAGATCCTTTTCATAATCTGTCAAAGATGTTATCAATGCGTCATAATCTTCTACCGGAACAGAATACATTTCTATTTCGAACCACGGTATAAATAAAAAACGTTTATCGCTCTCCCCCCTCTTTGCCCTTTCACATTCCTGATGAAAATAATTCCCCGTTCCGTTCGCCGTACTTTCCATAACAACAACCGAGTCGGGCAACAAAGCAACCGAACCGCATACCGAACGAATCAACGACTCAGGAGATTTCAACCGCGTATGAGGCCAGAAAGCCACCTCCGACAAATGCGCCATAACAGCGTCTGACCCACGTACCGACTCCGGAGTTTCTGCCGACCCGATCGTGACTTTACAACCCGTTTCGGCAATCACAGAGGTATTCCCCATTTTCTCATACGGCTGAAACTTCAGAGGTTTATCTGCATCTATCAACCAAGCCGGATAATTTTCCAACAATTTAGAATACATCCCTTTAATATTTGCCGCTGCATCTTTTAAATGCGCGCAGATCACGCTATTCCAGTTTTTCCGGTGTACCAGCTGTATCCAAGCCATATACATCTGTACCAGCGTAGAACCGCCCCATTGTCTTGCCTTCAACAATATCAGCCGGATAGGCAGACGTTTCGTCCTCATATCTTCAAGCTCCGAAAGCAGACGACGCTGAGGCCGATTGAGTCGAAAAGGAATATCTGAATCACCCGTCTTATTCTTAATACGGACAAATAAAACCGCCCAAAATTCAAAATCATATTTAATCCTGACCTTCACCCACCGTCTCCAGACTTCTTCCTTAATAACGGGTGAAGGGGATTCTTTCAACTCGTTCAGAATAAATTTTTCTATCGAACCATGCCGACGTAAAAGTTTTACGAGCTCGACCTCTTCCAGCATCATTTCCGGGATATATTGTATCGGAATAGGAGCATCCGGAAGATGAAAGCAAAAACGCTTTCCGGTTATGCTTCCCTCTCCCGTTTCAGGACGATAAGGTCTATCGATCTCTTTTTTCCGCCTTTCGTTTTCAATCACTGTAATTTCCATTTTATCTAATATTTTCCGATAATTCTATTTTCCGCAAAATAGCACATCGAAAAACGATATTTCGTGCGATAAATATAAAATCTATCGCAACCCCGCCAGCCTGTCGAGCGTATCGGCTATGGCACACAACGCTTGTCTTTCATCTCCATCATTTCTACTCTCATGTTTTTCCAGAATTTCAATACACTTGAGCAGATTGACTTCACTGGTACATTCAGGTATCATTTCCTGCAAACGTTTATAACACAAATCCAATATCTCCCGTCTTTTCCGGATATAATCATCGGCCGGAATATTATTTTTTCCGGTAAGAGCATTTTTTTTCGTCATATTCTATACGATTTTATAATTATAACACCATACGACAAATATATGAGGTGATATTTGTATGCTGATGTTATAATAATAAATTCGTTCACTAACCAATTAAAAAAATTTAGAAGGAGAAACAAAAATGTTTGCATCAATATTCAACGGGATCAAAGCCCGAAAACAGAGAAAAGCAGCTGAAAAGGAACAAAAAAACGCATTACAGGCCCTCGACAGCCAACAAACACAGTTAGACAACCTTTTCAACTCGGAGTATTACGGTGATTATATAAATCGATCGGACAGCCAAGCCCTATTAAAAAATCTCCGGAAACAGACTCAACAACTGAATCAACAAACACTGACTCAGTCTGCCGTCACGGGAACGACACCCGAAGCTATCGCCGCCCAACAAAAAAACAATGCGGAAACGATAGGCAACACATATAGTGCGATTGCGGCAAATGGCGCACAATGGAAAAATAATGTCCTGAATAATTACATCAATCATTCGGCAGCAATAAATGACAAAAGATACAACACCTATATGAATGCCAGCAATATGTTCCGGAACGCATCGGAAAATGCGTTACAGAACGTAGGTCGAAGATTGGAAAATCTGGATAATACAATATTAAGTATGACACAACTGTCGTCAGGAATGCTTTGAAATCATTTATCGGAAACGGATCAAAAGATATGATAATGGAAAATAAGACAACCGAACTACAAAATAAAAAAAATACGGCAGCGATTTTCTCCGACATCAGGCAACAGGTAGAAGATGGGAAAGGCTTTCTCTCGGTATGTCTGGAAAATCGAAAACAAAAAAAGAGATCTGCCGCCCGCAAGTCGATTGATGATCTGGAATATGCGTTGAAACTTTTAGGACAAAAACCGACAAAAGAAGAATACGGAAAAAAAGAAAGGAGTTTTTACTGGAAAAAACTCACCCGGTTATTTGAACCGGAATCCGAAATTATAGATAAACAAAACGTCCGATGCAGAAAAAAACAAGAGTTGCGGAAAAAATTTCTCGAACTAACAGAGAGGATTCCGGTCATCCCGAATACTCATGCCAAACTGCCTGCAAAAGGATTAAACACAAAAGAATTTCCAGAGGTATGGCAAGATAATGCAGAAAATACCGATAAACAAAAATTCTTGCTTTTCAACTATCTGACAGCTCAAGGTATTTCTCCCGAAGAAGCCCGAGTACAAATAGAAAACTTATTATTCGAAAACACTCAAAACAATACTCTCAATGAATAAAAACAATAGATGGGATTATATCGATCCTCAATTACAAAATATGTATAAACATCAATTCGCCCGGACAATAGATAACGGTCAAAGCACAACAACTCAACCATTTATGCAAAAACAACCGGAATATATCGATTCCGATTTAATAAAGCAGACAATGGCCGGCAACCCTCTGACCGGTCAGGAATGGAGAACTCCCATTCCTGCACAAAAGCTGTATCCGACCATACCCTACCCGTCCATTCCCGATACCCCATATAACCGAAAGATTTTGTCTTCTTTATTCAATAACGATCCTGAAGGAAAACCTTTGACAAGCTTTAAAGACGGACTGGCCCAATACGGGAAACGGTTAGCAAACGATTTTTCCTACAATATCGGAAAATTAAAAAGCTGGTGGAACAATGAAGACGAAATGCAAGCTGCATACCGAAACGTACAAAAAAATTTCGGCAGTTTATCTTCTGTAAACAATGAAGATTTATTAAAAGAAATCGAGCGGAACAAACAAGAAATTTCTGAAAAAAACATCCGAAAACCCGACAAAAAGTTCGATTGGAATAATAACGAGCTTTATGATCCAGAAACCGGAGCTGTCAATGAACAAGAGTACATGAATACAAAAGCCCGATACATCGATGCTTTAAAAAATATCATGGAGATGAAATCGGACGGATTATCCCCCCGGCAAATAGAAAAAGCAGTGAATGATTACATCATCAACGGAGGTGAAGGGAAAAAACAAATGAGCAAAGCTCTGGAACAAAATGACAGTTTCAAAGAAACCGAAGGCTGGGCAAAAGTTGCCGAAACGGGTGCAGGAATAGCTCAGCAAGCCCTACCCATAGCCGCAGGACTGGTCTTTCCACCGGCAGGAGTCGCTTTGGGTGCAGCCAATGTCGGTAGTTTAGCAGCACAAAGTCACGCTCAGGCACAGATGGATATAGACCGGTATGAAAAGGAAAACGGCGAAAAAGTACCGGATTGGAAACGTGCCGCTTATGTGGGTTCTTATACAGGAGCAGACCTCCTCATAGAAGGTCTCATGCAGGGCAGATATCTAAACAAACTCTCCGCTCCTTTGAAAGAATCAATGCGAAAAGGCGTTATGTCTCAAATGATGAAAAATCCGCAGGCATCCAAAGAGTTAACCGACTTGCTAAAAAATTACAAACATATCGACCTGAAAAAACTGGCGGCAGAAATCGGTTCGGATGCCACTATGGAGGGATTGAGCGAAGCCGGCACTTCTGTTGCTCAAGACATGGCAGCACGCATTTATCTGGATAGAGAAAATTATCCGGCATTAAATGAAATTCTTCAAAACGCAACCCGATCCGGCATAGAAGGAGGAGTCTTCGGAGGGGCATTAGGCGGAATAAGCCATACCGGAGGAAAAGCGGTGCAACATCTTCGGAGAAAAAATGATGGAAAAGTGACAATACTCAATACCAAATACGGAGAGCCGATGGAGGTAATTGGGCAAACCGAAAACGGACTGTATAAAGTCATTACACCGGAAGGAAAAGAAGAACTCATATTTCCTGATTTCGCAGAAGGCATATATTCTATTCCTTATGAAGATTATAATCGGATTACCCGCAGCAGTGCGGACGAATACGAAAAAATGCCATCCGCGACAGAACAGAATAAAAATCTGAAAAAGGAAGATTCCGGATTCAACATTTCGATCGTCAACCCTGACAATCCGTGGTTGAACAAATACGATACGCAATTTCAAAGAGACAGACGCCGACAGGAAGCCGAAAAAATAAGCAAGGAACTTGGCATTGATGCTCAAATATTTGACCGACAATCGGAACTTCCTCTCGACGTACAGCAAAAACTGCCGGCTAAAGACGTCCTACCGGGTTATTTTTCTCCCGAGAATGATCAGGTGAACGTTATATTAGACAATATCCGTTCTGAAGCTGAACTAAAAAAGACACTGATGCGTGAAGCTGTCGCCAAAAAAGGAATACGTGCTTTATATGGAGAACATACCGATAGTTTTCTGGATCAGGTATTCCGGTCAATGCCTTCAGAAGTCAGGGAAACTTACCAAAAAAACAACAGATCAAATCGTAAAGCTGCTGAAGAATACCTGTCCGATATGGCAGAAAAGGGGATCGATAATCCCGGACTATGGAACAACATCCGGTCATATACCCGACAAATAATAAGGGATAAATTAGGACAGGACTTCGATTTTGACGATAACGAATTGCAATATATCTTATGGAAAGCCCGCAACCGTATCACAAACAAAGATACGATGAAAGAGATGCTGAAAAAAAACAATAAAGAACGACAAATCCGAGAATCGATGTTCCCGACTCACTACCCGCCTAAAAACAAAAAATAACCGCAACCTTCATAATGACAAACGGGAAAGATTGTAAATCACCTTTCCCGTTTTATCATTTATATTAAAGCAATAGCTTATGCTTCTTTCCCGTGGCAGTTCTTATATTTCTTACCGCTTCCGCAAGGACAAGGGTCATTACGTCCTACCTTAGGCCCGACTTTGATCGGTTCGGGTCTTTGCGGGGCTTGCTGTGCAGAAGCTGCCGAGGAGCTGCCTCCCACCTGATCTTTTTGTGTACGGTATTTGCTGTAATCCTGACGCACTTCAGGAGCAGCTTCACGCACCTGCTCCGGCTCTCGTACAGGAATCTGGCCTCTCATCAGAATAGCTACCGTTTTTCGGTTGATCGTATCGATCATATCTTTAAACATACCGAAAGACTCCAATTTGAAGATCAATAACGGATCTTTTTGCTCATAACTTGCGTTCTGTACCGATTGACGCAATTGATCGAGATCGCGCAAATGTTCTTTCCATGCCTCATCTATCGTATATAACAATATGGCTTTCTGGAATGCTTTATTGATTGCTTTCGACTCCGATTCGTATGCCTCTTTCAAATTACAAGAAATATTATACATCCGTTTTCCGTCCGTAATCGGTATCATTATATTCTCATACCGGTCACCCTGATTTTCATAAACCTGCTTAATCACCGGATTGGCAACAGCCACCATATTATCCGTTTTACGCTTGAACGCAGCGATGACCGCATCATACAGCATATCTACCAATCGCTCGTTCTTTTCACTTCGCATTGCCGTTTTATCGAAAGGTATTTCAATGGCAAACGTCTTGAACACATCCTCTTTAAGCGCATCGTAATCCGAATTTTGAGAATGAGATTCGATCATAGCCTGTACGGCATCATACATCATATTTACAATATCGATGCCGATACGTTCTCCTAAAAGAGCATGATGACGTTTGGTATATATTACCTCACGTTGTGCATTCATCACATCATCATATTCCAATAAACGCTTACGAATACCGAAGTTATTCTCTTCTACCTTCCGCTGAGCACGTTCGATTGATTTGGAAATCATATTATGTTCGATCATCTCTCCTTCTTCAAAGCCCAAACGGTCCATAACCTTAGCAATACGTTCTGAACTGAACAGACGCATCAAATTATCTTCGAGAGATACATAAAATACCGAAGATCCCGGATCACCCTGACGTCCGGCACGACCTCTCAACTGACGGTCCACACGACGAGACTCATGACGTTCAGTACCGATAATGGCCAACCCACCGGCAGCACGAACCTCAGGAGAAAGCTTGATATCAGTACCACGACCGGCCATATTGGTAGCAATAGTCACCGTTCCGCTCTGACCTGCCTGAGCGACAATATCCGCTTCTTTCTGATGTAACTTGGCATTCAATACGTTGTGTTTGATCTTACGCATGGTAAGCATCTTACTGAGCAATTCTGAAATTTCAACAGAAGTCGTACCCACAAGTACCGGACGGCCGGCCTCGACCAGTTTTTGTATTTCATCGATTACCGCCGTATATTTTTCCCGTTTGGTCTTATACACCCGGTCATTCATATCGATACGGGCAACAGGTTTGTTTGTAGGAATCGTAACGACATCAAGTTTATAAATATCCCAGAACTCCCCTGCCTCGGTCTCGGCAGTACCGGTCATTCCCGCCAACTTATGATACATACGGAAATAATTCTGTAAAGTAATCGTTGCAAAAGTCTGTGTCGCAGCCTCGACTTTGACATGCTCTTTCGCTTCGATAGCCTGATGCAATCCGTCCGAATAACGACGGCCTTCCATAATACGTCCGGTCTGCTCGTCGACGATTTTTACTTTATTATCGATAACGACATATTCATCGTCCCTTTCAAACAAGGCATAAGCCTTTAAAAGCTGGTTCACGGTATGCACCCGTTCTGCCTTGATCGCATAATCCTGCATCAGGGTATCTTTCTTCGCCTGTTTTTCCTCATCGGACAGTCCCATATTTTCCAGCTCGGAGAGTTGAGCACCGATATCGGGCAATACGAAGAATTGCGGATCATCGGAATTTCCGGTAATCATGTCCAGACCCTTATCGGTCAGCTCCACACTGTTATTTTTTTCATCGATTACGAAAAGCAGCGGGTCGGTAACAATCGGCATATTACGGTTGTTTTCCTGCATATAATACTCTTCTGTCTCGAGCATCAACGCTTTTACACCGGGTTCACTGAGATATTTAATCAATGCAGAGTTCTTAGGAAGCCCCTTAAACGACCTGTATAACAACAAAGCACCCTCTTTACGCACCTCCTTATCGCTCGAAGCTATTTTAGTACGAGCTTCAGCAAGCAGCTTGGTCGTATAAGCCCTCTGTGCTTTATACAAAGCTTCTACTTTCGGACAAAACTCCTCGAAAAGCTGATCATCACCTTTCGGTACAGGACCTGAAATAATCAACGGCGTACGGGCATCATCGATCAATACGGAGTCCACCTCATCGACAATCGCATAGTTATGTTTACGCTGTACAAGATCCTCGGGAGATGTCGACATATTATCACGCAGATAATCGAAACCGAACTCATTATTAGTTCCGAAAGTAATATCCGCATTATACGCTTTGCGTCGTTCTTCAGAATTGGGCTGGTGCTTGTCGATACAATCGACAGACAAACCATGAAACATATATAACGGGCCCATCCATTCCGAGTCACGTTTGGCAAGATAATCATTCACGGTTACCACATGCACGCCATTCCCGGTAAGAGCATTCAAAAATACAGGCAAAGTCGCGACAAGAGTTTTTCCTTCACCTGTCGCCATTTCGGCAATTTTGCCCTTGTGCAAAACGACACCGCCGAACAACTGGACATCATAATGAATCATGTCCCATGTCACCTCATTGCCTCCGGCTACCCAGTGATTCTGATAGATGGCTTTATCTCCTTCGATATGTACAAAATCATGAGTCAATGCCAATTCCCGGTCAAACGGTGTAGCAGTCACGGTGATCGTTTCATTTTGAGCAAAACGACGGGCAGTATCTTTTACTACCGCAAATACCTCGGGCAATACCTCATCAAGAACTTTCTCATATTTTTCAAGAATCGTTTTCTCGATCTTGTCTATTTCTTCCCAAATGGCTTCACGTTTTTCGTAATCTTGTTCTTCTACCGAAGCTCTTAACTCCGCGATACGGTTTTTCTCAGGAGCGACAGCGTCCTGCACCCGTTTTTTAACATCATCGATACGGGCTCTCAGCTCATCGTCGCTTAGCTTTTCGATAGCCGGATATGCCTCTTTGACCTTGTTTACATAGGGGAGTATCTCTTTTAAATCACGTTGCGATTTATTTCCGAAGAGACTTTTTAAAAAATCATTAAATCCCATAGATTATATATTATTTTATTTTTTGCTGAATGAATAAAAACATTTCTCAAGAAGATACTTGGAGAACGGTTACAAATGTAATGTAAATAACCCGAAAACAAAAAGTCCGGAAAAGATTCGATAAATTCAATATCGGGACAATTCAGAATTTCACCTGGATTCTATCCGATTTATTTCACCGAAACGACTTTCTCATTTTACCGGATTTCGGGAAGCGCCGGTTGAGATGCGGCATTCGGAGAGCGTATCCGCAAAATACGTGAAACCGTAGGTGCGATCATTGTAACCCGAACAGGCCGGGCGATATGCTGAGGTTTTATGTCTTTACCAAAGAAAATAAGTGGAGCTGGAATCGCATTCTCCCGAACATATTCACGTGGATTATCCGTATTTTCATATACGATTTCCCAACCGGGCTGAACCTCGAGAAGAAGATCTCCGGATAATTTACGATGATACCCCCGGCGAATGGCATCAATCCGGTTATTCCAATTTCCGTGCAACATCTGGAACGATGTCGTCACATCCTGTATCCCAGTCATTTGAACAAGAAATTCAGCAGCTTTCAACTGAACATCTTTCAAACTCATTTCTTTATCCGAAATCAGTTTCCGATTCAAAAATATCTGACGGTCATGATAACCGAGTACCCATTTCTCCTGTCCGTAAACCGCCATCAAATACATATTGAGTAAAGAGGTAGCCCGCTCAGGATAAAACTCTCCTGCAGGAATTTCATATATCCCCACCTCTTTCGCCTCTCCGTTAAAATATCCGGTAGAGGTCAGGAAAATCACCGTATTCTTCAATCCGACATTCTTGTCGATCATCTCCAACAAACGAGCGATTTCCTGATCAAGGCGCAAATAAGTATCTTGAATTTCAAGACTATACTCCTGAATGCTTTTTCCTTGGTAATTGGCAGCAGAATACCCGATATTCAACATATCGGGATACATTTGTTTCCCCAACTCGCCTTTAGTAAGAAAAGCCTCCACGACCCGGTTTACCTCTTCATTCACCAAACCGCTGGTCTTAAAGTAATCGTATTTCTTATGCTTTCCTTTATCGAATATATGCTTAAACATATAGTCGCTACTCAGATAAGACAAGCCTGTATAATCCGTTGCCGAACGCAATGGTTGCCAGACAATCGTATCTATACGGCGGTCGAGTCCCGATTCTATATTATATTGGTCGATATAAGCCGGAATATCTTTGTAATGCGTAGAAGATGCCCATTTCCCGTTGTCATTATCAATCCAGAATACGGAGTTTGCAGCATGACCTCCGCTCAATATCGCCTGTTCGAAAGTCGGTGCGACGGAAAAAACACGAGAGACACCTTCTGTCGCGATTTTCAACTCATCACAAATCGTCGAGGTCAACAAATTCTTAGGAGAAACCGTTTCATTCGTATAATTTCCCATTTTAGCAGGATCATACAAGATAGATTCCACCCTATCCTCCCCAACATTATATAATGTATTGGCCACAATTCCATTATAAGCCGGGTACGTTCCCGTATAAATAGATGCCGTTGCAGAAGAACGATCGATATTCGGGAAATCGAATGTAACTTGATCATATAGCAAGCCTTCGTCCATCAGACGCTTGAAGCCCTTGTCCCCGAAGACATGCCGCATCATCTGCAAATAATCGGTACGCAACTGATCTATAGTAATACCGACAACCAACTTAGGCACATCGGCCGGAACCTGAGCCCCCAAAGGTGCGGTCATCAATACTAAAATCAAGGATGCTATAACTTTATTCATTTTTCTATATTTCTTTTTCTGCCATCTTTTCCTTCCTGCGATTCACCCATATATAGGTCACAGACCTAACGGCCAATACCAACACTAAAGGCAAGAATGCAATATTCATCTGTTGAGGCAACCAATACCAACTTGCCAATAAACAGAAAAGCACCGCAAAGTTAATAAAATGATAATAACAGACGACCTTTTTCATAGATTTTACCCAAATGATTACAGGTAATATCAATAAAAAAGGATTTGCCCAGAATCCCGAATAATTCGGATAGGTAGCCGGATGGGTAGATATAAACATCAAGAAGAACAATAGACACCCTACCAACCCGTAGATCGAAAACAAAACCGTATCTACAATACGGTAATGACGACGTTTTATAATTTCTACGACAGAAATTATAACTACCACCGACAACAGCAAAGATGCAGCAAATAAAGGAGATATACCGGTCGGTCGAACAGTTGCAGACGTCATACGCATAGTATCTGCGGCGAGCAATAAAACCGGCTCTCCGGACAAATAGCGCACCGAGTCGCCTTTTACGACACGGGCATCTTCAAATGCACCCATAAGCACATCCGGAAGAAACATCTGTTCTTCATAACTAATCGTCCGGTCGAGGGGTGCTCCCAAAGCCAGATCTATTCCGAAAGTAAGCCACGGATAATTATGCGTGCAATCGTGAATCATCTCACGGAATGTCACTTTTTCGTCCGGATTTTTATACTGTATCTGCCCCGATAAATTTTCCGTTATCACATTACGAGGACGAGTGGCGCAATTATCATACAGAAAGTTATACCGATATATACGATTATCGGGCATATTATTAATAATCAAAGCCTGAAATACACGCTTACTCTCTTCTGCCGTCAGCTCTAAAGGAAGTTCCGAAACTTTACTTCCCCGTACAGCATAGTTATAGACAAAATCCCTGAAATCGGCAAGCCCTATACTATAATCGGTCTCTCCTTTAGTAAAACGATAGATAAAATGCGGGGTATTGAAACTGAACACGCCATAATGAAAAACGACATCTACATTTCGTGATACATCTTGCACACGCAATCCCGTATGCCCGAACAGCTCATATACTTGAGATCCCGGAGAACAGGTTATCAAACTGATTTTTAAGGAATCGTTTACGGAAGAATATCCTGTTGCCAGCGAACATAAAAAAAATAAAAATGCGAGTATCTTCTTAATATCCATAATCTTAACCCGACAAGTAATACAATACTGTCTTCAACGGGTAAAAATACGACATTTTCACGAGACGACTTCTCCCGTGTTTATTTTTTATATTTTATTAGAACAGAACTTTCATCTGCTTGACAAAAAACGAAAATCAGCGCCGGAAGGACTCTGAAATACTCTTAAGTCGAACTCTGGTAGAACCGCCATAATATGATCCAAAACATCCGCCTGCAATGCTTCGTACAACGGCCATTCTTTTCTTTTTGTGAAAAAATAGATCTCCAAAGGCATTCCTTTATCCGTCGCTTCAAGATAACGGACAAGAATCGTCAGGTCCTCATTGCACTCGGGTAATGCCCGAATATAACGATCGAGGTAGGCCCGAAATAATCCGATATTAGTCAAACGGCTCTGAGGCGAAAGTTCTTTTTTATAATCGACATATTCGCGAACACCGTCTAAACAACAAAAACGCTCTAACATTTCGGGAGTACAAAATTTCACACTGTTCATGTCGATATGTACCGCACGCTTTATGCGACGCCCTCCCGACTCCTCCATCCCTCTCCAGTTCTGAAAAGAATCACTCACCAATGCATACGGAGGAACGGTAACGATCGTATTATCAAAATTTCTGATTTTTACAGTATTTAAAGTGACCTCGATCACTCTTCCGTTCGCCCCATGTTTCGGAACGGTAATCCAGTCTCCGGGGCGCAACATATCATTTGCAGACAACTGTATTCCTGAAACGAATCCCATGATCGTATCTTTAAACACTAACATAAGAATTGCGGCAGAAGCCCCTAACCCGGCGAATAAAGATAACGGTGATTTGTCTATGATTACACTGATAATAAATATTATACCGACAAAAAACAATAAAACCTGTAAAGTTTGGAACAGGCCTTTTACAGGCCGGTCTCGCAGTTTTTCTTTCCGGTTGGTCAACTCAAGCAGAATATTAAGAAATGAATTGAAAAAACGCAGAACGACCGCAATGATATAAACAATACAAAGTTTCAGTACCCATGATAAAGCGACCGGTTGCTCGGGAAAAGCCAGAGGTATTAAAAAATAAATCATTACGGCCGGCACGGTCAATGCAAGTTTATTGAGCAATTTCCGGTCAAACAGCATATCGTCCCACTCGGCTTTCGTACTTTTCACAATCCGATGCACCACACTATTTATAAAATAGCGACAGATATAATCGGCAATTACTGCCAACAATAAAATCGCAACGAGTATGATAACCCGAGAAAAAAACAAAGAATGAGCTGGGCTTAACGACGCATTATCAAACCAGCCCGATATCCAATACAATATATTTTCTGTTTCCAACAACATTCCACAATTATTTGCAACGAAACAAAAATAAGAAATTTATCGAAAACAGAAACTGCCGGTCTAATCTTTTATACAACATTCCTCATATCAAAAAAACGGGAAACCGCATCTTGGCAGTGCTCCCGTCTTCACAATGTTATCTAAACATATTTACGCCCGCACATCTGAACGACTTCCAAAACTATTCTGAAAACGACTATTCCGGGAATTTTTCCTATCCTCACGTCTTACGGTTCTCTTCAATTCTTCCTTCTCCGAAAAAACAGATACAGGTCTTACAACACCTGCATTAAAAGGATGTTCTTGAATCTCGGGAATATGTCTTCCGGTCAATCTTTCTATGTCCTTTAGATAGACTTTTTCCTCAGAGTCGCAAAACGAAAATGCAGCACCACTGCGTCCGGCACGTCCCGTACGGCCGATGCGGTGGACATAAGTTTCGGGAATATTCGGTAAATCATAATTTATAACATGAGAAAGATGATCAATATCTATCCCCCGAGCCGCTATGTCCGTAGCAATTAAGACCCGGGTAATATGATCCCGAAAATTATTCATGGCTTTTACCCTAGCATTCTGAGATTTATTTCCATGAATAGCCTCCGCTTTAACTCCCGATCTACCCAATATTCGGGCAACCTTATCCGCCCCGTGCTTTGTCCGGGTAAAAACCAAAACCGATTCGATATTCTTATCTTGTAAAAGATGAAGCAGCAATTTACTTTTATCAGCCTTCTCCACGCTATAAACATGCTGCTCGATTACATCAACGGTAGATGAAGCAGGCGTCACCTCGATCATTTCCGGATGATTCAATATCTGTCGTGATAATTTTTCGATTTCGGCAGGCATCGTAGCCGAAAAAAACAGAGATTGTCTCTTACGAGGCAACAATGGCAATATTTTCTTTATATCATGAATAAATCCCATATCCAACATACGGTCAGCCTCATCGAGAACAAAGAAACGTATCGTCTGTAAATCGATAATCTTCTGACTTACCAGATCGAGCAAACGCCCGGGTGTGGCAACCAATATATCGACACCCTTCCGTAAAGCCTCTACTTGAGATTTCTGCGATACGCCACCGAAAATAACGGTATGTTTCAATCGGGTATGACGACTATAAGCGTTTATATTGTCTCCGATCTGAGCCGCCAATTCCCGAGTAGGGGTTAATATCAATGCCCGGACAGACCTCCGTCCGTTTCCTCCGGCTTCCGCTAAGAGATTCTGTATTATGGGAATCGAAAATGCTGCGGTCTTACCTGTTCCGGTCTGCGCACAACCTAATAAATCTTTACCATCTAAAACACAAGGAATTGCTTTTGCCTGAATCGGCGTCGGGGTAATATACCCCTCATCTTGAAGAGCTCTAAGAACAGGCTCTGTCAATTTCAAATTTTCAAATATCATTAAATAATCGTTAGTAATCCCGATGTATTCCGGAATCACATTTCAAATGTACGCCTTTATATCGGACTTTCTATCATCGCCCGGCATATAAAATGCTTTATTAACAGTTCGGACATTATTTTATCATAATCGTTTTTCACGCCAATCGGACTTTTTCAAATACAAAAAAGAGAACAACAGCATAAAAACGGCATATACATGATCCGAAGTCCAACATACCGCAACATCGGCTTTAAGCCCGATAGCGACATACAATACATAAGCGACATATATAGACAATGCCGCAAGATCGAGCATAAATGCCTGACGAGTATTTCCCGTACCGGAAACAATCGTAAACCAAATCATAGCAGGAACAAAAAACAGATAAGAAGACAACATTACCCACAAAGATGGTACGGCATTCTCTATCAAACCTGTATTATCGGTATAAATACGCAATACCTCCGAAGGGAATAAAGCGATAAGCAACAATATCGGCAAACAACAGAAAAAACACATTCGGGTTATCCTCATTCCCAAACGGGGAACTGCGTTTTGCTCCGACGCTCCCATAAGATTACTCGTCAGCGATCCTGCCGTCGAGGAGAATGCATTGACTACGATAAAAAGTAAAGAAGAAACACTCCTGACTATATTCGTGACCGCAAGAGAACGCTCTCCCAAATGCTCGACCGAAACAAAAAACAAAAACCATGTGCTCATAGACAAGAAAGTCTGCAACATCGTCCAGATAGAGGTCGAAAGTATCCTCCCCAGCATCTTCGGATGAAATTTGATATTGAAAGAAAAACCGTACTTCTTCCAATCGATCTTAATCCAAGTATATAAAATATAGAATAAAGCAGACACCGCTTCGGCAGTACTGGAAGCTATGGCCGCTCCGGCGATACCCAACTGGGGGAATCCGAATTTACCGAAAATCAACACATAATTCAAAATAATATTTGTCAATACCATAACAACGGAATTGATCGTCAGAATACGGGTATAAGTAATTCCGACATAAAACGCCCTGAATAAAACAGCGATAAAAGAAAAGAAAAAACCGTAAATACGCCAGTTCATATAACTGACCGTTGCTTCATATACAAGATCAGATTGTATTATCGAACGTAAAAATATCGGAGAATAGAGCTTCGAAATCACAAACACACCACCTGCCAACAGCATAAGGAACATCGCCCCTTGCAAAAAAATTCCCCCGATATCGGAATAACGCTTCTCCCCGTTACGACGGGCAATTATAATCTGCACTCCGATACTGAAGCCGAATCCCAACATGAAAATCGCCAAATAATAAACTCCGGCCAATGCAGAAGCTCCCAGCTCTACCTCTCCGACACGTCCCAAATATGCCGTATCGGTAAGTCCGATTAAATGTTCCATCAGCAAACTGATGAGAATGGGATAGGCCATTTGCCAAATTTGTCTGTTGGTAAAACGCATACGCTTATTATTATGCAAAAGATAAAAGATTGATCATTTTTATTCAGACGGCAAAGATAACACATACATCTGTTCTCACTACCCGAAGTATATATAAAAAAGAATTTTAGCCTTTATAATTGCATTATTTCGATTATAATTTATACATTTGAGAATTAATTAATTCTTGTTAGCCCGTATGGAAACTATTAACTTAAACATTGAAAAAGCCCTTGGTAAAGGTGCAAAAGAGCAACTTCTTTCTGCCGCTCCAAAAGCAGAAGATGCTATAAAGACATTACATAAAGGAAACGGAAAAGGAAATGATTTCCTCGGATGGCTGCATCTGCCCTCCTCGATCAGTGAAACAGAATTATCGGATATCGAAGCCGCGGCCAAACAATTGAAAGACCGATGCGAGATTGTTGTTGCAATCGGTATAGGAGGCAGTTATTTAGGAGCAAAAGCCGTGTTGGAAGCGCTGTCGAACACATTCATACAAATGCAAACCAAGCAAAGTGCTCCTTTAGTCTTGTTTGCCGGACAAAATATCGGAGAAGATTATCTGTACGAACTACAACATATTTTGCAAAATCGTCAATTCGGATTAATCAATATTTCAAAATCCGGAACAACGACCGAACCGGCATTAGCTTTCCGGCTGTTGAAAAAACAATTGGAAGATCAAGTCGGCAAAAACGAAGCTAAAAACCGCATCATCGCCATAACCGATGCATCCAAAGGTGCTTTACGAAAATTGGCGGATAAAGAAGGATATAAGACATTCATAATTCCGGATAATGTAGGCGGACGTTTTTCGGTACTCACTCCGGTAGGACTGTTACCTATCGCCGTAGCCGGATATGATATTCGCCAATTGGTAAAAGGCGCAGTTGCAATGGAAAATAAATGCGGGGAAAATGTACCGTTTACAGAAAATCCGGCAGCCGTTTATGCTGCAACCCGCAACATATTATACAAAGCCGGAAAAAAAATAGAAATACTCGTCAACTTCAATCCCAAGCTGCACTTCTTTGCAGAATGGTGGAAACAGCTATACGGAGAAAGCGAAGGTAAAGATCATCTAGGGATTTACCCGGCATCGGTAGATTTTACCACCGATCTGCACTCTATGGGGCAATGGATACAAGACGGAGAACGCACGATTTTCGAAACGGTTCTTTCCGTAAAAAAGATGAAATATAAAGTCGAAATTCCTGCCGATGAGGAAAACTTAGACGGACTGAACTTTCTTGCCGGCAAACGAGTAGACGAAGTGAACAAAATGGCCGAACTCGGAACTCAAATCGCCCATGTCGATGGAGGTGTCCCCAATTTGAAAATAGAAATTCCGGAGATCACCGAATATTACTTGGGACAACTGATTTACTTCTTTGAAAAAGCCTGCGGCATCAGCGGTTATATATTGGGAGTAAATCCCTTTGACCAACCCGGAGTAGAAGCATATAAGAAAAACATGTTCGCTCTACTCGGAAAACCGGGATATGAAGCAGAAACAAAAACCATAAAAGCAAAACTCTGATTTATAAATCCATTGCCCGAACAAGAAAAAGTTCTAAGAACCTATCTTGTTCGGGATGAAATAAAAATACTGTTCCGAATTTTAAATAGAAAGATTTGGAAATACAAAAAATAAGCATTAATTTTGCACCCTCATTCCGTGCTGGGTATAAATAAGCGGTGATAAAAATCACCCACCCACTGGAGGTAACCTGAATAATAAATTATATCAGATGTACGCAATTGTTGACATTCAAGGACAACAATTTAAGGCCGAAGCAGGCAAAAAATTGTATGTTCATCGTCTCGCAGCCGAACAAGGCGCTTCTGTCGAATTTGACAAAGTATTGTTACTCGACAACGACGGAACGGTAAAAGTTGGCGCTCCTACCGTAGAGGGCGCAAAAGTTGTATGCGAAGTACTTTCTCACCTGAAAGGAGAACGCATAATCGTTTTCAAGAAAAAAAGAAGAAAAGGATATCGCAAACGCAACGGACACCGTCAATGCTTTACACAAGTGTTAATTAAAGAAATTGTTGCTTAACTTATTAAATTCTAAGAAAAAATGGCTCACAAGAAAGGTGTCGGTAGTTCGAAGAACGGTCGTGAATCGGAAAGTAAGCGACTGGGTATTAAAGTATTTGGCGGACAGTTTGCAAAAGCAGGAAACATTATCGTACGCCAAAGAGGTACAGTTCACCATCCGGGTGAAAACGTAGGTATGGGTAAAGACCACACATTGTTCGCATTAGTGGACGGTATGGTAGTATTCCGCAGAAAAAAAGATAATCGTTCTTACATTTCTGTAGAACCCAAAAACTAATCAGTTCGATTTGTACGAGGCTATTATACCTCGATTACAATAAGAGACTTACATGACACGCATGCGATTTTCGCATGCGTGTCGCTTTTAATACAAACATCAACGATGGAGAAAAAATACAAAATATTGTTTGTTTGTCTCGGCAACATTTGCAGATCCCCGGCTGCCGAAGGAATATTGCAGAAGCTATTGCAAAAAGTAAAACTGTCCGAGAATATCGAAGTAGATTCTGCAGGAACGTACGGAGGTCATGCCGGAGAACTGCCGGACAGCCGAATGCGTGCCCATGCCGCCTGCCGAGGATATAAGCTGACTCACCGATCAAGACAAATAAAATGGGATGATTTTGAAAAATTCGATTTAATTCTCGGCATGGACGATACAAATATCAGCAATCTACAACGATTAGCCCCCGATCCGGAATCGCTTGCAAAAATACGGAGAACTACCGATTTTTGCAGAAAATTACCATACGATCATATCCCCGACCCCTACTATTCGGGAAGCGACGGGTTTGAACTCGTACTGGACATTTTGGAAGATGCTTGTAACGGACTGATAGAAGAACTAAAAAACCGTAAATAATATCATCTGGCAGTACTAAAATTCAGAAGTTCTTTCTCCTGCTATACAAAATAGCAGAGATCTGCAAATAGCCTCTAAAAAAGGTAAAAATATACAGTCTTTACATTGAAATCTATCTGTCAAAGAGAGATTTTTACCTATCTTTGTTGAGATAGCAAAATCCAATCAGGCAATGAAAAATAGACTCATTATATTTCTCCTTTCTTTATTTCTGTTCATTCCGTCCATAAAAGCGGAAGACAAAGATTTCAAAATTCCGAATTTAAAAGAAATACATAAAAACATCCGTAACTACAATTCCCACCTCTATTACCCTTATTTGATAAAACGCTTTCTGAACAACGACACGACATTTACACTGAAAGAGTTAAGACATCTATATTTAGGATACAGTTTTCAAGAGGGTTATAATCCTTATCGAGTAAACAAACACCCTGAAGAGATCATGAAATTATACTCTCAACCGACACACACAGCAGCAGAATGCGACACAATCATCGATTACGCAATCCGGTTGTTGGATAATTTTCCGTTCGACCTAAGACAGATGCATCTATTGGCGTATGCATACAAGACTAAAGGTAATAAGGAAAAAGCCCAAATATGGGCTACAAAAATGCGACAACTTCTCGAAGCTATCCGTTCTACCGGAGATGGGAAATCTCCGGAAACAGCATGGTATGTAATCAATTCGACGCATGAATATGACATTATCAACAGCATCGGATATAAAGCTGACAAATATGTCTTCGTTGAACCTAACTACGACTTTATCGAAGTAAGTGAAAATCCTGATAAAACAGAAGGATTCTATTTCAACGTAAGCCGTATGTTGAAAGAATATGAACGAAAATACAAAGAGAATTAAACTTCTGTCTAAAATTTGCCCGAATAAAGATTGAGAACAATCCACAAGAGAATGGTCGGTTTCTCTCTTGATAGGAGAACCTGCCGATACCGTCAACATCGTTATTGACCGGCAAAAAACATAAGAATGACCGGATAATATTTTTCTATTTAAAATTCAGATAGGCCTTAAGAAGTTATAATAAGTCTTTCCTTTCAAACAAACAACACAGCTTTTTTTTAGGAAGAAACACTTTTGTAATAAATTAGACATAATCATACACAGGTTTCGCATAAAGTTTTGTATTTTTGCACAATCCGTATAATGCACAAAAAGATGTGCAGTGAAAATGGTATGTCCTTTAGAACGATGGATATATGTTACGGCAATGAAACGATAAATTTACGACACATGAACTTACTTGATTTAAGCGAACAAGAAATCATAAGACGAGGGAGTCTTGAAGAAATGCGGAAAATGGGAATAGATCCCTATCCTGCTGCCGAATATAAAGTCAATGCTTACACAACCGAAATAAAATCTTCTTTTAAAGATGAAGATGCTCCCCGGCAAGTATCTGTTGCGGGACGTATCATGAGCCGCCGTATCATGGGAAAAGCATCGTTCATAGAATTAAAAGATTCTACGGGACGTATACAAGTTTACATATCCCGGGATGATCTCTGTCCGGGAGAAGACAAAGAGTTGTATAATACGGTTTTCAAAAAACTTCTGGATATAGGAGACTTTATCGGAATTAAAGGTTTTGTATTCCGCACTCAAATGGGTGAAATAACCGTTCACGCTCAAGAACTTACCGTTTTATCAAAATCTTTACGTCCGTTACCGATCGTCAAAATGAAAGACGGCGTAGCATACGATGCTTTCGAAGATCCTGAACTCCGTTACCGTCAACGGTATGTAGATCTTGTTGTCAATGAAGGGGTAAAAGATATCTTTATCAAACGAAACAAGATATATAATTCTATGCGTGAGTATTTCAATGCGCAAGGATACATGGAGGTAGAAACGCCCATTCTTCAATCGATTCCAGGAGGAGCTTCCGCACGTCCGTTTATAACGCATCATAATGCGCTCGATATACCGTTATATTTGCGTATTGCCGATGAATTATATCTGAAACGTCTTATCGTAGGAGGATTTGAGGGAGTATATGAATTTTCAAAGAACTTCCGTAACGAAGGGATGGACCGTACTCACAATCCGGAATTCACATGCATGGAAATATATGTTTCATACAAAGATTACCAATGGATGATGAATTTCACCGAACAGATGCTCGAAAAAATATGTCTGGATGTAAACGGAACGACCGAAGTCAAAGTAGGTGAAAACATAATCAGTTTTAAAGCTCCTTTTAAACGCGTAACGATGATCGATGCCATCAAGGAATTTACAGGTATCGACATTACCGGAATGAACGAAGATCAACTACGGGAAGTTTGCAAAAAGATAGGTGTCGAGGTGGACGAGACAATGGGTAAGGGAAAACTTATCGATGAAATATTCGGAGAAAAATGTGAAGGGAACTATATTCAACCGACTTTTATCACAGACTATCCTATCGAAATGTCCCCTCTTTGTAAACGTCATCGTAACAATCCTGAATTGACAGAACGTTTCGAGCTCATGGTAAACGGAAAAGAACTGTGTAATGCTTATTCGGAATTAAACGATCCGATAGATCAACGATTCCGTTTTGAAGAGCAATTACGGCTCTCTGAAAAAGGCGATGACGAAGCGATGTTTATCGACAACGACTTTATCCGTGCTCTTGAATACGGAATGCCTCCTACATCCGGCATGGGGATAGGAATGGACCGTCTGGTAATGCTTATGACCGGACAATCGACCATACAAGAAGTATTGTTATTCCCACAAATGCGTCCTGAAAAGACTCAGAAAAAAGATGCAGAAAACAAATACACTGCAATCGGGATACCGTCGGAGTGGGTAGCTCCGATACAAAAAGCCGGATATTTAACCGTTGATGCCTTGACCGAAGCAAACCCGAACAAACTGCATCAGGAAATTTGCGGAATCAATAAAAAATACAAACTTGAATTGACCAATCCTTCAGTAGATGATGTAAAGGCTTGGGTAGAAGCAACTAAATAAAAAAAGCAAAAAAAATGAATCTACCGGGAAAAATAGCTATCATAGGGGGAGGTACATGGGCTACGGCCATCGCTAAGCTTATCCTCAACAATACCGATTCTATAAATTGGTATATGCGGAGAAAAGATCGTATCGATGATTTTAAACGTTTGGGGCATAATCCTGCTTACCTGTCGAGTGTCAAATTCGATATAAGTCGTATTCATTTCAGCAATAACCTGAATATGACGATCAGAAATTCGGATACACTGATTTTCGTTACGCCGTCTCCTTATCTAAAACAACACCTGAAGAAATTAAAGACTCCGCTATATAATAAATTTATTGTTTCTGCGATCAAAGGTATCGTTCCCGACGAAAATATGATCGTCACGGATTATCTGAAAAAGATATACAATGTACCTGCGGAAAATCTGGCTGTAATCGGAGGACCTTGTCATGCCGAAGAAGTTGCCTTAGAAAGGCTGTCCTATTTGACTATCGGATGCGCCGACACAGAACGGGCAAAGATTGTCGCAAACATGTTAAACGGCAATTTCTTGAAAACAAGCATCTCTCAAGATGTCGAAGGAATCGAATACGGTTCGGTACTGAAAAATGTATATGCCATTGCTGCAGGAATTTGTTACGGATTAAAATACGGCGATAATTTTCAGGCAGTATTAATTTCAAATGCCATCCAAGAATTAAATCGTTTTGTCAATGCCGTGAATCCGATAGACAGAAACATCTGTGAATCGGTTTATCTCGGAGACCTGCTTGTAACGGCTTATTCCCGATTCAGCAGAAATCACACATTCGGCACGATGATAGGCAAAGGGTATTCTGTAAAAACAGCACAAATCGAAATGGAAATGGTGGCAGAAGGCTATTACGGCACTAAATGTATTAAAGAAGTAAATGAAAAATACAATGTCGAGATGCCTATACTCGATGCTGTATATAATATCCTTTACAATAAAAAATCATCTTTTACCGAGATACGGCAACTCACCGAAACATTCAGATAAAAATAGAACGGGAAATGAGAAACTAACAAATCTATCATTTCCCGTTTTTTTGATCCTTTTCCGAGGGAGATTCAGTAAATAGTATAAAATTAGCCAACTAATTCATACACAAAGTTTTGCGAATTAGCTGGCTTTTTTGTATCTTTAGGTATTCCCCCGAAATTAAGGTTTGGCAGCCAAAGTGGGGGAAATTCCTAAACCAAGATATGGCTAAGATACAAAATATTTCCGAAATTCACCCAACTTTGGGCTTTACAGAATTTGATATTCTGGAAAAATACCGCAAAAGTTTTAATGAGAGTGAGCTTGGCGGGCTTCACTCAGTGTTCCCGTTTGAACGCATGGCAAAAGCCGCAGGCCTGTCGGAACAGCGTCTGGGGCGCAGGAACATTTTCAGCCCTTCGGCAAAGATTGCCCTCATGATCCTGAAAGCCTACACCGGATTCTCCGACAGACAGCTGGTGGAACATCTGAACGGCAACATACACTATCAGATGTTCTGCGGAATCATGAT
>ENA-UEPJ01000015-UEPJ01000015.1-human-gut-metagenome-genome-assembly--contig:-NODE-15-length-208176-cov-8.237459_pt1 | contig 208176 bp, 148 predicted proteins | sample MGYA00242890_ERZ507896 | MGnify/ENA primary metagenome ERZ507896 (study PRJEB26167, sample SAMN06115508) | human gut metagenome | host: Homo sapiens | place: China:Qinghai | collected 2015-08-20...
GCACAGGTACGCCTACAACGTGCTGGATGTAACACCATACGAAGGCGACGAATGACCCCAAACGAAAGGCGGCTCACTTTGATGTGGGTCGCCTTTTTTCTTTGGGTGTTGTGGGCAATTGGTCCTGGAAGGGGGTGATGCCGATGAAGTGGCTAGGCGTCCGACCAGATACTTCTAAGCCGCCTACACGGCGGATAACCCGGTGACGGGAACGCGCTGTCGCTCCGGTTCCTTCTAAGCCGCCTACACGGCGGATAACACCGGGACCCCCGACGGGACGCACCTCGATACCTTCTAAGCCGCCTACACGGCGGATAACTTGCCTGATAGCCGCAACGGTTTCGTCAGACCTTCTAAGCCGCCTACACGGCGGATAACTAGAGGCTTTTACAAAAGTATCTCTGCTTTTCAGTAGGTTACACCTGAAAAGACTTCAGAAACTTCGCTTTTCCTCTCTATTTGTAACTACCTTATTCTCAATCTCTTTTTTAGACAACTTTTTTATGAAGCCAAAGGAAAGATATGATCACCCCCGAAGAACTCGACTACATCCGAACCGCCGCCATTGGCGACATGCTCGGAGACTCCAAGGCGCTCGACGAGATGGGGTCAGCGGCTACCATTTTCAGGCTGTGCCGGGAACTGGAACATGCCCAGAATGAAAAAACAGAACTGCAAGAAGTTGTCGTCCGTATTTACAAGGCACTAAAGGGATAAAAATGATATGAACCCAACAAAAGAAGAGCGCGACCAGTGGCGCGAAAGACTGTCATCACCATACACATGCTTTGATGCGGCCCATGCGGACTTCACCATCCGGCTACTTCGTGGAGAAAATATGACCCCAACCAAAAGAGCTAGGAGAAGTGAATGAGTACGTTGACGTTGAATCTGAGTGAGAAGCTGGTGAAGGACATCATCGAGAGTGATGCCAGTTTGAAGGCCGAGATCGACGCCTTGGTCATCGACAAGGCCGCGAAGAGTTTCCTCACCAAGGGTATCGAAAAGCGCGTTGAACGGATGATAAAGAACGATCTGTCCGACTCCGTAAATAAAGCTATTGAAAAGTACATTCAAAGTGGCGCATTCGGGCTGAACCACTATAGCACCATCAAAGAGGTCCTGTACGACAGGATTGCTTCTTTGGTAGATGCCGAGGTTGAAAAGAGAATTAGAAAGAGCATCGAGGAATATGCTGAGGTCAAGATCAAAGAACTTGTCGATACCAGATTGGGTAAAGAGAGTGATACGATTCTTTTATACATTGATCGTGTCATAGAATTTAAGATCAACAGCATCATCGCCGGATTGATGGATATGAGAAAGAAGGAAGGTGGGGCATGTGTGAGGAACTGACGTTGCTACCGTGCCCGGCGTGCAAAAATACCAATGTGGTCCTGAGAGCATATACGAGAGCCTACGGGTTCTGTACTGCGTGCGGGATGTGTGGCCCTTGCGCTCCAAAGGTTAACGCGGAATATGCGATCAGGCAATGGAACGCCTTCCCCCGCGCGCTGGAGTGGACGGACAGCCGTCCGAAGGTGCCCGGGTGGTACTGGTTCAGAAACGGAGGCGCCAAGCCAGTGATATTGCCGATCACGCTGCCAGTGAGGTGGAAAGTAGAACCAGACGATGAATGGGCAGGCCCCATCCCCGAACCCCGTGAACCGAAGCAGTGGGTAGCTATCAAGAACGCGGAGGAACCATGTCCGAAGAACTGACGTTACTTGGTGGGTCCTTCAACGGGTCAGAGCTCTGGGTCGCCTGCGGGAACATGCGAAAATGCCGCATGGCTGGCCCGTCAAGAAAAACCGTCGCTGAGGCTGTTGCCGCATGGAACGCCATGCCCCGTGACCTGACGTGGACGGACGAGCCGCCGAAAGAGGTAGGAAACTATTGGTGGAGGTGGGATGCAGGCAGTAAGCATTGGATATACAACGTGAGGCTTATACCGACAATACACGGGCTGATAACGTATGACCACAGCGCCTATGACGCGGAACACGTGGAAGACATCGGCGGCCAATGGGCAGGCCCCATCCCCGAACCCCGTGAACCGAAGGAACAAGGAGGATATGATGGATAGCTGGACGTTGTGGAGCGAGCAGCAGCCTACGGATGCCAAGCTAGTATATCGCTGGCGTATCCCCGCACAGGAGATTCTGGGACTGGTCATGCAGCCGGAGTGGTCGGAGAAACTCTTTTCTCCCCTATGCCAACCTGATATTTATTTTCCGAGTTGTGCGAGATGGGACGGATGGAAATGGCATATCCCCAATGGGCTGGAATGGCGCGTTGCGTCGCCAAATGAGCCGGAAGGGGAAAAGGGAGTCGTATGGGGCGGCCTTGACTTGCTTCCATGCCCATTCACCGGGAAACTTCCGACTGTAATCTATCATGGTCGATATATCGGGGCTCCACCATACCATGCTGAGTGGCTTGGCATAACCTCGTTCTCATATGTTTTTTCTTGGTATATCGTAAGATCTATCGGATGGCGTAGCGCCAAAAATATGCGCGACGCATGGAATATGAGGTGTATCCCCGAACCCCGCGAACCGAAGTAGCCCCGAAAGGGGCTTTCCTTGTAGCGATGATGTCCAGCGCAGGCTGTCTGCTGGCGCAAAGCGAGATCTCGACAGGAGGTTCCATATCCTCGCCGGGCACGTCGGGGATATTCAGGCCGCTGCCGGCGACGCTTCCCGCTGGACACAATGGGGTGCCGGGATGTGGGCCGGGCTGACCTTCCTTGAAGATTGCCGGAACACCTGCCCCGCCTACTTCCGGGGTCTTCACTGGCACAACCTGCTCAAAACGCTGACCACGCTGTGCAATGCGCTCGAAAAGGTCGACCCGCGAATCGCCGAGATTGGGACGCGGGTGTACGAGCGGGCCGCGTAGGATGAAAGGAGACAACTATGGAAACGACAATCTCGGAAATCCGCTCAATCGTACAGCGGCGTCGGGAGTTAGAGATTGAAGACCAACGTCTCTACCAACGGTTTCTCGAACTGCTCGAACTCAACCAAGGGACTAGAAAATCTTCCCGCGATAGGCTATCCCCAGAATCAGGGAAGGCGCTTTTTGCTGGCTTGAAGAGAGGTTTTCATGAGCGTAGCAAAGCGCGGTGACGGCAGATTTGTCGTCAAGTTCAAAGATGAAGAAGGGCGCTGGAAACAGCGCTCTTTCCGTACTGATGAAGAGGCTCGGCAGTTCGATGCGGATTGCCAATATGATAAGGTGGAAAACACGCGCCTGACGCTGTTGGAGGCGGTGCTGGTGTACTTAAAGAACACTGAGTACGCCGAAAAAACCATAGCAACGTACGAGTTTTTGGTCTGTGGTCATGACAGGCAAAACGGCTATCACCGGGAAGGTCCAGCGGAGTTTATTGCCGACCGTTTTGTTGACACATTGACACGTCGTGACCTCGAAAATGTGCGCGAGAGGTGCAGGAATGATGGTCTAACTATGACAAGCATCAACTCCTACGTTTCAAAACTCAAGGCCGCAATCAATTGGTGCGTCGAACAGGATTTGCTCCACGAGAATCCTTGGGGGAAATATCGGCAACTCCCAGGCGCAAAAAACAAGCCACGGACGGGAACGCTGGAAGACTTTCACAAACTCTTTCCTGTGCTCCCGCCGTGGCTTCAATGGGCAGCCCAAACCGCCATTGCCCTATGTCTGCGTCCCGGCATATCCGAACTTTTCCGTCTCGAATGGTCGGCATTCGACTGGAAGGCTAGAACCGTGTGCGTTTACATGCCGAAAGTTTGTACTACAAAACTTGTATTCCCGCCAGAGGCATATCTTGCCGAAGCGTGGCTACGGTTCAAGTCAGACATGGCAGCTGGAAAAACCCTCGTTTGCCGTGGGAGAAAAGGCACGGCAGTGACCTCCTCCATGTACCACAAGTCATGGGATAGAGCATGTAAAAAAATCGGCGTACTTATGCCTATGTACGCGTTACGGCATATTGCTGCTTCCGAAATGCTGGCAAATGGGGTGGACATCGCAGCAGTGGCCGCGCAACTTGGGCACAAGAACATCACCACAACAGGGGCATTCTACACTCATGCGCTGGCATCATCCCAACGGCGTGCAGCTACATGCCTCCCTGATTGCACCAACTTGGTGCGGAATGGTGCAGAAAAACAATTATATAATTAATAAAAATAATGTATTGAGCATAAAAGCTATCTTCCTTCGGTGAACGTCTCCTCGCTCCAGATTTCGAGTCCCGCCTTACGGGCCATACGGGCGAAAACGCCTTCGCCCGGCACGCGGGTTCCGGTAAAGGAGCCGTCATAGATTTCCCCAGATCCACAGGAAGGAGAGCGGGCCTTGAGGATCGCCGCTGTGCAGCCGTTTTCCAACGCCAACCGCAAAGCTTCCTCCGCCCCACAGGTAAAGGCACCGGTCACGTCCGTTCCGTCCTTGGCGACGACGCGCCCGCCCCTGATTTCCGAGGGTACGCGCGGCGTCGGAAGCCCCCCGAGCACTTCCGGGCACACCGGCAGGGCCTGCCCCGTGCGGACCAGCGCTTGTACCGCCGGACAAGGAGAGCAGCCTCCGTCATACCGGCAGGATTCACCCGCCAGACACGCGCTGACCACATACTGTTTGGACATGTTCGGCTCCATTCTAACGCCCTCTTACTCTAACAGAATTCACGTACCAGCCCGGCGGCGTGGGGGAAGGTCTGCCCCAGAACGTCGGGATCGGCCATTTCAAAATCCGCAAAATCAAATCCCGGAGCCACGGTACAGCCCACAAGCGCAAAATCGGAACCTTCCGCCGGAGTAGCGCCGAACCAACAGCCGCCTGGGACGGTGTATTGGAGGTACTGGCCGTTGAGTACATCCTGCCCCAAAAGGATTTCTTCTGCGGTCCCATCCGGCCTGACTATCGCCAGCCGCAGGGGGGCTCCGAGATAAAAATGCCACATCTCGTCCTGTTTCAGCCGGTGCAGATGGGAATATTCTCCCCGGCGCAAGAGGAACAGGATCCCCGTGGAGAAGTTCCGCGTCCCTCCGAAACCGGGCAGGGCGTCGGCGGGGATCGCTCCTTGGCTGCGATATGTCTCGGCGAAAAAACCGCCTTCAGGATGCGGGGACATGCTGAAATGCTCTACCAGTTTCTGAGGATCCATTTTTTCTTCCTTAAGCGTGTGATTGGAGGGTGCCGCGACCGCATCAGTCGCAGCGGGCTTTTTCATGCCTCAGGCGCGGACAGTGCCGGGCCGCTTTTTCCACTGCGCCACTGTGCTACGATGCGTCTTCGGGCTTTTCCCCGTTCGCCTGTGCCCGCAATTTTTTCGCCTTGATGATCAGTTCGGGGCGGTACTCGAAATGCATGAGGTCGAAATGCTCCCACTTTCCGCCCCAGATGAAACCGTTGTCCTCAAAGAGTGAGACGATGGCGGAGGGGAAGGTCTTCTGCAACGGATGCGGGCGGAGTTTGCTCCATTGCCAATACGGACCCTTGTCGGGATTGAGATCCACCGCAATCCCGAAGCTGTGGGGGCTCAGGCGGTTCGTTTTGGCGATGGCGCGCCAGAAGTAGCCGTAGATGGGCGAAAAATAGCTGTTCAGTTCGGGATCGGCGGGCCGGAGCTTCCACGCCGCGTCGATGCGCTGGAACGCTTCGGCGGCGGGGGCGGCAAGGCGCACCTTGGTCTTGCCGCCGAACAGCGTACGGACGATTCCCCGTTCCACGGAACGCTGGTCCGCCCCGTACAAAGCCTTGAGCAGGGGATAACAGCGGATGCGCCCCGGCTCCTCATCGGGCGCGAAATCCGGGCGTTCGGGTTCCAGCGGGTAAGGTTGGCGCATGGCGTCCTCAATATCCGCATTTTCCAGCAGTTCCGCATGGCTTTTTATTTTCCCGTCATCATAGAGGAGACGTCCGCCGTTCTTGGTGAGGAACCACACATGCCCCGCGTCGTCGGTTTCCGTGCCCGTAATGAATCCGGGGTAGGCTTCTTGCAGACATTCAAGATCCAATTCGAGATCGCCGGCACAGGCCGGGATGGCCCAGAGCAGGCAACAGAGGCAGAAAATCAGTTTGCGCATCGGTCGTTCCTTGAGGAGCTTTTGGCTCGGCAGGGCGTTCTTCTCTGATTTCCGGAATGGCGCCCGAGAGCGGTTCTACTGCGGAATGCCGGAAATGTCGAAGCCTGTATATCTTTTTGCCAAGGACATTGGTTTTCCGGCATATTCGAAGCGGTGCTGCGGATTGTTGAGCGACGCGGGGGAACGGAAAAATCTTTTGATGCTCGGATCATGCCGTTGCCTTTGGGGGATTTTTCTCGAATGCGCTCCGACGCGCCCCGCAAGGCCGCTTTCGGACGCGCGCTTTCTGTTGACACCCGCGATTATTCTTTCTAGAGCCTTGGGAAATGCTGTTCGGAGGTCCTTATGAAAACACGCAGAGCTTTTATCCAGACGGGCGCAGTGGCCCTGTGCGGTCTCGCGGCGGCTCCGGCCCTCGCCAAGCCCCGGAAACCCAAGGACGCCGACTGGACCGAGACCTTCGACGTCATCGTCATCGGCAGCGGCCTCGCTGCGTTCGTGGCGGGCCTGTCGGCTCTTGAGAGCGGAGCCAAGCGCGTGGCCCTGCTCGAAAAAATGGGCATGATCGGCGGTTCCACGGCTATCAGCAACGGGACCATCTCCGTGCCCGGCAGCCCGCTCCAAAAGGCACAAGGCATTGAAGACTCTCCCGAAGCCATGCTCAAGGATCTGCTCAAGGCCGGGAAAGGCTTCTGCCATCCCGAGCTGACGAAGACCCTGGTGGGCAACGGCGTCGAGGCATTCGATTTTATCGTCAAACACGGCGCGAAATTCAAGAATACCGTGATGATGCCCGGCGGCATGACCGCCAAGCGCCTGCTTCAGCCCGACTACAACGGCGCGACGGGTCTATTGGCTCCCCTGCGCGAAAGCTATCTCAAGATGGGCGGCCAGCTCATCTTGTGCTGCAAGGTCGACCGGTTGCTGCTCGATCGTGACGGACGGGTCGAAGGCGTTGCGGCGCGTACGGATTACCATTTCAATACGCGGCTCAAATCGGACGATCTCGAGAACAAGGGCGGGACGCCCGTGCGCTACCGGGCGAAACGGGGCGTAATCTGCTGTACCGGCGGCTTTGAGGCGGATCGCGCCTTCCGGTCGCAGGAACTGCCGCAGTTTGACGGTGCGTTCACGACCGAGCATCCCGGCGCGACGGCTTCCGGGTATCGTATGCTTGCCGCCGCCGGGGCCCGCATGATCAACGGCACGCTGTACCGCCCGGCCTTCCCGTGCACGGACGAGCAGCCGCTCGGCATGATGATCGACCCTGCCACGGGCAAGCGGTTCGTGAGCGAAAGCGCGGATCGTGTGGCTATCTTCCACGCCGCAAGCAAGGTATTGGCCTCCAACGGGCGCCGGATGCCCTTGTCCATTCTTGACGGCGATGCCTACGAACTGGTGGAAAACAAGCACCGCATGGAAAAGAACGCCGGTGCGGGCTATGTGACCAAGCATGACAGCCTTGAAGATTTGGCGGAGCATTACAAGATTCCGCTGGATGCGCTCAAGGCGACCATTGAGGAATACAACGCGATGGCGGAGAAGGGCGAAGATACGGCTTTCAAGGCCGATTTCGCCAAGACCAAGAACAACAAGGTGGACAAGCCGCCGTACTATGCGGTGATGGTGAAGCCGAACCTGACCTACAGCCTTGCGGGGGCGCTCATCACGCCCAAGGCTGAAGTGGTGAGCGTGCTCGACGACGCGCCCATTCCCGGCCTTTACGCGGCGGGCGAGGCTACCTCGGGCGTTCACGGGGCCATGCGTCTTGGCGGTTGCGCCATTCTTGATTGCTGCGTGTTCGGTATGCTCGCCGGGCGCAACGTCATGGCGAAGAAGGTGTAGTGGATTGGGGGAAGAAAGCATTGGGGGGGGGGAGGGAACCTTATCTGAGGAAAGGTTCCCTCCCCCCCTCCCAAACCCTCCCCTCTCCCTCCAAAGACTTTTGACGTTATCGAATCCCTGTTCGAGATTTTGCTGAGCATCGTGGGAAAAAGAGGGTAATATATTACTATTGTGGATAGTAAAAAATGAAAAAAGGCGGAGAAGTTTTTCTCCGCCTTTCTGTTTATTATGGAAGAATGGAGTCTTTTCCCCCAAATCGCATACAGCCATAGCCGAGGGGGTCTGGGGGAAATCATTTCCCCCAGCGGGTGCAGGGCAGAGCCCTGCCCGCCGGAGGCATTCTCCTTTTTACAGCGCGTGGGCCGTGCGGCTGAGGATGTCGTCCTGCACTTCGCGGCTGAGTTCGACGAAATAGGCGCTGTATCCGGCTACACGGACCAGAAGGGATTTGTACTCTTCGGGGTGGGCCTGAGCGCAGCGCAGGACTTCGTGGCCCACCACGTTGAACTGGACATGGAACACGTCAAGATCAAGGAAGGACTTGAGGAACGCCGAGAGCCGGATGCGCCCGGCTTCGCCCTCGACTGACGCGGGCGTGAACTTGAGGTTCAGGAGCGTGCCGCCGTCGATGCAGGCGTGCGGGAGCTTGCCGAGCGAACGGAGTACGGCGGTCGGCCCGGTGCGGTCCGCGCCCTGACAGGGGGAACAGCCTTCCGCAATGGGCCGGAAGGCACGGCGGCCCGAGGGGAGCGCGCCGACTGCCATGCCCTGCGGAACATTGGAAGACACCGGATAGAGCGCGGGCAGCTTCTGGTTGCCGAGCAGCCCCCGGAACGCGGCGATCTTCTTGATGATGAATGAAGTCAGATCGATGACCATCGCGTCGGCTTCGGGATCGTCGTTGCCCCACTTGGGGGCTTCCTCATCGATGAGGCGCAGCAGGGGTTCGTAGCCCTTGAAGTCGTGCTTCACGGCGTCCGCGAGGGTCGCCATGTCCACTTTTTTTTCGTCGAAGACCAGCTTTTTTACCGCAACCATCGAGTCGGCGTAGTCGGCCACGCCGTTGCCGTTCATGCCGGGCCCGGTGTTGTAGCGCGCCCCGCCGCGCATGAGATCCTTTCCCTTTTCCACGCAATCGAGGAGGACCATCGAGGCCACGGGGTTGGGCAGGTAGCGCTGGTGCAGGAGTTCCAGCAGGTTCTGCATACTGGAGAAGGTGCGGAGCAGGTGGTCGAGCTGGGCATGCACCGCGTCGCGGAACTGTTCAAAGGTCGTGAAGGATGCCGGATCGCCGGTTTCAAGGCCGAGCTTTTTGCCGCTCTTGAGATGGACGCCGTTGGAGAGCGCGAATTCGACGGCGGCGGCGATGTTGTAATGCCCCGCCGAACTCCATTGGGACATCTTGCCCGGCATGTTGGCTTCCACGCAGCCGAGCCCCACCCAGTCGCGGGCCAGCTCCGGCGGGATGCCTTTCTTCATGAGCTGCTTCATGCCGATATCATCACTGTAGATGGCGGGGAAGCCCGAACCCGTCTGGATGAGTTCCGCAATCTTGAGGAAGAAGTCCTCGGGGTTCTTGCGGCTCAGGCGCACGGAAAGGGACGGTTGCACCATCTGTGTGTCGATGGTCGCTTGCAGCATGAGGTAGGAAAGCGGATTCACCGCGTCGAGCCCGTCCATGTCCACGCCGCCGATGCAGACGTTCTGGAACGCACAGAATCCGGCGTAATGCGTCGCTGCGGGTTCGTTCCAATACCAGATCTGTTCGCCGAACTTGATCCACATGCATTCGATGAGTTCCAGCGCCTCGGCGTCGGTGAGGATGCCTGCCTCCACATCGCGCTTGTAGTAGGGATAGAGGTTCTGGTCCATGCGGCCCGGCGAATAGCCGCCCGCGTTGCCTTCGATGAACAGGCCCACGAAGATGAAGTAGTGGAGCTGCATGGCTTCACGGAAGGTCTTCGGCGGGTTTTCGGCGATAGCGTCGCAGGCCTCGGCCATGCCCAGCAGTTCGGCCTTGCGGGTGCCGTCCTTTTCGGTGGCGGCCAGCTCGCGGGCGGCCTGCGCGTGGCGGCGGCAGAGTATGGAAAAACCGTCACAGGTGATGGTGATGGCTTCCCAGAAGTCGCGCCGGTCGTAGTTTTCCACATCATTGAGATCGACGGTTTCAAGCAGGGCTTGCGCTTGCGCACGGATGCCCCCGAAGCCTTTGGCGAAGATGTTTTCCTTGAATTCAGGGACGATGTCTCCGGGAGTGCACTCAATCTTGATGTCGTTGTCGATGACGCCGCCCACCGAGATGATGTCGAGGATGGGCTTGGGGGCTTGCGCGTTCCAGTAATCGCGCAGGGTCTTGCCCTTCCAGTACGGATAGATCTCGTTGCGGAAGAGCATTTTCTGCTCCTCGGTGATCGCATAAGGGTCTTGCGGGCGCGTCGCCATCGTGTCCAGTTCTTCGTAAACCCAGTTGTTGGACAATTCCGGGCAGATATGGATAGTCCGTGCGGTGCGTCCTGCATTGCCGACGACGAGTTCGCCGGGCTGGATGGTGATGGTCTTGGTTTCGCAGTGGCGTTTGAAAGCCTTGGCACGGCGGACGATCATGGGTTCGCCCTCCGTTTCCTTGAATACGTGCGTCTTGGAGAGCGCGCCCTCAAGACAGACGGCGGGAACATGGGTAAAAAACTGCTTTTTGAGCTGTTCGATTCGGGAAGTCAGCATGGCGGGGTCCTTTGTGGATAACGGTAAAAACGGTTGGGAGTTCAGGAGAGCACAGTGCCTGCAAGTATTGAAAGGTTCTGCGCCGCAACACGGCGTGGGTTTTTCCGGGAATGATGTTTTCGGGAAAAGGGGCCTTTGGAGTGAGCCGCATTTCAAAGGCAGTCGGCTCTAGAACAATACCTTGGTCCCGCCGAGACGTTCCGCGACGAACGCTGCACGGCGGGCAAGGTCTTCCTTGCTCATGGGTCCGAGGGATTCGAGCGCATAGGCCCGTCCGAGCAGGGCGTACTTGTTTTTGCCGAGGCGGTGGTAGGGCAGCAGTTCCACGGCTTGTACGCGGCCCAATGCCTTGATGGTGCGGGCAAAGTTTTCGAGATGGCCTTCATCGTCGTTGAGGCCGGGGATCAGCGGCAGGCGTACGGTCAGCTTCCCGGCGGCGCGATCCAGCACGGCGTCGAGGTTGTCGAGGATGAGTCCGCAGCCCTGTCCGGTGAGTTCCCGATGAACGTCGTCGTCCGCATGTTTCACGTCGTAGAAGAGGCAGTCGGCGGCATCCGCGAGGGCAAGCAGATCCTCGCGTTTGCCGAACCCCGACGTTTCCAGCGCGAGATGGATGCCGTAGCGTTTGCACGCTGCCATGAGGTCAAGGGCGAAGGCCGCCTGTGCGAGCACTTCACCGCCGGAAAGCGTCACGCCGCCGCCGGAATTGCGGTAAAACGCCATGTCCTTTTTGATATCTTCGAGCACGTCCGCCGTGTTGCGTTCGACCCCTGCGATCTGGAGCGCCTTGCCGGGGCATTCCTTCGCGCACAGCCCGCAGCCGTCGCACAGGGCACGGTCGAAGATTACTGCCTCGCCTTCACGGGTGACGGCGCGCTGCGGGCAGATCTCCGCGCAGTGGCCGCAGGAGAAGCATTTATCCGCATGGTACAGCAGTTCGGGCTTGTGCTCCTGCGTAGTGGGGTTGGAGCACCAGCGGCAGCGCAGGGGGCAGCCTTTCAGGAAAACCACGGTGCGGATGCCCGGGCCGTCGTGGATGCAGTAGTGCTGGATGTTTTCGAGAACTCCCTTCATGGTGGACCGTCCCGTGCGTTACAGGGTGTTGACCGTGCGGCTGAGGATGTCGTCCTGCACCTCGCGGCTGAGCTCGACGAAATAGGCGCTGTATCCGGCCACGCGCACGAGGAGCGAGCGGTATTCCTCGGGCCGTTCCTGCGCGCAGCGGAGGATGTCCTGCCCGACCACATTGAACTGGATATGGAAGATGTCCATGTCGAGGAAGGCCTTCAGGAAAGCTGACAGGCGGTGCCCGCCTTCCTCGCCCTGCACCACGGCGGGGGTGAGCCAGAGGTTCAGGAGCGTGCCGCCGTCGAGGCAGGCATGGGGCATCTTGTCCAGCGAGCGCAGGATGGCGGTCGGCCCGAAGCGGTCGCAGCCCTGCGAGGGGGAGCAGCCGTCCGCCAGCGGCTTTCCCGCACGGCGTCCCGAGGGCAGGGCGCCGATGGACAGCCCCTGCGGTACATTGGAGGAAACCGGGTACAGCGCGGGCATCTTGGGGTTGCCGAGGATGCCCTTGAGTTCAGCATGGATTTTGATGATGAAGTCGCACAGCTCCATGACCACGGCGTCGACGTCGGGATCGTCGTTGCCCCACTTGGGCGCATCTTCCGCCAGCATACGTTCCACGGCCTCATAGCCCTGAAAATCCGCCGCCAGCGCTTCGAGCAGGGTGTGCATGGGCAGCCGTTTTTCGTCGTACACAAGCTTCTTCACGGCAATGAGCGAATCCGCGAAATCGGCCACGCCGTTGCCGTTCATGCCCGGCCCGACGTTGTAGCGCGCCCCGCCGTGCATGAGATCCTTTCCGTTTTCCACGCAGTCAAGGATACTCATGGAAATGAGCGGGTTGGGGAAGAACTGCTGTTGCAGCCTCTCGATGAGGTTCTGGGAGATGGAAAACTGCCGGATGAGCCGATCGAGCTGGGCATACACGGCGGCCTTGAACACCTCGTAGGTGGCGAAGGCTTCGGGATTGCCGGTTTCGAGGCCGATCCGCTTGCCGCTCTTGCGATGGACGCCGTTTGTGAGGGCGAACTCCACGGCGGCGGCGAGATTATAGTGTCCCGCCGAACTCCATTGGGAGGTCTTGCCGGGCATGAGGGGTTCCACGCAGCCGATGCAGCTCCAGTCCCATGCTTTTTCGAGCGGCACGCCTTTCTTCATGAGCATCTTGAGGCCGACTTCCTCGTTGTAGATGGCGGGGAAACCGGAACCGGTCCTCACCAGCTCGGCGATTTTAAGGAAATAGTCCTCGGGGTTCTTCTTGCTCAGGCGCACGGACACGGAGGGTTGGACCATCTGGAGGTCGATGGTGGCCTTGAGCATGAGGTACGTGAGCTCGTTGACGCCGTCCTGCCCTGTTTCGCGGTCGAGCCCGCCGAGGCAGACATTCTGGAAGGAGCAGTACCCCGCATAGTGCTTGATGCCCGCTTCGTCCCAGTACCATACGGCGTCGTTGCTTTTGATCCAGAAACACTCAATGAGTTCGAGGGCGGTGGCGTCGTCGAGGATGCCCTCTGCCCGGTCACGCAGATAATAGGGGTAGAGATACTGATCCATGCGGCCCGGCGAATAGCCGCCCGCGTTGCTTTCCATGTACAGGCCCATGAACAGGAAATGGATCTGCTGGAGTGCCTGCCGGAAGGTGGCGGGAGGGTTGTCCGCGAGGAAGGCGCAGTCGGAAGCGATGTTGAGGAGCTCCGCTTTGCGGATGGGGTCACTCTCCCGTGCGGCGAGGGCTTCGGCGACTTCGGCGTGCCTGCGGCAGAGGATGCGGAGCCCTTCATTGACGATGACGGCCGCCTGCCAGAAGTCGCGCTTCTCATAGTTGGCGGGTACGGTGAGGTCCACGGCATCGAGAAGCGCCTGCGCCTCGTCCTGAATACCCTTGAAGCCCTTGGGTAAAAGATGATCCGGAAATTCCGGCGTGGTTTCGCCGGGCGCGCATTCGATCTTGATGTCGTTGTCGATGACGCCGCCCACGGCGATGAGTTCGAGCAGATCCTTGGGGGCCTGCCCGTTCCAGCGTTCGCGCAGGGTCTTCCCGACCCAATACGGGTAAATCTCCTCACGGTAGAGGCGTTTCTGCTCCTCGGTCACGTCATAGGGATCCTGATCGCGCACGGGCATCCGGTCGAACTCCCGGCACAGCCACGTGTTGGACAGCTCGGGGCAGATGACCGCGCTGCGCGACCGGCATCCGGGATGCCCGACAATGAGCTCGCGGGGATCGATGACGATGGTCTTTGTTTCGCAATGCCGTCTGAATCCCTTGGCCCGCCGCACGATGAGGGCCTCGCCTTCCGTTTCCCTGAACGCGCGCGTCTTGGCGAGCGCGCCTTCAAGGCAGATGGACGGGCGGCGGGACAGGAACCGTTCTTTCAGGAAACGGGCGCGTTCCGGCTGCGCCATGCCCTGAGTGGTGTCGATCATGGAAACCTCCGCAAAGGGAAAGGATCAGGACGGGGTGCCGTCCCGCAGGGCGTAGAGGGCGTGAAGTTCTCCGGTCGCGCGCCGTTCGACGTCCGCCGTGCATTCGAGCAGCACTTCCATGATGCTGACGGAAGGGCCGAGGCTGAGGAGCCAGCGCATGGTCGCGGCGATCTGTTCCGGCTGGATCATTTTTTCCGGGGGATGGACGCAGCCCTCGCCGGAGGCCATGTCGGTATTCACCCAGCCGGGGCACAGTGTCGTGACCTTGATCCCCTGCGCGGCGAGCTCCCGGTAGAGCACTTCCCCGAGGCCCACGAGCCCGAACTTGGAGGCCGTATACCCGCCGAGCCCGGCCACGCCGATTTTCCCGTTGCGGGACGCGAGGTTGAAAATGTAGCCGCTTCCCTGCCGCCGCATGATCGGGATGACGTGTTTCATGAACAGGAAGGGCGCGCGCAGGTTTGTCCGGTACAGCAAATCGAGGGTGTCGGCGCCGAGTTCCAGCGTGCCGGGGATGCTGACGCCCGCACTGTTGAACAGCACGTCGATACGGCCCCATTCCGCCGCCAGCCGGTCGACGGCATCGCCCACGGCCTGCCCGTCGCCCACGTCGAGGGCAAAGGTGACGGGCGCGTGCTCCGCGTCCAGCCCAAGCGTTTCGACAAGTTCCCTTGCCGCCGCTTCGAGGCGTTCCGGCGTCCGCGCGAGCAGGGCTACCTTGTAGCCTTCCCGCGCCAGTTCTTCCGCCGCCGCCCTACCGATGCCGCGGCTTCCGCCCGTGACCAGCGCTACGGGTATGTTCGACATGACGAACCTCCGGGTTAGAAATTTATGTAGTAACCTTAACCTGATATGGTCCCAGCGAAAAAGTTTCCCCCGTTCTGGGGCGGTCCTTCCGTTCTTCTTCAATTCCGACGTGAATGGCTATTCCCCTTTCTTCCATGCCTACAGCGGCTTTCCACTCAAACTACGCAACATTCTTTCCTTCAAGCATCCCTTTCACTTTTTCGCATTTCCCCGTCGGAACGAACTCCCGTTGCGCGGCCTCCCCACCAGTGAAAACGTTTTGGGGGATGAGTGGAGGGGTTCGGGGGAGGGGAGAAGGAGCCCCTTTCCAAAGGGTCCCTTCTCCCCTCCCCCGATTCTTCTCCTCCCTACAACACCAATTCGGACTCATCGATGATCTGCTGGCGGAGCCGGAGGAAAGCGCGGTCCGTGGGCTCGCGGGGGCGGGCCAGATCAACCTTGTAGGTGTTGCAGAGCGTGCCGGGGAGCTTGTTCTTCATGGTGTAGATGCGGTCGCCGAGGGTGAGCGCCTCGTCGATGTTGTTGGTCACGAAAACGACCGTGCGCTTTTCCTGCATCCAGATGCGCTCGGTTTCCTTTTCCATGAACAGACGGGTCTGGGCGTCGAGCTGGCCGAAGGGCTCGTCGAGGAGCATGATCTCGGGGCAGTTGCAGTAGGCCCGGGCGATGCCCACGCGCTGCTTCATGCCGCCGGAAAGCTGATGCGGGTAATGCTCCTCGAAGCCGTTGAGCCCCACCATGTCAATGTACTGCTGGCTGAGGCGGCGGCGCTCCTCTCTGGGCAGGTTGCGGACGCGGGGGCCGACCTCGACGTTGCCGCGCACCGTGCGCCACGCGAACAGCATGTACGACTGGAACACGAACCCCTTGTCGTGCCCGGGGCCCTCGATTTCCCTGCCATCCATGAGCACCCGGCCCACGGAGGGCTTTTCAAACCCGGCGATCATGCGGAGCAGGGTGGTCTTGCCGCACTGCCCAGGGCCGAGGATGACCACAAACTCGTTGCGCCCCACGTCGATGGAGACGTCCCTGAGCACATGGACCTGCGTATTCCCCTTCTGAATGAAGGTCTTGCCGACGCCTTCACACTGGATTTTGGCTTCTCGCATGACATATCCTTTCGCGGCGGCGCGGGGCTACATGATCTCCCGGCGCCACGGGCAAATCTTCTTTTCGAGGGAGTCGATGCCGTAGGAACAGAGCGAGGCGATGAGCGCGATGAGCAGCATCCCGGCGATGACCATGGACGCCTTGCCCGAGTTCATGCCCTGCACGATGACGAAACCGAGGCCCGAGCGGGCGCTGACGAGTTCGGCGGCGAGCACGCAGCTCCACGCCCCGCTCAGGGAAATTTGCAGCCCGGCGAAGATGGACGGCACGGCGGCGGGGAAGGAGACTTCCACGATTTCTTTCATGCGGCCTCCGCCCGCCATGCGGACCACATCATACAATTCCTCGTCGATGAGCCGGATGCCGTTGTAGGCGTTGAGCACGATGGGCACGAACGCGCCGATGGCGATGATGAATATCTTCGGCTCCTCACCGATGCCGAGCCACAGGATGGAAAGGGATACCCACGAAATGGGCGGCATGGGCTTGATCAGGTTGAAGATGGGATTGAAGAACGCGTTGAAATACTTGTTGATGCCCATGAAGAATCCCAGCGGGATGCCGAGGGCGCAGGCGATGCCGAACCCGATGAACACGCGGCGGGTGGAGTCCCACGCGTGATCCCACAGCCCTTTCCCGGCGAGCCTCCGGGTCATGAGGTTCCCGATTTCCTGCAACACTTCATGGGGATAGCATAGCCCGCGCCCGAAAACGCCCATGTAGACGGTCCAGTACCACAGCCCGAGGAACAGGGAGACGGAAACCGTATGCAGGAACCAGCGGTTCATCAGGATGTCGTCGAGGCGCAGGGGACGCCGCTCACGGGATTCGATCTGGATTTCGTTGGCGATGGATTGGGACATGGCTTACCTCCGCATCCCGGCGAGGAGCTTCTTTTCGACGTAGTGGATGAGGATGCCGATGAACACGCCGGTCATGGCCACCGTCACCATGCCGAGCACCACCAGATCCGGTCTGCCGAGCTTTCTGCCGCACTGGATCAGGAATCCGAGGCCTCCGTTGGCAGCGAGGAGTTCCGCGCCCACAAGATTCATCCAGCACCACGCCAGCGCGATCTGGAGCGCGCCGAAGACCATAGGCAGGGCCGAGGGGATGCATACGGTCCAGAAAAGCTGCCAGTTCGTCGCGCCGTAGAGCCTGCCCATCTGGAGAAAGACCGGATTGGTCATGCGCACGCCCACATAGGAATTGATGACGCAAGGCACGATGCCGCCGATCCAGATGATGAACACCTTGCCCGTCAGGCCGATGCCGAACCAGTAGATGGTCAGCGGAATCCACGCGATGGGCGGGATGGGCCGGATGAATTCGAAAATGGGGCGCGCGAGCCCTTCGGCCAGCCGGAACCAGCCCATGGCCAGGCCGAGCGGGATGCCGACGGCGAGGGCCAGAAAGTAGCCGAGGAAGGCTTCCTTGATGCTGATCCACGCGTGCTCCTGAAGGAGCATCCCGTCGGGGCTTGCGTTGGCGAGCTTGGCGAAAAACAGCTCCACCACGGCGGACGGCGACGCCAGAAGCGTTTGCGGGACAAGTCCCATGTCCACAATCAGCTCCCACGACAGGAAGAACAGCGACAACGAAAGGAGCGGCAAAAGGATCAGGGCGCGCTGCCTGTGCGTCTTTACCTGCTGATACTGACTCATGATTCCCTCGCTTGTCCGGCAACCGGAACCACCTTTTCCCGCGCATGGCCGCGAAACGTCCGGCTCTCTGGCTGCGATGGCCTCCCTTTTCGGAGGGGACGGTCTTCCGCCTCGGGCGGGCCGGGGCATCCCCGGCCGCCGGGCGTTTTCCATTCAAGACGTGCGGAACATCGCCGCGCTAGTCGAGCTTGTAGCCGCCGAGGGGCTTTTCCTTGATGGATTCCGCGGCCATCTTGAGGAACGTGCCGTTGATGTAGCCGGAACCGCGGATCTTCTTCACTTCCTCGGGAGAGAAACGCCCCTGCGAGGCAAAGAAGTCGAGCACCTTGTCCTGCCACTGTTCGACCTGGCTGGGGCCCTTGGAATCGTCAAAGATGGCAAGCTGCTGGTCGATGTCGAAAACCGGATGGTATTCAAGATCCATCTTGGCCATTTGCGGCTCGATGTCCTGCCCGGCCCACTCGGTCCAGAAGCGGTGATACTGCTCGGCGAGCTTGGGATTCTTGATTTCCTTCTTGATCATGTTCACGCCGCGCAGCCAGACGCGCAGGAACTTGACCACGATGTCGGGGTGGGCGTCACAGAAGGCCTTGTCGCCCACGAGGGTGAGCGTGAGGACCGCGTTCACGTCGCCGGGCTGATAGATGAGCTTGTTGCCCCGTTCCATGCCGATGTAGAGCCACATGGGCCAGATGCCCGCGAAGTCGCCGATGCCCGCGTCAAAGGCCGCCAGCACCTGCGCCGGGTCCATGTTCTGCATGACCACGTCCTTTTCCGTGAGGCCGAGGGCCTTCAGGTATTCGGACATGCCGAAGTGCTGCGAGGAGGACTGGGTATAGAGGAAGGTCTTGCCCTTCACGGTTTCGGGAGAGCCGAGGAGGTTCGGATACTCGGGGTTCCAGCCCTTCACCTTGAGGGCGGGATTGTCGGGCCGCACCGTGACGGCGTTGACCCACGATTCGTCGTTGGCGATGCCGATGAGGTAGGTATTGTAGCGGAGCGCGCCCACGAGGATGGGGACCGTGCCCGTGCCGCCCACGACCCATTGCTTGGCGGGGAGGGCTTCAAGCTGATCCATGCCGGTCTGGAAGAAATGGATCTGGAAATCCAGCCCCTCGTCCTTATCCCATCCCTGTTCCTTGGCGTACCAGAAGATGAAGGATTCGTGTTCCGGCATGGCGCAGATGTCGAGTTTGAACGGCTTTTCCGCAGCAGCGGCGGAGGGCGCGGGGAGGCACATCAGAGCCAGCGCAAAGAGGATCGTCAGGGTTCTCAAGGCCTTCATGTGAAACTCCTTCGTGAAAGGGTTGCATGGGGGGGAAAACCCCGCCGGGACGTTACCACCAGCGGATCAGCTCGGTGACCTGTTTGCGGATGCGGATGAAGTCGTCGGATACGGTGTCCCTCGGGCGGGGCAGATCCACGACGATCTCCTTCTTGATGTTGGTGGGCTTGTTGGTGAGGACGAGGATGCGCTCCGCCACGTAGACCGCCTCTTCGATGTTGTGGGTGACGAAAAGGACCGTCGATCCGAGGGCCTTCCACAGCTTGACCAGCTCGTCCTCCAGATAGAAGCGCAGCTTGATGTCGAGCTGTCCGTAGGGCTCGTCCATCATGAGCAGGTCCGGCTCGACGGCGAAGGCGCGGGCCACGGCGATGCGCTGCACCATGCTGGCGGAAACCTGATTAGGGTAGAGTTCGGCGGTGTCCGCGAGCCCGACGAGGGGAAGGATGGCGTCGAGCTTGCCTTCGATGAGCTTCTTGTCCCACCGCTTGATTTCCATGCCGTAGGCGACGTTTTCGCGCACGGTGCGCCACGGGAAGCAGGTGGGCTCTTGGAACACGAAGGAAATGTTGTGCTTTTGCGGATTGGCGGGTTCGCCGTCGATGTAGATGTCGCCTTCGGACGTGGGCATCAGCTTGGAGAGGCAGTTGAGGAACGTCGTCTTCCCGCAGCCTGTGGGACCGACGATGGCAAGGAATTCGCCCTTGCGGATGGTGAAGTTCATGTCGTCGAGGACGAGCAGATCGCCGAAGCGTTTGGTCAGGTTCTTTACTTCAATCTTGATCGGCCGGGCGTCCTGTGTGGTCATGGCGGTTCTCCTTCTGGATGGCGCTCCTTCCGGCGGCGGGATCAGTCTTCGAGATCAAGGACGCAGAGGTAGTATTTCTTCACATACTCTTCTATGCGCCACACGGTCCGGGAGCCTTGCGGGATGATGAAGGCGTCGCCGGGCTTCACCAGCGTCTTGCGGCCCTGCGCGTCTTCAATCTCGGCGGAGCCTTCGGTAATGACGCACAGCTCCGTGCTCGCATGGCAGGGAAGTTCAAACGCCCCCGCCCGGCAGTCCCACACGCCCGCGTGCATTTTCCCCGAGGGATGGACGGCATTCCGCCAGACATTGGTGCGCGGATCGCCGTCCAGAACATGTTCAGGGCGGCCGGGCACATGTTTCACGGCCTGCTCCGTTCCCAGAAAAATCAGTCCTGTGTCCATTATTGCTCCAATTTTTTGAACGATGTTCTTTTAATTTGAACTTAGAGGCATTATTTCCTAACCCCAAAAGCTTGTCAAGCCTTTTGTTCTTTTTTTCTTGAGCATGGCAAGAAATGGATGGATTTGTTTTGGTACAACAGATTATTCAAGTATAATTCATATGTTGTATGAATCAGAGAAGTGAGTGGAGGTGACGTATCCGGGTTGCGGGTGGTGAGGATGGACGTTTTTTCCCCGCGTGGTCAGGTTTCGGGTGTTGCTTCTCGTGGTATCTGTGGAGAGCGTCCTCTTCGCTTCAAGCAAGCAATCTCTCCGTTTTACTCCTGTTTTTTGAGCTGAGGCCGTTGGAACAATTTGTTCTTTTTATTTGAATATGTTTTGTATATTTTATATGAACGGAAAAGGAAGGCCCTGTTCCGGGCTGTTCTCTCCGCAAAAGCCACCGAAGCTTGCGGGCGGAGGCCGGCGGATCTGCGCGCCGGAAGAGCAACACGGCGTGAGGAGGATGTATTCCCCGAGAGGAGGGCCGCCCCGTACTTCTTGCGTTTTTTGAGGAAGTATCATTAACTACGCTTGTTCGAATGCACGTTATTCATCATGTGATACAAGAGGATTCCATGAAGCCATCAAACCCTTCCCGCGTCCTGACCCTTGAGCGGGGGTTGCAGATACTCGAGTACATCGTGGAGCGCCGCAATGTGACGGTCACCAATGTGGCGACGGCCTTCGGCATCCAGAAAAGCGCGAGCCATCGTTTTCTGAATACATTGAAATATATGGGGTACGTCGAGCAGACACCCCAGAGTGACTATGCCCTGACGGGACGGCTGCGGTATCTGGCGGAAGGGGTTGTGCCCCGGATCGAGGTGAGGAATTTTGCGCGGCCCTATCTTGAGGAGCTGTCCAAAGCCGCCGAACAGCCGAGCAACCTCGGGCACTGGGACGGCCGGGAAATCACGTATCTCGCGCAGCGGCTCTTCAATTCGGCGCTCGAAGGGTATGCCGCGGGCAACCGCATCCCCGCGTACTGTTCGGCTATGGGCAAGGCCGTGCTCGCCTTCTCACCCCGCGAAGAGGTGGAAGCCTATGTCGCACGGACGCAGTTCACCCGGTTCACGGAAAAGACCATCTGCGATCGCGCTATGTTTTTGAAGGAACTTGAAGCAATCCGTGAGCGGGGCTACGCGGTCATGAATGAGGAAATGGCCGCCCATCTGGTAGGCGTCGCCGCGCCGGTGTTCAACAAGGAAGGCTATCCGCGCTACGCCGTGAGCGTCGCCGGGTTGTGTTTCCGGCCCGTTGAGGCGTTTGTGGCGGAAGTCTGTGATGATGTCGTGCAGACCGCCAGAGAAATATCCGAATTCCTCGCCCACGCGCGCACAATGGAGGACAAGTAGGAATCGGGCAATTGGGAAGGGGAATCCCCCCTTGACGGAAAGGCGGTTTGCCGGAGGGGTGCCAGAGAAAGCTGGAGCAGACTCTCCGCGCAAGGCGGAACCCCTCGGTGGAGTTTGTGGCGGAACTCCGGAAGGGCAAGAATCCGTGTCTTGTCTGATAAGCAGAACTCCCTTATGATCATGGAAAATCAGTTTGGGAGAACGCCATGCGCCACCGTAGTATTCTATTCCTTCTTGTATTGCTGTGCTGCGTCGCCGTACCCGCGTTGGCTGCTTCGGATCAGGCTCCGGCCTTTGTCCGGACCGCTGTGACCGCGCCTCTTGAGGGCCGCGAACCGTTGCGGGTGATCTTCGCGCCAGACGAAGCCGCGTGCAGAAAAGCTTACGGCGACGACTGGGGCGTGCGGTGCGCCGCCGCTCCGGGGCAGGATGGCGCGGTTGTCTCCGGCGTCCGGCTTTCGCCTGACATTCCCGGCGAATGGCGGTGGTCGGGCGGGGATACGATGGAGTTCCGTCCGAAGAATCCGTGGCCGGAATCCACGGCCTATACGCTTTCTCTGGCGAAGCTGCCGTTGCCGTCGCGCATGAAACTGGCTTCGCCAAGCCTTTCCTTCTCCACGCCGCCGCTTGCCGTGCTCGAGATGGACGGCCGGTTGTGGATTGATCCCGATCTGAACGGTGAACGGGCCGTTTCGTTTGACGTAAGGTTCACCACGCAGCCGGATCGTCAGACGGTGCAGCGCGACGCCGCGTTGAAGGTTTCCGACAAGAGCCTTATGCTTGCCAAACCCGAGTTCGTCTGGGGTGAAAACGGGACGTGCCTCATCAAGTCGCGGATTTTGAGCCTTGCCAAGACGTCCGCCACGGTGACGCTCTCGTTGCCCGGCGTGGCGGCGGAGGTCCGGCGCGACGGCACGCACTGGAAGATCCCCAAGGGCAAGATGGAGGCCCGTCAGCAGGTGACGGCCCCGGGAACCTCGTCCCTGTTCCGTATCAAGAGTGCCTCGCTCGAAACGTCCCGCGACGCCTCGCTCGCCGGGGAATACCGCCTGACCGTCGAGACGAGTCTGCTCGTGCGGCCCGACGCCTTTGCCAAGGCGGTCACCGCGCTCCAGTTGCCCCGCGCGCTTGAGGAAGGAGCCGTGGAGCCCACCCCGTGGACCAAGGCCCCGGTTGTCGACGAAACGGTCCTCAACCGTGCCAAGCCCGTGAAGATCGAGCCGCTCCAGCCCGCCGATCAGCCTGCGGGCACGTTGCGCTTCAGGGTGCCCGTACCGTCGGACAGTTATCTTTTCCTGAATCTTCCCCAAGGGTTCGGGCCAAGCCCCGCCTTTTCTCTGGCAGGGCCGTGGCGGGAAGTCTTCCATGCCGCCCCGTTCCAGCCGGAGCTTGATTTCCTCCAGCCCGGCAACGTGCTTGCCCTCGGAGGCGAGCGCAAGCTGGATCTCCACGCCAGCGGCCTGACCGCCATCCGCTGGAGGGCTTCGCGCGTCCTCAAGCCGTATCTCGGTTTTCTTGCCACGCAGCCGCAGCCGTTTACCAATACGGATATTCCGTTCGACGCCCTCAGCGACGTGCAGGAAGGCGTCATCGCGCTCAAGCGCACCGATCCGGGCGTGCCGCAGTTTACGGTGCTCGACGTGGCTCCTCTGTTCAAAGATGGGCGCGGGCTCATGCGCATTGAACTGGTGGGCATGGACGGCGACAAGGAAGTCGCCTCCGCCAGCCGCTTCCTGCTGGTGACGGATCTCGGGATGATTGTGAAGAAGAACGCCGACGGAAGCCGCGATGTCTTCGTGTGTTCGTTGTCGGAAGGCAATCCCATATCCGGCGCAGCGGTGCATATCCTCGGAACCAACGGCCTGCCCGTGGCCGAAGCCGTGACCGACGCCGGGGGCAGGGCGGCTTTGCCCTCCGTATCCGGCCTGAACCGCGAAAAGCGGCCCGTCGCCGTGACCGTTTCGGTGAAGCGCGGCGCGGACGAGGATGCGGCATGGCTGCCGCTCGACGATTACTCCCGCGTCGTGGACTATTCGCGCTTCCCCACGCAGGGGCAGACCAGCAACGCCGACGGCATCAACGCCTATGTGTTCAGCGAGCGCGGCATCTTCCGGCCCGGCGAGACGCTGCGTTTCGGTATGCTCATGCGCCGGGGCGACTGGAAGGCGTTGCCGCCCGACATGCCCTTCTTCGCGGAACTGTCCGATCCCTCGGAACGGACGATCCTGCGGCGGCAATTCGTCGTCGGGGCCGACGGCCTTGCCGAGCTGAGCTGGACCGTCCCCGAAGGCGCGCCCACGGGCCGCTATCGCCTCGACGTGCAGACCCCCAATGCCGACGGCTTTGCGGTTGTGCTCGGTTCCGGGGCCGTGCGGGTGGAGGAATTCCAGCCCGACACCATGAGCCTGTCCGCAACGGTCAACCCCGCTCCCGGCAAGGGCTGGCTCAACGCATCTCAGGCCTCGGCGGACGCGGCCCTCAAGAATCTGTATGGCCTGCCCGCCGTGGACCGCCGCCTGCGCGGTCAGCTTTCGGTGCGGCCCGCATCGCTGTCTTTCCCCGGTTATGAGGATTTCACGTTCCACGATGCCATGCCCTATCGGGGGTCGGCTCTGACGCTGGATCTCGGCGAAGTCCGTACCGACGCGCAGGGCCGTGCCGTGCTGCCGCTGCCGCTGGAAAAGCTGCGCGGCGGAACCCTCCATTGCCGCCTTCTTGTCGAAGGCTTTGAGCCGGGCGGCGGACGTTCCGTGACGACCGTGCGCGACTTTCTTGTTTCTCCGCTTCAGGCCGTGCTCGGCTACCGTCCCACCGGGGCCGGGGGCAATCTCGGCTTCATCCCCAAGGGCAGCGAATCCACGCTGGAATTTGTGGCGCTCGGCCCGGATCTCGGCCGCGCCGATCCCGGCGAGCTGACGTTCTCCGTGGCGGAGCGGCGGTACGTGACCAGCCTCGTCACGGACAAGGACGGGCGTTACCGTTACGACGAAACCCCGGTCGACCGGGAAATCGCTTCCTCAAAGCGGTCTTTCGACGCGTCCGGCAATCTGGCGTGGGCCGTGCCCACGGACAAGCCCGGCGAATTCCTGCTCAGCGTGCGGAACGCCTCCGGCCAGATCATGGCCCTCGTGCCCTTCACGGTGGCGGGCAACGACGACCTGCGCCTCGCCGGGCGGGACGAATTGCCCTCCGGCAACCTGCGCCTGCACATCGACAAGGCGGACTATGCGCCCGGCGAATCCATCCGGTTGTTCCTGTCTTCGCCGTACGACGGCATGGGCCTGATCACGCTGGAGCGCGACAGCGTTGCGGCTTCCCGCTGGTTCCGCGTCCGCGCCGGGAACAGCGTGCAGGAAATCGCGGTTCCCAAGGATTTCGAGGGCCGCGCCTATGTCAACGTGTCGCTGGCCCGTTCCCTGTCCTCGCCCGACGTGTTCATGCAGCCGCACAGTTACGCGGTGGCTCCGCTCACCGTGAATGTGGCGCGGCGGGACATGGGGCTCAGGCTCAAGGCTCCGGAACAGGTGCTGCCCGGTAGCGCGCTCTCGGTATCCCTGTCCGCCCGCCATCCGGGAAAGGCGTTGATTTTCGCCGTGGATGAGGGCGTGCTTCAGCTCACCGCCTTCGCCACGCCCGATCCTCTGCGTTATCTGCTCAACGACCGGGCGCTGGAAGTGGAGACGCGGCAGATGTTCGATCTGCTCATGCCGGATCACGGCCAGCTCCGCATCCCGGCCTTCGGCGGCGATATGGCCTTGTCCGGCGGGCGGTTCCACAATCCTTTCAAGCGCAAGGCCGAACCGCCCCTGAGCTGGTGGTCCGGCATCGTGGAGGTGGGGGCTGAGACGTCCGTCACCATCCCCGTTCCCGGCTATTACAACGGCCGCGTTCGCATCATGGCGGTGGCGGCGTCGCCGGATACGGCGGGCCGCGCCGAAACCGACGCCACGGTGCGCGGCCCGGTGGTTCTGACGCCGCAGCTTCCGGTTCTGGCTTCGCCGGGCGACGAGTTCGAGGCCGCGCTTGCCGTCGCCAACAATACGGGACAGCCGGCTTCCTTTGCGCTGGCGTTGTCGCCTGACGAGGCCCTGCGCGTGGTTTCCCCGCCGCCCGTTGAAATAGCCGTAGGCGCGGGTTCCGAAAGGGTGATTCCGTTCCGCGTCAAGGTCGGGGATGTGCCCGGCAACGCGAAACTGCGTTTTGCCGTGACCGATGCCGCCGGAAACCGGACTGTCCGTTCCGCAACGCTGTCCGTGCGTCCGGCTTCGCCCCTGCGCGAAAGTTTGAGCGTCGGGTCGGCCTCCGCCTCCACGGTTCTGAAGACAGGGCGCGAGCTGTACCCCTATGAAGCCAAGGGTTCCGCTTCCGTTTCGGCGCTGCCCCTGCCCGCGTTGCGTGGGCTGATCCGTTATCTTGACGCCTATCCGTACACTTGTGCGGAACAGCGCATCAGCCGGGCCATGCCTTACGCGCTGCTCATGAATCGGCCCGAACTGCTTGCCGATGCGGGCAGGGTGCCGGACGCGGCGCGCAAGCTCGCCCGGGAACGCATGGACGAGGCCGTGCAGGGCATCCAGTCGGCGCTGAATTGGCGGGGCGTGTCCCTCTGGCCCGGCGGGGAACCCGACGTGCTGGTCACGGCCTATGCCGCCGATTTCCTGCTGACCATGCGGGAGTCCGGGGTGGCTCTGCCCGGCGGTTTGCTGGCCGAGGTCTTCGGGGCGCTTGAGAATGCGCTGGATCGGGTGCCGGATTCGCTGGAAGAAGGCCGTGCCCAAGCCTATGGGCTGTGGGTCTTGACCCGCGAAGGCCGCATCACGACGCAAGCGATGGAGCAGCTCGTTTCGCAGCTTGAGGACAGGTTCCCCGAGTGGCGGAAGGACGTGGCTTCCACGCTGTTGGCGGGAAGCTGCGCGATCATGCGCATGAACGACGACGCGCGTCATCTGATTGCGCTTTACCAAGCTCCGGGCCCCGATTTTCAGGCTCGCGGCTATCTCGACGCGTTGGGCGTTCAGGCATTGCGGGCGTCGGTTCTGGCCCGGCATTTCCCTGATATGCTGGATACGCAGCGCACTGAACTGGCACAAGAATTGCTCGATGTGCTGAATGGCGGGCGGTATGTGACCCTTTCCGCATCCCTTGGCGTCCGCGCCCTGCTCGACATGGGGGGCGCGGCGAACATGCCTTCCGGCATTTCTTTGCGCTGCACGTCCATGCAGCCGGGGTTCGAGCCCGTGGAATCCGCGCCCGCGGATCTTGGAGGCATGTTGACGCTTTCCGCGCCGGGGTGTGCGGCGTATGCGCTGGATATGCCCGCGGGTTCCCAGCCTCTGTACTGGGAAGTTTCGGCGCAGGGTTTCGACCGCAAGCCGCCGTCCGAAGCCTTGGCACAGGGGCTTGAAGTGTCGCGTGAATACCTTGATGCCGAAGGGCGGCCCGTGACGACGGTGAAGCAGGGCGATGTGGTGACGGTGTCCATTTCCGCGCGTTCGCATGGAGGGTCCGTTTCCGATGCGGTCATTGTGGATCTGTTGCCCGGCGGGTTCGAAATGGTGCTCAATTCTGACATCAAGGGCCAAAATCCAAGCGGTGAGCCGGGCTACAAGTCCGTCGATCGCCGCGAGGATCGGATGATTGTGTTTTCGGATCTGGCTGTGGAGCCCTCCGTGTTTACGTATAAGATCCGCGCCGTGAACAAGGGCGTGTACACGCTTCCGCCAGTGCAGGCCGAAGCGATGTACAACCGTAGCCTTCAGGCGCACTCGGCGGGCGGGGTCATGGTCGTCGAGTAGGAAGCCTCCGGCGGCAACCCCGCCCGGGGGCGAGCCGCCCCCCGGACCCCGGCGAAACCGGTGGTGCAGCGGTCAGAGGCGGTATTCGACATCCCGAGCGGCGTTACCGCTCGGGATGTTTTATATAATGATTATATTGTGGTGGATGATAAGGAAGTATGGCTGAGGGGAAAATCAGACCCAAAGGGCGGCAAAGTCATGACCGTTAGGTTTACGGGCATCGCACGTAGAGCGATTTCCCCGAACAGGGCCAAGGGGTGGAAGCCCTTTGTCGCCGGAGGCGTTTCCCAAAGGATTTCATGTGCGCAAAACCATCGCTTTCGCCCTCGTGCTGACGCTGCTGTTGCCGATCGCGGCGTTCTGGGGCTGGCTTGTCCTGAGTCCCAAACCGCCGCTCCTGGACGGCGTGCCGTTTTCGCCGCTGGTGCTGGATCGGGACGGGAATCTGCTCAGGCTGGGCCTTTCCGAAGATGAAAAATACCGTGTCCGTATCCGGTTGAACGAGGTCGCGCCCGAGATGGTGCGGGCGGTGCTGCTTTACGAGGATCGGCATTTCTATCGGCACCCCGGCGTCAATCCGTTGTCCCTGCTCAGGGCTTCGGCGGGGATGCTCGGCGGGGCACGGCGTATGGGCGGTTCCACGATTACCATGCAGGTGGCCCGGCTCCGGCTCGGCCTGTCCACAACCACGCTTTCGGGCAAGTTTGCGCAGATGGCCCGCGCCCTTCAATATGAATACCATTATGGCAAGGGGGAAATCCTTGAGGCGTATTTCAACCTCGCGCCTTATGGCGGCAATATCGAAGGCGTCGGCGCGGCGGCGCGCATTTATTTCCGCACTACCTCCGGACGCCTTACCCGGACCGAAAGCCTTGCCCTTGCCGTCGTGCCGCAGAATCCGGTCAGGCGCTCTCCGCTGAACGGCCCGGATTTCGAGGCCGCCCGTGCCCGGATGCAGATGCTTGCCGATGCCGAAGACGCTCCGGGCGGTGGGCAGGGGGCGACTGCTTCTTTTGGCGCGTCGGGTTTCGCCTTGGGGAGGGCCCTGCCGCCGCTCCGGGTGTATGGTCCGGCGCGGCTGCCGTTCGGGGCTCCGCACGTTTCGAGCGAGACGCTTCCGTTGTCGCGGGGTGGGGAGCCTGTGCGCACCTGTATCGACAGCGGGTTGCAGCGGCTTATGGAGAGGGCCGTTGCCGGATTCGCGGCACGGGGAAGGCGTTATGGCCTGAACAATGCGGCGGCGCTGCTCATCCATTGGCCGAGCATGGAGATCCGGGGGCTCGTGGGGTCGGCCGGTTTTTCTGACGCGGCCATATCCGGACAGGTGGACGGAACCCGTGCCCGGCGTTCGCCCGGCTCGACGCTCAAGCCCTTCATTTACGGCATGGCTCTGGATCAAGGGCTGATCCATCCGCAAACGTTGCTTCCCGATTCGCCGCGCAGTTTTGGCGGCTATGAACCAGAGAATTTCGACCGGGTGTTCCGCGGCCCCTTGCCCGCTCATGAGGCTCTGCGCGCCAGCCGTAACCTGCCTGCGATTCTGTTGGCCTCGCAGCTGCGCCCGGGTTTTTATGGCTTTCTGCTGCGCGCCGGGGTGGATCTCCCGTTCAGCGCGGACCATTACGGCCTCAGCCTCGTGCTCGGCGGCGCGGAGGTTTCCATGCGCGAGCTTGGCGGCCTGTATGCTATGCTGGCGAACAAGGGCGTGTGGCGGCATCCCCGTCTGTACGAGGGGGAAGCGGCTGGTTCCGCCGTGCCTCTGCTGTCGCCCGAGGCCGCCGTCGTAACCCTGCGTATGCTGGAGGATGACGCCCATTTCGTCAGGTCGAAAAAAGGGCCTGTCCCGCTGCGCTTCAAGACCGGAACCTCCAACGGGTTCCGCGACGCGTGGACGGCGGGCGTGGTCGGCCCCTATGTGTTGGTGGTCTGGGTGGGGAATTTCGACAATACGCCGAACCCGCTGCTTGTGGGCGGCGATGTGGCGGCTCCTTTGTTCACGGATATCGCGCAGGCGCTGGCGTCCGACGCCGGGCCGCTCGATGATCTCGTTCCCGTTCAACAGGAAGGCCTGAACATTACCCGCGAAACCGTGTGCACGGCGACCGGGGATCTCGATGTCTCCCTGTGCGGGGACACCACCGAAACGTGGTACATCCCCGGACGCTCCCCTACGCGTTCCTCGGGCGTGTTCCGCACCATCCTCATTGATGCGGAAACCGGGCTGCGCGCCTGCCGCCCGGTTCCGGGCCGGACCGAGGAGCGCGTATGGGAATTCTGGCCTTCTGATTTGCAGGCGTTGTTCCTGCGGGCGGGCGTAGTGAAGCCGCCGCCACCGCCTTTCAGTCCGGAGTGCGGCCCGGAAGCCGGCGTACAGCCCGGGCGTCCTCCCCGGATCATCACTCCGAAGGACGGAGTTGTGTATCAGAGGCGGTTGTCCGATCCGGAACGGAGCGGCATTCCGCTCGTTGCGAGCACGGATGCGGACGCCAGCGCCGTGTTCTGGTTCGTGAAGGATCGGTTTATCGGGCGCGGCGTACCCGGCGAGCCGTTGGTCTGGCACCCTGGCGACGGCGCGCAGATGTTGCGCGTTGTGGACAATCTCGGGCGGGCGGCCATGCAGAAGATTGTGGTCAGGACTCTGCCGTAGGACAGATGTATGTTGAAGGAATCTGGAGCCGTTAAGGGCGAGACTGTTACATCTATCAAGTATTCTTACGCAAAAGGGCGGCACCGGTTTATGGTGTCGCCCTAGCCTTTTGTAAAGAGCCATGCCTTCGGCGCGACCGTTCACGCCGGGGTCCGGGGTGCGGCTCGCACCCCGGGCAGGGTCAAGGGACGGCAGTCCCTTGCCGCCGGGGGCATCCCCTACGCCGAGCCGCAGGGTATGCCGTACTTCTTGAGCTTGGCGTACAGGGTGGAGCGCTTCATCCTGAGCAGGGTTTCCGCGCCGCTGGGACCGCGCACGCGGCCTTCGGTGCGCTCCATGATGTGGCGCAGATAGCGCTCCTCAAGCTCGGAGAGCGTCGGGACGTCCGCAACGGTTTCGAGAAATGGGGAAGGGCGATCGGCGGGCTGATGCGCTGCGGGCGAAGCCCCGAGCACGAAGTCGAGCTGCCCGGCATTGTTCAGAATAACCGCCCGTTCAATCTCATTTTTGAGTTCGCGCACATTGCCGGGCCAGTCGTATTCGCACAGGCGGCGCTGCTGTTCCGGGGAGAGCGGCAGGGGGTGCTTGTCGTGGCGCCGGGCGAAGTGCTCGATGAAGGCCTGTACCAGGCCGGGGATGTCCTGCTTGCGTTCGCGCAGAGGCGGGATGGTCAGGGGGACGACGGAGATGCGGTACAGCAGGTCTTCGCGGAATCGCCCTTCCCTGACTTCTTTCCACAGATCGCGGTTGGTCGCGGCCACGAGCCGGAACCGGGAAAGGATCTCCCGAGTGCCCCCCAGACGCATGAAGCGCTGATCCTGCAGGACGCGCAGAAGCTTGGTTTGAATGAGCGGCGGGATCTCGCCCACTTCGTCGATGAAGAGCGTGCCTTGGTCGGCGAGTTCGAAGAGGCCGATCTTCTGCCGGATGGCCCCGGTGAACGCGCCGCGCTCATAGCCGAAAAATTCGCTCTCGAAAAGGGATTCCGGCATACTCGCCGGGTGCACCACCACGAACGGCCCGCTCCGCAGGCTGATCTGATGGATGTTCCGGGCCATGATTTCCTTGCCCACGCCGGTTTCGCCGAGGATGAGCACGGGCGCGTCGGTTATGCCCACCCGCAGGGCTTGTTCGAGGGAGGCCCGCAGGCCCTCGCCGACGACCGGGATCATGTCGCCGTCTTTCTGTCGGGTAATGGCAAGGAGGCGATCCTGTTGCTGGCTGGCTTCTTCGGTACGGACGAGCTCAAGCCGCAGGCCGGACCGGACCTCAGCCGCGAACAGCCGGGCGAGATCGCGGAGCAGGGCCGGGGAGAGGCGTTGGAACATGCCGCTGGTGAAGGCGCTGTCCATATAGAGGAGCCACGGGTAGGGCTCGCCGACGTCGAGCGCGAGGCACAGCCGCTGGTGTTCACTGTGGGTGGAGGCGGCATTGCGGAGGATGCTTTCCAGCCACTCCATACAGCTCCGCATCCCGTCGCTTTCCAGCTCCATGCGGGTGAGGTTGACCGAGGCCACGAACTCCGGCCTGCCGTCGTCGGTGGGGCGGAACAGCGCGGCGCGCTCGGACTGGAGCTCCTGCTGCGCGATGTCGAGCAGGTGCTGGAACAGCTCGTCGCTCCGATAGGAGGTCGGTTCGCGGTTGAAGGCGGCGTGGCAGCGGTCGAGAAGGATGCGGCCCGGCGTGTCCTCGGCTTCCGGCTCGGGTGCGGGGACGAGGGCTGGGAACGTCTCCCCGGTCGCCGCGATGGCGGCGGTGCGGTAGGAGGCGTTTTCGTCGAGCGGGTGCCCGATGATCTCGGCGACGGACTTGCGCTGCTGGTGGGCTTCACGGTGCTGGCCCATCGCTTCAAGCATGTTGGCGAGTTCGTGATGGGTGAGCACGAGTTCGCGGGGATCTCCGGTGGGTTCCAGTTCGCGCAGGCTGTCGTGAAGGAGGGAGACGACTTCTTCGGCGGGTGCGCCCCGCCCTCGGAGGCGCAGGGCATGGACCCGCAGCGCCGTGCCCCGGAGCTGGCGGTTGGGCTGGCGGAGGAAGGTTTCGATCGTGGCTTCCACCTCGTAACGCGGGATGGGCGGGTAGCCCCGTTGCTCGAAGACGTAGAGGAGATCCAGCACGAGAGGATCGAGGAAAGGCGAATGGGGGACCCCGCGCGCGGCGGCGCGCAGGGTTTCGTTGCGGAGGACGCGGTAGGCGGCGTCGGTGCGGCCCGAAAGATGGTGGTAGACGGCGAGGGCGCGCACGGCGCTGGAAGCGACCTTATGGTTTTGCTCGGGAGGGACGCAGTTGAGGAGGTAGTCGATTTTGACAATCGCTTCGTCCAGGGCGCCTTTACGGAGGAGCAGGAAGCACAGGTGGGCGATCCAGAGCACGGCGACGAGGCGTTCCCCGGCGAGTTCGGCGGTCTGGCGCGCGGATTCGATGATGCCGGTGGCGAGAGGGTACTCGCGCAAGTACATGGCGGCCTGGCTGGCGCAGAAGGAAAGGGGCTCGAAAAAGCGTTTGTACCACCAGTGATCCTGCGCGGGGCGGCGCGCATAACACTGCAGGGTTTCACGGAAATGGCCCTTGAGGAAGTTCTCGATGCCTTCAAAGACCGGGATGCGATCCTGCATGTCCTGTTCCTTGAAATGGCGCATCTTTTCCGAACCGTGGAAAAAGCGGTCCGTGAGCGGCGGCTCTCCGCCCGAGAACAATTGCAGGTAATGCCGGAAGATCCAGATCATGGGCATGAAGCGTTCGCTGCCGTTGCGGGCCGAAAGCTCGTAGGCGAGCGGGGAGAGTTCCGTGGCGAGCTGGAGGTAGTGGTGTGAGAAAATACACATGCTCTGGACCACGAGTACGAGTTCGGCGTACCGCCAGCTTTTCTGGCCTGCATCGTCCATATGCGCGCGCCCCCAGCGGAGCAGGAACTGCACGACCATTTCGAAACAGGCGAATACGGCAGGTTCGTTGTCCTTGAGGCGGTCGTCGATGAAGCGGACCACGATTTCGCAGTCTTCCAGTGTGGCGTCTCCGCCGAGTACGCCCATGTGATAGGGGACGCCCGTATCCGGACAGGCGCTGCACAGGGTCTCGGCCATGTCTTCCAGCAGATCCGGCTCGATGCGGGTGATGGCCCATGCCGGGGCTCCGGAACCGCCGTCAGGGGAGCCCTCTGCGGGAGCGGCGGCGACATGCTTCTGAAGGGAGAGTTCCCTCAGCGCGGAGCGGACACGGATTTCGGGCAATCCGGTGATGGAGGCGAGTTCCCGTTCGTGGAGCGGGCGTGCGGAAAGCTGGAGGGCGAGCAGGAGCGAAGCGTGAGGGACACTGGAGGCGAGGGTGGACATGGCGCGGACTCCTTGGGAGGCGTCCTGTTTTTTAGACGCATCCTGATTTCTGGACGCTGTTCATCCCGTTTTCTAGACGAGTGATAGTTCGCATTTTATCATGCTGTCAAGAACTTCTTGAAAAACGCTCGATTGCATGACTTGAGCCTTTTGGCATCCCCCTTGCTCTTTTAAACGCATGTACCCGCTGGAGGGTGCGCATTCCAATGCCTCAAGGAGGATGTCTTCATGCAATATGCCAGTGTGTTGTTGTTCAACGCCGTGGTCCTGACTCTTGATGGAAACGATGCCGTGGCTTCGGCCCTCGCGCTGGACGGCGACCGTATCCTTGCCGTCGGCGATCGGGACGGGCTCGCTCCGCTCATCGGGCCGGACACGGAATGCAGGGACATGGGGGGCGCTGCCGTGCTCCCCGGCTTTTACGACGCCCACGGGCATATTCTGATGACCGCGCAAGGACGCGGGCGCGTAAACCTCAATTCGCCGCCTCTTGGGACCTGCCGGACGCTCGGCGACATCCTTGCCGCCATCCGGGCCCGTGCGGCGGAAACGCCCGAGGGCGAATGGGTGCTTGCCTGCGGCCTCGACGATACGCTGCTGACGGAAAAGCGGTTCCCCAGCCGTTGGGAACTGGATGAGGCGGCTCCGCACAATCCCGTGTTTGCACAGCACATTTCCGGCCATTTGTGCGCCCTGAACAGCGCGGCCCTGAAGCTGGCCGGGATTGACCGCCATACGCCGGACCCCGCCGGGGGCATCATCCGGCGCGATGCGGACGGCGAACCGGACGGCGTGCTTGAGGAAAGCCCGGTTTATGAAACCATCATGCCGCTGCTGCCCACGCAGACGCGGGAGCAGCGGATCGACGACCTTGCCGCCACCACGCGGGATTATGCCGCGCGGGGCATCACCACGGCGGTGGACGCGGCCTTGTTCTCCTACGACGACGCGGAGCTTTTGCGCACCGTACAGGAGCAGGGGCGCCTCGCGGTCCGGGTGCACGTCAATCCCTTTACGTCGCTTGATCCTGACGATCCGCGGCTGGCGTTCGATGGGAAGGATGTGACCATCGGAGGGGTCAAGCTGCTCGCGGACGGCTCTTTGCAGGGCTATACCGGCTACCTCACCAAACCCTACCACACCCCGTATCAGGGCGACCCCGAATGGCGGGGCTATCCCACGCACAGCCGCGAGAATCTGTTCGCGCTGGTCGAAGCCGCGCATGGGCGTGGGCAGTTCCTTATCCATACCAACGGCGATGCCGCCACCGACGACGCCCTTGATGCGCTTGAAGCCGCGCAGGCCAAACATCCCCGCAAAGATTGCCGCCACATCCTGATCCATGCCCAGACGATCCGCGAGGAACAGCTCGATCGCCTCGGAGCGGCGGGCTACACGCCTTCGTTCTTCACCGCCCATGTCTATTACTGGGGCGACCGCCACCGGGATCTGTTCCTTGGCCCGGAACGCGCCGCCCGGATGGACCCCATGCGCTCCGCGCTGGATCGCGGCCTCGTGATCACCGCGCACTGCGACTCCCCCATCGTCCCCGCCGATCCGTTGCTGTCCATTTGGGTCAGCGTCAACCGCCTGACATCCTCCGGTCAGGTTCTTGGTCCGGATCAGCGCATTTCCGTGCTCGAAGCCTTGCGCGCCCATACCTTTAATCCCGCATGGCAGAATTTCCAGGAAAACGCCAAAGGCTCCATCGAGCCCGGCAAGCTGGCCGACCTTGTGGTCCTCGACGCCAATCCGCTGGAAGTCGATCCCGCCGATCTGCGCAACATCGGTATTCTGGAAACCATTGTAGGCGGGAAAACCGTGTATTCCGCCCGTGCCTGATTGACGCGCGGGCGTGCTCATCCGCCCGCGCCGTCTTCCTTCAACCGCGGGCTCCGCTCCCGCACGAACAAGAGGATCCGCCCATGTCCCAAGCCACCCAGACGACCCCGATCGAGGCTCCCGCGGAAGAACCGGCCGTTCCTGTCAGCCGCCCCCGTTTCATGTTCGCCTTTGTCGTCTTGTACATGCTGTTCCTGCTTGACTTCTCGGCGCGCCTCGGCGTGACTTCCGTGTTCCCCGCCATGCAGAAAGCCCTCGGGTTGACCGACTCCCAGATCGGCGTGGCCGGTTCCGCCGTGCTCTGCGGTATGACCCTGTTCGTGTTGCCGCTTTCCTTCATCGCGGACAAAACGTCCAAGAAAAAAGCCATCACCCTCATGTCCGGCCTGTGGGGAGTCGGCTGTCTGCTGTGCGGGCTCGTCTCGAACTTCTTCCTCATTCTGCTTGGCCGGTTCATGGTCGGCATGGGCAACGCCAGCTATGCTCCGGTGTCCGTATCCATGCTGACGAGCTGGACCAAGAAGTCCCGCTGGGGCTCGGTGATCGGGCTGTACAACTCCTCCATGTCCGTGGGACTCGCCGCTGGGACGGCCGTAGCGGGCATTCTGGCGCAGAGCATCGGCTGGCGCGCGCCGTTCATCGTGATGGGCGTGGTGACGCTGCTGTTCATGGTGCTTTCCATGGCTCTGCCGAAGACTTCGGCCAAGCCTGAAAACGCCAAAAAAGACGACGTGAGCCTGAAGGAAGCCTTTGGCGTTACCTTGAAGAACAAGACGCTCGTCATGCTCGGTATCGGCGTCGGCCTCGGCAACATGGTCTATTCCAGCATGGTGGCGTGGATTCCCATGTTCCTCGTCCGCGAAATGGGCTGGACCAGCGCGGAAGTGGGGGCGTACATGAGCCCGGTATACCTGTTCACCGGCATTGTGATCACGCCCTTGTCCGGGATCATTTCCGACCGTCTCGGCCGGTGGAGCCGCAAAACCCGTGCGTGGCTCGGCGTCCCCTGTTTCGTCCTGTTGGCGGCCTGTTTCGGCTTCGGGTTTATGCTGAAGAGCTTCCCCCTCATCGCGCTTGGGGTCATGCTCTTCCTCATCCCGGTTACCGGCATCCATATCGCTACGCAGGAGCTTGTTCCCGCCCGCTACAAGGCGTCGGCCTACGGGACCTATGTGACGTTCCTCCAGGGGCTCGGCTTCTTTGGCCCCATGCTGGTGGGTGCCCTGTCCGATGCGTTCGGCCTGAATATCGCCATTGTGTATGTGCAGTTCGTCTTTGTGCTTGGCGCGCTCATGCTCCTGTGCGCGGGCTTCACGTATCAGGGAGACTTCGACCGCGCCCGGGCGCTTGATAAGCGGTAATATCAGGAAGCAGAGGCCTTTTCTGTTCTTCCTTTTCGGATTTGGATAATGAAGCGGCATGACAGGCGTTCATGCCGCTTCGTTTTGGGTGGGCGGTACGGTGCCCGGCTATGCATGGGGCGAGGGAAAGCGGGAACGGGCCGCCGTGAGGTCGAAGAAGTTCAAAAGGGGACGGTTCCGTGACAGTGTATATCAATACCGCCGCATGTTTTTGTGCCCCTCCATTTTCCCGTTGTTATTGCAGGGCGGCGTTTTGGGCCGGGTGGATTTCGACAATACTGGTATCGGTCGTTTATATGCCGAAACCTGTGGGTAGGTGGACAAGATGCACCACGCGAGCGTGGCAGTTCGGATGTGCATGGCGCATCAGGCCGCAAGGCTGAATGCGGCAGCGGTTCCGTAAAAAGTGAGTTTTATATTTGACAATAAATTTCAAAATCAATAAGCTCCGCCAAAAGAAAACGCTGCTGCGATGGCTTGCACATACGTTCATCTCACGGGGATTCTGGCTCTTCAGGAGGCCGAGTTGACTTTTTCGTATAAACGGTGCGCGCGGGTACTAACGCTGATTGCCGTGTCCTTGCTTGGATTGGCGTTGCTTGTCCGGGCTCTCGTCGCCTTTATTGAGGCGTTGGCCGTGCTTCTCCTTGCCGTGGTCGTGGCGTCGTTGGCCCTGCCGAGGGGGATCAGCTGGTACTGGCGTCAAGCACGGCGGGAAATCCCGCGGTTGTTGCGCAACCTTGGGGACTTGTTGGATACTTCCGCGTCGGAACCGAAAGCGGCGGCTGACGGGCAGGCGAGAACGGAATGATCCGCAGACTGCATCACCTGAGAAACGGGCAGAGTGGTTTTGTCGTTGCCATCGCCGCTGCGGGCGAACGTGCCCAGCGCCTCCGGGATATGGGGTTGCTTCCCGGTGTCGGGATTACGGTCATGGGCCGTTCTCCGATGGGGGATCTCTTGTCTCTCCGTGTAATGGGAACCACGCTGGCTTTACGTGTGGCCGACGCTGAGGACGTTACCGTCAGCACGGATGACTGACGTTGCCGAGGTGAATCCTCCTTTTTCCGGTGCCGTGGGAGTCTCTAACGACTTTCCGAGACGGTTTAATGGGCTCTCCAAGGCACCCCTTCCAGAGCGAAGCTCCCGATATGAACTTGAAAAGCGGAACCTCCACTGTTCCCCCGATATTGCTGCTACAGCGGCAAAACCGGGTAATCTCATTTACATTTTTGAATAGCTGTTTATAGTTGATTAAGATTTTTATTATCAATAATGAAGATCGGCAATCGGCCGATTCGCAATACAACCAGAGAGGAAGTTATGAACAATCGCTTCGGAACGACTTCGGACATGATCATTCAGACGGTGCAGGAAAAAGAAGGATGCGCTTGCCTCGCCATTGACGAAAAAGGACTGTACCTGACCTCGCCGGCGTATGTGGATCGGCTCCTTGCCGATCCGAACCGCTACGCCGGAAACCGTAAAGATGTGGCTGCCCGATTGAATGCATTGAGCCTTGATGCGGACAGCCTGCTTGAGCAGAACCGGCATCGCATCCCCAAAATTACAGGTGAATCCAAAAAGAAGGTCAACCCTCTTAAGGCATCCAAGCGCAGCATGAAAGGCTGATACGCGGGGTTCATCGGTCCTCATAGCAAAAGCGGAAGGGAAACCTTCCGCTTTTTTTATCAAAAATTGAATAAGGAAGAACAGCAGATAATCGAAGAAGAGTACCATCTGAGGCTTCTGTCTCTGGAGCGGCGACGTGAATATATGGGAATGCCCGTTGAAGCCCACGCGTAAACCGTTTTGACCCATGCACGGAAAAGTTTGTATTATCGTATGCGGCATAGGAAATGGAACATGCTGACGAGACAGGCGAAAAAAAGGAAAAGAGTCGCCTCGGAAATGTCCTTATCAGAAAATCCCTTGTGAGAATCTTTACTAGGGAGGTGCAACAGGATAAGGAATCAGCAAGTGATATTGCCGCCCATTGGGATCGGAAGAAAACGGAAGGGTCCGGTTCCGCGTGGAAAAAGGTTCTTTTTAAGATGGGGAACCAATGGTGTATTTTCTATAATGGGCCATGCCGCGTTTTTGCTCTGAAAATGATTGTTGTGAAATAAGATATAGATATGCTTTTGAGTTATTGAGAGTATGTCTCTCATGGGCTCAAAGCAGCATCCTGTGTTTTCAATTCCCCAACGGCCCATATCCGGTCTTGATGGTGGGATTGTGTGCTTGAATGCCATTGCCCTATGGCCAGCGCATTTGATGGTCCGGTTACGGCAACTGTTTTTAACGTATTACTTTAAGGATGTTTGAACCACCATGAAGTACGCTTGGACACAGGCGATATGTCTGGCGGTCCTGTGTCTTGCCGCCCCTTCCGAAGCCGCGCCACAGAAGGCGCTTCGGGATGCCCATGTGGATCTCGCATGTGCGGACTGCCACACCGGGCAGAAAAATCCAAAACAGGCCGGGGCGGTATCCTGTGCCAAATGCCATGATGTACCGGAGGTCGCCAAACAGACAGCCTCCCGTGGAAAGAAAAATCCTCATATTTCTCCGCACTGGGGAACGGAGGTTCCTTGTTGGGTCTGCCACAAGGAACACGCCGAAGATCAGAATTACTGCCTCATCTGCCATACGTGGTGATGCGGGGCCTCATTATACTGTACACGGAAACCTGATTTCCGTAAGAAATGGAACAACCCCGGAAGAGATCGCACGCGGCCTTGGTTGGCCGCCGCTGGTTTTCCCGGCGAAGATCTCCCATCCCCAAGCCTCTGGAGGATGCCTATGTCCAGCGCCCCGGCCTCGCAGCCCGCTACGCCCAATCCTGAAAAAGAAAGCGAACTGATTTACGGCCTCGAGTCCCATCCGCCTTTCGGTTCGTCCTTGCTGGCCGCCCTCCAGCACATTTTGGCCATGGTGCTCAGCGTCATGGCACCGCCCGCCATCGTCGCGGGCGCGTTGGGCGTCCCCCCGGAAGCCATCGCCTACCTTGTCAGCATGTCCCTGCTGTTCGCGGGCATCGGGATCTGGTTTCAGGTGTCCCGGCCCTTCGGTATCGGTTCCGGCATGTTGAGCATCCAGGCGACGAGCTTCGCGTTTCCCGGCACGCTCATTGCCGTGGGGGCCCTCCTCATGAAAGAGCAGGGCATGTCGTGGGAGCAGGCGCTATCAACTCTCTTCGGCGTGTGTTTCATCGGCGGGTTTGTGGTCATGGCGGGCAGCCGTATCATGCCGTTTCTGCGCAAGATCATCACGCCCACCGTGGCTGGCATCACCGTTATGATGATCGGCGTCTCCCTCGTGCGCGTGGGAGCGATCGATCTCGCAGGGGGGTTCGCGGCCAAGGCCGATGGAACATTTGGGGACATCTCCAACTTGTTCCTTGGCACGCTGGTCATTCTCGCTATCGTTTGCGTCAACCGCAGCAAGAACCCGCTGTTGCGCATGAGCTCGCTCATCGTGGGCATCCTTGTCGGCTTCGCAGTGGCAATAGTAATGGGCAAGGTCAATTGGAACATCCTTTCCGAACAGCATACCTGGTTCATCATGCCCGTGCCGTTCAAGTTCGGCTTCTTCGGCTTTGACTTGCATTCATTCCTTGTCTTGAGTTTTCTTTTTCTTGTTGTGGTCATTGAGGCCATCGGCGACTTGACGGCCACCAGCGTCGTCTCTGAACAGCCCGTGCGTGGTCGCGTCTACCGTAGCCGTTTGGCGGGCGGCATCCTTTGCGACGGCATGATGACCTCCCTCGGGGCTATATTCGGTTGCTTCCCCGTGGCGACGTTCTCCCAGAACAACGGCGTCATCCAGCTCAGCGGCGTCGCCAGCCGCAAGGTGGGCAAATTCTGCGGCGTGCTGTTTATCCTGTTCGCTCTGTTTCCCATTATAGTGGTGTTTTTCCAGCTTCTGCCCCGCCCCGTGCTCGGGGGCGCGCTGGTCGTCCTTTTTGGGACCATCGCCTGTTCGGGTATCCGCATCCTGTTGCAGCATGAAGTGAACCGACGTGAATCCATCATCATTGCCGTGTCCATCGGGGTGGGCCTCATGTCCATGACTACCCCGGAAGTTTTTGAACGCCTGCCGCGTTTCCTCAAGATATTCTTTGATTCCGCCATTGTTTCCGGCGGCGTCACCGCCATGATCGTCCATCAGATCCTCCCCAAGGGCATCTGCCCTTACGAGGGCGATGAGGACGATGAGGACTGTAACCCGCATTCCGAATTCCTTTTCAACAAGCACGAATGATCCCCTGTTCCGCTTCCGTTCGGTTTTGCGGACGGCGGAGGATGAGCTTGGGCAACACGAAAAAGACGAGGCTTTCCCCTCGTCTTTTTCGTTGTGGAAAACGGGGGGTTCCGCGAGGGAAGGTGCCGCCTTCAGCAGCATCGGTGGCGTACTCTTTTTAAGATAATCCGCAACGTTTCAACATAAGAGCGGAAACATTTTCGCAAGGGGTCCCATGCCGTTTTCAGAGGGCATTTGCCCTCTGTACAGCCTTGGGTTCTCCTGTTAGAGCAAGAAAGGGTATTCTCTCACAATCCCTTTTTATCCGGCGTGTTCCGGAGGTCCGGACAGGCCGCGCGGGGCCTCTATGTTCGAATCCAGCTACCCCCTCGTTTTTTTGGCATGGTTCCTCGGCGGTTTCATCAACGGTGTCAGCGGGATGGGGGCAGCGATGGTCGCCTTGCCCATTGTGGCCTGTGTGCTGGAGATGAGCGAGGCCGTTCCGGCTACCTGCCTCGTAGCGGTGACTCTTGCGGTCTATGTGGCATGGATGTACCGCGCCCATTCGCGGGTGGCGCCGATCATTCCCATGCTGCTCGGATGCATCCCGGGGCTCATCATCGGCGTGTGCGTGCTTCGGGTGGTTCCGGGAATCTGGCTACAGGGCGGGCTTGGGGCTGCCTTGATCGTATATGTGGCGTGGCAACTCTTGCACCGAGCCGGTACGGCGCACCCCGAGAGCGTGCGGGGCTGCGCCGTATCGGGGTTCGCATCGGGGTTCGCCAACGCGGCGATCAGCTTCAGCGGGCCGCCAGTGGCGATCTATGCGCTCTACGTTGGCTGGGACAAGGACACTACTCGCGGGACGCTCAGCCTGTATTTTCTTGGCATCAGCATCTGCACCTGCGTTGTTCAAGCCGCCGCCGGACTGTATACTCCCGTCGTGGTCAAGGCCGCACTTTGGGGGATGCCCGGCGCGTTGGTGGGGCTCGTCGTCTCCCTGCCCGTCGCCCGTTTCGTCCGGGAGAGCGTTTTCCAGGGCATCCTGCTCGTCATGATCGCCTTCGCCGGGAGCGTCTGTATTATCCGGGCTGTGAAGAGCCTCTTGTAATGGGGAAGTATCCCATAATAAGATGATTGGATTACAATAACAGCGCGCCAAGGATCTTGGTGAAGGCAAAAAAACGGCCTCCTGCCCTTTGCCATTGTATTTGGATGCGGAGGAAGGGTTGTGGCGAGAGTCCCTTCCGGCATGACCCGAGAGGGGGAGCACCCCGGCCTTGCTGCGGGCCTCTTTCATCTGCGCGGGAAAGCTCCCACTTCGCCCGGAAGGCGTTCCGGAATAGGGCACTGTATATATTTACAGCGTCTTTTGATTTGCGGGCAATGGGGTGTGGTCGGGCGACAGTAATCGCCAACAAACGAAGGCCTATCGGCTGCTCCGATAGGCCTTCGTTTCGTTTTTTCCAAAGCAAAAGGCTATCTCAGTATGGGGAAAAGGATGCTACGCTTTGCCTCCGGACTTGCCTTTATCTATATAGAGCAGGTTTGCTGCCCATATGTTTGGAAAATCTTCTCGTACGGCCTTGAACATGGAGATGTTCATGATAACGCAAATGCCGAGGAGGGGGATGGCGGCCAAAACGACCAGTGCTTGGATGATTTCCAGCCCGCCTACAAGCAGGACGCCCAAGACGAGTATGGAAAGAGAAATGCACCAGATGTACTTTGAAGTGACGCTGGGTTCCTGATCGCTGAGGATTTCCTTGGAAGACATGGAGGCCATGACTCGGGTCGCCGCGTCGATGGTGGTCGTAAGGAAGATCGTACAGCAGATGAGGAAGGCCGGGGACATGATCTGGTGGAGCGGGGTGAGGCTTACGACCTTGCTGACGGTATTGGGCAGGCCGTTGGCGAGGTAGAAGGCGTAGACGTCGAATTGTCCGGTGTATTGGAGGTAGAGCGAAAAGCCGCCGAAGATGACGCTGAACAGGAAAGAGGACAAACAGCCGAAGAAGTACACGCCGAGTACGGTTTCCCGGAGCGTCCGGCCCATGGAGATGCCGGTGAAGAAGATGGCCATCATGGGGCCGTAGGCGAGGAACCATGCGCCGTAAAATACGGTCCATTTGGCGGGGAACCCGCTGGCGTTGAAGGGATCGGTCCACCCGGAAACGCGTGGGAACATGTCGAGGACCATGCCGAGCGTGTTGGTGCCGAGACTGAAGAAGTATCCGGTGGCACCGCCGATGAGCACGATGGCGAGCAATGAGAGGGCAAGGATGGAGTTCATGTCGCTGAGCAGGCGCATGCCCTTGCTGAGCGGCTTGCGGATGCTGCCGAGCGTGATCACCGTAAACATCCCGAGCACGCCGAGATGAAGCGCCTGAGTGTCGGGAAGGCCAAAGTAGTCTGCATACAATCCCGATACGAGCTGCACAGCGGTGGCGAGCGTCGATCCGATGCCCCCGGCGAGGCCCATGATGATGAATACGTCGAGGCAGACGCCGAACCAGCCGTCGATGAGCTTCCTGCCGAAAAGAGGGGTGAGGCATTCGCTTACGCGCTGCTTTTTCACCTGACGCACGCCCATGAAATAGAAGATGGGAATGCACGGGATGAGGTACAGCACCCAGTAATAGGGGCCCCAGTGAAAGAAGGTGTAGGCGGTCGCCACTTCGTAGCTGTAGGCGGCGTTGGCCCCGTGCCCAAGGGGCGCGGCGTTGTTGGTGATGAGCGGTTCCACCATGGACCAGTTCACCATGCCGATGCCATGCCCGGCGGCGATGATCATGCTTCCCCAATGGAAATTGTTGAAAACGGGCTTTTGGTCATGCCCGCCGAGCTTGATCTTGCCGTAGGGGGAAAACGCGATGAAAAAGACAAAGAAACCGCCCAGCAGATACAGCAGGATATACCCCCATCCGAAGCTCTTTGCCGTGAAGTCGTAGATGGACTGGATCATCCCCTGCAACGACGAGGCGTAGAAGATGAGGGGGGCCGAAGTCAGGAGAACGATGGCTATGGTTGGGAGAAGGATCTTTTTGTCGAGGGCGGCGTTACTCATGGAAGGCTCCTTTGGCAGCGTCTCTTCTGAAGGTCATCAGGGCAAATAGGCAATGGCATCCATTTCCACGTCAAGGCCGTCGTATATGCCGGCGCTGGCGACGGTCATCCGTGCCGGATAGGGAGCGGAAAAATACGATCTGTAGACAGATTCGAATTCCGGGAAGTGCTTCATGTCGGAAAGGAAGGCCCGGCAGTGAACGACAGCGTCCAGCGTGCCCCCGGCTTCCTCAATGATGGCCTTGATGTTTTCCATGATCCGGCGCGTCTGGGCGGCGACGCTCTCTCGCTCGAAGCGGCCTGTTTCCGGGTTGGCGCAGAGTTGCCCCGAAAGGAAAAGCAGATTGCCCGCTTTGACGGCCTGCGAATAACTTCCGACGGCTGCCGGGGCTCCTGTGGCTGAAACGGTCTGGCGCATGCTTCTCTCCTCATATGCGGCGCGCTTCCGGGCGCGGTAGGCGGGTACTCCCATGTCAGGGAAGGAACTGTTGATAGTAATGCGCCGCCGGACGCTTCCTGTCATCGGACAAATATCAAAATATGCAGTCCTCTTTTCCTGCATTTGTAGGAAAAGGCAGGGGCTGCGTTTTCTTTGTGAAATGAATGCGTTTCCGTGGAAACTCGATGGAATGTGGGCGGAAAGGCGCATCGCATCCGCTTTTTGCATACGGAGAAAAGGCTTTTCCGCGCCACTATGCCCTTTTCGCACAAATGCTGAAGATCGGTTTTTTTTGTTTTTTCATTATAATGGATTAGATGCATGTAGGATTTTTGTTCCCTCTAACAGGGTGTGACTTTACAAGGTACGGCGGGCACAAGCGTATGAGACAAACGACGGAGCCTTGCACAACCTCACGACTTTGATACAGAAAAAAGGATTCCTTGAAGGGAGGATGCGTTCCAACAGCAAAGCTGTGTTCAGGAGGCGCGGTATGATCCAGAATTTCATACAGGAACAGGTTGACACCCTTGCGCGGACTCTCCAGCGCTCAGTGGCCATTGACGACGTCGGCATTAACCTTGTCGCGGTCTCGAAACATTTTGACGATGCGGACGATGCGCGGGTCAGGGCCATTCTGGCAAGGACGCTGGAGGAGGATTCTTGCCGGTACCTGTTCTCCTTCGGCATAGTGGCGACTCGGGATAAGATTGTTCGCATCCCCGAATGCCGGGAGCTGGGCTTCAAGGAGCGCTCCTGTTACCCTATCCGCTGGCAGGAGCGGACCCTGGGCTACTTGTGGCTCGTCGGCAAGGTCAGCCCGGCGGAGGACAAGGCCGCCGTGGCCTGCGCCGGAGAGCTGGCCGTGCCCATGTTCAGCATGCAGCTTGAGGGCGAGCAGGCCTTCAGCAAGCATGAGCTGATCGTCCGGAACCTGCTTTCCGTGGATACGCGCTGGGCATCAAGGGCCGCCGCCATCCTGTCGCGGCAGGGGAGGATACGGACGGACCGGAAATACCGGGCGTTTAGCGCGGCAACCCGCAAAGGAACGGGCGGCCAGCACAGCGAGCTGACCTTCCTGCGTAAGCAATTCAGGGAATTCACCGCCGCGCACGGCGAGGCGGCCCCCTTGTTCAGCGACTTTTCTCCCGAGCTTGTGATCGTCGTCCCGGCCGATTCCAGCCTTTCCGACCCCGGAACCCTTATGCGCATAGCCTGTTCGGGGCTCAATGCGGACTTGCGGATCGGCATCGGCCCTGAGGTGGACGTGCTGCACCTGTACGATTCCTACGCACAGGCTTCGTCCGTGCTTCAGGTGCTCCGGGCCATCCCGAACCTGGGCCCCTGCTCGACGTGGGAAGGCCTTGGGGTCTACGGCAACCTGACGCTGCTGACCCGAAATCACGAGGACGCCCAGCTCCCGCTGACCCCCAACATCGCTGCGCTCCGGGAGGAGGATCCCGCGCTGTTCGACACGCTGGAGCTCTTTCTCGACAATGCCGGAAGCATAGCCAAGACTTCCGAGGAACTGTGCATCCATCGGTCGACGCTCTATTATCGGCTGAAACGGATCGCGGATATCACGGGTACGGATCTCAATTCCGGTCTGGATCGGTTTACGCTTCACCTCGAACTCAAGCTGTTCCGGCTCACCAGCGTCCTCCTCGGCGACGACGAGCCAGCCACTGCCTGAGCCGTGAAGCGGCGAAGCCGCCCCGGAAACGTCCCGGGGCGGCTTCGCAAAAGGATACCCTGTGGAGAGGTTCAGTAGGAGAAGCCGTTGGAGGGCAGCAGGGTATCGGTGTAGAGTTTGCTGTTGATGTCCTCCCCGGCGAGGAGCCCCGTCTGGATCGCCGTTTCCGTGTACCACGAGCCGAGGTAGTCTCCGGCGAGGTAGATGCGCCGCGGCGTGCGCATCAGGAGCGGCTGGAGCTTGTTGCGCCCGGGGAAGCAGTAGGCGAGCCCCAGATGGAATTTTTGGACGCTCTGCTCCACGACGAGAGAGCCAAAGCCGGGGAACACCTCTTCCAAGTCCTTGCGGTAGATTTCGAGAACCTTTTCATCCGGCAGATTGATGAGGTCGCGTGCCAGCTTGGCGGGGGAAAAGACCATGAAGGAAGAGCCGGGCTGGCGTTCGCTTTCCATCGTCCGTACGAGGTTGGACATGTTGAAGGCGATGTTGAAGGAACGCTGCGGGGTGCAATAGGCGTACACGCTGTCCCAAGGGCGGCGGCCGGTTTCGTTGGTCAGGAAGGCCCCCGAGACGTAATGCCCATACTGGATCTTGCCAAGGGCGTCGTGGACGAGGGGATCGAGGTTTTTGGTGATGCGGTGGGTGATTGCCGCGGGCGTGGTGATCACGGCATACCGGGCCTGTTCGGTCACTTCCTTGCCGTCGCTCTTATAGGTCACTTCCACATGGTCGCGGTGCTGTATGACCTCAAGCACCTCGGCTCCGAGCTTCACCTTGTCCCCGAGCGTGTGCGCGATGGCCTGCGGCAGCGTCGCCGCACCGCCCACAATGTTGCGGGCGAGACCGGAGCTCTTGTCCCACACCAGCAGAAAGTAGCCTACGCCGGCCCCGGCCGAAATTTCCTCGGGATCGCCCGACGAACGCGAGACGGTGGGGCGGAAAAAGGCGTCGGCTTCTTCGGACAGCGGACCGGTGAACTCGGAGAATGTCTTGTCCGCCATGAAGTCATAGATGCGCTGCTGGCGGACTCTGTAGTCTTCGCCTTTGCGGGGCTTGTTGACCTTGCCGTAGGCATTGACGGCGCGCATGACCTTGATCCCGGCTTTGACGATTTCCCAACGCGCCGACCATGAGATCGGCAGGCGGAACGGGTAGAAGTTGACGTTGCCGTCGTTGAGCACTTTGCCTTTGTAGGCCAGGGCGGCAAAGGAGCCTTGCAGGTTCAGCGCGTCGACGCCGACTTCCTTCAACAATTTGTCGGCGAAAGAACCTTCTCCTCCGAAGACGTGCCCGCCCCAGTTGAGCCAGTAGGCTCCGCGCCGTTCGGAACGCAGCCGTCCGCCGATACGGTTACTGCCCTCAAGAACGAGCACATCGCTGTGGCGAAGACGCCAAGCTGCTGACATCCCAGCAATACCACCACCGATAACAATTGCATCTCTCATGGAAGCGCACCTCATGCTGCATGCGGAAGTTGTTTCATGTTGAAGCGTAGGTTGCATAAGGTTTATCTTTTTGTCTTCGGGCAAATATCAAAAAGATGGATGCATTTTTCCTACAATTGTTTGATGCCGGCTGATATGGGAAAGGTTGCCGAGCATCAGGCGTCCGAACACTCGGATTGCCCGCTCCCGAAAAGCATAGGCCCGTTCATGCGTTTCCAGTATCTGCTGCGCATTACCATATGGTAATGGGTTCTGTTCAGGTATGGCACATTCCCCTGCTGCAGAAAGGGTTTACGCGCCGGGCATCGTCCCAACGCTTGGCTCCCCGGCCCTTTCCACTTGCACCAAAATGGTGCAGAATGGTGAGGAAAGATCAAAGTGATGTTCATAGCCTGTTCAAATAAAATGCTTTTGCAACGGGAAAAGGGAGCGTCCCCGCACGGTTTCCCGGAGGGATGCCCAGAGGAGTATGGCCATGGAAATCAAACGGGTGCACATTGCGTACTTTAGCCCGACCGGAACGACGAAGCGGACGTTGCGGGCGGTGGCCGAAGGCTTCGGCTGTTCCGAGCTTTCCGAAACGGACTGGGCCGATCCCAAAAGCCGCGCCGCGATCCTGAAAACCGGGCCGGACGAGCTGGTGATCGCCGGGATGCCGGTTTATTACGGACGCATTCCGTCGTTGTTCCATGAGGGGCTGCCGTTGCGCGGCGAGGGCACGCCGTTCGTGCCGGTCGCGGTGTACGGCAATCGGCATTACGACGATGCGGTTCTGGAACTCAAAACGCTCGGCGAGGCGGCGGGGTGCGTGACGCTCGGTGCCGCCGCGTTCGTGGCGCAGCACTGCCTCAATCCCGATATGGGCCGTGGGCGCCCCGACGCTTCCGATCTCGCGGTCATGAAGCGTTTCGGCAGTGCTCTGCGGGCCAAGGCGGATGGCCTTGCCGGTTCCATGCCGCCTCTGAGCGTGCCGGGGGCTTTCCCGTACAAGGAGTACAAACCGACGCCGTTCGCGCCCGAGTTGCTGGACGCCGAAACCTGTATCCGCTGCGGCCTGTGCGCCCGGACGTGCCCGGTTCGGATCATTGATTCCGAGACATATGCCGTGACCGAGCCGGAACGCTGCCTGTTCTGCTTCGGCTGCGTGCGTATCTGCCCGGTCGCGGTGCGCGGGCCGCGTCCCGAAGTCGCGCCCGTGTTCGCCGCTCAAATGGCGGGATTGGCAGCCCGATGTACGGAGCGCCGCGAGCCGGAATTGTTCCTTTAGGGAGAGCATCCCGTTTTATCAAATAAACAAGGGCTTGGCCTTCCTTCAGTGATGGGAGGCCGAGCCGAGCCATGTGTCGGCCATATCCCTGACCGCCGCGACCACGGAAGCGATTTCCGCGCGGCTGATGCCGTCGAAATGGATGCCGCACACGGCGCAGACGCAGCAGCCGAGTTTGGACGCCGCACGTTCGGCAAGCTCGGCGGCGAGTTCGCCCTCGCGGTGCCCGTTGCGGTCAAGACGGCGGATTTCGCCGTCAGCGCACAATGCCGCCGCGCCGATGTGCGGGGCGTCGCCTCCGGTCACGCTGACGAGGCAGTCGCCGCCCTGCCGCCGGGCGTTCAGGACGATTTCCTTGCCGCGCACCAGCCGGGTCAGTGTCGCGTCGCCGATCATGATCCTTCCCACCTCCTGAAGCCGGGGGCTTCCAGCCGGAATTCGCGCATGATCTTGCCCACGATGTGGGTGGTCATATCCTCTATGGATTGGGGATGCTGATAATAGGTCAGCATCGGCGGGAGGATGGTCACGCCCATTTCCGCGAGCGCGGTCATGTTGCGCAGGTGGACGAGCCCGAGCGGGGTTTCGCGGGCCACGAGCACCAGTTTGCGGCGTTCCTTGAGGGTGACGTCGGCGGCGCGGAGGAGCAGGTTTTCCGCATACCCGTGGCAAATGCCCGCCAGCGTTTTCATGCTGCACGGCACGACCGCCATGCCTTCCGTTTCAAAGGTGCCGCTGGCGATGGCCGCGCCGATGTTGCCGATGTCGTGCGTGCGGAAGGCCAGCCCCGCCAGATCCGTTCCGCTCATGCCGGTTTCTTCGTGCAGGACGCGCTCACCCGCCTCGCTGGTGACGAGGTGGACTTCCCAATCCTTTTCTCTCCGCATGGCCTCAAGCAGCGAGACGCACAGGATCGCGCCGCTGGCTCCGCTCAATCCTACGACAAGACGTTTTTTCATGGTGTTATCCTTTTGGCGGAAGCGTTGGTATGCCCGGTAATTCAAGGATGCGCCCCGGAACGGTTCCGGCGGAGGCGGCCGGCTCGTGCCGAGGACGCATCCTTGAGGCTCAGATGAGGAATTTTCCGGGGTCGACTTCCATAAAAGGAGCCCTTTGGAAGCGTTCTTTCTGGTCAAAAGGCACGGTGCAGTCGAAGATGGCCTTGCAGCCGACCCCGCGTGCGGGGATGCGGGCATCGTAGAGCGGCGACTGCGTGGGATCGAGGACATGCCCGCGTACGCCGGGCAGAAACACGGTGTCGAGATTGCCCTGATAGCGGGTGGTCATGGCCCAGAGCACGTCGTTCATGTCGAAAGGGTCCACGTCGTCGTCCACGAGGAAGACATGCTTGAGTTCGGGGAAGGCCGAGAACGCGAGCAGGGCGGCCTGACGCTGGCGGCCTTCGTCGGCGATGGTGGCCTTGCGGAACTGGAGCACGGCCATGAATTTCCCGCCGCCGCAGCTTGCGGCGTAGACGTTGCGCACGCGGCCCGGCATGGCCCGCTCCACAAGGCCGAGGATGCTGGCTTCGGTGGGGATGCCCGCGAGATTCACATGCTCTTCGCTCGGGCCGATGGTCGTCTGCATGATCGGATGCAGCCGGTGGGTTACGGCGGTCACGCGCATGACGGGGGTTTGCGGATCGGAGGGGCCGCAATAGCCGGGGAATTCGGGCATGGCTTTGCCGTTGCCGGACTGGGCGTCCTCGGGGATGCGCACATTGGGCAGGATTTCGCCCTCGATGACGTACTCCGCCCACGCCAGAGCCTTGGCATCCACAGTCAAACAGGCGCACTGTTCCACGGCCCGCCCGCGCAGAGCCCCGGCGATGGCCAGTTCGTTGAAGCCGATGGGGGTCATGGGCGGCTCGAAGCACGCGCCGAGATAGATGGCGGGATCAAGCCCGATGCTGACGGACACGGGCAGAGGCTTGCCCGCGGCCTCGGCCTTGGCGCGGAACACGTCGATGTGGCGGCCCGGCGAGAACCAGACGGACAGGGTATCCGGCCCCTGCAGGCACATGCGATGGATGGTCACGTCCTCGTCGCCGTTTTCCGGATCTTTCCCGTACAGGAGGCCCATCGTGACATACGGCCCGGCGTCCTCGGGGGTATTGGTGGGCGCGGGGACGAGGCGGCGCAGATCAAACCCCGGCTCGTCGGCGCGGTGCACGGCTTCCTGACAAGGGGCAATTCCCTTGATGGCGGCAGGCTGGATGAGGTGTTGAAGGGCATCCATGAGGTGCCAGCCGAGGCGCTCCGGCTCCGTGCCGAGCAGCAGGGCGGCGCGTTTGCGGCTGGAGAGCACGCCGATGGCGACCCGTGCGCCGGGATGTCCCTTCACCTTATTGAAAAGCATGGCCGGGCCGATGCGGGTGGGGCGGGCCACCGTGCCGCCCGCGCCGATATGCCGGTATGCGCCGCAGAGTTCCGCCACGGGATCGGCTTCGACGTCTGTTTGGGCGAGCTCGCCGTGCTGGTCCAGCAGTTTGAGGGCGGTGCGCAGATCTGTAATATCGGCGGCGGTGAGGGACATGGGAAGCTCCTTGGATACGGAGGTTGGCGAACGTTTTTCCGAGGGGCTTCCCGCCCCTCGGACTCCCCCGGCAGGGAGCACTGCTCCCTGCACCCCCGGGGCCGTTTCGCCTTGCGGCAAAACGGCTGTGGGGCGTCTGGGGATTTTTTTGTATTCTTTTTTATTGTGATAATGCAGGGAGGTAAAATAGCGATACGGGTTAAAGGAAGTTTTTCGCCTTGTTACAGCATCATGGTCATCGGGAAACGGTAGGCGATGGACCCGGTGGGGCAGGCGATGCGGCAGCAGCCGCAGTGCCAGCACTGGGACGGGTAGGCTACCGCCGGGCCATCGTCGGTCATTTTGAGGATGTGTCCGGGGCAGCTTTCCACGCATGAACCGCATTCCATGCAGTGGCCGCAATGCATACAGCGTCCGGCCTCGGCAACGGCAGCTTCGGCCGCGAGCCCGCCGGAGAGTTCGGCAAACGCCAGTTCCGGGCCGTCGCTGGCGGCAGGAGGCAGGATCTGCCGGGCGGCGTGCTCGTGGTAGTCGGCGTGCATGATTTCCTTGAAGGCCACGACATGCGGCGCGGGCAGGGCGGGGACGTGCTCTTCGCGGACCCGCCCGGTTTCATCGATCCAGATGTCGAGGTTCTCGGCGGGGTCCATGCCGGAAAGGGCCTTATGTACGGCAATGGCGGCCTGCCTGCCGTGCCCGATGGCCCGGGCGATGAGCGAAGGGCCGTTGGCGATGTCTCCCGCCGCGTAGAGGCCGGGAACCGACGTGCGGAAGGAGACGGGATCGACGGCTACGAAGCCGCGCGGGGTGCGGGCCATGTCCACGCCTTCGAGCGGGATCTCGTCGGTTTGCAGGCCACTCGCGCAGATGACCAGATCCGCGTTCATGCACAGGGGATCTCCGGGAGCGAATTCCGTATGCAGTGCGCCGGTTTCGTCAAAGGAGAACGAGGTTACGGGCCGGGCCTCGAAGCGGAGGCGTCCGCCTTCCGGGGCGACGGCGTGGCTGAGGTGGCTGTTGTGGATGACGATGCCTTCGTCGAGGGCTTGTTGCACCTCCTCGGCGGGTGCGCGCATGGCGTCGGTAGGTTCGAGGCAGACGATATGTACGGCATCGGCGTTGAGGCGGCGGGCGGTGAAGGCGCAGTCAAAGGCGACCCCGCCGCCGCCGAGGATGACCACGGTTTTCCCGGCGAGGGACTGGCGTTCGAGCGTGGAGCGCTTGAGCCAGCCCACGGCGGGAACGAGGTGTTCCTTGCCGGGGATGTCGAGGCGGCGTTCCTTCCACAGGCCGACGGCGAGGATGGTCGCGTCGTAGGTGTCGAGCAGGCTTTGCAGGGTGATGTCGCGGCCCACGGTGACGTTGGTGCGGACCTGCACGCCGGAGGCTACTATGGCCCCGGTTTCGCGGTCCACCACATCCTTGGGCAGCCGGAAGTCGGGCACGGCATGGCGCGGCACCCCGCCCATGACCGGCGCGCTCTCGTAAACGGTGACGGCGTGCCCGAGCAGGGCGGCGAAGCGGGCGGCGGTGAGCCCGGCGGGACCGGAACCGACCACGGCGACGCGCTTGCCCGAGGCGGGCAGGGGAATGAAGCGGGTTTCATGCCCAGTGTCGGCGGCAAACCGCTCCAGCGCATGGATGGCGACGGGCTCGTCGTATTCGGCCCGGTTGCATTTGGTTTCGCACGGATGCGGGCACACGCGCCCGGTGATGCCGGGGAAGGGGTTGCGGGCGTGCAGCCGGGCGAGGGCCTTGCCGGTTTCTCCGGCGGCGATCAGCGTGTGCATCTGCTGGATGCCGTTGCCGAGGGGACAGGCATGTTCGCAGGGCGACGTGCGGCCCTGGCGGTGATCCCCGCGTACCTGTATGGTGATCCTGTTCCATTCCTTGCTGTAAATCGGAGGCATGATGCGTTCCTTCGTATTGACCGGATACTCCGGCGTTGCGTCTGATAAGGCGGCTCCGTTTTCGGATCGGCCGGGGAGAATGCTCCTCCCGCACCGGGGCCGTTGCGCCGGAGGCGAAACGGCCTTGCCGGGTCAAGGGGCGGCTCGCCCCTTGCGGGGTTCCGAGGGGCAGCGCCCCTCCGGCGGGGTTCGGGGCGGCGCCCCGTCAGAGCCAGAAAACTTCAGGCCCGTCCGCGCCCGGGCGTACGGCGAGCACGCGGTCGAGCGCCGGGTCCTTTTCGGGATAGTCGCTGCGGCGGTAGATGCTGCGCCCGCTTTCCCGGCGCTCGAGCGAGCACAGGGTGGACAGGGTGGAACTCTGGAGCAGGTGCAGGGACTCATGGGCAAGCATCAGTTCGTGCATGTTCGAAGCGGAAAGCTTGTCTGCCTGCGAAGCTATGAAGGCAAGGCGCTCCAGCGCGACTTCCATCCCCTTGCCGTTGCGGACGAACCCCATGTAGTAGGACATGACCTGCCGGATCGAGGCTTCAAACATCGCTTGCGGCAGGGCGTCCCCGCGCGGGGCCAGAGGTGCGGCAATCCGGGCGCGCTCGGCTTCGATCTCGGCTTCCAGCCCGTCGAGATCCGGCACCGCGCCGGCTTCACTTGCGGCGGAACGGCCCGCAAGGTAGCCGCTGCACATGGAGCCGGAGAACGTGTAGAAGACGCACCCGTTGTACAGGCCGGGCACCGTGCTCCTGAATCCGTCGTCCGTGGCGAGCATACCGCTGAATTCGATTTCGGAAAGCTCCACTTCCATGGGTGCGGTGGCGAAATCCACGCCGCGCTGTTCGCAGTAGTCAAGGAACGTGGCCTTGTCGCCGGGCATCAGCGTGTATTGGAGATGCCGCAGGCTTTCGGCATCGATATGGCGCATTTCCATGTAGAAAGGCGGCCCGTTGCCTTCGACCTGCTGCTGGTAGGTGCCGCCCACCTGAAACTGGCGGGGGCAGTTTTCCATCATGGGATGGTAGCGGCCCATGAACCGCTCGCCGAGGGCGTTGAGCTCGTGCGCGCCCGCGCTGTTGATGCCGTTCATCCCGGCGCAGCCGAAGCCCTTGGGGACGAGCGTGGCCTGTTGCTTGATGTCCATGTTGATGATGTCCGCCCCGGCTTCGTAGGCCAGTACGAACTGGCTGCCGGTATTGAAGGGGCTGTGCCACGTGTTGTAGGGGTTGCCCGTGGAGTTGGCGGTGGCGCGGTTGCAGCTGTTGCCGAGCGCGAGGATCACCCCGGCGGCCCGGATGGCGTAGAAGGTGCCGTCGAGCACGTTGTACCCGGCCGCGCCGACCACCCGCCCGTCCTTTTTGAGGAGCTTCGTGATCATTACATGGTCGAGCACGTCCGCGCCCATTGAGCGTATCTTGCGGGCTATGAGGCGTTTGATCATCTGCCCGTCGGCGATGTTGATGTACCACGCGGGTTCGCCGCGCCCCGCCGTGCGCAGGTAGCTGCCGTCCGGGTTGTGGAGCAGCTTCACCCCTTCGCCTTCGAGGAAGTCCACCATGGCGGGCATGACTTCGCCCCAGTCGCGGATCTGCTTTTCCGAATAGCCGCTGCTCGGCTTGAGGTAGGCTTTCACCAGATCGTCGATGGTGTCCTGCGGCTCGTCCGTATTGAGCACGGCGATGAAGTGGTCGTTGCCGCCGCCGAGGCAGCCGGAGCTTTCGAGTTTGCCCTTATCCACCATGAGAGTACGGATGCCCGCCTGCCGGGCCGCGAGGGCCGCCCCGCAGCCCGCGGCCCCGGTTCCGAGGATAAGGAGTTCGGTTTCAAGCCGGATGGTCTGTGATGCCGTCATAATCATTCCCCTTGGGGCTGCGCGAGGCAGACCGGATCAGGATTGTTCTTGCGGATAGCGTATTGATGGGCCGTGACCGCGCCGAGGATGGCGAAGCCGGTAAGGTCGGCCCACGTGTCGGGCCATACGAAGACCACGCCCGCCGCCATGAGCGCCAGCCGGAGCGGGAAGCGCAGGCGTCCGTGGAGATAGCCTTCAAGGCCGCTGGCGAAACTGTAGACCGCCGCTGTGGCGACCACCGCCGTCCAGAGGATTTCGGGGAGCGAGCCGTCGAGGATGAGCGCGGGCCGGTACATGAACACAAAGGGAACGATGTAGGCCGCGACGGCCAGCCTGACGGCCTGCACCCCCGTCGCGTTGGGGTCACCCTCCGAAATGCCCGCGGCGGCGTAGGCGGCCACGGCTACGGGAGGCGTAATGGCGGAGATGGCCGAGAAGTACACGATGAACAGATGCGCGCTCATGAGTGAGAACTTGAATTCCAGCAGGGCCGGGGCCGCCAGCGTAGCGGTGAGCACATAGGCCGCCGGGACGGGCATACCCATGCCGAGGATGATGCAGACGATGGCCACCATGCTGAGGCACAGGCCGCTCTGGCCGCCCGTCGCCGCGAATACGAGGCTGGTAAACTTCCCGCCGAGGCCGGTGAGCATGATCCCGCCGATGACCATGCCGGCGGCGGCCGAGGCGTTGGCCACGGTCAGGATGCCGAGCCCGGTCTTACGGATGACTTCGTATAGTTCCTTGATGCCCATGCGGTGGCCGGGAATGAGCCAGCTGATGACGATTACGGACGCGGTGGCGAGAAGGCCGACGACCGTGGGGTTCACGCGCTGGATGATCAGGGTCACGAGCAGCGCGATGGGAATGATGTAGAGCCAGTTTTCCTTGAGGACGGTCCACGCGCTTTCGTGGTCGGTATCTTCGGAAATGGGGCGCATCCCCTTGAGCACGGCGCGGTAATGGACCTGCATCATGAGGCCGAAATAGTAGATGATGGCCGGAAGGGTGGCGGCGATGGCGATCTCGATGTAGGGGATGCCCGCCACGTCCACCATGAGGAAGGCCGCAGTGCCCATGATCGGGGGCAGGATGGAAGCGCCGGAACAGGCCGATGCCGCCACGGCCCCGGAGAACGTCTCGCCGTAGCCGAGGCGCTTCATGAGCGGGATGGTGATGCTGCCGGTGGTGACGACGTCGGACACGGGGCTGCCGGACAGCGTGCCGTACAGGGCGCTGGCGATGACGCATATCTTGGCTGGCCCGCCGCGCATACGTCCGGCGATGGAAGCCGCGAGCCTGAAGAAGAAGTTGCCGCCGCCCGCCGCGTTGAAGACCTGCCCGAACAGCACGAACATGAACACGTAGGTACAGGCCACGCCGACCGGGGTGCCGAAGATGCCGTCGTAGGTGTAGACCATGCGGTCAAGGAAGACTTCCATCGTGGAGCCGCGATGTCCGAAATAGCCGGGCAGGTATTCGCCCACGAAGTTATAGACGATGAACACGAGGATGATCCCGAGCAGAACCGGGCCCACCGTGCGCCGCGTGACTTCCAGCGTCAGCAGCACGAAGGTCGCCGTGACCGCCCAGTCGGCGGGCGTCAGGGGATCGACGCCGGTCCAGCGGGTGACGAGTTCCGCCCCGTTCAGCACCATGTAGGCACCCGCCGCGAGGCTGATACAGGCCAGCAGGATGTCGGGCACGGGGACGTTTTCGGACTGTCCGGGCTCGGTGCGGATCGGGGTGTAGCAGATGAACGTCAGCGTTATCGCGAACGAGACGAACAGCGAGCGCAGGATGAACGAGTCAATGAACCCGAACGGCGCTCCATACAGTTCCACCGCCGCAAAAAGGACGACGAGCACGCCGACGATCCTGCTCCATAGGGGGGACAGCTTTCTGCGTCTGCCTTCCTTGAAGAACAATCCTAGCCTCATAACCATACTCCTTGGGGCGAACCCCCTCCGCGCGGCGCCGCCTGCGGAGTTTCCCCGCCCGCGCGGGGGATTGGCGTTTTCCCTATGGGCCGTTTTTCAGGGACGAGTCGAGCCCTGCGGGGAAAATCCCCGCACATGGGGGCCGGTGAAGGCCCCCGGGCAGGATGCGACAGTTACTTCTTGAGTTCGCGGAAGAACTTTTCCGCTGCGGGATGCATGGGGATGGACGTGTTGGCCGACATCGTTTCGGGCGAGAGGTCGCGCAGGTTCGCGTGGACGCTGTGCAGGTAGTCGATGTTCGCCGTCATGGCCTTGAGGACGCCCGTGATCACTTCGTCGGGCTGATCCGCGCTGGTGATGAGCAGGAGCTGCGAGGAGACGGTGGGACAGTCTTCCTTCTGGAAGGAATAGGTGCCCGCGGGGATGGTCAGGGAAGAGGTGCCGAGTTCCTTGTTCAGCTTTTCCTGATTGGCCGGATCGATGGGCAGCATGATCAGGTCATGCTTCTGGCCCAGTTCGTAAAAGCGGCTGGTGGGGAACTGGGAAACTTCGACGATGGCGTCCATCTGCCCGGCGTCCCAGAGGTCGGTCGCTTCGGGTCCGGGGATCTTGTGGACCTTGCCGCCCCACTTGGCGATGTCGCTGTAGGTGATGCCGTAGGTCTTGAGCAGCTCTTCCGTTGCTACGTCGATGAGCGTGCCCTGACGGTTGACGGTGATGCGCAAGGGAATCTTCTTGTCCTTGATGTCCTGAATGGACTTGGCCCCGGTTTTGGCGTCCACGAAGAACTGGAGCGCGTTGATGGGGTTCATCACCGCGACGAGGCGGAGATTGTCGAGCTTGCGGCCCTTGAACGGGGCTTCGCCCTTGATGGCCTTGAGGGTCAGGACGTCGGTCGCCAGCGCGAACTGGACTTCGCCCCGGCTGGTCATGACCTGATTGGGGCCGTCCTTGCCGGGTTCGGTGGTCACGCGGACATTGGGCATACTCCGCCGCAGGGTTTCGCCCACGCCTTCTGAAATGATGGCCCACAGGCCTCCCGAGCCGCCGCCGAGGATCGTGAGGTTGTGGGTGTCCGCCGCCAGTGCGGCTTGCCGGACGCCCGGACCGAACGCCATCATCCCTGCCAGAGCCAGTGCACATGCGAGACTTTTACGCCATTCCATAAGATTCTCCTCCGGGGGGGCGGTTTTGTCCCCTCCTCTTGCTTGTGTTTTTTAGAACATTTTGTGTATTCTGAGAAATATCTTTTTAGTCTGCATTGCATACTTTTTTGATATGCAGATGCGGGAGAGGCGGCTCAGCATGGCGTGTGATAAAATCATTCGTTATTTGAGCAGAATAGATATGCACAGTGTAAGGGATGGATGCCGTGCGGCACGGGGCAGCGCGGAAGCGGGGTGGGCATGGATTTGAAACGGCTAGAGTATTTTTGCGCGATTGTCGAAAAGGGACAGATCAGCAAAGCGGCGGAAGCCCTGCACATTTCGCAGCCTCCGTTGAGTATGCGCCTGAAGGAACTCGAAGAAGAGCTCGATGTCCAGCTTATTTATCGAGAGGGGAAGGCGTGGCAGGTGACGCCGGAAGGGGAGGCCCTGTATCAGCGGGCGCAGTTTATCCTTTCCTATGTTGCGGGTCTGGAAAAGGATATTCGGGAAAGCCGGAACAAGGTCTCCGGCCTGGTGCGGATCGGGGTGTGCCCGCCGTGCCTCTCGCTGGCAAGTACACCCATTCCGGCCCTGAACCGGGAATTCCCGGATCTGCGCTTCCGGGTCTGGGTCATGGACAACCAGTCCCTCGAACGGCACATGCAGGAGCGGAATCTTGACTTCGCGCTGGTCCAGCTTCCGGTGCAGAACGCCAACTACGCCATGCTCCCGTTGGCGCGGCAGGAATTCGTTGCCGTGTATGGGCAGGGGGTTCCCCCGCCCGAGGCACGATCCATCGGCGTTGAGGAACTGAGGGAAGCGCCGCTGATGCTCTCGCGGCGGCGTGACGGCGGAGGCGGCTATGATCTGATCATGCGCGCCTTTCAGGATAAAGGGGTACGCCCCAACGTGGTCTTGGATTCGCAGGATACCCGCCTGCTGCACAAGCTGCTCCGACAGGGCATGTCCGCCGTAGCCATACTCCCCGAGCGGGAAGTGGCCGCCGGGACGTTGGAATCTTTCCCGATGCGTCGGCTGGACGTGCCCGGCCTCGACCTTGCGCCCGTACTCATCTGGCTGGAACATGCCTATCTTTCCCGGACCGCCCGCCGGGTCATCCAGTGTCTGCACAAGGTCAACGCCGATCCCGGCGAACAACCGGATTTTGAGATATGAAAAAGGGCTGTCTGTCACGGAAAACGGCGGCCCGCGCCGCTTTTCGCGGCAGACAGCCGTACATTTTGTTTGCGTTTCTCCGCAACGGTGAACGTATCGTAACACGTGCTGCTTTTAGGGCTTTTACCAGAGAAAAAAGCGGCTTCCTCCGGGTAATCCGAAGAAAGCCACTTCTGCAAACAAACCGGGGCATCCCGTACTGATGGTCTGCCGAAAATCGGAAAGCGGCTCCACTTTGGAGTGCGAACTCCTTTTTTTGTGGGCTGCCAGCAGGTTATCGCCTTACAAATTTCATGGTGAGATACGCCGTTATCTGCGGATCAGATCCATGAGTTCGGCTTCGCTCAAGGGCACGTCCGTGCCTTCGAGGACGTCGGCGGCGAGGGCGCGCTTGGAACGGTGGAGCTTGAGGATGGACTCCTCCACGGTCCCGCGCGCGACCAGCCGGTAGACGGTCACGGGGCGTTGCTGCCCGAGGCGGTAGGCTCGGTCGGACGCCTGATCCTCCACGGCGGGGTTCCACCACGGGTCAAGATGGATCACGTAGTCGGCGGCGGTAAGGTTGAGCCCCTGCCCGCCCGCCTTCAGGCTGATGAGGAAGAGATCGCCCTTGCCCGACTGGAATGCCGCCACAGCCGCCTGGCGTTCCCGGTCGGGCGTGGAGCCGTCCAGATACTGATATCCGTATCCGGCGGCATCGAGCAGGCGGCGGGCCTCGGAAAGGCAGCCCACGAACTGGCTGAACACCAGCGCCTTGTGTCCGCCCCGCACGAGTTCTTCCACCAATTCCATAAAAGCCGAGAGCTTCGCGCCCGTGAGGCTGGTGCCGGGATCGATGAGCGCGGGGGCGCAGCAGGCCCGGCGCAGCTTCATCAACTCGGTCAGGATGCTGAATTTCTGGGAACCTTCGGCATCCTCTTGCTTGGCGGCCTCCAGCGAGGCGAGGGCATTACGGCGCAGCGCCTCGTAGAAAGCCCGTTCATCGTCGGGGAGATCCACTTCGATAACCTGTTCCGTGCGCGGGGGAAGTTCCGTAAGGACTTCACTTTTGGTGCGGCGCAGGATGAAGGGCCGGACAAGCGCGCGCAGGGCTTGCCGGGCGGCGGACTGGCCTTCCGAAACGGCGTTTTCCTCCGTGGACGGCGCGGATGCGGCGGCAAACCGTTTCTGGAACGATTGCCGCGTACCGAGCAGGCCGGGATTGATCAGGTTGAACAGGCTCCAAAGATCCTCAAGGCGGTTTTCGATGGGCGTGCCCGTGAGCGCCACGCGGAAGGCTGCCGGAATCTGGCGGCTGGCCCGGGCGCGGCGGGTGTCGGCGTTCTTGAGCGCTTGCGCTTCATCGAAAACGGCCACCTGCCACTCGCGCCCGGAGAGGCATTTGGCTTCCGTATGCAGCAGCCCGTAGCTTGCGACGAGCACGTCGCCGGGGCCGAGGGCCCCCACCAGTGCGGCCCGGTCGCCGGGGCCGAAACGGTGCACCGAGAGCGTGGGCGCGAAGCGGTCGAGTTCGTTTTCCCAGTTGTGGCAGACGGATGTGGGCGCAATGATGATCGACGGCCCCATCTCGGCCTGCGCCAACAGCACGGCGATGGTCTGCACGGTCTTGCCGAGCCCCATATCGTCCGCAAGACAGGCTCCCGCGCCCCAGCGGGCCAGCCGGGACATCCAGACATAGCCGTCAAGCTGGTAGTCGCGCAGCTCCGCCCGCAGCGTCGACGGCACGGCGGGCGTACCGCCGGGCAGCCGGATGCGGCCAAGCCAGCTTTCCCATGTGGCGTCGCCCTTGACCTCCGCCCCGTCAAGCAGATCGCACACCGTATCCGCCGCCAGCGGATGCACCCGGAGGCTTGCGCCGTCGCGTTCAGCCAGCCGTTCCAGCCGATCAAGCTGTTGCCGGAATTGCTTGGTCAGGGCGAGGAACGCGCCGTCCCCAAGGGGTACAAAACGGCCTTTCGACTGCGCGAGGCGTTCCAGCACCTGCGCCATATCCAGCACCAGAGACTCGTTGACCGCGATCTGCCCGTGCAGCTGGAACCAGTCGCGTGAATGGCGCACATCCACAGTGAGCCGTGCCGTCGAAACCTGCGGGCAGACCCGGAGTTTCTCTCCTTCGGGCCATTCCAGTTCCGGGCCGGCCTGTTCCAGTTCGAGAAGGCAATCCAAAGCCTCTTCAATATCTTCAATGCACCACGGGCCGATGCCGCCACGTTCGCGCAAGGCCGGGCAGGCACGCACAAGGGCCCTCGCCGCGTGGATTTCCTCTTCGAAATCCCGTTCCGCGCGCACGGCGCGGCCTTCGACCTCCGCCAACGGGGCCACCGGGCCGTCGCCCACAGGGAATGCCGGGGTGCCGGGCATCCCGAACGGACGCACGTGCAATGCGGCTTCAATGCCTGTACCGAGAGGGCGCAGGCGCACCAGCAGCCGGACCGATGCGGATACCTCTTCGGCCCGGATGACCGGACGTACGACGTCTTCGTCCAGATTCCTGATCAGTTCCAACACCCTGGGGCCGCCTTCCGTGGGAACGCTCAGCCCATGCTCTCCAAGCAGATCGGCGGTGCCTTCCAGACGTCCCGGAAGATAATAGAGAATATAGGATCGCGGGGCTGCTTCCACGCACTGCATTTCCCCGCGCGGCATCCACCGCGAGAGCGCAAGGCTGTACCCGTTGCGCTCCTGCCGCACGACCAGTTCCACAGGTTTGCAGGCCAGCGAGATGGGCACGCGGTCCGACGCCCGGAGCAGGTTCGGATGGCCCGCCAGCGCGGGAAGCGCCCGGTACGGGTCGGCCTCGCAGGTCGTGCCGTTCCATGACCGCGACCAGCGCAAGGTGGCGAGCACGGAACGATCCTGTTCGGTGAGCCAGTCCAGCGTTTCGGATTCCTCGTGCAGCCGTTTGAGGGAAATGGCGCGCCCGGCGGTCCAGTCCTCGCCTTTGGAAGACTGTTCCAAGGCTTCCACGCGGAAACGCTCGGTATCAACGAGCCATGCAATGCGTTTTTTGGCTTTTTCTTTTACCACAGGCTGTTGCAGCTTGTGCACCAGCGCTTCGAAGACCCGCTCCCAGTTTTCGCGGCGGTCCAGAAAATCGGTAAGCCGGACATGGCGTATCGGGAAGCCTTCGATCCATGCCTTCCACGGCCCTTGCGGGCGGAGGCGTGCCAGCGTTTCCGCAAACAGGCAGGCCGTGAGCGGCAGTATGCCTTTGAGCCGTTCAAACTGGCGTTCCGTGGGGCGGTCATCGTGCGAACCGTCATCAAGGCTGGCGTCCACGGCCCGGAAAACAGCCTCGGAGAGCGGATCGGAAGGCAGATCTTCAATGCGTTTGAGCATGGCGGCTTCGGAGCGTCCGTTGGCGAGGCCGAGAAGCGCCTTTGCAGCCGCAAGCCCTTTATAAGCGGGTTGGCGGGGGGACAGTTCGTGCAGTATGGCGGCGCATTCTTCGCGGAGTTCCGGCTGATCGGCGCGGATCAGGGCCAGCGCGAAGCACAGACCGCCGGGGCCGGGCAGGTTCGCCTTGCGTTTGCCGCGGGTCTTGCGGAAGCGTTTTTGTGCTTCCCGGAGCGCGGGCACGGCGTCCCCGCCTTCCAGGAAGGCGATGATGCCCTGAAACAGGGGGCCCCTGAATTCCGTCCTGTCGAGCAGCAGTGGCACAATCTGGGCGCGGGCTTCCGCGTGGCGTCCGGCGAGCGCGTCGAACAGGATCAGTGCCGGGCAGGGAGGCAGATCCGCCAGTGAGGAGCGCAGTTGCGGCAAAACGTCCAGGCAGTTGCGTAGGTTTCTGGTGATGCTCCCTGCCTCGACGAGCGGAATGAGGTTGTTGGTGATCACGTCCAGCCTCATGCGCGGAGGGAGTGCTGCCAGCCAGCCCGGATCGGTGGGGGTATCGGCAAACTGCCCGGCGAAGGGATGGTTGCCGCCTTCCTCCATCGCTTGTGCGTCAAGCCGGTCCCTTTCATAGGCCTTGAGATCCCGTTCATATACGGCAAGGCGCAGCCTCAAGGCGGCGGTATGGATGCCTGCCCCCCGTTCCAGCACCTTCCGCACCGCCGGGGCCATGCGTTGCAGGCCCTCTATACAGAGATCATGCTCGAATTCCGCAACGACGCGGTCCTTGTCGTCGGTGAGCCCCATCTGGCGCAGGGTGTGGAGTGCGGTTCTGATATCCCCGGCGTTCCAGACCTGCCCGCGCGGCGGCTGGACACCCGCCTCACGCAGGCATTCCGGCAGGAGCGAACGCGAGAACCCGCCCGTTACGGCCTTGAGCTGCAGCAGCAGCCGGTACGGTTCCGACAGCTCCACGTACCGCTGCCGCAGGGATTTGAGTGGATTCATGGGAGCTCCTTGGGGGCGGGGAGGATATATCCCCCTCCTCTCATCCCCTAAACTTTTCAACTTTATCGAATCCCTGTTCACTGCTTTTGCTGTGAATGGAGGTGTCTTTTCCGTTGTTGCGGATTTGTAGAACCATGCAAAAGTACGGTCGGCTGCGGGAGCGGATGTGATGCCCGGACAGCGGGATACAGTACGCTGTTTTTGTATGGTTAAGGGAGCATCCGTTTTGAAATGGTAATGGTATTCCGTTTCAAAAGGGAACGGCATTGAGGGGATATTGATTTCGGAAAGATGGACATGCCTCAATCCTCGAACGTATGTAATGGATGTTAAAACAGTTTTTACATTTTCTTTGCTCGGGCAAAGACGATGGTCGGCCCTTTACGTCAAACGGAGCCGACCTGATGCCCGCATACAAAAGTCTTTGGGGTGGGAGCGGGGAGGTTTGGAGGGGAGAGGGAGGGGCTTTCTCCAGAAAGCCCCTCCCTCTCCCCTCCAAGTCTTCTCTTCCTTCCCGTCTCTACATCCCGTCCCTCCTCATCAGCTCCGCGAGGCGGCGGGCGATTTCAAAGTCGGCGGGATAGTTGATGTTGAAAAAGGGCAAGGCTTCCGAGCGCGAGTAGGGGACATGGGTGCGCAGCTCTTCGGGGATGACCACGCTGAACTTGCGGATACCCTGTTTCCACGCGGCATCGAACCAAGGCAGACACGCGGGCTCGTACACCGCTACCAGCGCTTCGATGAATCCCGTTTCCTCTTGCTGATACGTGGTCATGATGGTGCCGGGCAAACGGGCTTCCCGCGCATCGAGCAGGCGGCGAAGCGTCGGGCCGTCCATGAACGGCAGATCGCAGGAGAGGACCAATATGGGCTTTTGCAGGCGGCGCAGTGCCGAATAGACCCCGCCGAACGGCCCCTGACGATCCACCTCGTCGGGAATGGCCTTGAAGGGGGCGGCGTCTTCGGGCGCTCGGCAGGAGACGAACACGTCGTCCGTGAAGCCGCCGAGCAGCTCCACCGTGCGCTCAAGCATGTCCTTGCCGTCGCCGTGAATCGAGAGACGAAGCTTGTTCCGCCCCATGCGGGACGACAGGCCACCCGCCATGACTATTCCGTACACGATGCCTCCCCGGCGGTACCTCTCAAGAGGATGGGAATGCGCTGATGTCTGGCTCTTTGTATCATATTCTCGGCTGGAGGCAAAACGGTTGCGGAAAAAAGGGAGTGCTCGTGACAAAGGGAACAGACAGGGGCTGGCTAAGTATTTTTTCCAAAAAAGTTTCTTTGGACAAGGGGCGGAATCCGTTGCGGAGATGGAAATCGGCAAACATCGGCGGACGGGGCAAAGGCTCTTGAGAGCGGATACACCGGCCTTTTCCGAAAAAAGGCGACTTCCCTTTGTGGAAAGCCGCCTTGTCCATAGACGGGAACCCGCTATGGCGGGGGGTTAGTTCAACGTCTTTTCAGCAACGGCCGGAGCCTTGGGATCCTTCTGAGCCTTTTCGTGGCAGGGCAAGCAACCCTTTTGGAACCCTGTGTACTGCTTACGCTTTTTCATATGGCAACCGTAGCAGGAATGATCGCTGTCCTTGGCGTGGAACGCTTTGAAGAGGCTCGGGGCGACGCCGTCGTCGCCACGGGGCACGGAGTGGCATTCCTCGCTCGCGCCGCAGGAGACGTACTTGGCGTCGATGTCGGAAGGCAGCGCGTGGTGGCAGGTCTGGCAACGGACGCGCCGGTGCGACGAGTGGTTGAACACGACATCCATCTTCTGCTTTCCGCCGGTCGCCTCAATGGTGATGGGATTGCGGATAACTTTGCCGACCTCCTTGATATCGCTGACGCCTTTGGGTTCTTCGTCATCGGCGGCGAAAGCGGGGACACACAGGAGACAGGCCACGGCAAGGGTCAAGAGTTCCTTTCTCACGTTTACAACTCCGGGTGCTGAGGACTAAGCCACAGGTCGGCGCAGTTTCGCAAAAAGCTGGCGGCGCGTCATCGGGTTGGCGTCGTTCTGAGCGAATACGGCGAACTTGTGGTACAGATTGGGATCTTCCGCGTACAAGTATATCACGTGTACGATGCCGTTGTCACCCAATACGGCATTGGGAAAACGTTCTTTAACTTCCGCAAGCCGCTGCTCGGCGAGGTTTTCCATATCTTCCCGTTCGCCGAAATTCATGCACCCGGTGGGACAGGACAGGACGCACGCGGGGAGCATACCCTGATGCACCCGGTCGTTGCAGAAGTCGCACTTGTGGATCTGCTTTGTTTGCGGGTCAACACGCGGGATATCATAGGGGCAGGCTTCGCGCACGGCCTGGGCGTCAAGCTGGGCGGTCAGGGGCGTGAACAGTACCGCGCCCGTCTTCTCGTCCTGCACGATGGCGCCGTCGATGGTCGAAGCGGTCATGCACGGGGCCAGTTCGCAATGGCGGCATTGTTCAGGGAAGAACAACATCCTGAAGTCCTTTCCCTTGCCCACTTCGCGCATATGCACGGTTTTGTAGGTCACGCTGGACAGGTCCGGCGGGTTCGTGTGTCCGCCGCGGTTCGTCGTTTCCTCGGCGGGCAGGTTCTTCCACTGCTTGCACGCGATTTGGCAGCCTCGGCAGCCCGTGCAGCGCGTCAGGTCGACAAAAAAGGCTTTCGCCATGATGGACTCCTTTATCGGGGTGGAGGGGAGGGAGCGGTGAACTTGGAGGGGGGAAGGGGACCCCTATCTGAAGAAGGGCTTCCCCTTCCCCCCTCCAAACCTCCCCCTTTTCCCTAGACTTTTATAAACGGGACGGGCGGCGTTTGGGACGGCCCGGCCGGTTTCCCTTGGCGGAAGTTTCCCGGAACCGCTGTTTTCTTGTTACGTGGAGGAAGGGCCGTTGCAAAGGATAATGGCTTTTCCGCCCGGCAAAATTTTCGCCACGAACATTTTTTCGGTTGCCCGGAGGGAGAGTTACTAGGGAACCTTTGCCTTTCAGCCGTCCGGTCAACGGAACTCCCGTCGCGCCGCCTCCCCACCAGTCAAAGTTTTTGCGGGTGGGGGGCCGGGGAGGGCGCTTTTAAAAAAAACGCCCTCCCCCGGTCTCGTAACCCATCTCAATAACTACTCCGGCAAATCCTGATCAGGCATCTTTTCGATGTTGACCATGAAGGCCTTGGATTCCGGTATGGCGGAGTTGGGGTCGCCCACGGCGGCGGTGAGAAGGTTTGCGCTGTCGCCGCCGCGCTTGGGCACCAGCCAGCCGAAGTGCCAGGGAAGGCCGATCATGTGCACGGTCTTGCCGTTGGCGTTCATGGGCTGGAAGCGGTTGGTCACGATGGCCTTGGCAAGCAGGTTGCCGCGGGCGCTGCTGACGCGCACCACGTCGCCGTTGCCGATGCCGCGTTCCTTGGCAAGCTCCGGATCAAGCTCCGCGAAGACCTGCGGCTCGGCTTCCACCAGCCACGAGCAGCGGCGGGTCATGAGGCCCGTCTGCCAGTGCTCGGTGACGCGGTAGGTCGTGCCGATGAACGGGAAACGCTCGTCCGCCACGGCCAGCACTTCGCCGATGGCCTTGAACGCCACGGGGTTGCTGCGCTGCGCGGAGAAGGCGTGCTTCTCGAAGGGCGATTCCATCGGTTCGTAGAACTCGGGGAGCGGCCCGTCTTCGCGGCCTGGCCCGAAGAGCGCGCCCTGGCCGTCCTTCTGCATGATGAAGGGGTATTTGGTGCCGGGGTCGCCGCCGCCGTCCACCACGTCGCCGACCCACTTGCCGTCGCGCCACTGGATGACCGGCTTGTCCGGGTTCCACGGGCGGCCCTGCTTGTCCACGGAGGCGCGGTTGTAGATGATGCGGCGGTTCATGGGCCATGCGTAGGACCAGTTCGGGAACAGGCCGATCTTTTCCTGTTCCGGCGTCTGCGTCTTGTCGCGGCGGGCCATCATGTTGCCCTCGTCCGTCCACGAGCCCGCGTGCAGCCAGTTGCCGCTGGCGGTGGAGCCGTCGGCCTGCAGCATGGCGAAGGCGGGGACCTGATGCCCGGCCTTGTACAGCTTGCCGCCGATGGTCACGTCGCGCAGGAAGTAGCCGTTCATGACCTTGGCGGTGTTGGCGGGCGAGAACTCGTGCCCTTCCATCCACTTGTCGATGCCGAGGCCAAGGATCGGTTCGGGGAAGACGCCGCCTTGCTCCTTATAGAGCTTGCGGATGGCGAGCATCATTTCGACCATGATGTCGCCGTCGGGCTTGGTTTCGCCGTAACGGTCGGGGCCGGCATAGCGCCACTGCATCCAGCGGCCTGAGTTGGCTATGGAGCCTTCCTTTTCAATGGACGTGCAGCAGGGCAGGAAGAAGACTTCCGTGGCGATCTGGGTCGGGTCCTTGCCGGGGCCGCGCCAGAACGAACCGGTTTCGTTGTCGAACAGGTTGACGTTCACCAGCCACTTGAGCTTTTCCATAGCCCCGCGGCTTTTGTTGGCGTTCGGGCCGGAGCAGGCGGGGTTCATGCCCCAGGCGAACAGGCCGTCGAGCTTGCCTTCGACCATGCGGTCAAAGATGGACATCCACATGTAGTCGGTCCGCTTCTTGTCGGCGTCGAGGCGCGGGACGTAGCTGTAGGCCACATCGGGCGTCACGCCGGGATAGAGCGACATGAGGAAGCTCGCCGTGTACTTGGGCCGGTTGCCCCACCAGTTCACGCTCTTGGGATCGTTGGTCTTGGGCGTGGTGGCGTTGTAGTCCGCGAGGGTCGTCAGCGTGGAAGTGGGCACGGGCAGGTAGCCGGGCCAGATGTCCGCGAGGAGCGCCTGGTCGGTGGAACCCTGCACGTTGGATTCGCCGCGCAGCGCGTTGACGCCGCCGCCCGCCACGCCGATGTTGCCGAGCAGGAGCTGGATGATGGACATGGCGCGGATGTTCTGCACACCCACGCTTTTCTGGGTCCAGCCCATAGCGTACATGATGGTCCCGGCCTTGTCGGGCGCACCGGTGGACGCGAAGGTTTCATAGACGCGCAGGAGGTCTTCCTTGGGCGTTCCGGTGGTCTCGGACACCTTGTCGAGCGTGTAGCGGTCGTAGTGCTTCTTGAGAAGCTGCAAGACGCAACGGGGATGCGTGAGCGTCTCGTCGCGCACGGGAACGCCGTTGGCGTCCATTTCGAACGCCCACGTTTTCTTATCGTAGCTCTTCTTGTCGGCGTTGAAGCCGGAGAAGAGGCCGTCGCTGAACCCGAACCGCTCGCCGACGACCGTGGGGCCGTTGGTGCTGTCGATGACGTACTGCTTGAAATATTTGTCGTTGTTCAGGATATAGTTGATCATCCCGCCGAGGAAGGCGATGTCCGTGCCCACGCGAAGCTGGACATAGAAGTCGGCCTTGCTCGAAGAGTGGGTGAAGCGCGGGTCGACGCTGACGACCTTCGCGCCCTTATCCTGAGCCTTGAGCACCCATTTGAAGGAAATGGGATGGTTTTCTGCAGGGTTGCTGCCCATGATGAGGATACAATCACTGTTCGCCAAATCGTTCCAGTGATTCGTCATTGCACCGCGTCCGAACGACTCTGCCAGAGCCGTAACAGTGGCGCTGTGTCAGAGGCGCGCCTGGTGTTCGATATACACCAGGCCGAGGCTGCGGAGGATGGACTGATAGGCCCAGCACTCCTCGTTGTCCATTGCGGCGGAACCGAACGAAGCCATGGCTTCGGTGCGGTTGACGAGCTGGCCCTTGTCGTTCTTTTCCGTGAACGACTTGTCGCGGCTTTCCTTCACGCGCTTGGCGATTTCTTCCATCGCCCATTCCCATTCCACTTCTTTCCATTCGGTGGCGTGGGGGGCGCGGTAAAGTGGCTTCTTGGGGCGCTGATCGTTGACGGTAAGCTGCCACGTGGACGCGCCCTTGGGACAGAGGGAGCCCTCGTTGATCGGGTGATCCGGATCGCCTTCGACGTTGATGGCGCGGCCCTTGCCGAGCGGGTTGTCAGATGTGCTGGTGCTGACGATGAGCCCGCAGCCCACGGCACAGTAACAGCAGATGGATGTGGTCTGTTTCGTCCACTTGAGTTTGAATTCCTTGGCCTGCGCGAAAGCGGGGCGCAAGTTGAATCCGAGCCCGGAAACGGCGCCCGCCAGCGCGGCCCCAAGACCGAACTTCAGAAAGCCTCGGCGTGATACGCTCATGGTGATCCTCCCGATATTGGGCGGAAACGGTGGTTCCGCCGCAGGAATGCCGATATATGCTCATGTAAGCATATATAGTTTAAATCATTGCATGATCTGGTTACAGATACCCTACTGCTAGTCCAGCATAGGCCTTGTGTCAATCCTGTTTCGGAGAAAAAGGGGCTTGTGGAAATATTCCTTTGTAAAGCGGAAAATAAGGGGAAGAAAAAGGCGGTCTTCCCGTAAAGCGGGGAGAGGCGTCTCGGCGAAATGTAATGGGTTCCCTACAGTGAAACGCCCAAGGTGTATGGTCTGGTACGGGCAACATGGATGGCGGACAGGCAAAGCCCAGGCCTTCTCGGTTGCATAGGGGGGAGTGAATGGCATAGACATGATGGCCAAATCATGGGATGCCTCGCGTCTGAAGGCAAGGTTTTCCCGCCCGGAAGAAAGGCGCTGGAAAGGCTCTGATGGGTCGGCGGGTTTCCGCTGTACGGGCCGGTGTCCGGGAGCCGGTTGCCGAGGTCTGGTGAAAACGGCCCCATATGGCTGGGTCGTGTGCTTGAAGAACATCCCGCCGATGGGGAAAGGAAGGCTGAAGGATGAACCCATTTGAAAATATACTGAGCGCCGTGCGGCAAAAAAGGCCGCTGGTGCATTTTATTACCAATTATGTCACAGTCAATGATTGTGCCAACATGACGCTGGCTTTGGGCGGTTCGCCCATCATGGCCGATGATTTGCGTGAAGTGGAGCAGATCGTCGGCCATTGTTCCGCGCTGGTGCTGAACATAGGCACGCTCAGCGAGCGGACGGTACAATCCATGCTGGCGGCAGGGAAGCAGGCCAACAGGCTGGGCCGCCCCGTGGTATTCGATCCCGTGGGCGTGGGGGCTTCCCGTTTTCGCAATGAAACAGCAGCGATGTTGCTCCGGGAAGTCCGTTTTGACGTCATTAAGGGCAATATTTCGGAAATCGCGTATCTGGCGGAAGGGATCGGCACAACCAAGGGGGTGGACGCGAACCTTGACGCCCTGAGTACGGAAGGCAATCTGCGCTGGCATACGGATCTTGCCCGGAAGGTCAGTACCCAGACTGGCGCGGCCATCGTGATCAGCGGTCCTATCGATATTGTCGCGGACAGCCATGAAGCATGGGCCATCCGTAACGGGCATCCCATGATGGCCAACATCACGGGGACGGGCTGCATGTCGGCGGGGGTCATCGGCTGCTGCGTGGGAGCCGACCCGCAGGCGCTTTTGCCGTCCTGCGTCTGCGCCATGTCGGCCATGGGGATTTGCGGGGAGCTGGCGTATGAGAAACTGCTGTCCGTGGACGGAGGTTCGGGGACGTACCGTGTCCTTCTGATGGACGCCATGAGCAAGCTGGACGGGGCGACGCTGACCCGCAGGAGCAAGGCGGAACGGTTGCGGATCTGAGGCTGCGCAGAGCAGGGAGGCCCGCTTTGTATCCCGTGGGGAAGCGCAGAGGAAAATGTGCAGCCTCCATGCGGCGGTATCCTTCGGGCTGGATCGGTTTTTGCCGTCTGCGCGGCTTCTTATTCCGAATCGGCGATGGGATCGCCCCGCAACTCCTTTTGGGGTGAAAAGGCTTTTTCTTCAAGGAACACTTGAACAATTAGGGAAGGATTGAGCCCTCCGCCGCAGGGAAGGGGGCTTTTTCAGACGCGGGTGAGAAAGAGTTTTTTCGCGCGTGCCTGTATATGGCCCATGGTTGGGCGATCCGGGGAAGTTTTGACGAGGCGATCCCGGCGCTTGGATAAAGGAGGGTGCCAAAACGCCTTGCGCTGACACCGTTGGGCCGTTATGGATGAAGTTGATCCGCGGCGGGTGCCTCTCTTGGGCCTCGCTTTTTAGTATGCATTTTTGAGGTGCCGGCCCAGCGCCCGTGCACGGGAGGATAGATGGAAGCGTCGAAGAACGACAGATTGGTGAAGAAGTTCGCCGCACTTGAGGATAATACGTGGTTTCCGCAGGAACTTTTGGAACTCGTAAAGGACGTATGCCGCCTGCAAAGTGAGGTGAGGGCTTCGTTGGCGGTTTCCGTCGATCCGGCTTTGGTCTGCGGCGATATGGAGCATCGGCAGGGGGCGCCGCTGCTGGCCAGGGAGCAATTCCCCGTCGATGCGGAGGGGGCCGAGAAGCTTTTCCGCTCTATCTTGGAAGTGGCGGAATCCCTGCCGCAGCTCCGCACGACTGCGCAGCTTGTCCGGGATAAGCTGATCCGGGGCGACATCCGGCCCGAAGAACTGTTCCGCGCCTACATGCTGGAAAACGCCGAACCCTTTGAGGCATGGGCCAAGGAAGCGCCCGACGCGCCCAATTTGCTGCCGTTCCTTGTGTACAACAGCATGGAGCCGTGGCTCGAAGCCGCGGGCGAGGCGCTTTCCTCCGCCTATCCGCAGAACGACGTTTGGCAGCACGGGCACTGTCCGGTATGCGGGAGCCCGGCTTTCATCGGGCATCTGAGCGGCCCTGAGCCGTCGCGCAACGAGGGCCGGGACATCAACAAGGGCGGAAAGCGGATGCATACGTGTTCGTACTGCCGGACGACGTTCCGGGCCAAGCGCATCCAATGCCCGTTCTGTCTTGAGGAAGATGCCAAGAAACTGGACTATTTCACGACGGAAAACGAACCGGGGTACCAGGTTCATGTCTGCCGCTCGTGCAAGAGCTATATCAAGATAGCCGACTTCCGCGAATTCTTCGGCCGAGAGAGCATCCCCGCGCTGGATGATCTCGAATCCCTCCCCCTCGACATCGCCGCCCAGAACGAAGACTTCCACCGGGTCGCGCCTTCGGAGTGGGGGCTATAAGCACTTTGCGTTTCGCCTCGTGAAATACGGGCCGTCCCATGCCAATAGGCGGGGACGGCTTTTTTTGTTTTAACCGAGTGGCGTATGAAACGGCGCGGGGTGGGCCCGGCCTCCTTGTCCGGAGGCGGTTTCGCGTAGCTCCGTAACAAGGGCATATCCGTTTCCTGCAGTATTTATTGTAATTATTTACACGAGATAGGCAGTTGGTGCCGGATGGATATCCGGCACGCCGTTGAGTGTGCAGGGGTAGTCCAGGCTTTTCTTAGGATGAGGCCTTGAGAGAGGTACAATCCGCTCTAACGGCGTTTCAAAGTGAATCCGTTTTGACGTTCTATCTTGTGAAAAAAAGAAACTGAGTGTGCTGAAGCGCCGATGTCTTCAGGGTATTCACCAGGATAATGGATGCCACGGGGTTGAACAGCTTCTTTTTATAGAAAAAGAATGTTCAGTTTCAAATAGTTATCTATTTTAATGGCAATCTGTGTTCTTTTTCACTTGACAATCTTATATAAGACATCTTACAAAAGATTCACAGTGAGAGGGACAATACGCGCCGAACCGGAGCATCTCGGCCTTGAAGGAGGCGGAACGTTCGGATTCGGAAGGAACCACCCGCGAATCTACGGGAAATCATGTTTTCCCGTGAATGGCGTTCTTGAAACTGATACCGCTTCAAGGATGGCACGCTCGGGGAACGGCGCGTTGTCATACAGCGTCAGGAGTGTTGTATCACCGACAAGTAAGGAGAGCCTCTATGAAACTGTTGTCCTGTTTGCGTACGGCGTTGTGTCTGCTGGGGTTGCTGGCTATGCCCGCAGCGGCGGCCTATCCCGAGAAACCTATTAACATGATCATCGCCTTCACTGCGGGCGGTTCGAGCGACGTGCAGGCTCGGATTATGCAGAAGTACTGGAATAAGTATGCGCCGCAGCCGTGGGTGTTCGTGTACAAGCCCGGTGCGGGAGGCATCATCGGGTTTACGGAAATAGCCAAGGCCCGCCCGGACGGCTACACCATCGGCGGCTTGAACGTCCCCCACATCATCCTCCAGCCACTGGCGCAGAACGCCCAGTTCACCCCTGACAGCTTCAAGTACATTTGCCAGGTCGTCAACGATCCCCAGTGCATCGCCGTCCGCAAGGACAGCCCCTACCAGTCGACCAGCGAAATCATCGCCGCAGCTCGTAAAAACCCCGGCAAGATCCGCGTCGGCCTCGTCGGCCCTCTGTCGGGCCACCACCTGATGTTCCTCGACTACGGCAAAAAGTATCCCGACGCCAAGCTGACCAGCGTATTCTACAAGGGTGCCGCAGACCAGAACGCGGCGCTGCTCGGCGGGGAAATCGACATGATTTTCGGAAACATCAACGATGTGATGCGTTCCATCGACGAGTTCCGGGTGCTCAATGTCGCCGCCGAAAAGCGCAATGGCTTCCTGCCCGACGTCCCGACGCTGCGCGAAGCGGGCATCGACATGGTGTCCGACATCCGCCGCTGTTTTGCCGCGCCCAAGGGCATCAAGCCCGCCGAGCTCGACGCTTTGCGGGTGCTCTTCAAGAAGATTTGCGAAGATCCTGAGTATCTGGCCGATATGAAGAAGGCCGGGCAGCCCGCCGAATACATGGACGGCGAAGCTTTTGCGGCCTACATCGCCGGGCAGCAGGCTCATGCTCAAGAGGCCCTTTCCGCAGCCGGATTGCTCAAGAAATAGTGTTTCCGCTCCCGTTATGGGAGCGGAGCGCTGCACCGCTTCGAAAGGACGTTTCGCATGACAGAATTCATTTTGCCGGCCACTCTCCACCTGTTCGAGCCGCTGAACATCATCCTGATGCTCGCGGGCCTCACAGGCGGGATCATCATTGGGGCGCTTCCGGGGCTCTCCGCCACCATGGGGGTGGCGCTCATGGTCCCGGCCACGTTCGCCATGAACCCGACCAGCGGCCTGATCATGCTCGGCGCGATATACGCTGGGGCCATCTATGGCGGCGCGAACTCGGCCATTCTCATCTGCACGCCGGGCACGCCTTCCTCCGTGGCGACCACGTTCGACGGCTGGCCGCTGTGCCAGAAGGGGAGGGCGGATCTCGGGCTGTACACGTCGCTTCTGTCCTCGGCCTTCGGGGGCATTGTGGGCACGCTGTTCCTGCTCTGCCTTGGCGGCTCGCTGGCGCGGTTCGCGCTCCAGTTCGGCGGGCCGGAAAGTTTTTGGCTGTGTCTCTTCGGGCTCTCCACCATCGCGGTGATGACCCCGGACAACATGGGCAAAGGCATCGTTTCCGGCGCGGTGGGCATCTTGGTTTCCACCATCGGGCTCGACCCCAACACCGGCGCGCCGCGCTTCACCTTCGGGACCTATGACCTCTTGCAGGGCGTGTCCGTGATACCCTGCATGATCGGCCTGTTCTCATTCTCGCAAGTACTGTACCTCATCGGTACGGACAAGAGCTTCATCGCGGAGTACCACCCGCACAAGGGAGCCTTCGGCAAGGTGTTCCGGTATCTTGCCGCCCATTGCAAGACGATCCTCGTCCGGTCCTCCGTGCTCGGGACGTGGATCGGGATGCTTCCCGGCGCGGGAGGCGAGATCGCTTCGATCATCTCCTACAACGAGTCCAAGCGGTGGGACAAGGACCCTTCCCGCTATGGCAAGGGGAGCCTTGAGGGGGTCGCCGCCTCCGAAAGCGCGAACAATGCGGTCATCGGCGGCTCGCTCATCCCCATGCTGACCCTCGGTATCCCCGGCAGCGCGGTGGCGGCGGTCATCCTCGGGGCGCTCATGGCTCACGGCATCCAGCCGGGATTCAAGATATTCACCGCATCCGGAGATCTGGCCTATACGTTCATCATGTCCCAGTTCGCGGTGAACCTGCTGATGATCCCCGTCGGCTTCGTGCTGTGCCAATGTATGGCGCGCCTTCTGAGCATCCGGCTTACGCTGGTCGCCATCGGCATCGTGGTGTTGGCCTTCATCGGGGCCTACGCCATCAGCAACAGCCTGGTGGACATATGGGTAGTGCTCGCCTTCGGGCTCGTCGGGTTCTTTGGCGGCAAGGTGGGCATGGACACCGGTGCAATGGCTCTTGGCGTCATCCTTGGGCCGATGATCGAGGAGAACCTTGGAAAGAGCGTGGACTTGTCCCGTTCGGTGGACGGCGGCCTGATGTCCGTCATGTTCGAAGGCTCGATCAATAAGGTGCTCATTGCCGCGCTGCTCTTGTCGTTGCTGACGCCGTTTCTACTCAAGCTGCGCAACCGCAAGCACGCCGCTCTGCTTCCTGAAGGCCCCGTCCCGTGGAAGACGGATCTGTTCGCGGGGATTGGTTTCCTCGCCATCGCCGCCGCCTTCCTTGTCCAGTACGAAGGTCTGGAAGGGGTCAGCCGTGTCTTTCCCGAAGTGCTGACTAAGCTGATCGGCGCGGGCGGAGCGTATTTCGTCGGCAAGGGGTTGTGGCGCCGCTCCCGTGAGGCCGCCGAACCCGAAGGCGGTGAGGCTGTGGCGTGGTGCAAGATCGGCATCATCTGCGCGACCTCTTTGTGCTACGCCGTGCTTATCCCGGTGTTCGGCTTCCTCGTCACCACGATGGGGTTCATCGCTGGCTCCACGCTCATCCTCGGCGATCACAGCCGCGGCCTGCCGCGTCTTGCGCGAACGGCGATCGCATTTGCGATTGGCTTCGGCTTGCTGGTATGGGCGGGCTTTACGCTGCTGCTCAACGTTCCGGTACCTGAGGGGATGTTCCTTTAGCCTGCCGTGTGCGTTGCCTGTTTCCGTGAAACATTCATAACCCGTTCTTAACCCCTGGCCTGAAACGTTTTAGAAGATATAGTTTTATCTATATTAAAACGTTCGTCCGGAAAGGATCAGTTGTTTGCTTGACAGTCTTGTATAAGACATAATACAGAAGAATCGCATTTGAACCAAACCTTAGGAGGCAATCATGTCAGTGCAATTTCTGGTTCATGAAGACGGCGACAGCGTCGGCGTCATCACCGTGGAAGGCGTGAAGGCCGGTCAGGAACTGACTGGCTGGATCATGAAAGAGGACAAGACCATTACGTTCAAGGTTCTCGATGACATTCCGATCGGGCACAAGATCGCTCTCAAGGATTTGAATGTCGGCGATACCGTCTTCAAGTACGGCACCGATATCGGGAAGGTTGTCAAACCCATCCGTCAGGGCGAGCATCTTCATGTCCACAACGTCAAGACCAAAAGGTGGTAGGTCACATGCAAAAGTCATTTTTCGGTTATCGCCGCGACAACGGCCGCGTGGGCATTCGCAATCATGTGCTGATTTTGCCCCTGGACGACCTTTCCCAGCCCGCTTGCAACGCCGTTGCCAATAACATCGGCGGCACCGTTGCCATCCAGCATCCTTACGGCCGTCTGCAGTTCGGTGCCGACCTTGACCTCCACTTCCGCACCTTGATCGGCGCCGGCAGCAACCCGAACGTTGCCGCCGTCATCGTTATCGGCATCGAAGAAAAGTGGACCCAGGACGTGGTGGACGGCATTGCCAAGACCGGCAAGCCCGTTGCCGGCTTCGGCATCGAACAGCACGGCCAGATCGACACCATCGCCCGCGCTTCCCGCAAGGCGAAGGAATTCGTGCAGTACGCCTCCGCCCTCCAGAAAGTGGAATGCCCCATCTCCGACCTGTGGGTTTCCTGCAAATGCGGCGAATCCGACACCACCTCCGGCCTGGCCTCCTGCCCGACCGTCGGTAACGCGTTCGACAAGCTGTATGAAGAAGGCTGCACGCTGGTGTTCGGTGAAACCACCGAACTCACCGGCGGCGAACATCTGGTGAAGGCCCGTTGCGCCAATGACCGGGTCCGCAGCGAATTCACCGCGTTCTTTGACCGTTACGCCAAGGTGATTGACGATCACAAGACCTCCGACCTTTCCGACTCCCAGCCGACCAAGGGCAACATCGAAGGCGGCTTGACCACCATCGAAGAAAAGGCCCTCGGCAACATCCAGAAGATCGGCACGAAGGCGCCCGTCATCGGCACGCTGGACAAGGCTGTGACGCCTACCGGCCCCGGCCTGTGGTTCATGGACTCCTCCTCCGCCGCTGCCGAAATGATCACCCTCGTGGCCGCCGCCGGCTACGTGGTGCACTTCTTCCCCACCGGGCAGGGCAACATCATCGGCAACCCGATCGTGCCCGTTATCAAACTGTCCGCCAACCCGCGCACCATCCGTACCATGTCCGAACACATGGACGTGGACGTGTCCGGTATCCTGCGCCGCGAAATGAATCTCGACCAGGCTGGCGACAAGCTGCTCGACATGATGTTCCAGACCATCGCCGGCCGCATGACCGCCGCCGAAGCTCTGAAGCAGAACCAGTTCGTTATGACCCGTCTGTACGAAAGCGCCTAATATCGCTGGAATCCCTATAAAAAAGAAGGCGGGAGGGGAACCTCCTGCCTTCAATATATCAGTCCAAAGAATCTCCGAAACCGCTTCGGGGGCTCAGGGACGGAAGGGGCGCGCTCAGCGCAGGTCGGCGCGGTACACGTGGTTGCCCGTATTGATCCGGCTGATGCGAAATTCGACAGGGCGGTCCTGAAGGTCAAAGGATGTGCGGGTCACCAGCAGCAACGGATGGTTCCGCTCTATGTTAAGCCGCTTGAGGTCTCCGCTGTCCGGCATGGTGACTTCGATCTGTTCCGTGGCGTGGGCCACGGTGATGCCGAAATGGATTTGATAGTGCTCGTAGAGGGTGTTCGGCACTTTATCGAACTCGAAGTTGAAATGGGGAAAACGGGCGGTCGGTAGCGCGACCCGTTCGTTGATGACCGGGAAATCGTTGAGCATACGTACACGGTCGATGTGGATGACTTTGGCGTCCGGAGCAAGCTCGAGAGCCGCCCGTTCGGCGTCCGACGGCGTGGCGAGCCGTACGCCGTAGATTTGTGAAAGCGGGTAGACGCGTTTTCCGTTCCTGTCGCTGAGAAGGAAGAAGGGGAATAGGGAACTGTCTTCGTCGAGTACGGCCACAGCGGTTCCCTTGCCCTGGTAGCGGACCAGCCGTTTTTCGCGGGTAAGCGCATTAAGGGCCTTGCGCAACGTTCCTTGGCTGACTCCGTATTCTTTAGCGAGTGCGATTTCACTGGGCAGGAAGCTTCCCGGCCCCCATTCTCCGGCAATGATGCGGTTGAGAATGGCCTTTTTCACCTGTTCGTACAGTGGAGCGAATGTGAGTTTCGATGATGGGGTCATGGTTCCTCCGGAGAATCTTTCAGTACTTTTTATCTTATATAATATAGAAGATCAAATGGCTTGAACGCTTTTTCCCCGGAAGGCGGGCGGGCCGGGAGTACGACATGGCAGAAATCGTTATTTCAGAGTTCATGGATGAGGCCGCCGTCGCCGATCTGAGGGCGTCGTTTGATGTTCTTTATGACAAAACCCTCGTGGACAGGCCCGAGGAACTGGCCGCCGCCGCAGCTGGGTGCCGCGCGCTCATCGTCCGCAATCGGACGCAGGTGCGTGGCGCGTTGCTGGAAGGCGCACATCTGCGCGTAGTGGGCCGCCTTGGCGTGGGCCTTGACAATATTGACTGCAAGGCCTGCCGGGAACGGGGCATCGCGGTTATTCCGGCCACAGGCGCGAACAACACGGCGGTGGCCGAATATGTGCTCGCCGGGCTGCTCATGCTCGCCCGAGGCTGCTATTGCGGAACATTCGCTGTCGCCGCCGGGGCATGGCCCAGGGAACGTATGGTGGGCGGCGAGATATCCGGCAAGGTGCTCGGTCTTGTCGGATTCGGAGGGATCGCCCGGGACGTGGCGCTGCGCGCCCGTGCCTGTGGGATGCGGGTCATGGCCTATGATCCTTTTTTGCCGGCGGACGCACCGGATTGGGAAAAGCTGGGCGTGGAGCCGGTGATGCTGGAGACCCTGCTTGCCGAAGCGGATGCCGTGAGCCTGCATGTACCGCTTACGCCTGATACCCGCCAGCTTTTCGACGCGGGACGGCTGGCGCGCATGAAGCCGGGAGCTGTACTGATCAATACGGCCCGGGGCGGCATTGTGGAAGAAGCGGCCCTTGCGGATGCGCTCCGCTCAGGTCGGCTCGCCGGGGCGATGGTCGATGTCTTTGAGAAGGAGCCGCTCCCGGCGGGTTCGCCATTGGCGGACGTTCCCAATTGCCTCTTGACCCCCCATATCGCCGGGGTAACCCGTGAATCCAACGTCCGGGTCAGCGCCGTCGTGGCACGGAAGGTTGCCGAATGCCTGAGAGGTGCCGCATGATTTTGACTCCCGAACAGCTTCAGGATTTGGGCATGGCCGTATTCAGGGAAGCGGGCGTGCCCGAGGAGTCCTCCGCCAGCGTCGTGGAGGCGCTGGTGCGGGCCGAACTGGATGGGCTCCCCTCACACGGGTTCTCCCGCATTCCCTTTTATGTGGATCAGGCTCTGTCAGGCAAGGTAAAAGCGCGGGCCATTCCGCTGGTGCGTCAGGCTGCTCCTGCGGCCGTGCTGGTGGATGCGGGAAACGGGTTCGCTTTTCCGGCCATTCTGGCGGGGCTGGAAAAAGCCATACCTCTGGCGCGCCGCAACGGGGTGTCCGTATTGGGAGTCACCCGGTCGCACCATTGCGGCGTGGTTGGGCTGTATGCGGAACGGATCGCGGAAGCGGGGCTCATATCATTGATTTTTTCCAACACGCCGGCGGCGATGGCTCCGTGGAACGGATCAAAGGCGTCCTTTGGGACGAATCCGCTAGCCTTTGGCTGTCCGAGGGAGGGGAAGCATCCGCTGGTGATCGATATGTCCCTGAGCAAAGTGGCGCGGGGCAAGATCATGGGCGCGAAACAGCGGGGTGAGGCGATCCCCGAAGGTTGGGCTCTGGATGCGGCGGGCCGGGCGACCACGGACCCCGTGGCGGCGCTGGGCGGAACGATGATTCCCGTCGGGGATGCCAAAGGGGCGGCCCTTGCCCTGATGGTGGAAATCCTTTCCGCTACGCTCACGGGTGCCAATCACGCCTATGAAGCCAGCTCGTTCTTTGAGCCCACGGGAAACGCGCCCGGCATAGGACAGACGTTCATCCTGCTGGACCCGAAACCGTTGAATCCTGATTTTTCGGCACGGCTTGAGGCCTTGTGCGGGCACCTGCTCGGACAGGAAGGCGTACGTTTACCCGGGGAACGGCGTTTCGCGCTGCGAGAACGAAACCGGATTTCAGGCGTGAACCTGCCAGAGGCACTGTATAACGATCTCCGAAAAAGGGCCGGGGTTGCCTAAATCCGACAGAAGTTCGGTGGAACCTTTCTTAAAAAAATCAGAACAGATTGACGGAAAGGGTATCCATGCTGGTTACCTTTTCTTTGATAGCCTTGTGGAGAGGCTTCAAACGATACGTTGAAATTGGAGTCCCATACACGAAAGCCTCTCCCGGCGGGCCGTGCCGCTCTCTCCCCCCGAGCGGTGCGGCCCTTTCCGTTGATAGCTGCAACCGGAAGCGGTGCTTCCGCCATCCCGAGGTTCTTATGTCGGTTGGTTTTCGTATTTTTACCCAACGTCCTCTGCCTGATCCCGAATTGGTCCGGGCCTATGGAGCGTTCGCCACGGCTCCGGTCGCGGATGCCATGCACCGGATGTGCGCCATGACTCCGGATGTGCGTCTGCTCTCGGACCCGGTCGGAACCATGTCGGGTGTGGCCTTGACCGTGAAGGCCCGTCCCGGCGATAGCCTTATGATCCATAAAGCCCTCAACATGGCGGAGGAGGGCGACGTGCTCATCGTGTCTGGTGGGGAATCGGGGCGTTCCCTTATGGGCGAACTCATGTTCCGGTATGCCGCGTCCAAAAAACTCGCCGGGATTGTGGTCGACGGCCCGATCCGGGATGCGGATTGCCTGCGCGGTTTTCCGCTGCCCGTGTATGCCTCGGGATTTACGCCGGGCGGACCATACCGCGAAGGCCCGGGCGAAATCAACGTCCCCGTCGTGTGTTGCGGCCAGAGTGTGGAGCCCGGGGACATCATCCTCGGGGACCGCGACGGCGTCATCGTCATTCCGTCGGGAGATGCGGCCAGTCTGTACGACGCGGCGCGGCAATCCCATGAGCGGGATCTGGCGAAGACCGAGAATGCCCGCCGGGGGCTTTTTGATCGTGGATGGGTAGACGGCGCGCTGGAACGGAAGGGCTGTGAGATTGTCGAGGGCCCGTGGCGGTAGCCGGGCACCACGGAAAACCTTTTTCTTGACTCCGTCCGCGCCTCTCGTATCCTTTTGCAGGAACGCCCGCGCCGTTTCGGAACAGGCAGGGGGGAGGGCGTCGTTCTTTGCTATCTTCTTTCCCAAAGGAGCTTTCATGAATATCGCGCTGGTGGCGCACGACAACTGCAAAAAGGATTTGGTCCGGTGGGCGCGGGAGCATGTCAACGAACTGAAAGGCCATCGCCTGACCTGCACGGGGACCACGGGACGTCTTATAGACGCGGCGTTACGCGAGCTGCTTGGCGACGAGAGCCCGTCGACCCCCGTGGAGTGCCTGAAATCCGGTCCGCTCGGGGGGGATCAGCAGATGGGGTCCCGTATCGCGGAAGGCAGGATCGACGCCCTGATCTTCTTCTGGGACCCCATGCTGGCCCAGCCGCATGACGTGGACGTTAAGGCCCTGCTGCGTATTTCCAATCTGTACAATATCCCTACGGCTTGTAATGTCGCCACAGCAAACTGCCTTGTCTCGTCGCCGGCCTTCTTGCAGGAACATCCTCAATCGACATACGATTTTTCCGAGTATACCGAACGTTCGCTCAGCTAGCGCTGACCTTTCACCGGAACGGCGCGGGCCGCCGGGCTTCCCGTAAGGCGTCTCAGAGGGTTTTCCCTGTGAGGCGCCTCCTTTTTTGCGAGTAACAGGATAGAGCTGGGGTTTCCGGTGTGCCCTTTTCCCTCTGTGGTCCCCGTTCGATGCGAGTAAAAAGCCATCCGTGGGCACGGCCCCTCGCTATGGCCATTGTTTACGCGTTAACGGACTGGTGTTTACAGCCATCCCATTCCAATGCCGGAATCTTCTCTTGGGGGTGTTCCGACATTCTGCCTTTGCGGACTGCATGATTCATTAACATATGAATATTCAACGAAAAAAGAGCTGTAAAACATCACTGTTTCATTTTTATCTCATAATCATAAATATTATGTTACTTTTTATCCGTACCTCTCAAGCCAAACCTAACCCAAACCATAACAATACAATAACGCATGGCCCTCGACCGGAATGTTCCCCTCATGCCCGCCCTGTACCGACCCCATCCTATGGGATACCTTGTTCATTGTTGGGGCAACGTCCCGGAGCATTCAATTGTCCTTTATCGGTTGTAATGGAAGAAAATTTTTTTCAGTACGTTCCGTGCCCGGTTTACCCCGAGCGTCCGTGTTCCGATCGGATACAGAGGCCATTTCTCCTCCCCTTTAAGCTACAATATATTGCCATAAAATACTTTTCGTGGATATTTGCTTTCTCTCCGCTGCGAAACGCCAGCAGCGGCGTTGCGGAAAAGGGAGCTTGCCCAGACGGTGGGGAACGTCCTATGTAGTGTGGCAACCCCATGCAATTCCCGTTGTCCCCGTGACGGAGCACGCCGCGCCCACCGGGGCCAGATCACCGATTTTTCCGGCGCACGCCGACAAGGAGCAGGCAATGAATGCAGCAAAACCGGCCCTCACGCCGGAACAGCGTTCTTTTCTCGAAGCGCTTTTCAAGGATGACGCGGCGTTCGAGGAAGACGCGCTGCGGGTATACGCGTCGGACGCCAGCCTCAGGAGAGGCCCCGTGCTGGCGATGGTGCGCCCCCGTACGGTCGAACAGGTGCGGGAACTGATGCGCTGGGCCGAGGTCGAACGCATCCCTATCCATCCACGCGGGCGGGGAACCAGCCTTTCCGGGGGGTGCGTGCCCACCAGGGCGGGGGTGGTTGTGTCCATGCTCGGCATGGATCGCATTTTTGATATTTCCAGTGAAGATTTTGTGGCGGTCATCGAGCCGGGCGTCAATACGCTGGCCTTTCAGCAGGCCTGCGAACAAAAAGGGTTGTTTTACCCGCCCGATCCCGCCAGTGGTAAGGCCACGTCCGTGGGTGGTAACGTGATGACCTGCGCCGGGGGCCTGCGCGCGGTCAAGTACGGGGTCACGCGGGACTACGTGCTCGGCATGGAGGTCGTCCTCCCCGGCGGGAAGCTGCTCAAGCTCGGCGGGCGGACCCACAAAGACGTGATCGGGCTGGATATCTCCCGTATGTTCGTGGGCAGCGAGGGCACGCTCGGCATCGTCACCAAACTGTATTTGAAACTCCTCCCCAAGCCCGAATCCTCGGCGTCGGTCCTTGTCGGCTACCCCTCGCTCGATGCGGCGCTTTCCTCCATGAGCAAGGTCTTTACCGCGGGCATCCTGCCCTGTGCCGTGGAATTCATGAACGAAACCGTACTGGAAATCCTGTCCAGAACCGGCGACGTGCCGTGGCCGGATACGGTCAAATCGCTGCTGCTATTCCAGGTGGACGGCAGCCGGGAGACGGTGCCGCTGGAAAACGCCCGCCTCGCCGCACAGCTTGACGACGCGCTTTGGAGTATGCAGGGCGTCGGAAAGGAAGAGGAAGATCGGCTCTGGGCATTTCGTCGCCGGGTCAGCTCCTCATCCTATGTGCTCGGCCCGGATCGCATTGGCGGGGATATGGCCGTGCCGCGCGGTTCGCTCCTCAAGGCCGTGCGTCGTTTCGAGGCTATCGCCGCCAGTCACGGCAAGCGCCTCATCGGTTTTGGGCACGCCGGAGACGGCAATATCCACGCCAACCTGCATTACGACGCGTCTGACCCTGACGACGCGCGGCGCACGGCGGCGGCTCATCACGCGCTCGACGACGCAGCGCTCGAATTCGGCGGGAGCCTTTCCGGTGAGCACGGAGGCGGCTGCCTCAAGGATGTGGGCAAGCAGCTCGGCGCTGACGAGCTTGAAGCCATGCGTGCGGCCCGCCGCCTGTTCGATCCCCAAGGAATCCTCAATCCCGGCAAGGGCTACTGAGGCCGTACCGACAGTAGGGGTTCCGCAGCGGAAAGGATGCGGGGGCGGGCATCCCTAGACAGTCCGCAGTGATGCAGCGGTACGTTCCGGCCGTGAAGCATTGGTATCAAGTTGTTGGAAGGCTTCTTGCGGAGCCGTTTTTTGGCACCATTGGGCCGGAAGGGGATCTGTTTTCCTTGCGGGCAGGCCCCGCGTGGGAAGGGGCAACATGTTTCGATTCAGCACGGAGCGCACTGCTCCGAAGGATTGCCTATGAAGCGGGGATGTACACAGTGCGGCGATTGTCTGGATGTCTGTCTGATCTTCGCCCTTTACCGCCGGGAGGAATACTCCCCAAAGGGGAAACGTCTGCTTATGGAGCCGCTGGACGGCTGGGGGGCGGGCGAGACGCCCTTGCCCTGGAAGACGATCCGCAGGCTTTCCCGGCTGTGCGCGGGCTGCGGGCGGTGCGCCCGCCGGTGTGCCCGCAAGCTCTCCACCAGCGAGCTGCTGGCAGATTTGCGGTCGCAGCATCCCCATTGGACCCAGTTTGTCTGGGATATCTGGATTCGGCGGGTTGGCCCGCTCTGGCCGCTTGCCGGACGCATCGCCTCGTTGCCTTTCCTGCCGGGCTGTTCGTCGCTGGAAACCGCCCGCGCCCTATTGCCACAGGAGACCGCCGCGCCGTGGGGACGGATCAAGCCTGCCGTGCAGGTGGGGGTGGGGACGCCCGTGGCTGTGTTCGCCGGATGCACGGCGCGCAACGCCCGCCCCGGTTGGATTGCGCGGGCTGAGACGCTATTGCGGCGCTGGGGCTATGTGGTTCTCGACGGCGGCGGATTCACCTGCTGCGGCGGCACGCTCCACCATGCGGGGCTGTTTGCGGCACAGGCCGAAGTCCGGCGGCGGAACATCGAACGCTGGCGGGATATGGGCCGCCCAGTCATAGCCGCGTTTTGCGCCTCGTGCAAACACGGTCTTGACGCCTATGCCGAAGAGGGCGGCATGGAACCCGAAGAGGCCGCGCTGTGGAAACGGCAGGTACGCGGCCTTTCAGCTCTTCTGGCGGCACCTGTCTGTGAGACCGTGCCCGATGCTCCGGCTCGCATTGGCTACCATCAACCCTGTCACTGGGGTGAGGACGACCCTGATTTGCCGTTCCTCAGGCAGGCGTTCCCCCTTATCATGAAAGGTACGGGACTGTGCTGCGGCATGGGCGGCATCCTCAAGATGACCGACGCCGACGTGTCCGCCGCCATTGGCCGCCGATGCGTGGAGGGCTTCGCACACTGCCGCCATATCATCACCGGATGCAGCGGCTGTACGCTGCAACTGGCTTCCGCAGCCCCTTCCGGCGTGACCGTACGCCATTGGCTCGATGTGGTGGATATTTCAGTATAATACACTATTTTTATTTGTTTTTCGATATATGGTACAGCCCCTTCCCCCATTGGGGAAACGCCGCTGAAACGACACCCGGCGGAAAGGCGCTTTCTCCCCCCAATGGGGTGTTCTACCCCAAAGAAGCGAGGCCCCTATGACAGAAACCCGATGCCCATTGCCCAAGATGGCGCGTATCCGGCAGACCTTCGCCCGTCCGCGCGTTGACGATGTAGCAGCGGAAATGCGCGAACAGATGCAGGTGCTCACGCCCCGGATCAGGCCAGGCATGACGGTGGGGCTGACCGTGGGCAGCCGGGGAATCCAGAACATCCTGACCATGCTGGAAGTCGCCGTTCAAGCGGTGCGCGGCTGCGGCGCGTCCCCGGTGCTTCTGGCGGCGATGGGCAGCCACGGCGGCGGTACCCGTCAGGGACAAAAGGACGTGCTGGATAGCCTCGGCATCACGGAGGAACGCCTCGGCGCGCCGGTCATCACCTGTGATGTGACCCGCGCCATTGGGGAAACGCCCGGCGGACTTGTGGCGTACATGCTGGAGTCGGCGTTCGGTGTGGACGCAATCATCCCCATCAACCGGGTGAAAACGCACACGTCGTTCAAGGGCTGCGTGGAGAGCGGGCTGTGCAAGAAGCTCGTGGTGGGCCTTGGCGGGCCGGGCGGGGCAGGCCAGTTCCACAGCCTTGGGCAGGCCGAACTTCCCCGCCTGCTGGTGGAGGTCACCAAGGTGATCCTCGGCAAGATGCCCGTGCTTGGCGGGGTGGCCATCGTCGAAAACGCTTATGAGGAAACCGCGCGCATCAAGGCGATTCCCGCCGAGGCGCTCATCGAGGAAGAAATCCGGCTGCTGGCGTGGTCGAAGTCGCTCATGCCCGCCCTGCCCACGGACAGGCTGCACGGCCTCATCGTGGAGGAAATGGGGAAGAATTTCAGCGGAACCGGAGTCGACACCAATATCATCGGACGGCTGCGCATTACGGGCGAACCGGAAATGGAAAGCCCGCGCATCCGGTACGTTTCGGTACTGGACCTTTCGGAAGCCTCGCACGGCAACGCTACGGGCGTGGGCCTTGTGGACTTCGTGACCCGCAGGCTGGTGGACAAGATCGACCGTAAGGCCACGTACTTGAATAACCTCACCACTACGTTCGTCACCCGCGCGTTCACGCCCCTGTGGTTCGATACGGATCGGGAAATGCTGGAAACCATGATGTTTTGCCTGCGGAGCGTCCCGCTCGCCGAAACGCGGCTGATCTTGATCCCCAATACCCTGTACCTTGCGGACTGTTATGTATCCGAAGCCATCCTTCCGGAGCTGGCCGATACCGGACGTTTCGAGGTAGTTGGGCCGTTGCGGGAACTGGCCTTCGACGCGCAGGGAAACCTGATCTCGCGCATTGGCCTGCCCCGCACGAGCTGAGCGGGGCAAGCCGATGGACGGCTTGTATGAACGCTGATGCGAGACATCATGCCGTATCATACGGCACACGGCGAAGGTTGCGGCCTCCTCCATCAGGGCTGTCTCCGGCTGTCCTATCCTTTCCCCTCGGGAGGTACTGCGAGGGCCATCTTCCCTATGCATGGGCTCGGCTCAATTGCCATCTGGTGAGCCGGTTTTGCAATCTGCGGGGATTTCCTTGCCTGTCTGTGCTGAGCTGAGGCCGGATTGCCTTTCCATCGTACAATCCAGCCACGTCCAGCCGCTGTATGCTTCTGCATCGCGGAAACAGCAGGCTGAACGGGCGTGGAGCCTTTCCGTATCGGCAACGAGTGCCCCGTTCACCCTATTGCTGGAAATCTGCCGTGGGAGCCTTCCGATTTTCATATGAAGAGGAAAGGCTTGGCGGCGTCTTGTGGCGAATCCATCCGAGCGGATTGGACGGGCAGGGCGCTTGCCCGTCCGTGCGACCCGGATCGGAGGGGGCAGCTGGGGCGGCGTCCGGTTCCGGGGCTTCGTACTACGATCCGTACAGCGGGATCCAGCAGGACGGATCGGGAGGCTCGCCGCCTGCGCCGCGGCTGGGGATGAAGTCGGGAAACCCGCTCAGACAGGCCGTCTGCGGCAAGCCCTGATGTTCGGATTTGCCGAGCAGGAAATCGATAGAGGTGTCCAGCGTGTTGGCGATGCGGATGAGTGTGGCGTAGTCGGGTTCGCTGCGCTGGGCGACGTAATTGTTCATCCGGGATCGGCTGACGCCTATGCGATCCGCGAAGTGCGCCTGCGAAATGTTCCTTTCATCCAGCAACTGCCGCAGACGGTTGCCGAACAGGACGTCAACAACGTTTTCCGGTTTCAAGGCGATCATCCTTTGGCGTTGGGGCGGAGGCCCTTGCGGGTTTCAGGCGTTCGGGATTCCGATAGTCAATAGACGATATTCATGTGCAAAACCATGCGTCATGATTGCTAAAATAATCTCTAGCCTTCTCAATTAAGGCCCTACCAAACGCCTCGCTCCGGTGTCAACGGAAACGCGATGGAAAGGAAAAAATCGTATTTTTGGCGATCGAAAATCCCCATTTTTACGACGGAAGGGCTCCGTCTTTCCGGAAAAGAAGGGTTCGACGGAAACAAGGCGGTGGGTGCCTGTTTCACAGGAGGCCCCGTCCTGGAAAACTGTACCCGTTCGGTAAATGACGGGGCCGGGACAACGGATCTCCCGGCTCATTCATGCTTTTAAGAGAGCCTATGGCAATGCCACTTGGAAGACGAAAGCCGACGCTGCTGGAAGATCTGATGCTACTCCGCATCCCTGTGGTATTTTCCCCAGTTTCTTGTTTTCCTCCATAAGCGCCCTAGCGGAAAGCGAGCAAGGGATGCGCCTGTCGCATAGTTATGGACTGAGGAGCAAAACCATGCCCGGTTTTGGGATACTGGCGCTGTGCGGATACGGAGCCTTGCGGCGTGGCGCGACAGGCGGCTCTCTCCGATGGGCTTTGGCGGCGCAGAAACGGGTTCCTGTGCGGCTAATCCTTTCCCCTACCCGCCCCTGGCCCCTTCCCCGTTCCGTGCGATGCCATGCAACGTTCCCGTCTTTTGGGATGATCATTGTGAATATAGAGACATATTCAAAAAGGCGTTGACGTAGCCTGATTTTGTGCTACGTATGGCTTAATGCTCTGTTGTAAGGCCATATGGAGAACTCTTATGGCCTGAAATTACTTCTCTACGCTTCGTTTCGCCTCAGTATAGGGTGAAATTTCCTCTTTTTGCGCTTCATAGCACCTCTTTTTCAGTATTTTTACTCGATTCAGCAAAAGAATCGCCCTCCCAAAGCGATATATACGATATAAGGTATGCGCTCCTGTTCCGTTTTCTTGCGAGAACCCGGAACAGGCCTGAAAAGGTTCCAAGGCCGCCCCTTCCATAGGAGGCTTGTCTCGGCGGTTCCGCCAGATACCTTGAGCTGTACCGGAATCCCCGCGTCGTTTCTGTGCCCGTACCGCATGGCGGCTTGTCTCCGTGATGGGGAGTCCCCCATGCCTGCGAATCCCTTTGGAGCCTTTCCTTTTTCCCCGCGTCGGCTGTCAGGCCGTTTTCCGTCAGGCGAACGGGAAACGGGGCGGATTCCATACTGGTATGGGCAGAGTCGGCGGAGGCGGGGCCTCCCGTCCTCATAGAGGTGTTTCCGCCGCCCTGTTCGGAGCGGAACGGTTACGCTTGCTGGATTTGCCGCAATGGGGAAGAGCCGGGCGCAATTTCCGGCTAATGAGGATGCAACTCATGTGTATCATTGGTAAAAACACAAGGTATGGCGGGGGGGCGAACCCAGCGGATGAAGCCTGTTGCCCGATAGGTGTTCCGCCGGTGCCGACGGTTGGGAATGCGCGGCCTGCGGTCGGAAAGATTCGAGTCGGTTCAGTGCGGCGGCGGTTCCGGGGGGATCGCTGTCAGGGGTACGGGATCTGCAACGGCGGGATGCCGGAGGGCGTCCCAAGGGGTAGGCGTATGAAAGTCCTCATCAATCTGCAATGGTGCAAAGGCTGTGGGGTGTGCGTGGCGTTCTGCCGTTCGGGTGCGCTTTCGCTGGACGGGGACGGGAAACCTGAATATGCCCCCGCGCTGTGCGTGGGCTGCGGCCTGTGTGAGTTGTACTGCCCGGATCTGGCGGTGGAGTGCCTTGGGGAAGACGGACCGGGCGAATCCGGGGAGGGCGCATGAACGGCGAAAAGGGCATTCTGTTTACTCAGGGCAACGAAGCCTGCGTGCGTGGGGCACTCTATGCGGGGCTGCGTTTTTTCGCGGGGTATCCGATCACCCCGTCCACAGAGGTGGCGGAACTGCTGTCCGAGGAGCTGCCGCATGTGGGCGGCAGGTTCATTCAGATGGAGGACGAGATTTCCTCATTATGCGCCGTGTGCGCGGCGTCGGTGGCTGGGGACAAGGCCATGACCGCGACCAGCGGCCCCGGTTTTTCGCTCATGCAGGAGGCCCTTGGTTACGCGATCATGGGGGAAATCCCCTGCGTGGTGACCAGCGTGCAGCGCGGCGGGCCGTCCACGGGCCTGCCCACGAAGGTGGCGCAGGGCGACGTGAATCAGGCACGGTGGGGGGTGCACGGCGACCATGCGATCATCGTGCTGACCGCTTCTTCGGTGCAGGACGTCTTTGCCATGACGGTGGAAGGCTTCAATATGGCGGAAACCTACCGCACCCCGGTGATCCTGCTGTTCGATGAGGTGGTGGGCCACATGCGCGAGCGTCTTGATATGCCGGAACCCGGCGAACTGCCCGTGGTGGAGCGGCTCCGTACCTCGGTGAAGGCCGGGGTCAACTATTACCCCTACCTGCCCCGTGAGGACGGCCGGCTCCCCATGTCCGACTTCGGCGGGGTGCACCGCTACAATGTGACCGGCCTCTACCATGACATCTGGGGTTTTCCCACGGAACAGCCCGAGACTGTCAACAAGCTCCTTTATCACCTTGTGGACAAGATCGAGGCCAAGGCCGCCGAAATCGCCCGCTGGAAGGAATACTTCCTCGACGATGCGCAGCAGGTGTTCGTTTCTTACGGCAGCGCGGCCCGCAGTGCCCTGCACCTTGTGCATACGCTGCGCGGGAAGGGCATCCGGGCGGGCCTGCTGGAATTGCAGACCCTCTGGCCGTTCCCGGCGGAACTCGTGCGCGACCGCACCGAGGGGGCGCGCAACGTCTACGTGGTGGAAATGAATATGGGGCACATCATGGCGCAGGTCAGGCAGGCGGCCTGGAAGCCGGATAGGGTGTTCCTCGTCAACCGGGTGGACGGGCAGCTCATCACGCCCACCGACATCGGCAAGGTCATGCGCGTGATCGAAGGAAGGGGGTTCTGATATGGCCATCCGCTCGTTGATCCGGGAACGCTTCTTTCCGCACCTGTGGTGCCCCGGCTGCGGCCACGGGCACGTGCTCAACGCCATGCTGCACAGCGTGGACGATCTGGGCTATGATCCCTCGTCCCTCGTCATGGTGTCCGGCATCGGCTGTTCGGCCCGCATAGCGGGGTACGTGGACTTCCACACCATGCACACGCTGCACGGAAGGGCGCTGGCCTTCGCCACGGGCATCAAGATGTCGCGGCCCGACCTGCACGTCATCGTACCGATGGGCGACGGCGACGCGCTGGCCATCGGGGGCAACCATTTCATCCACGCGGCGCGGCGCAATATCAAGCTCACCGCGATCGTCATGAACAACCGCATCTACGGCATGACCGGAGGGCAGTACTCGCCGCTCTCCGGGATCGGGGTGTCCGCGACGACGGCGCCCTACGGCAACATCGACCGCGAGTTCGACACCGTGCGGCTCGCCCTCGGCGCGGGGGCGACCTTCGTGGCGCGGACGACCACCTACCACATGCGCGAGATGATCTCGATCTTCAAGAAGGCGCTCCAGCATGAGGGCTTCGCTGTCGTGGAGGTGCTGAGCCAGTGCCCCACGTACTTCGGGCGCAAGAACAAGCTCGGCGACGCCGTACGGATGATGGAGCGGTACCGCGACCATACGGCTCCGGTGGGCTCCCCGAAGCTGGCGGAAAACCCCACGCTGGTACCGCGCGGCATTTTTACGGATGAGGATCAGCCCGAATACTGCGCCCGCTACGCCTCGATCATCGCCAGCCAGCATCAGGAGTGAGTCATGGAAAACGCGTATGCAGTCTCCCGTTTCCTGTTGTCCGGTTCCGGCGGCCAGGGCGTGATCACCATGGCGATCCTGCTGGCCGAAGCCGCTGTGAAATATGAAGGCCTCGTTGCCGTGCAATCACAATCCTACGGGCCTGAAGCGCGCGGCGGGGCCACGCGTTCGGACGTGATCCTGTCGCACAAGGCTATCTATTACCCCAAGGTGGAGCAGCCGAACATCCTCGTAGCGCTCACCGATGCGGCCTGCGTCAAGTACCTGCCGCTGATTCGCCCCGGCGGGCTGTGCATCTATGATACCGAGCTCGTGCATCCGGGCCGCAAGGTGGAGGCGCAGTTCAAGGGCCTGCCGCTCTGGGGCGCGGTCAGGGAACGCCTCGGTTCGGCGGTTTCGTACAACGTGGCCGTGCTCGGAGCGCTCGTGACGCTGACCGGAGCGGTACGCATCGGCTCGATCGAGATGGTGCTGGCGGAACGTTTCCCGGCGGCACACCACGAGGGCAATTTGCGGGCCCTGCATCTTGGCGTCGAGCTTGCGGAACCGTTGCTCGACTGACGCCGGGCCAGCACGGAGGCGTTCCCCCCTGGCGCCTCCCGCCCCTTCCGCACGGGCCCGGCGGGCGGAAGGGGCACCTCCCCGCCCAGCGCGGCGGAGGCATCCGCCGGTTCTCCGCAGGGCGGGGCCGCGGAGGGCAAGACAGCCCATACGTACAGGGAAAGGCGATGGCGGAACAAGGCTCTCCATACCATAACAGGGGGCATTTCCATGCATATCCACGAATATCAGGCGAAAAGGCTCTTAAGCGCATACGGGGTACCCACGCCGGAGGGACGGCTTGCCGCCACGCCCGGAGAAGCGGAGCAGGCCGCACGGGATCTGCCCGGCCCGGTGTGGGTGGTCAAAGCGCAGATCCATGCCGGGGGCAGGGGCAAGGCTGGCGGCGTGAAGGTGTGCCGCAGCCCGGAAGAGGCCCGTGAGGCCGCCGCGTCCCTGCTCGGCGCACGGCTGGTGACGCCCCAGACCGGGCCGGACGGCGAGCGCGTCAATGCCGTGTGGATCGAGCGGGGCACGGCGAGCGCCCGGGAGTGCTATCTGGCGGTAGCTCTTGACAGGGCATCCCAGTGCCTGACCGTCATGGCTTCGCCGGGCGGCGGCATGGACATCGAGGCTGTGGCGGCCTCCTCGCCGGAGCGGGTCTTTACGGCCCGGCTGGACGGAGGCCACTACCTGTGGCCTTTTCAGGCCCGGAACCTGCTGGAGGGCTGGGGGCTGGAGTCCGGCCCGGCGCGGGAACTGGCCTCTCTGGTGCGGAGGCTGGCGGCCCTTGCCGCCGAAAAGGATATGACCCAGCTTGAGATCAACCCGCTGGCCCTGAGCGAAGGGGGCGGATTTGTGGCGTTGGACGCCAAGATGAACTTTGACGACAGCGCGCTGAAACGGCATCCCGATATCGCGGCCCTCAGGGATAGGGAGGAGGGCGATCCGCTGGAGCGCGCCGCCGCCGAAAAGGGGCTCACCTATGTTCGGCTGGGCGGTTCCATCGGTACGTTGGTGAACGGGGCCGGGCTTGCGATGGCCACGATGGACGCCATCAAGCAGGCTGGGGCCGAGCCTGCCAACTTCCTTGACGCCGGGGGCGGGGCCAGCGAGGAGACCGTCGCCGCCGGGTTTTCGATCATGCTTTCCGACCCGCATGTCCGGGGCATCCTTATCAATATTTTCGGGGGTATCCTGCGTTGCGACATCGTGGCGCACGGCATCGTGAACGCGGCCCGCAAACTGGACATCGCCGTGCCGCTGGTGGTGCGGCTCGAAGGGACCAACGTGGCGGAAGGGCGGCGCATCCTCCGGGAAAGCGGACTCCGGTTCCACACCGCTTCCTCCATGTCCGAGGCGGCCCGCCTGATCGTCGGGCTCGCGGCGGAATCCTCTCAGGAGGCAGGTGTATGAGTATCCTGATAGACGACGGGAGCCGGGTGCTGGTGCAGGGCATCACCGGCCGGGAAGGGCAGTTCCATACGGAACGGATGATCCGCTACGGGACTCGCGTGGTCGGCGGCGTGACCCCCGGGCGGGGCGGGCAGTCCACGCTCGGCGTGCCGGTGTTCGATTCGGTGAGGCAGGCCGTCCGCGAGACCGAGGCCGACGTCAGTGTGGCGTTCGTGCCCGCGGCGCTGGCGGCGGACGCGGCCTGTGAAGCGTCGGAGGCGGGCATCCGGCTCGTGGTGGTCATCGCCGAGCATGTCCCGGTTCTGGATATGGTGCGGGTGAAAGCCTTCTTCAGGGAACGCGGCACGCTGCTCGTGGGCCCCAACTGCCCGGGCATTATCAGCCCCGGCAAGTGCAAGGTCGGGATCATGCCCGGCTACATCCATCGCCCCGGCGGCGTCGGGCTGGTGAGCCGCTCCGGGACGCTGACCTATGAGGCCGTGCACCAGCTCACGGCGGCGGGGCTCGGGCAAAGCTCTTGTGTCGGCATTGGCGGCGACCCCATCCACGGGCTGAGCTTTGTGGACCTGCTCAAGCTGTACGGAGACGACCCGGAAACCGAGGCCGTGTGCCTCATCGGGGAAATCGGCGGCGACGCCGAGGAGCGCGTGGCCGAATATATCCGCTCAAGCCGCTATCCGAAACCGGTATTCGGGTTCATTGCGGGCCTGACCGCCCCACCCGGAAAGCGCATGGGCCATGCCGGGGCCATCATCAGCGGCACGTCGGGCCGGGGCGAGGACAAGATCGCGGCCTTTGAGGAGGCTGGCGTAACCGTTATCCGTGAACTCGGCTCCTTCGGAAGCGTCGTTGCGCAAAAGCTGCTTTGAGCGGAGAGCCTTGTCGCCGTCAGCAAGGCTCGGCTTCTTTCCCATTACGCATGGGGGCAAGACTTCCCGAGCCGCTGGGCCTCCCCGCTCCGTGAAGGGATGGCACTATCCGGGCTTTCATTGTTCCGCTTCTTGCCAACCTTTTCACGGTCGGCACCGGATACGGCTCCCCGTCTGCTGCTTGCCGTTCTTTCCCTGAAATGGAGGAAAGTGTCCATAAACGGCATAGTGTTTTCCAACTGCCTTGGTTTTATGCAAAGAATAAAGTTGTTCATGGATTTGAAGTATGGGTTCTTGAACACATCCATTCAAGACTAAAGATACCTGCCAAAAATATAAAAAGAACCGCAGAAAATATCCATATGATAAGTATCCGGTATGAAAATTTCGGAAAAAGATTTTATTAGTATTCTTTGGCGCGCATTCTTTATGTGATTTTTTTATTCAGATTGATCAAGTGAGCGTTTTACATTAACAATCATTATAAGGAATAATGTCTCTCCAATAATCATTGCAGGAGAGGCAGCGCCTTTCTTTATACCTTTTTATAACGCCCTTTATGCGGCTTTGAGCGGCATTGCGGGACGTTTTCCTTACGGTGCAGGTATCCTGCCCCATTCTGGCCGCAGGGAGGTGAGCTTCCGAGGGTGCCAGCCTCGACAGTTTTTTGTGATCCGACGACATACTTCCCGTTTCAATGCGAAAGGAGTTCTTCATGGATCAGCAGATTGAACAGAAAATCGTAGAGCGTGGGCAAGAATTCTTCAACAGCATCAGCGGAGAGGCCCCTTCCATCTTCAACAAGGGCTGGTGGACTGGAAAAGTCATGGACTGGTCCATGAAAAACGAGGACTTCAAGGTGCAGTTGTTCCGCTTCGTGGACGTGCTGCCCTACCTGAACACCTCGGAATCCCTGTTGCGGCATATCCGCGAGTATTTCGCCTCCAGCGGCTCCGAAGTGCCCTCAGTCCTGCGCTGGGGCGCGGGGAAGGCCGGGCTCGGCGGCGCGCTGACCGCCAAAATCATGGGCGGGGCCATCCGTTCCAACATCGAGAGCATGGGCCGCCAGTTCATCATCGGCCAGAACGTCAAGGAGGCGATGGGAGGGCTGGCCAAACTGCGCAAGGACGGCTTCGCCTTTACCGTCGACCTGCTCGGCGAAGCCTCGGTCAACGAGGAGGAAAGCGACGCCTATGCCGCCGGTTACCATGAGGTACTGGACGCGCTGGCGGAGGAGCAGAAGAAATGGCCCACCCTGTCTGGGAACGGGCCTGACAACGGGATGGATTGGGGATCCATGCCCAAGGTGAACATCTCCATCAAGCCTTCGGCCCTCTATTCACGGGCGAACCCCGTAGCGCTGGAGGATTCCGTGGAAGGCATCTACCGGCGGCTGGCACCCCTCTACCAGAAAACCATCGATATGGGCGGGTTCATGTGCATCGACATGGAACAGCTCAAATACCGCGAAATCACCGTAGAGCTGTTCAAGCGCCTGCGTTCCGCCCCGGAATTCCGCCATTATCCGCATCTTTGCCTTGTCCAGCAGGCCTATCTGAAGGATACGGAACAGGCTGTCCGTGATCTCATCGCTTGGGCTAGGAAAGAAAAGCTGCCCATCGCCTTGCGGCTGGTCAAGGGGGCGTATTGGGACGCGGAAACCGTGTTCGCGAAGCAGTGCGACTGGCCCGTCCCGGTGTGGACGCACAAGCCCGAAAGCGACTTGGCCCATGAGAAAATTTCCCGCCTCATCCTCGAGAACCACGACATCGTCTATTTCGCGTGCGCATCGCACAACGTGCGCAGCATCGCGGCGGTCATGGAGTATGCGCGGCAGTTGGACGTCCCCGAAGGCCGCTATGAATTTCAGGTGCTCTACGGCATGGCCGAACCCGTACGCAAGGGCCTGCGCAACGTGGCTGGCCGTGTGCGCCTCTATTGCCCCTACGGAAAGCTGATCCCCGGCATGGCCTATCTCGTGCGCCGCCTGCTGGAAAACACCGCCAACGAATCCTTCCTGCGCCAGAGCTTCGCGGACGGCGCGGCGGTCGAGCTGCTGATGGAAAACCCCGCCGTCACGCTGGAACGAGAACTCGCCGCCCGGCAGGAGAAGGCGCCGCCAAATGAGGAAGGGCCCTTCCCGCCGTTCAGGAACGAGCCGCCGGTGGACTTCACCATCCCCGAAAAGCGGAAGGCGTACGCGCAGGGCATCGCCGCAGTGCGCGCGGCGGAGGGCCGGACCCTGCCGCTCTACATCGACGGCAAGGATGTGGCCACGGAAACCCTGCTGCCGACGGTCAACCCCGCCGATCCCGGTGAAGTGCTGGCCCAAGTATGCCAGGCGGGCCGGGAAGAGATCGACCGCGCCCTTGCCGGGGCCAAGGCCGCCTTCCCCGCGTGGCGCGACACCCCGCCGCTGGAACGTGCGCAGTACATGCACAAGGCCGCCGCCGTGGCCCGGCGGCGTATCTACGAAATGGCGGCGCTCCAGACGCTGGAGGTCGGCAAGCCTTGGGAACAGGCTTACGGCGACGTGGGCGAGGGCATCGACTTCCTCGAATACTACGCCCGCGACATGCTCCGCCTCAGCGTGCCCCGGCGCATGGGCCGCGCGCCCGGCGAGCACAACGTCCTGTTCTACCAGCCCAAGGGCGTGGCCGCCGTCATCGCGCCGTGGAACTTCCCCTTCGCCATTGCGATGGGCATGGTTTCGGCCGCAATCGTCACCGGCAACCCGGTGGTGTTCAAGCCTTCGTCCCTGTCCTCGGCCATCGGCTACAATCTTGTGGAAATTTTCAAGGAAGTGGGGCTCCCCGCCGGGGTCTTCAACTATTGCCCCGGTCAGAGCTCCGTCATGGGCGACTATCTGGTGGAACACCCGGACATCAGCCTCATCTGCTTTACCGGTTCGATGGACGTGGGCCTGCACATCGTGGAAAAGGCGGCCAAGGTGCAGCCGGGCCAGCGGCAGGTCAAGCGGGTCATCGCGGAAATGGGCGGCAAGAACGCCACCATCGTGGACGACGATGCCGACCTTGACGAAGCCGTGTCGCAGGTCGTGTATTCGGCCTTCGGTTTTCAGGGGCAGAAGTGCTCGGCCTGCTCGCGCGTGATCGTGCTCGACGCCATCTACGACACTTTTGTCCAGCGCCTGGCGTTGGCGGCGCAATCCCTGCGGATCGGCCCCGCCGAGAACCCGGAGAACTTCCTTGGCCCGTTGGCCGACGCTTCCCTGCAAAAGAACGTGCTCGAATACATCGAGATCGCCGAAGCCGAGGGGAAGACGCTCGTCAAGCGTTCCGATCTGCCGGACAAGGGCGCGTATGTGCCGTTGTTGATCGTTGAGGATGTCATGCCGGAACACCGCATTGCGCAGGAAGAGGTCTTCGGCCCGGTGCTCGCCGTGATGCGGGCCAAGGATTTCGACGAGGCCCTTGAGCTCGCCCTGTCCACACGCTTCGCCCTGACCGGGGCCGTGTTCTCGCGTAGCCCTGAAAACCTCGCCAAGGCGCGCGAAAAATTCCGGGTGGGCAACCTTTACCTCAATAAGGGCAGTACCGGCGCGATGGTGGGCCGCCAGCCCTTCGGCGGGTTCAACATGTCGGGCGTCGGCTCGAAGACGGGCGGCCCCGACTACCTGCTCCAGTTCATGGACCCGCGTTGTGTGACGGAAAATACCATCCGGCGCGGCTTCACGCCCATCGCCGAAGACGACGACTGGGTATAGCCGGAAAAGATGCGGGCGTGCCCATGCCGCCTTCAGGGGAGTATGGGCACGCCCCGGAATGGAGCCGCACCGCCGGATCGGGCGGGTAATACTTCCCGCAACAGGGCTAAGGGGCTATAGGCTCGCTTGAACGCGGCACCCTGCAGAGGAAGGGCGGCGGATGCCGGGGCATGGCAGCGCAGGCGGGAAGGGCTCTCGAGGAAGGAATAAGGACTTTTTTGCCTATAAGAAGGTTGCTGGGCAAACTAAAAGCGGAACGCTATAGCGCGTTCCGCTTTTGGTTTCTCCGGTGGGGGCTCAGTTTTCTTGCCCATTTTCCTGCCCGCCGCCAAGGTAGGCCGCCTGCACGTCCGGATTGGCGAGCAGCGCTTCCGAGGCGTCTTCCATGACGACCCTGCCCACTTCGATGACGTAGCCGCGCGAGGCGAGCTTCAGGGCGGCGCGGGCGTTCTGCTCCACGAGGATGACGGTCACGCCCTGGCGGTTGATCTTGCGCACGGAGTCGAAGATCGAGCGCACCAGCAGCGGCGCAAGGCCGAGGGACGGCTCGTCGAGGAGCAGCACCTTGGGGTCGGCCATGAGCGCGCGGGCGATGGCGAGCATCTGCTGTTCGCCGCCGGAGAGGGTTCCGGCAAGCTGCCCTTCCCGTTCCGCGAGGCGGGGGAAGAGGTCGAATATCCATTTCCGTATCTTGGCGGAACGGCCTCTGTCCTTGCTCGTAAAGGCCCCCAGATCGAGGTTTTCCCGTACGGACAGGGTACCGAAGACGCGCCGCCCTTCCGGGGACTGCGTAATGCCCAGCCGCACGATTTCATGGCTCGGTATGGTGTGCAGGGGCCTGCCCTGAAAAAGGATGCTTCCTCCGCTCGGTTTCCTCAGCCCGCTGATGGTCGTGAGCGTGGTGGTTTTCCCCGCCCCGTTGGCGCCGAGGATGGTGACGATCTCCCCTTGTTCGACGTGTACGCTGATGCCGTGCAGCGCTTCCACTTTGCCGTAGCTCACGCGCAGATCGCGCAATTCCAGATAGGTGGTGGCCTCGCTCATACGACTCCTTTGGGGCGTCCCCCTGTCCCGCCCGCGGCGGGGGTGGCCCGCGGCGCGCATCCGCCGCCGGGGCGGTTTCGCTTGGGGCGGCACGCCGGTTCAAAATATGCACTGCCCCGGGGAAACAGGATGTTCCCTCCGCAGCGTCAACAGTCCCTAGCCTTCCGCGCCGAGGTAGGCCTCGATGACCCTCGGGTTTCTCTTGATCTCGGCGGAAGTGCCTTCGGCGATGAGGGCCCCGTTTTCCAGCACGACGATCTTTTCGCAGACGCGCATGACAAGGTTCATGTCGTGCTCGATCAGCAGGATGGTGATGCCCCGCTTCTGGATGGCCTTGATGAGCAGCATGAGATCCGCCGTTTCCTGATCGTTCATGCCCCCGGCCGGCTCGTCGAGGATGAGGAAGCGCGGTTCCGAGGCCAGCGCCCGCGCGATCTCCAGCAGGCGCTGGTTGCCGTAGGCAAGGTTCCCCGCAAGGTTGGCGTACTGGTCGTCCAGCCCGACGAAGGCAAGCTCGCGCATGGCGCGTTCCACGGCCTGCCGTTCCTCGCTGCGCTGCGCGGGGGTGCGGAAGAGGGAGGGGAACAGCCCCGCCCGCATACGGCAATGGCATCCCGCCAGCACGTTCTCAAGGACGCTCATGTCCTGGAACAGCCGGATGTTCTGGAACGTCCGGGCGATGCCCAATTCCACGATCTTGTGGGTGGGCCTGCCGGTAATGTCCTTCCGATCGAAGATGACCTCGCCGGAGTCGGGGCGGTAATTGCCGGTGATGATGTTGAACGTCGTGGTCTTCCCGGCCCCGTTGGGGCCGATCAGCCCGACGATGCTGGCTTCGTCCACGCTGAAGGTGACGCTGTTCATCGCCACCAGCCCGCCGAAAGTCTTCAGGAGGTTGCGCAGGATGAGCAGGCTCATAACGCCTCCTCCCTTGCGGGTTCGGCCCGCTGCACGCCTCGGGGGAACCGGCCGACAAGGAACCGGGCGTTATAGAACCTGCGCCGCGGCGGGAGCAGCCCCTGCGGGCAGATGATCATCATGACCATCATGGCCGCGCCGAAGATGAGCATGCGGGCGCTCTCGAACTCCCGGAACACGTCTTGGAGCCCGATGAGCAGGAACGCGCCGAGCACCACGCCCGCGATGCTGCCCGAGCCACCCAGAATCACGATGGCGAACAGGATGACCGATTCATAGAAATTGAATGATGTCGGCTCGATGGTCCTGATATTGGCCGCGAACAGCGTGCCGACCATGCCCGCCCAGAACGCGCCCACGGTGAAGGCCATGAGCTTGTACCGGGTCACGTCGATGCCGCAGCCCGATGCCGCGAGATCGTCGTAACGGATGTAGTTGAGCGCCCTGCCGAAGCGGGAATGCTCCAGCACGTAGAACAGGAACATGGTCAGGATGGTGAAGGTCCAGATGAGGTAGAGCTGGCGCTTGGGCGACGAGAACACCATCCCGAACAGGGAAGGCCGGGCGATGCCGTAAATGCCGTTCGCCCCTCCCGTCAGCCCGAAGAGGTTGTTCGTCAGGGCGATGCGCACGATTTCCACGATGCCGATGGTGACGATCAGCAGGTAGTCCCCGCGCAGGTGGATGATGGGCTTCGCCAGCACGAAGGCGAAGATCGCGGCCAGCACCCCGGCTATGGGCATGGTGGCGAAGACGGGCCAGTGGTACACGGTGTTGAGGATCGCGGTCGTATACGCTCCCATGGCGAAAAAGGCCGTATGCCCCATGTGGAACAGGCCCGTCTGCCCCAGGATGAGGTTGAGCGAGAGGGCCAGCGCCGCATAGATGCCGATTTTGTTCAGCATGTCGAGCTGGGCGATGCCGCCCCCGCCGAGCCCCGCCAGTTCGAGGATCGTGGGCACGCAGGCCATGACGAGGCAGAAGATGCCGCCCGCCACGGGGTAGAAATACTGTTTTGAAAAAAGAGAGTCGCTCATATCTTCTCAGCCACCCTTTCCCCCAGCAAACCTGTGGGGCGGAAAATGAGGATAAGGATGAGCACAAGGAAGGCTATGGCATCCTTCCACGCGATGGACACGTAGGCCGCGCCCATGGCTTCGAGCACGCCGAGCAGGATGCCCCCCACCATCGCGCCGGGGATGTTGCCTATCCCTCCCATGATGGCCGCCGTGAACGCCTTGAGGCCGAAGCTGAACCCCATGTCATAGGTGATCTGGCCGTAATACAGCCCCATCATGACCCCGGCGGCCCCGCCGAGCGCCGGGCCGATGAGGAAGATCATCGAGATGATGTTGTCCACATTGATGCCCATGAGCTTGGCTGTGTCCTGATCGATGGCGACGGCGCGGATGGCCGTCCCGATGCGGGTATGGTTGATGAACCAGTACAGCAGGAGCATCAGCACCACCGTGCCCACGAACATGACGATGCGCATGAGCGGGATGTCCACGCCAAGCAGGCTGACCGCCACGGAAGGCAGGATGCCGTTCGGGTACACCTGGCTCCGCGCGCCGTAGACCAGCATGATGGCGTTGGAAAAGAAGATGGATGCGCCGAGGGCCGACACCACGGCGGCGAGCCGGTTGGACCCGCGCAGGGGCCGGTAGGCCACCCGTTCCAGCAGGTAGCCCACGACGGCCACCAGCCCCATCGACATGACGATGAGCGCCCCGCCGACGAGGATGCCGCTCATCTTGCCCTGCAGCCCGAGCGAAAACAGGAGGGTCAGGCCGAGGTAGGAGCCCAGCGTGAAGAGATCCCCGTGGGCGAAGTTGATAAGCCGCAATACGCCGTAGACCATAGTATAGCCAAGCGCGATGAGGGCGTAGATGCCCCCGACGGCGAGCCCGTTGGTCAATTGATGAAAAAATTCTTCCATACTGCTGACACCCCCTGAGCTAGAGGTGGCGGAGGGCGCGCGTCCCCCTAGGAGAGAGGGGACGGAGGGGCCTCCGGAAAGGCGGCAATGCCCGTGCGGTGGGAAGAAGGCCCGGAAGCTCCGGGCCTTCGGAAGGATGCCTTACTTGGGCTGGAGGATGAATTCGCCCTTGGCGTTCACTTCATAGAGGCGGTAGAGGTCGCCCACGCGGTCGCCCTTTTCGTCAAAGGATATCTGGCCGGTGAAGCAGTCGAGGTTCTTCAGATCGTTATGGAGGTAGCCCGCAATGGCGGCGGGGTCGGGGCCCTTGGCCTTGATCGCGGCGATGAGCACGTTGTAGGCGTCCCCGGCGAGCACGGACCAGATGGAGCTGGGCAGGCTGTGGTACTTCGCCTCGTACGCCTTGAGGAACGCCTTGGCCATCGGGGTGTCGATGTCCGCGGGCATGATCGGGGAAATGAACCGGTACCCGGCGGCCGCGTCCCCGGCGATCTTCACGAGATCCGTGTTGTTGGTGGCGTCGCCGCCGATGATGGGCACGGCCCACTTCATCTCCTGCATCTGGCGCAGCAGCAGGCCCGCTTCGGGGTAGTAGCCCGTGAACAGGATGGCGTCCGGCTTGACGCCCTTTATCTTGGTCAGGATGGCGGAATAGTCCCGCTCGCCCGGTACCAGCGCGTCAAAAAAGACGATGTCCGCACTCTTCTTGTCCAAGATGCGCTGCTTGGCCTCGTCCGCGAGCCCCTTGGCGTAGGCGGAATTGTCGTGCAGGATGGCGACCTTTTTGAAGCCGAACTTCGCCAGCGTGCTCTGGGCCACGCGGCCCTGCTCGTCGTCGCGCGGGCAGGTGCGGAAGAAGCGCTTCATTCCCTTGGCGGTGAGCCGGATGGATGTGGAGCCGGTACCGATCTGCACGATCCCCGCTTCGTCGTAAATGTCCTGCGAGGCCTCGGTCACGGCCGAGCCGTACGTCCCGATGGCGGCACACACGTCGGCGGCGACCAGCCTGCTGGCGGCGGTTGCGGCGGAGCGCGGCGTGGAGCCGTCGTCCTCTATGACAAGCTGTACCTTGTTTCCGTTGATGCCTCCGGCCTTGTTCAGCTCTTCCGTCATGAGTTCGCAGATTTTCTGCATGTCCTGCCCTTCGCTGGCGAAGGCCCCGGTAATCGGCGCCATGAGGCCGATTTTGATGGGGGCGGCAAAGGCGAATGAACTGCACAACATCGCGGTAGCCACTGCGGCGACTATACCCATTCGTTTCTTCATGCTGTCCTCCTTGGAGGAAATGTAAAGATGAGCAATGCGGAATACGCGGCCGAGGAACGACCTCCCTTATACAGGTGTTTGAGGGTGAAAAATACGTAAAACCAGGTGAGTGGCACGTCGGATGGTACCAAGTCCGACGAGGATGCTGCCGTGCGGATGCACCGCAGTGGAGAAGGGGATATCCTGAAAGGGAAGATACGGCCCGTAAGGTTCCTTGAATGGCCTATGCCAGACAGAGGAATCCTCTCTATGGTAACCTAGTACAATCGAATATCCTGTGCAATAAAAAGAAAAAAATCACATTATGATGAGCATATCGCATCATTTTTACGTTTTACAAAGACGCATTAAAGGATTTTTTTGCCTCTTGTAAACACGGTGCAGTCCGTAATGAACATCCGTTTTCTGATACGGTGCAGGCCCATGCGGAAAAATGGCCTGTAGTGAATTGGCATTGGCAGGACGCTATAACCGCGTACAGGCAGAGACCGAGGTGCGATGGCCTCTGACCAAGAAAAAACGGAAAGCCACACGGTGGGCTAAGGCTTTTGGGCTTGGGGCGGGCGTGTGCATCAGGAAAAGAAAACCAGGGGAGAACGATGCGGAGGGTAGCCTATGCGGCTCATGCATACACTCACCATTATGAACAGAATATATTGCGGAGCGTGGATAGTTTCATCATCCCTGTTAGGGGTAGGAACGGGAAATGAGAACAAAAAATTGGGTAAGGATTAAGGATTGGAATACAGATAATATATATTGATGGCTTTCAGTAATGATTACCCAAAAATACATTTGATCTTTATCAATATATACAGCCATCATAATATGTAATTACAATATATATTATTTAATACAGTAAGTATATAAACTGTTATGCGAACCATCACAACTGATAGGCAATGAAAGGCTATAAATAATTTCACGAGATAATATATCCATAAGGATTTCTAACTGTTTTTAATATAGAAATCATGCATACAGATAAAAGGCCGTTTTTGTATCACCTGCACTTTCTTGCATTGACTGTTCCCTCATAACCACTGAATGGTACTCCCCAAAAACAACAGGCCCCACACGAACTCATCATGCGGGGCTTGCTGTTTCTACGAGGAATCGGGAGTCAAAGTATACTGGAGAGGCCCACTATCAGGTGGGCGGACTTTCCTATTTTCGAAAGGATTACCGTTGCCCTCGGGATTTGCGCGGTGCCTTGCTTTTCTTTGCTTTCGTGGGGACGGAACTATCCGGCTGCGGCCTGACGGGGATAACGCCGGGTATAGCGGAAGCTGCGGGGGAAACCGGCGCGTTTGCCCCGAACTCCGCAATGAAAATCTGCCAGACGGTCACGAACAGCACGGCGAGCGTGGGGCCTGTGACGAAGCCGTCCATGCCGAAAAAGACGAATCCCCCCAGCGTGGACAGCAGCACGAGGAAGTCTGGCAGCTTGGTGTCCCGGCCGACGAGCAGCGGGCGGAGGATGTTGTCGGCGAGGCCGATCACGGTGGAACCGTACGCCAGCAGGATGCCGCCGTCCCAGTAGTCGCCCGTGAGCAAAAGGTAAACCGCCACAGGCCCCCAGACGAGCGCCGCGCCCACAACCGGGATCAGCGCCAGCGCGGTCATGACCACACCCCACAGGAGCGCCGCGTGGATGTCGAGGAGCCAGAAGATGACCCCGCCGAGCGCGCCCTGCGCGGCGGCGACGAGGAGACTGCCTTTCACCGTTGCCCGCGTGACTTCGGCGAACTTGCGGAAAAGCAGCTTTTCGCGGTGATCCCCGAAGGGCAGGGCCTTGATGAGGAGTTCCTGTATCTTGGTGCCGTCCATGAGCAGGAAGAAGGCTATGTAGAGGACGAGAGCCAAGTTGGTCAGGAATCCCAGCGTGTTCTCGCCTAGGGTGACGGTGTTCCTGGCGAGAAAGCTGCTGGCGGAAAGAGCCGCCTTGGTCAGAAGGCTTTTAATGCGCTCAAGGTCATACCCGGCGTAGTGGAGCCAGTCCTGGAGGAACGGATAGGAATCCTTGATCCGGTCGATGTAGCCGACGAAGGAATTCTGATCGGAGTGCAGCCTTTGATAAAGGAGGGTTGCCTCAACAACACAGTTATAGAGGATGTACGAGAGGGGTATGATGATCAGGACGAGGCAGAGCAGGATGGTTATGAATGCCGATAAGATACGTCCCATTCTCCATTTTTCGGCAATGGTTCTGTAGACGGGATGGAATAGGATGCCGATCGTCGCCGCCCAGAAGATGACGTCGAAGAAGGGCAGCATCATCCAGAGAAAAAGGGCCGTGACGCCGATAAGCAAGGCCAGAAAGGCACAGTCTTCCGTTTTCCGATTGGCTGTCAGCATGGTCTCACAAGGGTTGGGGGGTGGTAGAGGGGGGGGCGGCTGGAAAAACCGCCCGTACGGAGAGAAACCCAAACCATTTTTCTCTATTGCTGGCAACAGGTCAATCCATGAAACGGCAACACACGTCGCAGGATTGTGCCGTATAACGTGCCCCGTTCGGCAACAATGAAAAAGGCTATGTGCTGAGTATGGGCCATTTTCGCAATGTGACAATTGTTGTGATGCAAAAGTCATGCACTTGTTGGGTTGTCATTGCCATGTTGGACTGAAGGCTCTCGTCGTCCTTCCCGCATCCATCACATAAGAAGCCCACCGATAGAGAGAAGGGCAAGTGCACACTGGATGTGGGGATGGCTGCGCTCTTGTCCAAACCGATCGTGATAAATGAGGGTACCCGTCCATCCCTTTCGAGCGGTGTTCAGTCCTCGATGATTTCTTCGGCGTGGGCGAGCAGGTGGAGCGGGTTGCATATCGTGATTTGGCGGTGGGCGATGGCTATCAGGCCCGCTTTGTGCAACTTCTGGAGCAGGTCGCTGACTGTGGGCTGCGTTGAGCCGGTCATGGAGGCGAGCTGTTCCTGGGAGATGCGGACCGGGAGTGCGACGGGCTTGGCCCATGCCTCGGCATCGGGCAGCAGGTCGTACACAAGCGAGATCAGCAGTTTGATGAGGCGGCTCATGACGCTCCCCGTGGCGAGATTGCTGAGCCTGTCGCCAAGATAGCGGACCCGGCTGCCCAGCATGGTGATCACACGGCGGGCCAGCACGTAGTCTTCTGCGAGCAGGGAATCGAATTCCACGCTCGGCATCGCGTAGAGTTCCGTGGGCATCAGCGTTTGCGCGTTGGCCCGGCGGGGGAAGGCGTTCAACACTTCCGAGAGGCCGAACAGTTCTCCGGGGCGGCGTAAAAAGAAGATGGATTCCTTGCCCGAATCTGTAATGCTGAAAATACGGACAAGCCCGGAAGCGACATAAAAACAGGAGTCGCCAGTGTCTCCTTCAAAGAAGACGATATCGTTTTTGGGAAGTGTCTTGAGGATGGCGCGCTGTAAGAAGCGCTGCCGCTGTTCTTCCAACCCGGCAAAAAAATCCCGATCCTGCAAATACCACAGATTTTCCATTACACCCCCAAAACAACGCGGCCCCTCCGCGTATGACGGACGGGCCGCGTTGACGAGAGCGCGTCCTGGCTAGCGGAGCCGGTTGACGTATTTGTATACGGACTCCCGACCGTGAATATCCCGGCACTTCCAAGTGATGCAGTCTTTCCCCATGATCGGCCGCAGTGTGGCCTTGTAGTAGCCTAACTGATAGGGAATCCGGGTTTCCAGAGCCCCGCAGGGGCAGGCCTTGACGCAGGACATGCAGTCCCAGCACTCATTCGTCGCGCGGCAGTAAGCCTTGCCGTTTTCAGGGGAAACCGCCATGAGATCGCCGGGGCAGGCCCGCTCGCAGCAGGATTCCGCGCTCCCGGCGCATCCGGTGCATTTCCGTGTATCAACTTTAGGTGGCATGGTAAACCTCTGCTTCGTTTTTCTCAGTAACATCAAGCGGTATGGCGATCGCCGGGGATGATCTGTTCATACGGGCGGGTAAACGTGGACACTTCGCCCGTCGCCGGGTCCCTGCGGCTTTCGATGAAGCAGTCGAAGTGCGCGTCGTCGCGCTCGGGGTAGTCGGAGCGCGTCTGCCAGCCAGCCCAACGGGTTTCCTTGCGGGCCTTGAGGTGGTGCACCACGGCTTCGGCCACGTCCACACGATCGATGGTTTCCATCGCCTGCATCAGTTCGTGGCTGTCCGTGGCGCGGAGATAGCGGAACTGCGATTGCAGCACCGCGATATGGCGCAGGGCGTAGTCGAGGCGTTCCTCGTTGGTGCGGTAAAACTGGCTGATGCCGCCCGCGTACTCATCCATCAGGCGTTGCAGGCGTTCCTTCATTTCGACGGGGCGGATGCCCTCCTCGTCACGGGAAAGCAGCGGGGCGTATACTCGTTCCATTTCCCCCTTAACCTGCGCCTCATCAAGGGGCGGTAGATCCAGACCCTCCATGTAGGCCACGGCCCCACGCGCGGCGAGCTTGCCCTCGGCGCAGCAGCCCCCGACGAATTTGTTGGGATTGCCGCCAGCCGTCTCCCCGGCGGCGAACAGGCCGGGCACGGTCGTCATGCGTCGCATGTCCACCCAGAACCCGCCGCCGGTGTGCCCGCCGAGGATGTAGGGGTCGGAGCCATAAATCTCGATGGGCTCCTTGGTGACGTCCTGCCCCCGGCTGGCGAGGAACAGCACGAAGGAAGGCCGCTCGTTGAGGTAGTCCTCCATCATGGCCTTGCTGGTTTCCGGGGTCAGGTGCGTGGTGTCGCAGTAGCACGGCCCGCGCCCGTCAAGCCACTCCTCCATGGGCGCGTTGGCCCGGATGTAGCGCGGCGCGGCGTCGCCGCCGAGCGCGGCATAGCGGCTCATGACCCGTTCGCCTTTGGCGTTGACGATCGGCGCGCCGTAGCCCACGGAGATGGTATCGACCGGCCCGCAGAAATCCTTCGTCCGGGTGGCGACCCAGCGCTGTTCTAGGCTCGTCAGCTCCGCGCCCTGCCGGAAGCCCATGGCGTACCCGGATCCCACGCAGTAGGGGCACATCCATATCTGGGCGCCGCTGTCCGTGGAATCCGCCGTATAGGACTTGTACAGCGTGCCCGCGCCGCCCGTGGCCATGACCGTGGCCTTCGCCCGGAACACGTAGAATTTCCCGTCGCGGACGCCGAGGCCCATCGCCCCGACGCAGCGGCCCTTGTGCATGAGCAGCCCGGTGCCCGCGACGCGGTTGTACACGTCGGCCCCGCTCTCGAGAGCCTTTTCCGCCATGATTGGCTTGAGCTGCTCGCCGTGGATGGAAATGTCCCATTTGCCGCGGTAGCGCACGTTCCCGTCCCCGTCCCGCAGGATGGGCAGGCCCCAGCGTTCGAGGTCTTCCACGGACTCGTTCAGCTCCTCGGCATTGGAAAGGGCGAGATCCTCGCGGAGCGGCCCGCCGCCCACCTGCGCGCGGCTCCACCGGACCAGATCTTCAGGCGTCTTCCCTTTGGGGATGTACGTGTTGATGGCGTCCATGCCTGCGGAACAGGCGCCGGAACGCATGATCTCCGCCTTTTCCATGATCACGACCTTGAGCGAGGGATCAAGCTTCGCCGCTTCCGTCGCCACGAAACACCCGGCGTTGCCGCCGCCGATGATCAGGAGATCGCATGTGACGACCTGCATTTCGATGTCTGACAACTGTTTCGGATGGAAAGGGTGCATCCGGCTGGCTGCAATATTGGCCATAGTGGTTCTCCTGAAGACGATCTCTGAATGTGGTATCCATCTAGAAGATAAGATACGGGCATACCGTCCTCTGTTCTATCAGTCAGGGAATAGTTTTTAGGGCGGCGTTACTTTTTCCTGCCCGCAGCCAGCACCGACTTCACGATGATGAAAAAGGTCATGAGCATCAGGACGACCGCCACCGGCCTCGTCAGGAACATGTACGGATCCTGCTCCGAGGCGATGATTACCTGTTGGAGCGAGGTTTCCCAGATCGGGGCGAGGATGAAGCCGATGATCAGGCAGATGAAGGAATAGTCGAACTTGCGCATGAAATAGGCCAGCAGCGAGAAACAGAGCATCAGCGTCACGTCGAAGACGGCGTATTGGGCGAGATAGGCCCCCATCACGCATGTGAAGATAATGATCGGGTATAGGATGACCGAGGGAATCTGCACCACCTTGCAGAACAGGCGCAGGCCGAGCCGCCCCACACCGAGCAGGAACAGGTTGGCGATGATCAGGCTCCCGTAGATGGCGTAGATGAACTGGGCGTTCTGCTCAAACATGAGCGGGCCGGGGATCATGCCGTGGACGACGAACGCGCCGATGAGCAGCGCCGCCGCCATGTTGCCGGGGATGCCGAGGGTGAAGAGCGGGATGAGGCTGGACGCGACCACCGCACTGTTGGCGGATTCGGAAGCAGCGATGCCCTCAAGCCTGCCCTTGCCGAAGGTTTCGGGCTCCTTTGAGTGCTTCACGGCCTGATCGTAGGCGAAAAAGGAGGCGACCGGCGCGCCGAGCCCCGGCAGCGCGCCCACGACGGTCCCGGCGATGGAAGACCGGATGAGCGTCTTGAGGCACTCCACGTATTCCTTCAGCGTGATGAAGCGATCCTCGGGCTTGGAGGAAAAGGTGATCACCTCGCGGGCTTCCTTGCGGCCGAGCTGCTGCTCAAGCTGGATGATGATTTCCGAAAAGGCCAGCATCCCGATGCCCACGGGGATCAGGGAGATACCCCTCTCAAGCGGGACGATGTCGAAGGTCAGGCGGGGCAGAGCCGAGACGGGCTCGATGCCCACTGTCCCGATCAGCACGCCAAGGGCGGCCGCGATGAAGCCCCTGAGCAGGGAACGGGTGCCCAGCCCCGCAATGATGGTCATGGCCATGCAGATGAGTGCGAAAATTTCCGGCGGCCCCATATAGAGGGCCACGGCCGCCAGAGGTGCGGCCACGAGGATGAGTACCAGCGTCGCGAAGGCGTCGCCCGTCACTGAGGCGTACAGCGCCATCCGGAGAGCCTTTTCGCCTTTGCCCTGCTTCGCCAGAGGATAGCCGTCCCATGTGGTCGCCGCGGATTCCGGGGTGCCCGGCGTATTCAGCAGCACGCCGGAAATGGAGCCGCCGAAGAATGCGCCCTTGTTGAGTCCGACGAGGAAGCCGATGGCCGCCACTGGGGACATATAATAGGAAAGGGGGATGCACAGGGCAATGGCCATGGGGCCGTTGACGCCCGGGATGGCCCCCGCGATCATGCCCGCGATGACGCCGAGCAGCACGAACAGCAGGTTGGCGAGCTGCAAGGCCTCGGAGAGCCCGGCAAGAATCATATCCAGCATAGTCTTGATCCTTTGAGGAAGGAGGTCAGGGCATGGGGACGCCAAGCCCGAAACGCATGATCGCATACACGAGAAGCACGGGGGCGACGGAGACGAGCGTCATGGGGAGCCACCGCCGCTGCCCACAGCCTATCTGGATGACGACCATGAACGCGATACCGGCGGGCAGGAAGCCGAACAGCGACATGGCGGGCATCAGCAGCGCGCACGGGATCAGGAAGCAGGCCAGGTGCCGCCACCGGACAGCTGTTTGCCCGTCCCCGCCGGATTTTTCGGCCTTCCGCCACGAGAGGGCGGCCCGCCCCAGCCCGAGCAGGGACAGCGCCAGCATGAACCCGGCAGCAATGTCGGGGAGCAGGGAAGCGGGGACGCCGTACCCCGGATATTCCGGCGTATAGGCGGGGATGATCCAGATGAGGAGATAGGCGCTCGCCGCCGCGACGACGCCATAGGCCAACGTATCCCTCTGCAATTCGGTCATAGGAGGCTCCTGTGAAAATGGGGCGCACGCCGGGGGCAGCCGCGTCCCGCTGCAAGCGATCCGGGGCGGGTTTGCATCAAACGAGCATCTGTTCCCCGAGCGGAGCCGCCCCGAACCGCGTGGGAAACCCGTTTCCGGGCGCGGGCGTCCGTCCGGATCGCCCGCGTTTTGAAGTCGTCAGCGGGCGGCCTGTGCCGCGTACCGCTTGGAGGCTCCTTCCATGTACTGGGCGGCGTGGGCCATGCCGAATTCCACGGGCCGCATACGCAGCTTTTCGACGGCGAATTCGGAAAACGCCTTGTCCCGCTTCAAGTCGTCCAGCGCGGCCTTCAGGCGTTGCAGCACCTCGTCGGGGAGCCCCTTGGGCGCAGCGAAGACCACGTACATCTCGATGGACTCGTCCCATCCCTGTTCGCGCAGCGTGGGAATATCGGGAAGCTCGGTAAGGCGAACCGGCGTGGACGCCGCCAGACAGCGGATCTTCCCGCTCTGCACGTAATCGAACAGGATCGCGCCTGTATGCCCCAGATCGGCATGCCCGCCCATGACCGCCGAAATGACGGAAGGCCCGCCGGAACTGGGCATGAGCGACAGCTTGACGCCTTCCTGCTCGGCGATGCGCTTCATGGCGTCGCGGTCATCCGAGCCTTGGAACATATACGTGAGGCCCTTGCCTTCCTTCTTGGCCCAAGTGAAGGCCTCCTTCAGCGTCTTCCAAGGGCGATCAGGAAGGCAGATGATCCCGCTCTGGTTCAGCCCGAGCAGGGTGAGGAACTGAAAATCCCCGAGCCCGTACTTGGTGCGGACGAAGTGGGGGGAATAGGTGAACGCCGCGGTCGCGGAAACGCCAAGCGTGTAGCCATCCGCCGGGGAGGACGCCAGCTCGGTGGCCATGACACTGCCGTGCGAGCCGCCGGGGACATTGCTGACCAGCACGGGTTGCCCGAGGCTGGCCTTTAGTTTTTCGGCCACGGCTCTGGTCAGCAAATCGATTTGTGCTCCCGGCTTGGTCATCGTCAGCATCTTGATCGGGTGATCCGGATATGTTCCCGCATGGACAAGCGGGGCGCAACACAGGCTCAGCAACACGGCGGCACAAAGACGGAACGCTGGAAACCTACGCATGATGTTTCTCCTCATCGTTGGATGTTGTCGGCCGGAAACCGTACGGGACACGTTACCCCATTTTTGGAAAAAATACATATCATGCTGCAATCAGAAAGACTTGTATGCAATAAAGGATACGCCGCGTCTTTTTGATTGGCGCATGGCAGGCCGCCCGGATTCCGGGGGCTCGCCCTTGTCCGCACCCTAGCAAAAGTGGGGGGGGCTTCCATAAGCTGGATGATAAATTGTGAAAAAAATGTTTAATCAGGGGCGGCGCAGGATATGCTTCTTTGAAATATATTCCGTTTAATTTCAAATAGATATAATAATATAGAAAAACAGCAAGACAAAGCGTTCCCATGCGGAAGACTCAAATTGAGGATTCCTCGTCCCTGATAGCCTGAATGCGTGTCTTTATGGACCGAACAACGCCTCCAAACGCCTACGGTATGGAACTCCCGTTGCAGCTGAAGTGCCGTTTGAGGAATGCTGAACGTATTTCTACCCCTCACGCCTAGGGGATTTTCCGGGCCGCTTTCAGGAAAAACCCCGATACCTTCCATGCCGCCGCTCCGGTAGAACGTCACCATGTGGAAAAAAGAACGTGCCGTTCCGGGCACGCCACAAGGAGCGAGCAATGGACAGAAAGGTATTCTACAACGGAACGATCCTGACCATGCAGGCCGAAGGGCATACGGTTGAGGCCGTATACACCATCGGCGACAGGATCGCCGCAATCGGGAACCGTGACGACGTGTTCCGCCAGATTACGGACGACACCGAACGCGTTGACCTTGAGGGCAAGACCCTCATCCCCGGCTTCATCGAATCCCACGCGCACGTCACCGACTGGGCGGAATGCGAATTTCTCCAGTTCACCTGCTACCATATCAAGAACATCGCCGAGCTTCAGGATATGATCCGCGAGAACGCCAAGACCAAGAAGGCGGGCGAATGGGTCATCGGGTACGGTTATAACGACAGCATGGTCGCCGAGATGCGGCACCTGGAGCGCGCGGACATCGACGCAGCCTGTGCCGACCATCCGGTCTTCGTCATGCACGGCAGCGGGCACCTCGCCTATGTCAACTCGAAGGCGCTGGAAATCTGCAACATCCATGCGGACACGCCGATCCCCGCAGGCGGGCAGGGCGAAATCCACCTCGGCGCGGACGGCCTCCCGAGCGGCCTGCTCATCGGGCAGGCGTACAATCTCGCCCTGAGCGTCATCCCCAAGTACACCGTCGAAGAATACAAGGGCGCATTCCGTAAGGGCATCGCCGCCGCCAACGCCAAGGGCGTATGCAGCATCGGGGACGGCTCCATCGGCTACATGGGCAACCAGTGGCAGCTCCTCCGGGCTTTCCATGAGCTGGAAAAGGAAGGCGGCCTCAATCTGCGCTTCTACCTCGTGATCATGGATTACGGGTACATCCCCTTTATGGAAGGCGGTCTGGTGACCGGGTTCGGTTCGGAAAGCCTTCAACTCGGCTCCATCAAGCTGCTGCTCGACGGCTCGATTCAGGGCCGCACCGCCAGCGTCAAGGAACCCTACCTCGGCACCGACGAAAAGGGGCTCCTTCACCATACCCCGGAAGATTTGCAGGCCCGCGTGGAGCGATACCACCGGGGCGGATGCCAAATCGCCATCCATACCAACGGCGACAACGCCATCGAGGAAGCCATCAACGCCATAGAGAAGGCGCAGGCGGCCTATCCCCGCCCGGACGCCCGGCACATGCTCATCCATTGCCAGATGGCGTCCGAGGAACAGCTCGACCGCATGGCGAAGCTCGGCATCATCGCCAACTTCTTTGTCGGGCATGTGCATGTGTGGGGCGACCTGCACCGTGACAGATTCATCGGCGAACGCGCGTTGCGCATGGACCCGGTCGCCAGCGCCAAGAAGCGGAATATGCCGTTCTGCCTCCACACCGACCTCCCGGTGACGCCCCTTGATCCCATCCTCAGCATGTACGCCGCGACCGCCCGCCGCACCAAGAGCGGGAAGATCCTCGGCGAAGATCAGCGTGTTTCCGTTTACGACGCCCTGCGTGCATGGACCGTAAACGCCGCGCATTCGATGTTTGGTGAAACGGTGAAGGGGAGTATCCGCGAAGGCTACCTCGCCGACCTCGTCATCCTGTCCCAAAATCCGCTGGAAACGGCCCCTGACGACCTGCTGGACGTGCAGGTTGTGCAGACCGTCGTCGGCGGCAAGACCGTATACCGCGCCTAACCCATTCAGGAGCCCATCATGTCGAATTTCCTCAAGTACATGCGCCTGTTCGCGCTCGGCATCACCTTCTCGTCGTCCATGGCTCTGCCGTATGTGCAGATCAAGTTTTACGACGTGTTCCGCGAAGCCACCCAAGCCAGCAACAACGAACTCGGCCTGCTCATGACCATCTTTACCGCGGTCAGCATGGCTCTCTATATCCCCGGCGGGGTGCTCGCGGACCGCGGGTCTCCAAAGAAGCTCCTGCTCCTTTCGTTGATCATGATGTGCGGCCTGAACGCCTACTTTGCCTTCCATACTTCCTACGGCGCGGCACAGCTCATCTGGGCGTTGCTCGCCATTGCCGCGAACACGGTTCAGTGGCCTACGCTGATCAAGGCCATCCGCGACACCGGCAGCAGTGAGGAACAGGGCCGCATGTTCGGCACCTTCTACGGCACCACCGGTATCTTCTCTTCCATTATCGGATTCGTAGGTGCTTGGATTTACTCCAATGGTTCGAGCAACATCGAAGGCTTCCACCTCATGCTCCTCGGGCAGTCCGCCTTCTGCGCCGTCGCCGCCGTCGCCGTCGGCTTCTTCGTGGAAGACAAGACCCCGTACAACAACAATGTCCCCGCGCCGAAGGAGAACCCCTTCAAGAGCGCGCTTACTGTCATGAAGCTTCCCGCCGTGTGGATGATGGTCGTCCTGATCTTCTGCGGCTACGGCATGTACATCGGCATCACCTACATGACCCCCTACACCACCAACGTCCTCGGCGCGTCCATCGCCTTCGGCGCCGTGCTCGGGACCATCCGCGCCTTTGGCCTGCGCGTCCTGACCGGACCCTTCAGCGGCTATATTTCCGACAAGATGGGCTCGGCCGCAAAGATTCTCGCCATCTGCTTCTTGGTCATCATCGGGATGCTGTTCGTCATCCTCTCCCTGCCCAAGGGCACGTCCAACGCCGTGATCATCCTGCTCACCATGATGTTCAGCTTCTTTGGCCTCGTCATCTACACGACCATGTTCGCCTGCATGGAAGAAGTCAGCATCCCGCCCCAGTACACCGGCATCGCGGTCAGCGTCATCAGCCTTCTCGGCTACCTGCCTGACGGCCTGTTCCCCCCCCTGTTCGGCCACTGGCTCGACGTGTACGGCAATCAGGGCTACTCGGTCATCTTCTACTTCCTCGCCGGCATCAGCCTTCTCGGGTGCTGCGTCGCCATCGTCATCTACCGCAAGGGACGCGCGCTCCGTTCCGGTCAGGTTGAAGTCGAAGCAGGGAACGAAGCTCAGGTTACGGCCTGAAAAAGTGAGCCGGGGGAGGGGGAAGGTGACCCTTTAAAAAGATCATCTTCCCCCTCCCCGAACCTCCTCAGTCTTTTTATCGAATCCCTGACAATATTCGTTCTTTTTCAAATTATTACAACTAAATAGAATCTTTTGCCAAGAAAATACGGAAATTCCCCATAACATAAACGCCCGGATGCATTCTCCCCCTTGCATCCGGGCGTTTATGTTATGGCTGACGGAACTGAAAAAATTTGTCGTGGCAGTGAAAGGAATCCTTCAACCGTTAATTGAAGTATCATCCCTCCTCCGTACAACCAGCACATCTGACGCAATCGGAGCGCTCTTGATCCGGCAAAGGCCGGAGCGCGAAGCGACCGGCCTTTGCCGGATCAAGAGCGCCCTGAGGGGGTCCGGGGGGAATCATTCCCCCCGGGCGGGTCAAGGGCGGCAGCCCTTGCCGCCGGAGGCATCTACCCGCGCAACGCGGCAGCGTCCCAAACAACGGCGATGATGGTCCCCCTGCCAAGCTCCGATCCGATGGTTAAGACACCGGAACTGAGCTGTGCACGCTCGCGGAGGCTCTTGAGGCCAAGGCCGGACTTCACGCTCACGTCGGCGAGCTTTTCCGCGACCGAAAAGCCCTTTCCGTCATCACTGATGACGAGCCGGAGGGCGTCGCCGTCCATGCCGAGGGAAACGGAGGCGCGGGTCGCCCCGCTGTGCTTGACGATGTTGCTGAGGGCTTCCTGAATGATGCGGAAGATCACGATGGGCAGATTCTGCGGCAGTTTCTCCTCGTCGAGCGCAATGGAAAGCTCAATCGGCATATGCGCGAAAACGCGCTCATACTCTTCGCAGAAATCCGCGATGGTGGCCTCAAGCCCAAGCTCAAGCTGAGGCGGACGAAGCTCGTTCTGGATGCGGCGGAGATGGGTCGCCAGTTTCTTGACCAATGAAACCGAGGTCGAAAGCGTGTCGCAGATGTCCGACTGGAGTTCGTGCTCGGGCAGGGAACGGATGGAGCGAAGGGAACGCTCCATGCCGAACTTGATCGCGCCGAGCGTGGCCCCGATGTTGTCGTGCAGCTCGGAGGCGAGCTTGAACCGTTCGCTCTCCTGCGCCATGAGCAACTTTTCGGAAAGCGCCTTGAGTTCGCACGTGCGTTCGGCAACCTGTTTTTCCAGGTTTTCGTGGGAGTGGAGCAGTTCCTGTTCGTGCTTCTCGATCTCCGATGTGAAGTACCGTACCGATGAGGTCATTTCCGCCAGCTCGTAGCGCACGGATTCGGGGAATGGCGTCGGGATACGGTTCACCCGGTCAAGCATGCAATTGTTCAGCCGCTTGATGGGGTCCACCACGTTGCGGACGATGGAGCGGTAGATAAACAGCGCGAGGAACACGGCAAGGAAGAAGGTCACCCCCACAGTGGCCACGATGACAGCGTAGCGCTCCGCGAGCGTCTTTTTGGATGCCTGAATGCTCGTCCATGACTGCTGGGAAACGGCGTTGGCCGACTCGATGAGGCTGTTTGAGGTATATTGATGGGTGATCTTGAGGGCATCCAGTGTGCTTTCCAGCGCCGTGTATTCCTCATACAGAGCAAGAAGGCCGTCTTCCGCGAGGGCCATTGTGGCCGCATCGCTGGAGAGTTTTTTCAGGCGCCCGGAAAAGGGGCTGGCCTCCGCCGAGCGCAGCAGCCGTTTGACGTCGGTGCGGATTTCGCTTTTGAGGCGCAGGGAATAGGGCCGGTCATGGTGCATGGACAGCAGGAGCATGGCGGTGAGCACGTCGGAATAGGCGGTCTTCCAGACGTTGAAGCCCGGATCGCCCGGCTTCATGCCCGAGGCGTACAGCTCCCGCTCAAGCTGCGGCAAGTCCGCGTTGAGGGTGCGGATACGCTTTACGAGCCGTTCCGTGTTGCGCAGGTTGTCGATGCGTTGGGCGACGGCCTGGTTCGTGCCCGCAAGGATTCCGTTCAATTCATGCAAGTTGTTCTTTATCTTTTCTTTGACCCCAGGATCGACGGCAAGCGCTTCGAGGCTTTCCAGCACGTTTTCGGGAAAACGCCGGGCCTCGATTTCCTGCACGACTCCGAGGTGGACGAAACGGTCGCGGCACAGGATGCTGTCGTGGAGGATGCCCTTCGCCCACTCGCTCTCCTTGCTGATGTAGGAAGCGATGGCCATGTTGGGCAAAGCGACGTTGACGGTTTCGTCCGCCTCTTCGGACAGCATCTTGAGGAGCTGGAGCAGCGAAATGAGGAACGCGCACAGCACGAGGCAGAACAGCCCGAGCAGCAGGGCGATGCGGGAGGCGATGCTCTTGTCCATGATGCTCATGGGCGTTTCCAACAGGCTTCGTCCAGCGGTGAAAGGACGCCGAAAGGCTGATCCGCGACGTGCAGGACGTTGCGGTTGCGGATCGTGGCGTAGGGGATGGTGCAGAGCCAGAGGGCGACGTGCTCGTGGGAAAGGCGCTCCTGAAGCGCGGCGTACAGCGCCTTGCGCCCTTCCGGGTCCTTTTCGGCTGAGGCGGAGCGGAAGAGGGCATCCACTTCGGGGTTGCTGTAATGGCTCATGTTGGACCACAGGATCGCCGCCGTGTTGGTCGCGTAGATGCGCTCAATGCCGATGGCGGGGTCGTGCCAGCCGTACAGCTCGTCCATCGTCACGTCGAACGCGCCGCTTGTGACGCGGTCCGCCCATGAACCCGGGTCTTCCGCCGTGCGTATCCGGAAATAGACGCCGATGGTCCGGATGAACTGGCTTTGCAAGTATTTGAGGATGGACAGCGAAAACTGGGCGGAAGGCTCATAATCGATTTCCACGGTAAAGCGGATGCCGTTTTCGTTACGCGGATACCCCGCGCGGTCGAGGATACGGTTGGCCTCATAGGGATCGTAGGGCGTGGATACGGGCGAATGCCACTCCGAGCCGGGCGGGATGGGGCCGTACATGGGCCGGACCCCGCCGGGCACGGCTTGAGCCAGCGCCTTATTGTCGATGCTCATGGCGAGGGCCTTGCGGACTTCGGGCGAGCGGAAAATCGGGTTGCGCACGTTGAAGGTCAGCAGGGCGAAGGGATGGAGCAGGGAGAACTCGTCCCGGGTGACTTCAATGGCCGGATTGGAGCGGAAGATGCGCTCTTCATCCGACAGGGAAGAGAAGGCGTAGAGATCGGCCTCGCCCTGCATGATCGCAAGCGGGATTTCGTTTTGGTCCCAATAGACGCGGAAGGTGATCCGGTCGAGGCGCGGCTTGCCGGGGAGGAAAAAGCCTTTGTAACGTTCGAGGACGATGGTTTTCCCTTTTTCCAGCGAGGCAAGGCGGAACGGGCCGGAGCCTACGGCCCGCAGGTTGGCGGGGTGGGTGTCGATGGGCGTGCCGTCCCCATAGATGTGGGCGGGTAGGACAGGGACCAGCGCGGGGATGAAGCACTTGAGCAGGGCGGGCTGCGGGATGGACGTCTCCAGATCGAGCGTCAGGTCGTCTACCGGGACGACCTTGTCCACGGCTTCGAGCATGGAGCGGAAAGGATGGTGCCGTTGCGCCGCCCGGATGGAAAAGGCCACGTCATTGGCCGTGATCGGGGTGCCGTCATGAAAGGTCGCGCCTTTGCGGAGATGAAACCGGAACCGTTTGGCTTGGGAATCGATTTCCCATGACTCCGCGAGATAGGGTATGGGGCCGTCCTTTCCGGTACGGACCAGCCCGGCGAACAGCTGCGCCCCGATTTGGCTGGTCAGGCTGCCGCTGGCTACGGCGGGGTTGAAACCGGGCGGAAAACGTTCCAGCGCCACAATGAGGCTGTTGTCTTCCGGAGAGGCGGAGGCCGGAGCCGCGTACAGGGCGAGAAGCAGCAGGGCCGCGGACAAGAAGGCCGCCAGGTATGCATGGCCCGTGCGGACGGGGCGTCCCGTTCCGGGCGGGAACGGAGAGGCCGCCGAAAGGCGCGGGGCGGCGCGGCGGAGTCGCTTAGTCAATGCCGTCACCTACAAGTCCGTTCTGCATGGCGAAGCGCGTAACTTCGCGGACATTATGCAGATCAAGCTTTTTCATAAAGCTGGTGCGGTGGGTGTCGATGGTCTTGACCGACAGGTTCAGCTTGGCGGCGATGTCTTTGTTGCTGTTGCCCTCGGCAATGAGTTTCAGCACCATTTTTTCCTTTGGCGTCAGGGAGTCGGCTTTCGAGGCGGCTTCGGCGTTGCCGTCCACGTATGAAATAATCATGGACCCGGTGAGCTCAGTGCTGATGTACTTCCTTCCCTTGAGCAGGGCCCGGATGGCGACGAGGAACTCGTCCTCGTCCGCCGTTTTGAGCAGGTAGCCGTCGGCTCCGGCTTTCAGGGCCGCGCGTACATGCCCGGCTGTGGCGTGCATGGAAACGATAAGGATGCGCGCTCCCGGCGCAACCTCCCTGATACGGGGTATGGCCTCCACGCCGCTGAGTTCGGGCATGGAAATATCCAGTAGGATGAGATCGGGCCGGAGCGACTGCGCGAGCCGGATGCCTGCGAGCCCGTCCCCCGCCTCGCCCGCGACCGTCAGGCCGGGCTCGATGCCGATGAGCTGTTTCAGGCCGCTGCGGAACAGGGCGTGATCTTCGACTATCAATACAGATGGCACGTCGTTTCTCCGTGTGCGGACGCTTTACGTCCGGGATGCGCCGGTGCCGAAATGCCACGGCTTTTTTGAGTATAATGCAGTGCCGCAAAAAGGAAAAGGAGGCGCAGCCTCTATAGGCTGAGGGATACGGGCATTCCTGCGGCAGGCTTCCCTCCGCGTGGTATCGGCAAGGCCGCCCCCTATTTTTTTTCGCTGATCATGATGAAGTTTATCCGGTGGACAGATCTGGCGATCCGTTGTCCAGGGAGACGGCCGCCCCGCGCCTTTCGCCTCGGGACCGGTATATCCGAGCGGCTCTCGCTTGCCGGGAGGGGGGCATTGTGACATCCTAATACTCATGAAGATGAGGAAGCATACCGCCTGGTTCCCTTTCTTTTCCGGCAACGAACCGAATCCGTACGCATCCCTCTGCCATCTTCGATCCCGCTCCGGCTGAGGAGCGCGTACGGGAGGAAGCATGACATCTCAGTTACGAAAAATAAACAACGTCATTGAACAATTTTTGCTGCCGTTGGCGGAAGCCGTTTCCGGCTGGTCCACGCTGGCGGCGATCCGATCCGCGCTCATCGTCACCCTGCCGCTCATGTTCCTCGGCTCTCTTGCCGAGCTGCTGATCAGTTTCCCGTTGGATGCCTACAAGGAATTCATGTTCCGGCAGTTCGGCCCCGAGTGGCGGATGTTTGGGCAAATCCTGAAAGACGCCACCTTTTCCGTGATGTCCCTCATCATGGTTTTCTCCATCGGTCACCATCTGGCGGACCAGTTCAACCATGACAATCCGGTCCTGCGTGCCAATCCGGTCATCGCGGGTCTTGTGGCCTTTACGGCGTTCTTCTGCCTGCTCCAGCAGGACGGGGACGCGCTCAACCGGCGTTGGCTCGGCGTCGCCGGGCTGTTTGTGGCGATCCTCGTCGGCGTGTTCGCCACCCGGCTGTTCCTGTATTTCTTTTCCATCAAACGGCTGCACCTGCATTTGCCGGGGGGGACTCCCGATATCGCCATCCCGCAGGCCTTCAACGCCTTCATCCCCGGCATGTTGACCGTGCTCGTGTTCGCGGCCCTTGGCGCGGCCATGCAGACATTTGTGGGCATGTCTCTGCATGAGGCGCTGTATCAGATCATCCGGATGCCTTTTGACGCCATCGGGGAAGGGCTCGGGCGGGGCATGTTGTATATCCTTTCGCTCCATGCCCTTTGGTTCGCGGGCATCCACGGGGCCAACGTCCTTGATCCGATCACCCACGACATCTACGGCGCGGCCATGCTCGCCAACGAAGTGGCGGCGGCGGCCGGGGAGCCCCTGCCGCACATTATGACCAAGACGTTCATGGACACCTTCGTATTCATGGGCGGGGCCGGGACAGGCATCAGCCTTGCCGGAGCGCTGATCCTGTTCGGCAAGACGCAGGCCAGCCGTAAAATCGGGATTTTTTCGCTTGTGCCGGGCCTGTTCAATATCAACGAAGTACTGCTGTTCGGCCTGCCTATCGTGCTCAATCCGCTTATGCTGATCCCTTTTCTGCTCACGCCGGTCCTGCTGGCGGCGATCAGCTACGTCGCGGTCGCTACGGGGCTGGTCCCGGGGACCAACGTGGCGACGGAGTGGACCACCCCCATCCTGCTCAACGGCTACCTGTCCACGGGTTCTCTGAGCGGTTCGGCGTTGCAGCTGGCGAATCTCGTGGTGGGCGTGCTCATCTATGCGCCGTTTGTCCTTATAGCCAATAAAATCAAGGTAAAACAAATCAACGATGCCTTTAGGAGCCTGCTCCGCCGCTCCTGCGCCACAGCGGACTCTTCCCGGCGCTGCCTTGACCACAACGACGATGCGGGGTCCCTTGCCCGGAGCTTGATTACGGATCTTGAGTACGACTACCGGCATGGCGAAGGGCTGTTCCTCGAATTTCAGCCGCAGATCTGTTCCCGAACCGGCAGGGTTGTGGGCGTGGAATCGCTTATCCGCTGGAAGCACCCGTCCTATGGGCTGATCCCGGCTCCCATTACCGTGGCGCTGGCCGAGGATTCCGGGCTCATCCGGCCCATCGGGCTGTGGGTCTTCGAGACGGCCTGTCAGGTGCGCAAGAGCTGGCTCGACGCAGGAATCACGGATCTCACGATGGCGGTCAACGTTTCGGCCCTCCAGCTGGAGCGTTCCTTCCCGAAGCAGCTTCTTGACATCGCGGCCCGTTACGATTTGCCGCCCTCTTTGATGGAAGTGGAAGTTACGGAGTCGAGCGCGCTGGATTCCGATAAGCCGGAAAGCCATATCCTCTCCCGTGTCTACGACGCGGGGTTCCCCGTGGCCATCGACGATTTCGGCATGGGGCACAGTTCCCTCAAGTATTTGAAGCAATTCCCCGTCAGCGTGGTCAAGATCGACGGCGCGATCAGCCGGGAAGTGGTCACGAACTCGATCTGTTCGGATATCGTGGCTTCGATCACCCGCCTCTGCCGGGCGCGGAACATGCTCAGTGTGGCGGAGTTCGTCGAGAATGAGGAACAGGCCGCACTCCTCCGCGAACTCGGCTGCGACGTGTTCCAAGGTTACCTGTACAGCAAGTCGCTCCTGCCTTCCGATTGCCTCCAGTTCATCCAAAAGAGGAACGGCGGCAACGGTGCGTAAGGTCGGCCTGAAGCAACGTGTTTCTCGAGGGGACATCCTGCGGGCGGACCCAACGTGGGGGGGGCAATCCGGCTCTCCCCTCGCAACCCCCTTTGGGCGGGGGGCGCAATCTCTCAAGTTTTTCTTGAAGTTTTTGTTTCGGCTGACCGGGCGCGCCCCATCATGCCTTTCCGTCCGGGTGCCCCGTCTGCCTGCTTTTTCGGCTGGCCGGGAAATCGGAACGCTTGTTGCCGGAGTCATGACGCGTCTGCGCCTCTTCTTTGTGGCGGTTGCGTACACACTGCTGGCTGTCCTGACCGCTGTTCCCGCTGCGGCGAACGAAGATCTCGCGCCTGAAACGCAAGGGCTGGACTCGCGGGAAGCCTTCCGCACCGGGACGCGCTTTTTCGATGAAGCGGAGGTTTCGGGCGGCCTGTATTTCTTCCGGCGCGACCGCAGGCGTTACGACGTAGACAAAGGCCGGTACGGGACGAACCTCAATCACGCCTCGGTGCAAGCGAACGCGGATTTTGTCTCCGGATTCGCGGGCGGCTGGCTCGGATTCGATTTCGGCGTGTTCGGCTCGCACGATCTCATGAACAAGGGAGCGGTGGATCACGAAATGGGCTTCGAGCCGTGGGGCGATCCGTGGCACCCCGACTGGAGCAAGCGCCGCACTGACGACGGCGTATCCGTGTACAAGGCCGCGCTCAAGGCCAAGGCCGGTCCCGCATGGGCCAAGGCGGGATGGTTCCAGCCCACGGGGCCGGGCGTGCTTGGGGTCAACTGGTCCATCATGCCGGGCACCTACAGGGGCGTGAACGCCGGGGCCGACTTTGGGCGGCTGTCGCTGGCGGCGGCGTGGGCCGACGAATACAAATCCCCGTGGTTCGTCAACATGAACCGTTTCCGCAAGAACGACGGCGAAACGTCCGTACCGTGGCTGTGGAGCGCCGGGGTACGGTACGCCTTCGAAAGCGGACTGACGCTTGAACTTGGATACGGCGCATCCAAAGATCACCTGCAAAACGCGCATTTCAAAAGCAGCTATCGAACGGGAGGCGGCGCGGGCCCCCTCACCGTGGGTTACCATGCCTATTTCATGAACGACAGCGACGATTCAGGAAAAAGCGAGAACGACAATTTCGACGGCCTCGCCTCGCTGCATTATCTGTTCGGAAAATACGAGGTTCCGCCGTGGACTTTCCGGCTGGAGGGCACCTACGTCCGCGCTCCCATGTCCGGGCCTCAGAGCCAGGGGCAATTCGCGTACCGCCTGACCGACCGCAGCGGAAGCTCCAGCGGCGCGTTCGACGTGTGGTGGGATGCCCGTTCCGACTGGAATGCCGACAACGAAAAGGCCGCCTATTGCGGTGCAATGCGAACCCTCGACGATCTGCTTCCCATAGCCGGCTTTTCGGCGGGCGCGGGCGCGGCTTTCGGTTTCGACGGCAGAGGCTACGGTACGGCGGAGCACCTCAAGGAATGGGCTTTCACCTTCGATCTCAATTATGTGAAACCCGACGGCCCGCTTGAAGGGGCTTTCGTCAAGCTGCATTACACCGAATACCGCAACGGTACGGCCCAGCCGAGCTGGGGCACATACCGGAACGCCTTCCAGTCCGAACGCGATCTCAAGCTGCTTATAGGGATCCCTTTTTCGCTGTGAGCCTTGCAATCCCGAAAAAAGCAGCGGCTCTGCCGGAACCGCCCGCTTCCGGGAACGCGGCGAACAGGGATTCGATAAAAGTGAAAGCCGTTGAAGGGGGAGAGGGGAAATGTTTTTGAGCGTTTCCCCTCTCCCCCTTCCCAAATGTTTTCTCCGCTCAGTCCGTGCGTCTGTTGAGCGAGACAAGCAGGAAGGCGGCCACTGTGCCGATGACGGCTACAATGGTCATGCTCTGGATGGCGCGGGGCAGGCCGTAGCCGTCGGCGATCCAGCCGAGGAGCGGGGCGACGATGCCGCCCATGCTGGTGGCGAGCCCGAGGGTGACGCCGGAAGCGAAACCAATGTTCTTCGCCAGATATTTCTGCCCGAGCACGACCATTGAACTGAAGGGCGCGTACAAGGAAAAGCCGAGGGGCAGCAGGAGCGCGAAAGCGGCATAGAGATTGTCCACCAGGCCGAAGAGGACGATGGAGGGGATCAGGACCACGTAGGAGAGCCGGATGATCCGCAGGTAGCCGAAACGGTCCGAGAGCATCCCGCCGATGAAGTTGCTGATGACGCCGAACGTGCAGAAGCAGGTCAGAGCCGCGGCCCCGGCAGCTTTGGACTGGCCGAAGTTATGGATCCAGTAGAGCGGGATGAAGGTGTTACAGCCCACAAACAGGACGGACCGGGAAATGATCGCCAGCGTCAGCTTGGAGAATTCCTTCCAATTGTTTTTCACCTCTTCGGTTTCCCCGGCAGCTTTCGCGCTTTCGGTTTCGGTCTTCTTCATGCCCGAGAGGTGCGAGATCTGGTAGAGCAGGATGACCGACATGACGAGGGCTATGAGGCCGAAAACGGACGTGCCGGGCATACCGAACGCGCCGATGGCCGCTACCGCGAGCATGGGGCCGAATACGAAACCGCTGTTGCCGCCTATGGAAAAGAGGCTCAAGCCTGTGCCCTTGGAAGCGCCGGAAACCTTATTGGCGAAACGCGCGCCCTCGGGATGGAACAGGGCCGCGCCCACGCCGCTGAGGGCAATGGCCGCGAAAATGGCCCAGTAGCTGTGCAGGAAGCCGATGGAAGCCAGCCCGCCCCCGGCCAGCAGGACGCCCACGGGAATGAACCACGGCTTGGAAAGCTTGTCGGACAGATAGCCGAAAGCCGGTTGAATAATCGAGGAGAGGCAGGAGAAGGCGAACATCAACCCGGCGGCGGCTTGATAGTCGAAACCGTACGCGGTGATCAAAAAGGGCAGGATGGCGGGCAACGCGCCGCCGTTTATGTCGCACGACAGATGCCCGAGCGACACAAGGAAAATTTTCTTTTTGTCCATGACGATGACCTTTGTCCGCAGGCGGGGACGGATGAGGGGAAGCGGGCGTTCCCGGCGGCGCGAAGGGCCGACGCGGCAGCCACGGCACAGTGGATAGTGGGAAATCTCAGACGAAAAAGCAAGGCTCTTTCTGGTAAAAAACAAAGGTGCGCCGGGGGATTATGGAAGGGCGAAAGGGGTGATAGCGTCTATTGTGCCGGGGTGACGCCTTGTTGCGTGTTCTTCTGGACGTTCTGGCCCCACGAAAAGAGTAGGGGATAGGGAAGGCGCGGGGGCGTGAGAAGGCTAGTCAGGGTGCGAAGCTCACCGCTCCCGCGCGTTGTGGGGCGGCTATGGAGGGGGGCGTCCTTTCCCTCTTCATCAGTGAAAACCGCCTCCCGGATAAATCCTGGAGGCGGTTTTCGTGCCGGGCCGCGTGGAGGCCCGTTTATGGAAGGAAGATTACGGCCTGCTCATGTCGAGCCGTTCAAAGGTATGGGAACCATCCGTACCAACGCGGATCTGCATGTCGAGGATGAGCGGCAACGCCGGATCGGACGTGATGTCCACGAGGACGGAGCCGTCCTGCTGTTCCTTGGCGGAAACGGAGAAATTGCCGTGCTCGCTGAACTCCACGCCGGGGAAGCATGTACTGAGGACGCGGGGCATGATCAGCGGCGCTTGCGAGAAACACTGCATGACCCGGGCAAGCTGCCCTTCGGAGTGGGTCATGCCGCGCACCCGGCCGATGATCTCCGTGAAATGCGGGTTTTCCGATGTATTTTCCTCATCGGAGATGCTGAACGGGCTGGTGGCGAAGCCGTTCCCGTTGCGATCCTCGAATTGCATGACTGTATTCTTGCCCCGGCGACGGAAGTCCGTCACGAGGCCATACGCCGTTTCCTCATCAATGCCGCTCAGGGAGCCCATACCCGTAGCCACGGAGATGTCTTTCAGAGAGATATGCGCATGGGGGCGGGTCAAGGCGATGAGCTTTTTGGGGCTCAGGCCGAAACTGCTGCTGTTCATAAGTGCGGCGTCCATTACCGGCTGAGGCATATCCGGTGCCGCGGCCTGGAGCAGGCCCACATACATTTGGGAAACGGACTTGATGAGATCCGCGCCGAAGTGTTCGGCACTGATGCCCCTGGGCATGGGGCCGCCGACCATGGCATCCCAGATCTGCCGGTTGGAAAGCGGCTTGCCGCGGTTGGCCTCCAGAGCGGCGAGCAGGTCGGAAACCGAGGATTCCACCCAGTACGGAAGCAGGAAATCCTGCGCGCCCTGAGCTGTCTGGGCAAGCTGCGTATGGATGCCGCGAAGCTGTTCCCACTGCTGCGGCGTGAGCCGTTCGGCATGGCGATTCATCTGGACGTCGAAATCGGTGATGACGCCGGGGGCAAACCGGCCGAGACGGCTGAGAGGGGATTCCGCGTCGCCGGGCATCTCGCACAGATGATTGATTTCGTCGTTAAAATACATGGGATCGACCTGCGGATTGTGCCCGAGCCGGTATTCGGCGTTCTGGCGCAGGTTGTTCATGATCTGCGTCGCGCCCATCAGCGGGGCGGTATCACGCGGGGCTCTCGGGTGCCCCACAATATGGAGGCAGGCCCCGGCGAGCTTGTGCGCCATGTCGGACTGCATGTTGGCGGAGACATTGGCGAGTTCGTCCGGCGTCATGCCTTCGAGGATGAAGTCGCACATCATGGGGAGCAGATCTTCGGATCCGGGCAGTTGCGCATAGCGCTCATGAAACGCGCAGAACCGTTCGGATACGTCCATGACGGCCTGCGTGAAGCGCCCCGGAGTTTGATCGAGCCGCGCCAGATTGACGAGCCCGGTCGGCACGGGCAGTTCCTTCGCCGCCGTGAAGGCCTCGGCTATGGCTCCGGCATCGCGCACGCCGTAGCGCTGGGCGATCTCCTTCATGACATCCTTGTCCGCATCGCTGAACCGTTCGGCGGGCAGCGCGCCGATGTCGTCCAACGTGTCCTTGAGGCCCAAGAGTTCGGCTCCGATGACGTCTCCGGCGAGCTGGCGCAGTTGTGCCGCGTCGACGGCGTTCCCTTCCTCATTGGCCGCGTTGAGCAGGGGTGTAAGGGCCTGGCTGACGCCCTGATAGAACGGCCTCGGATTGATGGCGTCGGGCCTCAAGCCCGCGAGCGCGCCATCTTCGTTGATCGAATCGAAAATGGCCCGGAAGGCGTCCGTGTTGGCCTCGACGACGTGTCCCTGCTCGGGGATGAGCTCGTCCAGGACGGCGTTGAAGGTTTCCCGGTTGGCGCCGGACAGGGCGCTGTGCTGCGTAGTGCTGAGCCGGGGGATGTCAAGGCCGTGCGCGCGGGCGAACTCCCGCAGCATAACGGGGATTTGTTCCGTATCTCCAAATACCTCGAACTTTGATTCGAGGAATTCGCTCAAGAGCTCCCCATCCTGCCGTTGGATTTCTTCGGACTGCGGATCGACGTCACCGGGCGTTGCGATCCCCATGTCGACTTTCTGTTCGCGGGACATGAGGCTGATGAGCGCTCTGGCGTGTCCTTCGAGGCTGCGGAACTGGGTCATGCCTTCCTTGAGGAATTCCAAGCCCCGCATCCCGCCGAGGCCGCGTTGGATGGCCCCGTTGAGCGTGGCGAACTGGTTGGCGAGAGGTCCGAACTTGTCCACCGCGTTTTTCATGAGATCGGGGAGCATGTCCTGTGTGACCCCGCGCCGGGCCAGCAGCATGGAGACGGAGTTGCGGAGCACGGCGGCGATGTCGTCCGCGCCGTAATCGCCCTTGAAGCTGTGAGCCGCAGAATTAAGCGCGTCGGCATGGTCGGCGATGCGTTCGAGGAAGGCGGCATCCATAGGCACGCTGTCGTTGAGGAGCTGCTCCACCATCACGTCGCCCGCGAGCATGGCGTTGATGTAACGGGGCATGGTTTCCGCAGTGACAGGCGGATTCAGGTCGCCCGGCGGGTCCTGCGCCATGATCGCGAACTCGCGGAGCAGGGGCAGGTTGTCTTCCACGAAGACTTGTACGGCGATGTCCATCGCCTCGGCCACACGCTCTTGAGACGGATAGACGCCGGGTCCGGGATTGTCGTTGAGCAGCGCCGTGCAATGTTTGATCACGACAGGGTTGTTGGCGAGGGCGGAGCTGAAGTTCTGGGGCAATCCGGCGAGGGTCATGGCTTGGCGTATGCCCTCCGCCTTCCCGGCTGTCCGCATCATGAAGCCGCGCACGGCATCCTGCCGTTCGGCGGGCGTCGCAAGCGTGGGCATGTTTGTGGCGAAGCTCATGGCCAGCCCCTGCATGTTGTCCCGCCCGAGCGTGGGAAGAGCCTCTTTGAGCGTGGCGATCATGTCCTTGCCGTTGGGAAGCTGCGGCAACAAGCCGAGCATATCGTCTTTCAGCGATGACAGGATATCGATGTCCGCCGCATTGGCGTCGCGGAAGGCCGTCTGGAGCCGGGTAAAGGCGCCTTCGGTCCCGTGGGCTTCCATATCGGCCCGCAACTGGTGGGCAAAGAAGCCGTTGGCGCCCGCGAGGGGCTGGTTGAGGCGAGTGAGGGCCGTGGTCATGGCCGCGCCGCGCGTTCCAAGGCCGGGAAGCTGCGTGAGGACACCGACATTTTGTGGGATGACCTTCTCGCAAAGATACGTCCGTACGGCGTCACGTTGGCCCTGCGGACTGCCGAGATCCAGATTGCGGACCAGCGCGAACTGGGCGAAGGAGGTGGCGTGCCCGGCAGGAAGCGCGTTGCCGTCGGCGAGCTGGCGGCCTGCGGCAAGAGCTTCGTCATACAGGACTGAATCGCGCACGAGTTTGACGTCTTCCGCAGTGAGGGGCTTGCCCCCTTCAAGCTTCGCGTTGAGCATTCCCCGTATATCGGCGTTGATGTTGCGGAACTGCGGGGATTGCTCAAGGGCGTTCAAGAATGCCGTGACCGTGGCACGGTTTTCTTCGGCCTTGGCGCTGCGGGAAAGCTTATGGATTCCGTGCAGCGAGGAAGTATCGCCGACGGATTCACCACCGTTTTGAAGAAAAAGAGACGCGGAATCGCCAACCGTGTTGGCACTATTGAAGAACTGCTGAAGGGAAACAGGCATACGGCCTCCTATAGCTGAAACAAGATGCGGTGTCCGGTACGAAGCCGAGAGCGGTTACCTTTGAAATGCGCGCCGTTTTATGGCTTTCCTGCATCAATATCGTTTTCGGCTGAATGCACGCCATATTGCGGCGCACCGGAGATTCCGGCGTTGGGGCACTTCTGAAACGCTCTAGACGCGGAGGAATTGCCCGGCGGTGAAAGACGGCTCCGGGGCTTCCCCTCCTTCGAGGACGGCTTGCTGCGCCTGTTCCGTAAGGGCTTCCTGTTCTTTGTTCATGGCGTCGAGGCGGGCTTTCCATGTTTCCGAGAACAGGACGATGTTGTTGACGGTTTTGAGGAAATCCCCGGTGTCGAGCCCATAGGCCGGGATCGGGAAGTTCAGCCCCACCATGCCGGTGGCGTCGTTATAGCTGAGCGCGCCGCCTTGCGTGTCCGCGAGGAGGAAGTTCGAGGCCAGCAGCAGACGGCAGATTTCGCCGTTGCGCCAGCCGCCGAGAGCGCCAACTTCAACATATACGATGAAGGAGTGCGTCGCTTCGATCCATTGGATCAGCAGGTTCCGCCCTCCGAGCGAAAGGGCGGCGGCCCCGGATGCGGACAAGGTGATGTCCATGCCCGTTTCTTTGCCCAGTGCCTCAATGTACGGCGTCGCGTTCATGGTTTCTCCTAAACGGTGAGAGTACGGCATTCTGGGATGCCAATAATGTTGATGAACGTATCCTTTGAAAGGGAATTAGCAAAAAGCGATCCAAAAAATCGGAGGAAGCCGCTGCCGCGCAGAAATTCCGCTTGATGGGGGTACTGTTCCGGCCTGCGGAGAAGTGATCACGGATCGACACGTGATTATGCCCGTTTTGGGGATGAACGTGAAGGGCCGGGGAGTGGCGGCGGGCGCTTTATCGGAGAAGAGGGCATCCGCCGCATCGGGACAGGCTTCTGGCCTCTTGCCGTGGCTGCTGGCCCTGTGGAGGCCCGTCGCGGGAACATTACGGAAGCGGCCCGCCACCACGGAACGGGCCGATGCAGGTTGGGCTCCGGATCAGGAGCCGATGACATACCTTGAGCGGCGGCCGAGCAGTTTTTTGATGCCCATGATCAGGAGGAGGCAGAGGGCCACTTCGCAGAAAAACGTGAACAGGGACACGAAGAACAGGCTTTCCGGCAGGAGGATGCCGAAAAAGGTGAACAACAGGTTCTGGAACGTAAACAGGATGAAGTCGTGCAGGAAGTACAGGGCGAAACTGTACGTGGCGATGAGATCGAGGAGCGTGATCCGGATGTATTTGATCTTTTCGAGGAAGTGGACCACGCACGCGCCGATGGCTATTTTCTGCATGTAATAGGCGGCCTCGATGTTCGGCAGGATTTCCTCATAGGCATTGATGCCGAGGAGTGCGGTGAAGACGAGCGAGAAGGCGACGAGGATTTTGATATGCTTGGCGATGAACGCGAGGATCAGGTCCCGGTTCATGGAGTAGAACATGCCGAGCAGGTATGCGGGAAAGAAGAAAGCGTAGTTGTGGAAGAAACTTGTCAATTCCGTCCGGGGGATGAGCAGGGGGATCCAGACGGTGAACAGCGTGAGCAGGGCGAACCGTTCCTCACTGAGGCGCAACAGAAGCGGGCTCACGAGGAATATCGTGGCGATGAACGGGATGTACCAATAGGTCAGGACCACGTCGCCGTACAGCAGCGCTTGGAAAAATTCCCGGCATCCCGTCGCCAGCTTGGTGAAACGGGGCACCTCTCCCGTATAGGAATACCAAAAGAAGGCGTATCCTGTGAAAAAAACGGACAGGATCACATACGGAACAATGACGTTGAGCAGTTTTTTTCTGTAGTATGTCCGTAAGTCGAATTTCCTTTGAGCCAAAAAATGAAACAAATAACCTGAAATGAAGACAAAATACAACGTGCTCGAATGAAACAGGACGCCACGGAGCATATCCAGAAAACGGCTCATGGATTCGTGGCCTTCAAGAGGCGGCACGATCCACATATGAACGCTTATAACGGAAAAGATGGCGAACGCCCTGAAATAGTGCATCGCCAGATCGAAGCCTTGTTTTTCCATAAAGAGCTCTCCTGTATACCGTGAAGCCCTTTGTTGCACAGGGCTTTGATTGGTACACCATATACTGGAGAGGGTCCCCGTGTAAACAAGGGAAACGGTCGGGTTTCACGGCGGATTTTCGGGGAAAAAAGCGCATCGGCCAGAGGCTGAATGCCCGGCGGTATGTGTGGTCAGAGAGGGGGAAAGGTGCGAGCCGTGGAGAGCCCCGTTCCATCCTTTTTGATGCGTATCGGAACGCCCCGGAGTCAGTTCCCCACCATTCGGAACCAGTTGGAAAAGAAGGAGGCCGGGGGAAGGGATAACCTGGGCGGGTGTTCCCCGCTCTCAGAGTTTCCCTTCCCCCGGCCCGCCGCATCTTCAATACTGTGCGGAGCAGGAAGGATCAGCCGGAAATCCCGAGCAGCTCGGCGGCGTTGTCGTACAGGGAGCGCTGGAGGGATTCAGGTTCGAGCCCGGCGTTTTTCCAGTCTTCAATGGCCTGCGCGAATCCCCGGATGGGATAGCTGGTGGAGAAGAGGAAGCGGTATTTGAGGAACGAATTCGCAGCATTGGCGTATTCGTGGCGCATGGGCATGTTGCGCAGGAAGAAATAGCAGTCCGGGGCAAGGTAGAGGTTCGGGCAGAGCAGGGCCACGCCCACGGCCTCCTGCACCTTGGGCCAGCAGCCGTGGGGGATGACCACGTTGACCTTGGGGAACTTGCGGAGCATGGGCACAAGCGGCGTGGGATCGCAATAGCTGAGATCCGGGCCGCCGTAGGCGCTCATGGTAATGCTGACGAACACGCCGAGCTGCTGGCAGAGGTCAAGGATGGGCTCGATCTTGGGATCGGTGGCGTACATGGCGGGGCTGCACCAGCCGGGATCAAGGGCCACGCCCTTAAAGCCCCAGTCGCGGACGCAATGCTCGATCTCCTCAAGGGCGTCCGGCGCGTTGGGGGAGATGCCCGCGAGGGCTACGAACAGGCCCGGATAGCGGAGCAGCAGCTCGTTGACCTCGGCGTTGCTCACGTCGCCGTAACGGGCGTTGCCGGTGTGCCGCCCGTGCAGTACGCCTTTGGTGATCCCGGCGGCCTTCATTTCGTCGACCAGCATGTCCACGGAGGCGTGCTCCATCGAAGGGACGGGGAGGCGTTCAAACCCGGTGGGGCGCATCTTGCGGGGATCGTCGGGCACGGACTGCCAGTTCCTGACGATGCCGAGGTTCATGAAGCCTTTGTACGGAGGGCGGATACGGAAATCGATGACCATGATGTCGTCCTTTTGCGGTGGTAGGCCCGGCGGAAAGCCGCTGGACACGGGAGCGTTGCCGGATGCTTTCGGGAGCGTTTCCCGATCAAGCGGGTTCGGATGTGCGCCGGGTTTTCGTTGATTCGGGAAGGGATTCCCGACCCGTGGGAACAACGGGCCGGGAAAGGGGATCGGGCGAGGGGGCTACTTGATGATGCCGGCCTCACGGTAATACTTCTCCGCGCCGGGATGCAGGGGGAGGGCGAGGTTATCCGCCATGTGTTCGGGGACCAGCGTCTTCCACGTGGGCTGGACGGCGTGCAGTTCCTCAAAACCTTCCACGATGGCCTTGGTGATCTTGTAGACATCGGCGTCCGGCATATTTTTGCGGACGAGCATGACCGTGGAGTCGGTAATGCAGGGGATGTCCCTGCCCACCGCGCCGCCGTAGAAGTCGGCGGGGATGACGCCGATGGACTGCCCGGTCTTGGCGGTGACGCTCTTGAGCACCTTGTCGGATACGGGGAGCCACTTCACCTTGGCGTTGAGCACGAGTTCCTGAATGTGGGACTGCTGGCCGGGGCCGAGGGTCAGGTAGGCGTTCAGGGTGCCGTCCTGGAACATACCCACGCGGTCGTTGGCGGAAACGGCGGTGTGTGCGCCGCCCCATTTCGTGATGTCGTCGTAGGTGTACCCGTATTCGGCCAGCAGCATGGCGCCGACCACGTTGTGCAGGGTGCCCTTGGCCCCGCGATCGAGGCGGACGGGCAGTTTCTTTTCCATGAGTTCGTCGAACGTGTTCACCGGAAGATCGGCGGAGACGATGATGGACAGGCGCGAAGTGTCGTTCATGTTGGCGAGCGAAGCCACATTTTTGAGGGGCTTCTTGTACGGGGCCTTGCCGTCGCGGGCCGCCACGGTGTTGAAGGTCTGGGTCAGGGTGACGTCGGCGGCGTTCTGTTCAAGGCGGAGGGGGTTGCTGACCGAAGCGCCCTGCAGCACGTTGATGGCGCTGCCGGGATAGCGGTCGTTGACCAGCTTGCCGACCCCGGTGAGGCCGACATTCCATGTGCCGCCGAGCACCGCGCCGCCCACGGCCCGGAAGTTGATGGGTTTGGCGTCTTCAGCCGCGGCTGGGGCGGCGAAGGCGAGCGTGAGGCCGATGGCGCAAGCGCCGGAAAGCGTTATGGCCTTGTGCAGGAGGGACATGATGGACTCCTCTGGGTATGTGGGCCGTGGCCCGGTGGAAGGTTTGTGGGCAAGAGCCCGGAAGCTGGGGCGGATCAGGCGGCGCAGAGCCGCTTCTTGCGTGCGATCTGGATGAAAAAGACGAGGCTGGCCGTGCCGAAGCCGATGAGGTCGGTGAGGAGGCCGGGGTACACGAGCACGATCCCGGCCACGAACATCATGACCCGCTCGGCGGGCGAGGATTCGGTGAACAGCCATCCCTGCATACTGGAGGCGAGGCAGACGACGCCGAGCACGGCGGTGAACACGGCCTGCAGGATGGTGGCCCAGTCGCCCATGAGCAGGAGCGCGGGCTCGAAGATGAAGATGAAGGGGACGATGAAGGCGGCGATGCCGAGCTTGAAGGCGGTGAAGCCCGTCTTCATGGGCGGCGCGTCGGCAATGGCGGCCCCGGCGTAAGCCACGAGGCATACGGGCGGGGTGATGCCGGACGAGATGGCGAAGTACATGACGAACAGGTGGGCGGCGAGCACCGGGACCCCGGCCTGCACCAGCGCGGGCGCGCCGAAGGTGGCGACGAGGATGTAAGCGGGCAGGGAGGGCAGGCCCATGCCGAAGATCACGCACGTCCCGGCGAGCACCAGCAGGAAGATCCCGATATGCACCTGCGCGAGCGAGCCCATGAGGTTGACGAAACTGAAGCCGAACCCGGTCATGGTCACGACGCCGATGACGATGCCCACGCAGGCGCAGCACGCCGCGATCATGAGCAGGTTCGCCGCCGCGTTTTCCATGGCGGCGAGGAAACGGGCCGGGGTGAGGCGTGTTTCAGGGCTCAGGAAAGACAGGGCAACCACGGCGGCGCAGGCGAGCAGGGCCGAGAAGATGATGCTCCTTCCGGCGATCATGAGGACGATGAGCAGGGCCAGCGGCGCGAGGTAGTAGAGCTTGCGCTTGATGGAGCGCAGTTCGGGGATGAGATCGGATGGCGTGCCGCCGAGCCCGTGCCGGAGCGCCTCAAAGTGGATCATGGTGAACAGGGATAGGTAATAGAGCACGGCGGGCAGGAGCGCGGCCTTGCAGATGCTCAGGTAGCTGATGCCGGTGTATTCGGCCATGACGAAGGCGATGCTGCCCATGACCGGGGGCATGATCAGGCCGCCGGAGGAGGCGACCGCCTCGACCGCGCCCGAGAATTCGGGCCGGTAGCCCACGCGCTTCATGAGCGGGATGGTGAAGGTGCCGGTGGCGTAGACGTTGGCCGCCGCGCTGCCGGAAACGCTGCCGAAGAGGGCGCTGCCGAAGATGGCCGCCTTGGCCGGGCCGCCCTTGGCGTTGCGGGTGACGAGGCAGGCGAGTTCTAGGAACACGCTGGCCATATTGGTCTTTTCGAGCAGTGCGCCGAACAGGATGAACACGTAGATGATCGTGGCCGAAGCGCCGATGGAGGAGCCCCAGATGCCGTCGTTGAGCAGGTACAGCGATTCGATGATCTGGTTGGGGGCGAGGTAGAGGTGCCCCATGCTGCCGGGCAGGAGGTGCCCGAAGAAGGCGTACAGCAGCGCGATGCCGGACACGATCACAAGGGCGAGGCCCGCCACGCGCCGGGTGGCCTCAAGGATGGCGATGATGAGCCCGGCACCCCAGAACAGATCCCATGCCGTCAGCTCGTCGATGTGCGGCATCCTGTCCTGAATGTAGGAGAAGTTTGTGATGATGTACGCCGCAGCCCCGGCGCTCATGGCGATCATGAGGATGTCGAACAGGAACGACCATGCCGGTTCGGGCCGGGGGTTCTTGCGCAAGGCCCGGTTGGACGAGCGCCACAGGAACAGCATGGAGAGCACAAGCCCCACATGCGTGGCCCGGACGATCAGCGGATCGAGCAGCCACATGCCCGTGCAGGTCGTGAGCTGGAACGCGCAGAGGGCTATGGCGAGGGCGAGGATGAGCGGGCGCAGTTTCCTGCGGTCGAAAACGGGAACCATGATGACCTCCTCCGGTCCGCGGAGCGGCTACAGGTTATAGGCTGCGGTGTAGGCCTCGTGCATGGCGTCGAGCACCTTGCCCACGCGGCGGCAGTCGCCGATGGCGGTGAAAGGCACGCCCGCCAGCGAAAGCTCCGCGCACAGGGCGTTCGACGGGCGGTAGCCGAGGGCGAGGACGAGGGTGTCGAAAGGCGGGAGTTCCCGCTGGGAGCCGTAGGCGTCCTTCACGGCGACGCGCCCATCCGGCCCGACGGAAACCAGCTCCGTGGATGTGAGCGCCTTGACCTTATGCTCCCTGAGGCTTTCGAGGAGGAAGCTCCGGGCACGGGCCTGCATGTCCGCCGCAAGATCGGGCCTCAGTTCAAGGATGGTGACGTCGTCCCCGCCCTTGAGCGCGAGGTATTCGGCGGTTTCGCTGCCCACCATGCCCCCGCCCACGACGAGCACACGCTGTCCGGCCTTGGCCTTGCCGGTGAGGATGTCTTCGGCGGTAACGGCGTTGGCGATGCCTTCGCAGAAACGGGGGATGACGGGTGCGCTTCCCGTGGCGACGATGAGCGTATCGGGCTTGAGTTCGGCGAGATCCGCGACGGAGGGCGCGGTCCCGAGGAAGACCTTGACCCCGGAAGCGATCAGCCGTTCGCTAAAGCGGTTCACGAGCACGGCATACAGATCCTTATGCGGCGGCAGGGCGGCGATATTGGCCAGCCCGCCGAGGCGGGTCCGTTTTTCAAAAAGGGTTACCCGATGCCCCCGTTCGGCGGCGACAAGCGCGGCCTGCATCCCGGCGGGCCCGCCGCCCACGATGACCACATGCTTGGAAACGGCGGCGGGGGTGCGGGGATACATGCCTTCGCAGCCGGTGCGGGGATTCACGGCGCAGGCGACGGCCTTGCGCTCGCGCAGCCGGGCCACGCAACCCTCATTGCAGCCCACGCATGGGATGACAGCATCGTCACGGTTCGCGGCGAGCTTATTGGGCAGGTCCGGGTCGGCGATGAGCGCCCGCCCCATGACCACAAGGTCGGCCTTGCCGGAATTGAGGACGGCGTCGGCGGATTCCCGGTCGATAATGCGCCCGGCCACGCCCACAAGGGCGCGATCTCCGAGGGCTTCCTTGATCGCGGCGGCGCGGTCGGCGTTCCAGCCCTTGGGCAGGCAGGGCGGCGGGCCGGTGAAACGGTTGGTTTCGCCAAGCCCCACGCTGACGTTGAACAGATCGATGCCGTTGTCCGCCACTGTGCGGGCGATGTCGCGGGCCAGCTCCAACGTGATGCCGCCGGGCAGGTACTCCTCGACGCTGCACCGGAAGAACAGGGGAAAATCCGGTCCAAGACGCTTCCTGATGCCCCGGATGACTTCCACTGGCACGCGCATCCGCTTTTCGAAGTTGCCTCCATAGGCGTCCTCGCGGCGGTTGAAGAGCGGGGACATGAACTGCGAGAGGAGGTAGCCGTGCGCACCGTGGATTTCGATGACGTCGAACCCGGCCTCGGCGGCGCGTTCGGCTGCGGAACAGAAGCTGCCGATGACGCGTTCGATGTCGTCCTCGTCCATGACGTGGATGTCGTCGTAGGTGGTGAGTCCGGGGATATAGGAAACGAGCTGGCGGGGGTGCCCGGAAACGGCGGGCTGGGCCAGACGCCCGGCGTGGTTGAGCTGGATGCCCGCCTTGCCGCCGTGGGCGTGGATGGCGTCCGTGAGCCGGCGAAGGCCTTTGATGAAGTGAGCGGAAGCGATGCTCACGCCGGGCCAGTAGCTTTTGCCCGTGTCGTCCACGCTGGTGGATTCGAGCATGTTGAGCCCCACGCCGCCGTAGGCGCGCTCGGCGTGGTAGGCGATGAGGCGCTCGCTGACTTCGCCGTTGACCGCGCAGTAGTGCGTGACCATTGAGGGCAGCATGATGCGGTTTCTAAGGGTTGTCTTTCTGATGGTCAGAGGTGAGAGCAGGACGGAAGAGGACATAGACGCTCCGGGGGTGAAAGTACGGATCTGGCCTTTTTGTTCTTTTTTATGCAAGAGATAAGGCAATGATTGTGCCAAATCATACAAAAAGGCCTTGTTTTACATTTATTCATTTATTTAAAATGATTAATTGAAAAATCCCTTTCCATGTCTTTTCCTATATGTTCAAAAAAATGACATGCGCTCATGACATGTCATTGATTTATACCACACCGGAAAGGACGGCAAAGCTTTTTTTGATTACGGGATATTACAGATGAATAGATATCTGATAAGGTGTCCATAAAGGGAAACAGCCCTGTTCCGGCTATCCGGAGCAGGGCTGTTTCATGGGGTTTTAAACCGATTGACTGTCTTTTTATGTCTTATTTTTCACCAAGAAGCCTGGCGGCGTTGTCGTAGAGCGTATTCTGAAGGGCTTCGTCGGTGAAGCCGCGCGACTTCCAACCCCGGAGGCACTGGCTGAGGCTGCGCACCGGGTAGGAGCTGGCGTAGAGGATGCGGTATTTCAGGTAGGTGTTCGCGGCCTTGATGTACTCGTCGGACAGCGCGAACCCATCGATATAAATGTAACAGTCAGGCATAAGATACACGTTGGGGCAACGGATCGCCACGGCAAGGGCGGTGTGGACATGCGGCCAGCAGCCGTGCGGCACGACTATCTTCATGTTTGGGTATTTCATGGCGACGCGCTGGATGGCGCAGGGCTCGGAGTAGCTCAGATCCGGGCCGAGCATGAAACTGGAGGTCAGGGAGACGATCATGCCGAGTTCCTGACATTTCGCATAAATGGGATCAAAAACCGGATCGTCATGGTAGAGCGGGCGGCGCAGCCATCCGGCGTCGATGCCAACGCCCCGGAAACCCATCGCGGCGACGCGTTCGATTTCCTCTACCTGTCCGGGAAGGTTCGGGTTGACGCCCGCGAAGGGGATGAAGCGGCCCGGATAGGCGCGGGCGAGTTCGTCGATTTCGTCATTGTCCACGGAACCATACTCGTCGGCCTTGCGGCCCATGATCACGGCGCGTTCGGTTTCGGTCTCGTCCATTTCCTGCATGAACAGTTCGATGGAGCGCGCTTCCGCCGAGGGGACGCGTTCCTTGCCGATCAGGAAAATCGACTGCTTGGTGGGATCGGGGGACGGCGCGGGCTTGTTGTAGAGCGATGTGGTCAGATTGGTCTTGTACGGGGGGCGTACGCGGAAATCGATGAGCATGGCGGATTCTCCTTGGTGATGACGCGGGCGGTGCGTGGGGACGGCGGCTCCGCGAGTGTATACGGCTGCGCCCGGTGCGCGGACAACAGTCTGCGGACAGCAAGAAGCGATCCAGCACGCGCCATTTGAGTCCGATCCGCATACCTCTTATGAAAAAAGGAACAATAATCTCCCGATTCGCCGGAAAAGGCTTGCTTTCGTGTCACAATCTATGACATGTACAATTGACATATACACAAATGTCACATGCGCCGCGTCCGCGTCTCACGGGGACGACGCAGGAGCCTTCCCATGACGGACACCCATGATTCGTATCTCCAGTCCGACGCCCGGCAGGAGGCCATTTCGGCCCAGAAGGAGCTTTTCCTCCGTGGCCTGCCCGTGGATACCACCGTGGTCAGCGATTTCGTCCTGCGCTCGTGGCAGCGCAGCCGCCTTGCCGGGGTCGATCCCGAAACCACGGTGCGCAAGAAGGTGGACGAGACCATTTTCCGGCATATCCTTGCCGCCAATGCCGATCTTCTCGAGTCCTCCCGCGTGATTATGAAGGAATTGTTCTCGTCGCTGGTTTCCGGAGCGGGGTCCATGATCCTTTCCACCGCCGAATGCATCAGCCTGCATATGGAAACCAGCGGAAGGGACGGCGACACCTACCCCAGTTCCAAGCCCGGCATGATCACCACCGAACAGCTCCGGGGAACCAACGGCATCGGGACGTGTGTGGCGGAGCGCAGGCCCATCGAGATCATCGGCGCGGAGCATTACCTGACCGTGGGGCACCGTTGGAGCTGTTCGGCGGCACCGATTTTCGACAGCAAGAACCAGCTCATCGCCGTGCTCAACGTGAGTCAGCTCCGCGAGAAGTACCACTCCCACACCCTCGGCATGGTGCGGGCGGCGGCCTACGCCATTTCGGAACAGCTCCGCCTCCGCGCCCTGCTCCAGCAGCAACAGGCCATCATTGAACTGCTCGACGAGGGGGTCATCGTGGTGTCCCGTTCCGGCGAGGTGAAGCTCATGAACAGCAAAGCCGCCTCCATGCTCGGGCTTCCGGCCCCGCAGCAGGGCGAAAACATCTACAAGTTCATGCGGCCTTCGCAGATGCTCGACAACATCCTCACGGGCGATCCCCATATCATGGATCAGGAAGCGCAGTTCCCCTTGGAATCCGGTTCGCTGTCCTGTTTCTTTTCGGCCATGTCCCTGACCAGAGAGGCCTGCGTGGTGCTCACGTTCCGGGAGGCCCGGCGTATGCGGGGATTCGCGGCACGCGTCGCCGGGTCGAAGGCCGTGTACACGTTTGACCGCATCCTTGGGGATTCGCCCCCGCTCATGGAGGTCATCGATCAGGCCAAAACCATCGCGCGGGGCAACACCACGGTGCTCATCCTCGGCGAAAGCGGCACGGGCAAGGAACTCTTCGCGCAGTCGATCCATAACGCGAGCTCTCGGGCATCGCGCCCTTTTGTGGCGGTGAACTGTGGAGCGTTGCCGCGGAATCTCGTGGAGAGCGAGCTTTTCGGCTATGAGGACGGGGCGTTCACCGGGGCGAGCCGGACCGGGAAGCCGGGGAAATTCGAGCTTGCGGACGGCGGGACCATTTTTCTCGACGAGCTCGGCGAGATGCCGATGGACGCGCAAGTTTCGCTCCTGCGCCTGCTCCAGAACGGCGAGGTGACCCGCATCGGCGGCAAGTCGAGCCGTACGGTGTCGGTGCGCGTCATCGCCGCGACGAACAAGAACCTTGAGGAAGCCGTGCGCCAGCACACCTTCCGCGAGGATCTCTACTATCGGCTCAACGTCTTCACTCTCGTATTGCCGCCGTTGCGCAGCCGGATGTCGGACATTGAGCTTTTGGCCGAGCATTTTCTGCTGAAATTCGCGGGCAGCCTCGGCAAGGATGTGCGGGGTTTCACGCCCGGCGCGCTGGCGCTGCTCCGGCGCTACCAGTGGCCCGGCAACATCCGTGAGCTTGAAAACGTGATGGAACGGCTCGCCAATATCGTACGGCATCCTCTCGTTTCCGAGGAGGATCTGCCGCCTCAGATGGTGACGGTTCGCCAGCCCGCCAGCCCGCAAGGCCTCTTGCACAGCAAAGAGGCCGAGACCATCCTTGAGACGCTCCGGCAGACCGGAGGCAACATCCGGGCGGCGGCCGCACTGCTCGGGGTGTCGAGGGGCGGCCTGTACGTCAAGCTGAGGCGGCTGGGGATCGATGTGGAAAGCTGCCGCGGCGGTGAAGGATGAATGGAAAGAGGGGCTGGCATCCGGGGGAGAAATTTTTCTAGAGAAAAGTTTCTCCCCCGAACCCCATTTTCCAAAGGCTTTCGACTGGTGGGGAGGCCGCGCGGAGGGAGTTCGTTCCGATATGAGAGGAACCTTTATGGGTGGCCTTCAAGTAGGCTTCATTTATGGGACGCTGCGGACAGGGATGCGATAAGCGTAAAAGCCTTACAGATCCATCAGCCGGCCAGGGAGGAAGTTGCATACGCCGATGGCTCGGATCTTGCCGTTTTCGTAGAGTTCCCCCATCGCTCTCCATGAACCGTAATAGTCCCCCAAAGGCATGTGGATCAGGTATAAATCCGGAGTGTCAAGCCCCAGACGGCTCAAGGACGCTTCAAAGGCGTTCTTCGTTTTCTCATAGCCAGCCTCTTGAATCCATACTTTGGTAGTGATGGACAATTCCTTGCGGGGGATTCCGCTCTTGCGGACGGCGGCTCCCACGGCTCCCTCATTCCGATAGACCGAAGCCGTATCGATAAGCCGATAACCTGCCGCCAGAGCCTCCGAGAGGGCTTGTTCTCACAGGGTGGCATCCGGCACCTGAAAGACGCCGAAACCTTCCAGCGGCATTTCGATTCCATTACGCAATATAGTGGTCTGCATGGGTATTCCTTTTGAGGTGTAGGGAGGGCGGCAAACTCCTATGTTATCTCCGTGTGTGTTTTGAGCAGCCATGTGAGGTTTTTTATTCTGCCCGCTCGAAGGCAATCGAAAAGTCGCCGGGCATGGCAGCCAGTTTTTCTATGCCCGAAGTGATGCGCCCAAAACGGACCAGTCCTCTGGACAGGCGAAACTCCCGGTAAAAGATGGCGATGTTGCCCCACGGGGCATAGAACGTCAGATCTCCCGCCGAAGGCTCAATGCTGTCCGGCATATCTTCCGTGGAAATCACGCGTGGCGGGTTGCCGATTTTTTCCGTCCCGTTGTAGTCCTTCACCGTCAGGGTGAGCGGGAGCATACTCAAGAAATCACGGCCTGCGGGATTGTCTTCCAGTACGGCGGGAAGGGTTTCCCCGTCTACGATCAAGCGTATGCGCATGGGTTCACCTGCCGGAGCGGAATGGGGGAGAAGTGCCGCCAGTGCCGTCAGGAGGAGGGCCGCCATAGGCAACAGGCAGTGCTTCAGGGGCAGCCGGCGGCCTTGCCGCATGGTTTGTTTCGCGTTCATGGGCTTACGCCTTGTTGCCCAGCTCAAAGGCGGACTTCAGGGCGGCGGGAACCTGCAGGATCGTCCCGGCTCCGTCGGCACCCGTACCCCGCACAACGCCCCTCAGCGCGGCCTTTTCAAAACAGGCGATCCAGCCCTCCAAGCCTTTGACGGCCCCGTCCATTGAGCTCTCCGCGCTGTCCGCCGCCGTTGCCAGCAGATAAATGTCCCTGAACGCATAGTCCGACGGGAACGAAGGATTGGAGCGATCGAGCAGGGTCTTCATCTGGCCGCACATCTCATAAAAATAGATGGGGGTGGCGAATGCGATTACCTCGGAGTCCTTCATTTTTCGGACGATGGCGTCGGCATCGTCATGGATGACGCATCGCTGCGTTTTCTGGCAGGCCAGACAGCCTTTGCAAAAGCCGATGGTTTTGTCGTGCAGGCTGAGCAGTTCCACGTTATGTCCGGCTTCCTCCGCACCTCTGGCAAATTCACGGGCCAGCATTTCGGAGTTGCCGTTCTTGCGGGGGCTGGTCGAAAGGATCAGGATGTTTTTCTTCATGGAAATCGTTCTCCTTCTATATTCATTGTGGACGGTTGGGCCGTTCCGCCCTCCATATGGAGGTGACGCGGATTGCGGCCACCGAAATGGGCTCAGGCCTTGTGCCCCGTGTCTCTGGCGAAGAGGGAAAAACTGACCGCGATCAGCAGGGCCGCCATGACGCTGATGCCCGCCGCCGCCAGAAAGATGCCATTGATGCCGAGGTTGTCATAGGTGAACCCGCCCACGGCGGCGGCAAGGCCAATGGCGAATTGCGTCGCCGCGACGGTGAGCCCTCCGGCAAGCTCCGCCTTGTCGGAGAGGGTGCGGGCGATCCATGTGGACCAGCCTACCGGGGTAAAGCCGAACGCGAATCCCCAGAAAACAGCCAGCGCGATGCCGATGTCCGCGTGCCCTTGGGAGAGAAGCAAGGCGAGCGCGGCGGCTGTGAAGGCCAGATGGACCAGAATCATGGTTGACCGGAAGTGATTCCCGAGGAGCGCGCCCGCAATGAAGGTGCCGAGGACGTTCGCCACTCCGAAGACCAGCAGGATCACGGAAAGCGTATTGGCTCCCAAGGCGAGATCCAGTTCCAGAAAGGGCCGCAGGTATGTGAAGAAAATATGGTATCCGCCGAAACTCAGGATGTTCCCGCCGATACCCGCCAGAATCCATGTGCGCCGGAGCAGGGCGGACATGTCCCGGAAACCGCTGCCCGCGCGGGCCGGGAGGGAGGGCAGGGCGCGGTATTGCCAGACGAACCCGAAAGCGGTCATGAGCGCGCCGAGGAAAAAGACATTTCGCCAGCCGATCAGATGGCCGATCCAGCTCGCCACGGGCAGGGCGATGATCGTCGCTACGGAAACCCCGGCGTAGACGATGCTCAGGGCGCGGGGGACGTCCTTCGTGGGGACGAGCTGCAGGGTGACGGCGGAGGCCAGCGACCAGAAGCCGCCCACGCAGATGCCGAGTATCGCACGCCCGATGAGCATGATCGAATAGGTCGGAGCCATGCCGATCAGCATGTAGGACGCGACAAGCATGGCGGAAAAAGCCAGCAGGATGCGCCGCCTGTCGGTGTTTCCCGTCAGCGGGGCCAGCAGGAGGCTGGTCAGCACGGCGAGCACGCCTACGGCGGTGACCGTCTGCCCGGCCATGCCCTCGGAGACGGCAAGATCTCGGGCAATGGGCGTCAGCAGGCTTACGGGGATGAATTCGGCTGCAATCAGGGCCATGACGCCCATAAATAAGGAAAAGACCGCCGACCAGCGGGGATTGCCGGTCTGAAAGACACCGTTCCGCATACTATGCCCTTTGGGATGAGGGCGGTGCCCTCAACTGAGGCCCCGCCCTTCCCGGAATGTTACTTCAGATTTTTCGTAAAGAAGTCGGTGAGCTTGCCGAAGGGGATAAGGCTTGCCCTGTCATACAGATCCACATGCCCGGCTCCGGGGACGATATACAGTTCCTTCGGTTCCGCCGCGAGCCTGTACGCGTCTTCGCTGAACTCGATGGAGTGCGCCTTTTCGCCCGCGATGAACAGCATGGGGCGCGGGGAAATCGTCTCGATGTCCGAGAACGGGTAGAAGTTCATGAACTTGACGTTGCTGGTGAACGTCGGGTGCGTGGTGAGCTGCGGGGAGGAGCCTTCCGGAGTGAATTCCCCTCTCGGCGTCCGGTAGAATGCGTAGAATTCCCGCTCGATGGGCGTGGACGTTTCCGTCAGTTCATGGACGGTGCCGCTGGTGTACCGGGTTTCGCCGCCCGTGAATTCCGCATAGCGCTGTTCCGCCGCTTCCCTGAGGATCTGCTTTCGCTGCTCCAAGGTCATGCCATGCCGGAGTCCGTTCCGGTTGGCCGCGCCCATGTCGTACATGCTGATTGTCGCTATGGCCTTCAGGCGGGGATCGATCTTGGCGGCGCTGATGGCGAAACTGCCGCTGCCGCAGATGCCGATGACCCCGATCCGTTCACGGTCCACAAGAGGGTTCGTGCCGAGGAAGTCCGCGGCGGCGCTGAAGGTTTCGGCATACAGGTCCGGTGAAACGGCATTGCGCGGCTGGCCTTCGCTTCCGCCCCAGAACGCCAGATCCACGGAAAGGGTGACGAATCCCTGTTCCGCCATTTTGACGGCGTACAGGTTTGCGCTCTGTTCCTTCACCGCGCCCATGGGATGCCCGACGATGATCGCGGCGTGCTTCGTCTTCTGATCCAGATTCTTGGGCAGGAAGAGGTTCCCGGCGATGTTCATGTTGTACTGGTTCGGAAACGTGACCTGCCGCACGGTTACGCTTTCGCTCTTGTAGAAATTGCTGGCGTCGGCGGGGATTTCCTGAGCCAGAACCGGGGCGGCGGACATTGCGCCGATAATGGCGGCGGTCATACCGAGCTGTTTCATTGCGCGCATCATGTTGTCTCCTTTGAGGTTTGAGTATTCTTGATCGGACTGGGGATTGAAAGGAACGCGGCAGGACTGTTTCAGCATCCCTTTTTCAGTTGAAAAAGAAGGTAATCAAGGCAATCCAGCTTGTTCTGATCCTTATGGAGGTCTTCAAGAAGCAGATTCCGCTGTTTTACAAGAATATGTATTTGGCAAAATATGTTCCCTTCCTTTCTGCTCTGCATGAATTGCTCGATGATCTGTTGTGAGCATCCGGCATCATGCAGGTTTTGGATCAGCGGATCGTCTTGTTTGGGGTTACCTTTCATAGTTGCTTTCTCCTGTGACATGCATATAAGAGCGGGGGCATTGAATAGCAAATACTTATATTGAATCCTTTACCATGCCTAATAAGCATGGTATGAATCGCCATATCAAAGAGTTTTCTCAGGCTGGCAAGGACGTCATCACGTGTCACCCGGATTCGGGGAAGACATGCGGGCGAACGGCGCGCGGCGGTCTGTAATAAGCGGAGATGAGCTATGGAACTGAGGGTGCTTCGCTATTTCCTTGCCGTGGCAAGGGAGGAAAGCATATCCGGGGCGGCGGAAGCCCTGCACGTCACCCAGCCCACGCTGTCGCGGCAGATGATGGAGCTTGAGGAGGAACTGGGGAAAACGTTGTTCCTGCGCGGGAAAAGGAAGATTTCTCTGACGGAGGAAGGCATGTTCCTCCGCAAGAGGGCGCAGGAGATCGTCACGTTGGTGGAAAAGACGGAATCCGAGTTCAGCGCGGCGGAAGAAAACATCAGCGGTGATGTCCATATCGGAGGCGGCGAGACCGACGCCATGCGGCTGATTGCCCGCGCGGCGCACAGGCTCCAGTCGGCGTACCCCCACATTGCGTACCACCTGTTCAGCGGCAATGCGGATGACGTCACGGAACGGCTGGACAGGGGGCTTGTGGATTTCGGCGTCTTCATCGAACCGGCGGATCTGTCGAAGTACGACTTCATCAAGCTGCCGGTGACGGACATTTGGGGCGTGCTGATGCGAAAAGACTGCCCTCTCGCGGCAAGGGCAACGATAAGGCCGCAGGATCTGCTGGGCCTTCCGCTCCTCGCTTCCAACCAGCATCTGGTGAAAAACGAATTTTCAGGATGGTTCGGAGAAGGTTATGAGAAGCTGAACATCACCACGACATATAATCTGCTGTACAACGCCTCGATCATGGTGGAGGAAGGCATGGGATACGCCCTGTGTCTGGACAAGATCGTCAGGACATCCGGCGGCAGCCCGCTGTGCTTCAGGCCGCTGGAGCCGAAGCTGGAAGTGGGGTTGCATATCGCCTGGAAAAAGTACCAGTTTTTCTCGAAGGCCGCTGAAAAATTTCTGGAATGCCTGCAACGCGAGATCGCGGATCGGCGGGAGGCGGATAGCCCAGCGTACCAATAGAGCCACAGGCAAGCGGACGCAAAAGGGGAAGAGGTGCTTTTCTGGAAAAGCCCCTCTTCCCCTCTGGTCTATTCTTCTTTTGCCTACAGATTACATCCGATCCGGCGTCCGTCTTCAATGGCGTTCACGATGAGGCTGCCGACCTGCGCGCCGTTGACCGAGCCCGCGCAGAGCACCTCCTTGACCGAGCCCTTGAGCGCTTCGAGCAGGCTGGTGTCGGGTTCCTGCGAAAGGAGCACCATCACCGTGTCGGCTTCGATGAGTTTGCGCTGATTGTCCTTTGTGGTGATCACCACGCCCTGATCTGTGATCTGATCGCAGGTCACGCCGCCGAGCAATTGGACGTCCTTCTTGGCGAGCCACGGCTTGAGCCGATCAAGATAGCGGGGCGGGATGCCTTTGCCGAACGTCTCGGAAGGTTCCAGTACCGTCACCTCACGGCCGCGCTTGCGGAGGAAGACCGCGCCTTGCAGCCCTTCGATCTGCCCGCCGATGATCGCCACGCGCTTGCCGATGGGCAGGAACAGTTTGGTCAGCTTGTTCAAAAGCTCGGGCCCGAAAACAAGCAACGGCAGCTTGACCTGTTTCGACAGGCTGTTGACGCCCGCGACATTGCGGTTTTCGACGCCCTTGAGCGAGGGCAGTCTGTACAGGCCCCCCGTGGCGATGACCACGGCGTCCGGCTTTTCGGCAAGGATCTTGGATACGGTGGCTTCCTCGCCAAGCCTGACCTTGATGTTCAACTTGCCGACCTGCGTGGTCAGATAGCTGATGACGGGGCGCACGTCCTCGACTTCCACGCCCTTGATCATTGCCGCGAGGGGCAACTTCCCGCCGAGCCGCGAGCTTTTTTCAAACAGCGTCACGTCATGCCCGCGCAGGGCGGCGACGCGGGCCGTCTCCATTCCGGCGGGGCCGCCGCCGATGACCACAACCTTCTTTTTCTTTTCGGCGGGCCGGATGGCGAAAAGGCTTTCCCGGCCCATGGCGGGGTTGACCCGGCAGCGGCGCGGGCGGCCCACCGGCGGATCTTCGCAGGTTCCGCAGCGCGTGCAGCGCACGATATCCTCAATGCGGCCTTCCGCGACCTTGCGGGGGAATTCCGGGTCGGCCCAGAGAACACGCCCGAAGGCCACGAGATCCGCCTTGCCTTCTTCAAGGATCTTTTCGGCCTTGGCCTCGTCAAGACGGCCTACGGCGATGACCGGAATGTTCACAGCCTGCTTGATGGCGGCAGCGGCGGGGATGAGCAGGCCGTCGCCCATGAAATCCTTCAAGTAGGGCTTCATGTGTTCTTCCGGCTCGGGATAGGGCCAGTAGTCGGGCAGATAGCGGAACGGCAGCGGCCCGAAGCCGTAGCCGGACACGCTGATGTACCGCACGCCCGCGCCCTCGAAAATCTTGGCGATGGCCACGGTTTCCGCGATGGTCAGCCCCTTGTCGGCACCCCACTCCTGACCGTTCATGCGCAGGCCGAGGGGATAGTCCGCGCCGAGACGCTCGCGCAGCCCGGCGATGATTTCGAGAGGCAGGCGGGTACGGTTTTCGAGGCTCTGGGGGCCATACTGGTCGTCGCGGCGGTTCCAGACCCGGCTCACGAAGCTTTCCAGATAGTAGCCGTGCGCGCAGTGGACTTCGATGCCGTCAAACCCGGCGGCTTTGGCGCGTTCGGCGGCCTTGAAATAGAGTTCCTTGTCCTCCGCGATTTCTTCGGCGGTGAGGCCTCGCGTGGGCTTGCCCACCGGCGGGGGACAGGGGATTTCATCCGGCCCGAGATCGGAGGGGCCGATGGGCAGGCCGCCGCCGTGTCCGGTCATGGCCGAGGCCCCGGAGTGGTGGAGCTGGCAGAACACGGGGCAGCCGTGCGCGTGGCAGCGTTCCACGAGGCGCTTCATGCCGGGGAGGAACCGGTCGTCGTGGAGCGCGCCGTAAGCCCCGGCGGGATGGTCGGAACGCCATGTGATGGCGGATACGATCACAAGCCCGACCCCGCCGGCGGCGATGGCTTCGTAAAAGTCAATGACCCTGTCCCCGGCCGAGCCGTCGTCCTCAAAAAACCAGCTTGACTGGGGGGCCTTGATCATCCTGTTTTTCAGGGTGAGGCCGCTTCCGAGCGAAAGCGGTGACAGGAGCTTATGGAATTGTCCGGTGCTCATGCCGTCTCCTTGCGTGTGTAGAATGTATGGTTGACCCGCGTTGGGCGGGATTTCGGGCAAAGTGAGGGCTCCGGCGGAGGAAGGGCCGCCGGAGCCGTAGGAATGACGGGAATCTGCTAGAAGGAGTAGAGAACGCAGACCGCGCCCTTGAAGTTGTTCTTCTTGGATTCGTAGTCTTTCCAGACGTTGGAATCGAGATCCATACGGATGTAGCCGAGTTCGAGGAACAGGCTGAGGTTTTTGTAAATCTTGTATTCCGAATCGACGTTCACTTCCCACGCCTTGTCGGCGGTGGTCATGTAGTACATGGAGGAAACCGTTTCGGAGGGCTTCGTGATCATCTTCTGGCGGACATTTTCGGTATTGTTGGTACCCCGATAGAAGGCCACGCGGAGGGTGTGGCTGAGGTCTTCAAAGAAAGAAATGTCCTTCAAGTGGGCCACGATGCCGAACGTGCCGTCGACGCTGGTGCCGAGGACCTGCTGGGCGCGGCAGAAGTTCGTGCCGTCGAAGCCATAGGAAGTCACCTTCACGTCGGGGTTGATGGTGGGCAGGCGCTCGGAACCGTTGTTGACGTTGGCGTCGTCGCCGGAGGAATACCATGCCGTGAGGCCGGGCGTGACGGATTCCATCTTGTATTCGGCAAGGGCGGACACGATCCAGCCTTCGCGTTTGACGTCGATCTTCTTGCCTTTGGTGCTGAGGCCTTCGCCGAGATCGACACGGCCATAGGTGGCATCGAGGGCGAAGCGGAAGGGATCAAGCACCTTCAGTTCTGTCGTGAACCCGGCCCACCACGCGTCGCCGTGGCGATCGGTCAGGCTGTTGCCCGTCAGGGTCTTGTTGCTCACGCCGAGAGGCAGCAGGCCCTGCAACAGTTTCTTCTGGTCACCGGAGGCCCCGGCGTTTTCAAAGCTGTCGCGGCCCACAAAACCATACATGGCCCACGGGGTCACCTTCACGCCGTCGAACTTGAGGGGCAGGGTGATGCCCGTGAAGTCCATGGCGTCGCTGTAGTGGTATTGCTTGCCGTAGTCGGTGGCGCTGTCGGTGTTGTCGTTTTCGGCGCGCAGCCAGAAGAGGGTGGCTCCGATGTTCTTGGTGAACTGGGTGGACAGGGTGATGCCCGCGCCGTCCGCGCCGCCGCCGCCGAGGATGACGTTCGGAAGGGCGAATCCGGGCAGGCTGAAGTTCTGGAGGCCCATACGGACCTTGGCGTCCGTCTGGGGGATGACCCAGTCAACATAGTTGTAGCGGACCTTGACCACCTTGCCGTCAGTGCCGAGGGACGCGCCGTCCGCGCCCTTGCCCCAGTTCTGGGGCCCGATTTCAAAATAGACGACACCCTTGAGGCTTTCCGACGCGATGACGTCGATCTGCGTACGGATACGGGTGGCATTCTGCATCTTGTCGGAGCCGTTGTGTTTTTCAAAATTACGGTCCGCGAAGGACATGGCATTGTGCCATAGGCCCTTGGCTTTGATGTCCACGGCGTTGGCGGCGGATGCGGCGCCGATGACCAGACCGGCGGCAAGCAGCAGGGTAATCACTTTCTTCATGGGATTCTCCTCAGTTTCTCCTCAAGCGTTTTGGATTGGTGCAACCGTTTGTGTCTTTTCGCTCAATCGGAGGGGCCGCTGCCCGCCACGCGGACTGTCCCACGACGCAACCACAGCGAAAGATTGAAAAGAATCTGATCCCCCACGGAAAGCCGTTTCTCTCCAGGATGGGGACCGGATTGCCCCTGTAACGGTATCCTGCCTATGAGAACAGCAAAGAGTGGGCCAATATCAGCATGTTACACGGATGTACGGAAAAGAAGAATCATTTTGCAACATTAGAAAGGCATATCGTGAAAAGTGTCTTCAATGCTGTTCATATTGAAACCATGTGTATATGAACATGTCTTTTTTATGGACACAGCTTGAGGAGGCCATTCATGGGAGAAATGGCCGCAAGGGACGACCTGGAAGGTCAGGGGGAAGGGATTATGGATGAAGAACGCGATACCGGCATGGCCGCCATGAGCCGGAAGGATCGCAGAGAGCATACTTCCGGTCACATCCGGAGGCGTCAGGCGTTATGGTTAGCGGTATTCGTCGGGGTTGAGGCCGAGTTTTTTGAGCTTCACGTAGAAGCCGCCGCGTGAGATGCCGAGGAGTTTGGCGGCTTCGCGGACATTGCCCGCCGTCCGTTCGAGCGCGGCGAGCAGGCGTTTCGCTTCGTGGCCGGGCAGCGGTTTTCCTGTGGGTGCGGAAACCTCGGCCGCGGAGATCCGGGCGTGAAGATCGGAAAGCCCGATGACGTCGCCTTCGGCAAGGGCCACGGCCCGCTCCAGAACGGTTTCCAGCTCCCGGACATTGCCGGGCCACGAATACCTGAGCAGAGCCTCCATAGCTTCGGGGGCGATGGGCTTCGGCTGTTTGCCGAGGGCCTGCGCGAACCGGGAAGCGCAACGGGCGGCAAGAGCCTCAATGTCCGAACGCCTTTCACGCAACGGTGGAACCGTTATGGTATATTCCCGTAAAAGTTCATGCAGTTCTTTAAGAAAAAGCCCTTCGCGCACGGCTTCGGAAAGCCCCGGGCCTGCCCCGGCGATAAGGCGGACGTTCACTGTGCGGCCTTGCCCTCCGCCGACGCGGGCGGTTTCTCCGCCGTGCAGCAGGCGCACGATCCCCAGCTGTGCCGTCAGGGGGAGGGCTTCCACGCCGTCGAGGAACAGCGTGCCGCCATCCGCCAGCTCGCATTTGCCGGGCCTGCCGCCTTCCCCATCGAATCCAAACAGTTCACTGCGCATAAGGCTGCGCGGGATGCCTCCGCAGTGCACGGCGACGAAGGGGGCCTCCCGGCGGCGTCCCGCGTTGTGGATGGCCTGAGCGAAGCCGTGCCGCTCCGTCCCTTCCTCACCCGTGAGCAGGACCGGAGCGTCATGCCGCGCGGCGCGGCGGAGCGCCTCCCGTGCCTGGGCAATGGCGGGGGAATCGCCCGGAATATCGTCAAGCGCGTAGACCGCCCCGGCCCCGATGGTGCGGGCCGCGAACCCGCACAGGCGGCGCGATTCGCGCAGGGCCAACACGCCGCCCTTGCCCATGCCGAGCGGCGCGAAGGAAAGCACGCACGGGAGCGTGCCGTTCGCGGTATGCAGCAGGGCTTCCCGATCCTGAAAGGCATTGTGTTCGTCAAGGATGTCGCGGCGCACTGCCTCGGAAAGCACCGCGTCCCGCAAGTGGAGATGGGGCGGCAACGCCTCCAGCCCGAGCATGGATAGCCCGCGCCCATTGGCGGAATGGATTTCACCCGAGGCGCCGACCTCAAGGATGCCCTCGTCCAGCACTTCCATGATCGCACGCTGCCTGCCGAGAGCGGCCCGCAGGTGGAGCTGTTCCGCGATGGCGTGGGCCGAAGCCTCCACCATGCCCCGCGTATGCAGATGATAGGATTCCCGGGCGATGGAAACATTGAGGACGCCTGCAAGCGTGCCGTCTTCGTAGCGGATGGGGGATGCGGTGCAGCTCCAGACATGATGCCGGGCGCAATAGTGCTGTGCGCCGATGATGGTCACGGTCTCCTGTTCGACAAGGCAAGTCCCGATGCCGTTGGTGCCGGATACGGCTTCCGTGGCGATCTGGCCGGGAAGCACGTCGGGCCCGTCGCCCTCACTCCGCAGGGTGTGCAGTACGAGCCCTGAGCCGTCTGTCAGCGAAATGCTGCACCGCGTGGCGCGCACCACGGAAAACAGTTTGTCCATGATGGAACGGGCGCTGCACAGCAGATCGCTGTTGAGGCGCTGGGCCTGCTCAAGGAGCAGCGCGTCCACACGTACAATGCTGTTGGCTTCCGTGGTGATGCCGGATTCCCGGCAGCGCTCCCAAGAGGCGAGGATGAACGGGGGGATATATTCGGGATCCACGGGGGCGGTCCCGTCGCGGAATTTTTGCCATTCCGCATACAAGGCTGCGTGCAGGGATGGGGATGCCTGATCCGGCGCCTGAATCATGAGTGAGGGCATGGAGTGACCATCCGGAGAAAAACCTAATAGCCTGAACACTGCGAAAAAAACAGATTATCGCCTTTCACATACTCGAAAGTGATACCGGAAAAGCCTCCTCCGGGCAAACGGAAAATGCGCGAGTCCCGTCGGGGCTCCGCCTCGTGCCTTGCTGAGAGGCTTTGTCCCCGGACCCTGCAAGAGGTTCCCCTGCCAATGCGGGCGCGCCGGAGTCGGTACAAGTGGGAGCGGGTGAATTCCTGCTAGCACGCAGGTTGTGCTTTGAGCTTATGCGTGTTTTCGTCGGCGGCATTGCCGCTCAGCGGAAAACGGGAGTGGGGGGTAAATGAAAGGCATCGCGGGCGGCATTTCGCCTATGGGAAAAAGCATGGGGAAAGGCATTCAGCGCAAACCGGAATGAATTCCCGGCGCGCCGTTTTCCCATCAGCGAAGCCTAATAGGGAAGTGGAGGGGCCGGAGGAGGCATACCCCGTGTGGGCCCTCACATTAAAGGGGTTCCTCCCTCCGGTGCCGTCCAAGGTGGCTGGAAACTCAGGCGCTCTTGGTTTCGCCTTCGCCCATTGGGGAAAAGACATCCGTCGCGTTGCCCCGGCTCTTGCCGAGGCCGAGCAGGGTTGCGGAAAAAGCGGTCACGAACATGGCCATGAACAGGATGAACATGGAGGCGTATTGTCCGATGCCGTAGGCGGCCTGACCGGGGGCCTGCGTTTCCATGATCCACCCGCTGGCGAGCTGAAGCAGGGCCGTCCCGATATAGGAGTAGATGTTGATCATCCCGGTGGCCGTGCCCACGATTTCGGGGGGGAAGTCCTCTTGTACCTTGGTGAGGGCGATGCCGCCGAACCCCCCGCAGAAGATGCCGAAGGCGAGACTCCAGACCGGGAGCAGGGAGGCGGGGAGCACGGGATGATCCGCAAGCAGCGGCGCGGCGAGCAGGATGGTGACGCCGCTGGCGGCGAGGAGCAGGGCTCCCTTGGACCACCGGACCCACGTCACGATGACCCCCACCAGCGACGGGCCGACCACCGCGCCGAGGGCCATGCAGAAAAGGATGCCGCCCGCCGTGCCCTTGTCGAGGCCGTAGCCCTGAATGAAATACGGCCCGGCCCAGAGCCCGGTCATGGCGTAGAACGACCCGTACATGCAGAAGAACCATGTGGATACGCTCCAATAGGTGCGGCTGCGGACGATGCGGAGCATGGTTTCACGCAAGGGCGGGACGGGGTGTTTGCGGGGAGCGATGGAAACCCATGCCGGGGCGTACCCGGCCTCTTCGGGGCGGTTGCGTACCCACAGCCACGTGGCGCCGGCCACAAGCACGGTCGCCGCCGTAGCCGCAAACATACTGCCGCGCCAGCCCACGGCCTGCGAGAGCAGCATGAGCGGATAGGTGGCGAGGAGCATACCGCCCGTACCGAGGGAAAGGATCAAGCCCGTGCCGAGGGCGTGCCGTGCCGGAGGGAACCAGTACAGGATCACCCGCAAGGCGGGCACGAAGACCATGCCCATGCCGACGCCGATGAGCACGCGGCCGGCCGTCGCCGCCGTTACCGAGCCGGAAAGGGCGAACAGGAGCGACCCCGCAGCCCCGATGAGGAGGAACGAGGCGATGGTGTTGCGTGAACCCCAGCGGTCCGAAAGGATGCCCGCCGGGATCTGCATGAACCCGTACGGGTAAAAATAGGCGGAGCTCATGACCGACATGAGCCCGCCGCCGACGGCGAATTCGCGCATGATATCCACGGCGAGGGTGCTCGTGGATGTCCGAAAGAAACTGACGAGCGCATAGCAGATGGTCAAAATGGAAAAAATAAACCATGCATGTCGGGTCATGGCTTTGGATGAATGGGGGGACATAGGGCCTCCGTGAAAGCCGCGCCCGCCGGACGGGAGGGCGCAGCAAAGCCTTCCGGCGGAAATGCTTTCCGTCGTCGGCTTTTTCGGGAATAAGGGGGGACGTGCGTCCGGCGGGACGCCCTCAACAGGGGCTGAAAGCGTCCCGCCGGGGGATTATTCCCCGCACGGGATATCGAGCTTGAGCGCCTTGATCGCGTTGCGGTACAGCAGGTTGGGCAAGACTTCAGGCTTGAAGGGCAGAGCCTTGAACTGCTCCACGCCTTCACGGAAGCCGATGAACGGATAGGCCGTGCCGAACAGGAAACGCTCGGAGAGGAAGGTATTGGCGGCCATGACGTAATCGCTCACGCCGGGCATATTGTACATGTACATGTCAGGGCAGAGGTACAGGTTGGGGCGCTTGAAGGCCACGAACAGGATTTCCGTAACCCACGGATAGCCGCCGTGCGTGTTGATCACGGTCATTTCAGGGAAGTCGCCGCACACCCGGTCGATGATGATCGGGTTGCTGTGGCTGAGATCCGGGCCGTTGCCCCCGCCGCCCATGAGCAGCACCGGGATGCCGTGCTCGGCGCAGTATTCGTATATGGGGTAGATGCGGCGGTCATCGGCATACATGGGGCTGGCCAGCACGCCGGGCTCCATGCCCACGGCCTTGAGCGGCCCGTTCACCACGAAACGCTCGATCTCCTCCAGCGCCTTGGCGCGGTTCGTCGGATCGATCCCGGCGACGCCGATGAATTTTTCCGGGTAATCCGCGACGATGGCGGCGATGTCCTCGTTGGGCACGTTACCCATGAAGGCATTGGCCTGACGGCCCGGCACGACACCCAGCGTCACGCCGCCTTCCTCCATTTCCTTGAGCATCAGCTCCATGTCGCCCTGTTTGGCGGACGGCGGGGGAACCATGCCGAGCCTGCCGCTCCAGCTGGCGATGCGTTCCTGATTGCGGAAGATGTGCATATTCAGAAAACCGCGCGTGGCGGGGCGGAGCCTGAAATCAATGATCATAACGTTTCTCCCGGCCCTTGCGAGCCTGTTGGCGGTGCGTCCGCAGCGGGCGCTTACTTGATGGAACACCCGGCCTGGAAACCGGATTCGATGGCGGTCAGGATTTTGCCGACGGAGGCGCAATCCCCCACGCGGGCACAGGGACAGCCCATCTCTTCAAGCTCGGCGGCAAGGGCGTTTTCGGCCCGGTAGCCCACGGCAATCACGAGCGTGTCGAAGTCGTCAAGCCAGCGTTCCGAGCCGGAAGGGAATTTGGCTTTTACCTTGCCTTCTTCGGTGACTTCAAGCACCTGCGTACTGGTAAGGAAGCGCGTGCCGTACTCCCTGAGGCGCTGCATCAGATAACGGCGGGTACGGGATTCCATATCCTTCGCCAGTTCGGGCTGGAGTTCGAGGATGGTCACGTCCGAACCCTGCGCGGCGAGGAACTCGGCGGTTTCACAGCCGATAAGCCCGCCGCCGATGACGAGCGCCTTTTTCCCGGCTTTGGCTTCACCGGAGAGGATGCTCTGGGCTACCACCGCGTTCCGGGCCTTGCGGCAGAAGCCGGGGAATACCGGGGCGCTGCCCGTGGCAACGATCACGGCGTCCGCGCCGAGATCCCGTACCGCTTCGGGCGTGAGGGCGGCCCCGAGGTGCAGCCCGACGCCCGCCCGCTTCAACTGTCGCTCGAACCAGCCCGTGACATGGCCCAAATCTTCCTTGTACGGCGGTTTGCAAGCCACGTTGAGCAGACCGCCGAGGCGATCCGATTTTTCATACAGATCCACCGTATGCCCCCGGAACCGGGCGGCAAGGGCGGCCTGCATCCCGGCGGGTCCGCCGCCGATGACCGCGACTTTCTTGGAGGACGCCACGGGATCGAGATCGTACTTGCCTTCCGCGCCAGACAACGGGTTCAGCGCACACCCGATACCCGTTCCGCGCGCGGAGCCGGCTACGCAGCCTTCGTTGCAGCCCACGCATCGGATGATGTCTCCGGCCTCGCCCGCCGCAACCTTGGCGGGCAGGAACGGATCGGCAATGAGCGCACGGCCCATCGCCACCATGTCCGCATCCCCGCGATCGATGATGCCCTGAGCCGTCTGCTCGTCGGCTACGCGGCCCGCCACGATGACGGGCACGGCGGCCTCAATGCCGTCGCGCACGGCGCGGGAAAGGGGCGCGTTCCAGCCCTTCTCCACGCAGGCGGGCGGGGAAACCATGAAATTCGTCTCGCGCAGCCCCACGGAAACGTGCAAAGCGTCGATGCCGTCGGCTACCAACCGCTTGGCGAGGGCGACGGAATCCTCCAGCGTGGTGCCGCCGGGAAGCCCTTCAACGGCGCTCATGCGGTAGGTGACCGGGAAATCCGGCCCCACGGACTCGCGGACTTTGCGGCAGACCTCAAGGGCGAAGCGCATACGGTTTTCCAGCGAACCGCCGTATCCGTCGGTGCGCCGGTTGGTATAGGGGGAAAGGAACTGGCTGATGAGATAGCCGTGCGCCCCGTGGATTTCCACGGCGTCAAACCCGGCTTCGCGGGCACGGATGGCGGCCTTGCCCCAGCATTCCACGAGGCGGGCGATTTCCTCTTCGCTAAGGATCACGCTGTTGTCGTAGGGGGTCACGCCGGGGATGGCGGATACGAGAGGCACGGCATGGCCCGAAAATTGGGGGAGCGCGGCGCGCCCGCCGTGCTGGAGCTGGATGGAAATGCGCGCCCCGTGCCGTTTCACGCGGCGGGCCAGATCGGTGAGGCCGGGCAGGCGCGCGTCGTCCGCGATGCTCAGGCCACGGGAGAAGGAGTTGCCGGTGGGATCGACGGATGTGGCCTCAATGGTGACAAGCCCGGCCCCACCCTTGGCACGCTCTTCGTAGTAGCGGAGCATACGCTCCGTGACGCCGCCGTCCGGCGCGGCGTATTTCGTACACATGGCGGGGAAGACAATCCGGTTTTTGATCAACAGCGTGTTGATGCGGATTGGATTGGTGCAACAAGATGTGTTCATGGAACCTCCAGATGAAAAAGACATCTTGTCTGCGGCAATGCAAGCCATGTGCCATCTTTCCGGCGGATGAGGCGTGCCGCGCCGGGCCGTTTCCGCCTTTTTCCTGACCCCCGGAATTCATTCCGATACAGTGGGCGGCTCTGAATATCCCCGGTGTTCCCGTATCTTCGCTTCCCCGTCCAGAGAGTGTGCCCGGTGTGCAAAATGTGGGCATGTATTTGTAGACATGTTCATAGAATATGATTTATAATAGACATACGTAAACACGCTTTGTGCGGAGAGGAACATGGAAGAGCATATCGAGCGGAACAAAAGGGTCCTTGAACAGTGGGAGCGCTTCCACAGGCAAGAGCCCGTGGACGAATCCGCCGTCCGGCCCCTGATCCTGCGTTCATGGAAGCGCTGCCGCCTTCAGGGGGTCAGGCCGGACAACGCCTCAAAAGTGTCCCTCAGCCCCGCCGCGCTGGAAAAGCTGCTCGATCGGAACGCGGATCTTGTAGCGGTGGCCAAAAGCATCATGGAAAAGCTGTATAACCCCATCAGCACTTCGCGCAGCTTCATTTCCCTGTCCGACGCGCAGGGGATCGTCCTGCACGCGCTCTGGGACAATACCGGCAGCTACCCTATCCCGCACCTCGCGCCGGGCAACCTCGCGGCGGAAAGCGCCTCGGGGACCAATGCCATCGGGACGTGCCTCGTGGAACATACGCCTGTGGAGACGCTGGCTTCGGAACATTACTGCCGCTCGTTCCACGGCTGGTTCTGCTCGGCGGCCCCCATCAGGGACAGCCGGAACGCCATCGTCGGCGTGCTCAATGTGACGCTCCCGAGCGCCCTGTACCATCACCATACCCGGGGTATGATGGAAGCGGCGGCCCACGCCATCGCGGAACAGCTCCGCCTGCGGCTGCTCCTTCAGGAACAGAAGGCCATCATTGAAATGTTGGATGAAGGGGTGGTCGTGCTGGAAGGCGACGGCACGATACGGACGCTGAACAACAAGGCGCAAGCCATGCTCGACCTGCCGCCGGACGCTGTGCACGGCAATATTCAGGACATCATCTTTTCCAGCGACATCATCCGGGCGATCCTCTCGGAAAGCGACCAATTCAGCGATCAGGAAGCGTTCCTCCAGCTCAAGGGCGGTTCGCTCAACTGCATGCTTTCGCTCACCCGCTTGGAATCGGGGAAAGGCCGGGTGCTGACCCTGCGCGAGACCAAAAGGATCAAGGAATCCGCCGTGCGCGTCACCGGGGCCAAGGCCGTCTATACTTTCGATCACATTGTCGGTAACGCGCCCGCCACGCAGGAGGTCGTACGCATGGCCCGCATGGCGGCCCAGAGCGATGTGACCACCCTCATCCTCGGGGAAAGCGGCACGGGCAAGGAACTTTTCGCGCAGTCCATCCACAACGGGGGCAGGAGGGCCAACGCGCCTTTCGTCGTGGTGAACTGCGGGGCACTGCCGCGCAACCTCGTGCAGAGCGAGCTTTTCGGCTATGATGAAGGCTCTTTTACGGGCGCGAGCCGCCTTGGGAAGCCCGGCAAATTCGAGCTGGCGGACAACGGGACCATTTTTCTTGATGAAATCGGGGAGATGCCCCTTGAAGCGCAGGTCAGCCTGCTCCGTCTGCTCCAGAACGGCGAAGTGACCCGCGTGGGAGGCAAACACACCCGCCTCGTCAACGTGCGGGTGCTCGCCGCCACGAACCGCAATCTTGAAAACGCCATCCGTCAGAACGCCTTCCGCGAGGATCTCTACTATCGCTTGAACGTCTTCACTCTCAACGTGCCTCCCCTGCGCGAACGCAGTTCGGACATCGCGCTTCTGATCAACCATTTCCTCGATCACTTCGTCGCCTCCCTCGGGCGCGGCCCCTTGCGGGTTACGGATCGGGCTATGGATGTGCTCCTCGGTTACCCGTGGCCCGGCAACATCCGTGAGCTTGAAAACGTCATAGAAAGGATGGTGCATATGTCACAAGGGGTGCCCTCCATCGACATTGACGTGTTGCCCGCGAACATCCTCAATCACGAGGGCATACCGGGGGGCGCGCCGCGTCCCGCCGTCCCTCGCGGGCTCCTTTCGCATCAGGAGAAGGAGACCATCGTCCGGGCGCTTCAGGAGGCCGGGGGCAACATCCGGGCGACCGCGAAGGCCCTCGGCATTTCCCGGAGCGGCCTGTACGTCAAGATGCGCCGTTTCGGCCTGTCGCCGGACGAGTGCCGGTAGGGTCAGGGAGGAAGGGCGTTGGGAAATTTGGAGGGGGAGGGGAAACTTTCTAGAGAAAGTTTCCCCTCCCCCTCCTCTTCAAAGATTTTCGATTGGTGGGGAGGCTGTGCAACAGGAGTTCGTTCCGGCGAATAGAGAATAAGCGAAGCAAGCAGGCCGACAGTTCGTTTCACTTAAAGAAAGACGCGAGGCACTGCCGCGCGTCTTTCTTTTTGACACAGGGAAAGATTGAAAACATTCCCCACCCTCCATCCGGGGGTGCAGGGGAATCATTCCCCTGCCGGGGGAGTCTGAGGGGCGAGGAGCCCCTCAGTCTTTCAGTTTTCTACAGCCAGCCTTTTTCCTTGTAGTATTTTGCCGCGCCGGGATGCAGCGGCAGAGCGAGCCCCTGACCCGCCTTCTCGGGCATGAAGGATTTCCAGAACGGGCTGGCGATCACGATGTCGTCGCGCTTTTCGCACATGGCCTTGACCATCTTGTAGGCGATGTCCTCGGAGACGTTCTTGTTGATCATGAGTTCGGTGCTGGCGGATACGGTGACGATGTCCTTGCCGAACTTGCCGCCGTAGAACGACGCCGGGATCACGTCGCGCTGGAGGCCGTACTTCTCACCCACGGCCTTGATGACGTTCTCGTCCACGGGCAGGATATCGAGGTCCACGCTGTTCATCATGTCCTGCACAATAAAGGCTTCGCCGGGTCCGATCCACAGGGCCACGTCAAGCTGGCCGTCCTTCATCATGCTGGCGGCGTCGTTGGTGGAAGGCGTGTAGATCTTGCCGCCCCATGCGGTGATGTCCTGCTGGCTGATGCCGTATTCCTCAAGGATCCACTTGCCGAACAGATAGGAATTCCCGGCGGTGTGGGACATGGAGATGCGGATGGGCATCTTCTTTTCCTTGATCTGGGCGAGGGACGTAATGCCGGAAGCCTTGTTCACGATGAAGTGCATCCGGGTTGAGTCGTGCAGGTTGAGAAGGCCCATGACGTTTTCCGTGGGCTTCTTGTAGGGATCGATGCCCTTGGCCGCCGCGAAGATGACGCTGTGCGCGGCGATGCCGAAGTCGCTCGCGCCCTTCTCGACGTGCATGACGTTGGCGAGCCCGCCGCCGGGGAAGAGGGAGACGTCAAGCTCGGGATACATGGTGGAAATGGCTTTGCCCATCGCGCCCATGCCGACGTACCACGCGCCGCCGGCGGGCGATGCCGCGGCCTTGAGTTCGGTAAAGTTCTTGGCGAGGGCGGGAGCGGCACCCACGGCGAGGGAAAGGGCAAGGGCTACGGCCTTGAAGAAATGCTTGCAGGTCATGATTTATGCCTCCTCGGGCAGTTCGATGTTCAGAAGCTTCGCCGCGTTCTTATAGAGGAGCTTGGGCAGGACTTCAGGCTTGAAAAGCCCCTTGAAATGGCTCACGCAGTCCACGATGGGCATCAGCGGGTAGGCCGTGCCGAACAGGAAGCGATCCTGCATGAAGTTGTTCGCCGCCATGATGTAATCCGCCGCGCCCGAGCAGTTGAAGAGATACATGTCCGGGCACAGATAGATGTTTTTCTGGAAGAAGCACACGCCGAGGATCTGCTGCACCCACGGCCAGCCGCCGTGCGAAATGATGAAGTTGGTCTTCGGGAAGTCGGCGGCGATGCGGTTGATGATCTTGGGATCGCTGTAGGTGATGTCCGGCCCGGCCCGGCCTCCGAGCATCAGGATGACCGGGATGCGGTGCTGTTCGCACAGATCATAAATGGGATAGATGCGCGGGTCGTCGGCGTACATGGGCTTGTCCAGAGCGCCGGGCTCCATGCAGATGCCCTTGAGGGGGCCGTTCAGCACGGTGCGGTGGATTTCTTCCAGCGACTCTTCCCTTTTGGAGGCGTTGAGCCCGGCCATGCCCACGAAACGGCCCGGAAAATCACCCAGCAGGCTGATGATGTCGTCGTTGGAGATGGACCCCTTGAAGTGGCCGTTGCGGCCCGGGATGACGCCCATCGTCACCCCGGCGGTGTCCATTTCCTGAAGCATCAGTTCGGGGGATTTCTGGGCGACGGACGGGGCCTGTTTCATGGAAAAGCATTCGGTGAGCTTTGCGGTGCGGGCCACGTCGTCGTAGACGCCGATGTTCAGGAAACCCCGTGCCGGGGGCCGCATACGGAAATCGATGATCATCTTAAAACTCCTTGAAGCTGTTTATGTGAAATGATTGTGGGACCGAAACAGCCTTCCCGCGGGCGGGATGCCGGGTGGACCACCCGCAGGAAGGGCTCCTGCCGGAGCGGGGTTATGCGGCGATGGGTGCTCTCCTGCGGCGGAGCATCTGGACGATGCCTACGGAGAAGAGGAGCCCGAAGCCGATGATGTCGGTGGAGAGGCCGGGATAGATGAGCGTCAGCCCGCCGATGAGCAGGAAGGCGCGTTCCCATGCGGAGGTCGAGCACAGAAGCCAGCTCTGCATACCGCCCGCGATGCCGATGACGCCGATGATGGCTGTGATGGCGGCCCAGATGATTTCGGGCGTTTCGCCGATGCCGAGGAGCGCGGGCTGATAGACGAACATGTAGGGCACGATGAAAGCCACGATGCCGAGCTTGAGGGCGATAAAGCCCGTCTCCATGGCCTTGCTTTCGGCGATGGCAGCCCCCGCGAAGGCCGCGACGCATACGGGCGGGGTGATGAAGGACAGGATCGCATAATAGAACACGAACATGTGGGCGACGAGCTGCGGGGCCCCGGCCTTGATGAGCGCGGGTGCGCCGAGGGTGGCGACCACGATGTAGGCGGGAGTGGTCGGGATGCCCATGCCGAGCACGAAGCTGGTCAGCATGAGGTAGACCATGAGCAGGAACAGGCTGTCCCCGGCGAGGATGGTGATCAGGTTGATGAACTTGTAGCCGATGCCGGTAAGCGAAAGCACGCCCACGATGAGGCCGGAGCAGGCGCAGCAGGCCGAAACCATCAGGGCCCCGCGCGAGGAGGCGACGAGCGCTTCAATGAAGGATTTGAAGGTGAAACGGGTCTCGGCCTTGAGCATGGCGAGCAGGACGATGCTCAGCGTGGCGATGTTGGCGCAGAAGACCACGCTCCGGCCCATGCCGAGCAGCAGGATCAGCACGGCGATGGGTACGAGGTAGTAGAGGCGGCTGACCACGGACTTGGTTTCGGGGACCATGTCGGGCGAGAGCTTGCCAAGGTCATTCTTGACCGCTTCAAAGTGGATCATGACGAGCAGGGCGAGATAATAGAGGATCGCCGGGAGCAGGGCGGCTTTGGCGACGTTGAGGTAACCCGCGCCGGACAGATCCGCCATCAGGAAGGCGGCGGTCCCCATGACCGGGGGCATGAGCTGCCCGCCGGTGGAGGCGACGGCTTCCACCGCGCCGGCGAAGGGGGCGCGGTAGCCGACCTTCTTCATGAGCGGGATGGTGAAGGTGCCGGTTCCGTAGACGTTGGCGGCGGCGCTTCCCGAGATGGTCCCGAACAGGGCCGAGGCGAAAATGGCGACCTTGGCGGGCCCGCCCTGCGAGTTGCGGGTGAGCAGGCAGGCGAGATCCATAAAGATGGAACTCATCTTGGAGCGTTCGAGGAACGCCCCGAACATGATGAACCCGAACAGGGTCGACGTCGCCACGCCGATCGGGATGCCGTACACGCCTTCATTGAGCAGGAAAAGATGTTCGACGATGACGTCGAAGGTGAAGCCCGTATGCTTGACGGCGCGGGGCAGCATGTCTCCGAAGAAGGCGTACAGGATAAGCGTCGAGGCCACGATGACCAGCGCCCAGCCCGTGGTGCGGCGGGTGATTTCGAGGACGAGCAGGACCGTTGCGGCGGCGAAGAATTTGGCCGCCGGGGTTACGTCGTCGATGTAGCGCATACGGGTGGTGATTTCGGTCAGATGCAGGGCGAAGTAGACCGCCGTGGCGATGGCGAGACCCGCGCAGCACAGGTCGATAAGCAGAAACAGCGTGGGTTCTTTCTCGTTTTCCTTGTATTTACGGCAAGGTATGAACAGAAAAACGAGCACTGTGATAAACGACACAAACATGACACGCATCATGGAGCCGTCAAGCACCCCAAAACCCGTGGTAAACCAGATCTGGAAGAGGGCCAAAGCCAGCGCAAACCCCTTTGCAACCGGCTTTATCCCTTCCCGTGTCAATGCGAATGACATGGTGATCCCCTTCTTCACGCAGGCCGTGCGGCCTGTCCAAATGTTCAACCTCTGATGAAGCCTCGGACTATCATGCTGAAGGGAAAGCAATAATTGGGCCGGGCCGTATCTTGGGCGCCGTATTGTGAAAAAGGGAATAAAAGAGGGTGAGAAATCGGGATGTTCTCGGGAGAAAAGACGAAAAACGGCGTGTTCACGCTTGTAGAAAAAAAGAACATGTCCATAGACATGTATAAAATCTGATTATAACGCGACACTCCTCATTTTGGGTGATGGCCGGGCCTGTCGACATTCAGATTCTTCTCCATGAGGCCGGAACGGAAAAAGCCCCACGGATAATGCGTGGGGCTTTTTGTATGGAAAGAAGATGTTGGCTGGAAGTGCTGAAGCCACTGTGGAGCACAAGGTACGATGCAGAGGGCCGCATCCTTCTTTCAGAAGCGGGCCTTGTTATCGGGGAAGTGCCGAACTGCCTTTATTTCATGATACTTCAATGGTGAGCCCTTCCCACGCCACATTGCGCAAGTCGGCTTCCCAGGCCGGGGTCCGCTGCGAGCGGGGTGTGTAGTCCAGACACCACCGGGCGAGGCTGAGGGGAAGGACCGCTTCAAGCGGGAGATCGGCAAGGCGTTGCAGGTCCGCCCTGCTGATGCCTCCGGAGGTGAGCAGTTCCAGCATACCCGCAGGGAAAAGCCTCCCGGTTTCTCGGGCTTGCATGGAAATGGCGAAAGCCGCCAACATCGTCCGGCCCGGGAGAGGCGGGAGCGGTTCGCCGCACTCCATGAATAGATCACGCACGGCGTGGAGCATGGTCGGAAGATAGCGCACGAGGAAAATCCCGCCGTGGCAGCAAAGTCCGTGCTCAAGTGCAAGCGTCATGTAGGAAACGAACAGCCCCGGATAGATGTTCCGGTCGCGCAGGGCTCCGATGACGGCTTCCGGCACAAGCGGCAGATGGAAGCCCGGAAATTCGAACGCGCCGTTGTCCGGCGACAGGCGCAGAGGGTGCCGCCGCCCGCGCCCGTCTACGCCCCAGAAAAAGGCCGTGCCATTCCCGGCTGTCCGGGGCAGCTCGCCGCCGGAAGCCACGCAGGGGCTCCAACAGCCGCGCACGCCGGCCAGACGCCGTAAAAGCCCCTCGCACAGGACCGGCGTAAACAGCGCCCTGTGCAATACCGAATCGGGCCGGGCAAGATCGCCGATCAGCAGCTCCCGGGCGATTTCCTCCAATTCGAGATAGGCGACTACGGGCCGGGCATCCGGAAACAGGGCGGCGTACAGCTTCGCGTTGACCCGCGCGGCCTGTTCCCCAAACCGTTTGAGCGCGAGCGTGTCCGGGTCAAGCAAATGGTGCAGCACCGTCCCAAGCCCGCGCTCCTCATAGGCCCTGGTCGGCCTCCAGTGGGCGGCACTTGAACGTACGTCCTTTGCGGCCAAGGCGGGGGCATTCAGTTCCACGGTATCCTGCCAGGAACTCCGGAACAGAGGGAACCGTGCCGGGGCGTCCGCGTGGAAGGATTGCAGCCCGCGCGGGTATGCCGAACTTTGCAGGGACACGCCGCCGCAGGACAACACGGGGATTACGGCCCCCGGTGTGCCGCCGGCCAGACGGTTAAGGCCGAAGAACGATACGGCCTGCACCATTTCAGGCAGGCAGTCGATGCCGTGCAGATTCGCCGACAGGACGGCGCTGTTCCGGGAAAAATACCGCTTGACCGCCTCGCCAACATCGTTGCCGAGGCTTCGTGCCGCGTGTTTCGCCATGCAGTCCACGATGGCGTCGGAAGGCCGACGTTCCCCGTCCGCCGTCGCGTAGGCCGAAGCGGATATTTCACCGAGGCTCATGCCGCGCCATGCCGCAAAACAGCCGGGAAGATAGGGAAAGGCCTCCCAAAGAGGCTTGAAGACGGGCATAGCCAGCGGATCAATCATGTGTGCTCCTTTGCAAGGCGGCATCCAGCGGTGCCAACACTATTGCGCATCGTTGTCTCTTGCAAGGAACAAAGCAAAAAGCGGGCCGGAAAGGAACCCTCCCGCGTGAAATGCCATACTGCGGCGCACGGAGGAGGATCGAAGGAGGCGCTTTGCGGAAAACATGTGGCGGCTATGCAAAAAGCGGAAGCTGGTCCCCTCAAGGGGAGGGCGGCAATCCGTCATGCGCCAGCCTTGGCCAAGCGCCCGGTCAGGGCGAAAAGGATGTTCAGGACGGCGAGGACCGCCGCCATCCCGAGCAGTCCCGAATTCACGCCCCACAGGGCGATCACCTGCCCGAGAGCTACCGGGCCGAGCATTTGGCCGAGCCGTTCGGTGATATTGTAGATCCCCACCGTCCTGCCGGATCCGACCTGCCGGGAAACCGGGATTTCGAGCGCATAGGTTCCCTGCGCGCTGGCGACGATGGCATTGCACAGGGCGAGCAGGGCCACGCAGGCGAAAGCCGCCGCGAGCCCGTCGAGAAGGAGCAGGGCAATGATGCCGCCGATGCACAGGAACCCGCCGCCCACGAGCCAGACGAGCTTGTTGGGCGACTTGTCCACGGCCCTCCCGAAGAAGGGGCCGAGATAGATGATCACGAGGCAGAACAGCAGGAACACCCGCCCGATGCCCGCCGGGCTGACCCCGGCCTGGCTGAGCGACACGGGAAGGAAGAATTGGAACAGGCACACGGTCACAAAGGCGCAGGGGAAGATGTTGCCCAGCAGCAGGCCCGCCATCTTGATGTCCGAGAAAAAGGCGCCGAGCCCGCGCAGGGAGATGCGCCCTGAGGCCGACGGTTCGGGAGTCCACGCCTCGCGGGGCAGCGCGAAATGGAGGAAGATCCCGATGATGGCCATCAATCCCGCCGAAACGAGGAAGGCCGACGCATACCCGAGGTTATCCGCGATGAGCCCGCCGAAGGCGCTGCCGCACAGGAACCCGGCGTATAGGCCCGCGACGAGCGCGGAGAGGTTCCCGGCCCGGTGCTCGGGCGAGGAGTGCGACACGACGAAGACCTGCCCGGCGAGGTTGATGAGGCCGTAGCCGAACCCCGCGCCGCCTCTGGAGAGGATGTAGGCGAGGGAATCCGAGACAAGGCCGCTTGCGACGTTGCCGAGCGCCACCAGCAGCGCCCCCCACAGCAGAAGGGGCCGCCAGCCGCTCTTTTGGCTCCAAAAACTGCCTATGAGGATGCCTATGCCCACCGCGCACATTTCAAACGACAGCGGGAGGCCCATCACCACATCGGGCGGGAGCCCAAGCAGGCCGAGATCCATTTCCGCTATCCGCAGAGGGATAAAGGAAGCGGGCAGATCGATGGCGAACATGCACAGAAAAATGATCGGGCGCATGATGCGCGGCGGCAGGGGGTCACCGGCGGACGGCGCGGCGGCCTGTCCCACGCCCTGCAGGGGCACAAGCTCCAGCATGAACAGCATGGCGATGATCATGATGGTCAGGGTGTCGTAGACGATGGAGCGGAAGGCTTCCCATACCGTGCTCTCGTCAATGCCCACGGTCACGGAAACCGGGCTGTCGGCGGACAGGGGCACGCCCGCTTGGAGGGGCGTCCTCGGGTTCCCCGCCGTAAAGGTGGTCCCGCCGGCGTCGCTGACGGTGATGGACTGCGCCCAGGGCAAGCTTTGGCGTATGTGGTCCAGATACGTCCTGACGGAAGGCACATCCGCCAGCTTCAACCCGAGATCGTTGATGTGAGCGACATCATGCCCAATGTAGCGGGCAAGCTGCGTTCCGGCGTCTCGGGCGTTTTCCTCCAAAAAGGAAACGACCGGGCCCCGGAGGAAAAAAAGGAAAGCGATCTGGCTGACGAGCAGGGGGATGATGAGACATCCTTTTCCGAGCCTGGGGAAAGGGGGCTTGCCTTCCCGCAATACCAGCAGGATAAACAAAGAGCCACCCAGTACGGCCACCCCGAGGAACAGGAGCGCGTGCATGGAGGCGGCTTTGCCGACAAGCGCGGTCATGCCCGCCTCGTCGAACCCGGCGAGCACGCTCCCCACTTCGGCTCCGGTCCGGTTCCTGATGGGCTGGACGATCCAGACCTTCCCGTCGGCGTCGAAGGTCTTCACCTCGCCGTGCAGCGTTTTGAGCTTGTTTTCGTCCTGAGGGACGGGCGGGGCCTCCGATGCGTCGGAGGGCCAGGCGGCGATGCTCCGCCCTTTTCCGTCCAGTACGGCAAGGCGGCTGACGCCCGCGATTTCGCAAAAACGGCGCACGCGCTCGGCCATGTCCTCCACGCGTTCGGGATCTTTGCCGAAACGGGCCAGACGCGAGAGATCGAGGCTGAACTTTTCGCTGGCAATGGCCTGCACCGAAACAAGGGAAGTCTTATAGGATTTGTACAGGGTAGCCAGCGTGAGGATGCCATACAGGCACTGCGCGGCGAGAAGCGTTGCCAGACCGCCGATGAGCAAACGCCTACGGGATGATTCCATGTTTACTCGCCCGCGTTTTTGATATCCTGATAGATCGCGTCCGCCGCCAGCAGGATCTCGAAAGGCGGGTCCCAATAGATGAGCCTCGCCATTTCCAGATTGATGGCAAGCCCTATTGCGCTGTCGAATACCTGCCCGACATCTCTGGGGCGTATACCGTCCATGACTTTGACGATGGCTTCGGCCCCGAAGCGGCCTTCACTGGAAAAACTGCTTTGGGACAGGCTCATCAGGACGCCGAGCTTCGTTTCCTCGATGCCGCTCTGGGAAAAGGAGGGGACGCCCGCTTCAATGAGCGGCTGGAGCAGTTCCCGCATCCGGTTCCACTGCATACCCGAGTTGGTGGTGAGGTACACGGCGTCAGAGGTTTTCGCCAGTTGGGAAACACACTGCTTGAGATTGGCGAAGCTCTGATCCGGAGGCACATTCAGCGCCGTGGTGCAGCGCACAAGCTCGATGCCAAGCTCATCGGCGGCGGATTCGATGGCGGCCAACGAGACGTCGGAACGGCCTTCCGGCGTATCCTCATAAGGGATGCCCATTTTCTTGAAACCAAAAATATCATGGAAAACGGCGATCTGGCGCTTGTAGCGCTCGGGGTCGATCTGTGCGTGCAGGTTGTCGCGCCCGGAGTCCTTCAACGATTTGGCGATACCCGCCTGTACGGCGTCGGTGACCGACATGGAGAACACCGGAACGGAAATATCGGCTGTGGCCATGTCCAGCCCGGCCCATGTGCCGAAGGCGAAAATCATGTCCACGTCGCCCTTTTCACGGATACGGTCGAGCAGGGCCTTTCTGTTGGCGGCACGTTGCGCCGCGTCCCAGTTGGCGGAATAGTAGCCGTCTTTCAAAAACACCAGCCGATCGCCGCCCGCATGTTCGGCGAGCCAGTCCCAAATGGGCCGGGTGTCGTCCGTCTTCTCCGGGATGGGCACATCGCCATCGGCAATGACCCCAAGTTCGGCAAGCCCCTTGGCCGTTGCGGCAAGGATACGCTGATAGTCCGTGTACCCGCCGCCCTCAATGTAGGCCACCCGCCATTTTTTTGCGGGATGGGCGGGAGTTTTTTCCTGAACAGCTTGGGTTCCGTCGCCGGCGGACGCGGGAACGGCGGCAAAGAGCAGACCGCCGCACATCAGCATAAAGAGGAACAAACGGCAAAAGCGATTCATGGCGACTCTGTTTTTCACAAGGTTAGACAGGCGACCGTTCAGGCCGCGTTCCCGGAGGAGCGTGCACGCCGGGACATCCGTATGCTCCCGAATCGTAAGACGTCAGGAGATGATTTCGCTTTTACGTGCATTCTCAAATACATTCAAGGCCAGCACATGTCCGGAAAGCCTTTCACCGCGAACCAGGGGCAGGGCTCTCTTCGCATCAGTCGTTTCCATGAAATGCACTATGGGCGATAATGCAATGAATATCAGCATACTAGAAGGTTATCCCTTCTGTGTAGAGCTTCCGGCGGAACACCCTTGCTCAAGCGTATGCCTGCGCGGAGGCGGGATACTCTCCGGAGCCTTTCTCCATATCGGCACTGCCAGCCTTGATGACAAAGGGGCTCCTTGCGGCTACTGTACCGACGAAAGCGCCTGGCGTACCGCGTGCCTGATGCATACCCCCCGAACATGCCTGTGAGCGGCGTTCCGTGGGCAACAGAGGTTGAATCCAGCCCGCATCCCGGCAGCGGCGAGTGTGCCGAGGACTTCAATAACAGCTTGACAAGCAAGGAGACTGCCATGAAGACCGTGATTTCCACTTCCAAGGCTCCCGCAGCCATCGGCCCCTATTCGCAGGCTATCCGTAAAGGCGACACCCTGTATCTTTCCGGCCAGATCGGTATGGTCCCGGCCACGGGTGAACTCGTTTCCGATGATGTGAAGGAGCAGACCGCGCAGGCCCTCGCCAATATGAAGGCCATCCTTGCGGAAGCCGGAGCCACGCCCGCGGATGTGACCAAAGTGACCGTGTTCATCGTGGACATGGCCGAATTCCAGATCGTGAACGGCGTATACAGTGAAACCTTCGGCGCCGATGCCCCGGCCCGCTCCTGCGTCGCCGTCGCCGCCCTGCCCAAAGGCGCGCGCGTGGAAATCGAAGCCATCGCCGTCCTGTAAATGTTTCGTTTCCGCTTTTACATATAATCGTTTTTTTCCCTCTTTTCCCTAACCCTCGGCTCGCCGAGGGTTTTGCGTATGGGGAGGTCGGGCCTTCTCCTTCCTGAGCGCTTGTCAGGGCAAAAACGGGAAGGGAAAGCCGCGTGCCCCTGTACCCTACAAGGGAACCTATCGGAGCTTCTGCTAGAGACAAAAAGCCCCGCACGGGGCAGGGCTTTTATTCAGTGGGGAAATGGGCGCGGCGCTGGGAGCGGGCTGTCTTGGGTTTTTGTTCCGCTTCGCAGATTTGGGCCAGCCGTTCGGCGGAATCGGCATAATGCGCCCGCACGGCTTCTTCGATGGTGTACGGATTGCGCGTAAGAAACGCCTCATACATGCTGTTGTGCCGCTGAAAAAGTTCTTCGGTCGTGTACAGCGTACGCCATTGCTGAAACATGAGGTACTTGGAAATCACCCGGCAGGAGCTGCGGGCAATGGCGATAAGCAGGGGGTTGCTGGCCCTTTCGAGGATTGTTTCATGGAAGGCCGTTCCGAGCGCCGCGTGATCCTCGAAGGACGTACCGGAAAGCACGCCCTGCTTCATGCGATCAAGCAGCGCTTCCAATTCCTCCCACGGGCCTTTGGGCAGACTCAAGACTACATTAGCGGCGGCGGCCCCTTCGAGAAGCCCGCACAGTTCGTAGCGGTGGCGGATGCCGTCGCCCGTGAGCAGGGTTACGCATTTGCCCCGCTTCGGATGGGACATCAGAAACCCTTCCGTTTCAAGCTGATAAAGCGCCTCACGGACGGGAGCCCGGCTGATGCCGCATTCCTCGGCTATGCTCGCCTCGCTGATCCGATCCCCGCTGCGGAGTTTTCCGTTACGGATGCGCTGGCGGATGAGGTTGACGACCTGTTCGCTGTATGTCGGTTTATTAAGCTGTTGCATCGCTCACCATAGTTCGTTGGCGGCGTCCGATTGTGAACGCCGTATCTTATGTATCTGACACCAAATAGCCTCTCCCCATACACGTCGTCAAGGGCTATCGCCGGGATCCGCCACTCAGAATGTCTCCGGCTACGGCCCCGGAAAGCCGCAGGGCCTCGGGCCGGATGACGGCGATGACGCCGCGTTCGCCCGCATTGATGTACAACATCCCGAGATTGAAAAGGGATATCTGCGCGAACACCGGAAGCGGCGAGGGGAGCCCGAACGGGCAGATCCCGCCGGGTTTGTATCCGGTCAGCCGTTCGGCGTTTTCCGGCGAACTCGGCTGGAGATGCGGCACGCCCGAAAGCCGCTGGAGCTTGTGCAGGGATACGCGCTCGTCGCCGTGCATGAGCGCCATGACTGCCTGCCCTCCCTTCCCGTCGTCGAACACAAGGCTTTTTACGATGTCGTGTTCGCACAGCCCAAGCTGCCGGGCTGCGTCCTTCGTGCCGCCCCGTTCGACAAAACGATATTCCAAACGCCCCACGTCTTCACCCGCTTCTTCCAGAATACGGATGGCTGGTGCCTCTCCTTTCCCGTGCATTCCTCTCCTCCAGGTTCGTCGTACCGGCAGGAGATACCTTATATCCCGCTTACTGTCGACTGCTTTAGTCGACTGTTGCCGCTTCCGCTTTTCTCCTCTGATGCCTGCCGATGTTTCTTTGATACCCGGTTAGAGCGTTTCTCGACAGGGATACTCCCAGAGGCATAAGGAAATACGGGGAACCACGCCCGGGTGACGGCGAAGTTTCTTTGTTCGAAAATAAGTCGACGGTATACTGTTGACCATTTTACGTATCCGAGGTATTGTGCTTTCAGCAACAAGCTCAACCCTGACGACAAAGGAGAACCACATGGCTACAGTTACCGCAAAATACCTTGGCGATCTGCGTGTCGAATGCACCCATGTCGCGAGCGGGACCAAACTGGTGAGCGATGCCCCCGTGGACAACAATGGCAAGGGCGAAGCCTTTTCCCCCACAGACCTCTGCGTGACCGCCCTCGCGTCCTGCGCCATGACGATCATCGGCATTTACGGCAAGATGCACAACGTGGACGTTGTCGGAACGGAAATCGAAGTCGCTAAGACCATGAGCGCCAACCCGCGCCGCATCGGCAAGATCGAGGTGACCTTCATCATGCCCGATCGAGAATACACCGACAAGCAGAAGACCATGATCGAACGTGCCGCACATACCTGCCCGGTCCACCTGAGCCTGCATCCCGATGTCGAGCAGGTGTTCACCTTTAAATGGGCGAACTAACGCAAACAAGGAAAACGCCATGAAAACCGTGATTTCCACTCCCAAAGCCCCCGCCGCCATCGGCCCCTACTCGCAGGCTATCCGTAAAGGCGGCACCCTGTATCTCTCCGGCCAGATCGGTATGGTTCCGGCCACGGGTGAACTCGTTTCCAATGATGTGAAGGAACAGGCCGCGCAGGCCCTTGCCAACATGAAGGCCGTCCTCGCCGAAGCCGGAGCCACGCCCGCCGATGTGACCAAAGTGACCGTATTCATCGTGGATATGGCTGATTTTCAGGCTGTGAACAGTGTGTACAGCGAAACCTTCGGAGCCGATGCCCCGGCCCGTTCCTGTGTCGCCGTCGCCGCCCTGCCTAAAGGCGCGCGCGTGGAAATCGAAGCCATCGCCGTCCTCTAAGCCTCCCTCCCAGATACCGTCTCCCATATAACCCCCGGTCCCGCCGGGGGTTTTACGTAGGAAGGGTGTTTTCTACAGGATGGCGGGCCCTTTCTGTAGACGGCTGCGGGAAATTGTATAAGTCGGTTTATTTTAGTCGACCATTATTGTCGACAATAAAACGGTTTTCGGCTATGCTCCCTACAGACCTTTTGGAGAAAGCAATGCGACCAGCGCTTCTTGGGATCATCGGATGCGGCGCAATGGGGCGGCTCATCGCCCGGCATATCCGTGAACAGCTGCCGTCCTACCGTCTCGGCGGGCTTTTTTCGCGCACCACGGCGCACGCCGAGGGGCTCGCGCTGGAGCTCGGAGACGTTCCGGTGCTAGGCCTGCAACAGCTCATCGAAACATGCGATTTGCTCGTTGAAGCCACGAGTGCCGCCGCCATGCCGGATATCGTGCGGGCTTGCCTTGCCGCCGGAAAAGCCGTCGTGCCGTTGAGCGTCGGCGGATTTTCGCTTGATCCCGCTCTGTTGCGCGATGTGGAGGCGGCCCGCGCGGCGGTGCATGTGCCGTCCGGAGCCATCGCCGGGCTGGACGGCATCCGGGCCATGCGGGAAATGGGGCTTGATGCCGTTACCCTCACCACTGTGAAGCATCCCCGCAGCCTCGGCCAGATGCCGCCTCTCTCGGAGCTCATCCCGCCCACGGCGGAAGAAGCGCTGATCATGTCCCCCGAAGCGCGGCTGCTGTTCAGCGGCACGGCGGAAGAGGCGATCCGGCGTTTCCCCGCAAACGTGAACGTCGCGGTCAGCCTCGGCCTGGCGGGGCTCGGTTTTTCCCGTACGCGGGTGCGCCTGTTCGCGGATCCCTGTGCGGCAGGGACGCTGCACCATATTTCGGCCAGGGCCGGGGACTGCACATTGGAAACGATGACCCGCCCGGCCCCGTTGCCCCAGAATCCGCGTAGCTCGGCACTCGCCATGTATTCGGTCCCCGCTCTGCTGCGTGGGCTCGCCGCCAACCCGAAGCTGGCGGGGTAACTGTTTTCATGGACATGGAAGCCGGATAGGAACATTAATCTCCCGCCATCCCACAACAAACAAGGAGTCAGCAATGTCCCAAAGCATACAGGTTTCGTTCGTTCAAGAAGGCGACGTTTATACCGTCCATACGGGTTCATCTGTCCTTAAAGATATTGTCATGGACTATACGGGGGTCCCGGAAACGGAGCGGGGCGGCAACTCGTCCACCCTGCTCATCGCGGCGGCCCTGAGCTGTTTTTGCGGAAGCATCCGGGCGGCGCTCGTGGCGAGGGGGGTCCCTTTCCGCGCTATCCGGGCGCAGGGAACAGGAACCAAGGAACCCAATGCGGACGGCGCGATGCGCCTTGTGGGCATTGATATCGACGTGACTGTCGACGCGGACGAAGCCTACGCCGCCAAGGTGGACCACTGCGCGAAGATCGTCAAAAACTGTCTTATTACGGCGTCCATTTTTGAAGGCATCAACGTATCGCATAGCGTCCGCAGGGGAGGGAGCGCGTCATGAAGCTGACCATCATCGGGGGCGGCCCCGGAGGTTACACCGCCGCATTCGCCGCCGCGAAAGCCGGAGTTGAAGTCACCCTCGTCGAACGCGCCCACCTCGGCGGAACGTGCCTGCACACGGGCTGCATCCCGACGAAGACGCTGCGTTCGTCGGCGGACGCGCTGGACACGGTTGCCCGGCTCAGGGAGTTCGGCATTGCCGGGGATTGCGCCGCCACACCGGACATGTCCGCCATCGTCGCCCGCAAGCGCAAGGTGACGGCGACCCTGCAAACCGGGCTCGAAAAGACCGCCGCCCAGCTGAAGGTCCGTGTCGTTCGCGGCGATGCGGAATTTGTCGGCGCCGGGCTCGTCAGGGTTGCTTCCGTGGGCGGATCTCTGGAAATTGCCGGGGATCGGGTCATTCTCGCCACCGGGTCCTCTCCGCTGGAGCTGCCTTCTCTGCCGGTGGATCATCGGCTTGTCCTGTCCAGCGACGATGCGCTGGAGCTGCAAACCGTGCCCGAACATTTGGTCGTTGTCGGCGGCGGGGTTATCGGCTGTGAACTCGCCTTCATCTACCGCGCCTTCGGTGCGAAAGTGACGGTCATCGAAGGGCAGGGGCGTCTGCTTCCCCTGCCATCCGTAGACGGCGAAATCAGCCGTTTGCTGCTCCGAGAAATGAAGAAAAAGGGCATCGCCGTGGAACTGTCCCATACGGTTTCCCGCGTGACCCCGTGTGACGGCGGGGCGGCGGTGGAAATAGCGCCTTTCCCCACAGGGGCGGGCGATTCCCGTGTCCTGAACGCTTCCGCCGTTTGCGTTACCGTGGGCCGGGTCCCGAATACCGCTGGATTGGCCGAAGCGGGGATTGCGCTTGACCAGCGCGGGTGGATCGTCGTCGACGATACGCTGGAAACGTCGGTCCCCGGCGTGTATGCCATTGGCGACGTCACCGGCCCACGGCGGATCATGCTGGCACACATGGCCGCAGCCGAAGCGCATACGGCGGTTCATAACATCCTGCACCCTGAAAAGAAAAAAGTACAATCGTATACGGTGGTTCCTTCGGCCATTTTTACTTCGCCGGAAATCGGCGATGTGGGATTGACGGAAGAGCAGGCCCGAGAGCAGGGGATAGCGGCCCGTTCGGCGGTTTTCCAGTTCCGGGAACTCGGCAAGGCGCAGGCTATGGGCGCGCTTTCCGGACTCTTCAAAATCGTTGCCGAAGAAGGCACAGGCAAACTCCTCGGCGTTCACATTGCCGGGGCGCACGCCTCGGATCTCATCGCCGAAGCAACCTTTGCCCTTCAGAAGGGGTGCTCGGCACGGGGTCTCTTTGAAACCATCCATGCCCACCCGACCCTTTCGGAAGGGTTGTACGAAGCCGCCGGGATGCTCGCCTAGCTCCCGTTTCCCTCAACCATGCCGCACAGGTCCGTCCGGTGCGGCGAACAGCCGGAGGCATCATGAACACACAATCCCTGAACCTTCCTGAGGATCTCGGTTACACGGCCCGCCACGTATGGGCCCGCAAGGACGGCGACACGCTGGTCATCGGCATCACGGATTTCGCACAGGATCAGCTTGGCGAAATCCTGTTCGTCGATCTGCCCGATGCGGGCGCTTCCTTCGGAGCCGATGACGAATTCGGGACGGTGGAATCCCTGAAGACCGTCAGTTCGTTGTATATGCCCGTGTCCGGAGAAGTGGTTGAACGCAATGAGGCGCTGGAAGGCAAGCCAACGCTCGTGAACCTCAACTGCTATGCCGACGGCTGGATGCTCCGCATCCGGCCCACGGAAACGCCCGCCCTGATGACGGCGGCTGACTACCGCAGCCAGCTGGAAGGCTAACGGGCATCCATTCGGATGAACACAAAAACGCCGGGGAAAATCTTCCCGGCGTTTTTGTGTTCTCTTGGTACCGGATAGCCCATACATCTTCCTCACCCACCCGTACCAGCTGTTGCCATCAAAAAAGCCCTCCGATCCGTCTGGTGGTACGAACCGGAGGGCTTCCTGCCGCGTCGCCGCAGTTTGGCCTTATCATGTCAGAAGGGGAACGCCTCCGCCTTGCTACTGGATCAGCCCTTGTTCCTTGAGGGTCTTGCGGGCCTTTTCCTTTTCCTGTTCGATGATTTCGCCAAACGCCTTCCCGTCCTTATAGTAGGGGAGCAAACCGGCTCCGCGTACGCCCGCCTGATATTCAGGATCGGCGCATACTTTGGCGAGCGCGGCTTCAAGATACGCCTGCGCTTCCGCAGGGAAGTTCGGCGGAGTGGCGAGTCCGCGATACTTGGCGGATTCGAGCTTATAGCCAAGCTCGTTCATGGTCGGGACGTCAGGGCAGAGCTCATAGCGATCCTTGGTTGCAATGGCGAGGCCGCGCGCGCCCTGCATACGCAGGAAGTTGGATGTGGAAGCGAAATAGCAGTCCACTTCGCCGCCGAGCAGGGCCGGGGCCGCTTTGCTGCCGCCGGGATAAGGGACTTGCGTGAACTGCGCGCCGGTGAACTTTTCCACGTTCATGAGAAAGATATGGTCGCCGGTGAGCTTGCCCACGGTCGCGGCCTTTACCTTGCCGGGATTGGCCTTGGCGTATTCGATCAATTCTCCGAAACTCTTGAACGGGCTCTTTTCGCTGACGATCAGAATATCCGGATCGAATACGAGGCAGCAAAGCGGATTAAGCTGTTCCGTTTTGTAGCCCGGCTGGCCCTCGGGGCGCAGCATGGGCTGGAGCACGATATGGGGGAGATCCACGCCGCCGATATTGTACCCGTCCGCCTTCGCGCCGACCAGCCACGTCCAGCCGATTTCCCCGCCCGCGCCGGCCTTGTAGGTTACGACGATGGGCTGAGGGATGACACCTTTGGCGAATTTCTCGATGAGCCGATGGCTCAGGTCGCTGCCGCCGCCCGCGTTGAATGCGGTCATGAGCATGATCGGCTTGGCGGGGTATTCCGCCATCGCCGGGAACGTGAGGCCAAGACAGATCCCCAAAGCAAGCAGTAAAGCATAGAACGTTTTCATAGCTACCTCAAAGATGGGTGGTGAAAAGACATTTTGTCGACCGTTGACTGTATTAAAACTCGGTCGACTGCCCGTGTCAAGTGCTGTTTGTCACAACACCTAAAAGTTACTCAAAGAGGCTGTGACGAGTAGGTAAGGAGCGGTGCTTTGGGCGGCGACAGAAAAACCAGCGAGTCAGTAACCCGGAAAGCCGGGAAGGAAGACGCAAAGTAGTTCCCACCCGGCATCAGGCCGACGGCCTGCAAGCGCGGTTTCAGGGAAAGGGGAGAGGCTGGAGCGGACGGGCGTTGTGCTCATTCCATGTATAGATTTTCAATTATTGTAAATATGTTGCGCTCTCGGTGGTGAAAACGTAAAAGCCCTGTGCCGCGCAAGACCTCCAGTGGGAAGAAATGTGCGCAACGCTCAAGCCCGGAAGGTTCGGATTTCTGTTGCGCCACCAGGAACGAGGCAGTCTGCCGACCGAACCCGTATGGAGAGCTGAAAGAGAACACTGGGCGGAACTCCCGATTTTTCCGTTTTTGGCGGCTCAAAAATTTCACTGGGAGCCTGTTTCCGTAGGAAATCGGCATCGGCCATGTGAGCAGCGGAAACATATTCTTTTGCTTTTTGAGGGTATAGAATACACTTATTTTATTTATATAATTAGATAAATGAAGATATTTCATTGAGTGGCGCATGACGTGGTTCATTTTTGTCGACTATTTTTGTCGACAAAGTATTGACAGGGCGTGTTTCTTTTCACATACTGTCGACGGACGACTAAAAAACGTCGTCACTGCTCGACCGTTGTTCGTACACGAGAGGCGTCAAGCCTTTTCCACTCAGGAGGATTCATATGCATACAGAATGTCTGGGGCTTGTTTGCCGTGAATGCGGGAAACGCATTCCTGAGGCTGAATGTGCCCTGTCTTGTCCCGATTGCGGCGCACCCATGCGCGTCATGTTTTCCGAGGCGTCGCTCCGTCAGGCACTGAGCGCGGGGCTGCCCGCCCCAGAAGGGCGTTCATTCCTCCGTCAGTGGCGGTCCATCCTGCCGATTTCCGACGAGTCGCTCATTGAGCGCGTGAGCCTCGGTGAAGCTGAAACGCCGCTGTTGCCTTCTCACCGCTATGGTGAAAAACTTGGTATTCCGGATCTCTATTTCAAAGTGGAACAGGGGCCGACCCTGTCTCTGAAGGATCGCGGCACGGCCTTGTGCGTGCTCAAAGCACTGGAATTCGGCTGTAAGACCGTGTGCCTGTCCTCGTCCGGCAACAACGCGGCCAGCGTATCCGCCTACGGTTCCCGGGCCGGGCTGAATCCCGTGGTCTTCGTGCAGAAGCACGTTTCCGCAGCGAAAATTTTTAAAAGCCTCGTCTACGGCGGGCGCGTGGTCCGCATCGACGGCGACATGGCCGCCGCCAGCCGGATCTGTGGGGAAATGGTCAAGCGCCGCAAATGGTTCCAGTGTGGCGGCCCAAATCCTTACCGCATCGCCGCGAAGCGTACCTTCGCTTACGGCATCGTCCAGCAGCTTGGGCGGGCCCCGGATACGGTTTTGATCCCTTGCGGCGGTGGGGCCGGGATGGTCGCCGCGCATGATGCTTTCCGCGAGATGTTTGCCGCCGGGGTCATTGATCGTATGCCGCGCCTTGTCGGTGTGCAGCTGCAAGCCTGCGATCCCACGGCCCGCGCCTTCCATGAAGGTCGCGATGCCGTGACACCCGTGGACAAGAAGCCTTCCCTTTCCGATGCCATCATGAACAACAATCCGTACTGGGGGCGCTACTGCCTGCAGGCCGTGCGCGAAACCGGCGGTACCATGATTTCCGTTTCCGATGCCGACTTTATCCGCACCATCCGTGAACTGGGGCGGGAGGAAGGCTTGTTCACGGAACCGGCGGGTTCCGTCTCCGTGGCAGCCTTGCGGTACCTTGTGAAGGTGCCCGGTTTTGAAAATCCGGGCCTTACCGTCTGCAACCTCACCGGACATGGGCTGAACGTTCCGCAGGTCGCCACCGACGAAAGCGAAACGCCCGGCGTCATCCCCCCGACCGTGGAGGCCGTGGAAGCCTTCCTGCAAAGCTGAATCCCGGACAACGCCCTGTAACTGCCACCTGAACACCTGTTGGAGGTAGACATGAAAAGCTTGTTCCTTTCCTCTCTCCTGGCCCTCGGCCTCTTGGCCGTTCCCGCGCAGGCAGCCGAGTATCCGGCAAAGCCGATCACCCTGATGACCGCGTTCAATGCGGGCGGCGGCAGCGACGTCAGCCACAGACTCCTCGAAAAATTCGCCAAAGGTGTTTTTGATCAGCCCATCGTCGTAACCTACAAGGCCGGCGCAGGCGGGGAAATCGGCTGGACGTGGCTGGTCGGCGCGAAGGCGGACGGCTACACCATCGGCGGCGTGGACCTCCCCCATATCGTGCTCCAGCCCATGCTACGCCCCGAAGGGCAACCGGGCTACAAAACGGAACAGCTCAGCCCGCTTTGCGGCCTCGTTTACGACGCCGACGTGGTCATGGTTCCCGAAGACGGCCCTTATAAGACGTTTAAGGATCTCATTGAGTACGCCAAGGCCAATCCCGGCAAGGTGAAGGTGGCGACAGTGGGCAAGCTCACCGGCGATCATCTCTTCCTCATGCAGATTGAAAAGCTCACCGGCGCGAAGTTCACGCAAGTCCCCTATTCCGGCAGCGGCAAGGCCATCCCGGCTTTGCTCAGCGGCGAAGTGGACGCCTATTTTGGCTCGGGTTCCAGCTTCCTGCGCATGGAAAAGACCCGCGGGCTCGCCATCGGCAGCAAGGAACGCTATGAGCTGTGCCCCGACGTGCCCACGTTTATTGAACAGGGCTACGCCATTGAATCCGGCAAATATCGCGGGCTCGCCACGCCCCAGAACATTCCTGCCGAAGCACGGCAGTATTTGGAAACCAAGTTCGCGGAACTCTGCGCCAACCCTGAATACCAGAAGGCGGTCAAGAGCAGCGGCCTGATGCCTCAGTTCCAGACCGGCAAGGCCTTCGGTGAAATCATCCGTACGGAAGGCGAACAGGCCAAAAAAATCCTGGAGGCCTACGGTCTCCTCAAGTAGGTTCCGAGGGAGGGGGAAACCCCTCCCGCCATTGATGCTTCACCAATGAAACGAGCGAGATGAACATGTTTGATCCGTGGGTAGTCCTTTCCAATCTGTCCGACCCGGTCACGCTGCTGCTCATGACTCTGAGCGCCTGTTTCGGCATCATTATGGGGGCCGTCCCCGGATTGTCCGGCACGCTCGGCATCGCGCTGCTCCTCCCTTTTACATTCGGGCTTGAATCGGCAACCGCGCTGCTGATGCTTGGTTCCGTGTATTGCGGCTCAGAGTACGGCGGGTCCATCCCTTCCATTCTCATCAATACTCCGGGAACGGCTGCGGCCCTCTGCACCACGTTCGACGGATACCCTATGGCCATGAAGGGGCAAGCGCAGAAAGCCCTTTTTACGGCGCTCATTTCGTCGGTGTTCGGAGGGATCTTCGGCGTTTCGGCGCTCCTGTTTCTGTCCGTGCCCCTCGCCAACGTGTCCATGAAATTCGGTGCGCCCGAACAATTCTGGCTGTGCGTGTTCGCACTGACGATCATCGCTTCCCTTTCTTCGGGCAATGTCCTCAAGGGCGTGATCGGCGCGCTTATCGGCCTCGTTCTTGCCTGCGTGGGCATGGACCCGGTCACCGGGTATCCCCGCTTTACCTTCAATACCATGGAACTCATGGGCGGGATCAACGTGGTCCCGGCGCTCATCGGGCTGTTCGCCATCCCTCAGGCCCTGTTGCTCCTGCGCCCCGCTGGGGAAAAGGGCGCCATGGCTCCCTATAATCCGGCCCCCGGTGTATTCTGGCAAACGTTGAAGGATTTCTTCCGTCGCATATGGGTCACGCTTGTAGCCGGTGTGATCGGGGTCATTGTCGGCATCATGCCGGGCGCGGGCGGCAACATAGCGACCTTCGTAGCCTATAATGAAACCAAGCGTTTTTCCAAGAAGCCCGAAGAATTCGGCACCGGGGTCATGGAAGGCATCATGGCTCCCGAAGTCTGCAACAACGCGGTTGTCGGCGGAGCGCAGATCCCGATGCTCACCCTTGGCATCCCCGGCAGCGCACCCGCCGCCGTGATGCTCGGCGCGCTGATGACCCACGGCCTGAAGCCGGGCTTCGATCTGTTCTCGGAGCAGGGCGACATCGTATTCACCTATACGTTCGGGCTGATCCTGTCGAACTTCATTATCCTGCTGCTCGGCCTCGTGCTGGTGCGTATCTTCGTGCGGGCGCTGAAAATTCCGCAGCACTTTCTGGTTGTGGCGATCCTGGCGCTGTCGGTGGTTGGTTCCTACTCCATCAGCAGCTCGTTGATGGACGTCCTGTCCATGGCGGCTTGCGGCTTACTCGGTTACGTGCTTGTGCGGTATAAGTATGGGGTCGCTCCTATGGCGCTCGGGCTTATCCTCGGCACTACGATGGAGGAAGGATTCAAGCTGTCGCTTCATCTCGGAGCGGCGGAAGGCAATATCATGCTGTTCTTCTTCTCCCGCCCGCAGAGCCTTGCGCTTATCATCCTTACGCTGCTTTCGCTCGGGTATTCCATCTGGAAGGAATGCGGGGCCAAGAAGGTTTGATTTTTGGAACATATCGCCTTTACTGCACAATGGCGTATACGGCTCAATAAGAAAATGTTGGGATGCGGCGCAGCCCATCAGGAAGGATGCAGATGAAAGAACGTACCATAGATATTCTGACCGCTGTTTTTCTCATCGCCTTCAGCCTCGTCATGCGGAGCCAGCTTGAGGGCATCCCCCGCGAGGGCGTACTCTTCCCGCTGTGCGTGTTGTACCTGATCATGGCGAGCAGCGTGCTGTTGGCGCTCAGGGCCATCATGGCAGGCAAGGGAGAAATGTCCTTCTTCGGAGACATTCCCCCACAGCGGTGGTGTCTTGTTACCGCGGTTTTCATCGCACAAGTGCTTGGCGCGATGTATGTTTCATTCAACATCTGCATGGCCGTCGGCATATTTGCTATGCTCATCGTGCTGACCCCCCGCAAAACCGGTAAGGCGCTGCTCGCCAATCTTGTGTTTACGGCGGCGTTTATCGTGTTTTTCCAGGTCTTTTTCACCAACATCATGCATATTTACTTTCCGGAGCCTTTCTTCGGATAATCCCCCTTTCCGAGAAAGCTTCCGGTTCCTCCGAACAGGCGGCACGGTGCCGTCTCATCAACGTGCCGCCTGTTTCCCCTACAGACAAGGACGCCCCAGTTGTTGGGGCGTCCTTGTTTATGAACTTTGCCGCGTCTCCTTTTCGCCCAGCAAGGCGGCGGATAAAGCTTGGCGGGACCATGCCGTTCCATCATCATGGATGTTCTGCTCAGGAGACTCTAAGCCTGATTGCACAGCAGCGCGCTAGGATGCTGTTATTCCTCGTCAAAGATGGCACTTGCCGGAGACATAAGCTGGGCCGCCTCGTTGTAGTGCATGGTGGTTTGGATATTCGCATGTCCGGCAAGGGCCTGAATGCTTTCAAGGCGGGCTCCACGGCTTGCGAGCTGTGTGAAACAACTATGGCGAAACCAGTGTGGCGAAACGTCGCCTCTGGAGATGACAAGGGAAGACCATTTCTTGACGAGAGCATACAGCCCGTGCCGCGAGATGGGGCGTCCTCGGTGGCGGAGGTTTTCAAAGATCGGATACTCCGGACGAGGCGAGGTGTGACGCCGCAGTTCTTCAAGCGCCGCTTGGGCTTTCTGGGGAAGATACACCCGCCGTGCCTTGCTACCTTTACCCAGCACGTCAAGATACCAGCGCCCTTGCCAGTTGATCACATTCATCCATTTGAGAGATACCGCTTCTTCGGCGCGCAGTCCCGTCATGAACAAGACCCGGAAAAGGACAATATCACGAAACGGTGCGCCTACTTCCTCCATGCCGGCGAAAAGGCGCTCCAGTTCATCACGCCCGAGGCTATGCGACAGATGGCCCGGCAAGGACCCCTTGCCGTCATTACGTTTTCGTTTCAAAAAAGCGGCGGGGTTGACTGTACAGACGCCTGAATCGACGAGATGCCGGAAAAAACTCCGGAGCGTGGCCGCCGCCGTGTTCCGAGAACTTGGTTTCAACCCTTTGTTTGTCAGATGCCGCAAATAGGCATCAATATCCCATGCTTTCAGATGGTTAAAGCTTTTCTTCGCATAATTGAAAAGTCCAATGATATACAGTGCATATAATTCTATTGTTTTTGTGGAGTTGGCATACACCGCATGGAGGAAAAAGAGGATGACGCGTTCGTCGGGCAGGAGATCCGACTGAAAAGAAATGTACTCTGCGATATTTTCATAATCGCGGCTGAGCATGAAATGTTCCAAGACACGCTTCCGATCAAGCGGTGTCCAATCAGGTATGGCTTCGGGAAGTTGTGTAGATGAGAGTGCCGGAAGGGGCATGAATAAAACCTCCATGAACAAGAGACAGCTACAGCCTATCGAACTTATGAGGGCACCGCAAGGCACATTCCCTTTGCATTTCATGAGATTGAGGGTATTGCGATGGGCTGATAGTTGCCGGAGGCGGCTTTCAGGATAAAAGGCTTTTATGGTGTTGTCCGAAACCACCCCCAAAATGCCCTGATGTGAGAACGATGTTGGCAGCATAGAGCTTTTACAAATCTGGACCGGGATCGCGCTTTCAGGATATCTGTTAAGCAAGTCAGGAAACTTTATTCCCGATAAATCGAGATATGGTCCGTATGACTCCAAAGAAAAAGTCTTGCAAAAATCGATTTTAAGGCGCTAAAAATTTTTTTACGATATATGAATCGTAAAGTGCTTCAAAACGATTACAGCGCATTTTTAGCGCTTTTATTCTACTTTAAAAGTTTAGTTAACTTTATAACAGTAAAGTTAACTAAACTGGAAATGAACATTTTCCATATTCTTTTCTATACGGGCACCTCATTTCCATAATTTGTCCTATAATTACAAATAATTACACAAGTGATGCGGTAGTATGCGCCTTCTCTAAAGAAAATTTGCCATTCCACAAAAAAAGACGCGCGGAAAAACCGCGCGCCGCATATTCATCCTGACTACCAACTAGTGTACCGAAGCCGCCATGCTCGAAAAACAATTGAGTGTCCGAGAAATGGCAAACGGAGTATCCGCGATAAACTCAAGGCATGTTGGAGACAGTCGTTTTGCACCGGGAAGCATACAGAAAAGATCTGCATGGTAGGTCCGGACTGTGGAAACCTGTACGGAAAACGGCCCTGCAAGTTTCAACGGCTTGCATGAGACATTCCGCAGGGCCTTTTGGGCGGCCACGTGTAAGGCCTTATGGACCACCCCAATCGGCTGATGAACAGCCGCCCTCGTACTCAACGCCCGTTTCACAGTCACGATCTCCGCATTGGGGTAAACGGAAACAGCTTCTTCAGCGAGCCGGTCGTCACCGCTGATCAGACGGACGGGAACATCGTACTCCCCAGCCAGCAATCCATTCAGATAATACTCACCCACAGGAGCACCGTTGATGCGGACCTCGGCGAACGCCGATCCGTTGATGGTGTGGGCCAGTACGCCATGAGCTCCGGCACGCGCGTGATATCCGATCAGAAACAAGCCATCCCACGGACCGCAATCAAGGCCGCCCATCATACCAAACAGGCGCGGCTTTCCAGAGACCAGGCACGCACCCGGATGCAGCTCTTCCAACAGGATATTGTTGTATTGCCCATGCCCATCAGCCACCCATATCTCGGTAGCTCCGCCTTCCAATGCACCTTCGACGGCGGCATTGACTTCTCGGGTCATGAGCAGCCGCGCCCGTTCGTACTCGCCAGATCCGGGGCTCGTCTGCTCCGGGCTCATAACCCCGCTGATACCTTCAATATCCGCAGAAATTAAAATGCGCATCGTTTTCTCCGTATTCCGAACCAAAGCTGTTGCGGTTTTTAGCTCCGTACGATATCACGCCATTCCGGCAAAACTTCCTGAATGGAGGACCGTCTATGGCCATCGCGCCCGACAAGGGGTTCCGCAAAAAACAGGGCTTTGAAAATAGCTTGTTCGGTCGCCTCGGCGGCAGCCTGAAACAGTCGGTCCATCCAGCCGTCCGGTGCATGAAGAAGCGGCACGGCGGATTCCGCCAACTGCGGGAGATGCTGGCTGGAAGAAAAGGCAATGGCTACGTCTCCACTGCCATGTCCAAAAAGAGAGCCCGTCCGTGCAAGGCCATTCCCAGCCCGCCGGGCCAGCCGTCCGAGCTGCAATACATCCAGCGGCGCATCGGTCGCCAGCAGCATGATGATGCTGCCCTTTTCCGGTGCAGCGGCGAGCACGGCGGCTTCCGCACCGATACGGTCCAGCCGTTCCTGTAAAAGATGGCCCACGGGACGGCCAGCCAACAGGCAGTGTTCCGCTTTGCCGAAATTGGAGAGCACCAACGCGCCTACCGTAAAGGCCTGCCCACCGCACTCCGCTATTCGGGAGGCCGAACCAATGCCCCCCTTGAGATGGAAACAGGACATGCCCCGCCCGGCTCCAACACTTCCCTGCATGAATTCGCGTGAAGCCGAGGCGCAAGCTTCGATATAATGTTTTTCAGTTACGGCAAGAGCCTGGATATCGTTCAAATACCCATCGTTGCATTCAAGAACCAGCGGGTTGACCGTCGACCACTCCCGGCCTACTTCCGGATGCGCGGACACTGCCGCACGGATCTGCGCCGTGGCGATTGCCCCCACGGAAAATGTGTTGGTCAACGCCAGCGGCGTTTCGAGACAACCGAGCTCCGCCATCTGCATCAGGCCGACACTTTTGCCGAAACCGTTGAATATACAACTGGCGGCAAGCGGCTTTTGCATGAGCGGATCGTCGTTGGGGAGCACCACAGTCACACCGGTATGAACATTTCCTTCATCCAGCGTGCAATGCCCGACGCGGATATCGCCCACGTCCGTGATCGCATCCAACTGACCGCTCGGCAAAACCCCGACGCGGGGGAAATCCAATCCGTTCATGGCTATTCCTGATCGATCTTGGGATCAAGCGCGTCGCGCAGGCCATCACCGAAAAGGTTAAACATGAGCACCGTCAAAAAAATGGCGAGGCTCGGAAAAATCGCCACATGCGGGGCCACCACCATATCGGCGCGGGCCTCATTCAACATCGCTCCCCACTCAGGTGTGGGCGGCTGCGCGCCAAGACCGAGGAAGGACAAGCTGGCGGCGGTGATGATGGACGTGCCGATACGCATGGAAAAGTACACGACGATGGACGAGATCGTACCGGGAAAAATATGGCGCAGCATAATCGTCATCGGACCGGCGCCGAGACTGCGGGCCGCCTCGACAAATGTCTGGCGCTTGAGTGACAGCGTGTTGCCGCGCACCAAACGGGCGAATGCGGGAATGCTGAAGATCGCCACGGCGAGAATGACGTTCGCCATACCGCTTCCGAGAACCGCAACCACGCTGATGGCGAGGAGGATGCCGGGGAAAGCGAACAGCACGTCACAGACGCGCATGACCACACGGTCCCACCAGCCTTCAAAATACCCGGAGGTCAGGCCAAGCAGCGTCCCGACAACCGCGCCAACCAGCACGGAGGAAAAACCGGCAGTAAGCGAAATGCGCGCGCCCGCAAGGATGCGGCTGAAGATGTCGCGCCCGAGGGAGTCCACGCCGAACCAATGCTGGAGCGAGGGTCCAGCATTCAACATATCGTAGTCAAAGTAATTTTCAGGATCATAAGGCACAAGCCACGGCCAAAAGATGGCGATCAGAACCAACAGGCCAATGAAGCTGCCCGCAAACAGCGTCATGCGCTGCCGCTTGAACTTGCGCCAGAATTCGCTCCACGGAGTACGGACTTTTGTGGGGCCGGATGCGACTGATACGTTGTTTTGCATACTCATATCACTTGAAGCAGATTCGTGGGTTGATGACGGCATAGAGGATATCCACCAGCAGGTTGATCAGGATGAATTCGAGCGAAAACAGGAGCACTTCGGCCTGAAGAACCGGATAGTCCCGCATTTCCACGGCATCCACGAGCAGACGGCCAAGGCCGGGCCAGTTGAATACCTTCTCAACCACGATGGAACCGCCGAGCAGAAAACCGAACTGGAGGCCCATCATGGTCACGACAGGGATGAGCGCATTGCGCAGGCCGTGCTTGACGATGACCGCCCACTCGCTCAGGCCTTTGGCGCGGGCCGTACGGATGTAGTCGTCCTGCAGGATCTCCACAAAAGACGCACGAGTGAACCGGGCCATGACAGCGGCGACGCCCGCCCCCAGCGTGATGGACGGCAAAATATAGTGTTTCCACGAGTCCGCTCCGACAGTGGGCAGCCAGCCCAGCGAAACGGAAAAAATTTCCATGAGCAACAGCCCGAGCGCAAAGGTCGGGAAGGAAATCCCGGAAACGGCAAGCGCCATCCCCGCGTGATCCTGCCATTTGTTGCGCTTTGTGGCTGAAATCATGCCGATGATCAGCCCAAAGAAGACCGACCAGACCATGCTCCAGACGGTGAGCCAGAAGGTCGCCGCGAAACGCTCCCCGATTTCCACACTGACGGGGCGCTTGGTCCGCAGGGAGGTGCCGAAGTCGCCTTTGGTAATGATGTTGCCGAAATAGGTGATGAACTGTTCAGGAAGGGGCTTGTCCAGCCCAAGATCCTTGCGCACCAGTTCCACGGTGACCTGATCCGCTTCCGGCCCGGCGGCAAGGCGCGCGGGATCGCCGGGAAGCATGTGCACAAACAGGAACACGATCACCGCGACCAGAAACAGTGTGGGCAGCAACCCGAGGAGGCGTTTGAGAAAATAGTGGAGCATCCGTTGAAACCTCGCCGAAGGGCGGAATGACGGGCCGGGCATGACGCCCGGCCCTGACACTGGAATTATTGCAGATCGATTTCTTCGAAGAAGTAGTTGGCGTCAGGCATGACGTACATGCCGGTCAGCTTCTTGCTGGTCGCGTAGAGCAGCTTTTCGGTCACGAGGAAGGCCCAGGGCGCATCCTTCCAGATTTCTTCCTGCACTTCGGTGTACAGCTTGGTCTTTTCGGCGCGGTCGGTGGTGCCGAGCGCCTTCATGATGTCCGCGTCCACAGTGGGGTTCTTGTAGTAGGAAATGTTGTACATGGAAGGCGGAGTCTTGTCTCCGGCGAACAGCGGGCGCAGGCCCCAGTCGGCTTCGCCGGTGGAGGAGGACCAGCCGGTGTAGTACAGGCGGACGGGCGCGGTGGCGGCATCCTGATGGCTTTCCACCTTTTCCACGCGCTGGCCTGCTTCCAGAGCCTGAACCTGAGCCTTGATGCCCACCTGAGCGAGCTGCTGCTGGATGAACTGGATCACCTTCTGGCCGGTGGTGTGGTTGTAAGCGGACCACAGCGTCGTCTCGAAACCATTGGGATATCCGGCTTCGGCAAGCAATTCCTTAGCCTTCTTGGGGTTGTACGGCCAAGGACCAAGCTTGACGGCATAGTCGACGCCCTGCGGCAGCGGGCCTTCCGAGGGGAAGGCGTAACCGCTGAAAGCCACCTTGGCGAGGGCTTCCTTATTGATGGCGTAGTTGATGGCCTGGCGCACACGGAGGTCGTCGAACGGCTTCTGGAGCATATTCATGTTCAGGTAGCGCGTCACGATGGAAGGCGCGGCGACCAGCTTGAGGTGCTCGTCCTTTTCCAGAACGGCGGCCTGTTCATACGGCACGGGGAAGGTGAAGTGGGCTTCGCCGGTACGCATCATCGCGGAACGGGCGTTGTTGTCCACAACGGGCACCCAGGTGATGGTATCGATCTTGGGCAAGCCGGGGCGCCAGTAGTTCTCGTTCTTCGCACCCTTAAGATAATCGGTCTGCTTCCATTCCACGAACTTGTACGGACCGGTGCCCACGGGGTGGAACATGATGTCCTTGCCGTACTTCTTGAGCGCGGTGGGGGAAATCATGACCGCGGAGGGGTGCGCGAGCTGGTTGATGAAGGGCGAGAAGGGCGTCTTCAAGGTCACCTTGGCGGTGAGGTCGTCGACCACTTCGGTCTTGGCGATGTTGGAATACAGGCTGTAGCGCTTCAGTTTGTTTTCCGGGTTGGTAACGCGGTCGAAGTTGACCTTGACGGCTTCGGCGTTGAAGTCGGTACCGTCGTGGAATTTCACACCCTTGCGCAGATGGAAGGTGTACACGAGCCCGTCGGGGGACACGTCGTAACTTTCGGCGAGCACGGGACGCAGCTCAAGCTTCTCGTTGAAGCCGAACAGCCCTTCATAGAAGGTTTTCGCGCAAGCGTGGGACAGCGTATCGTTGGCATCCCACGGGTCGGTGGTGGTCAGGGTCGAGGCGATGGCAAGCACCACGTCCTTGGACGCATGGGCCTGCGGAGCGCACAACGCCACAACCATCGTCGCGGCAATAAGCACTTTTTTCCATGTGTTACAAAAAAACATACATACTCCTCACTGATGCGCCTGAACGGCGGGTTGATGACGACGCCCTGCGCCATCGCGGAACGTCGGACAATCCTGAACGTGTTGAACGAACTCAGCGCTTCCGTTCCAGCAGGCTCGAAAGGCACCCTTTATACAGCCAAGCTCGCCATGAAAACGGAGTCCCGCCGAAAAACGTCTCCCTCGGCGAAGCACTCTTGAAGCGCGAAGCGTTAGACGATCCTAAAACCAGTTCGCCACCTGCTCTTCAGATACGAAATGGCCAGGGCTCACTTCTTTCAGGGGGGCCACCACGGGCTCATAATCCGCTGAACGGACAGGGCTTGGGATTTCGCCAGTCAACAAGGTATGCGACATGGTGCGCCGCGAGGGATCCGGAATAGGCACGGCGGACATGAGTCGTTTGGTATAGGGATGCAACGGGTTTTCAAAGACGTCACGCCGGGAGCCAAGTTCCACGATCTGCCCGAGGTACATAACGGCCACCCGATGGCAGACGCGTTCTATGACGGCCATATCATGGGAAATAAAGAGGAAGGCAATGCGGAATTCTTTTTGGAGGGCCAGAAGGAGGTTGATGATCTGGGCACGTACGGATACGTCGAGGGCGGAAACGGATTCGTCGGCAATGATGATTTCCGGATTCATCGCCAAGGCGCGGGCGATACAGACGCGCTGGCGCTGCCCGCCGGAGAATTCATGCGGATAGCGGACGGCCATCGCGGGATCCAGATCGACGCGCTCCAGCAGTTCCCCAACCCGGCGTTCAGCCTCCTGCCGGGAACAGACCTTATGGATCAGCAAGGGCTCCATGATGGAAAAGCCGACCGTAAGGCGAGGGTCCAGAGCCGCATAGGGATCTTGGAATACATACTGGATATTACGCCGCAGCTTTTGCAGCTGAGAGCCGGATACCTGCGTAAGTTCTTGCCCGTTAAACACAATACTGCCCGAACGCGGGGTCTCAAGCCCAATCAGCGAACGGCCGATAGTGGACTTTCCGCAGCCGGACTCACCCACCAGGCCGAGGGTTTCACCGGGATACAGATTGAAACTCACCTGCTCCACGGCATGGACGCGGCGTTTCACCTTGCCCCAGAAACCGGTTTCCACATCAAAGCGGGTGATCAGATTATCCACACTGAGCACGGGTCCATCCGACACGGATGGCACGGAAGCGACAGGTTCGGGCATGTCGACGGGCGTTTCATCCATGTCGGCGGTGCCCAGCTGTTCGGCTTCGGGATCAGTAATACGCAGCAGCGGGAAGGGAGCGGGTTCGTCAGTCCCCCGCATGGACCCGAGGCGTGGGACAGCCGCCAGCAGGGATTGCGTGTAGGGGTGGCGCGGGTTGTGGAAAATCTGCTCACAGGTGCCCTCTTCCACCGCTTCCCCGTGGTACATGACGAGTACCCGGTCAGCGACCTCCGCCACCACGCCCATGTCGTGGGTGATGAAGATGACCGCCATGCCCATCTCTTCCTGCAGCTGCCGGATGAGCTGGAGGATCTGCGCCTGAATGGTCACGTCGAGCGCTGTCGTCGGTTCGTCGGCGATAAGCAGGGAAGGCTTGCAGGACAAGGCCATCGCGATCATGACGCGCTGGCGCATCCCCCCGGAAAGCTGGTGCGGATACCGCTTGAGGATCTGCTTGGCTTCAGGGATACGGACAAGCTCAAGCATCCTGAGAGCTTCAGCCTCGGCCTCCGCGTGGCTGAGCCCCTGATGGAGCATGACCGCCTCCGCTACCTGTGTCCCCACGGAAAATACGGGGTTCAGGGAGGTCATGGGCTCCTGAAAAATCATTGAAATTTCGCCGCCCCGGATAGTGCGCATGACACTGTCGGCGGCCTTGGCCAGATCGAGTTTTCCACCGTTCCTGCGGGTGAAGGAGATCTTCCCCGAGGCAATGGTTCCCCCGCCATGCTCAATGAGGCGCATCACGGACAATGACGTAACGGATTTCCCGGAACCCGATTCACCCACGATGGCCAGAACTTCCCCGGCCCGCACGTGAAACCCCAGATCCTTTACGGCAACAACGCTTCGTTCGGACGTATCGAAGCGGACGGTCAATCCCTGGACTTCCAGGACGTTTCTGTCACTCGGCCCCATTCCCTTCTCCAATTCCCAACCTAACGGTACTCCGCCCCTTCCGGAACGGTTTCCAGAGACGGACGCGGACAAGCCAACAACTTTAGCGGAACAAATTCGAGGCTGGGGATTTCACAGGGCCTTGCTGAACCGGCAAAACCACGTTGGGAAAATCCCGCAGCCTTCGTTTTCGTTCGAGAATATCCATTAGAAGCCTAAACAACCCTGTTCTGTCAATAGAAAAAAAGCACTCCCCCTCTACAAAAAAGGGCTGAATGCCTTTTTTCTCTTTATCGTGAAAAACAGAACAAAATCACCGACCTCGCTCATCTTCACGAATAAATGCAAACAACAGGCGGAAACGACATACAGAATGAGCTCACCACCTGTTTTTTCTACGCTCAACAGCCTTCTTCCTGTCCATAAATGGCCACGAGCGGAGCCTCCGCCCCCCTGACACATCCCCGGTACATGCCTTCGGAGATGAACGGTAGCGTCACATGCCCCTTTTTATCCACGGCAATGAGCCCGCCCGTGCCTCCAAGCTCTCCTACCCGGGCCAGCACGGCGCGTACGGCGTCCTCAAGGCTCGCCCCCTGATAGCGCACGCGGGCCGCTACGTCGTGCCCCACCACCAGCCGGATGAAATATTCGCCGGAACCGGTGCAGGAAACCGCCACGCCATCATCGGCATAGCAACCCGCGCCGACGATGGGCGTATCCCCTACCCGTCCGGGAAGCTTGTTGGTCATGCCGCCCGTGGAGGTCGCCGCAGCCAGATTGCCCCGGCTATCCAGCGCCACCGCCCCCACAGTGCCCATTTTCGTCTTCTCGTCGAGTGGATTTCCGGCGAAGGAAAGTTTACTCGCCGCAGCCGCGCCGTCGTGGTCGAGCACTGCCGCGCCGGGCTGCCTCGCCTGCGCCTGATGCAGCTGGGCCAAACGGTGTTCCGTGTCGAAGTACGCATCGGGCATGAATTCCACGCCGTGCTCGCGGAGGAACGCCATCGCGCCGTCGCTGGTCATCAGGACATGCGGAGACTGCTCCATGACCACACGGGCCGCCCGGATCGGGTTCTTGACGCCGTGCACGCACGAAAGCGCGCCGGTCCGCAACGTGCTGCCGTCCATGATCGCGGCGTCCATCTCATGGGTTTCGGCACTGGTATAAACCGCGCCGCGCCCGGCATTGAACAGCGGGCAGTCCTCAAGCATGGACACGGCCAGCGTCACCGCATCAAGGGCGGAGGCTCCGGCGGCCAGCGCGTCCCGCCCTTTCTCCAGAATGGACTGAAGAGCGCCGCGGTATTCGCGCTCCGCCTCAGCGGAAAGGGCTTCCCGGTTGATTGTGCCCGCGCCGCCGTGAATAGCCAAAACAGGAACCTGTACCATGAACGTTTCCTCCAAAAAAACGGAAAGGAATCTCCCCGAAATATGGCGCATTCCTACCGCGCCTTCATCTTTTTGTATAGCCCGCTTTGACGGGATAACCGAGGAAGGGAGTTAGTACCGACGCGCTTTGAAACGGTGTGGGGCTATTGAGGAAGAGGAACTTTTCCAAAGAGAAATTCCCCCTTCCCCAAACGTATCGGCGCGGAGCCTCTCATTCAACCTCTCAAGAGGCTTCGTTTTGGATCCCTGTTGCGCCTTCCAACGCGGGTTGTCCTTGGAAGAAGGCCTTTTCAGAATGAACCTCCCCGCGCACGAGCCGCCTCAGACGCAGGACGCCTTGAGCGCCTTGTAATCGGTCTTTCCGGTTCCAAGAACCGGGATAGACGCCAGTTTTTGCACACGGGCGACGGCGGACAGCCCGGAAAGGCGCGCGGCCCGCAAGGCCGCATTGGCCTCTTCCCGGGTAATGTCGAGCGTAGTGAAGAGGACAATGGCTCCGTCCTCTCCGCTTTCGACCGCAAGCGCGGGGCCCTGTTCGCCGGATTCTTCGGAACGTCCCTCGCCGAAAACCGCCGCAAGCACGCTCTCGATCTGCGGGAGTGAAATCATCTCACCGCCAACCTTGACGAAACGCTTCAGGCGTCCACGGAAGGTCAGGCACCCGTCGGCAGCCTCGCTCACCAGATCCCCGGTGCGGTACCATTCCATACCCTCAAAAGCCACAAAGGGTTGCTTGTCCGCATCCACGCCCAGATACCCGCCGAAGACGTTGGGGCCGGACACCAACAGCATACCTGTTTCGCCGGGAGCCACACGGCGCGGTTCCCCTTCCGCAGACACGACGGCAACCCTCACGGACGGCAGCGGCTGGCCGATGGTGCCGGGAAGGACGCTTTCGGGACGGTTCACACTGATGACCGGGGAACATTCCGTCACCCCGTAGCCTTCGCACAGGACACCGCCGGGAGCTGCCTCGGCAAAGGCCGCATACACGCTGTCGGGGCACTTCTCCGCTCCCACGAACCCGAGGCGCAGGGAAGCGAGATCCCCAGGGCGGGCCTTCCGCAACATGCCGTCAAGGAATGTGGGGGGAGCCACGGTGATCGTGGGCTTCCAGCGCCGGGTCAGGGCCGCAAGCCGTGCTCCTTCGGTGGGGTTCGCGTAGTAGACGGCGGGCAGGCCGAAAGCCAGCGGCAAGGCGATGTTCCCGGTCAGCCCGAGGGAATGGAACGGCGGAAGCATGGACAACATACTGTCGTGCGACGTGATCTTGAGCACGGCGGCGATGTCCCGGCAGTTTGCAAGGATGTTCATATGGGTGAGCGATACGGCCTTCGGCAGAGCCTCGGAACCCGAGGTGAACAGGATCGCCGCCGTTTCCGGCACGCGGCGCGGGATGACGGCCTCTCCGAGGCAGGGAATACCCAGCAGGCGGGACTTGAGGAACGCACCTAGCTTCGCCGGGAGCGAAAGGCGCTTCGCGTCTTCAAGCGCCACCCAGACATCGACATGTTCGCCGACGGGGAACCCTTGCCCGGAAAGCCTGTCCAGCAGGCGGGACGAAGTGAAGACGCGGCGCACGCCTGCCGCTTCAAGGCCGTGGGAAAAGTTGGCCGCCCCACTCGTCCAATTGCACATCACGGGCGTCTTTCCGGCCATGAGCGCCCCGAGCCACACGAGCACGGCGGCAGCCGAAGCGGGCAGCATGATGCCGATGCGCTCCCCGTTCCCCGCTTTTGCCTTGATGAAGGACGCCAGCACAAAAGCCCGCATGATCATATCCCGCGCCGAGAGTACGGCAGCTCCGTCGGCAAGCATGAGCCGCGAGGGAGAGCGCATGGCCTGCCGAAATGCCGTCTCCACCAGATTCCGTCCGTCCGGGACCGAAAGGGTGCGCGCCTCTCCCGTGGGGAACCACGCGGCGGGCGGTTCGGCGGCTTCACCTGCCGTGCCGAGCAGTCCTGCCGCCGCGAGGATACAATCACCAACCGTGCGCAGCGCTTCAAGCTGCTCGATGGGCTGGCCGGAAATCTCCTCAAGCCGTACGCTGACATTGATGAGCGACAAGCTGTCGATCCCCAGATCCGTGGCGAGCGTCGCCGTATCTTCGATAACCTCCACCCCGCTCTCTTCCCGCAGGATGGCCAATACCCTTTCCCTGATGGCCTTTGGTACGTCCGCCAAGGCAGCCCCGTCCGGGGTTTGCATTACGGGCGCGGGCAGTTCCTTCGGCGTGGAACCGAGCAGGAAATGATACGGCACAGCGAGCGCGGGCGCCATGTCCGCATTGTAGAAGGTTTCCAGCGCTTCGTTGAGCGTGCGCAGCCCATCGGCCTGTCCGGGCAATTCCGGTTCCGATACCGATATCCGCACCCGTCGGCGCGGCATAAAGAATATGCCGTTGAGCAGCAGTTCGAACACGCCCCGGGCCAATCCCTTGAGGCTATCCGGAGCCGTACCCCGCGCCCAGCTGAACGAGCTTCCCCAGAGGCCCGTCGTCCTGACGAGTACCAGCCGTACATCCGGAACCAGCCCGCGCAAACTGTATACCCCCCGATTGCCGCCGAGCCGTTCCCGGCCCGTACGGGTAAGCCCCCCGGCGGGATAGAGAAGGACATTCCCGCCCGAGCGCAGGACTCCGGCCACGCGTTCCAACGCCTCATGCACCCCGCTCTCCGCCGTGCGTCCCTCCCGGCGCAGATCCGGTATGGAAATGGTTCCGATCAATCGGGTCAGCGTGCGGATCACCGGCTGTTCGACTTGGCGTTCATCCCCGAGGGGCCTCGGCGCAAAGCCCGCAAGGCTCGTGTAGACAAGCGCTGGGTCGATAAGTGCCGGATGGTTGGGCAGGAACAGAATCGGACGCCCATCGTCGCGGGCGCGCACGGCTTCAAGCCCTTCCACCTCTATCGTATAGCGCAGCCGCAACAGCCCGCGGACAAACGCCAGCAGCGCCCGAAAACCGGGACCATGCGCAACCGGGGGCAAGGACGAAGCCGCCGGGACTGGCTCCGAAAACAGTTCTTCAGGGTTTTGATGCCGCCAGAAACCACGCATCACGACCAGAAACACACAGGCAACGCCCAAGCTGAGAATGCCGAGGACCACATGCCCGTGCGAGGGCCGCAACAATGACAGAGGCAGATACAGTTGGCCCGCAAGCAGAATGCCGGTGAAAGAAAGGCAGTTGTCGAGCCCGAGGATGCGCCCCTTGTCCGTGGCGGCGGGACGGACTTGGATAAAGCTGGTGATCGGGATGAGGTAGAGCCCGCCGCACGTCCCGGCAAGCGCGTACAGCCCGAACAGCAATGGAAGCCGGAGCGCGGGATCGGCAGCGGCGACGAACGGCACAAGACACAGCAGGACGCCGATGCCCATGATCGCCGGGACCAGCAGCGTGCGCCAGCTTTCGGGCGTGCCTCTGGCGGCGAGCAGCGAGCCCGCGCAGATGCCGACCATCAGGGCTACGGGCAGGAAACTGGTCGCCGTATAGGACAGGCCGAGTTCCGCGCCCCCGAGGTTATTGATCTCGAGCAACAGCAGGGTCGAGAGGAAATAGAAGAACGCTTCCGCCCAGATGACAAGGTGCAGCGGGCCATCCTTGCGGAGAGTGCGCAGGAAGCGGAAGGAATCGATGACCGCCGACCACGGGAAAGGGTTGCGGCTTCCGGCTCCCGGGTACGCGGGAATGAAGGCCGTACTCACGAGCCCCCCGGCCGCGACGGCCACGGCCAATATCGCCACCAGCCAGCGGCCGAAGGGGTAAGCCGTTTCGATCCATGCCTGATCCAGCGCGATCCCAGCGAGGAACACCCCGAACAGGATGGACGCCGTGGTTCCGAGCTTGAACAAGGCGTTGATGCGGGGGACTTGGCCGACGGGAAAAAGTTCGGGGATGGAGCCGTTGAGCGCCGGGCTGAACAGCGTGGAGCTCAGGCCCATGCAGAAGGTCATGGCGAGCATCCAGTTCCAGTCGAGCGTCACCATGCCCCACGCTCCCGCCAGCATAGCCGCGAGTTCCAGCGTCTTCGCGCAGATGACGAGGCTTTTCTTGGCGAAACGGTCGGCAAGCCAGCCGCTCCATGCTGAGAAGAGCACGAACGGCAGCGCGAATAGGAACGTCACCTGCGATTGGAACACCGCGTTGCCCGTGGTCACGGCAAGGAGCAGGCCGGCCTGCTTGAAGAAGTTGTCGTTGAAGGTCCCAAGGGCATAGCTGGTCCCGAGGGCAAGCGCCTGATATTTCCGATTCCCGCTGTCGGTACTCATAGAACGTCTCCAAAAAGGTGTGTCATTGCGCCGCTTCGGTCGCGGCAAGCAGTTCGTCGGCGTACGTCTTGACCTGTCCAAGCGCATGGACGGCGCAGGCAAGGTTGAGCGTGTACGAAAGAGCCCTCCCGTGCTTGTGCGGGATCAACAATCCCGCCTGCTCCAAGACTTTAAGGTGGTGCACCACCGCCGAACGGCTCAGCGGCAAGATGTCCACGAAGGTTTTCAGCTCGATGGATTCCCCCGGCTCAAAGAGCAGCAGGATCGTTTGCCGTGTCCCATCCCCCAGTGCTGAAAAAACTTCAGCGATGGCGGTCCATTCCTGAGGCAGTCCGTTGAGGTAGTGTGTATTCATAACTAAATAACTAGTTTTTTAGTTATAATAAGTCAAGCATTTTCTTCCTCACGCGCGTTTTTCTCACATATACGCTTGAATGATTGTATTTTTCTCTTTTTATTATACACTATTAAGTGTTTTCTGTTCCAACGGGTGCCTTCCGCTTCCTCTGAATAGGGCTTCACGATATTCAAGAAACGATTTGTAACGCTATCGACAGAAACGGCGGCACACCGTATAAAAAATCTGGAACGCGATCAAAAAATACTTCAAAAAACGCGCATCCACCCTGCCCTCCTCCGGGCAGGATCGAATATGCAAAGAGGCGGTCTGCCATGAAAATAGGATTGGCGCTGGGGAGCGGCTCCGCACGGGGCTGGTCGCATATAGGCATCATTGAAGCACTCGCGGAGCTGGACATCCACCCCGAAATCGTGTGCGGGACGTCCATCGGTTCGATTGTGGGCGCGGCGTACGCCACCGGAAACCTTGGTCGGCTGAAGCAGCGCGTGTGCGCGCTGACCAAACTCAATACGGCGTCGTACTTCAATTTCAGCATGTCCATCGATGGGTTTGTGAATAAGGAAAAACTCCGTGCCTTCTTCGCGGACTGTGTGACCCCGCCGGGCATGCTCATCGAAGATCTGCCCGTGCGCTATGCCTCCGTCGCCACGGAGGTGAGCACCGGCAGGGAATACTGGCTGAAGAAAGGTCCGCTTGAAGAAGCGATCTGGTCTTCCATCTCCCTTCCCGGTTTGTTCCCGCCCGTCTTTTATCATGACCGCTGGCTGTTTGACGGGGGGCTGGTCAATCCCGTGCCTATTTCCGTTTGCCGTGCGCTGGGGGCGGACATCGTCCTCGCCGTCAACCTGAACGGCGAGCTCATCGGGCGGCACTCCGCCAAGAAAAAGCCGAAAGAAAATAAAGAGGGCGAGGGAGATTTCGTGGAACGTATCGCCATGACCATCAGGCAGTACGGCACCACGCTGTTCGGCGAAAACGAATCCCCCGCACACCACCCGCCGAGCGTCTTCGGCACCATCGCCAGTGCCGTGGACATCGTGCAGGACAGGATCACCCGGAGCCGCATGGCAGGCGATCCTCCGGACATTTTTCTGACGCCGAGGCTCGCCCATGTCGGGCTGCTGGAATTCTACAAGGCCGAAGAGGTCATCAACGAAGGGAAAGCGTGCGTCAGCAGGGCGCTCCCGGCGCTTGAAACACTCCTGCATAGGGACTTCGGCCACGCGCACCAAGGCGATTGACATGACGGACGATCCGGGTGAAAGGCAAGGCATGGGACATCCTATCCCGCCATGCAGCAACACCTAGGCCGCCATCTCAAGAGTTCCCCATGCCCACTGTTTTTTCCCACCCCGCACCCGTGCTCGCGTTGGCGGCACTCCTGGGCGGACGGCTTTCCACCCGGATGCTGCTCTTCGGCATCCTGTGCGCCGTTTTGCCGGATGCCGACGTCATCGGCTTCCGGTTCGGCATCAGCTATGCCGACGCGTTCGGGCACCGGGGGTTTTCCCATTCCCTCGCGTTTGCCCTGCTCATGTGCTGTGCCGGCTTCGGAGTGGCCCCGCTGTTCCTGCGCGGTTCACGCCTCATGGGATTCACCGTCGGCCTTCTGGCCGTCTCAAGCCATATCCTGCTGGACGCAATGACCAACGGCGGACTTGGCGTAGCCGCGTTCTGGCCCTTCGACCAAACCCGGTACTTCTGCGACTGGCGCCCTATCCGGGTTTCGCCGTTCGGCCTCAAGGGGCTCCTGTCGCAACGGGGGCTCTCCGTCATGCTCTCAGAATTGCGCTGGGTATGGGCTCCGTGTCTGGCTGTCATAGCCGCCGCCTTGTTTTTCGGGAAGAACCCTATGCGTGCCATCCCCCGGAAATAACGTCTATTCCGTTATGGAGGATCTCCCAAAACGGAGTCACGCCCATAGCCACGATAACTCATGGAACTCTTTCCATAAGGAAGCTCAACGCCATAAAAAAAGGGATGCCCCATACGGAGCATCCCCGACCAGCGCCGTGCCGGGACTACCGATAAAACGGGAACACGGCGTTCGCCTTCCCCATACCTGCAGGGAAAGCCTTCTGGCCAAAACAACCCTGAAACCTCCCAAAACCGTCTTGCCGAGAATACGGTGCCGGAGAGGGGCCAGGGTACGAATCATCATAGAGTAAAGCGCGGAGTCTCGGCGGTCAGCTTATGGATGGCCGTCTTGGCTCCAGTGAAGCGGCGGAGCAGCCCGGCGACTTCTTCGGCGGCCTGTTCGGCGGTCGCCAAGGGCAGAGGCGGCATCGCGTCCACATTGATCACCGCATTCGTGGTTTCGGGCATCAATTTGCTGCGGTTGCCGTTCTTCCAGCACCATGCCCGGCAGAACACATCTTTCGTCGCCGTATCATAATAGATGACTTCGCCGGGCTGCGGGTGCTCCAGCACGTCGGGCTGGCCGAGCGGCACATAGTTTTCGGTACCGTCCGCAATGCCGAAGCGCAGATCGCCCTCGATGACGTTCCGGTCGTCGCCCCCGCACGGCAACAAATATTTCAGGCTGATGCAGTTGAAGATCGCCACCAGCGGATTGATGAACGGAAGAGGTTTCCCCGCACGGCAGCGCTTGACGAGGTTGATCACGGACGGCGGGTTCTTCTTGGGTTTGATGCCCATGCCCGAGAAGGCTTCGGCCCATGTTTCCAGCACCGGGACATGCCAGAAATCCTCCAGATCATCACGGCGCACGTCTTCCTCACACTGGGCCAGCAGTTCGGCCAGCTCAGGGATTTCCCGGGTGTTGTCCACGCCCTCGGCAACCACGACCATCCGCGCATATCCCGGAAAACGTTCAAAAACAGCCTGTTCGATCTCATACAGCATGACGCTACCTCGGTAACGGCTTCCGCAGACGCGAAGGCCCGAAATAGGTGGTGGCCCACGTCAGGGCCAGGACAAAAACCGCCGCAAAAATGCTCGACGCGATGTTCCAAGGCCAAGGGGCGGACAAGGACAGGCGCATGATCAGCGTCCCGATCACGAAGCCGGAGTTGCGGAACACGGCGTGAAAATCCGGCATGAACCGCTGCGAAATGAGCACCAGCGCGATGTCCGCGAAGATCAGGATGGTGTAGATGGTTTCAAAGAAGTCAGCGTCATTGCCGGTCTGCACGAACAATATCAAATCCCGGACGGCGATACCCACGAAGAGCAGGAACAGCACGAGCGAGATGAGCTTCTTCGACATGACGTACCGCATCTGTTCTTCTGGATTAGTTATATAATTCTGATGGGTACGGAGCTGATAATAAAAACCGAGGCAAATGAAGATAATCAGCGCGCCCAGCCCCGCAGAGGCGATGTGCACCACCGGCTCGATGCCTGACGTGAGGCTGACCGGCTCGGGGAGCTTGGATAATTCTTTAAAGGCGTCCCGGAGCAGGATGAGGGCCATGACTTCAAACTGCTTGCCGAGCGATTTGGAAAGCGATCCGGAAATGGTCAGGATAAGCTCCATCACCTCCATGCCGAGGATAAGCGTGAAAGCCAGATGGATCGCCTGAAAGTGGCTTATGGGCGTAATATGCTCCAGCCACGGAGGCAGTACCCCCTGCCGGTTGGCCTCGATACCCAGAAGCCCCGCAAGATAAATGAAGAAGATCAGGGTAGCGAACGCACGCTGCGTACGCCTGTGATCCCATAACTGATGGACAGCATCAAACAGATGGGTAATCGGTTCGCATTTCTCTATCACGGTTCACGCCTTCATTCCGGTCGGTTGTCGGAAGGGAATCACGGCTCGTCATCCGGGCCTCCCTCGCTGCACGGCGGCTCATAGCCGGCCTGCTCCGGCATTCCGGGCAGAACGCCCGGCAAGCCCGTCCTCTTGTTCCCACTCCCTCACAAGCGGAACCCCTCTTTCCCGGCGTATGTCTCCGCATGGGCGGAAGGCCTACCTCGGCCGGGATTTGCTCTACAAACGCTCTATCCAGGCAACAAGGGAATACATTCGCACAGGCTCCCTAGCCCACAGCTCTTCCCTTGTCAATCAGGAATCATTTTTAGTTTCTAATCCGGCGCTACTTTGGTTCTATACTGATCCCATTGTAAAGAAGGGATACTTCTCTTCAACAGGGTGGAGAGCCCGACTCTCATATGTCTTTTGATACAAGTCAATACATACTGTATCGCCGACGAGCCCCTACCGCCCCTCGGCACTGCAACCGGACATGGTTCGAACGTATGGCCAATGTCCAACAGCCACCGGATTTCTTTCCAAGCTCCCGCGTATCCGCGAGATCAGGAATCCACACGGCAAACGCATCGGCACCGATATGCTTATCATTCCAAATTCTGAATAGAAACCATTGATGAACACTCTCCATATCTTGTAAAGGATAATTTTTTTACCGCGTTGAACAAAAAAGGGAAGGCCGAAGCCTTCCCTTCAGGGCAGAGGGACATCCGTTTACTTGTAGGAGGGTATGGGCTTCTTGATGAGCTTCAGGAACTTGTCCGTGGCGTAGGAGCCGTCTTCCACCCTCTTCAGTTCATCCTTGTTGATGCTGCCGATTTCGGCGAAGAATCTGGCCATTTCGCTCTGCGCGTACTGGGCCTCGCTCTGACCCTTGGAGGCGTCGAACATGGCGAGCTGCTCGTCCAGATTGAAGACCGGGTGCGTCTGAAGATCGAGCAGTGCCAGATCGGCGGGGTAGTCCCTGCCCGCCCATTCAAGGAAGAAGCGGCGGTATTCAGGGACAAGGGACTCCAGCGGCTCGTTCTGCAGCATATTCATGGCCCGCATATACACGGAGAGGAAACGCGCGGTCACCTCAGGGTTCGCATCCGCATACTTGCGGTCGGCCACGATCACGCAAGGGCTGCTACGCCCACACAGCTTGGGGTTGGCGACAAGCTTCCAGCCTTTGGCCTCGCCCACATACGCATGGGGGGCCCAGAGACATACGCCGTCACCGATGCCGTCTTCGTAAGCGCTGAGGGCCTGCGCCTGATCCATATTCTTGAGCACGATGTCTTTTTCAGTGAGCCCGAGAACACGCAGCCATACGCTGAGCGCATAGTGGGCGGACGAGACGGTGGTGGTCAGGAAGGTCTTGCCCTTCACGGTTTCAGGGCTGCCGAGAACCTCCGGATAATCCTTGTTCCACCCTTTCACCTTGGCGATGGGGCTGTCGGGCCGGACGAGGACGCGGTTGATGAGGAATTCCTCATCGGCATTGGCAATGACATACGTGTTGTAACGGAGAGCCCCCATCATGGCGGGCACCGCGCCGATGGCGGCGTATTGCCATTCTCCAGAGGGGAGCGCGTTCAGAATCGCCATCCCGGACGTGAAATACAGGATTTCAAGATCCAGCCCGGCTTCCTTATCCCAACCTTTTTCCTTGGCGTACCAAATGGGGAACGCTTCGAATTCATCCATCCACGCGGTACGGACCTTGGTCAGGGGAGCGGAAAAGGCCGGCGCGCTTATGGCAAGGCAGAGCAACAGGGCGATACAGCAACTGAAAAACTTTCTGAGGCGCATACGTTTCTCCTGATGAAAAAAATTCTGGTGAACGCGACTCGTGCCGCCAGTTCGGAAGAGGCCACCTCCTTTGTGAGCGTTCCCGGCCCGAATTCCCGTCCATAGCCACATGGCATAGCGGGCATAAGGAATCGCAATTAGATATTTTAATTTTATTTCAATATGTTATTTGATTACGGCAAGAAACGAACCTGATATTTATATATTTTTAGTGAAATATTTTAAAATAAAAATTATCTAAGATATTTTTCGTTTGTTTTAAATTTTTATTAATAAAAACAATATATTATTAGTATTTAATAAAAAATTAAAAACACAAGAACAGTATTTGCACAACGGTACTTTTATTTTTAATATCATTGTGTAATTTAATATGAATCATTTTATTTTGATGTATCAGATAGCCGGCTTATTTGTCTAGTGATATATGATATAAAACCTTGTGAAAACTTTGAACGAACCATCTATTTCACGTATCTATATTAAATAATATACAAAATTTTTTCTTTCCGTGCCTTTCTTCTGTATCGAAAAAACTCTCCGTAACATACTTTCATTTCTCAGAAATATGTCTTTAATAACTCAATACACTTTCATTATCAGATGGTTACATAGAAAAGCCTCTCTACTCATCAAAAAACTTTTCCCTTCCTAAAAAAGCTCTTCTTTCACAAGAAAACGATTACAACCATTCGGCCCTCCCTTTTGCCCACAAAAAAAAGGCAGCCTCGAAAGGCTCCCTTTTTTATGGAAAGGATTTTATTGGCATAACTTATTAATAATATTGTTTTTAAGTGTCATTTTCCGCACCATTTTGTACCCAATTGGTGTAAGCGGACAGGGCTATTGCTGCACGGCGTTGGGACGAGACGAGTGCGTGGGTATAAAAGCCTCCGGTAGTAGTGATATTCTTGTGACCAAGCTGCGCCGCTATCGCTGCTATGTCTATCCCATTCGCCAACATTTCAGCTGCGACGATATGACGCAACGCATACATAGGCATTGCCCCCCCTGCTTTCTTGCAAGCTCGTCTCCATGTATCTTTGTACTTCGACTTACTGACAGCTAACCCCCTCCTATCATAGCAAACCAAGATTTGTCCCACTTTCATGTCTTCTTGATAGCGTGGGCATGCTTCCTCAAAGTATGTTTCTGGCGGGAACACAAGTTTTGTGCTATTAACCTTATTGGTTTTCCAATCAAATACGGACCATTTTAAACTGAAAAGTTCGGACACGCCGGGACGCAGACACAGAGCTATAGCCGTTTTTGCCGCCCACTGAAGCCACGGAGGGAGCACTGGAAAGAGTTTGTGGAAATCTTCCAGGGTTCCTGTTCGTGGCTTGCTTTTTGCTCCGGGAAGCTGCCGATACTTTCCCCAAGGATTTTCATGGGGCAAGTCCTGTTCAACACACCAACTGAGTGCGGCTTTTAGCTTCCCAACATAAATATTGATGCTCGCCGTTGATAGGCCGTCGCTTCTACACCTTTCGCGTACATTTTCGAGGTCACGACGTGTCAACGTATCCACGAAACGGTCTGCAAGGAATTCCGCTGGCCCCTCTCTGTGGCTTCCGTCCTTCCGATCATGCCCGGACACGAGGAATTCATAGATACCTACTGTACTTTCAACATGTTCGGTGTTTTTCAAAAAGACGAGCACCGCTTCCAGCACTGTCAGTTGCGTATTTTCGATTTGGTCATACTGACAATCCGCGTCGAACTGCTGCGCCTCTGCCTCTTCATCAGGACGAAAAGAGCGCTGCCCCCAGCGCCCTTCTTCACCCTTGAACTTGACGCCAAACCTACCGTCACCGCGTTTTGCTACGCTCATGAGCTTTCCTCTTTAAGCCAGCAAATTGTGCCTTCCCTGTTTTGGTGGATAGCGTATCACGACGCGGCTTTCTAGCCCCCTGATTGAGCTCTAGGATTTCGCGGCGTTCAAGCTCTCGAATTTCAGCAATCGTCGTGTCCATATTCTCTCCTACGCGGCCCGCTCGTACACCCGCGTCCCAATCTCAGCGATCTGCGGGTCGACATTTTCGAGCGCATTACAGCGTGGTCAGCGTTTTGAGCAGGTTGTGCCAATGAAGGTCCCGGAAGTAGGCGGGGCAGGTGTTCCGGCAGTCCTCAAGGAAGGTCAGCCCGGCCCACACGCCAGAGGCCCACAGGCTCCATTTCTTGGCGTCATCGGTTTCAGTAAGTGCAGAATCGACATGTTCCGCCAGTATATGGAATCTCCTATCGAGGTCTCGCTTTGCGCCGGAAGACAACCTGCGCTGGACACCATCGCTACACCGTTCGATCCAGCGGTCGACCTTCTCGACCTACTTTCCAAGGTCTCCAAGCTGAGGAAGCATTTCGGGCTTAAGGAGGGATAGCGCCACGGTGATCATGGACAGGGACAGAACACAGCGGGTGTACTGGATGGCCTCGTGGGGGTATGGGATTACGGGGTTGATGGGTCTTCGCATGTCGTTTCTCCAGAAAAAGGGAAAGCCCCGGGCATTAGTGAGGGGCTTCCTTTGGCTTCAAAAAAAGGTTGTCGGGAAAAGAGATTGAGAATAAGGTAGTTAGAGATAGGGAGGAAAAACGGAGCTTTTGAAGCCTTTTCAGATGTAACCTGCTGAAAAGCAGAGATACTTTTCAAAAGCCTCTAGGTTATCCGCCGTGCAGGCGGCTTAGAAGACCATGAGAGCGGCGGGGAGGGCATGGGGGGAAGTTATCCGCCGTGCAGGCGGCTTAGAAGTATCTGGTCGGACGACTAGCCACTTCATCGGCATCACCCCCTTCCGGGGCCAGTTGTCCACAACACCCAAAGAAAAAAGGCGACCCACATCAGTGTGAGCCGCCTTTCGTTTGGGGTCATTCGTCGCCTTCGTATGGTGTTACATCCAGCACGTTGTAGGCGTACCTGTGC